>Ga0207667_10000104_pt1 | contig 134147 bp, 105 predicted proteins | sample KBSCornC52_FD_184301 | JGI IMG/M metagenome (GOLD analysis project Ga0207667, IMG submission 184301) | Corn rhizosphere microbial communities from Kellogg Biological Station, Michigan, USA - KBS Corn C5-2 (SPAdes) (version 2) | ecosystem: Host-associated > Plants > Roots > Rhizosphere > Soil ... | reverse complement strand
GTTGGCGTTTGCGCACACAGCTCACGCTCGGTTTTAGGTGTTGGGGGGGACGAGTCAGCTTCAGGGGACGCGGGCTCGGTAGCGTGAGCTGTGTGCGCAAACGCCAACACGCCGCAGAGACTGCTAGCGCAGAGCCAGCCATGGAGCTGAGTCCGTGTCGTCATCAAAAATTGTCTCCTCGAGCGCGGAGATCGCGCCCCAGTTGCTACCGTCGGCGCGCTGAACGGCGCGGCCGCTTTCGAACGTAACAGTGCGCAGCGTGCGTGTGGGAAATTATTGTCCACCCACGCTTGCGCACATCGTGGGCGAGCGCGCTCTCGGCCATCAGCGTGTGTGCAGAAGTACGTGGCGCGGCGCGGCGCGTGCCACGCGCTGCGTCAGCCCTGCAGCTCGCGCGACGGAACGATGGTGACGCCCGGAACAGCCGTAAGCGTTTTTTCGAGCAGCACGCGAGCCACGTCGCGCGCCTGCACAGGGCGAATGCCCGCCGGAATGAGCCCAGCAATGGGTCGGAGCAGTCGAGTCGCCCAAACTTCGCCGATGCGCGTCGGCTGCCCCAACCGCTCGCGATCACCGACCAACAACGATGGCTGCACAATGACGACGCTGGTGTAACCGAGCGTCACCACCGCCGCCTGCATCTCGCCCTTGACGCGATTGTAGAAGACACGCGACTTGGCGTCGGCGCCCAGCGCCGAGACGATGCCCAAGCGTGTGGCACCAGCGGCTCGCCCCGCGCGAGCCACCGCCACCACGTAGTCGTGATCCACGCGCCGAAACGCCGCCTCGGAGCCCGCCACTTTGATGGTGGTGCCGAGCGCGACGTACACGTCGTCGCACGCGGGCAACGGCGGAAGGTCGTCGAAGTTGACGACGTGCTCACTCACCTTCGACGGCTTGGCATCGCCCGCCCCGGGGCGCCGCACCAGGCTGTGCACAGCCGAGTAGGCAGAGCTTTCGCCGAGCAGCTGCAAAAGCTCGCGCCCTACCAGCCCACTTGCCCCCGCCAACACGGCTACTTTCGCGCCCGAGCTCGTCATGGGGTTGTCGGTTACCATGCCGGGCGCCAGGCGCTATGCTTTTGCCCATGTGCCGGAACATTCGCCCGCTGTTCAACTTCGAACCGCCCGCCACCGACGAAGAAGTGTTCGCTGCCGCGCTGCAGTTCGTGCGCAAAGTCAGCAACCAGCGCAAGCCCAGCGGTAAGAACCTGATCACGTTCGACCAAGCCGTGGAAGAGATCGCGGCCGTCACGCGTCGCTTGGTCGACTCGCTGGAGACCACGGCGGCGCCGAAGAATCGCGAAGAAGAAGCGACGAAGGCCAAGGCGCGCTCCGCGCTTCGTTTCGGCCGCGCGTAGCCGCTCCCCGTGTCCAACCTGCTGCTCTTCTCCATTCCGGGCTTTATCACCCTCCTGGGTTTGGAGGTGCTGTGGACCCGTCGCCTCCGCCGCGAGGGCGCGAGCCGTCTCTTGGGCTACGAAAAAAAGGACACCCTGGCCAGCCTGGCCATGGGCATCGGCAACGTGATCATCAGTGCCTTCACGACGCTGGGAGCCGTGGCGCTGTGGGCCTGGGGCTACCAGCACCGGCTGCTAGACTTGGGTCGGCCGCCGTCGTGGTGGTCGTGGCTCGTGCTCTTCTTCGCCGAAGATCTTTGCTACTACTGGTTTCACCGCACGCATCACGGTGTACGGCTGCTGTGGGCGGCGCATGTCAACCACCACACCAGCCAGTTTTTCAATCTGTCCACCGCGCTGCGCCAACCGTGGTTCACGCCCGTCACCGGGCCCGTGTTTTGGTTGCCGCTCGCGTTTCTGGGCTATCCGCCGCCGATGATTCTGACGGCCCAAGCCATCAGCCTCATCTACCAATTCTGGATCCACACCGAAACGGTGAAGCGGCTGCCACGACCGCTGGAGTGGCTGCTCAACACGCCGTCTCACCACCGCGTGCACCACGGCAAGAACGTCGCCTACTTGGATCGCAACCACGCCGGCGTGCTGATCCTTTGGGACCGCCTGTTCGGTACTTTCGCAGCCGAAAACGAGCAAGACCCCGTGCGCTACGGCATCACCCACGACGTCACGACGTTCAACCCGCTGCGCATCGCCGTGCACGAGCTGGTCGCCCTCGCGCGGGACCTGCGCCGCGCCAGCTCCCTACACCACGCGCTCGGCTACTTGCTGGCGCCCCCCGGCTGGAGTCCCGACGGCTCGACCCTCACCGCCGCCCAGCTGCGCGCCGAGCTGCGGGTGAGCGCCGGCACACCTTCTCGCGATTGACTCGGTTTTCGCGCATTTTTGGCTGCGCGGCCGAGGCACGTCGAGAAATCGCAACCGGCACGACATCCGCCGGACGAGCTGTCTCGTATAGGATGCGTCCACGATGCTGGGATCGTCTCGTTCTTTGTCCGGGGAAGCCACCGAGCTTGCGTTGCGCCCGGAGTCCAAGCCTCCGTACAAGTACGCGCGTTCGCACCGTCTGCTGGAAGTGTGCGGGCTCGGGGTTGCCGCCGCGTTGATGTTGACCACGGCCGCGCTCGGGCTGCGCGCGCTGCCGGAAGGCGGCGTGTGGTTGGCGGTGCTGGCCTGCTTCGCCGGGCTGTGCGTCGCCGATTTCATGAGCGGGCTCGTGCATTGGAGCGCCGATACGTATGGCAGCCCGACCACGCCCGTATTCGGCGGCTTCGTTCGCACGTTCCGTGAGCACCACGCCGACCAAATCGACATCACGCGCCACGACTTCATCGAAACCAACGGAGACGTTTGCATCTTCAGCTCCCCGGTGCATTTCGTGCTGCTCTTGGTGGTCGAAGATCCGTTCGGGCTCGCCTGTATTTTCGGCGTCTTCTTCGGCAGCTACTTCAATTCGCAGTTGCACAAGTGGGCCCATTCGGCGGAGCGCCCCCGCCTGGTGCGCCTATTTCAACGCCTGCGCCTGGTGCTCTCGCCACGCCACCATTCGCGCCACCACTCGGGCCCGCACCTCACCCACTATTGCATCACCAACGGTTGGATGAACACGCTGCTCGACGGCATCGGCTTCTTCCGCAAGCTCGAGTGGCTGCTGCTCCAGCTCGGCCTTCGCCGAACCACGTAGAACGCCACCTCGTACGAGCGAGATTTTTTCACAGGGAGGATAGGAGGTACGGGAGGCGAGATGTTTGGGGGAGAGACGCGCCCGTTGGGACCTTCGTCGTCGCGGTAAGCGTTCGCGGCGCCCTTCGCTCGCACCAGAATGACTTCGCATGCGAAGTCATCTGTACTTTCACCGACCGCAAACCTTCAACCGTTCGTATTCCCTAGTAAGCGCGGTCGCTAAAAGCAGGTGTTGCAGGGGATGAGGTCGCTGCTGAGCGAGAAGCCGTCTTGGTCGGCGTCGTCGGTCCAGAAGAAGCGTTTGAAGCCACCGCTGCATTCGGAGTTGGGCGCGAGGGCGATGCCCTCGTTGTTGGAGTTAGGTAGCGAGCTGGGACGTTGAAACAGGCGGTACAGGACGAATTTGCCGCGTGACGCGGAGTCAGCCCGCGTGTCGACCCGTAAGATGCCGGACTGGTTGTCGCAGCCGTCGTCGCAGTTGAACCAGAGGTCGCCCGTGTCGCGGTCGAACTCGAGGCCCATCACGCCCTTGGTGGGCGCCGAAATCGTGGCCAAGAGCGCGGCCGAGCCGTCGGCGTGGTTGAGCGCGAACCCGTACAGCTTGCCGCTCTCTTCGATGCCCACGAAGAACAGGCCGGTGCCGTGGTTGGCGTACTCGGCCGGCGCGTAGGCGTGAGCTTTGCTTTCGTCCAAGAAGCCTTGGGTCGTCAGGTAGCTGTCGGGCACCCAGGTGATGCCTTCGATACCGGTGTTGGCGCCCAGCTTGGGCAACAACGCCGTCAGGTTCCACTCGCGCGTAGCGGTCAAGCTCGTGGCGTCCCCCGCGACGTCGTAGCGCAGCACCGACGGGCGGCTGGTGGAAGCATCGTCGCCGTCGTGCTCGGTGCCGACGTATACGCCGTCGGCCACGCTGGCCCCGAAGGTGACGCCCTCGGAGTCGGGCTGACCCTTGCCAGTGGGGTAGTGCAAGACCTTGCCCGCCGCCCAACCGTTCGTGGTGTCGGGCACGTAGCCGCTGCCGCTTTGGACCAAACGAAACAGCGTGCCGGAAAGGTTGTTCACCGCCCACAGCGCGCCCGTAGCGCCGGCCGCGGCCGGCTCGTAGGTGAGCCCGCTCAGGTCGCTTTTGAATTGCGCCGCGAGGTCGAGCGTTTTGACGTCGTTTTTGCCCGGCCAGGGCGCTAGCGCCGCCGACGAGTTGGGGCAGCTGCTGGCGGTGCCGGCCGCGCCGGCCGCGGCTGCGCCCGCCACCCCTGCTGCGCCAGACACGGCGTTGCTCACGCCCGCCGCACCCGCGCTGGCTCCGCCAACACCACCCCCGGCGCTTCCGGTCTGCGTCGAGCCCGCCATCGCGGTGCTGCCGCCAGGGTTGCTGCCGGCCGCAGCGTTGGTGGAGCCACCGGCGCCGCTGCCGCTCGTGGAACCGGGCGGCGCGCCGTGGTCCGCCGCTTGCTCGCTACCGCAGCCCGCGAGCGCGCTCAGCAGCAACGAAGCGCACGAGCGCCCGAAGCCCGAGCGCGGCACTGAAAATAACGTCATCGACCAGTCTTTCTGGAGGTAGCAGATTGCTGAGTCGACCCGCCGAACAAATCTTGCTGCACCGGCTCGCCGTGCTTGCCGCCAGCGGCCGCACCTTCGCCAGCGGGCGACCGCCCACGCGCGCGCACCGGCGCTTTCGCGCGCTCCGCAAGCGCCGCGCGCGCTGCAGCCACGTCGAAGCGCTCGACCACCTCTGGCCCTTCGAAGCGCACGTTGTTGCCGAGCGGGTTGGTCGGGTAAATGTCGAGGGGCAGGCTCGTGCTGCGCGCCTGAGCATCGCCGAGCAGCTGCTCGGCGTCGGCCTCGGGATCCAGCCAGCCGTCGTAGAGCTCGGGCGGCAACACCAGCGGCATGCGGTCGTGGAACGCCGCCGCCTGCTCGTTGGGCGCCGTCGTGATCACGGCGAACGACTCGACCAGCTCACCATCAGGCGAAGTCCAGCGCGACCACAAGCCGGCGAACGCAAATAGCCGCCGCTCGAGGCGAAACTGATACGGCTGCTTGTGCTTGCCTTCAGGTTTGAACTCGCGCCAACCGGTGGCCGGCACCAAGCAACGGTATTGCCGAAATGCATCTCGCCAAAACGGCTTCTTCGCCAGGTCTTCGGCGCGGGCGTTGAACGCGGCGGGCAGCGTCTTCAACGGCTTGCTCCAAAAATGCGGAATCATCCACCAGCGCCCGAGCCGCAGCGCGCGCTTGCCCTCGCGCGTCCGCACCACGAACGCCTGCTCCGACCCGCCGCCGTACGAAGGCGCGATGTTGTAAGCGGTCCGAAATTCGCGAAACAGCTCCAGCTGCTCGACCTTCAGCTCGAGCTTGATCTCGCTCAGCTCGGCTTCCTGCGAAAATCGGCCGCACATTCAGCTGTAGTGTACACGGCACCCCCACGCCAGGCAGCTGGCGCTCCGAGCAACTGCCTTGGGTACACATCCGTGGCTGCCAAAACGCAGCTCGAATCGCAGAAGCTTCCGTGTCGGAGGCGGGCTAATCCGTCGAGTGCCAGGCTGAAAACGTCGTGGGGCTTTCGCTTGCTGCACGCTCGTCTCAAGTTCCTGAATTTTTCACAGGGAGGAAGGGAGGACGGGAGGACGAGGCAGAGACGAGATTTTTGGGGCTCGCGCTGCCGCCAGCGCTCCGCAAGCTCGATCCGCACCTCCCGTCCTCCGCCACTCATCGCATCGTTCGCTCAAGCATCCCCCCCGGGCATTCTCGCCACTTTGTCGTGCTGCAGCGCCTTCAGGCTTTTGGCCCTCGCAGCGTCTCGCAATGACTTCGCATGCGAAGTCATCGCGATGCTCTTGATCGCTAGCCGGCGTTTACTAGTGAATACGAACGGTTGAAGGTTTGCTGCCACTGGAAGCGGAGATGACTTCGCGTGCGAAGTCATTCCGTCGTGAGGGAGGGGCGCTGGCTCGCTCACCGGCGAGGGCCAAGGCACCCCGCTGTTTTCCAAACCCAGCGAACCGCTCAACTTGGCTGAAATCAGCCGCCAACTGCGCGCCTCAGGCGCGGCGAACAACCCATTCCCCTTCCGCCCTTCCGATCTTCCTGTGAAAAAATCTCGAGCCAGCCCAGCGCGACCCGGCTTCGCTACAGAAGCTTCTGCGATTCGGGCTGCGGGTTGGCAGCCCCTGCGATGGTTACGAGGTGAGGATGATGCGGGTTACCTCGGGCGGGGCGCCGACGCGCGCGGGCGGACCGACGGTGCCGAAGCCGCGGTTGACGTAGAGCGCGGAGCCGCGAAGGTCGTAGCGGCCGGCGACCCAGCCTCCGGGCAGGATGTAGTCGGCGGGGCGGAGGCCGAGATTCACTTGGCCGCCGTGGGTGTGGCCGGAAAGCTGCAGCGCCACCTGACCGGCGGACTCTTCGAAGAAGGACGGGTTGTGACAAAGCAGGACGCGCGGCAAGTCGACGGCAGGGGCCACGCGGCCGCCCAGGCGCGGCAGCGAAGCCACGGCCCGCTGCAAGTCCGGGCCGCCACCGTCGCGGCGGGCCCACACGTCTTCGACACCTAGCAACGCGAAACCTGCGTCGGCGCCGCCGATGACGATTGCCTGGTTGCGCAGCATGCGCGCGCCGGCGGCCGTGACCGCGCCCGCCATGTCTTCGACGCCCGCAAAATAGTCGTGATTGCCGGTGATGGCGACGACGCCTTCACGCGCCAGCGCGGGCAAGCGTCGGACGAAGCGGCCAAGCTGGCCGGCGAGGCGCGCGTCGTTGTCCAGCAAGTCTCCGGTCAGCACGATCAGGTCGGGCTTGGCTTTTTTCAGCAACGCTTCGGCGATGGCCAGCTCGGCATCACCGACGAACACGCCGATGTGCACATCCGACAGCTGCGCGATGCTGAAGCCGTCGAGCGCGCGCGGCAGCCCGGGGATTTTGACTACGACTTCTTCGACCGAGTAGTCGTAGCGGCCCTTCAAGGCTCCGTACAAAGAGCTGCTGCTGCCGATCAGGAAAGCCGAGCCGGCGGTGGCTTGAGCCAAGAATGCGCGCCGCGGCAGCTCGAGCGGCGCCGGTTCGACCGCGACGGCTCGGGCCACGGCAGGGATCGCGGCAGCCGGCTCGGCGACGCCGACTAGCGGGATCGGCCGCCGCGCGAGCCGATTGGCAAGACCGAGCAACCACCCCGCCCCGTCAGCCACGAGCAGCAGGATGGCGCTGATGATGACCGCGAGCTCCAGCGTGGAGGTGACGGCTACCAGCGAGCCCACCCAAGCGCCCGAGGAAACCCGGCCGGCCACGCGCCCGAGCACCATGCCCAGCACGGACGCCACGAGTATCCCTTGCAGGGCGCGCTGGGCGCCCACACCGAGCCGAAAAGCGTTCCGCGCCCAACGGAAGACCGTCGCGTTGAGGCCGCCCAACACGACGACCATGAAAACAACGAACACGATGATGCGGGCGGCGGACATTAGGCGTGACCTGAAGCGGACGGCGGCAATGTGCCAGCTGGCCCGCGCAAACCCAACAATACTTCGCACACAGGCCAGAGCCGTGGCAAAGCCGGCAATGTGGGCCGAAAACGCCCGCTAGGAGCGTGAAGCACGATGCAGTTTGGAATGATTGGTCTCGGTCGAATGGGTGCCAACATGGCGCGTCGCTTGATGCGCGCTGGACATACGTGCGTCGCGTACGACGTGTTTCCGGAATCGGTCGACAAGCTGGCCGCCGAGGGGGCCAGCGGAGCCAAGTCGCTCGCCGAATTCGTCGGCCAACTGGCTAGCCCGAAGGTGGTGTGGATGATGGTGCCGGCCGCGAACGTCGACTCGACCATCACGGAGCTGTCGGGGCTGCTTGCGCCGGGCGACATCGTGATCGACGGAGGCAACTCTTATTACCGCGACGACATCGAGCGCGCCAAGAAGCTCAACGAACGCGGCATCAAGTACGTCGACTGCGGCACGAGCGGGGGAGTGCTCGGCCTGGAGCGCGGCTACTGCCTGATGATCGGCGGCGAGGCCGACGTGGTGCGTCACCTCGACCCCATCTTCAAGACGCTGGCGCCCGGCGCCGGTAACGTGGCGCCCACGACCGGGGCCGCCGCCGAGAGCACCGCACCCCAGGGCTACCTGCACTGCGGTGCGAACGGCGCTGGGCACTTCGTCAAGATGGTTCACAACGGCATCGAGTACGGCCTGATGGCGGCGTACGCGGAGGGCTTCAATATCTTGCGTCACGCCAACGTCGGCAAACGCCACACCGGTGGGGCCGATGCCGAAACGACGCCTCTCCGCAACGCTGAGTATTTTCAGTACGACTTCGATCTGTCGGAGATTGCCGAGGTTTGGCGGCGCGGCAGCGTGATTTCGTCTTGGCTGCTGGATTTGACGGCTCACGCGTTCGCGCGGGACGAGGAGCTCGGTCGCTTCGCCGGCAACGTGTCTGACTCTGGCGAAGGCCGTTGGACCATGGAAGCCGCGGTCGAGGAAGGCGTCCCCGCGCACGTGCTGTCGGCGGCCTTGTTCCAGCGCTTCAGCTCGCGCGGCGCCGCCGATTTCCAGAACCGGCTACTTTCGGCCATGCGTTTCGAGTTCGGCGGCCACCACGAAAAGAAGTGACGACGAGCCGCCCGGGCGTGGCAAGCTACGCGGTCTCGGCCCGGGACGTGGCCGGGACCGCTCAGTGGCCGCCCCGTGTCGTTGAAAGAGCTTCCGCTACCGTCGATAGCGAGCCTGCGCGCGATCGCGGCGCTCAAGAGCCCTCATTTGGCCTTGGTGCGTCCGGCCCGGCTCGGTCTCGGTTTCGAATCGAGCGGCGCGAATCAAAAGACGCTGGCCGAGGTCGAAGACCTGCTGGGCGGCCCCGGGCGCCTGTCGCTGCCGTACTCGCTGCGCTGGCTGATGGACGCCATGGATGGTCTGGGCGTGCTGCATCGCACGCTCAGCTTCGTTCACGGTGAGGTGCAGCCGGAGCACCTGGTGCTGGGGGACGACGGCGTCGGTCGCTTGATTCCCGTCGTTCGCGCCCACTGGGTGCGCGGAGAAGAGCGCGCGCCCGAGCGGCTCTATTACTTAGCGCCCGAAAAGCTGCTGGGCGACCGCGTGGACGTGCGCTCGGACGTGTTCAGCCTCGGCGTCATGCTGTGGGAGGCGTTGGCTGGCCAGCGCCTGCTGGAAGCGCATACCGTCGACGACATCATTGCGCGCTTGATGGGCGGCGGCATTCCCCGCGCGCACGCGCCCGAGGCCGAAGCCTGGACCGAGCCCTTGGCCGCCATCGCCGAGCGCGCCATCGCCGTCGACCCCGGCCGGCGCTTTGCCAGCGTGGCCGAGATGAGCAACACGCTGCAGAGCGCTTGCTCGCGCTACCTGGCCAGCCCGCCCGGCATGGCCGAGCTGTTTCAAAAGCCCGAACGGCGCGCGCGCAGCCGCGTGCGCGACTCCATGCCGCCCGAAAGCCAGCGCGCGACCGTGCCGCCGCTGCCGCCGCTGCCGCCGCCGGCAGACGCGGTACCGACCCAGCCACCACCCGCGGGCGCGCACGAAGCCGCGCTCGCGGCCGCCCGCGCCCGCATGTCGCTGGCCAGCGTCTCATCCATCGATTTAGAGGAGGAGACGACGACCAAGGAGCGCGTCGCGACACCGGTGCCGACGGCAGCGCCGGTACCGGTCGTCACTCAAGCCAAGCACGTCAACACGCTGCTCGGCGTGCCTCCGCCTTTCATCGATCGCGAATCGTCGCCGGACGCGATCACCCAGCCCTTCGCGCGCATTCCGACGTCGACACCGGTGCTGATCACGCCACTGCCGGTGAAACCGGTCGTTTCTTCTCGACCTCCGGCGTCAGCGTCAACGGCAGCGCCAGGGCCATCGCTCACGCCCTGGGGCCCACCGGCCCGTCTGAACCAGCCGGCGTCCTCAGCACCGGCACCGGCGCCAGCGCCAGCCTCCGTGCCTGCGGAGTCACGTCGCGCGCCCTCGCTGTCACCACTGGTCGCCGCCCCTACGGCGCCCGCGCCCAACGCCGTACCCGAGCCCAGCTTCGAGCTGGTGCGTCCGCGCAGGCGCCGCGGCGCGTTGTGGTTGTTGCTGGGTGCCGGCGTGGCCATCGGCGCGTTTGCCGCGCGTCCCTGGCTGGCGCGTCAGGTCGCAGCCGCTACCGGCGCCTTGCCGGACAACGCCGGCACGCCGCTCGACACCGCGCCCAGTGCGCCGCTCGCCTCGACTGCCGGCAACGGGGCCGTCGCTCCCGCCGAGTCGGGCAGCGCGCCGCGCGTCGTGGTCGGCATCGCCTCGACCCCCGCCATGCCCAGCGCGCGTGCGCCGCGCGCCCACGGTGGCGCGCGCGAAGAGCACGTCGTCATCCACGACAGCTTGGAGCCGCAAGTCAGCGAGCCGGCCCGACCCACGCCCACGCCCGAGCCCGCGCCAACCAGCGCCCCGGCGCCCGTGGCGCCGCCCAGCCCGCCTCCTGCTGCACCTTCACCGGCACCCAAGCCCAAGTCGGTTCCCGTCAGCGACGCCGATCGCTACGGAATCTGAAGCAGATTGCGACAGAGGCGCGGCTTGCATAAGCAGTGCTACTAGAATCACGCGCTGGAGCTCAGCGGCGCTTCTCAGCAGCCCCGCACTCGAGAATACTCCGGCGCCGTCATGAGCCATGCACGCAAAGCGGCGCGTCACCTACTCGACAACGACTGGAGTCGCGCCGTGTGGAAGCATTGGTTGTCGAACATCTTCGAGCCACCGGTCGAGCCGACCAAGCCCGAAGGCGTTGCCAGCAAAGACCGTACGGCGGCGCCGCCACCGGTCGAGCTCGTCAACACGGCGCCTGACGCCGCGCGCGCCAAGCTAGAAAGCTGCTGCGTGGAGCTCAAGAGCGAGCCACCCGATTCGGCGCGGATGCGCGACGCGCGACGCAACGAGCTGAAGGCGCGCTTCGACGCGCTGTCCGACCGCTTGCTGGCCGTCGAGGACGGTCTCGATACGCTGCTCCGCCGCTCCGCCCAGCGCGACAAGCTCGAACGGCGCTCGGATCAGCAGAGCGTCGAGATGATCGACAACGTGGCGCTGGCCAGCGAACGCCAGGCCACGGTTTTGGAAGGCTTGCTCGGCACGGTGGCGCGGCTCGAGCACGGCATGGCGCGGCTCGAAGGCGGTCTGTCGCGGGTGGAGCGCGCGCTGGGCGAACGCCGTCGCGAATCGCATTTTCCGGCGGCCCCGTCGCAACCGCCGCGCGCCCCGTCCCAGTACCCGGAATCGCAGCTGGCCCCCCGCGAGCGCGGGCCATCGTCGACGCGAGGAGGGGACGTGGACGAAGTGGATCCGCACGAAGGCGCCGGCATCAACGGCTTCTTGTCGGAAGTGTCACTGTCGACGGTCATGGCCATGCTCGAGATCGAGCGCCACAGCGGGCGGCTGAAGGTGGCGACCGACGACGGGCAACTCGCCAGCTTCGAGCTAGCCGAGGGCAGCGTGGTCAGCAGCCGTTTGTCCGAGAACGACGCGGATCCGCTGCAAACACTGCGCACCGCGCTGTGCTGGAAACAGGGGCGGTTTTGGTTCCGACAGCAACCGGCCGAAGCGCCGTCGTTTCCGCCGCGTTCGATTGGCTCGCTCTTGCTCGAAGCGACGCGCCAAAACGACGAATCGTTCGCCAACGTGGGCTAGGGGTGTCCCTACGCGAGTGCGGCCCGCGCCTGCGACAATCAGGCAGGGGCGGTGGCGGGTCAGGTGTCCTAGGCTCTGCGTGAGATGACTCCGCTGGGTCTTCACCGCTTTCAGTTCGCTTTCACCATCACCTATCACTACTTGTTTCCCCAGCTGACGATGGGGCTGGCGCTGGTGCTGGTGGTGTTGAAGGTGCTGGCGCTACGGCGTGCCGATGCCGACTACGACTTGGCTGCGCGCTTTTGGACCAAGCTGCTGGGAATCACCTTCGTGATGGGAGTTGTCACCGGCATCCCGATGGAGTTCCAGTTCGGCACCAACTGGGCGCGCTTTTCGCGCGTGGCCGGCGGCGTGATCGGTCAAACGCTAGCCATGGAGGGCATGTTCGCCTTTTTCCTCGAGTCCTCGGTTTTGTACCTGGTCTTGTTCCAAGAGCAGAAGCTCGGGCCCCGAAGACATCTCGCGGCGACCATTGCCCTGTGCGTCGGCAGCTGGCTGTCCGGTTTCTTCATCGTGTGCACGAACGCCTTCATGCAACATCCCCAAGGCTTCGTGGTCGACGCGCAGGGCGTCATCCACCTCACGTCGTTCTCGCAGCTGCTGCTCAACCCTTGGGCGTGGGCGCAGTACGCCCACACCATGACCGGCGCCACCATCACCGGCAGCTTCACGGTCGCCGCCACCGCCGCCTTCTACCTTTTGCAGCAGCGCGACGTGCAGGTCGCGCAAAAGATGCTGCGCGCCGCGGTGGTGGTCGGCACTGTCGCGGCCCTGGCGGCCGCGTTTCCGACCGGCGACCGGCAGGCCAAGCTAGTGCTTTCTCATCAACCCGAGACGTTCGCGGCCATGGAGGGGCACTTTCACACCGAGGTGGGCGCCGGCATGACGCTGATCGGCCAACCCAACGTCGAAGCCTTGCGCATCGACAATCCCATTCGCATCCCGCTGATGCTCAGCTTCCTCACCCACCAGCGCTGGGACACCGAAATCAAGGGTTTGAGTGAGTTTCCGCGCGAGCGCTGGCCCGACAACATTCCCCTGCTCTATTACGCTTATCACGTGATGGCAGGCCTCGGTTCGCTGTTCATCGGCCTGATGGCGCTGTCCAGCCTGCTGCTGTACCGGGGCAAGCTGTTCGAGCACCGAGGCGTGTTGTGGGCGTTGATGCTGACGTTTCCGTTGCCGTTCGTGGCCAACACCATGGGCTGGCTCACCGCCGAGCTGGGGCGACAACCGTGGCTGGTGCACGGCGTGCTGCGCACCAGCGCGGGCTCTTCTTCCAACGTCGGCTCCGGCAGCACGCTGTTTTCGCTGCTGGGCTTCATGGGCTTGTACGCCATGCTGTCGCTGTTGTTCTTCCTGCTGGTCACGCGCATCTTGCAGCGCGGGCCCGGCGCAGCGGAGCCAGCGTGATGGCCGAGCTGTGGTTCTGGCTGCTCGCCGGCATGCTCGCCATCTACGCCGTGCTGGACGGCTTCGACTTCGGCGTCGGCATGTTGCACTTCGTGCTGGCGAAGAACCAAGCCGAGCGCGACACGTTGCTGCGCAGCATTGGCCCGGTGTGGGACGGCAACGAGGTGTGGCTGGTGGCGGCGGGCGGCACGCTGTTCGGGGCCTTCCCGGCGCTGTATGCGGCGGCATTTTCGGGCTTCTATCTGCCGCTGATGCTGGTGCTGTGGCTGCTTTTGTTCCGAGCCCTCGGCATCGAGCTGCGCCATCAGCTCGAAAGCGCCTTGTGGCATCAGTTTTGGGACGTGGCCTTCAGCGCCGCGAGCGCGCTGTTGGCGCTTTTCTTTGGCGCCGCGCTGGGCAACCTGGTGCGCGGCCTGCCCCTGCAAGAAAACGGCGAGTTCTTCGAGCCGCTGTGGACCAATTTCAAAGTAGGCGACGTCACCGGAATTCTCGACTGGTACACGCTCCTGGTCGGCGTCACCGCCACGGCGTCGCTCGGGCTGCACGGCGCGCTCTGGCTGGGCCTCAAGACCGACGGCGCGCTGGCACGTCGGGCCGACGACTTGGCGCGTCAGTCGTGGCCGTTCGTGGCGGTGTTGGCGCTCGCGACGACGCTGGCCAGCGGCGCAGTTCAGCCGCGCCTGCTCGACAACTTGCAACGCTTTCCGTTCGGCGCCGCGCTCCCGCTGCTGGCGGGGGCCGGCTTGGTCGGAATCCGTGTGTTCGTGGGGCGCGCACCGGGTCGCGCGTTCCTGGCGTCCTGTGCGTTCATCGTCTTTCTGATCTTGAGCGCCGCGTTCGCGATTTTTCCGAACGCGCTGACCGCGCGCGTTGCCGGCCGAGAGCTGACGGTGGTGGCGGCCGCAGCTTCGCCGGACACGCTGGCGGGCATGTTGTGGTGGTGGCTGCCGGGCCTCGCCCTGGCAGTTAGTTACTCGTATTTCATTTATGCGCGGATGCCGAAGAAATTCACGCTCGAGGCCGGCGAGCACTGAGCGCCCGGCGGCAGGGTTTGCTTAATCGATTTAGCGGCCGTAACCTGGGCGCATGCAGGCGCGACTCGGCATCGTGAAGACAGCGGTTTTGGCACTTTGCTGGAGCGCGCTCGCGGCCTGCAGCTCGAAGGGCGACGACACGAACGGCGGGGCCGCCGGCAACAACTCGACGGCCGGCACCGCGAGTGGCGGGTCGACAGCCTCCGTGGCGCTCGAGCTACACAGCTACGCCCCCGACGATCCGAAGCTGCAGTACATGGGCCGCATCGACTGGAGCGACCCGACCGCGCCGCGCTTCGCCTCGACCGCGGTGCAGCTCAAAGCCAAGTTCGTCGGCACCGGCGCCACGGTCAAGATCTTGGACGAGAACCGCTACGGCAACTACAAAAACTACTTCGAGGTCATGGTAGACGGCGCGCCCGCGGTGAAGCTCACCGCGCTCAAGTCGCAGACCGACTACGTGGTCGCCCAAGACTTGCCGAACGCCGAGCACACGCTCGTGGTCGCCAAGCGCACCGAAGCGGGCATCGGCTTTGCGCGGTTCCTCGGCCTGGACGTCATCGGCGAGCTGGTGGAGCCACCGGCGCGACCGACTCGGCGCATCGAGATCATCGGCGATTCCATCAGCTGTGGCTCCGGCGACGAAGCCATGAACGGCTCACCCCAGTGCACGGAAGACGGCTGGGGACAGCCGTATCACAACGGCTACCTCGCTTACGGCCCGGTGATGGCGCGCTCGCTCGACGCCGAATACAACGTCACGGCCGTCTCGGGCATCGGGCTCGTGCGCAACTACAGCAACATGTACGACGCCCGGCCGATGCCGGAGGTGTACGACCTGATGTACTACGAAGAGATGACGTCGGAGGCTTGGGATACGAGCCAATTCGTGCCCGACGCGATCGTGATCGCGCTCGGCACCAACGACTTTTCTCCCGGCGACAGCGAGCGCGACAAGATGGACGTCGAGACGTACACGGCCGCCTACGTCGCCTTCGTCGACAAGCTGCGCGGCTATTACCCGGACGCACACATCTTCGGCATGTCGAGCCCGATGTTGGGCGATGGCTGGCCGAACGCCACCGACACGTCCGCCACCGACTTGAAGACGGCGCTGGCGGCCATGGTCGAGCATTTCGCGAACGCGGGCGACCCGAACGTCCACGAGATCGACGTCAGCAAGGTCATCGGCACCGGCTGCGGCACGCACCCCGGCGTCGCCCAGCACGCCAGCATGGCGGCTGAGGTCGCGACGGCGGTGAAGAGCACGCTCGGCTGGTAAGCGACATTCCGCTGGTCAGCGTCGGGGCGGGCAACGCGCCCGCGTCAGTAAACGCCGCGGCTAAGCTCTCTCGGATGGCCAGCGCTTGACGCGCCGCACACTTAGACTATATCTAAACTTAGACTACGTCTCCCGCCGACCTACGGGCGGATAACAACACTCAATCATTGGAGAATCTAGAACTATGATCGTCCCCGGCAGCAAACTCCCCGACTTCAAGACCGTCGCCTGCGTCAGCATCGAGAAGGGCAAGGAGTTCGCCGATATCTCGTCGACCAGCTACCCCGGCAAATGGCTGGTGCTCTACACGTACCCGAAGGACTTCACCTTCGTTTGCCCTACCGAGATCGTCGAATTCGACAAGAAGCTCGGCGCCTTCGCCGACCGCGACGCGGTCGTGCTCGGCGGCTCGACCGACAACGAGCACTCGCACCTGGCTTGGCGCAAAGACCACGCTGACCTGAAGGGCCTCAAGCACCCGCTCCTGTTCTTCAGCCCCGCGCTGGCCACCGCGCTCGGCATCTTGCACCCCTCGGCGGGCGTCGCCCTGCGCGCCACCATCATCGTCGATCCGGACGGTATCGTCCGTTACTCGACCGCGAACGACCTGAGCGTCGGCCGCAACGTCGACGAGGTGCTGCGCGTGCTGGACGGTCTGCAGACCGACGAGCTGTGCGCTTGCAACTGGAAGAAGGGTGAAGAGACCCTGTCGGCGCAGCTCAAAAAGGCCGTCTGATGGAGCAAACTGCCAAGCTGGCAGAGGGATTTCCGGATGTCGCCAAAGACATCCGGATCAACCTTCAAAACGTGCTCACCCCGGCCACGCTGAACGCGGACCAGGTTTGGGGCACGGCCGTTGCTTGCGCGCACGCCTCTCGGAACGCCGCGCTCAAGCAAGCGATTGAAGCGGACGCCCGCGCCGCCGGCATCGGCGACGGCGTGATTGCCGACGCCAAAGCCGCCGCCGTGCTGATGGGCATGAACAACGTCATCTACCGCTTCAAGCACGTCATCGGCAAAGAAGACTACGAAAAGAAGCCGGTGCGACTGCGCATGCAGCGGCTGGCCCAGGTGACCAGCAACAAGGCCGACTTCGAGCTGTTTTGCTTGGCCGTCAGCGCCATCAACAACTGCCAAAATTGCATGGCGGCCCACGAAGCCGCGGTGCTGAAGCAGGGTCTGACCGAAGATCACGTTTGGGACAGCGTGCGCATCGCCGCCATCGTTCACGCTTCCGCCATCGCGGCGGAAGTCTGAGCGAGACGACAAAAGCCGAGAGCCCCCGGACGTCGTGCTAACGTCCGGGCATGGCTCTCAGCGACGATTTCGCAGCAGCGCAGGTGCGCGTCAAACAGCTCTCGAAGACGCCGGATGCTTCCGAGCTGCTGGAGCTGTACGCGCTGTTCAAGCAAGGCACCGTCGGCGACGTCTCGGGTGAACGGCCCGGCATGCTCGACTTCAAGGGTCGAGCCAAATACGACGCCTGGGCGAGCAAACGCGGCGGCAGCAAAGACGCCGCCATGCAGAGCTACGTGGCGCTGGTCGAGAAGCTCGCCAGCAAATACGCCTGAACGAGGGCGAACGCGCCTTTACGGGGCGCCGCCGGCGCCTTGGCCGCCTACCCCGGCTCCGCTCGAGTCGACCCCACCCGCTCCGGCTCCGCCCGCTCCGGCTCCGCCCGGACCGGCTCCGCCTGCGCCAGCTCCGCCCATTCCGGTACCGTTTTCAGCGCAGGTGCCGCTCGGCTCACAACCCCAGACGAGGTTGTCGTCCAGGTAGAGCGTGATCTTGCCGTTGGGCGTGCTGGTGGTGGACGTGGGTTGCCACGAAAAATCGTCGGCCTGATTGAAAGCGGTCGTATTGTTCTCGATTACCAGCTGGATTTCGCTGCGGCTGATGTCGTCGCCCTTCTTGATCACGCCGCCCCCGAACGTCATCAACACGTGGGTATTTTCGCCGTCGTCGACGAACTTGGCGAAGGGCGGCCGGACGTCGTCACCCGTGTAGTACTGGTGAAGGGTGGGCGTGGCCTCGGCGGTGAACCAGTAGCGAATCTTCACGTTCATCATCGGCAGCGGATTGTCCGACTGGTTGATCACGTGCAGCAGCATCTGAATCGTTTTGTCGCTGGCCGTCGCATGCTCCGTCTTGTAGTCGACGATGACGCGCGCGTTCGCGATCACGTCGGGCGGAACGGTCGAGCCGCTGCCGCCCGCGCCGCCCTTGCCGGCGGTGCTGGTGCTTTCGCCGCCCTCGGTCGCGCCGTCACCGCCCACGCTGCCGGTAGTGCCGCCCTTGGTGGCGGTGCCACCAAAAGCGTTGGAGCTGGTCGTACCGGCTTTGCCGAGCGTGCCGGCGCTACCCTTGCCGCTGGTGCTGGTGCTGCCGGCATCGTTGTTCGAGCCGTTGCCGTCAACGGTGTTGGCTTCCTTGGCGCAGGAGGCCGCGAGCGGCGCGCCGAGAGTCAGATAGAGAGCGAACGCGCGAAGCTGCCGGGTCTTGGTCATGAGAAAGGTGCTCGGGCGCCGGGGACGAATGCGGCGCGGCAACACCCGTTACGTATCACACCTGGAACCGGTTCCTACCGCCAAATATGCACGTGCGACGCGCGCCTTGCGGAGGATGCTGGAAGCGCGGGCTAGAACAGCACGACTGGAACCGCACGAGCGAGAGGCTGGACGCGTGATGGGCCCGCCCCCGTGGTGACCGACACCGCGACGCCGCTCAGCGAACCGTAAACAGCTCTTCGGGCTTGCCGGGCGGCGTGACCCACAGCTGCAGGTTGATCTGGTAACGCGGGCCCTGGAAGTATTCGAGCACCATCTGGTGGTCGCCCGCGGCGAGCTGCAGCTTGCCGCGCGCTTCCCTGGGCGCGTGCTGGCCGTCGTTGTCGACCACGAGCTTGCCATCGATCGTGACCTTGGCCCCGTCGTCGCTCGAAAGGCGAAATTCGTATTCGCCCGCCGTGCCGGTGCGGAAGGCACCGGCATAGCGGATCGCAAACCACTCGAAGCGATCGGCCACGCCCGGAAACCCTTGGTCCCACGAGCGCGGCGCGATGTTCCATTCGCACGCATACAGGACGCTCACGGGCGTGAGGGCGTCGTAGCTGGTTGGCAACTTGGGCGCGTTGACCGCGAGCGGGAACACTTGACCCTCGAAGCAACCCAGCACCGGCTCTTCGTAACCGAACACGTTGTCGGGCGGGTCCGCCGGCGGGGACTTCGGCGTTTCGAGCTGTTCCGGGGTCGGCCCGGCGGGGCTCGGGGTCGGGGTCGGCGTCGCCGCCGGCTCCTCTTTCGGTTTGGTCTTGTCGATCCTGTTCGGCTTTACCGACGGTTTCTTCTCGGGCTTGGCGGGCGTCTCGGGTGCTTTGGAGTCGGACTGCGCGTGCTTTTCCAGCTCGCCTTTGGCGTCCACCTTGGCCACCGGCTTGGGCTCGGGGTGCGGCTTGACCGCGACGGCAGGCGGCGGCGTGGGTACGGGCGTGCGCGGCGCCTCGCAAGCTCCGGGTGCCGTCCCGCCCGACGTCTTGCCCGAAGCCGTGCCGCTTCCGTTGGCTTGCACGCCGCTCGGCGTGAGCTGCGCGGTGCCGTGAAACTTCGCCAAGCCCACGAATTTGAACGGCGTGCTCGCGCGGCATAGCTGGCCACTGCGCCCCTGCCAGTTGATCTTGCCGCTGATGGACCCGGACTTGTGAAAGCTGACCGAAACGCTCTTCCCTTTGCCGGAGCGGTTCTTGGATTCGTGCTTGGGCTCGGGAGCGGACGCGGGCGCAGGCGCAGCGGCGCCGTTGGCGCCGGCCCCCGCGCGCATCTGAAACGAGCATGCCCCGGTGGCCAAGAGAGAAAGCAAGAACAGCGGTCGCTTCATACCGGCAGCATACGCTCGAAAGCCCAGCCATGCCCCCGCGCCAAGCGCGAGCCGGGCCCGCCACACGCAGCCGGCCGGGCGCCTGTTCGCGACTCGACCCTACGTCAAGCTCGTCAAAATGCCGGTGACGGCCACGACCGCGCGCGGCGTCGCCAGTTGATTCGGCCCGCGCTCCACCAGCAAGACCTCGCGGCGCGGCGTCGGGTGCGTCAACGGCACCGCCAGCAGATCGCGATCCGAAGGCGTCGCGTAGCCGCGGGGTAGAATCGTGATTCCGAGGCCCACGCGCACCGTTTCTCGCAGTGCCTCCGCCGACGCCAGCGTGAGCCGCACCCGCGGCGCGAAACCGGCGCGCTCGCAGGCGGCGTGAATGATGTCGGACAAGAAGGTGCCGTCCGGCACCAGCACCAGCTCGCGCTGAGCCAGCCGAAACAAGCGGAGGCTTTTGGCGCGGGCGAGCGGATCGCTCTTGTGCATCAACGCCACCAGCGGCTCTTCGAACAGGGTTTTGACGGCGAGGCCCCGCAAAGACGCGCGTGGCGCGCCGGCCAGTAGCCCAACGTCGGCGCGACCCGAAGCCACCGCGCGCGCAATGCTTTCGGCGGCCAACGTGCGCACGCTCGGCTTGATGCCCGGGTACTCTTTGGCCAAGCGTGAAAGTACCGTCGGCAGCAGCGTCACGCTCAGGCTTTGAATGGCGGCGATGCGCAGGTTGCCGCCGACGTGCCCGCGCAGCGCGCCCAAGTCGTCCTTCAGCGCGGTCAGGGCCGACAAGGCCTGGCGAGCGCGGGTGGCCGTGAGCTCGCCGGCGTCGGTCAGGCGCAAGGGCGCGCGCGCCTTGCGCTCGAGCAAGCGTTCGCCCAGCTCACCTTCGAGCCGCGCCAGCGCGTGCGACAGGGTGGGCTGAGCGGCGTGCACGCGGCGCGCGGCCAAGGTGACGCTCTTGGCTTCGACCACGGCCAGAAAGTATTCCAAGTCGCGCAGATCCATATGATTGCTCTGATGAATGATATCCATCAAAATGTATCATTGTACAGAATGCGCGAGCGAGCGCAGCTTGCTCGCTATGAACGGCATCACCGAGCAGTCTTGGAACGCCTCCCACTACGACCGCGCCGGCGCCTTCGTGCCCAAGCTGGCCGCCGATTTGCTCGAGCTGTTGGCGCCACAACCAGGCGAGCAGGTGCTCGACTTAGGCTGCGGCACCGGCGATTTGACGCGACAGATTGCCGACCGCGGCGCGCTGGTCGTGGGCGTGGACGCTTCCAGCGAGATGGTGGGCGAGGCGCGGAGGAAGCACCCCGGTCTCGACTTCAGCTTGGGCGACGGGCAGGAGCTGCGCTTCGACGGCGAGTTCACGGCCGTGTTCTCGAACGCGGCTCTACACTGGATGCCGCGCGCGGACGCGGTGGCGGAAGGCGTGGCCCGGGCGCTTCGCCCCGGCGGGCGCTTCGTGGCCGAGTTTGGCGGCGCGCGCTGCGTGCAAACCGTCCGCCACGCCCTGCGCGACGAGCTGCTGGAACGCGGCATCGAAGGCTACGGTTCACCGCCCTGGTTCTTTCCAACCGTGCCGCAGTACACGCGCATCCTCGACGAAGCGGGGTTGTTCGTGCGCACGGCGCTATGGTTCGAGCGACCGACGCGGCTGGAGGGTAGCGCCGGCTTGGCCACCTGGCTCGAGCTGTTTTGCTTGCCACTGTTGCAGGCGCTGGGCGACCGGCGCGCCGAGGTCGTGGCGGGAGTCGAGCGCCGCTGCCGGGCCCAGCTGTACCGTGACGGCTCGTGGTGGCTCGACTACACGCGGCTACGGGTCGTCGCCGTCAAGCCGTGATACGCTCGCCCCGACGTGAACGCATCGAGCTACTCGAGATTGGTTGAGTCGTCGTGAGCCACGGCTGGTGGACGCTGGGCAGAGTCCGGGGCGCGCCAATCCGCGTCCACTGGACGTTGCTGCTCGGCGCGCTGGTGTGGAGTCGCTTCCAGATTGCACCGGCGTTCTGGCTCGGCTTCGCGCTGTTGATCTTGATCCACGAGCTGGGTCACGCGCTGATGGTTCTACGCTACGGCTTGGGCCTTTCGGAAATCGCGGTCCACGGCGCAGGCGGCTATTGCCGGCACCACAGCTCCGGCACCCGCTTCCAAGAAGCAGTGGTGGCTTGGGGCGGGGTGTGGGCGCAGCTTGGGCTCTACGCACTGACAAGGCTGCTGCTCGTGTTGCTCGGGCCACCCACGTCCGAGCATCTGGCGCAGGTGGCGTACGTGTTCACCGACGTCAACTTGTGGGTGGCGGCGTTGAACCTGATTCCGTTCGAGCCGCTGGACGGCGCCAAAGCCTGGCCGCTCGTCGGCATGCTGGCCGCGCGCTGGCGCAAGAAAGCAGCCGTTCACGAAGCGTCTCAGCGCCGCCGCAGCGTGCAAGACGAGCTCCGCGCGCTCGAGCGCCTGGACACCCAATCCGAAACGCCCAGTCAAAGAACCGAGCGCCTCGTCCGCGAGCTGATCGCCCGCACCACCCAACCTAAAGACCGCTGAGCCACTCGAACGCGGCGACGGATTCATCCCCGCTAGGGCTGCCGCGCCGCAGATCTCTTGCAGAAACTTCCGTAGCGTCGCGAGGTCTCGCTCGGCGGCAGCCTCGTGACGTCCCGGCCTCGAAAGAGCTCAAACCCCGGTTCCATCTCGGCTGAAAACCCGAGCGGCTCCGAGACGCCCCTCCGCCCCGTGCGGTCAGTCCTCGATCCGGATATTAGGTGATATCACCTAATTATCAGGTGATATCAGCTAATTCTCGCATCGCGGACTGGCGCCGCGGGGCGTACCTCCCGTCCTCCCGCTGATGATTGGTTCCATTTCGAGTTGGCTGCAGATTGGAGCGAGCTGAGCGGCTCGTTCGGTGGGAGAGAACGGCGTGACTGGGGCCTTGTCCCTCGCTGGTAGGCGAGCCAGCACCGTTCGCTCGCGACGGAATGACTTCGCATGCGAAGTCAGCTCCGCTTCCACTGGCAGCAAACCTTCAACTGTTCGTATTCCCTAGCAAATACCAACTAACGATCGAGAGCATCGCGATGACTTCGCATGCGAAGTCATTCCGAGACGCTGCAAGGGACAAAACGTGAAGGCACTGCAACACGACAAAGGGGCGAGAGGCGGCCCGGGGGGCCGCTCGAGCGAACGATGCAATGAGTGGTGAGCGGGACGACGGCAAGTGCGAGGAGGGCGAGAAGGCATTTTCTCGCCTCCGTCTCATCCTCCAGTCCTCCCGTCCTCCCGGTGAATAAATCTCGTTCGTGCGAGGTGGCCTCGCGCCGCCACGGAAGCTTCTGCGATTCAGGCTGCGGATTGGCAGCCCATTCCTGGAATGGTTTTCGGAGCGGACGGGCGGCGCTCGGCGTCGTCGAAGGCTAGGCTTCGATGCGCAGGACTTCGGCGAGGAGGATGCGGTCGAGGCGGTAGTGGCGGCGGTCGCCGGTTTCGGTGTCGAGACCTTCGACGCGAGTTTCGTGGCGGTCCATCATGACGGATTGGATGCGCACGACGCGTTTGGTTTCGACGTGGTTGCCATCCACGTAGACGATGCGCACAGGTTGTTGCTCGAACCAGGCGCGCTCGATGGCGGAGCGCACTTTCTGATCGCTGGGCAGGGCGGGTACGCCGTGGAACGACAGCTCGGTCAGGCGCGTGAGTAGCTCGCGCTGCGCGGAGGTGGAGAGCGCGGCGCGCACCTTGTCGAGACCCGACTGCAGGGTTTCGCTGAAGGGCAACAAGCGCATGTCGATGGCAAACTTGCCGAGGGCGACCAATAGCGCCGCCTCGCGCGCCGTGAAGTTGACGGGCGGTAGGCTGTAGCTGCGGTCGAGCGCGTAGCCGCCACCGGGGCCGGACTCCGCCGACACCGGCAATGCGGCCGCGCGCAGCGTGTCGAGATCACGGTAGATGGTGCGGACGGTGACGCCGAAGCGCTCGGCCAAGGCCTCGGCGGTGACGCCGGTGCGACGCCCGCGCAGGTACTCCGCCAGGGCGAAAAGCCGTTCGGTTCTCTGCATTTCGACAAACCCTGACATACCGCTGACAGGTCGACTTGGGAAGCTCTCGGGCATGAACGCCAGCGTTTTTTCGGACCCGAGCGAAGTAGCGCCGCGACGGTGGCAGGTGCCCGAAGCGGCCCTGCGTCGTCTGCGGCATCATCTAAGTCGCGACACCGCGACTGACGAGGCCTGGCAGGCAAGCTTGCTGTACGGCGCAGACGGCGACGCCCTGCGCGAGCTGGTCGAGCATTGGTTGAACGAGTTCGAGCTCGAAGCGCAGCCGCTGTTTTCCCTACCCTGCTTCGAGCTGAGCCTGGGCGGGCAAAACCTCAGCTTCGTGCACTTGCGATCGAGCGAACGCTTCGCAATGCCGCTATTGCTGCTGCACGGCTACTCGGGCTCGCCCGCCGAGTTTCAGCAGCTGCTCGGGCCGCTCAGCGAGCCCAGCCGCCACGGCGCGGCCACCAGCGATGCCTTCCACGTCGTTTGTCCTTGTCTGCCGGGGTTCGGCGGCTCGGATGGCGCCTCGGGCGCGCGGCAGGCGGCCGAAGCCTGCGCGGCGTTGATGCGCGGCTTGGGCTACCAGCGCTACGCGGTGCACGGCAGCGATTGGGGCGCCAACATCGCGCTCGAGCTGGCGGCGCTGGCTCGCGAGCACGTCGCCAGCCTGCACGTGACGGCCTTGCCCGCGTACCCGAGCGAAACGCCGGAGGACGCCGCGACGCTCAGTAGGCGGGAAAAATCGCAGCTGGCGTGCGCCACCGAGCGCTACCAAGAGCTGTGTTTTTCGCTGCCCCGCTCGCCCGTGGAGGGGCTGGCGTTCGCGTTGGCTCAGCTGGCCGACAGCCCTCACTGCCACCAGGACACGGCGGCGCGCAGCTCGCTGCTCACCAGTTGGTGCCTGGCCTGGGCGCTCGCGGACGCCGACGTGGGTGAACGCAACGAGCAATACCGCGCCGGCCGCCTGGCGGCCGCTCCCAGCTCCGACGTGCCGATTGCGCTGCACGACTTTCCGCTCGACGCGCCCAGCCTTCGGCGCTTTGCCGAACGCCGCTATCGCGTGGTGGAGTGGCGCGAGCACGAGCACGGTGGTGGCATGCCCGGGGTAGAGCAGCCGCAGCTGTTGCTCGAGTCTTTGCGAGGATTCTTCAGGCGCCTGCGCTGACTCGGTCGTGCCTGCCGTGCGGCGGCATGGCGCGAAGGTCATGCTCCAAGCGTTCGCGCTCGCGAGACGGCAAGGGCAAGTTGCTGAACGCCAGCAGGCGCACGCCGAGCAGCAAGGTTTTGAGCGCAACCAACGCCGCCACCACTGCCACCAGCGCCGAGTCTTCCCAATGCGCGACCGCAATCGCGGCCGTGGCCCAGCTGACCACCAAGCAAACGACCGGATCGAGGAACACGGCGGCGATCGACACCGCCACGAGGCCGGCAAAACCGAGCAAAATGGCCGTCCACACCGCGGCCGAGACCGGCCAGGCCGGCACATCGTTGGCGCTGAGCGTCACGCACAAGTTCGCCAGCGTCGCGACGCCGAGCCAGCTCATCCACAAGCCGAACGGCAAGCGCCAAAAGTGGCTCAGGTGCTCGCTGACCAGGTGGTCGCTGGCGATGCTGTACATGGCCACCGTGCAGGCCAAAATCGCAGCGATGATGACCAGGCTGGGGATGAAGTGCTCGGTGGAAAAGCAGACGATCCACAAGCTGCTGAGCGCGCTACTGGCCAGCAACCAGGGCGCGATGCGATCGTGCATGCGGACGTCGAGCTGACGCGGCAAGAGCGCGCTGACCGCGTACAACAACGTCGAGCCGTAGATGAGGCCCCAAATCGCGAAGGCGAAGCCCGCCGGCGTAAACAGCGTCGGGTACTTGGCGCTGACGTCGGCCACGCTGGGACCCGGCGTGCCAAGGCGGCTGTTGATGACGTTGAACGTCACGTTGGCAAACGCGACGACCAGAGCGGCGATGCGCCACGGATAGTGGAGGAGGTTCTTGTCGCTGGCGGGAGCTTGGCTGACCATGGCGATGGGCAACGCAGCAAGGCTCGTGCCGCGGCGGTCGGCGCGCGCGCGAATCGGGGTTTTACCGCTCGAATCTCCGCGCGAGCGCCACGCCGGCGAGGCAGAACGACCCGCGTGGGGCGAGTTAGGGCCGGCGAATGGCCGATGGCCAATGGCCATTCGCGGGCCCTTTAGGAGCTGCAGGACAGCATGGAGCAACCAGGCCGATTCCGCGCCCATTCCGGGCGTTTTTCGGCGTAGCGCTCTTTGCCGGGCTGCTCGTCGAAGGGTCGCTCTAGGACCGCCAACAGCTCCTGCACCACGCTGCCGTCGCCTTGTTCCGCGCGGTCGATGGCCAGCTGGGCTACGTAGTTGCGCAGCACGAACTTGGGATTGACGCGGTTCATACGCTCGCGGCGCTGGGCGTCGGGGGTGCCGTCTTCTTGCACGCGCGCCGCATACCGAGCGAGCCAGGCGGCCAGGCGGGCGCGGTGCTCTTCGCCCACCGCGGCGGGGTCGTAGAACGCGACCTCGAGCGGCGCCAACAGCGCGCGCGGGTCGGTCGGCACGCCGGGCTGCGACACGGGCACGTCGGCCAAATGTCGATAGAACAAGGTCATGTCCGTTTCGACCGCCGCCAACAGCTCGATCAAATCGTCGACCAGCGTGGCGTCCGGTACGCGCGCGCCGCCGGAGGGCGACACTTCGTCGTCGTTCAACCGCTCGAGGCCGAGCTTGGCGGCGACGATGCGGGCGCGAGCGGCGTCGAGCGTCTCGGTGTACGCAGGGATGACGCCCTCCAAGGCTTCGACGTCTTCTACGAGGGGGTAGATGGCGTTGGCCAGGCACACCACGTTCCACAGCGCGACTCGCGGCTGGGACCCGTACCGGTAGCGTCGACCCTGCGCGTCGGTGATGTTGGGCGTCCAATCAGGCGCAAAATCATCCAAAAAGCCGTAGGGCCCGTAGTCGATGGTCAGGCCCAAGATGGACATGTTGTCGGTGTTCATGACGCCGTGGACGAAGCCGACGCCCATCCATTTGGCCACCATTTCCGCCGTGCGCCGCGCGACCTCTTTGAGCCATGCCACGTACACGTCACGCGAAGGCTCGCCCAGCTCCGGGAAATAGGTGCGAATGGTGAAGTCAGCCAGCGTCTTCAACACCGAAACGTCGTCGCGCGAGGCGAAGATTTCGAAATTGCCGAAGCGCAGGAACGACGGCGCCACGCGGCACACCACCGCTCCCGGCTCGTCCTTCGGATGCCCGTCGTACAAGATGTCGCGCAGCACGCTCTCACCGGTGCCGACCAGCGACAGCGCCCGCGTGGTCGGAATGCCCAGGTAGTGCATCGCTTCGCTGCACAAGAACTCGCGCACCGACGAGCGCATCACTGCGCGGCCGTCGGCCCGGCGCGAGTACGGGGTTGGACCTGCGCCCTTCAGCTGCAATTCCCAATGCCGGCCGTTGGGCGCCACGAGCTCGCCGAGCGAGATGGCGCGGCCGTCGCCCAGCTGTCCCGCCCAGTTGCCGAATTGGTGCCCGCCGTAGCAAGCCGCTGCCGCATCCATGCCGGGTAGCAGGCGGTTACCCGCGAACACCTCGGCAAAGTCCTGACTTTGCACGAACTCGTCGGCTAGCCCCAACAGGCCTGCAACCTCGCGAGACGCCGCCAAAGTGTGTGGACCTCGCACCGGCGTCGGTTGCACGCGCGAAAAGCAAGCGCCGTGCACCTGGCGCGTGCGGTTCTCCGCGTTCGGATCCACCGGCAAGCTACGAAGCGCGCGATTGTCGAACACCAGCATTCAGGGTGAGGCATAGCACAGGGGCAAGAAGCGGCTTCGTGGCAGCCGCCGGGGGGGTCAGCCCGGAGCCAACTGCACGCCTGCAGCCAGCGACGGCACGCCCCGCAAACGCGGCACGTCGCGCAAGAAGCGTCGCTGGTTCGACAAGTGCCGTTCGCCCCACTCGGCGAAGAAATCGAGCACCTTGCCGTCGCGAAACAAGAAGCGCACGTGACGCTCCAGGCCCGTGACCTGCACGATGTCGGTCCGAGCGTGCTCCGCCACGCCGCGGTTTTCGCGCAGGGGGCCAAAAGCGCCGACGCGAGCGTGAATCACCAGCAAGCGACGGTCGGTCAGCACCAAGTACAGCGCTCGGATCGAGGCCGCGCCGAGCGTGCTGGTCGCTTCGCGGTCGAGCCCGTACGCTTGCTGCTGCACCAGCTCGCCGGGTTGCAGCAACTTGGCCGCTTCTTGGCCCAGCCAGCGATCGGTCTTGGTGCGCAGCTCTGGCTGCCCGATACTGGGCGGCAGGTTGCTTTGCAGTGAGGCGTGCCGACGCGCCTTGAAGCGTTCACTCACGTATTGCAGGGCCAAGCCGGCGGCGAGCGCGCCCCACAGCAAGTAGCCGAAAGCGTAGTCGAGCAGCGGAATTTGGTACGGCGGCAAGGGACTGGGCAAGCTGCCGCTGGCTTGCAGCGCCGAGACCTCGGGCCCTTCGGGCATGGGGTAGTAGTCGTTGCCGCCGCCTTTCAGCGCGAGCACGTAGCCGTCGTCGTGAAAGTAGGCGGGCGCGAACACCGCGTACATGGTGGTCTTGTAGGCGACGCACAGGGCTTCGTCTTTCGGTCCCTTGAGCGGGACGTCGACGATGCACTTTAGCTTCTCCTCCTTACCGAACATGTAACCCATGGCCGCCGATGTTAGCGCAACCGCCGGGCTCGCCGCGAGCGCAAGCGGCGACGCGAACGCCAGGCGGGTCCCGTCTAAAATGGTCCGAGGCCGCAACCTTGGGAGCGCGCTGGGCTCTCTGCGTACTCTAACCTCTTGCCGCCTCGGCATAGGCTGGCCGCTGGTCGAAGTACGCACGAGCAATCGAGCACGCGGCTCTCGGGCCGCGCCTGCGCTGTCACCTTGGCTAGCCAAGGTCCGCGATGACGGACCGATCTACGAGCGCTTCGACCCCGCCCCGCTCGTATCGTGCCTTCCACTTATTCCCCTCGTTTTCTGCTGATCCCGAAGCGCGACGTGTCACCCATGTTCACGGTTCGATCTGTCACCCATGTACCCGGTTTGAACCCCCGAATTCGCTTGACGGATCTTTCGGAGCTGCCGAGCGTGCAACCGGCGCTCGACTTCCCGATGTCGCTCGCTGCGCACCACACAGGCGCGGTTGCGCTTTCGCGACACGAGATGACTTTGATCTCATTCGAGGAGGCGTTGCGGTCTCTGGTCGCAACTGGGAGGCACGGAAATTCGCGTGCTATGTTTGGCGCATGACTGGGCGGGAATTTTGGTTATTGGGGCACGTTTCGAACGAGGAGCTCGAGGCGAGCTTGGGAAAGCTATTGGGTGCGGGCGCTCGCTTGGAAGCGAGGGTGGTCGCGCATTTGGCGGAGGTCGAAGCACGCCGACTGCATTTACTCGTCGGCTGCTCGTCATTGTACGACTATTGTCGCAAGAGGCTCGGACTGAGCGACTACGAGGCGTTCGTGCGGATTGCTGCGGCGCGGGTCGCTCGCAAGTATCCGCTGGTGTTCGGCATGCTCGATCGGCGGGAGATTCATCTGTCGGGCGTGTGCGAGGTGCGGGACTTTCTCACGCCGGAAAATCATCGAGCCTTGCTCGAGGAAGTTTCGGGTAAAACCAAGCTGCAAACTCGCGAAGTCTTGCGAGCTCGCTTTCCGCTGGCGGACATACCAGCCCGCGTGCAGAAGCTGCCCGCGCTGGAGCCACTCGCCCCCGGCCGCTACCACCTGCAGCTGACGATCAGCCGTGAGCAGAAGGACAAGTTGGAGCGAGCCCGTGATCTATTGAGCCACGCCAATCCCGAAGGTGATCTGGCCGTGGTGGTGGAACGCGCGCTAGATGTGCTGATCGCGCGCCTCGAGCAGCGACGATTTGGTCACATCCATCCACCAAAACCGCCGCTGATGAAGGCAACGCCGCGCGGGCCCCTCATCAACGAAAGTCCAATCAGAAGCGCGCCCTCCAACGCGGTGAAGAACGCGGGTGTACCGGCGCCACCCGAGCCCGAACCCGAACCCGAACCCGAACCCGAACCCGAACCCGAACCCGAACCCGAACCCGAACCCGAGCCCGAACCCGAACCCGATGTCCCCAAGCGTCAACACATCACTCACTGGGTCCGTCGTCAGGTCGTCGCGCGAGACGGCGCGCGCTGCGCGTTCGTCGGTGACGATGGGCAACGCTGTGAGGCGCGCGCGTTCTTGCAATTCCACCACCGGCACCCTTGGGCCCGCGGCGGACGCGAAGGCAGCGCGAACTTGGAGTTGTTGTGTCACGCGCACAATCGCCTGCGCGCGGAGCAAGACTTCGGCAAAGCTCACATGGCAAATGTCGGCAACGAAGTGAACGCTTCCCGACCTGCGAAGCGGAACTAGGCCGTACCGCAGGGCGACGGGGCATTGGTGCTGTCGACCCTGCACCACCAACAGATGCGCGGCGCAGTGGCCGCGATCGAAAAGCGCCGAGGCGGTCACGGCGTCGGGTCAAACGCGCCCCCCGCCGAGTGCACTCCACAGGGCCTTGCCTGAAGAACCAGCTTCGGCGACGAAATCGCGCCATAGGGGCCACTTTTCTATTGCTCAAAATGCAACATGGTCTTGCCATCGATGCGCATTGCGCAATGAACCCGGTCGGATAGGCTTCGGAGCATGACTGCCATGAACGGGTACCGAAGCCGCACCTCCACCGCCGGTCGCAACATGGCGGGGGCGCGCTCGCTGTGGCGCGCCACCGGCATGCAAGACGCCGACTTCGAGAAGCCGATCGTCGCCATCGCCAACAGCTTCACCCAGTTCGTGCCCGGCCACGTTCACCTGTGGGACGTCGGCCAGAAGGTGAAGAAGGTCATCGACGAGGCCGGCGGTTGGGGCGTGGAGTTCAACACCATCGCGGTGGACGACGGTATCGCCATGGGTCACGGCGGCATGCTGTATTCGCTGCCCAGCCGCGACCTGATCGCCGACTCGGTCGAGTACATGGTGAACGCACACTGCGCCGACGCGCTGGTCTGCATCTCGAACTGCGACAAAATCACGCCCGGCATGCTGATGGCGGCCATGCGCCTGAACATTCCGACCATCTTCGTCTCTGGCGGCCCGATGGAAGCGGGCAAGATCGTGGGCACCCTCGATCGCGACGGCAAGCCCACCATCCGCAAGCTCGACCTCATCGATTCGATGATCGCCTCCAGCGACTCGAAGGTCAGCGACGAAGAGCTGCTCAAGCTGGAGCGCTCGGCGTGCCCGACCTGCGGCTCGTGCTCTGGCATGTTCACCGCCAACAGCATGAACTGCTTGAACGAAGCCTTGGGTCTGGCGCTGCCCGGCAACGGCACCCTGCTGGCCACCCACGCTCGGCGCTGGGAGCTGTTCGAGGCCGCCAGCCGGCGCATCGTCGAAATGGCGAAGCAGCACTACGTGGGCGGCGACAAGAGCGTGCTGCCGCGCAGCATTGCCACCTTCGCCGCGTTCGAGAACGCCATGGCCCTGGACATCGCCATGGGCGGCTCGACCAACACGGTGCTTCACATTTTGGCCATCGCCAAGGAAGCCGGCGTCAATTTCACGATGGCGGACATGGACCGCATGAGCCGCAAGGTGCCGAACCTGTGCAAGGTCGCGCCCTCCAGCTCGTACCACGTGGAGGACGTCCACCGCGCCGGCGGCATCTTCACCATCTTGGGCCAGCTCGACAAAGCGGGGCTGCTCCACCGCGACGTTGGCACCGTGCACGCCAAGACCATGGGTGAAGCGGTAGACGAGCACGACATTCACCGTCCCACCGCGTCCGCCGCCGCCAAAGCGCGCGCGCTGGCCGCGCCGGGTGGGGTGGCCACCAAGGTGGCTTTCTCTCAAGACAAATACTTCGACAAAGCCGACACCGACCTGGCCAAGGGCTGCATCCGCGACGCGGAGCACGCCTTCAGCAAAGAGGGCGGGCTGGCCGTTCTGTACGGCAACTTCGCTCAAGAAGGCTGCATCGTGAAGACGGCGGGCGTGGACGAATCGATCTGGAAGTTCGAAGGCCCCGCGCGCGTGTTCAACTCGCAAGACGCGGCCTGCGACGCCATCATGGCCGACAAGATCGTGGCCGGTGACGTGGTCGTGATCGTGTACGAGGGACCGCGCGGCGGCCCCGGCATGCAAGAGATGCTGTACCCGACGTCTTTTTTGAAGGGCAAGGGCTTGGGCAAGGCCTGCGCGCTGGTGACCGACGGCCGCTTCAGTGGTGGCACCAGCGGGCTCAGCATCGGCCACGTTTCCCCGGAGGCCGCCGAGGGTGGCGCCATCGCGCTCATCGAAGAGGGTGACCGGATTCGCATCGACATTCCGGGCCGCAAAATCGACGTCTTGCTGAGCGAAGCGGAGCTGGCCGAGCGTCGGCGCAAGATGCTCGCGAAAGGCAAGGACGCCTTCCGTCCCAATCGCGATCGCTACGTGTCGCAAGCGTTGCAGGCCTACGCCTTGATGGCCACCAGCGCCGCCAAGGGCGCGGTGCGCGACATCTCGCAGCTGGAGCGAAAGCACGATTGAGGGCGCTGCGCTTCGTGAAACGATCCTGGTTGGCCCTGTTGCTGGTCGGCTGCGCGACCCTGCCCGAATACGCCGCGCCCAAAGGCGGCGTGGTCGACGCGGGCAAGCTCGATTCCAGCGACGTGATCGGCTACCGCCAGCTCACGCGCGAGGACTTTCGCGGCACGCAAGCGCCGCCGGAGTTTGCTCCCGTTGCGGCGCGCGTGGGAGCCGCCACCTGCGGTCAGGTGCGCACGACCGCCGACACCACGTTCTTGATCAACTGGCGTCAGGCCACACCGACCAGTGAGAAGCGTCACTGGGTCGAGGTGAAGAAGCTGTCGTTCATGGCGCTGATGGATCGCCATTGTTCGTGGTGGAACGAGAAAGCCGCCGCCCGCGCCCCCGGCTACGTGCTGCAGCACGAACAAATCCACTTCGCGCTGTACGAGCTGGGCGCCCGGAAGCTCAACGCCGACGCCGACGCCATCAAGCGCGACATGGTGAGCGAAGGCAAAAGCCCCCAAGAAGTGCAGGCTCACGCCGAAAAAGCCCTCAACGAAGCCTTGGTGAAAGCCACAGAAGAGCTGCTCGAGCGCAACCGCGAGTTCGACCAAGACACCTCGCTCGGCTACCGCCCCGACCGCCAACGCGCCTGGCTCAAAAAAGTCACCGAAGAGCTGGCCGAGACAACAGCGTACGCGAGCCCGCCTTACGTCCCTGCAAAAGGTTGAACGGAGTCGTTAGGACCCAGATTTTTTTACAAGAAGGACAAAAGAACAGAAGGGCGAGAGTTGGGGGCGCCAATGCGAAACGGCCCTTGCGTCGCCCAGCCCGTCAACGTTGACGCGCGGTTCGACGCAAGAGCCGCTACGGGGCTGCGCCCACTCACGCTCGTGCTTTCCTTCTGCCCTTCTGTCCTTCTTGCGAAAAAATCTGGGTCCACGCAGGGCCGTTACGCGGCCGCTGAAGCGTGACCGCGCGGATTGCTGGCGGGGACGGGTTCGTTCGACTTGGCTTGTAGCAACGGGGCGAACACGGCGCGTTCGGTGTAGGCGAGGTACAGGCCGAGCGCGACGATCACGATCGGTAGCGCCATACCGCTGGGGGCCAAGAAGGCGTGGAACGCGACGATGTTGACGACGATGGGCGCCAAGATCGTGAGCGCGAGCGGCACGTAGCGGTTGCTCAGCAACAGAAGGCCGGTAACCACCTCGGTGCCTTTGAGCAGCGGGAAGAAGTACCCGGTGGCGCCCAGGCCGCCGACGAATACGGCCGCCAAGCCGGAAGGTGGAGGCTGGGGGATGAAGTGCAGGAAGCCGTTGAGGCCGAAGACGGTAAAAATGGCGCCTAGCAACAGGCGCGCTGCGGTTTTCGCTTTGAATTGGCTGCGGGTCATAGGTCGATACCTCCGATGAGCCCAGAACGTAATTGTTGCCGAGCCAGTAACTAGCCCCTTGCCGCCGAACCCGTCGTTGCTAGCTTGACAACAATGGACCTGAACCTCGTGACCGCCTTCGTGAGGGTCGTCGAACAACAGAGCTTCACCAGCGCGGCCAAAGCGCTCGGTCTGCCCAAGTCCTCCGTGAGCCGTCGCGTCACCGAGCTGGAAGAGGAGCTGGGCGTACAGCTGCTGCATCGCACCACGCGCAAGCTGGCGCTGACCGAAGCGGGCCGCTCGTATTTCGAGCAGGCCGAGCGCGCGCTCACCGAGCTGCAAGCCGCTGCCGAGTCGGCCACGGGCATGGATACGGAAGCGCGGGGCATCGTGCGCGTGACCGCGCCGGTCGATATCGGCGTGATGGGCCTGGCCGACGTGGTGACCGAGTTCGTGCGCGAGTATCCGGACATTCATGTCGACTTGTCGCTGAGCTCGAAGGTGGTCGACCTGGTCGAGGAAGGCTTCGACATCGGGATTCGCGCGGGCAAGTCGCACGACTCGTCGTTGGTGGCGCGGCGGCTCGGCAACGCCTCGCTCGGCTTGTACGCGTCGCCCGACTATTTGAAGACCCACGGACGCCCGGCAACTCTGGCCGAGCTAGCCGAGCACGATTGCGTGTTGTTCCGCGGCAAGCACGGCAAAGCTTTGTGGCGACTCGACGGACCGGGCGGCGAGGTCTCCAGCGTCGAGGTGCGCGGGCGGGTGAACGTCGACGACATGTTGTTCGTCCGCCAAGCCATCGGCGTGGGGCTCGGCATCGGACTGCTTCCGGCAATCGTGATCGCGACCTGCAAGCGCGTGGGGGCGCTCGACCCAGTCGAGCGCATTTTGCCCGAGTTCAGCATGGGCGGCGCCGAAGTCGCGGTCGTCACGCCCAGCGGGCCGAAGCGACCTCGGCGCGTCACCCTGCTGCGTGATTTCCTGGTCGCGCGGCTCACCCCCCGCTGCGAAAAGCACGAGACTGCCGCCAAGGCGTAGGAGCTCTTAAGCCCGCTCCGGGGGCGGCCGTTCTGGCCGTTGGACCCTCGGAAGCTCTCATGGCTCGCCTGCGCGTGTGGATTGGGGGAGCACTGCTCCTCGCCGGCTTGCTCACCCAAGCGGAGCCGAGCCGCGCCGACAAACCAACGCCAGCGCCGGTGCCCAGTAGATCGACGCCGGGGGCTGCCGGCAAAGCGACGCCGACCGCGCCAACGGGCAAGACCACGAGCGCCGCACCTGTCGCCGACGGCGCGCCGCCCAACCTTGCCCCCAAGCTCGATCTGGAGGGCCCGGAAGCCGAAGCCAAGGAACGCGCGCGCGTGCTGTTTCAACAAGGCGTCGCCGCCTACCGCGATGGCAAGTTCTACGACGCGGTCGCGATCTTCCTGCAAACGCAACGCATCTATCCCGATACGCAGCTCTGCTTCAACATCGCGCGAGCCTACGAGAACCTCGGCAACGGCAGCGCGGCCCTGCGCTACTACCGTGACTACCTGCGCCAAGCCGACCGGCCTTCGGACGGCGAAGAGGTGCAAGACCGCGTGCGCAAGCTCCAGCAGCAGGTCGCGCAACGCGGCGTGCAGCAGCTCACGGTGCTCTCGCAACCCGAGTCAGCCACCGTATTGCTCGACGGCAGGCCAGTGGGCATCACGCCCTGGACCGGCGAAACGTACCCGGGCAAGCACCGGCTGGCGCTCACGCTCGACGGTCACGCGCCCCAAGAGCAGGTGGTCGAGGTGGACGCCTACGAAGCTCGCGACGTGTCGCTGTTGCTGGTGCCGGTGCCGAAAGTGCTCGCTGCGCCGGCGCCCATCGTCATCTTCAAACCAAGACCGCCCGGGGTCGGCATCGAGACGCTGATCACGCTCGGCACCGGGCTCGTGCTGTTGGGCAGCGCCATCGCCGCCGAAGCGGCCAGCGACCAGCCGGGCATGTCTCGAACCACCGCCTTCTTGGCGGGTGGCGGACTCGGGGTTTCGGGGGTCGGCGGCGTGATGCTCTATTTCGATCTCGCGCCACGCTCCGAAGCTCGTATTGCACCGTCACGCGGGAAAGATTCTGCGGCAGTGCGTCCATGAGCCGGTTTCTGCCGCGAAGCGCGTTGTGATGAGCCGAACTCGCGCACTTCCTTCACCTTAGATGTGAGCCTGAGGTGGGTGCCTTGGGTTCCTGTCTGGCTGCCCAAATGCAAAAATTCTGGAACCAACGCACGTGCCGTCGAGCGTGGGGAACGTGGCTCAGCGTACTCGCGGCTCTCGTTCTTCTCTGTACCGCGTGCACCGGCAATATCGAGGGCACGTCCCATCAAGGGCCAGGCAACGGACTTTCCAGCAACAGCGACGCCAACAAGCTGATGTGTCAGGCCGGGCTCACCGCCTGTAACGGCGCCTGCGTCAACCTGCAGTCGGAAAGCAGCAACTGCGGGGTTTGCGGCAAGGCCTGCACGGCGCCGGCGGTGTGCGCCAACGGCTCGTGCGACAACGCGTGCGCCGCCGGCTTCCAGAAGTGCGGCGCCACCTGCGCCAACACCTCGACCGATGCCGCCAACTGCGGCGGTTGCGGGAAGATGTGCGCCCAGGGCGTGCCCTGCTTCGGTGGGGTGTGCGGCTGCCCCGACAGCGTGCTGTTCTGCGCCGGTCAGTGCTTCGATCCGATGTCGGACGCGGCCCACTGCGGTTCGTGCGAGACGGCGTGCAACGGCGGCGCTGCCTGCATCGACGGCAAATGCGCGTGCGCGACCGGTGAGCAGCTGTGCGGCACCGAGTGCTCGAACTTGAACTCGCCGAAGCACTGCGGCAGCTGCGACAAGACCTGCGCCGCCGGCGAAATCTGCGCCGTCACCAGCTGCATCCCCAGCACCCAAGCCTGCCCGAGCGGCCTCACGCGCTGCGGTGACGCCTGCGTCGATCTACAAACCACCGCCGGCTCGTGCGGCGCCTGCGATACCAAGTGCGCGGGCGCGCAAGCTTGCTCGGCCGGCAAATGTGGCTGCCCCAGCGGAAAAACGGCGTGCGGCAGCGGTTGCGTGGATCTCACCACCAGCTCCCTCAATTGCGGAGCCTGCGGCACCACCTGCACCGCCGGCCAATCGTGCCAGGGCGGTCAGTGCAAGTGCGCCGACGCAACCGACGTCGTGTGCGACAACGCTTGCACCGATCCCAAGACCGACATCAACCATTGTGGCGACTGCGCCACCAAATGCACCGGGGGCTTGCCGTGCACCAACGGCAAGTGCGCGTGTCCCGAGGGCGAAACGGTGTGCGACGGCATGTGTGTCAGCACCCAATCCACCGCTGCGCACTGCGGCGGCTGCGGCATGGCCTGCCCGGTGGGCGAGTCGTGCCAGGCCGGCAAGTGCTCGGGCGCGTTCGGTGATTCGTGCACCAGCACCCTGGCCGTCGGTATCAGCATCGACGAAATCTCGCTCTATCAGGTGGGCAAAATCCCGCTGATGGAAGCCGCCAAGGGCGCCATCGCCGCCACCGACCAACCGGCAGACGTCATCCAAGGCAAGGCGGGGCGCATCCGCGTGTTCACCAAGCTGGAGAGCGGCTGGGCCAACCGCACGGTCTCGGCGCGGCTGCTGTTGACCAACGGTGACGTCAAAACGAACTACTTTTCGAAACGCAACGTGACCGCGGACTCGGCCGAGAACAGCTTCGCGACCACGTTCAACTTCGACGTCAAAGCCGAAGATTTCACCGCCTCCACCCGCTACGCGGTCGAAATCGTCGAGTGCGACGGGACACCCGCCGGCACCGCCGGCAAGCCACGCTTCCCCGCCACTGACAGTCAAGAGCTGGTCACGCGCAAGACCGGTGTGGTGAAGGTTCGCTTCATCCCTCTCAACGCCAACGGCAAGACCGCGGCCAGCGACGCCACCCGCCTCGACGCCTACAAGGCCTACGTGGCGCTGATGTATCCGGCGAGCGGGGTCGAATACACCATCGGCTCACCGCTGAAGATCAACCTGACCGTCTCCGCCCAGGGCGACGGCTGGAGCGAAGCGCTCGACCAAATCTCGCAGCTGCACGAAGCCGACAACGCGCCCGCCGATACCTACTACTTCGGCCTGTTTCAGCCGACGGACAACTTGGGCCAGTATTGCAACGGCGGGTGCGTGGCGGGCATCGGCTTCGTGACCAACACCCAAAGCTTCGCGCGGCACCAGCGGGCGGCGCTCGGCTTGTCGTACGGAGATCTCACCTCGGCCCAGACGATGGCGCACGAGGTCGGTCACAACCACGGGCGTCCCCATTCGCCTTGCGGTGGCGCCGCGCAACCGGATCCGGACTACCCGTACGATGGCGCCAAGATCGGCTGGTGGGGCTTCGAAGCGCCCGAAAAGCTGCACAACCCCATGACTGACACCGACATCATGGGTTACTGCAAGAACCAGTGGATCAGCGACTACACGTATCGCCTGTTGGGCGACCGCATCGCGTTCCTGAACGGCAATCAGCGCGAGCTGCCACCGCCCGGCGGCATGCAGCACTTCTTGTTCTTGCTGACCGACGTGAAGGGCCCGCGCTGGGGCCTGGAGCGCCCCGCACCACGCTACCCGAGCGGTGACCCGGAGCTCGCCGACGTTCTCGACGCGGACGGCAACGTCATCGCCAGCGTCACCGTCTACCGGACGCCCATGGACCACCTCGGCGGCGCCTTGCTGCTCGTGCCCGATCCCGAGCCTGGCTGGCACGCCGTACGAATCCAGGGCGAAGTACCGCTTCCGTTCGGCGCGCGTAACTCGAGCCAGTAGGAGCGCGGCGCTCGGGTTATAGTGACGGTCCGTGGGCTCTCGAGAACGGGGACCAGCCATCGCATCGCACCTCGGTATTTACGCGGCAGCGGCGCTCTACGACCTGGCCTTCGGTTACCGAGATTTCGCTGCGGAGACCCGATTCGCATTGGACGCCTACCAGCGTCGCCGCGGCCGCCCGGCGAAGACGTTTTTCGAGCTTGCCGCGGGCCCCGGTCGTCATTCGCTGGCTGCGGCGGCAGCCGGGCTAACCGTGACGGCGCTCGACTTGTCGCCAGAGATGGCCGCTTACACCAAAGAGAAAGCGGCGCGCGCGGGCGCCCGCCTGCAATACCTCGTTGCGGATATGGCGCATTTCGAGCCTCCAGGTACGTTCGACCTGGCTGCGTGCCTGTCGTGCTCGGCAAGCTATCTGCTGAGCGACACCGCGGTGCTGTCGCACTTGTCGAGTGTGCGTGCGGCTCTCACGCCGGACGGAATGTACCTGTTGGAGCTGACGCACCCCGCTGAGCTCGGTGGCGCGACCAAGTCGAAAAACACCTGGCGTATGTCGGACGCCCGCGGCGAGGTGCAAATCGATTGGGGCGGCCAGCCCGTGGCGGGGGTGTGGGAGTCACACGTGACGTTGGTCTACCAGCCGAGCGACGGGGCGCCGCCCGTACGTGTGGAAGACGACGCCTGCCAGAGAGGCTTCACGCTCGAAGAGGCAACGCGCTTCGCCGACCGCTCCGGCTTTGCGCTCGAGGCTACGCTCGGCGGTTTCGATGAAGACCTGCCGCTCGACGACCCGCGCGCCAGTCGCATGTTGCTACTCCTGAGAAAGACCTGAGGCCCCTGGGGCCAGCAAGCGGGGAGCTGCCCGCTAAAGCACCTGGCTTAGGGCGAAAAAGGCTGGCGCGCTCAGCCCTTCAGGTAAGCCGCGCCTGGCCGTTGGTCCATGGCAGAGGCGTTTGGCCAGGCGGTCGCCGCGTCGCGCCGGGCTGCGGCAAAACGTCTCTGAAAAGAACATGCATGCGCGCAGCGTCCATCCCCATCCTAGCTCCGGGACGATCCCCACCGCTAGCGGCGCGCCTCGGCAACGAGTGCTGTTCGTCGACGACGAGCCCGCGATCTTGGAGGCGTTGAGGGGAGTTCTGCGACCTCAGCGGCGCGAGTGGGACATGGTGTTCGCGCTGGGCGGCCCCGCCGGCTTGCACGAAATCGAAACTTCCAAGTTCGACGTGGTCGTCACCGACATGCGCATGCCGGTCATCGACGGGGCGGCGCTGCTCACGCGCGTGAAGGAGCTGCAACCGCACGCGGTGCGGCTCGTGCTCTCCGGTCAGACCGACTCGCAAACGGCCCTGAAGAGCGTGTTTACCGCGCATCAATTCTTGGCCAAGCCCTGCGACACCGAAAAGCTGCGCAACGTCGTCAAGCGCTGCTGCGAGCTCAACGAAATGCTGGCCGCCGACGAGCTCAAGTCGCTGTGCGCCGACGTGAGCGTATTGCCGGCTGCCCCTGCCACCTACCTGGCCATCTCCAAAGTGCTGGGCAACCCGAGCTCGAGCATCAGCGACGTCGCCCGCATCGTCGAGCGCGAGCCGACTTTGTGCGCCAAGGTGCTGCAGGTCGTCAACTCGGCGTTCTTCGGGTTGCCACGCGCGGTCAGCAACGTGAGCCAGGCCGCTACGTATTTGGGCACGCTGGCGCTGCGCGATCTCTCTTTGGCGATGGAAACCATGGCCGGGCTGCAGAAGGGCAAGCGCCCGCTGCCGCAAGCCAGCTACAGCGCGTTTCAGATCAACGCCCTGGCCGTCGGGCTGTTGGGGCGCCGGTTCTTCGCAGGAGATCGGCGCAAAGCCGACGACGCCTTCGTGGCCGGCATGCTGCGCGACATGGGGCATTTGGTGCTGGCGACGCGCCCCGCCGGGCCGGACGTCGTGAGCGCCCCCCACGCGGCCCTGAGCGCGTACTTGCTCGGACTTTGGGGCATTCCGCACTCGGTGCTGGAGGCGGTGGCGTTCCACGAGCATCCCGAGCGCGTCGAGCACGACCGGCTGGAGGTCGTGGACGTGGTGAATCTGGCCGATGCGCTGGTCAGCCGGCTTTCACCTTCGCCATTTCAAGAGCCGCCCATCATCGACCCCGAGCGCTTCGAGCGGCTGGGCGTGACGCGGGGCGCGCTGACCGAGCTCGAGGTGACGGCGGGCCAAGTGTTGCAAGAAGCTCGGGAGATGCTGGCGCCATGAGCCGCGCTTTGGACGGCAACGATCTGGGGGCCAAGGCGGAGCTACTCGAGCTTTTGCTGAGCGCGACGCAAGACGGCATCGTCGACTGGAATTTGGAGAACGGCGAGGTCACCTACAACGCGCGCTGGAAGCATTTGCTCGGCTTCGACGGCGCCGAGCACGCGGAGTACTGCGCCCAGCCCGACGCCTGGCGCGACCTCATGCACCACGAAGATCGGCCCCACACACTCAAGTTAATCGACGACCATCTGAAGCAGAACTGGCCGCTGTATACGACGGTCCGCATGCGCCATCGCTATGGCGGCTATCGCCACATCCTGGTGCGCGGCATGGCGCGCCGCAACGCGAGCGACGAAGCGGTGCGCATGGTCCTGATCTTTTCCGACATCGACGAGCGCATCCGCGGTGAAGAGCGCCAGCGCGCGCTGGTTTCGGCCTTGCCCGACACGCTATTTCGCGTACGCAGTGACGGCACCATCTTGAGCTTGAAGCGCGGCATCGAGCGTGAAGGCTCGCCGTTCGCGGCGCTGCGCGAGGGCATGACGCTCGGCGACAGCATCCCCGACGCGCGGCTGCGCACGCACCTGGAGGCGGTGCTGGCTCAGCCCGCCGGCATCTCCCAAGAAGCGCAGACGCTGGGCGTCAGCACCATCGCCGCCGGCGGCGCGACCATCCACCACGAGATCCGCATCGTGCAGAGCGGTGAGGACGAGCTGGTGTGCATCGTGCGCGACGTGACCGATCAGCGCGGCTTGGAAGACCGGCTGCTGCAGAGCCAAAAGCTGGGCGCCATCGGCCAGCTGGCGGCGGGCGTGGCCCATGAAATCAACACCCCCATGCAGTTCATCGGCGACAACTTGCATTTCGCCAAGGCCGGCATCGCCGACTTGTTCACGCTGCTCGACATGCTGCGCCGCACCGTCGACGACGCGACCCAGGCCCCGCCGTCCGAGGCGCGGCTGAGCGAGCTACAGCAAGCCGAGCTGGACTTGGACTTTGCCTACACGCGCGAAGCGTTGCCCACCGCCATCGAGCGGTCCCTGACCGGTGTCGAGCGCGTGACCAAAATCGTGCGCGCCATGAAGGCGTTCGCGCACCCGGATTCGGACCGCCTGACCCCGACCGACCTGAAGGGATTGATCGAAAGCACGGTGATGGTCGCTACCAACGAGTGGAAGTACGTGGCTGACGTGGACTTGCAGCTCGACCAAGAGCTGCCGCCGGTACCTTGCCTGGGCGGCGAGCTGAACCAGGTGGTGCTCAATTTGATCGTGAACGCTTCGCACGCCATCGCCGACGTCGTCGGCGACAGCGGCGACAAGGGGAAGATTTCGATCAGCACCGGCTGCGACTCGACCCACGCCGTGATTCGCGTGCAGGACAGCGGCACCGGCATCCCGGAGCACGCGCGCGCCAAGGTTTTCGAGCCCTTCTTCACCACCAAGGAGGTCGGCAAGGGCACCGGCCAAGGCCTGGCCATGGCCTACAACTGCGTGGTCAAACGCCACCGCGGCACCATCGATTTCGAGACCGTGCTCGGCCAGGGCACGACCTTCGTCATCCGTTTGCCCTTGCAAACCGACGCCGGCAAGAGCGGAGCCCCGCCGTGAGCCTCCCCAAAGTCTTGATCATCGACGACGCCGAGGCCATGCGCCGCTCGGTCGTCGACGCGCTGGAGCCAGCCGGATTTTCGGTGCTCACCGCCAACGACGGCTTCCGCGGCATCGCCGCCCTCAAAGAGACGCGCGACCTGTGCCTGGTGATCATCGATTTGAACATGCCCGGCATGAGCGGCTTCGGAGTGCTCGATTGGATGCGTAAGGACGCCTCGCCGCACCTACCTCCCGCCGTGTTCATGACGACCGAACTGAGCGCGCCGACCTTGGAGCAAGCCAAGAGCGCGGGCGCCGTCGGCTGGCTGGTGAAGCCGTGCCGCCCGGAGCAGCTGGTCGCGGTCGCCCAACGAATCTTGGCCAAACGGAAGCCTCATGGAAGCTAAAGCGCGCTGTCGCATCGTGTGCGTGGATGACGAGCCTCAAGTTCTGAGCGGTCTGTCGTTGCATTTGCGTCGTCGCTACGAGGTAGAGACGGCGACCAGCGGCCCCGCCGCGCTCGAGCTGTTGGCGCGCCAGCCGCAGGCGGCGGTGCTGATCTCGGACATGCGCATGCCGGGCATGAACGGCGCCGAGTTGCTGGCCAAGGCCAGTTTGACCTATCCGCACACCACCCGCATTCTGCTGACGGGCCACGCCGAGGTCGACGCCGCCATTGCCGCCGTGAACCACGGCCACGTCTTCCGCTTCTTGGTCAAGCCTTGCCCCCCGCCGGAGTTGTTGGCGGCCGTGGAAGCCGGCGCCGAGCTGCATCGCCATACGGTCGCGGAGCAGTCGCTGCTCGAGCAAACGCTGCACGGCAGCATCAAGATGCTGACCGAGGTGATGTCGATCACCAACCCGGTGTCGTTCGGACGGGCGCAGCGGGTCAAGCAACACGTCACCGCGCTGTGCGACAAGTTGGAGCTCAGCGAACGCTGGCAGGTGGAGGTGGCGGCCATGCTGTCACAGCTTGCAACCTTCACGCTGCCGCCCGAAACGCTGGAAAAGGTCTACTACGGCGCGGTGCTGAGCCAAGACGAGCAAGCCATGCTCGATCGTTCGCCGGACGTGACCGAGCAACTGCTCAGCCACGTGCCCCGCCTAGAGCTAGTGCGAGAGATTCTGGCGAACTACACCAAACCCTACAAAAAGCCCGACAAAGTCGAGCTCACGCACGATCAAGCCAAGCTGCAGCGGTTGAGCCAAATCTTGCGCGTGGCGGTCGACTTCGACACGCTCGAGGCCCAAGGGTTGAGCAGCGGCATCGCGCTCACGACCTTGAAGGGCCGCGCCGACCAGTACGAGCCGCAGGTGTTGGCCGCGTTCTTGGGCATGCACGGGCAACGCCGCGAGGGCGACAAGATACGCGACATCTCCGTGGCCGCGCTGCGCAGCGGTATGGTGCTGGCCGCGGACGTGAAGATGGCGACCGGCACGCTGTTCGTGGCGCGCGGCTACGAGGTCACGCCCGCGTTCCTGGAGCGCATCCGAAATTTTCGTCCGGGCTCCGTGCGCGAGCCAATCAAGGTCTTGATTCGCGCGGCGTGAGCCGGCAGCGCCAAGGCGGGCTCCGCCGTCAGCCGCGGGCGGTGCCGCACAGCGCCAAGTAGCGCCGCACCGTTTCGGCCATGCCCAGCTCCAGCGCGTCTGCGATCAGCGCGTGGCCGATCGAAACTTCGTCAATCGGGCCTGCGCCCTGCACGAAAACCGCCAGGTTTTCCAGGCTCAGGTCGTGCCCGGCGTTGACCCCGAGCCCGGCCGCGCGCGCGGCCGCCGCGGCCCGGCCGTACTGCGCGGCCGACTCGGCGCCGCGCCCGGCGGCGGCCGCCGCCGCGTACGGCTCGGTGTAGAGCTCCACGCGATCGGCGCCCAGCTCCCGCGCGATGGGCATCATCTCCACGACGGGATCGAGGAACAAGCTCACTCGGCAGCCGAGCGCCTGCAGCTCGGCCACGCTGCGAGCGAGCGCCGCGCGGGCGGTGGCGTCGAGCTCGACCAGATTCCAGCCATGGTTGCTGGTGAGGGCTTCACGCGCGTCGGGCACCAACGTCGCCTGCTGCGGCTTCACCCGCTGACAGTGCTCGAGCAGCCCGTGAAACGGATTGCCTTCGATGTTGTATTCGGCGGATGGATACGCCTTCAGCAGCTGAGCCAGCTCGACCACGTCGGAAGGGCGAATGTGACGCTGGTCGGGCCGAGGGTGCACGGTGATGCCGTGCGCGCCGGCGTCGAGCGCGATGCGCGACAGCTTCACCAGGCTCGGGATCTCGAGCTCGCGCGTGTTGCGCAGCGTGGCCACTTTGTTGACGTTGACGGACAGCTTGGTCATGACGGTTCTGCGGGCGAGCGGCGGACTCTAACACCACGCGCAGCGCTCACCAGGCGGACCCCTCACCAGGCGCCGAAGCGCTGAACGGCCACGGCCGTAAACAGCGCCGTGAGCGCCGCCAGCGCCAGCGCGCTGGTCGCAAAACGCTGACGACGTGCCCGAGAAAGCCGAAAAAATGCCGCCGCCGCCGCCGCGACCCCCAGGAGGGTGCCCAAGATGGCGCCGTTCAACATGGCGCCGATCTCGGCCAGCCCCTGCCCGCCGTGGTGAAACAGCCGGGGGCCGAGCAAGCCGCCGAAGCAAAAGCCCAGCACGACGCCGCACACCACGAAGCCCAGCGCACAAAACACTTCGAGCAGCGCGATGGATAGCTTCGAGCCCATGCTGGATCTGAAAGCATAGCCGCAGCGCCGGCTCTTCGCACCCCTCAGCCGTAAGCTTCCTTCGACAGCTGTTCGGCGTAGATCAGCTCCTCCTTCAAGAGCTCGGCCACGGCGCGGACGCGCGCTACCCCCAGGGCGGACTTGGCGCACACCACGTGCATGGTGCTTTTCGCGTGCGGTCCCAAGTCGAGACCGAGCGGTACCAAGTTGCTGTCACGGTTGAAGCGGTGTCGCGCCTTTTGCATGAACATCGCTCCGACACCGGCTTCGGCCGCCCGCAGCTGCACGATGAAGTCGTCGGACGCGAATACCGGCCGAAAATTCGGGATCATGGCCGCCAGCTGCGGATTGGGTGGAAACTGCTCGAAAGGCGGCCCCCAGGCGATGTAGTCGATGTCGCTCAGGCCCGGATCTTTGGGCAGCTTTTTGGCGTAGCTCTTGCTGACGAAGGCGTCGTTCAGGTGGGTGAAGGAGTGCACCAGCGTGAGGTCACGCTGCGTCGGCGCGCGCCCGCGCAGCGCAATGTCGGCCTCACGCCGCCCGAGATCGACGTACTCCACGCGTGACAGGACCTGCAGCAAGAGCTTTGGATACTTGTCGCGCACCAAGCGCGCGAACGGCGCCACGAAATCGAAGGCCACGCCGGGCGGGGCCGTGATGCGCACGACGCCGGCCGGCGCCGAGTCGGTCAGCTCGGCCGTGGCGCTGAGCTCGCCCGCCCATTCGGCCATGCGCCGCGCCGGCTCGAGCCAGCGCTCGCCCTGGCTCGTCAAAGTGGCACCCTCGACGCCGCGATCGAACAACGGATAGCCCAGGCTCTCTTCTAGCTCGGCCAAGCGCCGGCTCACCGTGGGTTGCCCCATGCGTAGGTGACGCGCCGCTTCGGTCAGGCTGCCGTGATCCGCCACCGCCAAGAACAACCGCACATTGTCCCAACTGACATCCATTTTTGGATGGTAACATCCAATATTAGTCAGTTCTCATCTGATTCTGAATTGCTTAGGGTTTGGTCATGGGTTGCCGACGGCGCCCTGGAGAAGCCATGACCAATCGAAAAATCTATGCAATTTCATCCGTTTGCTTGGCGTTGAACGCGGCCGTCTTGGCCCAAGGCTGCGTGGTCAGCGGCCACCCTGCGGCCGAGGCGCTTTGGGGTGCGCCGGCCGCGAGTAGCCAGCTCGAAGCCAAGCTCGATCAACCCGGCCCGATCGAGGTGGAGAGCGTCGCCTCGGCCACCTGGCAAGTGCCACTCGACGGCATGCTGAACCTCGAGCATCCGGCCGCGAAAGCCGCCGGCCTCCAGGGCTCGGAGCAGCCGGTCGTCATCTACTTTCACGCGCTCCGGCACCCTACGCGCGGCCTGTTCATCGTCGATACCGGCGTGGAGCACGCCATGAAAGCCGACCCCGAGCACGCGGCCGTGCACGGCGTGGTCGCCAAGCTGGCCAAGATGGACACCGTTCACGTGAACATCGATCTCAAGACCTGGCTCGGGCAGCAGCCGCAACCCCTGGCGGGCGTGTTTCTCACCCACCTGCACCTCGACCACATCATGGGCATGCCCGACGTGCCGCGCGGCACGCCGGTGTTCAGCGGCCCCGGTGAAACGCGCTCGCACGGTTTCCTCAACCTGTTCACCCGCCCCATCACCGACCGCGCCTTCGAAGGTCAAAACACCATCGCCGAGTGGCAATTCCAAGCCGACCCGGACCGGCGCTTCCGCGGCGTGTTGGACGTATTCGGCGACGGCTCGCTGTGGGCGCTGCACGTGCCGGGGCACACACCCGGCAGCACCGCCTACTTGGCGCGTACGCCGCACGGCCCGGTGTTGATGGTCGGCGACGCCTGTCACACGGCGTGGGGCTGGGATCACGGCGTCGAGCCCGGCACGTTCTCCAAAGACCAGCCCCTGAGCGCCGAGAGCTTGGGAGACTTGGAGGCCCTGGTGCGGCGGCACCCCAACATCGACGTTCGCTTGGGGCACCAGCCGCGCGGCCAGCAAATCGTGGCCAGCCAGGGTTGAGGTCGGTGTGCCATGGCTGCAGATCGTTCGACCGTGCGGGGCGTCCTGTAAGGGCGGGCAAGGTTGCTCGTTCTCGAAGGACGAAACATGCGAACCAGTCTTTTCAGCGCTTTCCTGGTGGTGTTCCCGCTTGCTTGGGGGCTTTCCGGTTGCGCCACCACCCTCCCCCGGCCCATCGAAAGCAACGCCGCGCTCGGCAAGGTGGTCGTCTATCGAAACGGCGTCGCCTACTTCGAGCGCTATGCCGCCCTGCACGGGGGCGAGCTCAAGCTGCGGGTCCCGGGCGAGCGTCTGGACGACCTGCTGAAGTCGCTCACCGTCGTCGACGCGCACTCGGGCAAGGCGGTGCCGGTGTCGTTTCCCACCGTCGAGCACATCGGCGATCAGGTGGAAATTGCGATTCAGCTGCCCAAGCCGGCGCCCAGCGACTTGAAGATTTCTTACGTGACCGAGAGCCCCGCTTGGAAGCCCAGCTACCGCTTGAACCTGAGCCGCAACAAGCCGGCGCATTTGGAGGCGTGGGCCGTGGTCGACAACGTATCGGGGGAAGATTGGGACCGCGTGTCGGTCGGGGTGGGCTCGACGTCGGCGCTGTCGTTTCGCTTCGATCTGCACAGCGTGCGCTTCGTGGAGCGAGAGACCTTGAGCGACGGGCAAATGCTGGGGCTGGCGCCGCCCACCGGGGGCTCACCGTACACGGTGGCGGGTAAAGAGCTGCAGCTGCTGGCCAACGTGACGCTCGACGACTTGAACGCCAAGCCCGACGAGGTAGCGATGCTGGAAGATGCGGAACCGGCGCCGACCATGAGCGGCGCCGGGCGCGGCGCCGGAGCCGCGCAGGGGGCGCCCTCGGTCGCGCGCATGCCCAAGCCGAGCGTGGCGATGAAACGCCGCGCTTCGCTGTCGGACTCGTTGGCGGGGGTCGCGCAGCGCGCCCAGCAAAACAAGGAAAAGATTCGCATCGAAGGCTTCGCGCTCGGCACCGACAAAGATCGCGTGGGCGAGTCGTTGAAGCGCGCCAATCAAATCCGAGATCGTTTGTTGCAAAACGGCCTGACCGCCGATCAGATCGAGGTCGTGGCCAACGGGCGCGCCGCGCAGGGCGACGCCGTGCACATCATGGCCGTGCAGGGCGAGACGAAGCCGCAGCAACCCGGTCAGCCCGCGACCGCGCCAGGCAAGCCGGCCAGCGACGAGCCGCTGGGCAACGCGTTCTTCCTGTCCGGCACACCGCTCACCATCGAAAAGGGTCAGTCGGCCCTGGTCAGCATGCTGAGCCACGACGTCAGCGCCAAGCCCGTTTACTACTTCGACCCCATCTCGGCGCGCGGCTCGGAGAAGTTCGCGTTCCGGGCGGCTTTGCTGGAAAATCCGTCGGAAGACACGCTCGACGCCGGCCCGTTCACCGTCTACGCGGACGGCCAATTTTTGGGCGAGGGCCTGAGCGATCCGATCCCGGCCAAGAGCCGCGCTTTCATTCCGTTCGCGCTCGACCGCACGCTGGTGGTGGACACGCACTTGGGCGGTCGCGAAGAGATTGAACGATTGATCACCATTCAACGCGGCGTCGTCACCGCCGAAGCGCGCGCGGTCAAATCGACCAAGCTCACGCTCGTCAACCGCGGCAACGCGCCCGCCCTGACTTACGTGCGGCACCTGCCTGCCGCCGGCTACACCTTGAGCGCGCCCAGCAGCGGGTTCGAGAAGCTGCGCGGCGCCTACCTGTTTCCGGTGACGGTTCCGCCCGGCGGCTCGCTCGACTTGACCATCGAGGAGTCGACGCCGATTCAGAAGACGGTCGACGTACGGTCCGAGGGCGGTGTCGCCGAGCTGGGCCTGTACCTCAAAACCGCCAAGAACCTGCCCGACGACTTGAAAGACAAGCTCGGACAAGTCTTGACGATGCACCGAGAGCTGAGCGAGCTGGACGAGCGCCTCACGACCATCGGAACGCAAATCGACATGTACCGCGCGCGCGTCGACGAGCTGAATGCGCAGCTGGTTACCTTGCGCAAAGTGCCGCAAGCCGCCGAGCTGAGCCGCAACTTGGCCAAGAAGATGAACGAAATTTCCGACAAGCTGCAAAAGTCGACGTTGGACGCCGCCAGCGTCGAGGGCCAGCGCCTCACCCGGCGCGTCGCGCTGGAAGACCGCCTGGCCGAGCTCACCCTGGAAAGCCGTCGCGACGCCGCCGTCGCCAAGCGTTAGCCGACGCGCCTTGCGCGGTAGGCCAAGGAGTGTTTCCCTTGGACTCGGGCGTTTCGGGAATGCCGGTGGTGCCATGCCGAAGAAACACTTGGTCCTAGGGCTTGCCGTGTGGGGATTGGTCGCCGCGTGCTCGGGCAAGAACAGCAATTCGGGCGCAATGGGAGGAGCCGGTGGCTCCGGCGCGGACGGGCAAGCCGGCGCGGCAAGTCACGCCGGCGCTCCGGCGCACGCGGGCGCTTCGGCGCACGCCGGGTCGGCGTCCGTGGCTGGCTCCAGCAGCGGCGGCGACGACACCGTGCTCGGCGACTTCGCGAGCGTCTACACGACGGCCATCTGCAGGGTCTACGGCCGTTGTTGGAAGACGCTGGTCGCCGCGCTGAACGAAGACTGCCAAAACTACCTCGAGCGCTTGTTTCGTGAGCAGGCGCTGGGCAACCTCGAAGCCGCAATCGAGGCCGGCACCGTCGAGTACCACCCGGAAGCACTGGCAGGCTGCGTGGCCGCCTTGGATCAGACGGCCTGCGATGCGACACAGCTCCCGCCATGCGAGCAGCTCTTCGTCGGCACCAAGCAAACCGGCGAAGACTGCAGCATCGACCAAGAATGCGGCTACGACTCGGAGTGCTTGCCGGGGCCGGCGTGCCCAGGCAAGTGCGCGAAGCGCGGCGGCATCGGCGCGGTGTGCAACAGCGTCAACCACTGCGCGCAAGAGCTCGAGTGCGTGGAACCGGCCAGCGGCGATGGCAAGTGCGTCGCGCCGCTCGGCGCCGGTAAAGCCTGCAACGCAGCCTCCCCCTGCGGCGGTTTGCTCGACTGCATTGGTGTGGACACCGACGACCCGCAGAGCATGGGGACCTGCCAGAACCGCGACGCCATCTACTCGGCGAGCGAGAACGAAGCCTGCTCGCTGACGGGCGTACGCCAGTTGTGTCGGCCCGGCTTGTCTTGCGTCTTCGCCGAGACGACCGCCGGCCTTGGCACCTGTCAGCCGCCGCTCGCCGCGAACGCGCCCTGCCAGCTTGCCTTGCCCGAGCAATGTCCGTCCGGCCAGTACTGCAAGATCACGAGCGAAGCCGGCGTGTCACCGCGCACCGGGCTCTGCACGAAAACCCCGGGCCTAGGCGAGGCCTGCGGCGCCGCCGGCGCGACGTACACGGGCTGCGACGCCGAACAGTACTGCGACACCGCCAGCGGGGTTTGCGCCATGGCCAAGCACCTGGGCGAAGCGTGCGCTCAAAACCATGACTGCCTGAGCATCCACTGCGGCGCCGACGGCACCTGCAGCTACCCGCTCGATTGCGAGCCGCCGCCCTGAGACGGCGGCGGCGGCGTCCGTTCGCGTAGTGCCCAGAGCCGGTGGCGGGGGCCGGCTTTTCCCGATCCAAGTGCCTGCTTCCGGACACCCAGCAGCAGCATGGGCCAGAGCGGCGTCTTTCTAGGCAATCACCCGATTTCGAAGCGCGAGCCCCAGGTCGACGGTCGGCTGGTCGAGCGAGGTGGCGAAACCTTCTACCGCATCGAGCACGCCGAGGCGCTGGCGCCATTTTTGACCACGGTGGTCAGCGACTCGGACCATTGGCTGTTCGTGGGCAGCAATGGCGCGCTCACGGCGGGCCGACAGAGCGCCAAGTTTGCGCTCTTCCCTTACACCACCGAAGACAAGCTGCTCGACGGCGCGGACGTCTCGGGGCCGTACACGGCGCTGATTGTCGAACGTGGCGGCGCGCGACGACTTTGGCAACCGTTCGGTGGCCTGTCCGATTTCGTTTACGACGTGACGCGCAGCCTCGAAAAGAGCGTGCTCGGCAACAAGCTGCGCTTCGAAGAGCTGAACCAGGACTTGGGCGTGCGCTACGCCTACGAGTGGAAGACGAGCGCGCGCTTCGGCTTCGTCCGCGAGTGCACGCTCGAGAACACCGGCACTTCACCGATGACGGTGCGCCTGCTGGACGGCGTGCAAAACCTGCTAGCCGCCGACATCGACGAGCGGATGCAGGTTGGTTTCAGCTGCCTGCTCGACGCCTACAAGAAGAACGAAGTCATCGCCGGAACCTCGCTCGGGGTGTACACGCTCACGGCGCAGGTCATCGACCGGGCCGAGCCGCGCGAGTCGTTGCACGCGGCGGTGGTATGGAGCCATGGCCTACCGAACGCCAAGATCTTGCTGTCCGCCGAGCAAAATCGCCATTTTCCGCACGGCGCAGAGCTGGAAGCACAGAGCGAGGTGCGGGGTAAACGCGGCGCCTACTTGCTGAGCACCACCCTCGAGCTTGCCCCGGGCGCCAAGCTGGCGTGGCTGCTGGTGCTCGACGTCACTCAGTCCCAAGGCCAGGTGAGCGAGCTGGTGCGGCGCTTGGCCGATCCGAGCGCGCTCGAGGCCGAGGTTCGAGAAGACGTGGAGCGCGGCACCCAGAACCTCCGCCGCATCTTGGCCGCCACCGACGGTTTTCAAGTCACCGCCGATCGATTGACCAGCGCTCACCATCTGGCCAACGTGCTGTTCAACGACTTGCGCGGCGGCGTCTACGCCCAGGGTTACGCCATTCCCGGTGCCGATTTTGCTCGCTTCGTGAAGAAGTGGAATCGAACTACGTACCTCAAGTTCGAAGCCTTGCTCGGCGAGCTGCCCGAATCGCTGTCGCGCAGCCAGCTATCGGCGTTGGTAGAGCCCTACGCCGACGCCGATCTCACCCGGTTGGCGTACGAATATTTGCCCCTGACTTTCAGCCGCCGCCACGGCGACCCGAGCCGCCCCTGGAACCGCTTCGAGATCCGCGTACGCGACCAGCAAGGCAACAATCTGTTGGGATTTCAAGGCAACTGGCGCGACATCTTCCAAAACTGGGAGGCGCTCAGCGTGCCGTTCCCGGACTTCGTCGAGAGCATCATCGCGAAATTCGTGAATGCCTCCACCGCCGACGGCTACAACCCGTACCGCATCACCCAAGACGGTATCGACTGGGAGATGCCAGAGCCGGATCACCCGTGGGCGGCCATCGGCTACTGGGGTGACCATCAAGTCATCTACCTGACGAAGTTGCTCGAGCTATCGCGCAGCCACCACCCCGACCGTTTGCGTGCCCTGCTCGAGCGCGAGCTGTTCACCTACGCGAACGTGCCCTACCGAATCCGTCCGTACCGCGACATCGTGGCCAACGTGCGCGACACCATCGTGTTCGACCACGAGGAACAGAAGCGCATCGACGCGCGAGTGGCCGAGCTGGGCTCGGACGGCAAGCTGCTAGCCGACGCTGTCAGCGGCGAGCTCGTCAAGGTGACTCTGCTCGAAAAGCTATGGGTCACCGCGCTGGGAAAGTTGGGCAATTTGGTGCCTGGCGGCGGCTTGTGGCTCAACACCGGGCGCCCCGAGTGGAACGACGCCAACAATGCGCTCGTCGGCTACGGCCTGTCGATGGTGACGACCTACTATTTGGAGCGCTATTTGGCGGTCTTGGTGGAGCTGATGGCGCCTCTGCCAGCTCGCGAGCTGTCGTTCAGCGCCGACGTGGCGACCTGGCTCGAGCGCAGCGCGACGGCACTGGAGGCCCACCAGAGGCTGCTGACCAAGCCCAGCATCGACGATCGCTCGCGTCGCCGCGTGATGGACGCTCTGGGCGAAGCCGCCTCCGATTTCCGCGGCAAGCTGTACGACGTCGGCCTACCGGGCAAACGCACGTTGACCGGTGGAAGACTGATGGAAGTCGCCAATCTGGCGCGGCGTTGGGTCGCACACACCATCGCCGCCAACAAGCGCGCCGATGGCCTGTACCACGCCTACAATTTGCTGGGCTTCGACGCCGAGGGCGCTGTGCGCATCGAGCACCTGTACGAGATGCTGGAGGGCCAAGTCGCGGCGCTGAGCACGCGCGCGATGCCGGCCGGCGAAGCCATCGGCGTGCTGGAAGCGCTGTCGCACAGCCGGATGTATCGCGCCGATCAAGAGAGCTACACCTTGTATCCAGATCGGCGACTGCCGCGCTTCCTCGAGAAAAATAGCGTCAGCGCCGCCGCCTTGGCCAAGTCACCCTTGCTGCGCGCGCTGTTGGCGTCCGGCGACCGCAGCACGATTTTCAGCGACGCGCAGGGAGTCGTGCGCTTTCACGAAAGCTTTGCCAGCGCGGAACGGTTGGCGACGGCGCTGGTCGCCCGCGGCGCCAAGCCCGAAGAAATCGCCCCGGCGCTGGACGCCTACGAGGCCACTTTCGACCACCACAGCTTCACGGGTCGCAGCGGCACCATGTTCGCGTACGAAGGCCTGGGCAGCATCTACTGGCACATGGTGGCCAAGCTGTTGTTGGCTGCGAGTGAACGCGCCTTCGCCGCCGCCGAGCAGGGCGCGCCGGCCGAGGTCATCCGCCAGTTGACCGAGCGCTACTACGCGATTCGGCGCGGCCTGGGCGGCTTCAACAAGACGCCGTCGGTGTACGGCGCGTTCCCGCTCGATCCGTACTCGCACACGCCCAGCGGCAGCGGCGCGCGCCAACCGGGCATGACCGGCCAAGTGAAAGAAGAAGTGCTGACGCGCTTCGCCGAGCTGGGCGTGACCGTGCACGGCGGGCGCATCAGCTTCCGCCCCCTGCTCCTGCGCCGTTCGGAATTCCTGCGCGAGCCAGCCGAGCTTTCGACGTTCGACATCGACGGCGCCCCGCTCACGGTACCGCTTCCCGAAGGCACACTGGGCTTCACCTACTGCCAAGTGCCCGTCGTCATGCACCTGGATGAAAAGCTCCGCATCGTGCTGACCAAAACCACCGCCCGCGAAGAAATCTCCGGTGACACCCTGTCGGCTGAAGCCTCCGCCGCCCTGTTCGCACGCAGCGGTGAGATTCGGCAAATCGACGTCTGGACCCGCCCCGGCTGCTGATCGATGAGACTGCCACGCCGCCGTTTCCAAAGGATTCATCACATGTGGGGCTGCCGAGATGCAGCTTGAATCGCAGAAGCTTCTGTAGCGGCGCAAGGCCACCTCGCACGATCGAGATTTTTTCACAGGGAGGACGGGAGGACGGGAGGACGGGAGGACGGGAGGACGAGACAGAGGCGAGAAACTTTAGGGGGTCGCGCCTGCCGCCTGCGAATCCTGCTGGCGCCTTCCCGGCCGGCGGCCTCCGGCTTCCTCAAGGGAAATATTTTTGGTTTTGGTCCTCCAAAAACAAAAATGCGTTCTCGCCTCCCTGCGTCCTCCCGTCCTCCCTGTTGATCTCAGGCACTTGAATCGGGCTGTCAGAACGCCAGCAGCCCGAAGAGGTCGCGCGGGGTGGCCGGACGACGCTACAGAAGTTTCTGCAAGGGATCTGCGGATTGGCAGCCCAAGACGAGGGAGTCCTCGGCCGCATTGCGCACGCCCAGGCATCCCGCTAGGTTTCCGATCATGGACGGGCGGTGGCGGCGAGGGTGCGTTGGGGGTTGGTTGGTGTCGTTGGGGCTTGGTGTTTGCGCCTGCGGCGAAGCCACGTCCAACCCTCAAGGTCCGACCGCGGGCGCGGCCACGGCGAGCGGGGGCGCGGTGAACAATGGCGCCGATGGCGGCGGGGCCGGGCGCGGAGGCGGCGGCTCGGCAGCAATGAGCGGCAGCGCAGGCCAGGCGAGCGGCGGCGCCAGCGACCCCGTGCTGTGCGGCGGCGCGTACGCCAGCGAGTGCGCGGCCGAGAAGCTGTGCTCGTTCGACAGCACGTGCGGCACCGTCGGCAGCTGTATTCGCAAACCCAGCAGCTGCGGTGACCTCGATCAACCCACGTGCGGCTGCGATGGCAAGACCTACGCCAACGAATGCGAAGCACGCCGTGCGGGCATGGCGCGACAACACCAGGGCGCGTGTGACGAGGCCGGTCAATTCGCGTGTGGTCCGTATCGTTGCGAGAAGGGCCAGTATTGCGTCGACAAGGCCGCCGACGGGGATTCAGTCTGGCGCTACGCCTGCTTGACGCTGCCGGAAGCGTGCGCGGGCACGGCGTCGTGCGAGTGTGTGGGCGAAGTCAAAGCTTGCTTCGTCGGTCACGCCTGCGCGGTCACCGGAACCGGCGTCACCGCGACCTGCAAATAATCGAGCTCTAAAGGGGCCCGGCGTCGAAGTCGATCGGAGGTTCCACCCCGACGCCGGGGAAGCCTGCAGGCCAGTACGAGGGGGCACGAGCATCGGATCGTCGGAATCGTCTCATGCGCGGCTCGGTGTGGCGGAAGCGCTCGTTATGCTGTGCCCTTCGGTGGGCTCGCCGACAATCGACGTGCGCGGCGATCCATTGCCGCGTTGGCTTCGTACAAAGGCACGGAACCCGACCGCGGCTCGACCCGCGGCGCCTCGACGCGCACTGCGGCGAGCTTTTTGGAGGAACTTTCATGCGATTTGCTTCATACGGCCCCCTTTCGTTCATGCTGATCACGGCTTTAGGCTGCGCCGCCGCTTGCAGCGGCGACGACGACGACGATTCGAGCAGCAACGCCGCCGGCACGAGCGCCACCGGCGGCAAAAGCACGACCGGCGGCACCACCAGTAAGGCCGGCACTCCTGGCAAGGCCGGCGAAACGGCAGCCGGCGGCGATGGCGGCTCCGGCCCCGTCGATTCACAGCTATGCACGGATCTGGGCGGCCCCGCCAACATCGACGCCGTCGTGCGCGGCGACGGCAAGACGTCGAAGACCGATCCGTTCAACGGCTTCAAGTTCGAAAAGGACGGCCGCCAGGCGTCCGTGCTGCTCAACGTCGCGACTGATCCCTGCATCGGCCAGCAGTTTGCGCACCTGCTCGCGCCAGAAAAAGCCGACGAGCTCGAGCACTTGGCCGAGTGTCTCAGCCTGTTCGTGCAAAATACCGCGGGCTGCGCTGTCAGCTACGTCGGAGCGCGCGACAAAGCCGGCAAGGTCTGCCTACCGATGGCCGCCGCGCACAACGGCCTCGGCATCACCGAGCAGGACTACATGGCGTTGATCACCGACGCGGCCACCGCGCTGATCGCGGCCGGCGTTTCGCCGACGTCGGACCAGTTCAAAGCCGTCGCCGGCGCTCTCACCTCGGACGCGCTGAAAGCCGACATCATCGGCGATCCAGCCACCACCTACTCGCAACCGGGCGGCATGTGTGAAGCGGCTGGAGGCGCCGGTGGTGCCGGCGGCGCGGCCGCTGCAGGCGCGGGCGGCGCACCATGAGCCTGAAGTCCATGCTGGTGAAGGCGACGGCGGGAATCGGCGCCGCCGCGCTCCTGGCCACCGCCGTTATCGGCGTGGCCCACACGCCTTGGGGGCGGCCGCTGCTACGGCTGCCGCTCCTGAGCGCATTGGCTCAGCACGCAGGCTGCCCGGTGGGCAGCATCGAGCCGGTGGCGTTCGAAAAGGTACGCCGCACCAAGCTCGCAGGCGAGGTGGGCGTGGCCGCCGCGGGCGCACATCCGGCTCTCGGCTTCACGCTCGGACAGACTCGGCGCAGCGGCGTCGAGAAGTGGATCGCCGCGCACGGAGCAAGCTGCAAGGCCGGACTGGTGGCGTCGGTGCTCGAATGCGAGAACGTCGCCGCCGCCGGTAGCGCCCCCATTTCGCACCTGCGGCTGCAGTTCGACGGTGAAGAGCGTTTGGTCGCGGTGGATCTGTTTCGCCAGGGCTCCGACGACCGAGCGTTGGTGCAACGCTTTCAAGAGCTGGGTCGCGAGCTGGATGCCAGCGTCGGACCGGCTACGAGCAGCGTGGGCACCCCCACGCTGGCTTTCATGAAGCAGAGCCCCCTGCAAACCATCGTCAGGTCGTATGGATATCGCGACTACGTGGCGAGCGCGATGCTCGTCAATCTGGGCAAGCGCGGCCTGCGGCTGCGCGAGCAGTACCAATGGCTCGCGCCGCGCGCGCCGGCCTGAGGCCAGCGGCGCGGTTTCGGATCCGTTCGCGCGCCGGCCAGGACCGCGCTAGGCTCCCGCCGCTTGTCTATCGTTGCCGCCCACGGCCTACAAAAAGGCTATGGAAATCATATAGTTCTACGCTCTGCTGACCTAGTGATCGAACCGGGAGAGCGGGTGGGCGTCGTCGGGCTCAACGGCGCCGGCAAGAGCACGCTCGGTAAGCTGCTGGCCGGTGTCGAAGCGCCCGACGCCGGCAACATCGCGCGGCGCCGCGGCGCTCGCATCGAATACCTCGACCAGGTGCCGAAGCTCGACGGCGCGCTCACGGCCGAGCAAGCGGTGATGCAGGGCCTCAGCGCGTGGAACGACGCGGTCGCGCGCCACACGGCCGCCAGCACCGCGCTCGGTGACCCTGGCGCCGACACCGAGCGCTTGCTGGAGCAGCAGGCCAGTGCCGCGGACGAGGTCGAGCGCCTGGGCGGCTGGGACCAGCTGCACCGCGTGCACGCCGTGCTCGGTCATTTGGGCATCACGCGTCACGACGTGCCGATCAAAGACTTCAGCGGCGGGGAGCAACGCCGGGTGGCGCTGGCGCGGCTGCTGGTGGCTCGCCCCGATCTCGCCATTTTGGACGAGCCCACCAACCATCTCGACGCCGAAACCATCGAGTGGCTGGAGCAGCACCTGATCGAAGAGTTTCCCGGTGCCGTGCTCTTGATCACGCACGATCGCTACTTGCTCGACAACGTCGCCATGCGCACGGTCGAGGTCGCCGATGGCGAGGCTTTCAGCTACGACGGGGGCTACGAGCGTTACTTGGAGCAAAAGGCCGAGCGTCAGGCCCACGCCCAGCGCGCGGAGCAAAACCGCCAAAATTTCCTGCGGCGCGAGCTGGAGTGGCTGCGGCGCATGCCCAAAGCTCGCACCACCAAGTCGCAATCCCGTATCGATCGCGCCGAGGCCGCCATCAACGCGCCCCGGCTCAAACAAGAGCAAAAGGTCAGCCTGGAGCTGGACGTGGCGCGCGCCGGCAAGACCTTGCTGGAGCTGCGCGACGCCACCCTGACCATCGGCGAGCGCACGCTGGTGCGCGGGCTCACGCTGTTCGTCGTGCAGGGGGACCGCATCGGCATCGTGGGGCCCAACGGCGCCGGTAAGACCACGCTGCTGAAGGCGATCATGGGTCAGCATCCGTTGGCCGCGGGCACCATCAACGTCGGCAAGAACACCAAGGTGGCGTACTTCGACCAGAAGCGCAGCGGCCTCGACGACTCGAAGTCGATTTGGGACAACGTCACCGGCGATCAATCGCGCATCGAGCTAGGCGGCGAGGTCATCGATCCGCGCTCGTATCTCGAGCGCTTCGCCTTCGACAGTCACAAGCAGCGCCAGCCGGTCGGCTCGCTCTCGGGCGGCGAGCGCGCCCGGGTGGCGCTGGCGCGCCTGCTCCGTCAAAGCGCCAACTTGGTGCTGTTCGACGAGCCGACGAACGACTTGGACGTGGCCACGCTGGGCGCCGTCGAGGGCATGCTGATCGACTTTGGCGTGACGGCGCTGATCGTCACCCACGATCGTTATTTTCTCGATCGCGTCGCAAGCTCCATCCTGGCCTTCGAGAGCGATGGCGCGGTCGTGCATTACCCGGGCAACTACGACCAGTTCCGCCGCTTGCGCGCCGAAGCGCGCGAAGCCCGCAAGGCCGCGGCCAAAGCCGCTCCGCCCGCGGCCCCCGCCGCCGGCAAGCCGACTGCGCCGTCGCAAAGGCCCAGCGGCAACAAGAAGAAGGCGCTCAGCAACAGCGAAGAGCGCGAGCTTCAAGGCTTGCCCGATCGCATCGACCAAGCCGAGCAGCTGGTGTCCAGCCTGCTCGGCAAGCTCGGTGATCCTTCGACCTACGCGGGGGGCGGCAGTGACGTCGTTTCCGTGCAGCGCGAGCTCGACTTTGCTCGCGCCGAAGCGGAACGCTTGACCCAACGTTGGGAAGAGCTGGAAGTAAAGCGCAGCTCGGCTACTTGATCTCGAGCAGCTCGACCTCGAACAACAGCGTGGCGTTGGGCGGGATGACCCCGCCAGCACCCGACGCGCCGTAGCCCAGAGCGGGCGGAATCAGCAAGGTGCGCTTGCCGCCCGGCTGCATCGAAGCCACGCCCTCGTCCCAACCCTTGATCACGCGGCCTTGGCCGAGCGGAAACGAGAAGGGGCGACCGCGGTCGACCGAGCTGTCGAACTTGGCGCCTTTGGCGTCGTTGACCCAGAGCCAGCCCGTGTAGTGCATCACACAGGTCTGGCCCTTGGCCGGCGTTGCGCCGTTACCGGTCTGAGTATCTTCGTAAGAGAGCCCGCTCGGGGTCGTGGTCATGGCCATGGCGCGCCACTCTAGAGCGCCCCACGGCCTACGGGGTGAACGAAGTTTACCGAGCGGCGTTCTGGTCACGGCGACGGCGACGCGCCATCGCCAAGGCGGCGCCCAAGCCGCCCAACAACATGGCCGCTTCGCCGGCCGGGCTCCGACCCACGACGTCGCAGGCGCAGCCCGGATCTTTGCCGACGCGACCCGAACCACCGGGGATGACCGAGCCGTCGGCGCCCGTGCCGACGCCGTTGGTACCACCGAGGGTGATGCCGCCGGGGATGGGATCGATGCCGCCGAGGCTGCCGCCAGTGGAGGAGGAGGAACCGCCGTTGCCGGGCGCCTGACACGCGCCGTTCTTGCACTCGGCCCCGCCCGGGCACATGACGCCGGCGCAAGGATCGACGCAGTCGCCGGCCACACAAGTGAAGCCCATCGCGGCGCACATCTCGGTCTTGCCCACGCACTTGGGGTCGGTGCAACGACCATCGGCCCCGCATTCCAGGCCGTCTTTGCAGCCGCGACAGGCGCAGTCCGAGACGCACAAGCCGCGTTCGCACACTTTGCCGCCCGTGCAGGTGACGGCCTTGCAAGGATCCACGCAACGACCGAGCTGGCACTCCTGGCCGGCGGGGCAAACGACGTCGGCGCCGCAGGCGTCTTTGCATTCGCCGCCGCGACAAGCCTGGCCGGCGGCGCAGACCTTGTCGGCGCAGGCGTCTTCGATGCAGTGACCGGTCTTGCACGTGAAGCCCGGATCGCAGCGGAACTCGCCGGTTCCGCAGGCGCCAACGCACACCCCCTTGTCGCAAACCTGCGTATCGGGGCACAAGCCGTCGCCGTCGTCGACGACGCCGTTGCAGTCGTTGTCGACGTTGTCACAAACCTCGGTGCCGGCGTTGATGATCGGCCGACACATGCCGGTCGTGCCCTCGGCCGCGCAATCGGTGCGGCCTACCGAGCACGCGCCCTGCAAGCCGGTGTCGCACGGCTGACCGCCACCCGAACAGCTGATGCCCGAGACGTAGAAGACGAAGTCGTTGAAGTCGCCGTCGTTCATGGCGTTGTTGCCAGGCACGCCGGTCGAATGCCAATCCTCTTTGGACATGGCCAGGTCTTCGAAGGCCATGTAAAAGCCTTCGGGATCCACCGTGGATTGGTAGATCAGAGTCGTGACCCAGGGTTGGTCCTGAGCGTTGCGCTGATTCTGGCCGAGCAGCGAATACTTGGTCTGCTTGCAAGCCGAGCTGGGGTTGCCGATGAAGGCGAAGCCCACGTATTTGCCCTTGTAACGAGGGTCTTGCTTGATGCTGCCCGAGTCGTACGCCTTCGGCACCCAGAGCCGGCGGCTCAGATCACGCGGATCTCCCGCGTCCCAGGCAAGCGGGCAAAAGCCGTTGTTGAGCGGCCCCTGGCACTGCAGGTCCTTGGTGATAGTCGAGCCCGCGGTCGGGATGAACGGGTAGATTTCGTTCGCTGCCGGCGCGGTGGAGCTGTTCGGATCTTCGACGTTGTACCAGCCGAACGTCACTTCGCAGTCGCCCCCGCGCAACAAGAGCTGCCCCGAGAAGCCGCAGGTCGGCGAAAAATAGCCGGGCGACGTCTTGGCATCTTTGACCTGGTCGAGCATCTCGCCGCGGAACTTGAAAAGCCCCTGCAGGGTGGCCGCGTCGCCGTCGACGAAGGTCGGGAAGTAGTCGCTGTAGTGCTTGTTCTGCTGGTTGACGTCGACGCCCATGGCGTCTTTGTTCACTTGCGTCGTGGTCTTGAAAGCCCAGGAGTCCGTGATCAGGGTCAGCTCGGCTTTGCCGACGGGCTGGGGCAAGGGCGTTTTGGCTGCGTCCGTTTGGAACACCTGCGCCGACGCAGGAGCCGAGAAGCTCATCCCAACAACGCCGAGCGCCAGACAGGCCAAGAATTTTCGCGCAACCATCGGAATTACCTCGCGATTTCAGACTCTCGACGCGCAGCATGCCCACACGCTCGCACCAAGCTCGGCCATTGTAGCTGAGAAATCGAGACATGGTACCGGTACCACATTTCAAAGTAAAAAATGTGGAACCGGTTTTACACGAGAAGCGGAGTAGTGCACCGGGGACGTTTTCCCGCTGCTTTGCCGCCATTGTCGCACGCGGGGCGGGTTTGGAGAGCAGGCTGATTACTTCACGCGCTCCAGCACGCCGCTGCCAGTCCAGGGAGAATCCGTGCTGGTGAAACGAAATTGCGTGCCGACGAACTGACCCGAGATGCCGTAGCCGGCGCCAGCGCGGTCGTAGACCCGGCCGTTCAGCGAATCTCCCGAGGCCGAAAGGACCTCGTAGCGACCGGCGGTGTCGACACCCGGGCCGGTAGCGGTGAACTCGCCGTTGGCGAAACTGATGTTCAGGGTTTGCAGCTGAGCGTCGAGCAGGCTCTTCAGCGGAGCCTCGAGCTCGAGCGAGGGTGCGAAGCCAACCAAATGCCAATTACCTTGCAGCCGTTGACTGGCGGCAGCGGTGGGGTTGGCGGGTTGGCTGCTCTGGCCGCCGCAGCTCACCAAACAGCACGAGACGAGAGCTAGCGCCCAGGCGTTGCGGTTGAGGCCAAACATCAGCGGACTTTGCGACCATGGGCTTCTGGACGCAAGCGAGGTAAAAAGGAAACGGTGCGGGTTACACGTTCCTAGGCGGTTGTGGCAACGCGCGACGGTCACGTGCAGTGTTGGAACGCCGCCGGCGCCGCGCTGGAGACGCCACCGGGCTGGTAGCCCCTACTCGCCGCCCTTGCCGAAGGGATCCTTCAGATCCGCGGCGGGCTTTTTTGCAGCAGCGGCAGCGGGCGCGCGGGCGGCGGGCTTGGCCGGTTTTTTCGAGGTCGCGGTGACGCGGGCGGCCTCGCGAGCTTCGTGCAGAGCGTCCAGCTCGTCGGTGAGGCGCATGGCCGGCGCGGGCGTGCCCGGCAACAAGTCGCGGCGCGTGGCGATGCCTAAGTCTTTGGACGGTTGGCGCACGGTGATGTTGGGCAACGATTCATCGTCCTCGACCGCCGCTTGTTTCTTGGGCGCGCTACTCAGGCTGAAGGCGACGGCGGCCGTGAACGACAGCAGCGCCCCCAGCACCGTCACCACGAGCCAAGCCTTGGAGCTTTGAGCGGCGGCGGGCGTGGAGCGACGGACGCTGAACGAGCGCCGAATGCGGCTCTTCGACTCGAGCACGACCCCGTGCGCGACACCGGGCGCTTTGGCGTCGGCCGGAGCTTCCACGATCACCGGCGCGGCGCCGGCTTGGGCCGTGCCCATGATTGGCGGCTTGGCCTCGCTGCTGCCCGGCGCGTCCGACGGAAAGAACGAATGCAATACCGCCGACGAGTCCGGCGAGCGCTCGAGCCAGGTGGACTTCAACGACGAGTTGCAGATGTCACGCGTCACGCCCTGATCGACCAACCAGATGGCCAGCGCCTGTCCGAACTCGAACATCGAGCTGAAGCGCTGCTCGCGCTCTTTGGAGAGGCCGCGCTGCAGCAACGACCACAGCGCCGGCTCTTCGATTTGGTGCTCGGCGAGGGCTTTGGGTTTGCCCTCCATGATCGACCACATCAAGCCGTGCCAGTTGGCGCCGGTGAACGGCTGCGCGCCCGCCACCATTTCGTAGAGCACCACGCACAGCGCCCAAATATCGGTGCGAAAGTCGACGTTGTTCTCGCCGCGCGCCTGCTCGGGCGACATGTACGCGGGGCTGCCGAGCACCGTGCCCTCGCAGGTGAGGTTGGCGGAGAAGCCTTCGCTCAGCTTGGCGATGCCGAAGTCGAGCACCTTGGGCTGTACGCGATTGGCCTGCTGCGCCAGGAAGATGTTGTCGGGCTTGATGTCTCGATGAACGATGCCACGGTGGTTGGCGACGACCAGCGCTTCGATCACCGGCAACAGCGTGCGCACCGCCCGCCCGGCCGCGATGCGTCCGCGCTTCTTCAACACCTGCGCCAGGCTCTCGCCGTGCAAGAGCTCCATGGCGATGAACGGCTCGCCGTGCTCGGTGAGCCCGAAGTCGAAGACCTGGATGATGCCGGGGTGGCCGATGGAGGCGGCCGCGCGCGCTTCGGTCAGCAGGCGCTCCGACAAGCCGTCCACTCTGCCTTCGATCTCGGAGCGGATGAGCTTGAGTGCGACTTGCACACCCAGAGTGAGATTCTGTGCGACCCACACCGCGCCCATGCCGCCTTCACCCAGGATGCGCACCAGGCGGTACTTCTGCGCAACGACGCTGCCCTCGGTATAGCGCGGTGTGCCGGCGGCACCGGGCACTACGATGGCCGTAGAATCGAAGCTGGCGCGCGCATCCTCGGCCTCTTGCGCCGCGCGCGCGTCGCCGTCGGAGCGGTCATCGCTCGGAGGCAGAGAACGTTTGGCGGCGCTGGACGAACCGGACAGGCAGGGCTCCTGGAGTGTCCGAACGGCCACCTCGAGCCAGTCTTGAGACGCTAACGACGATGGCCGTGCGGCCGGCTATTTCGCGGGGCGGGCCAGGCGCTTGAGGCCCTCGGGCCCGAAACGGTTGCAGTCCACGCCGGCGAACGCGTAGTAGTCGCCCGTGCTGGGGCTGAGCGAAAGCTTGTACTCGCCCGCCTTGGGCGCGCAGTACTCCACCCGCAGCTCGGAGGCTGGGTCCGGCACCACCAGGCGCTTGCCCGCGGGATCACGCAGCTCGGCGGTGATGCGAACGTCGCCGAAGAAGCTCGCGGTCAGCAGGTTGTAGCAAGCAGCGTCGTTCGGCGAGGTCACGGTGAAGGTTTGGTCGCGGCGGACCACCGCCGGTTGGCTGACGACGCTCTTGCAGCCGGCTTTCACCAGCTCGTCGAGCATGGCCTGCACCCGCTCCTTGCCCGTCTTCTTCGCGTCGTCGGGTCCCGAGCGCGGACCGCCTTCGGCCGGCGTGCGCGGGCACTCGATGGCGGCGGTCGCGAAGGGCTCCGCGGGCACGGCTTCGATCGTAAAACCGTGGGTGGCGGTCTCGGAGGCGCACAAGCGATAGTCGAGCGTTTTGGCGGCAACGGGCAGCGGTTGGGTGAGCGCGACCTTGTCCTCGTACTTCATGCTGAGCAAGGTGTTGGCGCCGGTCGTGCCCAAGATGTGCACGCAGCTGTCGTTCTTGATCATATCGAGCGAGATGCGGCTCGTCTCTTTCACGTGCGTGGTCGGCTGCACCAAGATGCGGCTGCAGCCGTGCTTTTGGCGTAGCTCGTCCAGGCGCGCCAAGATAGCGGTTTGGCCGTTGACCTTGGGATCTTGCGCGCGCGCCTTGGCCTCCGCTTCTTCGTTGTTGGCGTAGATGCCGATGGCGATGCAACTGCCGAACAGGCCGAGCACCACGAACGCCGCCGCGCCGAGCCCAATCAGCAGCCGCTGGGTGCTTTGCTTGCGCAGCCGCTCGCGCTCTTGCAAGACTCGCTGCCGCTCTTGCTCCTGCAGCTGAAGCGCGTAGTGCTGTTGATCCAGCTGATACTGTCGCTGCCGCGCCTGCACGATCTCGGGCGGCAAAAGGTTGTCTTGACCGCAATAGGGGCAGTCGATGTGCATGAGGCGCATGTCAGCCGGTAGCTCGAGCCCGTTGCCGCAACGGATGCATCGAAACCCGTAGACGCGACCTTGGCCGGGAGGAGGCTGCACCGATCGAGAACGATAACAGAAGTCGCTAGCTCAGGTCATCTTCGGCCGGGCACGCCGGGGCGGCAGCGCCGCGCGGTTGCCCCAACACCGGCAGCGCTTTGTGGTGGGCCGGCTTCCGCGGCACCGGCGCCTTCGGCCGTACGCTTTCCGGCCGCGCCCCCCACGCTTCCAGCAGCTCGCGATCGAGCAAGTGGGTCGGGCGCACGTTGGCGAGCGCGTGGGCCATGACTGCGCGCAGATTCGGTGATTCTCGCGAAAGCTCGTCCAAGAGCGAGGTCATGCGGTCGCGCTTCAACCCGCTTTGCGAGCCGCACAGGTTGCAGGGCAAAATCGGAAACGCCGAGAGCTCCGCAAACTCGCGGATGGTGTCTTCGGCGCAGCCGATCAACGGTCGAATCACCTCGAGACTGCCGTCGTCGGTGACGTAGCGGGCGGGCATGGCTTGTAGCTTGCCCGAGTAGAACAGGTTCATCAGAAACGTCTCCAAGCCGTCGTCGCGGTGATGTCCCAACGCCAGCTTGTTGCAGCCCAAGCGTTCCGCGGCCGTGTACAAGATGCCGCGCCGCAGGCGTGAGCACAGCGAGCAGTAGGTTTGCTCGTGTCCCAGCTGCTCGATCACGGCCGAGTACGTGTCTTCCGACAAGATTTCGAACGGCACGCCGCTGGCTTGCAGAAACGCGCGCAGCGGGGCGCCGTCGTAGCCGGGCTGGCGCTGATCGAGGTGCACCGCCGTGAGCCGCACGCTCGGGTACTGCGCGCGTGTCAGCTGCGCCAGCAGGCTCAGCAAAGTGTAGCTGTCCTTGCCCCCGCTCACCGCGACCAAGACGTGATCGTTCGGCTCTAACAGCGCGTACTCGCGACAGGTGTCGCGCATTTCGCTCCAGAGTTGCCGCGAAAGCCGGGTGCGGCGGTGCTCCTGCGGGTCCATGACCTCAGGAGGTGGTGGAAGCGCGCGAAGGACGCGCGGCGCGGGGCGGGGTCGGCGAGGCGCTGAACAGGCGCGCCATCCAAGACTTGGGCGGCGAGAGCTCGAAATCTCCGAGCACCAAGCGCAATGGGTCGGTCGCCAGTAGCTGGCTGACGTGCGGATTCGAGAGCAGCCACGTCTCGGCTTCGCTCAGTTGCTCTTTCTGCGTCGCGTCGAGCTCGGCGCGCGCGCCGCGCATGCTGTGGCCCGCGTGCTTGGCGAACAGCGCGAACGCCACCGACAGCTCACCGATACCCAGCGCGGTCAAGCACGCGACGTTCGGCCCGCCGCAGCTCTTTTGGTACAAATACGACCCCGACAACAGCAAGGTGCCGAGCCCGAGCGCAACCGTCGTCAGCTCGACCGTGACCTCGAGCGGCTCTTCGATCGGGCGCTCGGGGCTGGTCTCTTCCAGCAAGAACACTTGGCCCAGCGCGCGCGCCAACGCCGCCGTGAGCGCCACCGGGCTGCGCGCCTCGGCAGGGGCGATGTTGATGCGCCAGCCGTCGCCCAAATCCACCAAACGTGCGGCCGCGACGGCGGGCGAGACGTTGGGTGCCGCGCAGCTGCCGCACGCGCCGGTGCCGCAAGCTTCGCCTTCGGCGTCCGGATCCAAGACGCTCAGCTGAATCGGAATGTCCGACATGCCGGCGTGCCCTTGCATGCGCCGCAGCAAGCGCTGCACGGACGGAAAATCTCCGCTGAATACGTCGGGAAAGAACTTGCCGTTCGGCAGCACCATCGGCCGCTGCCCGATGTCGGCGCCGAAGCGCTCCACGATGGAGGCGTAGCGCGAAATCAGGTCGCGCAGCGTGCGATCGTCCGGAAGCTCCATGCCGATCATCTTGGCAAGCAACCGCGCCCGAGGCCAGCACCACGCCGCGCTAGGGCGCTTTCAGCGCGATACCGCAGGCAATGCGCGCGCCCGGATCCGCCTGGCTCGGGCCGGCATGCAGCTCCACGCGAGCGCCCGTTGCCGTGAAGCGCGCGACGCCACTGGTCGCGCCGGAGTTGGGCAGCAGCTGCGCTTCGGCCTCGTTGCTGGCGGCGCTCAGCACGATGACGCAGCAACCGAAGACACGGCGGTCGTTACGCACGCCCGAAGCGTAGCCAGCTTGCGGGCACGACGCTACGGGCGCGGCGGGCGCGACGTGGGCCGATTGTCCAAGTGCTCTTCTTCGACCTCGTCGCTCACCATCGAGTAGCCGACCACGGGGCGCGCCGCGATGTCGGGCTTGCTCTTCAAAATCGGCGGCAACTTGGCGCTGCCCAAGCGCCCCACCGAAACCGGCGACGGGCTCGGCGTGCCCTCGGTGCCGCCAACGGGCTCGTTGAGCAGCGCCACCGCCGCGTCGCGCTCGTAGGTGAGCCGCATCACTTCGACCCGCGCGTTTTCGCGCTCGCGCCGCAGCTCGTCGAACGATAGATCCAGCTCGGCCAGCTTGCGCTCGTGAGCCCGCTCCACTTCGAACAGCTTCTGCTCGTGCTCGTCGAGTAGCCCGGCCAAGAAGGCGTCTTCCTGAACGAGCCAAGACTCGCGTTCGCGCACCGACGCGTCGATCACGTTTTCGAGCGTCTGCACCCGCTGCTTCAACAGGCTCTCGCTCTCGTAGACCTTACCCAAGCGACCGCGCAGCGCTTCGAGCTCTTGCATCAAGATGGCGTTGGCCTCTTGCGCGGCGGCGGCCCCGGTCGCCAGATGCTTCAAGCCGCGGATGAGCAGGCCGAGATTGGCCTCGGCGCGCGTGCTCTCCACCAACACCAGCTCCAGCTGCTCCAGGGCCGCGCTGGAATCGCCGCTCCGCGTCAGCCGCTCACGAGCCGGAGGAATACCGCTCTCATGAGCAGTCTTCAGGCTCACGCGAAGATTGCCGGAGTCTGGGCTCGACTCGTCCGCCGAATCGGCGCGTTCAGGAACCTGGGCCAGCGTCATTGTAGGCGGTTGTGGGACAGGACCGGCCGGGGGGCAAGCAACAACTACCAAAAAGCCCCACTGCCCAGAATTCCGGCCTAAAACGCGGCTATGGACCGGCTTCGAATCGGCAGGCCACCGGGCCGCACATCGTCATCTGCCTTCGGGCCGGGCGCCATTTCGGACCGCCCGGCCCCCGTCAGCCAGAGAGCTCAATAAGGGAGAGAAAGGACGGCGATGTAATTGCTCGTGCCCTGTCCCGCGGCGGGATCGAAGCCGCCCTGAATCACCAAAGTGCCGTGCGCACCAGTAAACGCGCCGGTGCCATTGTTGATGACGGCGACGTCCACGAAGTCGCCCGTAGCAAGGTTCCAGAGGGTGTAGTCGGGGCCCGACACCGTGCCGGTGGCGGTCGTCACCGTGTCGACGCCAACCAGCTTGACGACGTTGGGATCGCTCGTGGCCTCCATGGTGTCCATGCGCCACGAGAGAGAGCCTGCCAGGCCACCGGTGAGCGGGCCGCCCGTGCACAGCGTGTCGCACTCGACCTGGCTCGAGGTGAAGCCTCCGGTGAAGGTCCTGATGCGCACGTGCGCGTCGGCGGTCACGCTCCACAACAAGCAACTGGCAGAAAGGGCCACCAACGTCTTCAGTCTAGATATCATCTGGCTTCTCCTTCGGGGTGTGGGTGCGCTTCGGATCAGAAGTAGCTCTTGGAAAATCCGCCATCGACGAGCAGGGCTTCGCCGGTGAGGTTGCTGCACAGCGGGCTGGCCAAAAACGCGATGGCGCGCGTCACGTCTTCGTAGCTCAGGGGAGCGCGCGTCATGGCGCGCTTGGCCAGGTGCTGGCGCGTCTGCGCCGTGCGCTCGCCACCGATCACGCGCCGCGCCGCCTCGGTCTCGAGCATCGAGAAATTCACGGCGTTGCACAAAATGCCGGCGGGCCCCAGCTCCGCCGCCAGGTAACGAACTGCCGCGGCAAGCGCGGCTTTTACCATGCCGACCACGTGATAGCTGGGCATGGCGAAGTCGGCGCCACCCGACAGCAACGTGACGATGCGCGGCGTGCTCGACTTTTCGAGCCAGGGCCGCGCGTGCTGCGCGGCGACGAGCAGCGAACGTACGCCGATCTCCATCGCGTCGCTCAGCTCGCGCGCGCCGAGCGACGTCACCGGCCGAGCGAGCGCGCCGTCCGGCACGTGCACCAACGTGTGCACCAAGAAATCGAGCCGACCGAAGCGCTCGCCCACGCGGTTGACGGCGCGCTCGATCGAGCCCTCCTCTAGGGCATCGAGCTCGACCGTCACGTAGCCGGCTTCGGCCAAGCGGGACATGAACGCGCTGCGAGTCGGGCGCAGCGACACCGCCAGTTCGGCGCCATGCGCGCGCAGCTGCTCGGCGGTGTGAAAGCCGACGCCGTCTTGGCTCGAAACGCCGAGCACGAGCCCGCGCTTACCGGCCAGCAAAGCGGGGGCCAAGGCGGCATCTGAGCTCACTTGCCCGGCTCCTCGGGAAACCAGACCGACAACGAGCCCAAACCTTCGCGCTCGTATTCGCGAATCGCTTTCTGCACGGTGAAGCTGGCGTCGACGGCCGGCAGGCCCCCAACCCACATCGCCAGCCGAGCGCAGGCCTCCAGCAACTTTTCTTTGCGCATCCCCAGGTGCAGCAGCGTTTTGGCGAACAGCGCGGCCGTCTGGTAGTCGCGCTGAGCGCACAGCACGCACATGCCAATCAGGTAGTTTTCCTGCAAAGACAACGCGGAGGTGTCGGCCTCGAGCGCGTGGTAGCGGTGAATCATCTCGCGCAGCGCGGGGTTTTGGATGCGCTCTAGAAAGCGGACGTGCGACTCGCCCGTGCCGGGTCCGAAGATCGACTCGACGTAACGCTCGGTTTGCTCGATGGGCTCGGGTTTGCTCATGCGTGCGGCTCCTCAACGCGCCTGGGCGCTGGGTAACAACGTCAACTGGGAGACGACCAAGTGCGACGGCCGACTCGCGATCCAAACGATGGCGGAAGCGACGTCTTCGGCCGTGAGCCACGCCGGAACCTGCTCGCGAATCTTCTGCTTGGCGCGCTCGAAGCCCTGCACCTTGTCGTAGATGGGCGTATCCACCAAGCCGGGCGCCACCGTGCTCACGTGAATACCGCGCGGATGCAGCTCGAGCCGCAGCGCCTCGCTCAAACAGTCGAGCGCAAGCTTGCTGGCCGCGTACGGCGCGAACTTGGCGCTGGGCAGGTGCTGGGCCACCACCGAAGAGACGTTGACGATGTGCGCGCCGGCGGTCATGGCTCGCGCAAGCTGCTGGGTCAGCTCGATGGCGGCGCTGACGTTGACCTCGAACAGCCGGGAGAGCTGCTCGGGGCGCACGTCGAGCGGGCCGTCGTAGCAACATTCGGCGGCGTTGTTGACCAACAGCCGGACTGGCTCGTCAAAGGCCAGCTCCGCGAACGCGCGCCGACGCGCCTCGGGCGCGGCCAAATCAGCCAAAAGCGGCCGAAATTGCGGACCAAAGCCGCGCGCCGCCGCCTCCAGCCGCGCCGGGTCACGGCCGACGCCAATCACGCGCATCTCTTCGGCCAGCAGCGCGCGCACAGTGGCGGCGCCGATGCCGGAGGTCACGCCCGTAACCAGCGCCAGCTGGCCCTGAAGTCGCGATGAGGCCGTCATAGCGTGTACAGCACCGCGCAGTATTGCCAACCCAGCCCGACCGCCGCCGACAGCACGCGGTCCCCCCGCTTGAGCACACCCTGTTTGATGAAGTGGTCGAGTGAAACGGGAATGGAGGCGGTGGTCACGTTGCCGACGTCGGCCAGATTGTTCAACGTCTTTTCCGGCGGCGCGCCCAAATGCTCTGCCAGCATGGCCTGGACCCCGGCCGTGCCGGAGTGAGGCAAGAGCCAATCGACGTCGTCGAGGGTGAGGCCGTTGCGCTCCAGCAACGCGCGACTCACGCTGGCCAAAGACCGCCCTGCCAACTGATTCAGCTCACGCTGTTTGATCTTGGGATTGAGGAAGCCTTCGGTGTCCATGTCCATGATGCCGTGCTGCGAGCCGTCGGTGCGAAGCTCGTAGTCGATGAGACGCGCGCCGCGCCCAGCGTCGCGCTCGACGACCATGGCCGCGGCGGCGTCGCCGAACACCAACGTGGCGCGGCTCCGCGGGCGAATGCGTCGCGTCGACCGGTCCGAGGCCAGTACCAAGCCCCGCTGAAACCGCGGATTTTGCAGGTAACCGTGGGCCACGGTCAGGCCGTACAGCGAGCCCGCGCAAGCGCAACCGATGTCGAAGGCGAACGCTCGGCGCGCCCCGAGCGCGTGCTGCACCAGCGGCGCAAAATCCGGGACGTAACGGCGCTCGCTCCAATTGGCCAAGATCACGAAATCGAGCGCGTCGGCGCTGAGCTGAGCTTGGTCCAGCGCGCGCTCGGCGGCCCGCAGCGCCATGAACAGGACGTCTTCTTCGTCGCTGGCGATGCCGCGCGTCCGCACTCCCACCTTGTCCATGTCGGCCAAGCTGTGCGGCGGCTCCAGCGCCGGCAACTCGCGGTTGCTTACCAGCCGCTCCGGCAAATACGTTCCGAGACCGGTGATGAACAGCTCAGCCACTTTTTGCCTCCGACTTCCGTTTCTGTCCGCCGCGCGCGCGCAGGCGCGCCAGTAGCTCCAGCTCGAAAGCGGTCGGCGGCGACGCGACCGGCGGCGGCCCCGGCATGGCAAAGCAAAAACTACCTGCGTGCAGCAGCTCCTTCAACGCGGAGGCGCGCGACGGCACCAAATCACGCACCAGCCAAGGCTCACCGTTACCGGCGCGCTCGAACACGCACGCCTCGGTGACGATGGTGCGCACGTTGTGACCGAGGCTGGTGACGTACGCGACTTTGCGCAGCAAGCGCCGCGGCTCGGCGCGACTCAGCACCATCACCTCGCGCGCGCAAGCGGCAATGTCCGGCGCACCGCCGCCGCCGACCAGCAACTCGCCTTCGCTTTCGGTGCTGTTGACGTTGCCCTCAACGTCCACCTCGGCCGCGCCGATCACGCCGATGCACGCCGCGCTACCGCCACAACACAAGGCCCCGAGCACGCTGTCGATGGCGGTGAGCCGCGCCGCGCTCTCCACATTCTCACGGCTGAGCAAGAAGGGATGCGCGCCGGCGACATCGATGTCCGAAAAGCCGGTTTCGACCATGAGCTCGACGTCCTCGCCTCGCTCGCCGAGCAGCAGCTTGGCCAAGCGACAAGCTCCGAACGCCTGCCCGATGCCCGCCAAAATGGCCCGGTAGCCGCCCTGCTGTACGCGCCGAGCGAGCGCGCGCCCCGCCAACAACAGCAGGTCATCGCTCGGCTCCAGCTGCTCGGCTTGCAGCGGCGGCGGAGGCGGCAGCGACGAAGCCGGACGCCTCAACGCCTCCAGGTGCGCGGCGGAGGCAAAGCTGCGATAGGCCGCGCAACCGTCGCGCGCGGCCAACACTTGCTCTTCGAAACGCGCGAACGCCTCCGGCTCCTGGCTCATGGTTCGCCACGCTTGGTAGCCAGCGTAGTCGTCCGCGTAGCCGGTCTCGAGCGCGCGCAGCTCCGCGGGCGCTATGTGCAGCGGTTGGGGGTGAGCGCCGAACGGCTCCTCGCACACCGCCAGCACCCGATGCGCGGGCAAGGGCCGAAAATGCGGCAAATTCGCCAACACGTCGCTCGACACGATGCGCTCGACGGTCACGATGGCGCCCTGCCTTGCCGCCAAGGCGCCGTAGAACCCTTCGCCGTAGGGCGGAGAGAACGCCACGTTGCCGTGAGCGTCGCCGAGCGGCGCGTGCAAAAAGGTGATGTCCGGCACGATCGCCCGCACTAGCCCCAGGCTGCGATCCGGATCTACCGGATCGGCGACCTCGAACAATTTGTCCTGCTCGGCCAAGCGCGCGCCGAGGGTCGTACCCACGAGCGAGCGGGTGAAGCCGAAAGGGTGCCCGTAGGCGCCGGCGGCGAGCGCCGAGACGTAGCTCCACAGCGACCACTGCTCGAGCGTGTAACCTTCGCGCAGCAGCGTGCCGTACAAGCCGTTGGCGCGCGGCACCGGGTAGTTGTCGCCGAAGAAGCAGCCGATGTAGCGCCGCCCCAAGCGCAGCAAGCCCAGCAGGTGGAGCAGCGAGTGAAAGCCGGTGGCCGAAAGCGTAAATTCCGGGGACGTTCCGCGAAATTGCCGCGAAAGCTCGCGCACCGCCGCGTTCGAGCGGCTGGGCGTGGAGGCGAAACACAGGTGCATGCCCGGCTTCACGAAGCGGGACAGTGCCTCGGGCAGCGGCAACAGCCGGTTCAAGCCTCGGCCTCGTCGTTGCTTGCCGTCATGCGTGATACAGCGCTCCCGCGCAGTTCATGCCCGCGCCGACCGCGAGCGACAGCACCAGGTCCCCCTTCTTCACGCGACCGCTGGCCAGCTGCTCGGACAAGCAGGCCGGAATGCTGGCGCTGCCCGAAAATCCACGTTGGTCACCGACCCACAACAGCTGCGCTTCGTCGAAACCGAGCTCGGCGCGCACGCCGTCGAGCAGGCCGGCGTGGGTCTGAATCGGGATCAGCCAATTGACGTCTTTTGGCTGCAAGCCGTTGCGCGTCAGCAAGCTGCGCCCGCACTCCAACAACATGTGGCTGGTGGCGTCGCCCGCCCGCGAGCCCATCATGATGATGGACGCCGCGTCTTCGCCAATGCCGACCCACGACAGCTTGTCGACGTCGGTGTAGCCGACGTAGTCGACGATACCGACGCGCGGCTGCGGCGCCGAGCGGCGCAACACCACCGCGCCCGCGGCGTCCCCCACGATGAAGCAAAACGACGAGCGATTGCTGGCCGCCACCGAATAGCGGCTGCCTTGCTCGACCGCCACCACCAGCACCGAACGATAATTGGCGTTGCCCAACAGACCGTCAGCCACCTGCAAGCCGCGCAAAAAGCCGGTGCAATAGCAGGCCTTGATATCTAGCCCGAGCGACCGATTTCGGCCCAACTGCTGCAGCACCAGCGGCGACAAATCGGCGAAGGCACGGTTCTCGGCGTCGGTGGGGTGCGCCATGGGCATGGTCGTGCCCGACGCCACCACCACCGCGTCGATTTCGCCCACCAGCTCCGGCCGCTCCTCCATCAGCCGCGCGACGGCGCTGTGCGTCATGCTGGCGGTGTTCTCGTGCGGCAGGCACCAGCGCCGCGTTCGCATGCGCGTCTCTTGCGCCAGCTGCTCGGGGCTGGAGCTCAGGCTGAAGCGGCAACGCCGCAGGTATTCGTCGTTGTCGACCAGCTCGCTCGGGTAGGCGTGGGCGGCCGCGACGATCTCGCTCACGTAGCCGAGCCCGCGACGCGCGTTGCCGGTCATCCGCCGGCCTTCCGCAGCAGCAGCGTCGCGTTTTGACCGCCGATGCCGTAGGCGACCACGAAACCGCTGCGCAACGCGCGAGCCTCGCCGCGGTTGGCTTGGTGATTGAAGCCGTGGACGATGCGTTTCTCGTCGAGTTGGACCGTCGGCACCACGAAGTCGTGGTTCAGCATCAAAGCGGCGGTGGCCACGTTCAATGCGCTGGAAGCGCCGAGGGTGTGACCGTAGATGGGCTTGGTCGAAATCAACGGTACTTCGCGGGTGCGGCGCCCGAACACCCGCTTCATGTAGTTCAGCTCGGAAATGTCGCTGGCTTGCACGCCGTTGCCGTGGCCGAGCACGAAGTCGACGTCGCTCGCCAAAAGCCCGGCCTCCTCCAAGTTCTCCTCGAGCAAGGCCGCGGGTCGCGCGCCGCTGAAGTCGACGTCGGTCGGGTGCTCGCCGCCGTTGCCGTGCCGGAACGCCACCACCTGGGCCAGCGGCACGGCCCCGCGCGCCTCGGCGTGGTCACGCCTTTCCAGCACCAGCGTGACCGCGCCTTCACCGAAAGCATTGGCGGAGCTGCCCGCGTACGGTCGAATCGCCAGCTCCGGTCGCTCGCTCTCGGTGCTGACGAGACCGGCGTCTCGATACATTTGATAGAGCGGGCTGATCAGCGCCGCGTCATGCCCCGTACCGAACGCCACGTCGATGCGCCCCGCCTGCAGCTCGCGGAAGGCATGCCCGATCGCAACGACGCCCGACGCGCACGAGTTGTTGAACGTGAAGGTGGGGCCTTGCACGCCCAAGATCGCGGCCGCCAAACCCACCGCCTGGCCCGGCATGGCAAAGTTCAAATCGCGCGGCGTGAAGCGGCTAGCGTCATGTACCTTGTGATGAATCAGCTCGTACCAGTGCGCGAAGTTTCCGCGCGACGTGCCGTCGAACAGCGCCGTTCGCGGCCCCGCAAGCTCGGGCAACGAAAGACCAGCGTCGCGCGCGGCCTGGGTGATTGAAGCCAAATACAGCTGCTGCTCGCGATGGCACGCCTGGTACAGCCGCGCCGGAACGCCATCCATGTAACGCGCGCAGTCGAACTCGCGCACGCGCCCAATCGCGCATGGCAATCCGTCGGCAGGATCGGGTTCGATCGCCATTTGCGACTGACCGTCGCGCAGCTGTTGCCAAAGGGTTTCGCGACTATCGCAGTTGGCGAGCAGCGCACCGACACCGGTGATTACGACTTCGTGCAACACCTGAATGTTGCGCGGCGCAACCCGCAGCTTCGTCTGCGAGCCAAATCCCTGCCCCGTTCGATCCTCACTCAGATCGCTCACGCCGTGACGTCTGGACATTTTGAAGTGCCACCCCGGCGGTAGAAGCCTCGCTCGATGCGAGGCGTTGCCGTCTCAATCACGGTCTCAAGAATGCGGCACTACCGACACCCCCGATCGAGTGGAAAGCACGTGATGAGATTGGCTTTGAAAAAAGTCCCACACGCACGCTCAATCACTTACTAATAACTCTCCAGGTTGGAGTGATTCCAGCGCGAGACTTTTTGTCTCAGTGGCCGTTGCGACGCCGAATAAACAGCCAAATCAGCTGTCCCGCGTACGCGACCGCCAATACCACGAGGGTGATGTTTACAGCTCTATCCAACTGCGGCTTCAAGTTACGCAGTTTGGCGCGCATGCCCAGTTTACCGAGCAGCTTGAATAGCAGAACGACGAGCAGGATTTTGGACAGCACGTTTCGGCTTCCGATCCTCAGCTTTGCACGAGCTGACCGCACGCCGCCTGCACGTCGCGCCCGCGTGAACGACGCACCGTGACCAGCGTCTGCTTTTCCGCCAGAAGCGCCCTGGCAAACGAGTCGACCTCGGCCTCGCGCGGCGCGCGAAACGGTGCAAGCGCATGCTCGTTGAAAGGGATCAGGTTGATGTTGTGCGGAAACGTACGGCAGAACACCGACAAGCGAGCGGCGTCTTCGACACTGTCGTTCACGCCCGCCAGCAGCACGTATTCGATCGTGATGCGTTCGCGAGGCCGCAACGGAAAGCGCTCGAGCGCGGCGCGCAGCTGAGCCAACGGGTAGCGCCGTCCGATCGGCATCAGCTCCCCGCGGGTTTCGTCGGTGGTGGCGTTCAGGCTCAGGGCCAACAACGGGCGTGGCGACGACGCGCCCAGCTCGTCAATCTCCGGCACCAGCCCCGAGGTCGAGACGGTGATGCGCTTCGACGACAAGCCCAGGCCGCGCGGATGGCACAGCACGCGGATGGCGCGGGAGACCTCGGGCAAGTTGTGCAACGGCTCGCCCATGCCCATGAACACCAGGGTCAGCTCACTGGGATGACGTGGCCCCAGCTCGGCGACCACGCGCAACACTTGCCCGACAATCTCGCCCGCGCTCAGGTGACGGTGAAATCCCATGCTGGCGGTAGCGCAGAAGCCGCAGCCCATGGCGCAGCCGACTTGGCTGGAAATGCAGAGCGTGACCCGCCCCGCCCCGATCGCGCGCGGCATGTGCACGGCTTCGACCCGATCGGAGCCCAACGCCAGCAGCAGCTTGCATGAGCCGTCGACCGAGCGGTGCCGCTCGCCAATGGTCGGCAACTCCAGCCCCAGCTCGCCGAGCACCACGCCCGCAGCTTTGCTCGCTACCGGCGCTCCGCCTTGCCACAGCCACGGCCGCTGCAAGCGTTCGAAGCTGGCTTCAGCCGCCGGCACGCCCAGCGCAGCCAGCTCCTCGGGCAACAACCCAAACGCCAGCGCCCGGGTCACGCGCGGCGGTTCCACCGGAGCGCTAGCGGTTACGGGCAGGTGACGCACGGCGCGGAGCCTAACCCGAGCCGCCAGTCCGTCCACGCCCACGGCAAATCACCGCCATTTGGGCTAGCAGGCCCAGTCCCCGGTCGCCCAGCTGGGCGACCCGCGACCTACGGAGCTGGGCCCCCCCCTGCCAGCTCCGTCGCGGTTGCGCTTCGGGCTGCTTCCTACCCGCAATCGCGCAGACCTGCGAGATTCACAGGGAGGACGGGAGGACAGGAGGTCCGCGATGGCGAGCATGGGGGCTCGCGCTGCCGCCAGCGAGCCTGTGCGCTCGTGTCCATGCGACGCGCTTCTCGCTGGGGCCGAAGGCGCGACCAACAACAAACCTCGCGTCCTGCCTGTGAAAAAATCAGGCAGCCGTCGCGGCTACTCTTCGGCGGCTGTTGGCGGGGATTTGACGCGCAGTTGCACCAGCTGCTCTTGGATTTGTTGGGCGCGGGAGTCGTCGGCGACGTCGGAGTGACACGAGGCCTTGTTGCCCTTGGCGGCGCCTACGATGGTGGCCGTCTTGCTGGCCAGCCGGTGAAGCTCCTCGGGCGGCAGCACGCCGCGCTTCTCCAAGATCTCACGCTGGTCCGGCGTAAGGGCGGGGCTCTTCATCACCTTCTCGCGCGCGAAGCCTTCGGCTTTGCCGCTGGTAAACTCGTTGATCTCTTTGGAGATGCGCACCGAGCACCAGTCGTGCCCGCACATGGCGCAAAAGTCGGTGTCGACGTCGAGATCTTCGTCGTGGAAGGCGCGCGCCGTGTCGGCGTCGAACGCCAGCTCGAAGTGCTTCTCCCAATTCAGGGCCGCGCGTGCTTTGGTCAGCGCGTCATCCCAGTCGCGGCTGCCGGGAATGCCGAGCGCCACGTCGGCGGCGTGCGCCGCGATTTTGTAGGCGATGCAGCCTTGCTTGACGTCGTCTTTCTTGGGCAAGCCAACGTGCTCTTTGGGGGTGACGTAACAGAGCATGGAAGCGCCGTGGTACGCGGCCGCGGTCGCCCCGATGCAGCTGGTGATGTGGTCGTAGCCGGGGAACACGTCGGTCACGAGCGGGCCCAGCACGTAGAACGGCGCGCCGTGACACACGGTGCGCTGCAGCTTCATGTTGTATTCGATTTGATCGAACGGCACGTGGCCGGGGCCTTCGACCATCACCTGGCAGCCCTTCTTCCAGGCCTTCTCGGTCAGCTCGCCCAACGTATCCAGCTCGGCCAGCTGCGCCTGATCGCTGGCGTCCGCGAGACCACCGGGGCGCAGACCGTCGCCCAACGAGAACGACACGTCGTACTCGCGCATGATGTCGCAAATTTCGTCGAAGTGCGTGTACATCGGGTTCTGCTTGCCGTGCACCAGCATCCACTTGGCCAGCAAAGAACCGCCGCGGCTGACGATGCCGATCAGGCGCTTCTGCACGTACGGCAGGTGCTCGCGCAGCACGCCAGCGTGGATGGTGAAGTAGTCGACGCCCTGCTTGGCCTGATGGATCAGGCCTTTCATGATCTCCGACTCGGTCAAGTCTTCGATCTTGCGGCCGATGATCATCGAGTAGATGGGCACGGTGCCGATCGGCACCTTCGAGCTCTTGACGATGGCTTCGCGGCACTCGTCCAGGTTGCCGCCGGTCGACAAGTCCATGACCGTGTCGGCGCCCCAGCGCACCGACCAGTGCAGCTTCTCGACCTCTTCGTCGGTGGACGAAGACACGGGCGACGCGCCCATGTTGGCGTTGATCTTGGTCTTGGTGGCCCGACCAATCGCCATCGGATCCAGCTGGAAACCCAGATGAACGACGTTGGCGGGGATGATCAGCCGGCCCGCCGCGACCTCGGCCAACACCTGCTCGACCGTCAAGTGCGGCTCGCGTGCGGCAACCCGGCGCATTTCCGGCGTGACGACGCCCAGCCGGGCCGATTCGAGCTGGGTGATAGGCTTGAAACCAGCCGGCGCTACCGCGCGCTCGCCGTCACGCTTCCAACCCGCGGGTAAGAAGTCCCACGCCGTCTTGTCGCTGGGCGCCGGCATGCCGGGCGTGTCGGGCGACGAGAACGTGCGCGGGGCGCCGATGGCCGGCGCGTTGGCGAATGAGCCCGGGTTGGTGCCTTCACGGGCGCTGGAAGGGTTGGCGGCGCCACGCAGGGGGAGGATTCTCTGTGCCATCAGCTTGTTCTCTCGTTTGGGAGGGAACGCCGCGCAGGAGAAAGGGGCCCGGGCGACGCTTCCCTACGCCGGTGCAAACCGGATCAGGTTCAACGGGTACTTCTCAGCGGTCCGAAGGCAACCGCGCCCCGAGCGACGAGCGGACCCTAGCACAGGCCAGCCGTCCGACGGCGGCGTGCGCGCGTGGTTGCCGAAAAATTCCGAAATCTGACTGGGGCGGGTGCGAAAGGGCTGACGCGCCTTGCCCGAGGGCCGACTAGCGTGAGGGTTGCGCCACCAGGCCGCTCGGCGTCGACGAATAGACTCGGCTGCAGTCCTGATTCGGGGTCGCGCCGCGACGCACGCCCAAATCGAGCGGATCGTAGAAGGGCGCGCCGTCGCGCGATCGAAAGAGCGCCATGGCGTGCTGGCTCGTCTCGTCGAAAAAGAAGATCGCCCGCTGGTCGGACGAGAGCCCGCTCAAAAGCTTGTATTCACCCTCGGGGCCGCCGAGCGTGAACTCGTCAATCTCGGTGCCGATGTCGAACACGCCCCCCGAATCTCGTTTGCTCTGGTTGACGAGCGCGGAGCCGAAGTAGCTGACGAAATACAGATCGTTGCCGTCGTGTGACAGCACCGGCCAGCCCACCGAGTGCCCCGACATGGGCTTGAGGCCGTTGATGCGCGCGTAGGCCGTGACGTCGGCGTCGCCCGCGAAGGCGTCGCCGCGTGCGTCTCGCGAAAGCTCACCGAAGCCGGAATGGTCGCTCATCACCAGAAGTAGCTTGCGACCGTCGCTCGACAGCGAGACCCCGCTCTCGGCGTCGAAGCCGTCGGGCAACGCGACCGGCACTTCCTGGAAGGCGGCCTGATTGGAGTCGCGATCGGCCACGCGCAGGGTGAGCTCCGCGCCACTGCCGGTCGAGAACGCGACGCTCAGCTCGTCTGCCGTCATGGCCAGCAAGGTGATGTCGGCCAGCCCCACGTCTTGGGTTTGGGCGCTCCCCAGCTTCATGGTCGGTGCGCAAACGCCCGGAATTTCTGCGGGTGGAGCCCCGCCCTCCTCAAACACGATGCCCTGGCCTCCGTCGCCCGCGCTCGCTTCACCCGCCGCCGCCCCGCCCTGTGCGGAAGAGTCGCCGGCCGCTCCCGCTTCGCTCGCGTTGCTACCGGCGGTCGTGCCCGGCCGGGTGCGCGTGCCGCCGGTGCTGGACCCACCCTCGGCTGGCGTGGCCGGAGCGTGGTCGCTGCCGCCGCCACCGCATGCCACCGCCAAAACCAAACCGAGCCAGGCGCTACGCATCACTACTCCTGCGGCGGGCAACTGTACGACTGTCGCCAGTCGGTCAGCGTGGGGGTACTGGTATTCTTGGTGTTCGGCACCAACCGGATGGTGATCTGCAAGTACTTCCTTTGCACCACCCCCGCCGCCGTGAGCAGCGCGCCGACGTCCTTGCCCACCCAACCCGAAACGGTGGCGCCGGTGACGGTCGCGACCTTGACCACGCCGCTGACCGCGACCGCCGTCGGGGAGGCCGGCAGGGTGTGGAACGTGGCCGGATCATTGGAGCTCTCGGCGTAGATCTCGATGGCCGAGTCGATCGGCGGCGTGACGGCCTTCCAGTCGAAGAAGCGCCAGATAGGGATCGTGCCTTTGCCGCACTCGGCCGTGTACATACGCGTGAAGTTGCTGGGCTTGTACGTGGGCAACGGAGGCGGCTTGGTGCAAACGTTGGCCACGCACGGGTAGTTGAAGCAGCAATCGCTGTCGGCCGAGCAAGCACCGGCGGCCGCGATGCATGCGTTGGGGGGCGGCACGCTGGCGCAGTGGCGCGTAGGCGGGCTGGTGATGGGCGTGTCGATGCGGCAAACGCCGGTCTTGGGCGACGCGGTGCCACCGCAACAGTCCTCGTCGACGTCGCAGGTCGAGGCCGCGCCGGAGCCGGCCGAGCGGCAAGCCTCGGTCACCCAGTACGCGCGCTCGTTGAGGTAGTGGCCGCCGCTCTCGCTGTAGGCCTGGTTGGGCAAGAAGAACGCCGGGTGGCTGCGATCGGTCGCGCCGCTGACGGAGTCGTCCACCGCCGATACCCAGAGCATGCTCTGAATCGCGGAGGTGTTGAGCATGGGCGTGTAGTTGTTGGTGTCCGAGTAATCTTGCTCGATCGCGGGCAGGTTGATGGTGTTGCCGTACGGCCGCGTGCTCGTGAACACCGCCCAGCGGTAGCCGCCGGCCACCGCCGGCAGCATGGTCGCCTGGTAAGATTTGTTGCGATCCATCGCGCGCTCACCGTTGTTGAGCTTGTCGAGCGCGATCGGCGTGGGCGTGTTGGAGCTGGTGTCGATCGACCAAAGCTTGCCCGGGTCTTCGAAGTAGTTGGTGGGACCCATGTAGCCGTACTTGGTCCAGCTGCCGCGGCAGCACGAGTCACCGGGGGTCGTGGTCTGGTAGATGACGCTCTTCGAATCGCTCTCGAAGGTCGGCCACTTGATCACGTCGCCGTACGGAAAGTTGTTGACCATCTGGCGACGGTTCTTGAAAAGCTTGTTCGCTTGGTCGAAGTCGAAGGTACTGAGGCCTTTGCGCCAACCGGCGTTGGTGGCCGAATCGCCGTCCACGAACACCAGCTTGCTGCCGTCGGGTGAGAACGACGGCACCATCATCACCGATTGGCCGAGGCCCCAGTTTCCGGGGCTCTGGCTGGTAACGTCGACCGGGGGCGAGCCAACCGTCGTGGGCGTCTGCCAGGCCACGTAGGGGTAACCATTGCCGTTGTCGCCGTCGGAGCGAATGTAACCGTTGAGGGTGGTGTCGCCGGTGGGGAAGAAATTGGCTTGCGGAATCACCGCGTAGCTGGCCGCGCCGCACGGCTTCCAGCGCAGGCGAATGCCGGCGCCGCCGCCGTTTTCGGTCCAGTCGACCTTGAAATCGTAGTTGACGGAGCCGTCGAGCCAGCGCGCGGCGTAGCGGGTGCCGTAGCTGGTCTGTTGGATGAGGCGCTCGCCGCCGATCCACACGTTGGCGGTGTCGTCAGCGTAGATTTCGAACTCGTGGATCCCGGTGCAGCCCGGCTTCAAGCGACCGGTGAAGCGACCGGACATGGTGTCGCTGCTGGTGAGGGCCCGACCGTAGCTCATGCGGTCGCTACCCCAGTCGAAGTCCAGGTTCGGGACGTACGTCGTGTACGCCTGCGGCGTGGTCGCGTTCGCGGCTAGCGCGCTGCCGCCGAAATCCATGGTGTCGTAGAAGGTGGCAAACAGCCCGTTCGTGGGCACCGAGAAGGTGGCAGGCGGGAAGATGCGCGCCATCGGCACGTCTTCGCGCGTGGTGATGAACGACGACATCTGCCAGCTGAGCTTGGCGTAGGCGCTGCCGGTGCCTTCGGTGTGCTCGATGCGAATCAAGTACTTTTGGCCGGCGGTCACCGCCATGGCCGTCGCACAGGTGTCGGTAGCGCCGGCGCCGGTGATCTTGTTCACACCGTCGACGTAGACCTTCACGCCGTCGTCGGACTTGATGCACCACTGCAAGTTGGTCGTGGCCGGCGCCTCGACGCGCCCTTCCCATACCGAGGTGAAATTGTCGGCGTTGATGTTGACGGTGGCGTCGCTGCTGCCCTTGACCGGCTGGCTGCTGCCCCAATCGTAGGACATGTCCGACTCGAGGCGGGTGATGGCGTGGCCGGCGTTGTCGGCATAAGCGGCCACCGCGCCGCGCTGCCCGCCGGTCGGGTACAGCATGTTTTGTGGAATGCGCTGGTAGGGCGTGTTGGCGCTCGACCAACGCAGCCTCACGACAGTCTGGGCGCTCTTGTTGACCAGCTCGAGCTTGATCGGCGTCTTACCTCCGCGCGTCAGGTTGGCAACGCCGGTGGGTAGCTTGCTGGCCACCCCCGCGCCGTTGTACGCCAACTGGTCGATGATGACCGTGCCGCCGACGGTGAGTCGCGCGCCGGCGCTCGTCTCGACCTCGAACGTGTACGGCTCGCTGTAGTAGCCTTCGACGTCACCGCTCCAGACCACGCTGTAGCCGCTGGCCGGTACCGGGCCGCCGGGAGAGCCCGGCAGATCCAGGTTGGGCTGAGCGTCGATGCGGCGCCACGAGCTGCCGGTAAAATCACTGGTCGAGTAGTAGTCCGCTTGGAGGCCGATGCCGTGGCCGCCCGAGACCATCGCCGTCGGGGCCGGCACCGTGCGAGTCGTGGTGTCGATGCCGACGACCTGCTGCTTGGTGTTGCCGTAGATGTTGTTGGTCGCGAAGATGTACTTGCCGTCGGGTGTGAGCGGAGCCCAGGCGAACCCGCGCCAATCGTTGCCACCGTCCGAATAGGGGCTGGTGGGGCTGACGAAGTCGGACAAAACCGTCAGGTTGCCGGCTGAATCCACGCTGGAAATGCCGGCGTTCGTGCTCCAGGACGAATTGGAGGTGGCAAACTTGGTCCCGCCCGCCGACATGGAATGGCAAACCGGGCAACCGTTGTCGACCGCGAAGGCGTTCACGGCGGGAATGTCCCCGCCGGGGTCGAGCTTCATGATCTTGGAGCCGCCACCATACTGCGTGTAGTAGATCTTGCCGCGCAGCGGCGTGCTGGCGAAGGTCACGGTCTTGGACACCGCGTCCTTCAGCTGGCCGCCGACGATGCGCTGAATCGAAATGCGACCGGTACCGCCCTTGGCCGTGCGCTCGAAGAAACCCCACTGGTCGCGGGTAAAGGTGTAGCGGGCGTTGGCCGGCTCCGCGATGATCTTCGACCAGCTGAACTGCGCGGTGCCCGTCGCCGGGTAGCGAAGCCGCACTTTGACCGCGCTCGCCGCCGAGCCGCCCGTGTCCCACTGCAGCACCGGCGGCTTCAACGCGAGCGGGAACACCGTCGCGTCGTAGGGATACAGAATGGTGGCGGTATCGGCGCCCGAAGACGCGTTCGCGGTGTAGATGGCAGCGGCACCGCTCGGCGCTTCCAACACGTCGGTAGCGTTGACCACGACGTCGACGGTCGCGGTGTCTTTGAACTCTTGGACGTACGCGCTCACCTTCATCTGGCCCGCGAGCGGGCTGAGCAGCGAGACCACGCCGTTGGAAACCGTCGCGCGGTCGAGGGTATCGAGGCCCCAAGCCGCCGAAAAAGCGCCCTCGTAGCAGTTGGACGGCACCACGCTGACGGTGAGCGACGCCGTGGCCGGCGACGTGACGAACGGCGGCAACGTGTTGTTCGGCGGCGTCAGGTACGTCTCGGGAATGATCGTCTTCGGGATGGCGGCCGAGCTCCACTCGAGCTGCGCCGCCGCGCCGCCGCCGTTCTCGTAGTACTCCATCTTGATGTTGGCGGGAGTACCCTGAGTCAGCGTGACCGGCGTCGACGCCCACTCGGTGGTGCCCTGGTCGACCCACTTGTTGACCACCAGGTTACCGTTGACCCAAAGCCGGGCGCCGTCGTCACTGTTGGTGTAAAACGTGTAGTCGCCCGACGCCGGCGGCCAGACGTTGCCCGTCCAGCGCACGGTAAACCCGTCCGCGCCAATGCCGGCGACGCCCGGAGCGGCGCTGCCCCAGCTGAAGCCGACGGTCGAGTCGACGCGCGAGGCCGTCACGACCCAGCTCGACGGAATGGACGTGATGGTCTTGTCGAAGCGATTGAAATACTCGCCGAGCAAGCCGGTGGTCGGGTTGATGGCGGTGACGGTCAGCGTTTGCGACGGCGGATCGAGCTTGATGCCGGTACAATTGTTGGCCGACGGGTCCGGCGGCGCCGCCGTCAGCTTCAGGCCGTTGTCCACGGTCAAGCCTGGATTGGCCGAAACGTCGAGGTTGGTGCTGTCGTCGACGACGACCTGGCAATACGGGTCGCACGGGTTGTCGACGCAAGCTTTGGTGGTGCCGAGGCCCTCCGTCTGTACACCGGGCTGCGCGTCGGCCAGCATCGCGATCTTGTCGCCCTCGCACGCGCCCCATTTGCCGTCCTGGCAAATGCGCTGACCCATCGAGCAAGCGGTGTAGCCTTCGGAGTGCCGAGCCACCGAGCCGCAGTCGATGACCTCGGCCTCGGTGTCGCACGGACAGCCTTCTTGGGGCGTGGTGCACGAGCTCGTGGTCGGAATCTGATGGCCGGTATCGGCCCCCGCGCTGCCGGCTAGCCCGGAGGGCGTCGCTTTCTGCCCACAGCCGACGGCAAACGGTGCGAGCAGCACCGGCAACATCCACAGCGAGCGCGCGAACCTGGCACGGACCAGTCGATCCAGCCGCTGCGCGTGACTCGTGACTCGCGACTCGTCATTCGTGGGTTTTGGCCCTACACCGCGACTAGAAAAGAGCACGTGCCCTCTTATTCACTTCTCGTGCCGGGGCTTCGTTCGAAAGACACGCGCGATGCGAAGCCGTATTCCACATGTCGGGAACCCACGCCGTCGCAAGTCGATGCGCAGGTACGCAAGATTCGCAGAGTGCATCGACCTCTCGGTGCTGGTCGCGCCGCTCGTCGGACTGATTGGCTCCGCTCGTTGCGTCGGCCAAGGCTGCTCTCTCGGCCGTGACGAACGGCCTTTTCGGGTACGACTTAAGCGCAGAGCATCGCTGCCGTCGTGGCAGGCGCGCTCGTGTCGGGCACCAGCCCACATTCGACCGAGCCAACCGCTTGCGAGCGTTTTCGGCTCAGCGGAAAGCCGACGGCGGCTCGTGCGGAAACGCGTCTTCCCATTGCTTGGCGATGCGTCCAGGCGCGGGGGCAACGTTGGACAGCAACCGATCGAACTCGACCGGATCGGTCAAGATGGTCACCGGTTCGCCGACGCTGGCCGCAAACTGGCGGGCGGCGGGGCTCACGCCCTCCGACCAAGTCAGCGTCACCAGCGACGCGAGCTTGACCCGATGCTCTCGCACCAAGCGCGTAAACCGCGTCCGAGCGCTGCAGTCGTAGTCGGTCAACGCGCTGGCGTCGGAGAAGTAGGCGCACGCCGACACCCCGCGCAGCAGCCCGTCCAAACGCTGCACGTAGCTCTCACCAAGCTTGGCCGAAAGCGAGCCGACGAAGCGCGAGTACAGCACCCGGGGAGCGATGAATCCGTACGAAATGGCACCAATTCGGTCTTCCAGCAGGTCCAGACCGGCCGGATTGAAGAACTCTGGCATCGCCATGCCCCTTTTCGAACGGTCGCCACCAACCAGGCTTGAGCCGCCTTTCCGCCTACCGGAAAAACCAGCGTCAGGCGCCGGGTTTTGGCTGCGGGCGGGCAGAACCGCCCCGTTCGCTCGCGGGCGGCCGTTTGCAGTATGCTGGCGGCGACCGGTCGATGCGCCACTATCCCGCTTACTGCTCCGACTGCAAACGACTGTGGCTCGTCGCCACACCGGACGCGCCCTCGGCAAGCCCCACCTGCCCGCGCTGCCTGGAACGCGGACGACTCGTGCCCGGCGCCTACTATTCGGACCCCGCCAGCGTCGTCTTCACGAAGCTGGAAGCAGCGATCGAAGCAAGCTCCCTCCGAGCACCGGCGCTGGCCAGGCTGGCAACGGAGCTGGAGCACCTGTTGCCGTCTCCGACCGAGGCCGAAATCGAACGGGCCTTCGGTGAGGTGATGGAAAAGCTCGGGCTGGCCAGCGAGCTTTCCGGCATACCGGGCAAGCGCGTGGCGCTGCGCATGGTGGTGACCATCGCCAACACGCTTGCGCAGCCGGTCGTGCGCGAATCGGGCGTCATGCGTCTGCCGCAGACGATTCAGGGGTTGTTCGAGTCGTCGTCCAAGGGCAAATCGCCTACCACACCCGAGCGTTAGGGCCAGCCGGCTCCGTCCAGACCCCGCCATGAACGAGATATTCGTAGTCGAAGACGACGCCATCATTTGTGAGGATCTACGGCGGACGCTGGAACGACTGGGCTACGCGGTGTGCGGAACGGCGCGCAGCGGGGTGGAAGCGGTCTTGGCCATCGAGCAGCACCGCCCCGATTTGGTTCTGATGGACATCAAGCTGGGCGGCCGGATGGATGGCATTCAAACCACCACCACCATCCGCAAGCGTTGGAACCTACCCGTCATCTACCTGACCTCGCACTCGGACGAGGCGACGTTGTCGCGCGCCAAGGAGACCGGGCCGCACGGCTACCTGCTCAAGCCCTTCAACGAGCGTGACCTGCGCACCGCCATCGAGGTAGCCCTGCGCAAGCACGAGCTCGAGCTCAAGCTCCTGGAGCGCGAGCGCTGGTTCGCGACCACGCTCGAGTCGGTGGGCGACGCGGTCATCGCCACCGACCGTGAAGGCCACATCACCTTCATGAACGCGGTCGCCGAGAAGGTGACCGGCTGGACGCGCCAAGACGCCAAGGGCAAAAAGTTCAACGAAGTGCTCAAGGTCGTGGACGCCAGCGGGCGCCCCTTGGTCACCGCGCAAGACCCCGCCAGCGAGGACGAATTCAAGGTCGAGCTGCCGACGGGCGCGCGCCTCCAGGACCGCAGCGGCACGCCCAAAGAGGTGGACGACTCGGTGGCGCCCATCTTGGACGAGCTGGGCAACGTGCTCGGCAGCGTGGTCGTCTTCCGCGACATCACCCTGCGTAAGCGCCTGGAGCAACGGCTCGCCGCCTCCGAGCGCTTGGCCTCCATTTCGACGATGGCGGCCGGCATGGCCCACGAGATCAACACGCCGCTGTCCGGCACGCTGGGCAACGTGGAGTTCGCCTTGCGGCGCTTGGAAGGTATTCGGAGCGAGGTCAAAGCCCTGCAAGCGGGCGGGCCGATTCACCAGGCCGTCACCGAGGCCATCGAAGCTCTGTCCGACGCCCACCGCGCGGGCGCGCGCGTGCGCAACATCGTCACCGATCTCAAGAAATTCACCAAGGCCGACGACGCCGCGCGCGAGCTGGTGGATTTGCCAGACATCATCGACGCTGCCATCAAGCTGGCGCTGACCCAGCCGGGCCCGCCGCTCAAGGTGATGCTCACGCTCGGCACCACGCCGCTGGTAACCGCCAACGAAGGCCGCTTGGCCCAGGCGCTGGCCAATTTGCTGATCAACGCCGCTCAGGCCGGCGCGTCGCGAGTCGAGGTGACCACCCACACCAACGACGCCGGACGTCCCGTGATCGAGGTGCGAGACGACGGCGCGGGTATCGCGCCCGACGTACTACCCAAGATCTTCGATCCGTTCTTCACCACTCGACCGGTCGGCACCGGGCTCGGCTTGGGCTTGTCTATTTGCCACACGGTCGTGTCGGCCCTCGGCGGTGAGCTGGGGGTCCACAGCACATTGGGCGCCGGCACCACCTTCAGCGTGACCTTGCCCGCTGCCACCGAGCCTCGGCTGAAGCCGCGCCTGCCCAGCCTTCGACCCGCACCGGCGCGGCGAGGCCGCGTGCTCTTGATCGACGACGACGAGACGATGGCCAAGGTGGTGCCGCGCTTGTTGCGCGACCTGCACGACGTCGAAGCCGAGCTGGACGCGCGCCAGGCCGTGGCCCGCTTGCGACGCGGCGAAGACTTCGACATCATCTTGTGCGATTTGACGATGCCTTACATGACCGGCGTCGAAGTGTTCGAGGCCATCTCGGCCTTGTCGCCCGCGCTGGCCGCGCGCATCGTCTTTTTGACCGGCGGTGCGTTGTCGGAAGAAGCTTCCGCCTTCTTGGACGATTGCGCCAACCTCGTGATCTACAAGCCATTTTCGATGAATCGCTTGCGCGCGGTCGTGTCCAGCTACGTGCGCTGAGCCTTCCGCAGAGCTCAGCTTTGACCGGGCGTGAACGCCACCGCGAAGCGGGTACCGCCCTCGCGACTCACCTGCAGCGAAGCGCCGAGCTGTCGCGCCAAGCCGACCACCAGGCTCAGGCCCACCGAGCGCGTGCGGAGCGGGTCGACGCTCTCGGGCAAGCCAACGCCGTCATCGCTGACGCTGAGCTCGATGCTGGCGAGCTCGAGCTTGCGCACCGCAATCGCGATGCGGCCACTGCGACCGGCCGGAAAGGCATGCTTGAGCGCGTTGGTCGTGAGCTCGTTGACGATCAAGCCACACGTGATGGCATAGTCGACACTGAGCTCGATGCCGTCGGATTCGACCTGCAGCGTGATACCGCGACCGCCACCGTTCTGGGCGCGATCCAGCGCCGTGACCAGCTCCGACAGGTAGTCGCGAAAGCTGAAAGCGGACAAGCTGTCGGACTGGTACAGCTTTTCGTGAACCAGCGCGATGGCTTGAATGCGACTTTGCGTCTCGGCAAAGACCTGACGCGCCCCCGGATCCGCCAGCTGCCCCGCCTGCAGGTTCAGCAGACTGGACACGATTTGCAGGTTGTTCTTCACGCGATGGTGCACCTCGCTCAGGAGCACCTCTTTCTCGCGCAGCGACTCCAGCAGGCGTCGCTTCTTCTCCTTGTGGGCCGTCAAATCGTAGATGGAGACCACGACGCGACTCCAAGTCTGCTCGCAGCCGGGAATGATGTTGACGCGCAGGCTGATGTTGTTGACCTTGCCGTTGATGGTGACGGTGGTGGTCTCGGCCGCAAATTGCGTTTCGCCGGAGGCGAAAGCGCACAACTCGTCGCAGAAAGTGGCCAGCGCGTCGGGACCGAAAGTCGACGGCAGCTGGGTCAAGAATTGCTCGTAGCTGTCGGCGCCATAGAGCGTCAAGGTCGCCTGGTTGACGGCGATGACGCGGATCAACTGGGCCGCGGCTAGCACCGCTTCGGGGTTTTGCCGCAAGTGGCCAGGTAGTTCCTTCACTCCCCCCGCCTGCAAGCCGTCCAGGTAGTTGCGCACGGCCGAAAAGTCTTCTTCCCACAGCGACAGCGGTGACTCCGCGAACAAGGTTCGAAAACGTGCCTCGCTCTCACGCAAGGCGGCGTTCTTTTGAGCCAGTTGTCCGTTGCTGGCCCCCAGCTCGCGCGTGCGGTCGTTCACCCGGAGCTCGAGCTCGTCGTTGGCCAGCCGCAGCGCCAGCTCGGCTCGGCGCCGCTCCTCGGTGAGCGCCGCGAGCGTGAGCCCCGTCACCGCCACCACGGCCATGAACGTCTCCAGCAAGAGCAGGCGCTGCTCCGGCCAAAGCGCGGCTGCGCCGAACGGACCTCGGCCGTGGATGGTCGCCCACACCGCGACGCCGCACACCATCAGCGTCGCGCTGGCGGCCTCGCGCGGGCCGAAGCGCAACGCCGCCCAAATCACGAACGGGAACACCGCGTACTGTAGGTGGTAGCCGGTGGGCCCGTGGTAGAAAATGCCGGTCGCGAACAGCAAGAGCGCGCTAGCCAGCAGCAGCGCCAGCACCAATAGCTCCCCCCAGCGACGCGCCTCCCAAGGCCGAGAGCTGGGCGCGACGCACAGCAAGAAGAATGGTGTCAGCAGCAGCACGCCCATGGCGTCGCCGACCCACCACACCCACCACCCCGAGCGAAGAGCAGACCACGAGATCAGCCCGCTCCAGGCCAACTGCAGCGCGCCATTGGTCGCGCTAACCATCATGCCCAGCCCAGCGCCAAAGGCCACCAGCGCCCCCACGTCGCGCACGCAGTCGAAGCGCCCCTGGAAGCGGGTGAAGGTACGCATCAGCCAAACACCGAATAGCGGCGCTACGGTGTTGCCGAGCGCGATGCCGGTTGCCGTCGCCAGCCCTTCGCCAGCGGTGGCGTTGGCCAACAAGGCGCCCAAGAACAGCGCCGGCCAAACGCGGTACCCCCACAGCCAGACCGCGGCCACCGCGATGCCGGTAGGCGGCCACACCGCCGTCACCTGCTTGGTCGCGAAGGCGAGCGACAACCCAAAGCGCGCCGCGAGCAAGTAAGCCAACGCCACGCCCACCAAGACGGCAAGCTGCCGCAGCCCGAAAACGGGCAGGACGCGCGCATTGGCGAGACCAGGGGTCACACCGCATCAACGTCCGCGCCGACGCCCCCTTTAGCCGCTTCGACCCGGGCCGGGGGCCACTTTGCGTGGGGTATCGGTCAGGATTCGACTTCGGAAAGGCCGGTAGGGCGCACCAAAGCGCTCACCGCCTGGACCAGCTCGGTGGCGGTGGTTGGCTTGGGCAGGTGGATATTGAAACCCGCTGCCAGCGCGCGGCGGCGGTCCTCGGGCAGGGTCCGACCGGTCAGGGCGATGGCCGGCGTTCTGCCACCGTCCTCGTCCAACACCGAGCGCAAGTTGCGAAGAAACGAGTAGCCGTTCTCTTCGGGCATCTCGATGTCGCTGATGATGACGTGAGGACGAGCGGTGACGAGGAGCTCGAAAGCGGCGCGGACCGAGTCGGCCAACGAGACCAAGGCGCCCGCATCGGTGAGGATCTTCTCGGCCAGCTCTCGTACGTCGACATCGTCGTCAATGACCAGCACCCGCAGGCCCTCTAGCTGCGCCGGCGCGATGTTGTCTGATTTCAGGGATTGAATGGCGGGCATTTCAGCCTCGGATTGCTCTCCAGGTCCGCAGGCGGGGCGCCTCCGGTCGGTTGGACCAGCGCACGCCGCAGCCTGCTTCCAGCAAGTCTTGGACCCGCCGGTTTTGCCTTGGACTCCGTTCACTAAACACGACTAGCGACGCGAAATCCAAGCTTGTCGCTAATTAACGCCGCGCCGGCTTAAATCTTTAGCGCGGCGGACGGGCGCAAAATCGCCTCGGTCAGATGGCCACAATACCAAGGGCACAACACCCTGGGGTGTCGCGCCTAGTCGCCCTGGTACGCGGTGTACTCCAGCTCCGTCTCTTCGCGCACGCAGCGCAGCAATAACGCACCGCGACTCATGTCTCCCAGACCCTTGAAACGAGCGGGGTAGAACAGCCGTTTGCCCAGGACTTCGAGCAATGGTCCGACGTATTTTCTACTGGCAATGCTGCCGAGCAAAATAAAGCGCGCTTCTTCGCTCACTTTGTCCAAGAGCTCGCTCGTCTGACGCACGACGGGCGCCGTGAAGTGCGGGTTGTCCTCCGCCACTCGCACGCGCTGCCAACCGGCAAGCCGGGTCGTCGTCACGCGCTCATCGAGCCCACACAGCCCGCCGCCCGGGGTCATGACCCATATGCCGGGCGCGGTGGTGCTGCGAGCAAACTTGGTGGCGTAGGCAGCCTTGCCGCGGAAATACAAGCCGCTGACGAAGGCGTAGACGTCTCCTAGGGCAGCACCTTCACGTGAGCGCAGCGCTTGCGCCAGCGTAAAGCGAGCGTCGGGGTTCAAGAGCATCTTCCCACGCTTGCCGTTGAGGTTCGCGGGCGACAGAAGGAAGATGCTCTCGCTCACCGGCTGGATTGTACGTCAGACGACGCGACGACCTTGCACGAGCTGCACGATTGCCACCACCAGGGCTACGAGCAGCAAAATGTGCAAGAGGCCACCCAGTGTGTACGACGTGGCCAAACCCAACGCCCACAGTACGAGCAAAACCAAAACCAAAGTCCACAGCATGACGGCCTCCTTCGATGTTCGAGGCTGGTCTAAGCATCTGCCGTGCCAGACCATCGCTGGCGCTGTTGCCGAGCTAGCTCGCGTCCGGATCAATCCAGATCGGCCGAAACATGACGGCCAACCTGGGACCAGCTTGCTTCACCTTGGGTAGCGCGTGCTCCCAGGTACGCTGACAACTGCCGCCCATGACCAGTAGGTCCCCCCAACCTAGGCGCAGCGCAATGCGCTGGCCACCGCCCTTGGGCCTCAGAAAGAAGCTGCGCGGCTCGCCGAGCGAGATGGTCGCGACGGTAGCGGTCGGCAGCTTGCGCGCGATGTAGTCGCCGTGCCAAGCGACGCTGTCTTGGCCGGTTCGGTAGTATCCCAAGCTCAACCGTTCGAAGCTCTCCTGGTAGCGGCTCGCCAACGCTCGGCGCGCCAGCTCGAGCACTTCGGGAATGGGGCCGTCAGCTGGCAGGCTTGCCACGAGGCGCGGAACTGCCACGGTGCGCTCGTACATGACGCGCGACTCGGCACGAAGCTGCACAGTGGCGAGGAGCTCTTGCATCAACGCTTCGTGACCATGTAGGAAGCCCTGGCCGTATTCGAGCCACGCCCCTCCCGGCAGATGCGTGCGCACCAGCGACGAAAATTGGCGATCGATGCCGTAAGTCGCCGAGTCGAACAAGCCGAGCTGAGAACGCGCGCTCATGAGTCGCGCCAGTGACGGTAAAGTCACCAGCAGCGAGCCCTAACGTAGCGCGTCCAGCCCGTCGGCACCTGTAGCTTGGCGCGTGGTTTGCTTGAGCCTCGCTACCGGATGTCATCCCTCACCGAGCTGGCAACGCTTCGGAATTTTTCAGCTAGTCAGCGATCTTGCGCTCTCGTCTCGGACGCTGAGTTGAAGATTGCTGCCTACCGTCAAGCCACGGCGCTTTACGACAGATGTGTCAGACACGCCCCAGCTGCCCCGCCGAAGAGCGCGACGGGCACCGTGCATTGGCTTGGGCTCAGCCGAACCAAAGCGCGGTAAACGCCGGGCAGGAGCATGCACCTGGAAACTGACGTAGCGATCGTGGGCGCCGGTGTTGCCGGTTTGTCCGCGGCGCAGATCCTCACGCACCACGGCCTCCGTTCTTGCGTGCTCGAAGCCGCGGATGGCATCGGAGGTCGGGTGCGCACGGTTCGTCGCGCGGGTTGGCAGCTGCCGATCGAGCTGGGCGCCGAGTTCGTGCATGGCCGGCCAGCCCCTACCCTCGCCCTGGGTCACGGCGCGGTGAATCTGGTTGCGGTGGCGGAGCATCGCGTGCTCGGCGGAGCGCGGCGTCACGTCCTCCACGACACTTGGCAGCGCTTTGCCGATGCCCTCGAGGCCGCTCGTAGCGCGCCGAGCAGCGAATCCATTGCCGCCTACCTCGAGCGCGCGCGGCTGTCCGCTGAGCAGCAAGAGCTGGTCAAGATGCTGGTCGAAGGCTACCACGGAGCGCGGTTGGAGGACGTCAGCGCGCGCGTGGTAGCCGAAGATGCCGCCAACACTCGCTCGGACTTCAGACAGTATCGAACCGCTCACGGCTACGACACCGTGCTGTCCGAGCTGGAAGCGGGCATTTCGAAATCGCACGGCTCTATTCGCTTGGGCACGCGCGTCAAACGCGTTTCGTGGACGACCGGCAAGGTCGAGCTAGGCGCAGAAGCTCGGGGGGAACGCCTGAACGTGGCGGCCAGGCGATGCCTGGTCACGGCGTCCGTCGGTGTGTTGCAGGCGTCTCCAGAGGAGGGCGGCATCGCGTTCGATCCGCTGCCGGCCGCTTTTCGCGAAGCGCTGCCGCTGGTGGCCATGGGCAACGCGCTGCGCGTGGTGCTGCGCTTCGAGCAAGCACCCTGGCTGGAATGCGAACCGGGCATCGAAGCAACGTTCATTCACGTCCTGGGCGCTCGCTTTGCAACCCTGTGGCGTGAAGCGCGCGCCGGCCAAGTGCAGATCACGGCTTGGGCGGGTGGCCCCGATGCCCAAGCTGCCTCCGAGCTTGCCGACTCGGCGCTGGTCGACGCCGCGCTGGAAGCCTTTTCGCAGGCCACGCAGTCCGACCTGGGTAATTGCCGACGGAGCCTGATCGAAGCTCACTTTCACGACTTCAATCGCGACCCGTTGACCCGGGGCGCCTACAGCTACGTTCGCCCCGGTGGCCAGAACGCACCCCAAGTCCTGGCCGACCCCTGGGACGACACGGTCTTCTTTGCCGGCGAAGCGCTGGATTTACAGTACCCGGCTACGGTTGCGGGAGCGCTCGGCAGCGGTCAACACGCCGCGCGCAAGCTGCTGGCCACCTGGGCCGGTTGAATCGAACTGTCGCCGCAGTTGGCGACTAGAGCGCGCGATCAAACTTGATGCTTGGCGAGAGGCTTTTGGGCAGGGCCGTCCAAGACACTACCGTCGAGGTCGAAACGGGAGCCGTGGCAGGGGCAATCCCAGCTCCGCTCGACGGGGTTGAAAGCGACCTGACAACCCTGATGGGTGCAGATCGCGGAGACCGCGTGCACCTTGCCGTCCTCGTCGCGATACACGGCCAGCTTTTGGCCCTCGCTCTTGACGATGCAGCCTTCACCGCGACCTAGCTCTTCGAGCTTGCGCTCCGAGACCGGCTTGACGTGGCCTGCTACTAGGTGCGCCGCGGTTTCTGCGTTCTCGGACAACACCGCGCCGGCCGAAGCCAGGGGCTTGAAGCGATCGGCGCGGTAGAGGTCGGCGTAGCGGTTCTGCCGACCGAGCAAGGCGTCGCTGATGAGCAGGGCCGCGAGGGTTCCGAACGTCATGCCGTTGCCCGAGAATCCTTGCGCCAAGTACAGCTCCTGCTCGGGGTCGGGCTTGCCGATGAAGGGCAAACCGTCGGAGGGCTCCGCCACCTGCGCCGACCACCGCTCACTCACGCGGCTGCCCATGCGGGTGGCCAGCGCCTCGAGCTCACGAAAAGGAGCGTCCGCGCCGCCCTCGGGCAGCGTGCCGGTCCGATGATCTCCGCCACCTACGATCAGGTACTCCTGGCCGTCGATCGTGGCCGAGCGATAGTAGTGATACGGATCGGCCATATCCCAGAACAACCCGCCCAGCGGGCGAGAGATCGGCCCCGACACCACGTATGAGCGATATTGCGCCAGCTGAAGCTCCAGCTTCATGGTCTGAAACGGCGCGTGCGTGGCCACCACCACCGCATCTGCGGTCACGGCGTGCCCGACGTCCGTCTCCAATCGGAAGTGCCCCTGGCTCTGGACGTTCGAGACCAGCACGCCCTCGTAGATGCGCGCGTCGGTCTTACTGAGACGCTCGGCCAAGCCACGCAGGTAGTCGATGGGGCGAAGCTGCGCCTGGTTGGCAAACACGACCGCGCCACGGCCGCACAGCTGTAGCGGCAGCGCGCTCGACTTGCCTACGGACGCGCCGGCGCGCTCCGCCGCCAACAGCTCCGTATCCAGCTCCGCGAGCTGCTCGTCGTCGCTCGCGAACAGGTAGCCATCGACTCGTTCGAAGCCGCAGTCGATCTCGTTGGAGCCGGCCAACCGGGCGATCTTCTCGATCGCCTCGCGACTGGAGGCTCGCGCCAGGGCCGCTCCGTCTCGGCCAAACTTGGACTCGAGCTGGTGATACCGCGTGTCCAGGGCCTCCGTGAGGTGGGCGGTGGTGCTGCCGCTAACGCCGGCGCCCAGGCGGCGTGTTTCAAGTAATGTCACGCGCTTGCCGGCGTTGGCCAAAAGCAGCGCGGTGGTCAGGCCCGTGATCCCGCCCCCAATCACCGCCACTTCGGTGTGCAAATCTGCCTCCAAATTCGGGAATCGGCGGAAAGACGAGCGCGACCAAAGCGGTGTGGGCTTCATGACGAACGGGTGCGGTGCACGCCTCATGCCGGGCCTTTCGCGCTCTCGGTAACTGGGGCAAATCCCCCCGATAGTGCTTCGCCGGGAAGAGAGGCAAACTGTCGCGTTGCCCTTTGGTTCTGACGTATTAGCTACTTATCTGCGCCCGGCCCGTTCATCGTCCCGACGCTGAGCGGACTCCTTGGAGAGAGACCCTGATGAGCGACATGACCGAGCCAGGAAAGTTCGCGATGCCCGGCCACCCGTTTTCGCAAGGCGGCCCGCCCGGCGTGAACGGCGAGCGCGAGTTTGCTTCGCAGCTGCTCACCGCGCTCCTTCGCTTCAAGGCGGGGGACTTCACCGCGCACTTGCCGCCCGACCTGCCTGGCATCGACGGCAAGATCGCCGATGTCTTCAACGAGGTATTGGAGGTCAGCGCGCGGCGTGCGACCGAGATCTCGCGGGTGTGTCGTGTGGTCGGCAAGGAGGGCAAGGTCAAACAGCGCATGAGCGTGCCCGGCGCCGTCGGCGGCTGGGCCGACGAAGTCTCGGCCCTCAACACGCTGATCGACGATTTGGTTTGGCCCACCACCGAAGTGACGCGCGCGATCGGCGCGGTGGCCAAAGGGGACCTGGGCCAAGCGATCGCGCTCGAGGTCGACGGCCGACCGCTGGAAGGCGAGTTTCTGCACTCCGCTCAGCTCGTCAATCGGATGATCGACCAGCTGTCGGTGTTCACGTCCGAGGTGACCCGCGTGGCCCGCGAGGTCGGCACTGAGGGCAAGCTCGGTGGCCAGGCCCAGGTGAAGGGCGTGTCGGGCGTTTGGAAAGAGCTCACCGAGTCCGTGAACCAAATGGCCGGAAATTTGACGGCTCAGGTTCGCAACATCGCCGAGGTGACCATCGCCGTCGCCAGCGGCGATCTATCCAAGAAGATCACGGTCGACGTGCGCGGCGAGATTCTGCAGCTGAAGGAGGCCATCAACACGATGGTCGAACAGTTGCGCTCCTTCGTGTCGGAAGTGACGCGCGTCGCCCGCGAAGTCGGCACCGAAGGCAAGCTCGGCGGCCAGGCCATCGTGCCCGGCGTGGCCGGCACCTGGAAAGATCTGACCGATAACGTGAACTCGATGGCGTCGAACCTGACCGGACAGGTGCGCAACATCGCCGAGGTCACCACCGCGGTCGCGCGCGGCGATCTCTCGCGCAAGATCACCGTCGACGTGAAGGGCGAGATTCTCGAGCTGAAAAACACCATCAATACGATGGTGGATCAACTGAACGGCTTCGCCTCGGAGGTGAACCGCGTGGCGCGCGAGGTCGGTACCGAAGGCAAGCTGGGCGGTCAGGCGCAGGTGCCGGGCGTCGCCGGTACCTGGAAAGACTTGACCGACAACGTGAACTCGATGGCTTCGAACCTGACCGGCCAGGTGCGTAACATCGCGGAGGTGACGACGGCGGTCGCGCGCGGCGATTTGTCGCGCAAGATCACGGTGGACGTGAAGGGCGAGATCCTGGAGCTGAAAAACACCATCAATACGATGGTGGATCAGCTGAACGGCTTCGCCTCCGAGGTGAGCCGCGTGGCCCGCGAGGTCGGCACCGAAGGCAAGCTGGGCGGCCAAGCCGAGGTGCCGGGTGTGGCCGGCACTTGGAAAGATCTCACCGACAACGTCAACGCCATGGCCTCGAACCTGACTGGTCAGGTGCGCAACATCGCGGAGGTGACGACGGCGGTCGCGCGTGGCGATTTGTCGCGCAAGATCACGGTGGACGTGAAGGGCGAGATCCTGGAGCTGAAGAACACCATCAACACGATGGTGGATCAGCTCAACGGCTTCGCTTCCGAGGTGAGCCGCGTGGCGCGCGAGGTCGGCACCGAGGGCAAGCTGGGCGGTCAGGCCCAGGTGCCGGGCGTCGCCGGTACGTGGAAGGATTTGACCGACAACGTCAACGCCATGGCCTCGAACCTGACCGGCCAGGTGCGCAACATCGCCGACGTCGCGACCGCGATCGCCAACGGCGATCTGTCACGCAAGATCACGGTAGACGTGAAGGGCGAGATCTTGGAGCTGAAGAACACCATCAACACGATGGTGGATCAGCTCAACGGCTTTGCCTCGGAAGTGACGCGCGTGGCGCGCGAGGTTGGCACCGATGGCAAGCTCGGCGGCCAAGCGGCGGTGGAGGGCGTGGCCGGGGTTTGGAAGAACCTGACCGACAACGTGAACTCGATGGCTTCGAACCTGACCGGTCAGGTGCGCAACATCGCGGAGGTGGCGACGGCGGTCGCGCGCGGCGACCTTTCCCGCAAAATCACCGTCGACGTCAAGGGCGAGATCTTGGCGCTCAAGAACACCATCAACACGATGGTGGATCAGCTGAACGGCTTCGCCTCCGAGGTGAGTCGCGTGGCGCGCGAAGTGGGCACCGAGGGCAAGCTGGGCGGCCAGGCGGAGGTGCCCGGTGTCGCCGGCACGTGGAAGGATCTCACCGACAACGTGAACTCGATGGCTTCGAACCTGACCGGCCAGGTGCGCAACATCGCCGAGGTGACGACGGCGGTCGCGCGCGGCGATCTTTCGCGCAAAATCACCGTCGACGTCAAAGGCGAGATCCTCGAGCTGAAGAACACCATCAATGCCATGGTCGATCAGCTCAACGGCTTCGCCTCCGAGGTGAGCCGTGTCGCCCGTGAAGTCGGTACCGAAGGCAAGCTCGGCGGCCAGGCCCAGGTGCCCGGCGTGGCCGGCACTTGGAAAGATCTCACCGACAACGTCAACTCGATGGCGTCGAACCTGACCAACCAGGTCCGCAACATCGCGGACGTTACGATCGCCGTCGCCAAGGGCGACCTGTCGAAGAAGATCACCGTCGACGTGCGCGGTGAGATCTTGCAGCTGAAAGACACCATGAACACCATGGTCGATCAGCTGAACGGCTTCGCCTCGGAGGTGAGCCGCGTGGCGCGCGAGGTCGGCACCGAAGGCAAGCTCGGCGGCCAGGCCCAGGTGCCAGGCGTGGCCGGCACTTGGAAAGACCTGACCGACAACGTCAACTCGATGGCGTCGAACCTGACCGGACAGGTGCGCAACATCGCCGACGTGGCCACCGCCATCGCGCGCGGCGATCTGTCGCGCAAGATCACGGTGGACGTGAAGGGCGAGATCCTCGAGCTGAAAAATACGCTCAACACCATGGTCGATCAGCTGAATGCGTTCGCCTCCGAGGTGAGCCGCGTGGCGCGTGAGGTCGGCACCGAAGGCAAGCTCGGCGGCCAAGCGGTCGTGCCCGGCGTCGCCGGCACCTGGAAAGACTTGACCGACAACGTCAACTCGATGGCGTCGAACTTGACCGGTCAGGTGCGCAACATCGCCGAGGTAACGATCGCGGTGGCCAACGGCGACTTGTCGCGCAAAATCATCGTCGACGTTCGCGGCGAGATTTTGCAACTGAAAGAGGCCATCAACACCATGGTCGAGCAGCTGCGCTCGTTCGCCAGCGAGGTCACGCGCGTGGCCCGCGAGGTCGGCACCGAAGGTCGCTTGGGCGTGCAAGCGGTGGTGCCGGGCGTGGCCGGAACCTGGAAGGATTTGACCGACGGTGTGAACGCCATGGGCGCCAACTTGACGGCCCAGGTGCGCAACATCGCCGAGGTCACGACGGCGGTCGCGCGGGGTGACCTTTCGCGCAAGATCACCGTGGACGTGAAGGGTGAGATTCTGGAGCTGAAAAACACCATCAACACGATGGTCGATCAGCTGCGCTCGTTCGCCTCCGAGGTGACGCGCATGGCGCGCGAAGTCGGCACCGAGGGCAAGCTCGGCGGCCAGGCCGACGTGCCCGGGGTCGCGGGGACGTGGAAGGATCTCACCGACTCCGTCAATTTCATGGCCGCGAACCTGACCAACCAGGTGCGTGGCATCGTGCGCGTGGTCACGGCAGTGGCCGACGGCAACCTGCGCCAGAAGCTGACGGTGGAGGCCAAGGGTGAGGTGGCGGCGCTCGCCGACACCATCAACAACATGACCGACACGCTGGCGACCTTCGCCGAGCAGGTCACCAACGTCGCACGCGAGGTCGGGGTCGAAGGGCGCTTGGGGGGGCAGGCCAACGTGCCCGGCGCCGCCGGCACCTGGAAGGATTTGACAGGCAACGTGAACTTGCTCGCCGCCAACTTGACCAACCAGGTCCGCGCCATCGCCGACGTGGCGACGGCGGTGACCAAAGGCGATTTGACGCGCTCCATTCAGGTCGAAACCCGCGGCGAGATGGCCGACCTGAAAGACAACATCAACACGATGATCGACAACCTGCGCGCGACCACCGATCGCAACCAGGAACAAGATTGGCTGAAGACGAACCTCGCCAAGTTCACCCGCATGTTGCAGGGCCAGCGCGATCTGCTCACGGTCGGCAAAACCCTGTTGTCGGAGCTGGCGCCGCTGGTCGACGCCCAGCAGGGCACCATTTATCAGATGGATCGGCCGGAAGCGGGCGAGGTCGGCGAAATCGTGGGCACGCGCACGTTGCGACTTTTGGCCAGCTACGCCAAGCGCCAAGACCAACCCGAGCAGATCGCGCTCGGCGTCGGCCTCGTCGGCCAGGCCGCGGCCGAGAAGCAGCGCATCTTGCTCAACGACGTGCCGCCCGACTACACCCGCATTCAATCGAGCCTGGGTGAAGCGGCGCCGCAAAGCGTGCTGGTGCTGCCGGTGCTGTTCGAGGGTGAAACCATGGCCGTGATCGAGCTGGCGGCGCTCAGCCCGTTCACCAATACCCACCTTGCGTTCTTGGAGCAGCTGACGCAGTCGATTGGCGTGGTTTTGAACACCATCGAAGCGACGATGCGCACCGAAAACCTGCTGCTGCAGTCGCAGCAGCTGACCAGCGAGCTGCAGACGCGTCAGACCGAGCTGCAGCAAACCAACGAGGAGCTGGCCTCGAAGGCCAAGCAGCTGGCCGAGCAAAACGTGGAAGTGGAGCGCAAGAACAAGGAAGTCGAGCAAGCGCGCCGCGCCTTGGAAGAGAAAGCCACCGAGCTTGCTCTGACCAGCAAGTACAAGTCCGAGTTCTTGGCCAACATGTCGCACGAGCTGCGCACGCCGTTGAACTCCATCTTGATCTTGGGCCAACAGCTGGCCGAAAACGCGGGCGGCAACCTCACCACCAAGCAGACCGAATTCGCCAAGAACATCCACTCCGCCGGCACCGATCTGCTGACGCTGATCAACGACATTCTCGATCTGTCCAAGATCGAGTCCGGCACGGTGACGGTCGAGCCGGAAGAGATCCCGTTCAGCTCGCTGCGCGACACGGTGCACCGCACCTTCCACCACATGGCCGAAGGCAAGGGGCTGGTGTTCGACGTCGAGATCGACACCGGCCTACCGCGCTCGTTCGTGTCCGACCCCAAGCGGCTTCAGCAGATCTTGAAGAACCTGCTGTCGAACGCGTTCAAGTTCACCGCCCAAGGCAGCGTGGCCATGACCGTGAAGCCGGTGACGTCCGGCTGGAACCCCGAGCATCCCATGCTCACCGCCGCCGCCTCGGTCGTCGCGTTCGCGGTGACCGACACCGGCATCGGCATTGCACCCGAGAAACAGCGGCTGATTTTCGAAGCCTTCCAGCAGGCCGACGCCGGAACCAGCCGCAAATACGGCGGCACCGGCCTGGGTCTGGCCATCAGCCGTGAGCTCGCCAACCTGCTCGGCGGTGAGATTCGCCTGGTGAGCACGCCGGGCAGCGGCAGCACCTTCACTCTCTACCTGCCGCTCGAGTTCACCGGCACCTCGGCCCGCAGCCTGCCGCCTTCGAGCCAGGACGTCCTCAAGCGCCCGGTCACGATGCTGGCCCTGGCCAAGCCCGAAGACACCGTGCTGGACGATCGCAACAACATCGGCGAGACCGACTCGGTGCTCTTGATCATCGAGGACGACCCGCACTACGCGCGCATTTTGCTGGGCATCGCGCGCTCGCAAGGTTTCAAGGGCTTGGTCGCCAATCGTGGCCAGCAAGGCCTGTCCCTGGCCCTCGAGCACTTGCCCACGGCCATCACGCTCGACGTGTTCTTGCCGGACATGCTGGGCTGGACGGTGCTCAACAACCTCAAGCTCGAGCCGCGCACTCGCCACATTCCCGTGCAGATGCTGTCGGTCGAGGAAGAGCGCCAGCACGGCCTGTCCCACGGCGCCTTCTCCTATTTGGTCAAGCCGGCCACCACCGACGAGCTGACGGTAGCGCTCGATCGGCTGAAGGCCTTTGCCGGTCAACCCGGCAAGCGGCTACTGGTGGTCGAGGACAACGACGTCGAGCGGCAGAGCATCGTCGAGCTGCTCGGCTCCGAAGACATCGAGATCACGGCGGTTGGCACTGGTGCCGAAGCCTTGAGCCAGCTCGCCAATCACCCGTTCGACTGCTGCGTGGTCGATCTGCGCTTGCCGGACATGACCGGGTTCGAGCTCTTGGACCAGCTGCAGCGCGAGCCCACCTTGAAGACGGTGCCGATCGTGGTTTTCACCGGCAAGGAGCTCACGCCGGAAGAAGAGTCCCGCCTGCGCACGGTGGCCAAGAGCATCGTGCTGAAGGACGTGCAGTCTCCGGAGCGCCTGCTCGACGAGACTTCACTGTTCTTGCACCGGGTGATCGCCGACCTACCCGATGCCAAGCGCAAGATGATCGAGCGCCTGCACGGCTCCAGCGAAACCTTGCGCGGCCGCAAGGTGCTGGTCGTGGACGACGACGCCCGCAACATCTTTGCCTTGACGACGGTGCTCGAAAACCAGGAAATGGACGTGCTCAGCGCCACCAACGGGCGCCAGGCCATCGAAATCATTCAAAATACAGCTGACCTGAGCGTCGTGTTGATGGATATCATGATGCCGGAAATGGACGGCTACGAGACAATGCGCGAAATCCGCAAGGACAGCCGCTTCCGCACGCTGCCCATGCTGGCCCTCACCGCAAAGGCGATGAAGGGCGATCGCGAGAAATGCTTGGAGGCGGGCGCTTCTGACTATATCGCCAAGCCCGTGAACACCGACCAGCTGCTGTCACTCTTGCGCGTTTGGTTGTATCGCTGATGGAACAGGAACCCATCGACATACTCCTGGTCGACGACGAGGCGCGCAACCTCGACGCGCTCGAAGCGATCTTGGCCACGCCGGGCTACCGCTTCATCCGCGCGCTGAATGGCGACGCGGCGTTGAGCGCGCTCTTGAAGCACGACATCGCGGCGATGGTGTTGGACATCCGCATGCCCGACATGAGCGGTGTCGATCTGGCGCGCATCATCAAGGGCACCAAGAAGTTTCGCGAGATTCCGATCCTGTTTTTGACCGCGCACCTTTTGGACGATCAAGACATCGTGGCCGGCTACGGCGCAGGCGCCGTGGACTACCTGATGAAGCCGGTCAATCCGCTGGTCTTCCGCCATAAAATCGCGGTATTCGCGGAGCTATTCCGGAAGACGCGGGCGCTCGCCGAGCTCAATCAAACGCTCGAAGCTCGCGTGCAAGAGCGCACCGCCGAGCTGGAACGGTCCGAAGCCGCACTGCGCGCCGCCGACCGTCAGAAGGACGAATTTTTGGCCACCCTCGCCCACGAGCTGCGCAATCCGCTCGCGCCGCTGCGCATGGGCCTAGCCCTACTGAGGCGTGAAGTAGAGGGCGACTCGAAGGCCACCCTGACCGTCATGAATCGTCAGCTGGACCACATGGTGCGGTTGATCGACGACCTGCTCGACGTCGCCCGAATCAGCGGCGGCAAGCTGGAGCTGAAGAAAGAACGCGTCAGCGTCGCCGAAGCGATTCAGACCGCGCTCGAGACCTGCCGGCCCTTCTTCGAGCAGCGCCGCCAAAACGTGACGACCCAGATTCAGGCGTCGCTGTTTGCCTTCGCCGATCCGACGCGTTTGGCCCAGATTGTCAGCAATTTGCTGCACAACGCCTGCAAGTTCACGCCCGAAGAAGGCCACGTCGAGGTTTCGCTCACCCACGAGGCCGGGCGCGCCGTCATCCGCGTGACGGACTCAGGCGTGGGCATCGGCGCCGACCAATTGACGCGCGTCTTCGAGATGTTCACCCGCATCGAGCCGACCACCCGAAGCCAGAACAGCGGACTGGGCATCGGGCTCGCGCTGTCGCGCAAGCTGGCGGCTTTGCACGACGGAGACATCACGGTGGCCAGCGAGGGACCGGGTCGGGGGAGCGTGTTCACCTTTTCGCTCCCCGCCGAGGTGGGCGTCGCCGAGCCCGACCGCAAGCTGGAGTCGCTACCGCCGCGCGCCGGTGCCGACGGCACGCCGGTCAACGTGTTGGTGATCGAAGACAACGAGGATTCCGCGGAGGTTTTGGCGTTGGTGCTGGAAAGCCGCGGCTACAATCCCAGCGTGGCCCACACCGGCACGGCGGGCCTGGCGCTGTTCCAAGAGACGCACCCCCGCATCGTGCTGTGCGACATCGGCCTGCCGGAAATGGACGGCATCGAGGTATGCAAGCGCGTGCGCGAGCTCGAGCTCGACTACACCCCCGTGATGATCGCCCTCACCGGCTGGGGCATGCAGGAGGACCTCCGGCGCACGAAAGACTCGGGCTTCGATCACCACCTGGTGAAACCCGTCGCTCCGGACGATCTGTTCCGTCTGCTCGACAAGCTGAGCAAAGCGGCGACTTCGCCCTGAGCGATGCCGCCTGCGCGCGGCGAGCAGGCTGGCACGGCGGTTGCTCCGTAGCCAGGCATGCCCTCGCGTAGCAGTTTGCTTCCGACGATTTCATGGGGACCAGATCGGCTCCACCAGCGCTTGGCCAAGTCCCACGCGGCCCGCTTGTCACCCCAGCGGGAGGACTTGGACTGGGAAACAACCCTCAAGGAAGAAGTCACGTGTCGCCGGATCGAGCGCGACCTCGTCGAACGCGAGCGCGTGGCCATTGCGCAACAGGTTCGCAGCGTCCCGACCGATCCGACCGGATTCGCAGCGTGGTTCGAGGAGCTGAAGGAGACCGGCCCTGGCCAAAGTGACCCGCTGTTCCCGTGGCTGGCCGAGCAAGCCACGCTCTCGGACATTTGTTGGTTCTTGCGCCAGGAAATGGCGGGAGAAGCCGGTTTCGACGACCTCGTGGCGCTCTCGCAGCTGAAGTTGCCGCCCCGGCCCAAGCTCGAGATGGCGCGCAACTACTGGGACGAGATGGGACAAGGCCACGAGGGTGGCATGCATGGCCCCATGCTGCAGCTGCTAGGTACGGGCTTGCCTCAGTCATCGCCGGTCTGGGAGGCGCTGGCGCTCGGCAACCTGATGGTGGCGCTAGCGACGTCGCGTTCGTACGCTTATCAATCGATCGGCGCGCTGGGCGTGATTGAGCTGACGGCACCGGGCCGGGCCGAGCTCGTCAATCAAGGGCTGAAACGGCTGCACTTCGATGGCGCAGCGCGCCGCTACTATGCCCTTCATGCCACGCTCGACGTGCGACACAGTCAGACCTGGATCCGTGAGGTTCTGATGCCATTGGTGGAGTCGGACCCGCGTATCGCACCGCTGCTGGCCGAAGGCGCGCTGCTGCGCTTGCGCGCGGGTGCGCGCTGCTTCGCCCGCTACCGCGTCGAGCTGATGCCCAGCGACTCAGGGCTGTGGCGCCTCCCTGGGGCGAGCTAGCGCGGGCGCAGCAGCCGTTTCCCCACCGGAACAGGGGTTGCAAGGCTCACCGCCCATGACCGAATTCAAGAACGCCGAGGAGCGCGAGATTTCCCGCGGTGGAAAGGCCACCGCGATCTGGACGATGAGCATCGCACTGTTCGTGATCGCCGGCGGCATCGCCCTGGCGATGGAGCTGCGCCAGTACGTGTCGCCCCCCGCGAGACCCGGCACCACCAGCGCGACCACGACGGCCGGCGAGGCCAAGCCTCCTTCGCCCTAGGCAGGCGGCGAGGCGGCACATGTTTTGCTCGGCCAAACCCGCCCCACTGCAGCTGAACAGCGAGGAAGCATGGACAAAAAGAAGATTCGGTACGCCGTCATCGGAGCCGGCAATATCGCGCAGGTCGCGGTCCTGCCGGCGTTCAAGCATGCACGCAGTAACTCCGAGGTCGTGGCCGTCATCTCCGGCGACGCCGAGAAGCGCGCAGAGCTGACCCAAAAATACCGACTGGAGCTGTCCGGCGACTACGACGACTTGGAGCGCGTGCTCGAGCGTGGCGCCGTGGACGCCCTGTACGTGGCGACTCCCAACGCGCTTCACGAGCAGTGCGCCGTCCGCGCCGCCGCGGTCGGCGTGCACGTGCTTTGCGAAAAGCCGCTGGCCACGACCGTGGCGGACGCGGAGCAAGTCGCCCAGGCCTGCGCCGCGGCCGGCGTCAAACTGATGGTCGCCTACCGGTTGCACTTCGAAGAAGCGAATCTGAAGGCTATCGAGCTGGTAAAATCCGGTAAAATCGGGGACCCGCGCATCTTCGACTCGGTCTTCAGCCATGTCGTGAGGCCGGGAGACATTCGGACGAGGGCCGACGTTGGAGGCGGCGCCATGTTCGACCTCGGAGTTTATTGCGTCAATGCCGCGCGCAACTTGTTCCGCGCAGAGCCGGTGCTGGCGTTCGCTACGTCGCAAGAGCGCGACGGCGTGGACGAGACGACCACGGCAATTTTGCAATTCCCTGGCGGGCGTGTGGCCCAGTTCACGGTCAGCAACGGCACGTCTGCCGTCTCCAGCTACCGCATCGCCGGCACCGACGGCGACCTGCGCGTCGAGCCCGCGTACGAATACTTCGACAAGCTCGAGCACTACCTGACCGTGGATGGCAAAACCCGCCATGAGTCGTTCGGCAAGCGCGACCAATTTGCGCCCGAGCTCGAGTACTTCTCGCAGTGCATTCTCGACAATCGTGAGCCGGAGCCCAATGCCGAAGAAGCCATCGACGATCTGCGCGTGATCGAGGCCATTTTGCAGTCGGCCCGCACGGGTAAGCCGGTGGCCCTCACCCCTCGACAGCGCGCGCGCCGCCCCAACGCAACCCAGGAAGCCAAGAAGCCGGCCGTGGGCAAAGAGCATCCGGTGCACGCCCCCTCACCCAGCCTCAAGTGAGCCGTAGGTCGCGAGCTGGCGCGACCCCCGAGCCCGGCATCGCTAGTCTTCGGCGAGCAGCTTCGCGATCTTGCGTAGGTCGTCGACCAGCGTCTGGAAAGCCTCCCGGCGCGCTTGCTCATCGGGCGCGCGCAGCACCGCCGATGGATGGAGCGTCGCCAAGATGGCGGGCGCAAGCTCGCCTTGCTTCACCACGCCCCGCTCTTTACTGACCCGGAACGCCGGGCCCCAAATCGATTGCGCAGCCGTGGCCCCGAGCAGCACCAGGACGTCTGGCTTCACGACCGCCAACTCTGCGCGCAACCACGGGGCACAAGCCCGCACCTCGCCCACCCGCGGCTTTTTGTGCAGGCGAGCTTTCCCGCGCGGCTCGAAGCTGAAATGCTTCACCGCGTTGGTCACGTAGGTCAGCTTGCGGTCGATGCCCGCTTCGGCCAGCGCCTGGTCGAATACGCGCCCTGCCGGGCCGACGAACGGCCGCCCCTCGCGGTCTTCCGCGTCGCCCGGCTGCTCACCCACGAACACCACACGCGCGCTCCGCGGCCCCTCGCCGAACACGGTTTGCGTAGCGGCCAGATACAGGTCGCAGCCTTCGCAGTCCCGCGCCGCCTCGCGCAGGGTGGGTAGCGACAAGCGCGACGGCAAGAACGGCGTGGCGTCGTGGGGTGGCTCGCGCTTCGGCATCGCTGGCCGCCTCTACTGGTCCAGGTTCAGGCGCGCGCCGCTCGCCACCGCGTCAAGCCGTAGATGCCGAGACCGAGCGCGCCCGCGCTTACCACGGCGCGCAGCAAAAGCTTGGGATTGCTCTCGAGCACGTCGATGCGATCGGCGAGCACGAGCAGCATCCAGCGCCGCGGCCGGTAGTCGGGGGAACGGTAGGCCAGACGCCGGATCAAGCCGCTCAGCCCCCACGGTGGACTGGCGATCGAGTAGACGGGCGTGAGCGTGCGCCCCTCGCCTACGACCGGCAATTCTTCGGAGAATTGTTGATCCGGCTTCAACCAGTGAGCATTGCCCAGCGGCTGCGGCGGATCGGCTTCTTGCGGCACTCCGGGGCGATCCAGCGGATCTCGATCAGGGGCAGACGAGGCGCCCTTCGAGCTAGACGGGGACGTGAATGGGTGGACGGTTCGTTGAGTCATGAATCCTCTTCAGGCAGCTTGCGGAATGAGCACGCACTTGATGCACTCGTCGCGCTTCTCGTCGAAAATGCGATAGGCGTCGGCGCCTTGCTCGAGCGGAAAACGATGGGAGATGATGGCCTTCGGGTTGAGGCGACCCGCGCGGATGTGCTCGAGCAGGTGCGGTAGGTAGCGCTTCACGTTGCATTGAGCGCCGCGCAGGGTAAGGCCCTTGTTCATCGCTTCACCCATCGGCACCAGGTTCCAGGGTGGGCCGTAGACACCAATCATGACCACGTTGCCGCCGCGGCGCGCGGCTTGAATGGCCCAGGTCAAGGCGGTGGCGCTGCCAGCTTGGAGCTTGGCTTTGCCCAACAACGTCTGCAGCTTCGAGCCCAGCGCCTCGCAGCCCACGGCGTCGATGCAGGCGTCGGGCCCGCGACCTTCGGTCATGTCGCGCAAGCGGCCGATGATGTCGGCGTTCCCTTCGCGTTCGTAGTTCAGCGTTTCCACGCCCGCCCAGCGCTTCGCAAACTCCAGCCGATAGTCGAGGCGGTCGACCGCGATCACCCGACCTGCCCCCATCAGCCAGGCGGATTGCATCGTCATCAACCCCACCGGGCCAGCACCAAAGACGCAGATCGTCTCGCCCGGCTTGATGCCGGCCATTTCGGCGGCTTGATAGCCGGTGGGCAAGATGTCGGACAAGAACAGCAGCTCCTCTTCCTCCATGTCGTCCGGAATTTTGAACGGCCCGACGTCGGCAAAGGGCACGCGCACCCGCTCCGCTTGGCCGCCCTCGTAACCGCCGGTGGTGTGCGAGTAGCCGAAAGCGCCGCCGCCCATGCTGCACGAACAGTTGGAATTGTCGCACACCCCCGTCAGGCCTCGCTGACAGAAGAAGCAGGTACCGCACGCGATGTTGAAGGGTACGACGACGCGATCACCGCGGACGAGCGATGCGACTCCGGGTCCCACCTCTTCGACCACGCCCGCAAACTCGTGACCGAACGTGGCGCCCACGCGCGTGTCGGGCACGAGGCCGTGGAACAAATGTAGATCCGAGCCGCAAATGGCGGTTCGGGTAACTCGAAGCACGATGTCGTCCGGATGCTCGATGCGAGGCTCGGGCTTGTCGACGACCTTCATGGTGCCCGGCGCTCGATAGGTGACTGCTTTCATGGCTGGTGGTTCTCCAGCGCGAGACCACTGCAGCTCACATGCCAGGTGCGCGGTGCTCAGCGCCAGTCGGCCCAACCGGTCCGTGGTTCCTCGGACACGTGGCGCAATTTGCCGGGCGGGCGTTGTAACGGCTCGCCCTCTACCAGACGCGCCAAGTTGCGAGCGTCGTAGGGCGCGCGCACCTTCACGTCGTTGTCGAAATACACGAACACGTCGCCGCTCTGACGCCAACGCCGTACGCGCTCGGCCCAGGGAGCGAGATCTTTGGGGGAATAGCCGCTGACATACAGGCGTTTTTTGCCGTGCAAACGCGCGTACGCGAAATCGGCGGTCAAGTCCTCGATCATGGGATAGAGGCCTGCTGAATCAGCGACGCACGAGGCGACGCCGTACTCGCGCAACAACTCGACGTAGCGTGGGTCGGCAAAGCTGGGGTGGCGGACTTCCAAGGTGTGCCGAACCGGCAGGTTGCCGGTGGTCGCATCGACGACGCTACGACCGTCCAAGCGCGCGTCGTGCTGGCGCGCCAGCCTCTCCACTGCGGCCGTCGTGCGCGGCAATAGATCGCAGAAGCGGCGCAATACGTCGGGCTCGAAGCGTAAGCTGGGCGGCAATTGCCACAAGACCGGCCCGAGCTTGTGGCCCAGGCACAGCAGCCCCGAAGCGAAAAAGTTCGCCAGGGCCGTCTTGACGTTGCGGAGCCGCAGCATGTGCGTGATGAAGCGCCCGCCCTTGACCGCGAACACGAAGTCGTCGGGCACACGGTCATGCCACGCCCGATAGCTCTCCGGCCGCATCAGTGAGTAGAAGGAACCGTTGATTTCGAGGGGAGGAAATTCTCGGCTCGCGAAGGCTAGCTCGTCGGCCTGGCGCAGCCCCGGCGGGTAGAACACTTTGCGCCACGGCGCGTACGTCCAGCCCGATATGCCGATGCGAGCACGCGGCGTAGCTAGCTCGACCATGCCAACTCGCCCTCCGTGTCGAAGGTCATGGTGGGGCCGCTGCAAACGGCGCGCCGCCGCTGACCATCGCCCCTCGGCCGGTTCGCCGCTTCGCGCCGGGCAAAGCGCGCCGTTCGAGGCGCTTCGCGACGGGAACCCCCAAGCGTCGGCGTTTTAGCCGGAAATCGCCCCGTGGGCGGCCCTACGCACGCCGGCACGTCCGTTGCTGGGAGAGCGGGCATGAAAGCAACCGACCTGCTCAAACAACAACACGACGAAGTCGCGCGCCTGTTCAAGGCCATCGAAAATGCCGACGACGGCGCCGACAAGAAGGCCCATTTCCTCGAGCTTGCCTCGAACCTCGTGGGCCACGACGGCATCGAAAGAGAGATCTTCTACCCCGCCTGCGAAGAGGCCATGGGCCTCAACGACGAGCTGGGCGAGGCCCTCGTGGAGCACGGCGTGATCGAGTTCGCGCTCTACCAAGCCAACGAGGCGCTCGGCAAGGACGACTTCGACTTCAAGGTTACCGTGCTCAAGGAGCTCGTCGAGCACCACGTGAAGGAAGAAGAAGACGAGTTCTTCCCTCAAGCCGAGAAGGCGCTGGGCGATGACAGCCTGGAGCTCTTGACCGAGGAGCTGCAAGAGGCGTTCGAGGACGCTCGCCAAAGCGACTTTCAGACGCCGTTGTACGAGAACCTGCGGCAAGTTTTCGCCGGCGCCCTCAAGACCGAGCCCCGGGAGAGCGAGCCCGCGCGCCCCAAAGCCCGCGGCAAATCCCGCAAGACGGCGTAGATTTTCAGTTCAGGCGCGAAGATAGGAGATGGCGGCGGGCGCGACAGAGATGTCGAACGTCCGCTCGCCCGGGGGATGGCGTACCAGTTTGCCGTCTCGATGTAGGAGTCCCTCGCTAGCGGTGATGCGGATGTTGGAACCGCGGTCGACCCGGGCGCCGCCGTTGCGCAACGTGCCCTTCGCCCCGAGATCCGTGAGCAGCGAGCGCTGGGACTCGTCGATCAATACCACCTCGAACGCGCCGTCACCCGGATCGCTCCCTGGAGAAACCGCCAACCGCGGGCCGAGCAACGGAACGTTCATCACCTCCACGAACAGGTATTCTCCCGAGAGATCTCGACCGTCCACCTCGACGCCGTAGAAGCGAATGGGGGCCTGGTTTGCCGTGGCGCAAAAGCGCTTGCGGTCACGTTTGAGCGTGCGCGCCACGCTGGCCCGCTGCGGACGCAGCTTGGCTTGAGCGATTGCCTGAGGAAACACACCCCAACCCACCGCCTCGGCGAAGCGCTGTCGCAGCGCACCGTCGCTGACCAGCCCCAAATCGAACGGTACCGCGTGAGCCGTGTCCCAGCCCTTGACCACCTTTCTGAGCCGCGACGGCATCTTCAAGGAGCGCGCCGTATTGTTGGCCGTGCCCAGCGCCAAGATGGCTAGCGGCACCTGCCACCCCGACAGCTCACACGCCGCCTTGCCGACCGTTCCGTCGCCACCCGCCACGACCACTAAGTCGCACGGTGCGGCGTGCAACGCAGCCGTCAGGTCGCCGACGCGCCGTGAAATGTGCGCGACCTCGTGGCCGGCTCGCCGAATCAGATCGGTCAGCTCGCCCTCGGAGTGATCCTCGCTACCAGCCGAGGCGTTGTGCAGCAGTGCGACCCGCATGGCCGGCGCCTTGCAGGAAGCAGACCCATGCGAATCCTGATCGTAAACGACGATGGCATCTACAGCCCCGGCATCTTGGCCTTGGCGCAGGTTGCCAGCGAATTCGGGCAAGTCACCATCGTTGCGCCCGACGTGGAGCGGTCGTCGACGGGACACGCCGTGACACACAGTCGCCCTTTGTCCTATCGGCGGACCCCGGTAGCCGGCTTCGAGGCGTTTCGAGTCGACGGCACCCCCGCCGACTGCGTTGCAGTCGGTTTCTCCATCTCCGAAAAGGCCGACGTGGTGCTATCGGGCATCAATCTCGGCCACAATTTGGGCAATTCCATGTGGCACAGCGGCACGTTGGCGGGCGCCAAGCAGGCCGCGCTCATGGGGAGCCGGGGCATTGCCCTGAGCGCCCCCGCCGGCAACATCGAATCGGATTTCGAACGCCTGAAACCTCAAGTGGCCGACGTGCTCCGCAGCCTGCTCCCGGACGCAAGCCTGCCCCTCGTCAACGTGAACTTTCCGCTCGCTCCGCGAGGCACATTGTGGACGCGGCAATCAGTTCGTCACTACGACGGCAAAGTGGTTCCGATCAAGGATCCGCTGGGTCGGCAGCTGTATTGGTTCACGGTCGTGCCCATGGAAGAAGCAGAAGAAGGGACCGACCGCTGGGCCATCGAGCGGGGTCTGATTTCCATCACCCCGCTGCGCTTGGACCTCACCGATCACGCCAGCCTGCAACGAGCGCAGTCGCACCTTTAGCTGTGTTCAGCGGGCACGGCGGGTCGGATCCTCGTCATCATCCTCCGGGTTGAGGCGACGTACGCTGGCGGGAGCTTGCTCGAGGGCCTCCAGCGCTTCGAGCAGAGCCTGGGCCAGATGGCGAGCGCGCGCGGCGACCACATCACTGCTTTCGGGGTTGGTTGGCGCACCGTCCGGCCGAAGCTCGACGGCGCGGGCCCGTTTGGTCCGTGACTGAGCCATAATGAGTGGCAAGCAACAACCGATCCGGTGGCCAGCGGTGGTGACGAATCGTCTCGAGCGAGTCCTTCTGCCACACGCCGTGCTCTTCCCGCGACGCACGCTCGTTTGAAATCCGCTGCGCCGGGTGTGGCGCGATGCGGCACATCCTTTGCTGTGCCTGGCTCGCTCGATGAAAACACTGCCGGGGTCTCCTCATCCGCTGGGCGCCACTTGGGATGGAAATGGCGTCAATTTCTCGCTGTTTTCCGCGCACGCCGAGGGCGTCGAGCTGTGCTTGTTCGACGACGAGGGCCGCGAAACGCGCCTGCCCCTGACTCAACGCACGGCGTTCGTCTGGCACGTGTACGTTCCCGGTATCGCGGTCGGTCAGCGCTACGGCTACCGCGTTCACGGCCCCTACGATCCGAGCCACGGGCACCGCTTCAATCCAAATGTCGTGCTGCTCGACCCCTACGCGCGCGCGCTCGACGGCGTCGAACGTTGGGATGCCGGCTGCTTCGCCTACGAGCTCGGCAATCCGGACGAAGACCGGCGTCCGAGCAGCGAGCCGGCGACCGGTGCGCCGCGCGGTGTCGTCGTGGACCCCAGCTTCGATTGGGAGGGGGACCAGGCGCCGCGCGTCCCGATGCGACAAGCGGTGATCTACGAAGCTCACGTCAAGGGCTTGACCAAGCTGCACCCCGACGTGCCGGAGGCGCTGCGCGGCACCTACGCGGGCATCGCGCACCCGGCCATGATTGCGCACTTCAAGCAGCTCGGCATCACCACCATCGAGCTCATGCCCGTGCACGCCTTCGTGGACGACAAGCATTTGCTCGACAAAGGACTGCGCAACTACTGGGGCTACAACTCGATCGGCTTCTTTGCCCCCGACGTGCGCTATCGCTCGGCCGTCGGGCTAGGCGCGGAGGTGCGCGAGTTCAAGCAGATGGTGAAGGACCTGCACCGCGCGGGGCTCGAGGTCATCTTGGACGTGGTCTACAACCACACCGCCGAGGGCAACCACCTGGGGCCGTCCTTCAGCTTCAAAGGTATCGACAACGCGACCTATTACCGCTTGGTCGCCGACGACCCGCGCTTCTACTTCGACTACACCGGCACCGGCAATACGCTGAACGTGCGCAGCCCGCAGGTGCTGGCGTTGATCATGGATTCGCTCCGCTATTGGGCCGCGGAGATGCACGTGGACGGCTTTCGCTTCGATCTGGCGTCCACGCTGGCCAGGCAGCTGCACGAGGTCGATCAGCTGTCTTCATTCTTCACCCTGATCCATCAGTCACCCACGCTGCGTGACCTGAAGTTGATCGCCGAACCTTGGGACGTGGGCGACGGCGGCTACCAAGTAGGGAAATTTCCCGTGCGCTGGGCGGAGTGGAACGGGCGCTACCGCGACACCATGCGCGCTTTCTGGCGCGGCGATCCTGGCCTGCTGGGCGACGTGGGCTACCGGCTCACCGGCAGCAGCGACCTGTACGAGTCGGGCGGGCGGGTGCCGGCCGCCAGCGTGAACTTCGTCACCGCCCACGACGGCTTCACGTTGCACGACTTGGTGTCGTACGATCACAAGCACAACGAAGCCAACGGCGAGGGCAACCGCGACGGCAACGACAACGAGCATTCGTACGGCTACGGCGCCGAGGGCCCAACCTCGGACCCTGCCATCCGCGCCGTTCGCGCTCGGCAGCAACGCAACCTACTGGCCTCGCTGGTGCTGGCGCAGGGCACGCCCATGCTGGTGGCGGGGGACGAGCTGGGCCGCACCCAGAACGGCAACAACAACGCCTACTGCCAAGACAACGAGCTCAGCTACGTCAATTGGCAGCTGAACGACGAGCAGCGCGCTCTGTTCGAGCTGACCAAGAGCCTGCTGCGCATTCGCCGCGAGCATCCCGCGTTTCGACGCTCGAAGTTCTTTCAAGGTCTGGACGTGGCCGGCACCAAGCTGCGCGACCTGCTGTGGTTTCGCGGCGACGGCGCGCCGATGACGGCGGAAGACTGGCAAAACCCCGACACCCGGCAGCTGCAAATGTTCTTGGCCGGCCGCGGCATCGACGACGTGGACGACGACGGTCGGCCCCTGGTCGACGACAATTTGTTGCTGCTGTTCAACACCGCGGACAGCGACGTCCAGCTCACGTTGCCGCATTTGGACCCGGTGCGAGAGCCGTGGGAAGTCTTACTGGACACGAGCGACGACGGCAAACGCGGAACGCTACCGGGCGAGGCTTCGCAGGTTACCCTCGTCGCGCGGTCGTTGGTGCTGCTGCGAGCCGCGTCGCGAGTCATTCGCCAAAAGGGCGCGTTGCATCGGCTGGGGGCCACCTACCGGCTGCAGCTTCATCGGCAATTCGACCTCACGCAGGCGGCCGAGGTCGTGGACTACCTGAGCGCGCTCGGCATCACCGACGCCTACACCTCACCGCTGATGACGGCGGCGCAAGGCAGCACCCACGGCTACGACGTGGTCGACCACGGCAAGCTCAACCCCGAGCTGGGAGCGGAAGGCGCGCTGGAGCTCTTCTCTGGCCGACTGCGCGCGCACGGTATGGGGCTGCTCGTCGACTGGGTGCCGAACCACATGGGCGTCGCCATCGGGCAAAATCGCTGGTGGGACGACGTGCTGGAGAACGGCAGAAGCTCGCTGTTTGCCGATTTCTTCGACATCGATTGGTGCCCGCTGCGCGAAGACTTGCGCGACCGCGTGCTGCTGCCGCTGTTGGGAGATCAATACGGTCGGGTGCTGGAGCGCGGCGAGCTGAAAATCGTCTGGGACGGTGGCGGATTCAAGCTCGCGTACTTCGAACGGCGCTTGCCGCTCGGCCCGAAATCGCTGACGCCGCTGTTCGAGCAAGCGCTGTCGCGGCTCTTGCTGCCCGAAGACGACCTGAACCGCCACGAGCTAGAAAGCTTGCTGTCGGCGCTTCGGCACCTGCCCGAGCGGAGCGAGACCAAGCTGGAGCTGAAGAAGGAGCGGGCCCGAGAGAAAGAGGTGATCAAACGGCGGCTGTACGCGTTGTGGCAAGCCTCCGAGCCCGTTCGCGACGCTCTGCTCCTCGCGCTGGAGCAGCTCAATGGATCCCCGGGCGCCCCCAGCAGCTTCGACGCGCTGGACGCGCTCTTGGAGCAACAGAGCTATCGCTTGTGCTCTTGGAAGGTGGCAACCGAAGAGATCAACTATCGGCGCTTTTTCGACGTCAACGAGCTGGCGGCGCTGCGTATGGAAGACGACGCGGTGTTTCAGGAATCGCACGCCGTCTTGTTCAAGCTCATCGATGCCGGCTACGTAAACGCGCTGCGCCTCGATCACACGGACGGGCTGTATGACCCGTACGACTACTTCGAAAGGCTGCAGTCGCGCTTTCATCGGCCGGCCTCCGCCACGCCCATCAGCCCCGACGACTTGGCGAGGCCTTTGCCAATCTTGGTCGAGAAGATCCTGCAGCGCGACGAAGCGCTGCCCGACGAGTGGCCGGTCGACGGCACGACCGGCTACGAGCACGGAGTGAGCACGCGGGGGCTGTGGATCAGTCCGTCCTCGGAGGCGGCGCTGACGCGCATCTACAGCGATTTCACCGGTGACCCACGCAGCTTCGCCGAGCACGAATACCAAGCCAAGCGTCACGTGGTGCGCTACGTGCTGATCAGCGAGCTCAACGTCTTGGCTCAGGCGGCCCACCGGATTGCCATGGCGAATCGGCGCTTCCGCGACTTCACGTTGCTCGGCCTCACTCATGCTTTGACCGAGGTGGTCTGCGCTTTTCCGGTCTATCGCACCTACTTGCGGCCGCAGCGGCCCGTGCCCGACCGCGCCGAGCGTGTGGTGCGCGCTGCCGTGCGACTGGCGCGGCTGCGCAACCCCGCGCAGAGCCCCAGCATTTTCGCTTTTCTGGAGCAGCTGTTGCTGCTCAAGCTGGAAGGCACGGAAGCGGAGCGAGCCAAACAGACGGCATTTTCTCTGCGCTTCCAGCAGCTAACGGGGCCGATCATGGCCAAATCGGTCGAGGATACGGCGTTCTACCGCTACTCGCGGCTGATCTGCCGCAACGAGGTGGGCGACGCTCCGGGGAAGCTGGCGACTTTGCCGCGCGAATTTCATCGCGAGAACGCCGAGCGAGCGCGCTCCTGGCCGCTCAGCATGGTGACGACCTCGACCCATGACACCAAACGGGGAGAGGACGCCGCCGCGCGCATCGCCGTGTTGAGCGAAGTGCCCGAGCTGTGGCGCGCTGCCGTTCAGCGCTGGCGCGAGCTTGCGTCACCGGGGCGAGGCTCGGTCAACGAGCGACCAGCGCCGGAGCCGTCGCTCGAGTATTTGTTCTACCAAACGCTGGTCGGCGTGTGGCCCTTCGGCGCCCCGGCGTCTGCCGCAGTCGACTTGAAGCCGCGCCTGAGCGCCTATTTGCTGAAAGCCGCGCGTGAAGCCAAGACCGAAACGTCGTGGCTCACCAGCAACCCGGAGTACGAAGCCGCCGTCCAACAATTTGCCGCAAAGGCGCTGGAAAACCGCGAGCTGGTGGCCGAGGTAGCCAGCTTTTGCGCAAAGATAGAGCGAGTGGGCGCGACGAACGCTTTGGCCCAAACACTCTTGCGCGCGTGCGTGCCAGGCGTACCCGATACCTACCAAGGCAGCGAGCTGTGGCATCAAAGCTTGGTCGATCCGGACAACCGAGGACCAGTCGACTACGCGCTGCGACGGCGCTACCTCGACGAGCTTCGGGCCAAACAAGCTCAAGCCGAGGGGCTGGCGGGCGAGCTCCTCGAGACCTACGCCGATGGCCGAATCAAGCTGTACGTTCTGCACACCGCGCTGCAGTTGCGCAAAGCCAAGCCTGATTTGTTCCTACAGGGCGCCTATACCGCGCTCGAAACCGACGAGCATGCGATCGCCTTCGCCCGATCGCTGGGCAACGAATGCGTGGTGTGCGTGGTGCCGCGATTGGTCTGGGACTTGACCAAGGCCGGAACGACGTTTCCGATCGGCACGTGCTGGGGCCAACGCCGGCTCGGCGGGCTCGAAGCCGGGCGCTACCGCAACCTGTTGACGGGCGAGCTGCTGACCGCCACGGACGAGCTGAAGTTGGCCGACGTCTTTGCTCGCCTACCCGTGGCCCTGCTGCTGCGAGAGACGTCATGAATGATTGCAGGCGTTTTCGGCTCGGAGCGCACGTGGAGGGCGACGGCGTGCGCTTTGCAGCGTTCACCGATGCCTCCCACTGCTCGGTAGCGCTGGCGAGCTCGGATGGCGCAACCGAGACGACGACACTGAGCATGACCAAGAGCGCGGACGGCTACTTCGAGCGATTCGTGCCCGGGCTTGGGGCGGGCGCGCGGTATTGGTTCGTGGTCGACGGCAAGCGACTACCGGATCCCTACGCGCGCAGCTTGCCAGAGGGCGTACACGGACCCGCCGAAGTGGTCACCACGAGCTTCGTGTTCGAGCACGCGCTGCCCTCGCGCTCGCTAGCCGAGCAAGTCATCTACGAGCTGCACGTAGGCACCTTCACGGAGGAAGGCACGTTCGAAGCCGCGCGGCGTCGTTTGCCGACGTTGGTCGAGCTGGGCGTCACCACCATCGAGCTCATGCCCGTGGCCGCATTCGCGGGCAACCGAGGCTGGGGCTATGACGGGGTAGCTCTGTTCGCGCCGCACGCCGCCTACGGCAGCGCAGACGAGCTGCGCGCGCTGGTCGACACCGCCCACGGGCTGGGGCTCGGCGTCTTGCTCGACGTGGTTTACAACCACTTCGGGCCCTCCGGAAACTACCTGGCGGCCTACTCTGCCCGCTATTTTCAGCAAGATTTGCACAACGCCTGGGGACAGGCGCCCAACTTCGCCGAGCCCGCCCTGCGCGAATTGGTGCTCGAGAACGCGCGCTATTGGCTGGAGCAGTTCGCATTCGACGGGCTGCGCCTGGACGCCACCCACTCCATCACCGATCCGTCGACCAAGCATATTCTCAGCGAGCTTGCCGAGCTCGGTCGGGGGCTCTCGCCTCCCCGGCTGCTGATCGCCGAAGACGAGCGCAACTTGGCGGACCTGGTGACCACGGTGGGACTCCACGCCATTTGGGCGGATGATTTTCATCACCAGCTCCGCGTGACCATGACCAATGAGCGCTCGGGCTATTACGCGGCGTACGAGCGCTCGGTACAAGGTATCGCCGACGCCATCAACCGCGGCTGGATCTACTCGGGCCAACGCCACGCCATCACTGGCACGCCACGCGGCTCTTCCGCCGACGCGCTGCCGGCGGAAGCGCTGGTCTACTGCATCCAGAACCACGACCAGGTGGGCAACCGCGCTTTCGGCGAGCGGCTGAGCGCGCAGGTGGGGCACGGCTGGTTTCGCGGTGCCTCGCTGTTGCTGCTATTCTTGCCGATGACGCCGCTCTTGTTCATGGGCCAGGAATGGGCGGCCGATTCGCCGTTTTTGTACTTCACCGATCACGAGCCAGAGCTGGGGAAGCTGGTCACGGAGGGGCGACGCCGGGAATTTGCGGCGTTTCCGGAGTTCGCCGATCCGGAACAGCGCCGCTCGATCCCCGACCCTCAGTCGCCCTCCACTTTTGAGGCTTCCAAATTGCGCTGGTCCGAGCGCGAGCTGGCCGAGCATCGCCAGACCCTCGAGCTGTACCGATCGGCGCTGGCCATGCGCCGCAAGGATCCGGTCTTGGCGCGCTCGGGACGCGAGCAGCTGCTGGCTCAGGCCAGCGGAGACGTACTGATCGTTCAACGTTGGCTGAACGACGACCGGCGCGTGCTGGTCATGAATCTACAGAACCGCAAGCTGCCGCTGGCGCGCGTCTGGCCTGGCCTTCGCTTGCGCGGAGCGAGAACTCTGCTGAGCAGCGAGCCGCAAGCGGGCGAGGACCTGCCGCCCGGCGCGGCGGTGGTGTTGGCCGGCAGCGGCAACCTGGCCGGCCTCGTGGAAAGCAAATCATGACTGCCAGCGATTGGTACAAAGACGCCGTCATCTACGAGCTGCGGGTGCGCTCCTTCTACGACGCCAACGGTGACGGCGTCGGCGATCTGCGCGGCTTGATCCAAAAACTAGACTACCTGAAAGATTTGGGAGTCTCGGCGCTTTGGTTGCTGCCGTTGTACCCGTCTCCGCTGCGCGACGACGGTTACGACATCGCCGACTACCTTTCGGTGCACCCTTCCGTCGGCAATTTGGACGACTTTCGCGAGCTGCTGGTCGAAGCGCACGCGCGGGGGCTCAAGGTGATTACCGAGCTCGTCCTCAACCACACTTCCGATCAACATCCCTGGTTCCAGCGCGCGCGGCGTGCTCCCGCCGGCTCGCCCGAGCGCAACTTCTACGTCTGGAGCGACGACCCCAATAAATGGGCCGAAGCGCGCGTGATTTTCCAGGACTACGAGACGGCCAATTGGACCTGGGATCCGCTGGCGAAAGCCTATTTTTGGCACCGCTTCTTCTCGCATCAGCCGGACCTGAACTTCGACAACCCCGAAGTGCGCGCCGCCATGTTCGAGGTGCTCGATTTCTGGTTCTCGTTGGGGGTCGACGGCATGCGGCTCGACGCCGTGCCCTACTTGTACGAGCGCAGCGGTACGACCTGCGAGAACCTGCCGGAGACGCACGACTTTCTGCGGGCGCTGCGCGCTCACGTCGACCGCACGTTTTCTGGCCGCATGTTGTTGGCCGAAGCCAACCAATGGCCGGAAGACGCGGCGCGCTACTTCGGTGCCGGCGACGAGTGCCACATGGCCTTTCACTTTCCGCTGATGCCGCGGCTGTTCATGGCCTTGCGCATGGAAGACAGCTACCCCATCAGCGACATTCTCGAGCAAACGCCGAGCATTCCCGAGTCGTGCCAGTGGGCCATCTTCCTGCGCAACCACGACGAGCTCACGCTGGAGATGGTGACCGACGAGGAGCGCGACTACATGGTCGAGCGCTACGCCGCCGATCGGCAAACGCGCATCAATTTGGGCATCCGGCGGCGCCTGGCGCCGCTATTGGACAATGACCGTCGCCGCATCGAGCTGATGAACCTCTTGCTCTTGTCGCTGCCCGGCACGCCCGTGCTCTACTACGGCGACGAGATTGGCATGGGGGACAACGCCTATCTCGGCGATCGCGACGGCGTGCGCACCCCGATGCAGTGGAGCTCGGATCGCAACGGCGGCTTCTCGCGCGCCAACCCGCAGAAGCTGATCTTGCCGACCATCATCGATCCGGAATACCGCTACGAGACCGTCAACGTGGAGGTGCAAGAGCAGAACGTCAGCTCGCTGTTGTGGTGGATGAAGCGGATGATTGCGCTACGCCGTCAGCACCGCGCCTTCGGTCGGGGCGCCTTGCGCATGCTGGCGCCGGAAAATCGCAAGGTGTTGGCGTTCCTGCGCGAAAGCCCAGAAGAAACCCTGCTGGTGGTGGTCAACCTTTCCCGCTACCCGCAGTGGGTGGAGCTCGGCCTCGCCGACTTCTCGGGTAGAGTGCCGGTGGAGCTGCTGGGCAATGGCGTCTTTCCCGCAATCACCGGCGAGCCGTACCGGCTCACCCTGGGTGGACATGACGGCTTGTGGCTCTCGCTTTCGGGCGAGCTGGAGAGGCAGCGCCCGACGTCGACGGTGGTGCCGGTAGTGTTGCCCTTGATCGACTACCCGGGCGCGCTCGAGCAGCTGTTCGCGGCCGGCTCCGCGCTCGAGGCGGTGCTCCAGGCGTTCGTGCCGGCGCAGCGCTGGTTCCGCAGCAAGTCACGCACGGTCGTGCGAACGCGCATACTGGACGCCTTCGAGCTGGGCGCCGAGCGGGCTCTGCCCGGTCGAGCATCTTGGCTCACTTTCGTCGAGGTGCGCTTCAGCGAGGGCGAGCCGGAGACGTATGCCCTGCCGCTGCGCAGCGTCGTTGCTGCCGAGAGGCCGGAAGGCGCGCTCCTGAGCTTGAGCGCGGCACGGTCCGAGTCAGCCGGCAGCTGGCTGTGCGACGCTTCCCAGTCGGCCGAGGTTGCCCGAGCCCTGCACCAACTGGCTTTTGGCGGGCAAAATTTGGTGGGCAAGCTGATTCGCGTGCAAGGGCATAGCTACGCAGCCGAGGCCGTCAGCGCCCCGGAACCGGTCAAGCCGCTGGGTGCCGAACAGAGCAACACCTCGTTCGTGTTCGGTCAGGAGCTGGTGGGTAAGCTAGTGCGCCGAGCCGAGCCGGGCGGAAGCTTGGAGGTCGAGGTGCTCGAATCTTTGCGCGGCATGCCACGTCGCGCGAACGTGCCGACGCTCGAGGCTCGCGTCGACGTCGAGCTACCTGGTGGCGCGGCCACCCTGTGGATGAGCGAGCGGTTCATCCCCAACGAAGGCGACGCCTGGCATTTGGCCATCGACCACGCCCAGCGCTTCTACGAAAGCGCGCTCACCGGCAAGATTGGGCAAACCCCACCCCCGCTCCAACCGATGGATGCTCGGTCGGAAGCGGCGCTCGACTTCTTGCCGCTCGCCCGGCTGCTAGGCCGTCGCACCGCCGAGCTCCACGCGGCCCTGTTCGAGAGCTCTGTCGGTGGACCAAGCGCTCCAAAACCGTTCACCGCCCTGAGCAGCCGCGCGTTCTACCAGTCGGTTCGGAACCTCAACGCCAAGGCGTTCGACGCCCTGAAGTCGGCCGCGCTGTCCGAGTCGGCGCAGGCCCTCGCCCGCGCCGTCGTCGACCGTAAGGCTCAGCTCAGAAAGATCCTCGACTACGCGCTCGTGCAACCACTTTCGGGCCAGCGCATGCGCATCCACGGCGACTACCACTTGGGGCAGGTGCTCTACACCGGTAGCGACTTTTACATCATCGATTTCGAGGGGGAGCCTGCGCGCACGCCGGCCGAACGCCGTCGCTTGCGTTCGCCGCTCGCTGATCTTGCGGGCATGATCCGTTCATTTCACTACGCTGCTTTCGGTGTACTGGGCATGCCACTGCCCGGTGCGCAAACCCGCCCTGAAGACCGCGCGTTGCTGGAGCCGTGGGCCAACTACTTCTACCGAGCTTGCTCGTATGCCTTCACGTCCAGCTACTTGGCAAGCGCCGAGGGCGCTCCGTTCGCGACCGCAAATGGCCAGCAATTCCGGGCCGCATTGCTGATTCACCTGGTCGAGAAGGCCCTGTACGAGCTGCTGTACGAGCTCGACAACCGTCCGTTGTGGGCCGAGCTGCCTCTGCGCGGTCTTCTTTCCGTGCTGGACGAAGAATAGCTATTCCGGTTGCCGGGTCAGCCAGTCATCGCCAACTAGGAGCGACACGTCGCTGTCGCCATCCTTCAGCGTCACGCCCACGTTGACGGCCTGCGTGGACAGCAGCAGCACGCCGTGCTCGCGCTTTTGCTGACGGCGGTAATTGCCCCGCGCGCTCAAGCCACCGCTGCGCGCTTCCAGCAGGCGAATGCGATAGTCGGCACTGCTGCCGGACAGCGCAAACCGCGCGCGAACTTGGGCCAAGCCCAACGCCGACGCGATCGCGTCCTTGACGGGCAGGGACGTCACGAGCGGCAGGAGAGCGCGCGCCGAAGAAACCTCCAGCCGGGCCTGCCCCGCCAGCTTCTTTTCGTGCCAGGGCAAGAGCACGCTCTCCGCATCGAAAGAGCCGGACACCGGCTCGCTTGCTCGGTCGCCCAGGCCCAGGCGCGCTCCCACGACGTCGACGCGCGCCCGCTCGACTTGGCAGAGCTGCTGCTCGTCACAAGCAGCTTCGAAGCTGGCGTTGCCGACGCCGTCCACGCGCAACGAATCGTCCGGCGAGAGCCAGGGTTGAAACCAGTAAAGGTTGGGCACGTGCGCGCGCGCCACCCGCGAACGCAAGGACACGATACGCAGGTCTTGGCTCAAATCGGCGGGCTGCAACGCCGCCGTCAAGCTTGCCTGCTCGATCGTCGGGCTCGGCACGCCCGAGGGCTTGCCGTTTTCTACGCGACGGAGGACCAGCGCCGCGGCGCCGGTCGCCAAGCTGAGCTGCTGCGGGGACGCCTCGGTCACGGCCGCGCTGACCTCGAGCGGCCCCGCGACCACGAGGTTGGGCCGGTCCTTGCCCGGAATCGTCACTTCCATCGTAGTGGCGTCCCCCTTCAACGAGGTGCCGGGTTGAACCACACCGCGCTGCAAACGCGCATGAATCGACCACGCCGCCGTGCCGCGCACGCTCGGACCGCCAGGGTCGCGGTAGGCGTCGATGAAGTCCAAGTCACCACGCCCGAGCTGCACGTCGGCCTGAGCAGAGATTTCACGCAGCACCGCGATGCCTTCGACCTTCGGCACCTGCAGGTTCGGCACCGACACGGAGAGGCTGCCCTTCACGCTGCGCGCCACCGCATGGGGCCCCAAGCTCAAGCTTCCCGAGCGGAGCTCGAGCCGCGCCGGCCCGACCTGGACCAGGCGCGCCGGGCGCACCAAGAACGCGCCCCGCGCCTCGGCGTCGCCACGAAAGCGGTACTCCAAGATCCACAGCTCTTTGGCGTGAGCCACGACGTCTTCGAGGTGCACCTGCCACAGGTCGTATTGGTCGTCGGGGATGGGCGGCGGCTCGGGCCCGACGAACAGCGGCGGGTCGGCGAAGCCCGCAATCTTCGGGAAGGCCGCCAAACGCTCGCCGTGACCTTCGGCCTGCTGAACCTTGTGGCGCATCAAGAAGCTGACGCCGTCCGCACGAACGCGGAAAGCATGGAAGCGCTTGTGCAACAGCTCGTCGAGCCCCACGTCGACCTCGGCTCGCTCGATCTTCAGCAAAAACTGCACGTTGTAGTCCTCGATGCGCAAGCTCAGGTCCTCGACGTGCGCTCGCCCGGGCAGCCAGCTGAAGGCCGAGCCGTATTCGAGGTGCATGCCTTGAGCACCCGCCACCGCGTGCTTGATGGCAGACGACCGCAGCACGCTGTTGGCCACCACCAGGTAGATGAGCTCGAGCGCCAGCAGCACCAGCACCACGTGCGCCAGCACCGCCCTTGCCTCTCGCCAACTGAAGGCCCAGCGCTGGCTCATGGGGCAGAGCCCGCTTCCGTGCCATCACGGTGCGAGGTACTAATCTCGACGGCGATGGCGGCCGCTTCCGTCGCCGGTACCCCCTCGACTCTGCGCTCGTACTCGCGCTCGGCGCTGACGTCGCGGGCGGTCAAGCTGGGACGCGCTCCTTCCTCGCCCGGCAGCTCGATGCGCAGCTCTTCCACCAACATGCGCAGCGCGGCTGCCACCGGCAACGCCAAGAAGGCGCCCGCCACGCCCAGCAAGGTGCCGCCCACCAGCAGCGCAAACAGCACGATCGACGGCGGCAGCTTGAGGGCTCGACCGTAGATTTTCGGCACCAGAACGCGACTTTCGAATTCTTCGTAGGCCAACATGGCCGCGACCACGATGCCGACCGTGACGGGGCCATGCGACACCGCGGCTGCGGCGGCCGGCCCCACCGCCAGCAGCACGCCAACGTATGGCAGCACGTCGGCCAGCCCCGCCAGCACGCCCAGAGCCAAGGCCGCATCGATACCGCACAGCGAGAGCAGCACGAAGGTGAAGACGGCCATGAAGAACGACGTCAAAAGCTGCCCGCGGATGTAGCCGCCGACGATCACCTCCAGGTTCAACAGCACTCGCGTGAGCCGCAAGTGGTGATGGCGCGGAACGATGGCGTACAACCCGCCCCGCAGACGATCGCGGTCGAGCATCGCGTAGAGCGCGAGAAAGACCGCGCTCAGTAGGTAGGCCATGACCTCCATGGAACGCGTCGAATACTCGAAGGCCGTCCCCAGCGAGCCCTTGGCTAGCAAGCCGTAGTCCAGGCTGCGCAGGGCCTCCGCCAACGGCGCGGTAGCCCGCGAGTGCGACAGCATCACCACCAGCCGCCCGCGCAGGGCGGGCTCGGCTTGAACGGCCGCCACCACCTGCTCGACCAACACCGGCACGGTGAGAGCCAACGCGCCGGCCACCAACACCAGCAGGACGATGAACACCAGCGCAATGCCCAGCGGTCGCTTGATGCGCCGCTTCTCGAGCGCGGCCACGGCCGGGCTGAGGGTCCCCACCAGCAGCAGGGCCAGCACGACCACCAACGCGACCGCCGCTAGCCGGAGAGCGATCCACGCGCCCAGCACCATCAGCGCCGCCACCAGCATCGTCTTGGGCGTGATCTCGATCCGCAGGGTGCGGTGGGCATCCGACGGTGCAGCCAGCCCAGGATCCATGGGCTTCGCTTTGCAGGCCGTATACCAAAGCGTCTATCCACGCCTTTCGTGCGGCGCGCGCGCTGCCTCAACAATCAGTGTCAGGCGAGACCGCCCCGAACGGGGAGATCTGCCTCAGAACCTAGTTGCTGGCGATTTGGGGCGAGGCCTGACCGGGCGATGCGGCGAGGAGCTCTTGCACTTTGGACGTCAAGGCCGCGGTCTCGAACGGCTTGGGCAGGTAGGCCATGCCGTTCGCCAAATCGGTCACCGGCACCGCTTCTTCGAAGGTAAAACCGGAGATGTACAGCACCCGGAGCTCGGGCCTTTCGCGCAGGAGCACCCGCCCGAGCTCGAGCCCGGTCATGCCTGGCATGACCACGTCGGTGATCAACAAGTCGATGGCGCCGCTGGCCCTGGCCACCGTCAACGCGCGATGCGCGTCTTCTGCCTCCAGCACCGTGTAGCCGTTGCGCACCAAGCAGCGGCGAATGACCGAACGCAACGTCGGTTCGTCGTCCACGACCAGAATGGTGGCGCTGGGCCGAGGCTCTGGCACCGTTCGGCGCGTGGACGCGGGTGACAGAGGCTCCGCCGACGCCGGGACCAGCACGCGAAAACGCGAACCGTTGCTGTCGGGATCGACCAGCACGCGCCCGCCCCACTGCGGAGCGATGCTCCATACGGCCGCGAAGTTCCGCTCGCGCTGGCGCGCATCGCCATCGAACGCCGTGTACGGCTCGGCCACGGCCTTGAGGTCGGCCACGTCGGCCGGAAGATACTGTACGACCAGCTCGACGTAGTCACCCGCCGCCAGCTCGGCGTCGCCCTGGGCGCGCTTCACCTCGGTCGACAGCTGCAGCCGTCCGCCGCTCGGCATGGCAGCGCGCGCGTTAGCCACGAGGTTGACCAGCACCTGCTCGACTTGCGCCGGATCGGCGCGCACGTCAGTGGCGGCATCGGTCAGACGAACCACGATATCGACCCCCTCGCCCAAAATGCGACCGAGCAAGACCGCCCACTCTTCGACCAGCTGGTTCAGCGAAAAGATCCGCGGCTCCGAGCGGCGGCGGCGGCTGAACGCCAGCAGCTGCCGAATCAACGCCGCCCCGCGTTGGGCGGCCTCGAGCGTCTCTTCGGCGGCCAGCTTGCCCTGCTCGTCGAGAGCTTGGGTCTCTTTCATCAGCAGTGAGTTGTTGATGACCACCGTGAGCAAGCTGTTGAAGTCGTGGGCGAGGCCGCCCGCCAACCTGCCCGCGACCTCGAGACGTTGGGCTTGCTGAAGCGCTTCGCCCTGTTGCTCGAGCGCCTTGGTGCGTTCCAGCACGCGATGCTCGAGCGTGCGATTGGTTTCTTGGAGCTCGACCTGCGACATCGAGATTCGCTGCAACAAATCGGCGTTTTCGATGCCGAGCCGGAACGCGCGCCCGAAGGCGCGGTTGTTGTTGTGCGCCACCTGGCGCATGGCAGCGCTGTAAACGAGCAGCATGAACCCGACGCCCAGGTGGATGCGGTCACCCACCATGAGGGTGCGAACGGTCAGGGGCACGAGCGCGCAGCCGAAGTAGCCGTAAAAAGCGGGTAGGTGGCAAGCCAACGTGCCCGCCGCCGCCGCCAGCATGCCGCCGATCGCGAATGTCAGCAGGCTCTGCGCCATGCCGCTTTGAGGCGTGAAGAACAGCCAACCGGCGGCGCCCCAGAGCAGGCCTGAGCTGGTCGAGCCGAGCACGAAGCGTCGGCCCCACGCGTCCAAATCGGCCTCCCCGGGACGCTCGCGCGCGTAACTCCGCTGCAGCAGCGCCCGTAGCAGGCTGAGCGCCAAGATCGCCGACAGCCACGCCACCAGTCGCTGGCGCGAAATTTCGTTCCACAACGTTGCCACGACCACGGTCGCGACCAGGACGTTCGCCACCACCACGGGCGCCCCCCGCTCGAAGAGCGCGCGGATTTCCTCGCTCCGCACCGTCTCCCGTGTCCGCATCACCCGCAAAGATTAGCATTTCGTTTTGGCTTTGACGAAGCGCTCTCGGGCCCGCGCTTGGAAAGACGGTTTTTCGGAAGCGCGGAGGCTCGTGTAAGCTAGCCCCGCATGTTCGTCATCGAGCTCATTTACAAGGCGGATTTGGCCGAAATCGACGGCGCGATGCGAGCCCACATGGCCTACTTGAAGAAGTACTACGCCGCCGGTCAATTCCTGGTCAGCGGGCGCAAGATTCCACGTGAGGGCGGCATCATCTTGGCTCTCGGGGAGAGTCGGGAGCAGGTGGAAGCGCTCGTTCGCCAAGACCCCTTCGTGGCACGTGGGCTGGCGGATTTTCGCGTCATCGAGTTTCGCGAAAGTCAACGTGCCGACAGTATCGACGCCTTGCTCGACAAGGCTCGTAACGCTACCTGAAAATCACGCTCAAGCGGCCGCACGCGGCAGCGCTCGAGCGGCGACCCTTGACGGTGCGCTAGCTGCGCCCTGGCGTCGAGCCGCACGGCTGCCAAGCAGCGCCAAAAGATCACGCTCGTCCGCATGCAGGCCCGCCTGCTTCGTGCAAACGCGCGGCGACAGCTGGTCTTCCAGGAACGCCTGCATCACGTAAGGGTGCACGTAGCTCTTGCGACAGATGGCCAGGGTATTGCCCAGTTTGTCGGCCACGTTGGTCAAAGCCGCGTTCAGCTGGCGCTTCCTCCCGGTCAGCGTCGCCGCCGGCTCGAGCCGCCGCAGCTCGACCAAGGCGCTGACCGAGGCAAGCCAGGTGCGGAAGGTCTTGGCGGTGAAGCGCGCGCCGCTCAAACGATGCACATACTCGTTTACGTCCCCCGACCCGACCCAGCGTCGCCTGCCCGCCTCGTCTACGTATTGAAACAGCCGCTGCCCGGGCACGTCACGGCAGCGACGGACGATCTGCGCCAAGGTCGCGTCGTGCACGGTCGCCCGGTAAGGTTTTCCGCCCTTGCCGCGGAACTCGAGCGAGAGCACGCCGCGCTCGATCTTGGCGTGGCGGTCGAGCAACGTGGTCAGACCAAACGAGCCATTTTCCTTTTGGTAGCGTTGGTTGCCTACGCGTACGCCAGTCTGCGCCATCAGCGACACCAACGTAGCCAGCACCTTTTCGCAAGTCAGGCCCGGGCGAGCCAAGTCGCGCCGGAGGGCTTGGCGAAGGCCCGGCAATTTTTCGGCAAATTCCCGCAAATCTGCGTATTTGGCCGCGTCGCGCAACGAACGCCAACGCGTGTCGTAGCGATACTGCTTCCTTCCGCGAGCGTCGAAGCCGGTGGCCTGAAGGTGCCCATGCGGGTCGGTGCAAATCCAAACGTCTCGCCAGGCCGGCGGCAAAGCGAGCTTCTTGATGCGGGCAAGCTCGGTTCTGTCGCGCAACCGCTTGCCATTCGGCATGTAGTAAATGAAGCCATTGCCGCGCTTGACGCGACGAATGCCGGCGTCGGCGCAGCGCACGTATCGCAACCGGGCATGCGCCACTTCCCGTAGGTGCTCACGCGACAAGGGCTTGGCCCTCGCGGGTGGGCTCGCGTTCCTCGCTCCCGGTGGAGGACCGGGGCGAGAAAGGCGGGCTGCGGCGGAACGACCCGTCAGGGTTAACGCCCCAGCAGCTTGAGCACGATGAAGATCAAGACGGCGCCGCCCAAACCCCCGCCGAAAAGCAGGTAAAGCAGCGACCATCCAGCGGCGAGCACGGGGGGAGCAACGAGCATCAGCATTCGGGATCTCCTGGTCCAGTTGTTGCGAGGACGAGGTACATGGTGCAAGGAGCTTGCCAGCCAGCGCCGGACGCGGAGCCTTCGGCGGAAGCGCAGCTCGCACCGTTTTGGCACACGCGCGCATTGATCCTGCTGTTGCTACTTGTCGCGAGCGCAGGCGCTACGCTCGGCCCTCGAGTGGGCGCCGCCACCGTCGGCCCGCGCCTGTCGGGAAGCTACCTGCCGCTGTTGCTCGTCAACGTGGCGCTGTTGCTCTATGCCGGCGGGGTTGGGCTCAGGCTGCCTGTGTTTCGGCCGCTGGTCGGCCGTATCGACGCCGCTGCACTAGGCCGTGCCCTGGCCTGGGGCACGGCGTTGATAGCGTTCGTGCTCGGCAGCGAGAGCGCCTTACAGTCGTGGCTCGGGATGCCCGAGAGCCTACCCGCACACGCCTTGTTGCCGCGCGGCTTGGGGGAAAAGGCAAGCTGGGTGGTGTTGGCGACCTTGATCGGGTGCGCCTTCGCCGTGGGCAACACCGAACAGCAGCGCTTGCAGCTGGCCGCGTTGAGCGGAAGTCGGGCCTTCGCGGTCCTGATGCAAGCGCTGCTGTTCGGTGTTGCCCACGGCGAACAGGGGCAGTGGGCGGTGGCCAGGTTCGCCGTCTACGGCATGGCGTTCGGGTACGTGGCAGAGCGCGAGCGCAGCATCTTGCCGTGCGTAGTCTGTCACGTCGGGCTCGACCTGTATGCCGGCTTGGCCGGCTGATGGGGCTGCCGCAAAGCTTTCGAACGCAAACGGCTGGCAACGTGTCGTGGGCAACGTGGCCCTACGGCACGCCGGGACCGATCGACTCCCAAAAAGCCTTCACCACCGGTGATTTCAGCTTCTTCTTCTCGGTGCACACGCCTACTCGGAACATCTGCAGCTTGGGGTCCACGTCGAGCACGCTCAGCGATCCTTTCAATGGGCTCTGGTCGGCCACCAGGCGCGGTACGATGCCGACCCCGCAGCCCAGACTGACCAGCGACAGAATGGCTTCACTGCCCGATACTTCGCCGTAGATGCGCGGAGCGATGCGCTTCTTTCGGAACCAACGGTCGACGTAGTCCCGCGCCAGGCCCGACGACGGCAGCACCATCGGCACTTCTGCCCACGGAATGGTCTCGCGAGACAACGGCTCGCTCGCCGCCGAGGTCTCGGCCGGTGCCACGAACACGAGCGGAATCTTCACGACGACGCGCGCCGCCAACGTGGGCGGTATGTCGTCGGGCAGGGCCGCGACCGCGACGTCGACGGCGCCACCGCGCAGCATGCCGAGCGCGTCCATGGCGTAGCCGGTCTCGAGCCGGATCTGCACGTCGGGATGCGTGCGCCGGAACTGCGACAAGAGGGGGGGCAAGAAGCTCTGGCAAGCCGTCACCGACGCAAAGATCGAGATGGTGCCCTGGAGCCGGTCCTGGCTGCGCGTCAGGCGCTGCTCCAACGCTTCGAAGCGCGCCAACGTATCTTGAGCGAAGCCTTGCAGCAGTCGCCCCTCGTCCGTCAATGCCACGGAGCGGCGATCACGCACGAACAACGCCGCACCTGATTGCTCTTCGAGCCGCTGAATGGTGCGAGACAGTGCCGAAGGGCTGACGTGACATTCCTTGCTGGTGCGGCCGAAATGCAGGCTGCGGCTCAGATGCAAGAACAGCCGCAAAGCGTCCAAATCCATGGTGATTAGAAGCTTTGCCTGGTGTTGCGAATTTCGCAAACAGACGACTCAATTTTGCGTTTTTCGCAATAAACGCCGCGATGACGGAGCTCCGACCCGGTTGGGCACGCTTGCTGCAAACGCTGCACGCGAATCGCAGCCCCCCTGCAAAAGGAATGGCAAACATGTCTCGAATTTTCTCACGAAGTTTATTGGCCCTCGTCAGCGTCTCGGCGTTGAGCCTGGCGTGCAGCTCCGATCAAAAGACGCCGAACAGCCCGAGCGACGTACCGCCCGCGGCTGCGGACACGGCCACTCCGCAGCCGAATGACGGCGCGGTGCCCCCGCCCAACGGCGAGCCGACCAACACTCCGCCCGACGCTCCCCCGCCGCAAAGCCTCAATGACGCAGATCGACCCGTGGCTTCGGGCAACGCCATCGCCGCGGCCCCGTCGTCGAGCGCGGCAGGAGCGGCTCCGCAGCTCTCGGCGAGCCAAATTGCCATGATCACGGAGCGCGCCAACAGCTCCGAGATCGAGCAAGCCAAGTTGGCTCAGGGTAAAGCCAAGGCGGCCAGTGTGAAGCAATTTGCCGCCAAGATGGTCAAACACCACACCGAGGCGAAGCAAGAGCAGAGCAAGCTGTACAAGCAGCTCAGTCTGACGCCGGCGCAGAGCCAAACCTCCACGTCGCTGAAAGAGGGCGCCGACAAGACGATGAGCTCTCTACGCGACGCCAACGGCGCCGCGTTCGACACGGCGTACATGGCTAGCCAGGTCGAAGCCCACCAAAACCTGCTCGACGCGCTCGATCAGCAGCTGCTACCCGCCGCGACCGACCAGCAACTGCGTGACGCGTTGACGAAAATGCGCGCCACCGTCGAAGCGCATTTGAAGGAAGCCAAGTCCATCCAAGCCGACCTGAGCAACCCTCCCCTGCGCTGATAGCCGACGCGCGCCGCCGTTCGCGCTCAGTCGCCGCGGCGGCGCGCCAGCAGCCGATACACGGTCTCCGCCAACTGATCCATCTCGAAAGGCTTGCGCAGCGCGGCGGCGCGACCGAGCGGCTTTAGTACCTCGGTCGTGAGGTGGCGAGCATCTCCGGAAGCGATGATGATCGGTAGGTCATTGCCGGCGGCGCGCAGCTTCACCGCGACGTCCAGACCGGTGAGGCGCGGCATCGTGTGGTCGATCAGCGCAAGCTCGTAGTCGGACTGACGTTCCAGCTCTTCGAACAGCTGCTCAGGGGCCGTCACGTACTTGGCAGAGTATCCCAGGCTCTCCAGCGCCAGGCGCGTGGCCAGCGCAACCGAGTGCTCGTCATCGACGACGAGTATGCGTTGACCGCGGCCGCGCAACGCCGAAGACGACGGCGGCGCGCTGGAGAGAGCAGCCCGCTCCGCGGTGGCGGGCCAGTAAATCGACAGGGTGGTGCCGGCGCCGGGCGCGCTGGCAAGCTCGATACCACCGCCGTGACTGTGCACGATACCCTGCACGATGGACAGGCCGAGCCCGGTGCCTTCGCCCACCCGCTTGGTGGTGAAGAACGGCTCGAACGCTCGCTGGCGAGCCTCTTCGTCCATACCCGCGCCGTCGTCGCTCACGGTCAAAAGCAGATACGAGCCGGCTGCCACCTCGCCCGTGGAGCATACCCTCGGCGCCGTGAGCTCCACCTCTTCCAGGCGAAAGGTCAGCTTCCCCTGCGCGTCGGCCATGGCCTGCGCCGAGTTGGACACCAAATTCAGCACGACTTGGTGAAACTGATTGGCATCCACCCAAATTTCGCCAGGATTGCCGAAGATTTCCAACTGCAAATCGACCGTCGAGGGCACGATGGCGCGAGAGAACTTGGCCGCGTCGCGCAGCAACGCGGTGGCAGAGACGAGGCGCCGCTCGGGCTCTTGCGGCCGAGTGAACGTCAAAATGCGCTTTACCAGGTCCTTGGCGCGGAGGCTGGCCTCGCGAATCTGACCGAACGCTTCTCTGGTGCGCGTGGGGGAAAGCTCGCCATTCGAGCCCAGCTCGGCGTGCACCAAGATCGCCGTCAAGATGTTGTTGAAGTCGTGGGCGATGCCGCCGGCCAGGGTGCCGACCGTCTCCATCTTTTGGGCTTGGAACAGCTGCTGCTCCAAGTGCCGCCGCTCCGCCTCGGCGCGCCGACGTTCACTGATGTCGTGCGAGATGCCGATCACGCCGGCGGGTCTGCCTTCGGCGTCGCGAAACATGGACACGCGCGCTTGGACCCACACCGTGGCGCCGTCTTTGCGCATGCCCTCCCATTCGCCGTCGTAGGCGTTGCCTCGACAAATGTCGCGGTAGGCGGCTTCGGCAGCGGCGCGGCGCTCGAGCGGATAGTGACCGAACAAGGAGCGCCCCAGCCGCTCTTGGGCGCCATAGCCGTACAAGCGGGCCGCGCCGTCGTTCCAATACGTGACGACGCCGTCCATGTCCGAGCAAATGACGGCGGCCGAGATTTTGGAGAGCAGCTCGGCGTCGCGCAGCACCGCGTCTTCGGCCAGCTTCCGAGCCTTGTGGTCCTGCACCACGCCCAGCACGCGCAGCGGCATGCCGCTCGCGTCGCGCGCGACCACGCGTCCGCCGACTTGCATCCACTGCCAGCTG
>Ga0207667_10000103_pt1 | contig 135265 bp, 131 predicted proteins | sample KBSCornC52_FD_184301 | JGI IMG/M metagenome (GOLD analysis project Ga0207667, IMG submission 184301) | Corn rhizosphere microbial communities from Kellogg Biological Station, Michigan, USA - KBS Corn C5-2 (SPAdes) (version 2) | ecosystem: Host-associated > Plants > Roots > Rhizosphere > Soil ... | reverse complement strand
CATCCGCCGCAAGGAGTCCCAAGTGCTTCGGCTAACTAGCCGCGGTCCTGTGGAGGCCTAGTCTCTGTTCACTTACGTCGTGCGGCGGACGCTGCAATCGATCCCTCTGCTCCTGCTGATATCGATCATTCTCTTCCTGATCACGACGAACGCTCCGGGTGGAGCGCTAGCGCCGTATCTGGCCAATCCGCATATCACGCCGGCCGATATCGTCCGCCTCAAACACAATCTAGGCCTGGACCAGCCGGTCCCGATCCAGTACCTGAAGTGGCTCTGGCACATCCTCTCGAGCGGCGACCTGGGCTGGTCGACCAGCAACTCGGAGCCGGTCGTGCAGGCCATCCTGGATCGCGCGGTCGCCACCCTCGAACTGACCATCTCGGCGTTCGTGATCGCGCTCTCGCTGGGTCTCTCGGCCGGCCTGTTCTCGGCGATCAAACCGTACTCGTTCTGGGACTACTTCATCACCACGTTCGCGTTCTTCGGACAATCGATGCCGGTCTTCTGGTTCGCGCTGATGCTGCAGCTCGCGCTCGCGGTCCACGGCATCCCCCTCCCGGGCGGCTACCAGATCAAACTCCCGTCTGCCGGCATCTCGAGCAGCGACACGTTCGACCTGGGCGACCGGCTCTCGCACCTGATCATGCCGGCGATCGTGCTCGCGCTGCTGCAGCTCGCGCTGTTCAGCCGGTTCATGCGCTCGTCGATGCTCGAGGTGATGAAGACCGACTACATGCGCACCGCGCAGGCCAAGGGCTTGGATTTCAGGACGGTCGTGATGAAGCACGGTTTCAAGAACGCGCTCATCCCGGTCGTCACGGTGGTCGCGCTCTCGCTGCCCGGCATCGCCGGCGGCGCGATCATCACCGAGACGATCTTCGCCTGGCCCGGTGCGGGCCGACTGTTCTTCAACGCCTTGCAGCAGGGCGACATCTCGCTCGAACTGGGCTACTTGATGATGCTCGCGACGCTGGTCGTGTTCTGCAACCTCCTCGCCGACGTCGCCTACGCGTGGCTGGATCCCCGGGTGAAGTATGATTAACACGCCGGCCATGAACGCCGCCGATCTCGCGGACGCCGACGACCAGGGCACGAAGGTCACGTTCTGGACGCGCCTACGCCGCCACCGTCTCGCGATCGTCAGCATCTTCATCCTGGGCTTCATCATCCTGGCCGCGGTCCTCGCGCCGGTGCTCACGCACTTCATCACGCACTGGGACCCGAACGTCATCGACGACAAGGCCTGGAAGGGCGACCCGGTGCCGCCGTGCTTCGTCAACGCGCTGCTCTGCGGCGGACACATCTTGGGCACCGACGAGGTCGGCCGCGATCTGCTCTCGCGGCTGCTCTTCGGCGCGCAGGTCTCGCTCCAGGTCGGCATCTTCGCCGTCATCATGGAGCTGATCATCGGCACCGTCATCGGAGCGGTCGCCGGCTACTACGGCGGCTGGGTCGACTACGTGCTGATGCGCGTGACCGACGTCTTCCTCTCGATCCCGCTGCTGCCGCTCTTGCTGGTCCTGACCTCGATCGTCGCGACGTCGTCCAGCAAGGCGTCCTTGAGCTTCGGGGTGATCGTCCTGATCATCGGCGCGCTCACCTGGCCGTCGGTCGCGCGCCTGGTCCGGGCCTCGTTCCTGAGCCTGCGCGAGCGCGAGTTCACCGAGGCCGCCCGCGCGGTCGGCAACGACGACGCCCGGATCATCTTCCGGCACCTGCTGCCCAACGCGGTCGCGCCGATCGTCGTCCAGGCGACCCTGGACGTGGCCGGCGTCATCATCACCGAGTCGGCCATCTCGTTCCTTGGCTACGGCATCCAGCCGCCGACGGCGTCCTGGGGCAACATGCTGGCCAGCGCCGAGGCGACCTTGCAGACCGGCTGGTGGGTCGCGGTCTTCCCGGGCCTGTGCATCTTCTTCACGGTCCTGGCCATCAACTATCTGGGCGACGGTCTGCGGGATGCACTTGACCCCAACACGAGGTAGGCCTTAGACTACCCTCTGGTCCCGGGCCCGCCGGGACCGCAAAATCCTCAAATGCGCGAGTGGCGGAATTGGTAGACGCACTAGCTTGAGGTGCTAGCGCTGGCAACGGCGTGCTGGTTCGAGTCCAGTCTTGCGCACCAGTTTTCACCACGTTGCGACGCCGATGCCGGCGTCGCTACGGGGCTCGCGGCCACTACGCTTCGCCCCTAGGCTCCTTGGCCTCGGCGCCGCAACGCGGCGAAAACACCTCGCGGTTAAACCAGGCACCCTACTTGAGGGTGTTTTTTGATGCCGTCTTGATGGCACCCTAATGGCGGCGGGGGTCCCCGTGTGAAACACTAGGGGTGGCCTGGTCGTAGACCATTCGAACCCGGTTTCCTGAGGAGCCCCTTGTCTATGTGGTTGACCCGATTTGCGCTGACCCGTCCCGTCATCACCGCGATGGTCTTCGGAGCGCTGACGCTCTTCGGGGTCTTCGCGTACTTCCAGATCGGCAAGAGCCAGGATCCGCCGGGCACGACCTTTCCGGTGGTGATCATCCAGGCCGGGTATCCGGGCGCCGCGCCGCAAGACGTCGAGAAGCTCATCATCAAGCCGATCGAAGACCAGATGGTCGGCATCGACGGGCTCGACCAGATCTCGGCTACCGCGCAAGAGGGCATCGGCGTGGTCGTAGTCCAGTTCAAGCTCGACACGAACCTCGATCTGGCCGCCATCGACGTCCAGCGCCGCGTGGATACGGCGCGCGTCTTCATGCCGAGCGATCTGGATCCGCCGTACGTCGAGAAGAACTCGAACACCCAACCGATCATCGACCTCGCCGTCAACTCCAAGACGCTCTCGCCGGCGGCGCTCAACGACATCGTGACCAATCGGGTCAAGCCCCTGATCGAGCAGATCCCCAACGTCCAGTCGGTCGACGTCGGCGGCGGACTCCAGAGGGAGTTCCACGTCCAGCCGGATCCGGCGACGCTGCTCGCTCTCAACGCTACTCTCGGCGACGTGTTCGGCGCGATCTCGCAGAACAACGCCAACCTTCCCGGCGGCCGCATGCTCCAGCCGTCCCAAGAGGCCAGCGTCGCGGTCCACGCCGACATCCAATCGGCCGCCGACCTGGCCGCGGTACCGCTCTCGATCCCCGGTACGAGTTCGCGACTGCTGACGGTCGGCAACGTCGCGAAGACGGACGACGGCTACGCGGAACAGCGCAACATCTCGCACTTCAACGGCAAGCCCCGTCTCTACATCAGCATCAACAAGACGCTCGAATCGGACGAGATCAACGCCACCAAGATCGCCCGCAGCAGACTCAAGGATATCGAAGCCCAGTTCCCGCAGATCTCGTTCTTCGAGGTCGACGCGCCGGCCGACGACACCGCCGCAGAACTCAATGGCGTCTGGCAGTCGCTCTTCGAGGGCATCCTGCTGACGGCGATCGTGATGCTGCTCTTCCTGCATGCGTGGCGGAACGCCGCGGTCGTCCTGATCTCGATCCCGGTCTCGATCTTCGCGACCTTCGTGGTCATGAAGGCGTTGGGCTTCACCTTCGACTTCATGTCGCTGATGGGGCTTTCGCTGATCATCGGCATCCTGGTCGACGACTCGATCGTCGTCCTCGAGAACATCACGCGGCATCGCGATATGGGCGAGAGCCCGATGGACGCCGCGATCAACGGGCGCACTGAGATCGGCGGCGCCGCGATCGCCATCACCATGGTCGACGTCGTGGTCTTCCTGCCGATCGCGTTCTTGCCCGGCATCGTCGGGAAGTATCTCAAGGAGTTCGCGCTGGTGGTCGTGGTCGCGACCATGTTCTCGCTGCTGGTCTCGTTCACGCTGACGCCGCTGCTGGCGGGGCGCTGGAGCATCCTCAAGCGCTCGACCGCGCCCCCGGAGTGGTTCTATAGCCTCCGCAACCCGCTGATCAACGCGATCGTCGGGCTGGTGGGCCTGCTGCTCTCGATCTTCGGACCCGGTGCCATCGGCGTCTTCGGCATCATCATGATCGCCGTCGTCGTCCTCAACCTGGTCGTGCAGAACTACGACAACGTCGTCACCTGGTACAAGGACGTCGCTCTCCCGTCCGCCCTCGATCACGGCTGGTTCGTGGCGTTCGTCTGCGGGACGCTCTTCATGAACTCGCTCTTCCTCATCTTCGGCGGCGTCGCGGGAGCAGGCGGCATGGTCGCCGCGGTCTACGACGTCGTCGTCCTGGCGGTGCTGGGCGTCGGTCTCCTCATCGGTCTCGCCGCGCGCGGCAGCGTGAGATCGGGCGGCCTCAAGGGCCGCGATCCGTTCTCGTTCTTGGCCAGAAGCGCGGCCGGCATGTTCGATCGCGTCTGGCTGACGGTCGCGACGATCGCGCTCCCGCTCGTCCTGGTCGGTGCCACTATCGTCCTGGGCGGCGTCTCGTTCGATTTCGTTCCCGGCTCGCAGACCGGCGCGATGCGGATGACGCTGACCTATCCGTCGGGCACCCCGATCGCCGTCACCGCGAAGAGCGTCGATCGCCTCGAGAACGCGATCATGAAGATCGACGGCATCGACACCGTCTCGTCGCGGGTCGGCTCGAAGCCGACCGGGCACGGCCAGTCCACCGGCGGCAACTACGCGTCGATCAGCGCGCAGACGCTGCCGAACCGTCGCGGCGATACCAACAAGATCATCGAGAAGATCCGCGCCCTCAAACCGCTCGCTCCGGGCGGCGACTTCCAGGTCTCGGGCGAGGGCGGCGGCGCGGGCGGGACGCCGATCTTCTACTCGATCACCGGACCGGACGATCAACTCGATATCGCCGCACAGAAGATCGTGGCGTTCCTCAAGGACACGCCCGGGACCGTCAACGTCCAGTCGAGCGCCGAGACCGGCGCGCCACGCCTCAACGTCCAGATCGACCCGGCGCGCGCGGCGATCCTCGGCGTCTCGACGGGAGCCGCCGCGACCGCCGCTCGCATCGCCGTCGACGGCGCCGTCGCGACCAAGGTCCGCACGTCGACCGGACTGGTCGACGTGCGCGTCCAGTTCCCGGCGGACCGTCGTTCGACGGTCGACTCGCTCAAGGCCGTCCGGGTCCGCGCCAACGACGGCACGATGGTGCCGCTGGGAAGCGTCGCGTCGTTCTCGTGGGCGGTCGCCCCGACGAAGGTCGAGCGTCAGGATCGCCAGCGCGTCGTCAACGTGACCGGCGGGATGCTGCCCGGCTTCACCCTCGGCGCTGTCACGGGGCCGCTGGAATCCAAGCTCGGCCAGATCGGATTCTTGCCGCCAGGCGTCCATCTCTCGGCGCAAGGCAACACGCAGTTCATGCAAGAGGCGATGATCAGCATGCTGCTCGCACTGCTGACGTCGTTCATGCTGGTCTACATGCTGATGGTGGTGCTCTACGGATCGTTCCTGGAGCCGTTCATCGTCATGTTCTCGATCCCGGTCGCCCTGGTCGGCGCGATCTTCGCGCTCGTGATCATGCATCTCATCGATCCCGAGGGGACGCAGTCGCTCAATATCATCTCGATGATCGGCATCATCATGCTCTTCGGGCTGGTCTCGAAGAACGGCATCCTGGTCGTGGACTACTCGAACACGCTGGTGAAGCGCGGAATGCGCGTCAAAGAAGCGGTCTTGCAGGCGTCGGCGACACGTTTCAGGCCGATCTTGATGACGACGTTCGCGATGGTCTTCGGCATGCTGCCGCTCGCACTCGGGCGCGCGGAAGGTGCCGAATGGCGTCAGGCGATCGGAACGGTCATCATCGGTGGCCTGATCTCGTCGTTGATCTTGACGCTGTTCCTCGTGCCGATGATCTACAATACGTGGATCGGGATGATCGAGGCGCGGAAGGACCGCAAAGCCGTCCGCGAGGAGATGGCCCCCGTCCAGACCCCGATCCCCGTCTAGGTCGCCGAACAGATAAGCAAGCGAACGAGCGCCGCGGATAGCGGCGCTCGTTTGGGTATAGGGCGAGCATGATACGTATTGTACGCACGGCAGCCCTGACGCTTGGCATAGCGGTCGCGGCCGCAGCTCTCTCTCTCCCGGCGAAGGCCGCGAACGTCACGGTCGTCGTCAACGGACAACCGGTCGGATTCGACCAACCTCCCGTCGAGCGCGCCGGACGCGTGTTCGTGCCGCTACGCGGCGTCTTCGAGCGCCTCGGCGCCAGCGTCGTCTACGATAACGGCCAGATCAACGCGACCGGGAACGGCCGGAACATCTCGCTGCATATCGGTTCGACCCAGGCGGTCATCAACGGCCAGACCCAATACGTCGACGTGGCGCCGTTCCTGATCGGTTCGCGCACGCTCGTCCCGCTGCGCTTCGTCGCCCAGGCGCTCGGCGCCGCGGTCGACTGGAACCAGAACTCGAGCACCGTCACGATCACGGGTAGCGGCGGCGGAGGTTCCTATACGCCTCCCAGCAACGCATCCTTCAGCCTGACCAACATCCGCCCGAACGGAGCGGCCAATACGCTTTCGCCGAACCTCCACGCCGGTTTCAGCGAGCCGGTCCAGCGCGACTCGGTCCGGGTGAGCATCGACGGCGTCGACGTCACCAACGACGTCTACGCCAACGCGAACGGCTTCAACGTGACGCCGCCGCAGCCGCTCTACGCCGGCACTCACCGGGTCCGCGTGACCGGCACCACCGCCGCCGGAGCGAGCTTCGCGACCGGATGGACGTTCACCACGGCCGCGGGCGCTGCGAACAACTACTTCCGCAACATCCAGCCGGCCGCGAACAGCCAGGTCGGCCGTCAGTTCACGATCACCGGAACGACCGAGCCGTACTCGCACATCCACGTGGTTGCGAACAGCTCCGCGTCGCTCGGCGGGATCTTCCAGATCGGCACCGGCACGTACCAGACCGACGTGACCGCCGACGGCAACGGCCGCTTCGGGGTCTCGCTCACCTCGGGCGGCGGCCAGCTCGAGGTGATCCTGCAGTCGACCTCGCCGAGCGGCTCGTCCGTCCAGCGGACTCTCGTCTACAACACCTAATCACCAGGGTGTGATCGTCGACATCTGGAGCGATGTGGTCTGCCCGTGGTGCGCCATCGGGCAGGCCCGCTTCGAGAAAGCCCTGAGCGCCTACGACGGGCCGGTGACGGTGCGACTGCATCCGTTCCGGCTCGATCCCGGCGCTCCGGTCCCGGGCGAGCCGGCCGCACAACGCTACCGGCGCAAGTTCGGCGACGACGCCGATGCGATGCTGGCCCGAGTGACGGCCGCGGCGGAGGAGGAGGGCTTGACCTTCCGGTTCGACCGCGCGCTGACCGCCAATACGTTCGACGCGCACCGCGCGATCGGATACGCCGCCCGGAACGGGAACGATCGCGCGTTAGAACGCGTGCTGTTCGCCGCGTATTTCAGCGACGGGCTGGATATCAGCGATCGCGACGTCCTAGCCGATGCGGCCGCGAGCGCCGGCGAGGATCGCGCCGCCGTTCGGGCCTACCTCGACTCCGACGCGGGCGTCGCCGAACTGACGGCGGAGTTGGACGAGGCCTCCGCGCTCGGCATCACCGCGGTCCCGACGTTCGTCTTCAACGAGCAGTTCGCGGTGCCGGGCGCCGTCGACGTCGCGACCTTCGCCAAGATCTTCGAGCAGATGCGCGCCATGCCGGAAGGCGGCGGATGATGCGCGCGCTCGTCACCGGGGCCGCGACCGGGCTCGCGCGCGGCGTCGCGATCGGGCTCGCGCAGACCGGCTGGTTCGAACATGTGGCGGTCACCTATCGCGAGACGCCGGCCGACGAGGTGCTGGCGCGCATCGCCGAGACCGGCGTCGGGGCCTCCGCCCACCGGGTCGAGTTCCTCGGCGACCCAGCCGCCGTCGTCGCCGCGCTGGATGCGACGCTCGCCGGCGGCCCGTACGACGTGCTGGTGCACGGCGTCGGCCCGATGACGATCAAGCGTTTCGAGAAGACCGGCGACGACGACTACCGCGAGATGTTCGACGGCAACGTGCGCAGCGCGATCCTGGCCGCGCGCGCGGTGCTGCCGGCGATGCGCGAACGCGGTTTCGGACGGATCGTCGTCTTCGGGATGAACGGCTCGTCGGTCACGCGCCCGGCCAAGGGCTTCTCGCTCCATCTCGCCGCCAAGAGCGCGCTGGTCGCGTTCGCCCGCACGCTCGCGCTCGAAGAAGGCGCGCGGGGCATCACCGTCAACGTGGTCGAGCCCGGCGACATCCGGGACAAGACGCTCTCCCGTGCCGACGCATCGGCACGGACGGCCGGGAATCCGCGCGGCCGGCCCGGGACGGCCGAGGACGTGGCATCCGCGGTGCGATTTTTCTCGGACCCGGCGAACGATTTCGTCACCGGCGCGGTGTTGGCTGTGACGGGCGGCCTGCAGACCGCGGCGGAGCCCAAGGCGCCCTCTAGCTAGCCGCCGAAACCCGCGCGACGCATGAGTTTCAACGACGATACGCACGGGCACCGGCCCTTCGCGCTTCCCGGGTCGCGCCCGCACTACGGTCCGGACAAGACGGTCGCGGTCGAACACATCGACCTGCACCTCACGCCAAATCTCGCGAAGCGGCGTCTCGACGGCGTGGTCACGACGACCGTGCGCGCGCTCGACGAGCCGGTCGCGAGCCTGACGCTCAACGCCGTCGACATCGCGATCGCCAACGTCTCGCTCGACGGGCGGCCGCTCGCCTTCGACCTGCGCGACGACCGGGTCGAGGTGCGCTTCGATCCGCCGATCGCGGCCGGCGCGAGCGCGACCTTCGCGATCGCGTATCGCGTCGAGGATCCGCGCGCCGGACTGTTCTTCATCGCGCCCGACCCGGCGTATCCGGAGAAGGTCGCGCACGCCTGGACGCAGAGCCAGGACCAGAACGCACGGTACTGGTTCCCGTGCCTCGACTATCCGCACGAGAAGCAGACCACGCAGACGACCGTGGTCGTGCGCAAGGGCGAGTTCGCGCTCGCGAACGGCGCGCTGCTCGAGCGGCGCGACGACGGCGATACCACCACGTTCGTCTACCGCCAAGACGTCCCGCATCCCACCTACCTGGTCACCATGGTGGTCGGTCCGTTCGTCGAGCGCGAGCAGCGCGCGGCGGGCGCGGGCAAGACGCCGGTCGCGTACTACGTGCTGCCGGGCCGCGAGGCCGACGGCGAGCGCGCGTTCGGCGCGACCCCCGAGATGATCGAGGCGTTCGAAGAACGCATCGGCACGCCGTACCCGTTCGCGCGCTACTCGCAGATCGCCGTGCAAGACTTCATCTTCGGCGGGATGGAGAACACCTCGGCGACCACCCAGACCGACCGCACCCTGCACGACCAGATCGCGCACGCCGACTTCTCGAGCGATCCGCTGGTATCGCACGAACTCGCGCATCAGTGGTTCGGCGACCTGCTGACCTGCCGCGACTGGTCGCACGCGTGGCTGAACGAAGGCTTCGCGACCTACTTCGAGACGGTCTGGCGCGAGGCGCATCTCGGCTACGACGAATACCTGTACGACAACTTCGAGTGCGTCGGTCGCTATCTGGAAGAGGACGGCGACCGCTACCGGCGTCCGATCGTCTGCAACCGCTATCGCGATCCGATCGAGCTGTTCGACCGCCACCTCTACGAGAAGGGCGGCGCAACGCTGCACATGCTGCGCGGCGAGCTGGGCGACGCGCGCTTCTGGCGTTCGATCCGCCACTACGTGGATCGCAACCAGCGACGCAACGTCGAGACCATCGACCTGATCCGCGCGATCGAAGAGGCGACCGGGCGCAACGTGCGCGGCTTCTTCGACCAGTGGGTCTTTCGCGGCGGGCATCCGGAGCTGGAGGTCAAGGCGGCCTGGGACGCCGATCGTAAGGTCGCGACCATCACGATCGATCAGAAACAGGCGGTCTCCAAGGACGCTCCGGCCTACGTCTTCGACGTCGAACTGGGCGTGGTACCGGACGCGCCGGAGGTGCCGGCGACGGACTTCGGGCACGGACCGCTCGCGGGCGAGCGACGGATCAAGCTCCACGTGGAGCGCGAGCACGAGACGTTCACGATCCCGCTCGATGCGGAGCCCAAGCTGATCCGCTTCGACCCGGGCGCCTTCATCCTGGGGAGCGTCGCCACGTCGTTCGGGCCCGCCCGCGCGGCGGCGACGCTGGGCGGCGATCCGAGCGTGGTCGCTCGCATCCGCGCCGCGCGCGAACTCGGCAAAGACGGTTCCGCGACGGCACGCGCGGCGTTCGCGCGCGCGTTCGCAAGCGAACCGTTCTGGGGCGTGCTGGCGGACGTCGCCGCCGCGCTCGGCAAGACGCGCGCGCCGTGGGCTCAGACCATCCTGGCCGGCGGGCTCGCGCACGCGCATCCCAAGGTCCGCCGCGCGGTCGCGGCCGCGCTCGGCAACTTCCGCAACGCGGAGGCCGCGACGGCTCTGCTGCCGGTCGCGCGGGGCGACGCGTCCTACTTCGTGCGGTCGGCGGCGTTGGGCGCGCTCGGCAAGACGCGCGATCCGCGTGCGTTCGACGTGCTGGTGGCGGCGCTTGGGGAGCGCACCTGGAACGGGGTCGTCGAAGCCGGCGCCGTCCGCGGCCTGGCAGAACTGGCGGATGCGCGCGCGACCGATCCGATCGCGGCCGCCTGCGCGATGGGCCGGGACGAAGGCCTTCGCCGGGCCGCGATGGCGGCGCTCGGGCGGCAAGGCGAACTGGTCCAGTCCGAACGGACGCGCGTGGTCGGCGAACTCGACCGCTATGCCGACGATCCGATGTTCCTCGTCTCGCTGGCGGCGATCGGCGCGATCGAAGCGCTCGGCGACTCCCGTCATCTGGGCACGCTTGCGCGCATCGCCGCGGCCGCATCCGACGGCCGCGTCCGTCGCGACGCGGTGGAGGCATCCATCCGCATCCGCGAGGCGCAGTCGGTGCCGGCCCAGGTCTCGGGGCTGCGCGACGACGTCGACAACCTGCGTGACGATCATCGCAAACTCCAAGAGAAGATCGAAGCGCTCGCGCGCCCGTAGGATCGCGGCGCTCGCGCTCGCGCTGGCCCTCGTCGCGGGCGCGGCCCCGCCGTCGCGCGCCGACGCGCTCCGCTGGACGCTCGAACGCGCCTTCGCGCCGGCCTTGGCGCGCGCCGACGACTGGAGTCTGGTCGTCCTGGACGCCGGCGGGAAGACGCTCTTCGCCGACCGGGCCGAGCGCGCGCTCACGCCCGCATCGACGCTCAAACTGATCGTCGCGTCGGCCGCCCTCGCGCGGCTCGGTCCGGATTATCGCTTCCATACGATCCTGGCGGCGCGCGCTCCGGTCGAGAGCGACGGCACGCTCCAGGGCGATCTGTGGCTCGCCGGTTCCGGCGATCCGTCGCTGGTGCGCGAGGATCTCTCGGGTGCGGCCAAGCTGCTCTACGCGAACGGTCTGCGCCGCATCGCGGGCGGCGTGATCGTGGATGCGGAAGCGGTCGCACCGCCGGAGATCAATCCGTTCTGGAATCCGGCCGACGCGAACGAGGGCTTTCAATCGCCGACCTCGGGCATCTCGCTGGACCAGGACACCGTCGAATTCCACGTCATCGGCGGAGCGCCGGGATCGCTCGCGCGGATCTCGTTCGTGCCGCCGAGTTCCGCGGTCAGCTACGCGGGCGCGGTGGTGACCGGCGGCGCCGGCGAAGCGCCGGACATCTCGATCGATGCGACCGGCCTGCCGAACGTGTTCCGCGTCTCCGGACGCATCCCGGCGGGCGACGAGGAGAAGATCTGGGTGCCGGTCCACGGCATCGCCCACTATGCCGGCGCCGTCTTCGAGCGGATGCTGCTGGACCGGCGCATCGCCGTCGGCGCGCCGGCGAGCACCGGCGTCACGCCGCTCGACACGCGCGTGCTGTGGACGCACGCGAGCGCGCCGCTGCGCGCGCTGGTCGCGTTCATGCTGGTCCACTCCAACAACCATTTCGCCGAACAGTTGATGCGCCGGCTCGGCGCGATCGACGGACGCGGGACCGACGCGGACGGTCTGGCCGCGGAGCGTGCCTTTCTGCGCGAGCGTGGCATCCCGACGCCGGGCCTGCACGTCGTCGACGGCAGCGGCCTGGCGCACGCCGATCGCGCGGCTGCGATCACGTTCGCCTCCCTTCTCGTCGACGCGCAACGGCGCGGACGCGGCGCCGAACTGCTCTCGCTCCTCCCGCTCGGCGGCAAGCAGGGCACGCTCAAGGACTATCGCTTCACGACGGCGCTCGGACGCGTCCGCGCGAAGAGCGGCCACCTGGACGGCGTCGATTCGCTGGCGGGCTACGTCGCGACCCGGCATCGCGGGCGGGTCGCGTTCGCCTTCGTCATCGACGGCGTCTCGCGGGCGGCCGACGGCGCCATCGTGCAGGCTGTCGACGCCCTCGCGGCGATGTAACTCCGGACACATGCTCGACCACGACGTCCTCGCCAAACTGCTCTCCCGTGCCCTGCGCAACGGCGGCGACTACGCGGACGTCTTCTGCGAGCGCCGCAACGCCCTCTCGTATCGCCTGCAGGACGGGCGCATCCACGAGAGCGGTCTGAGCCTGACGCAGGGCGTCGGCATCCGCGTCGTCGCCGGCGAGTCGGCGGGTTACGGCTATTCGGACGATCTCTCGCTCGAGTCGCTGATGCGGGCCGCCGACGCCGCCTCGCTGATCGCGCGCAACGCGCCGGCTCGCGCCCACGGCTCGATCGCGATCGCGCCGGCCGAGGTGCGCCCGCTCTACGACCAGCGTCGCGACCGGCACGCGGCCTCTCATCTCTATGCCGAGCTGCTCTCGCGCGCGGACGTCGCCGCGCGGGCGTTCGACCCGCGCGTCGGGTCGGTCAACGCCCACATCACCGACGAGGTCCAAGAGGTCTGGATCGCGAGCAGCGACGGCCACGTCGTCCACGACCGGCGACCGCTGGTGACCCTCGGCGTGCAGGCGGTCAGCACGGACGGCGGCGAGCGCGGTTCCGGCTATGCGGCCGACGGCGGCCGGACCTCGATCGACTATTTCGACGGGCACGATCCCGAGGCGATCGCGCGCGAAGCGGCGCGCATCGCGATCGTCAACGTCGAAGCGATCCCGGCGCCGGCCGGCGAGATGGAGATGGTCGTCGGCGCGGGCGCGGGCGGCGTGCTGCTGCACGAGGCGGTCGGGCACGGTCTGGAGAGCGACTTCAACCGGCGCGGCGTCTCGCTCTACAGCGGCCGCGTCGGCGAGCGCGTCGCGAACGAACTGGTGACGATCCTGGACGACGGCGACATCCCGGGCGAGCGCGGCAGTCTCTCGGTCGACGACGAGGGCGTCGCCGGCGCGCACAAGGTGCTGGTCGAAGGCGGCATCCTGCGCGGCTACATGCAGGATCGCCTCAACGCGCGCTTGATGCGGGTCGCGCCGACCGGCAGCGGCCGGCGGCAATCGTTCCGGTCGATGCCCCAGCCGCGCATGTGCAACACCTACATGCCCAACGGCGAGAGCACGTTCGAGGAGATCGTGGCCTCGACCAAGCGCGGCATCTACGCGAAGGGCTTCGGCGGCGGGCAGGTCGAGATATCCAAAGGCGATTTCGTCTTCATGGTGGCCGAAGGCTATCTGATCGAGGACGGCCGGATCACGGCGCCGATCAAGAACGCGACCATCGTCGGCAACGGCCCCGAAGCGATGACCAAGGTGACGGCGGTCGGGAACGACTCGCGGCTCGCGAGCCGCCACTACACCTGCGGCAAGGGCGGACAGTACGTCCCGGTCGGAGTCGGCATGCCGACGGTCAAGATCTCCGCGATCACGGTGGGCGGCACCGGTGCGTAGCCCGCGCGAAGACGAAGCCCTGCAGACCGCGCGCGACGCGGTCGCGCTCGCGCTCGCGGCCGGAGCGACCGGCGCCGAGGCGACCGTCGGCATCGGTCGTCGTCTCTCCGTCGAAGCGCGCGAGAGCGTCGTCACCAAACTCGAACAGTCGACCGGCAAAAGCCTGACGGTGCGGGTCTTCGTCGACGGTCGCAAGACCACGTTCGCGACCGCGGACTTCGAACGCGACGGCCTGCGCGCGGCGCTGGCCCGGGCCGTCGAACAGGCCGAGCACGTCGCGACCGACGAACTCGCGCGCCTGCCGGACGAACGGGCCGGGTCCGTCCCCGATCTGGACCTCTACGATCCGGCGATCGTGGAACGCGGCGACGACGCCGGCGCCGAAGACGCGATCGCGATCGAGCGCGCGCTGCGCGAGGCCGATCCGCGCATCGTCAACAGCAACGGGTCGCACTTCGGCGATTCGAGTTCGCTGGTGGCGCTGGCCAACTCGGATGGTTTCGCTGGCTGCTACGTCGCGACGCGCGCGAGCCGGTCGACCAGTCCGGTCGCGCACGACGGGCCGCACAAGCGGACCGCGCACTACGGCACCGCCGCCCGCCGGCTGGACGAGCTGGACGACAACGCCGAGGTCGCGCGGATCGCGGCGATGCGGACGACCGAGATGTTCGGCGCGCGCAAGCCGGATACGGTGCGCGTGCCGGTGATCTTCGAACGCGACGTGGCGGCCGCCGTGCTCTCGGACATCTTCTCCGCGATCAGCGCCGCCAACGTGGCGGCCGGCAACTCGTGGCTGGCCGGCCGGATCGGCGAGAAGATCGGCAGCGACTTGGCCACCATCGTCGACGACGGTCGCCTACCCGGACGGCTGGGAAGCTCGCCGTTCGACGGCGAGGGCGTGGCGACGCGCCGCACGGTGGTCTTCGAGCGCGGCATCCTGCGGTCGTTCTTGTACGATTCGTACTTCGCCCGGCGGCTGGGCGCGGCCACCACCGGGAACGCGTCGGGCGGCGGAATCGGGCCGAATAGCCTGTATTTAGAGGCCGGGACGGGGTCGCTCGCGGAATTGGTGGCCAAGACCCGGCGGGGTATCCTGGTGCTGGACACGATCGGGTTCGCGACGGAGCACGCGACCGGGACGTACAGCCGGGGAGCGCGCGGGTTCGCGATCGAGAACGGCGAGCTCGCCTTTCCGGTCGAGGAGTTCACGATCGCGGCCAGCCTACCCGATATGCTGGCCGGGATCGACGCGGTCGCCGGGGACCTGCGATTCGACGGAAGCGTCGTCTCGCCGTCGTTCCGGGTCGCCGAGATGACGATCAGCGGGAGCTAGTCCCCGCCGACGTCCGAGGAAGGAAGAGGACGCACGTTGCCCCAGGTAGCCATCAGTTTCACCATCGTCATGCGCATCGAGATGCCGAACACCGCCGGCGCGTTCGCTCAGCTCGCCAACGCCGTCGGCGATGCGGGCGGCGTGGTCGCGGCGGTCGACATGCGCTCGGTCACCAAGGCGACCGTCGTACGCGACGTCACCGTCAACGTCTCGAGCGACGTGATCGGCAACGACGTGCGCCGCGCGGTCGAGGCGATCGACGGCGTGCACGTGCAGAGCATCTCCGACGCGACCTTCCTCGCCCACATCGGCGGCAAGATCCGGATCGAACCGAAGATCCCGGTCAAGACGCGTCAGGACCTCTCGATCGTCTATACGCCGGGCGTGGCCCGCGTCTCGATGGCGATCGCGGCCGACCCGCACAAGGCCTTCTCGCTCACGATCAAGCGCAACACGGTCGCGGTCGTCACCGACGGGACGGCCGTGCTCGGCCTCGGCGATATCGGCCCGCTCGGCGCGCTGCCGGTGATGGAAGGCAAGGCGATGCTCTTCAAGCAGTTCGCCGACATCGACGCCTTCCCGATCTGCCTGGACACCAAGGACGTCGACGAGATCGTCGAGACGATCGTCCGCATCGCGCCGACCTTCGGCGGGATCAACCTCGAGGACATCTCGGCGCCCCGCTGCTTCGAGGTGGAGACGCGCCTGATCGAGCGGCTCGACATCCCGGTGATGCACGACGATCAGCACGGCACCGCGGTCGTGATCCTGGCCGCGCTGATCAACGCCGCCCAAGTCGTGGGCAAGCGCATCGAGGATCTGCAGGTGGTCGTCTCCGGCTCGGGGGCGGCCGGCACGGCGACCATCAAGATGTTGCTCGACGCCGGCGTCCGCGACGTCATCCCGGTCGACCGGGCCGGCGCGCTCAACCGGACCGATCGCTACGACAACCCGCACTGGCGCTGGCTGGCCGAACACACCAACGCCGAGAACCGCCGGGGGACCCTCTCCGACGTGCTGGCCGGGGCCGACGTCTTCATCGGCGTCTCCGCGCCCGGCATCCTGACACCCGACGACATCAAGAAGATGGGCCGCGATCCGATCGTCTTCGCGATGGCCAATCCGACCCCCGAGATCATGCCCGACGCGGCCGCGCCGTTCGTGGCGGTGATCGCCACCGGGCGGTCGGACTTCCCCAACCAGGTCAACAACCTGCTGGCCTTCCCCGGCATCTTCCGGGGGGCGCTGGACGTGCGGGCCAGCAAGATCAGCGACGGCATGCTGCTGGCGGCCGCCCGGGCCATCGCAGCCATCGTCACCGACGAGGAGCGGAGCGCCGAATACATCATCCCGAGCGTCTTCGACCCCCGGGTGGTCGACGCGGTCGCCAAAGCCGTGGCCGCCGCGGCTGTTGAAGAGGGCATCGCCCGCCGAACTATCGTAAAGGGTGAACAAGAAGACGCTGCGGCGTTGCATCAGGGGGGGTAGCATGGGGTTGGCCCGGGTCTTAGTGGTCGAGGATGACGAGGACGTCGCCCGCCTGGAGCGGACGGTCCTCGAGCGTGCCGGCTACGAAGTGAAGGTCACGGGCAGCGGCGCCGAGGGGCTGGAGTTGGCCGACACCTACCGCCCCGACGTGGTGCTGCTCGACGTCGGCCTGCCCGACATCTCGGGCCTCGACGTCTGCACCTCGCTCTCCAATTCGAACAGCGCCTTCGTGCTGATGGTCAGCGGCCACTCGCGCGAACAGGACGTGCTGCTCGGCCTCGGCCTCGGTGCCGACGACTACATCACCAAGCCGTTCTCGGGCAACGAACTGGTCGCGCGGATCGCGTCGTTCCTGCGCCGCCGCGAGAAGTCCGGCACGAAGAAAGAAGCCGACGCGATCATGCGGGTCGGCACGGCCGAACTCAATCGCGACTTCCATACGCTCGTCAACGACGGCACCAACGTGGCGCTGACCGCGCTCGAGTTCCGCCTGCTCTGGTTCTTGGCCGAGGCCGAGGGCCGGCTGCTGACGCGCGCCCAGATCCTCGAACAGGTCTGGAACGACACCTCGGGCGTCCCGACGCGCGTGGTCGACGTGCACGTCGCGGCGCTGCGCAAGAAGCTCTCGGAGTCCGACGCGCCGATCGAGATCGCGAGCGTGCGCGGCATTGGCTACCGGCTCGACTCGAAATAGCGAGGTAGCCGCGCTCGGGCTGGTGCTCGAATCGGCCGACCCGCGTCCGCTCTACGTCCAACTGGCCGATCAGCTCGTCGAGGTCGTCGAAGCGGGCAGGCTCGCCGCGGGAGACCGTCTGCCCGCGATGCGCGACCTCGCCTCGGCGCTCGGCTGCGCGCTCGTCACCGTGTCGCAGGCCTACGAACTGCTGGCCGCGCGCGGCCGGGCGGTCTCGCGCGTCGGCAAGGGCACGTTCGTCGCCGAGCCGGCAGAACGCGACAAACCGTTCGCGCGCCGCTGGGAACCCGACGTCGGGCGCTTCGCCCGATCGCCGCGTCTGGAAGGCGTTATGGAGCAGCTGACGCGCGCGACCGCTCCCGGCGCGATCTCGCTTGCGACCGGCCACCCGGCGCCGGAGACGTTCCCGCTCCACGACTTCGCGCGCGCGTTCCATCGCACGCTGGTCGACGATCCGCCCGAGGCGATGCAGTACCGTTCGTCGACCGGCGATCCGCAGCTGTGCGAGACGCTGGCGGCGAGCCTGCGCGGCCGGGGATGCGACGCGGATGCGCGGGACATCATCGTCTGCTCGGGCGCGCAGCAGGCCGCCGACATCGTGGCGACGGTCCTGCTCGAAGAACGCTCGGTGGTCGCCTCGGAGTCGCCGACCTACTCGGGCACGCTGGGCGTATTCGACGCGCGCGGCGTGACCTACGTCGAGGTGCGCGGCGACGGCGACGGCATCCGGCCCGACGACGTCGAGCGGGTATTCTCGGAGTATCGTCCGCGCCTGCTCTACCTCAACCCGATCGCGCAGAACCCGACCGGGGCGGTGCTGCCGCAGCGTCGCGCCAAACAGATCGTGGCGCTGGCGCGCCGCTACGACGTCGTGATCCTCGAGGATCAGACCGGCTGGCAGTTGACCTACGATGCGGCCGCGCCGCGACCGCTCGCGTCGTACGACACCGACGGACGCGTGATCCTGATGGAGTCGCTCTCGAAATCGATCTTCCCGGCGCTGCGGGTCGGTTATCTGTACTGCAAAGGCGCGCTCGCCGAGGCGGTCGAGATCGCGAAGGTCCGGGCCGACGTGTTCACCTCGACGCTCACCCAACGCGCGCTGTGGCGTTTCATGGACTCGCCGGCGTACCCGCGCCACATCCGCGCGACCCGGGCGCTCTACCGCGAACGGCGCGACGCCTTCATCGAAGCGATCGCCGAAGCCGTGCCGTGGAGCGACGTGCGGGCGCCCGCGGCCGGGACGAACGTGTGGCTGGCGCTGCCGTCGCGGATGTCGACCCAAGCGGCTTTCGACGCGTGCGCGCGCGAAGGCGTGCTTGTGATGCCGGCCGAGCCGTTCTATCCGACCAGGGTGGGACCGCCCGCGCTGCGGCTCTCGTTCGGAAATCTGCGTCCCGACGAGGCCCGCGAAGGCCTCGCGCGACTGGGTAGGGCTCTGCATCGCCTGGAGCAGAGCTAGCGACCACACGGCGGGTGTCGCGGACGCCCGAAGCGTACCCTATCGGAGTGACTTTGCGACGTCTTCTCGCGGCGGCAGCGGCCGCCGTTCTGCTTGGTGCGGCCCCGCGCCCGATCGTGTTCTCCGCTCCGGCGGGCGAACGACCGGCCGGAGCGCCCAACGCCAGCCGGCCTTTCGACGCGATCCTTCCGGACGGACGGACGGTGGCTCCGGTCGGCGCGAACGTGATGCTCGGCGCGAGCGTGCGCGGTCTCGCGATCTCGCCCGACGGTCACTACGCGATCGTCGGCGGCCCGACGTTGACGGTTGTCGACGCGCGCACCATGCGGGTCGTCACGGTGCGGGACGGCTACGTCCCGGACGTCGCGGTCGTACGCGACCCGTCGAATCCGGCGCGCACCATCGTCGTCTCGTATTCGGATGAAGGCTTACAGGTATTCGATCTCGGCGACGACGGATCGCTGACGCCGGACGGTGCGGGCGTCTTGGCCGCAGGGGGTAACCTCGCCGTCTCTCCGGACGGCCGGACTGCGTACGTCGCGAATCCTTTGACGGAGACGCTGAAGAGCGTCGACCTCGTGTCGCGCCGCTTGCTCGACTCCGCACACGTCGGATTCTCGCCGAGCGGCGTAGCCGTCGCCGGTTCGCGCGTCTACGTCACCAACAGCGGCGTGATCGCGCAACCGTCGCTCTCGGACGCCGTTCGTATTCCGCAGTTCGGCGTGGCGCCGCCCGACACGGTGCGCGCTTCGTCGCTGACGGCCTTCGGAACGCTGCCCGGCGGGGGCATCGACGTCGGCTCCGTGCAGGCGGCGACGATGGACCAGCCGCCCGACGAGTTGACGAACGTCGGCGGTGCGAAGCCTACCGGGGTAGCGATCTCGAAGGACGGTCGATTCGCATTCGTCTGCATGTCCAACGTCGATCGCATCGCCGTGGTCGCACTCTCGGGCGTGCCCCGCGTGGTCGGCGGCCTCTCGCTGCGGCTGTTCCAAAGCTCCGCGATCGGGAGCGCGCCGTACGGTACGCGACCGAGCGCGATCGTTCGGAGCGCCGACGGTAGCCGCGTCTACGTGGCGATGACCGGCATCGATGCGATCGCCGTGCTCGATAGCGCGAAACCGGTCGCATTGCGGCGGCTGGGATTGATCCCGACCGGCTCTGCCCCGAGCGCGATCGCGCTCTCACCTAACGGTCAATATCTCTATGTCGCCAACGCTAAGGGCGACGCGACCCTTGCGACCCTGCAGCGCATCGACCTGCGACACGTTCCGCTCCAAGCCGTCACGCTCTCGGCGCTCCGCTACAACCGGTCGGTCAGCTACGGGAAGAGATCTACGCTCGTCCCGCCGATGCGGCTGGACGCGCCCGCGCCGAGCAGCGTCATCCGTCACATCGTGCTGATCCTCGAGGGTAACGCAGCGTTCGATCCGGCCAGCGGCGATCCGGCGACGCCGAATCTCAACGCACTCGCGCATACGTTCGGATATGCCGCGAACTACTACACCGACCGTGAGGCGGAACCGCAGGCTCAAAACCCCAACCTCTACCCGCGCAACGGCTACCTGTTCAACGGGCTGCAGCGCGCGGGCCGATCGTATCGGGACTACGGCGGATCGCTGCGGCTGGCCGGCTACGACGACGGCACAGCCTATCGCCCGAACGACGACGATCCGAACTACGCGGGGCCCGGCGATACCGCCGCCCCCACCAGCGGTTTGGGCGGCCTCTACCGGGCCCGCATCCCGGCGTTGGCGGCGCTCGCCTCGCACATCGATCTCGATTACCCCGGCTGGAATCCGCGGATCCGCGACGAGCGTCGCGCGCGCGAGTTCGTCCGCGATATCGGGCCGCTGGTGACGAACGATGCGATGCCGGATTATACCTACATCTGGCTGCCGGGCCGGGACGCCGCCCAGAGCGACGCCGCGGTCGGCACGATCGTGGCCTACCTCTCGCACGGCCCCCAGTGGTCCTCGACCGCGATCTTCATCGCTCCGGACGGACCCCGCACCGCCGGAGATCGGGCGAACCGCTATCGGAGCTACGCGATCGTCGTCTCGCCCTTCGCCAAGCGCGGCTACGTCGGGCACGTCCACCTCTCCACGGCGAGCTTGCTCAAGACCGAAGAGGAACTGCTCGGAATCCCGCCCCTCGAGCTCGACGACCTGCTGGCGACCGATATGGCCGATTTCTTCACCGGAAAGGCCGACCCGGCGCCTTTTGAGAACCTGTAGCCCGGCAATCATGAGCAATTCAAGCGTACATTTCGGGCCGCGCCTGGTCGCGCGCCCCACGGGGACCCTTCGTGCCGCGGCCCTGGTCCGGCCGCCCGCCGCGATCGAGAGCGCCAAGCCCGCCATCGGCGAGCCGGCCGCCATCTATTCGCGCGCGCTCGAGCAGCACGACGTTCTCTGCAAGACGCTCGCGTACTTCGGCGTCGAGGTCTCGGTCGCCGACTCCGCCGGCGAGGACCCCTACGAAGCCGCCGCCGCCGACGCGGCCGTCGTCTTCGAAGACGGTGCCGTCATCATGCGTCCGAGCGCGATGTCGCGGCGCGGCGAAGCGGCCCGCATCGAAGCCGAGTTCGCGCGGATCGACGTCCCGATCGCCGGACACATCGCGCCGCCCGGCCTCTTCGACGGCGGCGACGTGCTGCTCGCCGGACGGACCGCCTTCGTCGGCGCCGGCGCGCGCGGCAACGCCATCGGCCGCGGCGGCTTCGCGGCCATCGCGCGGGCCCACGGCTATGCGGTCGTCGAGGTCCGGCTCGCCGAAGGCGTCGCGTCGCTGCGCTCGGTCGCGGGCGCGGTCGCGAGCGACACCATCGTGCTGGCCGACGGCAAGGTCGATCCGGCGGCGTTCGCGGGATTCAAGACGATCGTGCTGGAGCGCGGTGAGGACCTGGCCGCCGGCGTGCTGTGTCTGGGCGAGCACCACGTGCTGGTCGACGTCCGCTACCGCACGTCGTGGCGCGCGCTGCGCAAGGCCGGCGTGACCGTCGAGGCGATCGATCTCTACGAGTTCACTAAGATCGGCATCGCGCCGGGCATGCTCGCGATCGCCCTCAAGCGCGACTAGAGCGGGAATCTTCGAATGCGCGTCGCCGTCCTTTCCGACATCCACGGCAATCTCGTCTCGCTCGATGCGTGCCTGAGCGATCTCGCGTCGCAGGGCGGCGCGGATACGATCGTCGCGGCCGGCGACCTATGCGTCGACGGCCCCAAACCGAAGAAGGTCCTGGCGCGGCTGATGGACATCGGCGCGCAATGCATCCGCGGCAACACCGATCGCTACATCGCGGAGCGCGACGAAGCCGCCCTGCCGGCCGCCGAACGCGCGCAGTTGCAATGGACCCGCGACGACATCGGCGCCAAGCTGGTCGCGTGGCTGGGCGAACTGCCCTTCTCGCTGCGCTTCGGACCGGCAGGGAACGAACTGCTGATCGTGCACGCCAACCCGACCAACGACGACGAACACGTCTGGCCGGACGCGGACGACGCGACCCTCGAGCGCCTGATCGGCGCGGAGACCGCGAGCGCGATCGCCTTCGGGCACCTGCACCTGCCCTACGTGCGGATCTGGCGCGGCAAGATGCTGGTCAACGTCGCTTCGGCCGGCCTGCCCAAGGACGGCGACCCGCGCGCGAGCTACGCGCTCTTCACCGAGCGCAACGGCGGCTGGGAGGTCAAGCACCGCCGGGTCGCCTTCGACGTGAAGAAGGTCGCAACCCAATTGGCCGCTTGCGGGATTCCGGGCAGCGATGAACTCATCGCGACCCTCCGCCGCCATCGCTACAAACGGCTGAAAGCATCGATACCGTAGCCGCGCCGGCCGTCGAGGTCGACCACCTCGTCAAGCGCTACGGCGACCTCACCGCGGTCGACGACGTCTCGTTCCGCGTGGAAGCGGGCGATTTCTTCGGCTTTCTCGGCCCGAACGGCGCGGGCAAGACGACCACCATCAGCGCGATCGTCGGACTGGTGCGCAAGAGCGCGGGCGCCATCTCGATCTTCGGCCGCGACATCGACACGGCGTGGCGCGAGGCGCGCCGGCTGGTCGGGATCGCGCCGCAGGAATACAACTTCGACCGGTACCTCTCGATCCGCGACGTGCTGATCTTCCAGGCCGGCTACTTCGGCATCCCCAAGCGCGAGGTCGAAGACCGGGCCGACGAACTGCTCGCGCAGTTCTCGCTCGCCTCCAAAGCCGGGGTCGAATACACCAAGCTCTCGGGCGGGCAGAAGCGCCGGCTCACGCTCGCGCGCGCCATGATCCACAAGCCGCGCCTGCTGATCCTCGACGAGCCGACCGCCGGGGTCGACGTGGAACTGCGCATCGAGCTGTGGGAGCTGCTGCGCACGCTCAACGCGGGCGGGATGACGATCTTCCTGACGACCCACTATCTCGAAGAGGCCGAGGCGCTCTGCAAGAACATCGCGATCATCCGGGCCGGCAAGATCGTGACCCAGCAGAGCACGGCGGACCTGCTGGCGAGCCGCGAAGGCTCGAGCCTGCAGGACGTCTTCCTGGAGCTGACGCGATGAGCTGGAATCGCGTCGGCCTATGGACGCTGATCAAGCGCGAATTGATCCGCAGCGCCAAGGTGATCAACCAGGTCGTCTGGCCGCCGATCATCATGACCCTGCTCTACGTGTTCGTGTTCGGGCTCGCCCTCGGCAAGCAGCTGCAGAACGTCCAGGGCGTGAGCTACGCGGAGTTCCTGATCCCCGGCCTGATCATGCTCCAGGTGATCGACTCGTCGTACGGCGAGTGCTCCAGCTCGCTCTTCCAGGCGCGCTTCATGAACTCGATCCAGGAGATGCTGGTCGCGCCGATGTCGGCCGCCGAGATCGTCTTCGGCTATATCTTCGGCAGCGTCGCGCGGGCGCTGGTGATCGCGGGGCTTATCACGGTCGTCGGGCTGCTGTTCGTGCACACCTATCCGACGGACTGGTTCCTGTACTTCGGCGTGCTGATCGTGGTCTCGATCCTGTTCTCGGCGCTCGGGCTGATCTTCGGGCTGCTGGCCGAGAAGTTCGACCACATCGCGGTGCTGACCACGTTCGTCATCACGCCGCTGGTCTTCGTCGGCGGCGTCTTCACCTCGGCCAAATCTCTGCCGCCCTTCATGCAGAAGCTCGAGCTGTTCAACCCGATGTTCTACACGATCGACGCGTTCCGATACAGCTATATCGGGAACAGTTTCCTGCCGCTCTGGCAATCGATCGGCGCGATCTGCGTGCTCGCCGCCATCTGCCTGGCCGTGGTCCTGCGGATGATGAGCGTCGGGTACAAGCTGCGCGCATGATCGCCGTCGCGCGGTGAAAGCTAGAAGAACGGGTTGTGGGCCTTCTCGAGGGCGATCGTGGTCGGCGGACCGTGGCCGGGCATCACGGCCGTCTCGTCGGGCAGCGTGAAGAGCTTGCTGCGGACGCTGTTCAAGATATCGTCGTAGGTCGCGACGTCGGCGTACGCGCCGCCGACGCTCCCGGCGAAGAGCGTGTCGCCGGTGAAGACGTTCGACTTGAAGAGATAGCTGACGCTCCCGTCGGTATGGCCGGGGGTGTGGATCATGCGGATGTGCGCGTCGTCCCCGAACGGCAGATCCTCGCCGTCGCGCACCAGGAGCGCCTTGGCGGCGTACGCCCCGATCGCGTGGACGTCGGCCCGGTGCATCACGATCCGCGCGTCGGGGAACGCGCGCGCGACGTCCGCGGTCGCATCGCAATGATCGGCGTGCTGGTGGGTGATCAGGATGTACTGCAGATTGTACGCGCCGTCGCGCAGCACGCGCAGCAGGTTGGCGGGGATGCCGGCCGGGTCGACCAGCGCGGCGCGCTGGGTGCCGGCGATGAAGAAGACGTAGCCGTTGCTCGGGTGCGGGTTCTGCGGATGGTGCCGGACGTCGGCGGGCAGTTCGACGTGCGGGTGCCAGCTCTGGTCCCGGCTGGCGGCCAGCTTCTGCGGATCGAGACGGAGGCGCCGGGCGATCTCGGCGAGGTCGAGATCCGCGAGCGAGGCCGGATCGGTCCCGGTCCCCCGGGACGCCTTGCGCAGGATGTCGGAAAAGTCGTCTTCCAGCGGCAGCATGGTTCGGACATACCCCGTCTGCAACCGGAACCCCGCCGGACCCGGTCGAAACGAGCGATATGGAACGCGTCATCATCATCGGATCCGGCCCGGCCGGGCTCACCGCCGCCGTCTACGCCGCGCGCGCGAATCTCGATCCTCTGGTGCTCGCCGGCGGCATGTACGGCGGCCAGCTTATGCTGACGACCGAGGTCGAGAACTATCCGGGGTTCCCCGAGGGCATCATGGGCCCCGATCTGATGATCAAGTTCCGCGAACAGGCCGAGCGCTTCGGCGCGCGCATCGAGAACGTCGACGTCACCTCGGTCGACTTCAGCGGCACGCCGCTGATCGTGCGCACCGGCGACGACGAGTACCACGCCCGCACGGTCATCATCGCGACCGGCGCGAGCGCGCGCTGGCTCGACATCCCGAACGAGACGAAACTGCGGGGCCGAGGCGTCTCGACGTGCGCGACCTGCGACGGCGCGTTCTTCCGCGACAAGCACATCGTGGTGGTCGGCGGCGGCGACTCGGCGATGGAAGAGGCGCTCTTCCTGACGCGCTTCGGCCACAAGGTGACGGTCATCCATCGCCGCGACAGCCTGCGCGCGAGCAAGATCATGGCGGCCCGCGCCCAAGCCCACGAGAAGATCGACTTCATCTGGAACACCGTCCCGGTCGGCGTGCTCGGCGACGAGACGATGACCGGTCTGCGCCTCAAGAACGTCAACGACGGCAGCGAGTACGACTTCGACGCCGACGCGCTCTTCATCGCGATCGGACATACGCCGAACACCGAGATCTTCAAAGGCCAGATCGACCTCGACGCGACCGGCTATATCGCATCGGCCGACGGCACCACCACCAACGTCGAAGGCGTCTTCGTGGCGGGCGACGTGAACGATCTGCGCTACAAGCAGGCCATCACCGCGGCCGGCGCCGGCTGCAAGGCGGCGATGGACGCGGAGAAGCATCTCGAAGCGATGGAGTTCGCGGCCGTCCTCTCCTGATCTCCGGCTCGCCGGAACTCACGGCGAGGGGGCGGGAGCCGGGACATCTTTCGGCGCGCGCACCATCACGACGGCGCATCGGGCTCGTGCCACGACCGCTTGCGCCACGCTGCCACCGAGCGCGCGGGCCAAGCCGCTCCGCCCGTGGGTCCCCATCACGATACAGTCGATCCCGTAGTGCTCGGCATAATCCACGAGCGCCTTCGCCGCGGGTGCGAAGGGCAGGATCACGCGCTCGCACGCGACGCCGCGCTCGCTTGCGACCGCCCGCGATCGCGCGTTGATCTCGGCGGCGATCGCCCCGAGCCGCTCGGCCCACGAGTCGAACGGGACGTTCGGCTCCGTATGCTCGCCCAGGATCTGCGACGGGTCTGCGACCGTGCAGAGGGTCAGACGGGCGTTCTCGCAGGATGCCAGCGCGATGGCCGTTTCGAGCGCGGCGTCGGAACACTCCGATCCGTCGACCGCCGCTAAGAGATTCTTGAACATGGCCGTATGCTAGGCCCCGGCTGGGAACGGTCGAGGAAGATATCGGGAAGTGCCCCTTCACGAAGGTTTCCGCGACCGCCGCTAGCCTGAGGCCATGATGACATCGCCGCTCACATCGGCGCCGGGCGGGTTGAGCCGGGATCAAGCGGCAGCGCGCCTGCGCGAATTCGGCCCGAACGAACTGGTGCCGCCGCGTCGAGCGGCCTCGCCCGTGGCATGGGCCATCCGCCTCGTGGCGGACCCGATGGTGATCCTGCTGGTCGTCGCGGGTGCCACCTATGCCGTTCTCGGCGATCGCTTCGACGCGATCGTGGTCGGCGTGGCGCTCGTACCGATCTTCTTGGTGACGAGCATCCTCGAGTTCCGTTCGGACCGCGCGCTCGAACGCCTCAACGATCTGGCGCCGCCGCGTGCGACGGTTCTGCGCGATGGCGAAGAACGTCTCGTGCCCGCGCGCGACGTCGTCCCCGGCGACGTCCTGGTCCTGCGCGAAGGCGACGTGATCGCGGCGGACGGGCGGCTCGTGGTGGCCAGCCGGCTGCTGGTCGACGAGTCGACCCTGACCGGCGAGTCGCTCCCGGTCGAAAAGCGCGCTTCCGACGCGGAGTCGGCCGCGGTCCTCGCCGGCACCGTCGTGCGGTCCGGCCGCGGTATGGTCGAGGTCGAACGCACCGGCGCGGAGACGGAGTACGGGCGTATCGGACGCGCGCTCGGGCAGATGCCGCCCCAGCGAACGCCGATCGAACGCTCCATTCGGCGGATCGTCGTCCAAGTCGGCTTGGGAGTCGTTCTCGCCTGTGCCGTGGTGGTCGCGATCGAGCGCGCGCACGGCGATCCGTGGGGCGCTGCCATCATCGCCGGCGTCAGCCTCGCGATGGCCGCGATTCCCGAAGAGCTGCCGATGGTCTACACGCTCTATCTCGCCCTGGGCGCATGGCGGCTCGCCAAGGACAACGCACTCGTCCGGCGATTGGCGAGCGTGGAGACGCTCGGAGCGACGACGGTCATCTGCGTCGACAAGACGGGCACGCTCACGACCGGTAAGCTCTCGGTCGAAGCGGTGTTCGCGTCGGAGGGATGGACGGAGAGCGACGTGCTCGCGCGGGCCGCGGCGGCGTCGGATCCCACGTCGGGCGACCCGCTCGACCGTGCGATCCTGGCCGCATGCGCAGGTCCCGAACCGTCTTGGACGCTCGAGTCGCGAATCCCGTTCGACCCGGAACGACGGTACGCCGGGGCCATTTGGAAGGCTCCCGAGGCGCGCCTGTTCGTGGTGAAGGGCGCGTTCGAATCGCTCGCGGCGCGCGGCGCAGGCGATGCGGGCGAGGCGGGCCGATTCTTGGAGGCCGCGGCCGCGCGCGGTGGCCGGGTGCTCGCGGTGGCCGAATCGGCGATCGGCGCGCGCGACGAGGCGGCGGTCGACGGCGCACGCTTGCGCCTCGTCGGGCTGGTCTCCCTGGCCGACAGCATCCGCGATTCCGCGCGGTCCGCCGTCGCGACGTGCCGAGGCGCCGGCATTCGGGTGGTGATGATGACGGGCGATCATCCGGCGACGGCGCGATCGATCGGCGCGGACGTCGGCCTCGACGCCGGCCGCGTGGTCTCGGCCGACCGGGAGTTCGCGGAGTGGGACGATGCAGAGCTGGGGAGGCAGATCGGGTCGATCGACATCTTCGCGCGCGTACGCCCCGAGCAGAAGCTGCGCATCGTCCGCGCGTTGCACGCCCGGGGAGAAGTGGTCGCGATGACCGGCGACGGGACGAACGATGCGCTGGCGCTGCGCGAAGCCGATATCGGCGTCGCCATGGGCAAAGGCGGCACCGAGGTCGCGCGCGCCGCCGCGGCGCTGATCCTGCTGGACGATGACATCACGACGATCGCGCGCGCCGTAGCGGACGGCCGACGGATTTTCGACAACCTGACCCATGCGTTCTCGTATCTGAACGCCTTCCACGCTCCGTTGCTGCTGGGCGCGTTCGTGCTGCCGCTGCTGGGCGCTCCGATCCTGCTCTTGCCGATCCACCTCATCTGGCTGGAGCTGATCGTCCACCCGACGTCGGCGCTGGTCTTCGAGAACGATCCGCCGCATGCCGACATCATGGAGCGAGGGCCGCGCGATCCGTCCCGCGCGCTGCTGGGACGCCCGGAGTGGATGCGCGCGCTGTCGCTCGGCGGGGCGCTCGCGGCCGCGGTGGTCGGGATCTATCTGGTCGCCCTCGGGCGCGGAATGCCCGAGAACGCGGCGCGCACGATCGCGATGATCGCGATGCTCTCCGGGCAGATCGTGCTGGTCTTCGTCGAGCGAGCCGCGGATCGGCCGATCTGGAACGTCGGCCTTTCGAACAACCGGGCGATCCTTCCGGTCGTCGCCGGGACCGCCGGAACGATGGCCCTGGCCGTTCTCTGGCAGCCCCTCGCGCTCGCCCTCCATCTCGGAACGATTCCGCCATCGCTCGCGTTGCTGGCCATCGTGGTCGGCGGCGCGTCGGTGCTCTGGACGCAACCGTTCATCGCGTTGCGGGGACGGCGATAGGATGCGGGCCAGAGCGGACCTGTCGATCCTCGTCGCCGTCGCCGCGCTCGGACTCGCGTGGGCCGCGCGAGAGGTCATCCCGCTGATCGGGCGGGTGAGTCCTACGGAGCGACGACCACGGTGACGGTCGCGCTGTCCTTTCCGCTGTGGAACGCGATCGCGCACGTCCCGGCCTTGCGAGCCACGAATTCGAATCGCATCTTCGATCCGCGCTCCGTCTCCGACGAGACGGTCCGCTCGACGTGCAGCATATCGGCATGCGACGGGGCGGCGGTCGAGAAGCAGTTCGAAGGCGCGGCCCAGATGGACATCCCTTTGGTCGAGGCGGATGCCTCGGCGCGGCCGCCCACTGCGAGGTGGACGGTGGTCGCGCCGGTCTCGACCGGCGCCGCCAAGCCCGCCGCAGGTGCGAGCGCAACCGTGCAAGCGAGCGCAAGAGCGAAGCGTTTCATATCGCCGTAACGTTGGGACCGAGCCGGCGGTTCCCTGCCCTAGACGACGCTCGCCAGTGCGGCTTCGACCGTGGGATAGGCGAAAGCGTACCCGAGTTCGAGCGGACGCTTGGGGGCGACGCGCTGGCCGTTGAGCAGCGCGTCCGCGCCCTCGCCGAGCATCGCGCGCAGCGCGAACGTCGGGACCGGAAGGAAGGTCGGGCGGTGGATCGCATCGCCCAGCGCTTTGGTGAAGTCCGCGTTGGTGACGGGGTTCGGCGCGGTCGCGTTGAGCGCGCCGTCGGCGCCGTCGATCGCGAGTAGATAGATGCCCACCAGATCGTCGATGTGGATCCACGAGAACCATTGCTTGCCGCTGCCGATGACGCCGCCCGCGCCCATCTTGAAGGGCGGCAGGATTTTGGCGAGCGCGCCGCCGTCCGCCGCCAGCGCGACGCCCGAGCGGACGCAGGCCACCCGCATGCCGAGGTCGTGGGCGTTGCGCGCGGTCGCCTCCCAGTTCGCGCAGACGACGGCCAGGAAGTCGGTGCCCGGCCCGTCGCTCTCGGTGAACGTCGCGTCGGCGCTGTAGCCGTAGTATCCGGTCGCGGATGCGGAGACGTAGGCCTTGGGGATCTCGCTCCGCGTGGCGAGCGCGTCGAGGAACCGCTGCGGCAGCACCGTGCGGCTCTCGAGGATCTCGCGCTTCACATCGTCGTTCCACTTCTGGGCGATCGACGCGCCGGCCAGGTTGACGACCACGTCGCAGCCGTCGGCCTGGGCGGCCGCGGCCACCGGATCGTGGAGCGAGATCGCGCGGACCTCGTCGCCGCGGGTGGTCAGCGCGCGGGTGAGATGGCCGCCGACGAAGCCGGAGGCGCCGAGGACGGCGACCTTCATGCCGTCACCCGCGCGTCGCTGCCGACCAGCGCCTCGATCTCGGCGACCGTCCGGGGGATCGCGGCGGTCAGGTTGTCGTTGCCGCCGGCCGTCACCAGGATGTCGTCCTCGATCCGTACGCCGATGCCTTTGAAACGCTCGTCGACGTCGAGATCGCGCTGGACGTAGATGCCCGGTTCGACCGTCGTGACCATCCCGGCTTGGAGCAGGCGCGGCGCGTCGGCGCCGTCGAGGTAGCTGCCGACATCGTGCACGTCGAGTCCGAGCCAATGGCCGGTGCCGTGCATGTAGAAGTCGCGATACGTCTCCGTCTCGATCGCTTCGTCGACGCCGCCCTCGAGCAGCCCGAGGTCGATCAGGCCTGCGGCGATGACGCGGACCGCGGCCCGATGGAACTCGTCGCGCGCGGCGCCCGGCCGCACGCAGGCGATCGCGGCCTCCTGCGCGGCCAGCACGACGTCGTAGATGGCGCGCTGTTCGGGGGAGAAACGCCCGTTGACCGGCCACGTCCGGGTGACGTCGCAGGTGTAGCAGTCGACCTCGGCGCCGCTGTCGACCAGCAGCAGATCGCCATCGCGCAGGACGTCGCGGTTGGTGACGTAGTGCAGGATGGTCGCGTTATCGCCGCCGCCGACGATCGATTCGTAGGCCGGGCATTGCGCGCCGGCGCGCGCGTACTCGACCTCGATCGCGGCCTCGATCTCGTACTCGTGCAGGCCGGGCCGGGTCGCGCGCATCGCGGCCACGTGACCGCGACGGGTGGCCTCGGCGGCGCGCCGCATGACCGCGATCTCGTCGGGCGTCTTGAAGAGCCGCATCTCGTGGAGCAGGATCGCCGGATCGGCGAAGCGGGCCGGAGCGTGCCCGTCGCGGCGTGTCTTGGCGCGCGCGGCCTCGAGCGCCGCATGGATCGTGCGGTCGCGGCTTTCGTCGGCGCCGAAGGTGTAGTGCAGGACGCTCGCGCCGGCGAGATACTCGGGCAGCCGCTGCGCCAGTTCCTCGATCGGGAAGGCGGCGTCGATGCCGAGCGCGCCCGGCGCGGCGGCCGAACCGAGCCGGCGTCCGTTCCAGATCTCTTTCACCCGGTCGCGCTCGCGCAAGAACAGCACGGTCTTGTGCGCGGCGTGGTGCGGCGCGAGCACGAGCAGCGCATCCGGTTCGTCGAACCCGGTCACGTAGAAGAAGTCCGAGTTCTGACGGAACGCGAATTCGGTGTCGTTGCTGCGGGTCAATTGACGCGCCCCGGGGACGATCATGACGTCGCCCGGGATCGCGTCGAGGACGCGCCGGCGGCGCTCGCTATACGGTTGCATGATGGGGTCCTTCGCGGCGCCCGCTTCTCGGGCCCTTGAGGGTCAGCGCAGCCGGGCCGTCACCGCATCGATCGCCGCCGGAGCGCCGGCCAGGTCCGGAAAGGCCACGGCCGCGTAGCCGTTGCGCGCGTAGAGCACCCGGTCCAGCGCCCGGGCCGCCGCCAGCGCGTCCGCGTTGCGAAGCGGATCGGGGTGTGCGTCGAAGGCGTCGGCGACCGGAGCGAAGCGGTCGACCGCTCGGGCGACCGACGCGGCCAACGCGGCGTTCTGCGGGGTCGCGATCGTCTTGAGTTCGGCTCGCATGGTCGCGACGTAGTCGCCGAAGCGATACGGCAAGACGGGCGCGTCGGCGTACCGCAATGCGAGCAGCGCGAGCGTCTGCGCGACCGCGCGATGGTTGACGAAGCCCGTGTCGGCGAAGCGCCTGGCATACTGCAGGTCGTCGAACCCGGAGTGGTAGACGCCGAACGACCCGCCGAAGCCGACCTCGAGCGTCGGGATGCCGAGATCGTAGAGAAAGCTCTCGTGATCGGAGCCGCCACCCGGCGAGAAGATCCGCACGCCGCGCGGCTGCGCGAGCCAGCGGTCGTAGACGGTCTGGCGCTCGGTGTGCGGATCGCGCACGCGTTTGGTCGCGGCGACGACCGAGGTGGCGAGCGCGGCGGCCGCCGACGCGCCGAACGTCTGGCCGGTCGTCCCTTCGTCCGTGTTGAGATAGGCGACGGCGCCGTCGCGCAGTTCGTCCTGGTGGACGCGCACGTACGTGTTGGAACCGGCCTCGCCGATCTCTTCACCGTCGAAGCCGACGATCGTGATCGATCGTTGCGGCTGCCAACCGCTGCGGTGCAGGTAGCCGAGCGCGCGCGCCACCTCGATCAGGATCGAGGTGCCCGACCCGTTGTCGGTGACGCCGTAGACCCAGGCGTCGCGATGCGCGCCGAGCACGACGGATTGCGACGGATCGCTGCCTTCGATGGTCGCGACCGTGTTCCACAGGGTCTCCACCTTGCGATCGAGATAGACGTCCAGACGCACGTCCGCAGCGCTGATGCCGTCGCGCATGGTGGCCAGGATCCGGCGCGCGTTGAGCGCGCTGACCGGCAGCACCGGGATCGCGAGGCGGGGCGTGCCGAGCGAGCCTCGCTGGACGGCGCCGAGCGGGCGGTTGGGCCCGTTCGGATAGCGGCCCCCGCGCGGATCGTCGGCCGGATCGCTGAAGAAGATCACGCCGGCCGCGCCGTTCGCCTGCGCGCGCCGCGCGAGGTCGCCGCGGAACTCCTTGCCGTAGCGGACCAGCGCGATCGTGCCGCGCACGGCCAGGCCGCGGGCGCTCAGCGACGCGTAGTCGGCGTCCAGGCCGTGCCCGGCATCGACCACGCGCGCGGTCACGCTGCCGTTGCCGCTGCCGGCGTTGAACGGCAGGCCGGCATCCTTGCGCGTCCCGTCCGGATCGCTCGGGATCGGGACTTCCCGCAGTTCGAGATCGACGCGCGGGGTGGCGAGCAGGCTGACCGCGAGCTTGGTCGGCGTGTAGACCTCGGCGGTGAACGGCTCGATGCGCGCGTCGAACCCCGCGTCGCGCAGTCGATCGCGCATCCAGCCGGCCACGTAGCGATCGGCCGCGGTGCCGGCGTAGTGCGCCCGCTCGTCGATGAACGCCGATGAGGCGAGGGCCCCCTGCGCGCTCGGGATGTCGAGCAGCAGCCGTTCGCGTTCGAGCGAGAGCGATGCCGGCACGGCGCCCAGGGCGAGCGTGCAGAGCGCGAGGATGGCCAGCGGTCCTACCTTCATCGGGGATCTCCTTGGTATGCGAAGCAGTTCAACAGGCGCAGCGCCCGGGCATCCATGCCCTGCGCCGCGACCTTGGGGTGGGTCAGGTAGAAGAGCGCCATGACGGACAGCACGAAGCGATGCCGGTCCGGCACGGGGAGCAGCGCGAACCGTCGCTCGGCCTCACCGGCCAGCAGCGCGACGCGCTCGCGCATGCGGGCGTCGCCGCCGTAGACCGAGGCCAGGTTCAGCTCGCCGTGTTCGCGATCTTCGGCTTCGTCGATGAACGCGTCGAGCAGGACGTGCAGGGCCGCGACCGGCGGGAAGTAGGCGTCGTAGCCGGCGCCGATGGCCTCGCGCTCGCCGGCCATCGCCAGGAAGAGCGGCACGTACACCTGCCATTGCGATCCAGCGGCGGCCGCGAACTCGTACCACTCGAGCGACGCGAACCGTTCGCGGTTGCGATCGTACCAGGCGATGCAGGCCTCCTCGCGTTGCCCGGGCGGGAGATGTTTGAAGGTCTGGAGATCGGCGTAGAACGCGGCCGCTTCGGCGAAGCGCGGCGCCAGGGCCGCTAGGTCGGGCAGCTCGCGGAGGCCCGCCTGCGTGCGCTCGACCAGCCAGCGCAGGTATCCGCCGTCGCCGCCGCTCGGGCCGTCGGCGTAATAGTCTGCCGGCCCGCGCGCCGGGTCGAGCGCGTCGGCGAGCGCGCGATGCAGCGTCGGATAGGCCGCCGGCGGGACGTCGGGGTGCCGGTCGCAGAGATTGTCGAGGAAATCGTAGATGGTCTCGAGCGGCGCCACGATCGCGACGTACTTGCGCTGCAGATCCGGCGGGAGGAACGTCGCCAGGATGCACGCGCCGGCGACGTGGTAGGCCTTGTGTTCGGCCGACGCGACCGCTTCGGCGCGCAGGCGTCGGTCCGGGATCGCCTGGGCGCGCGCGCGGATCTCGGCCAGGGCCCGCGCCGCTTGCGGAACGATCGTGCGCAGAAAGCGGAGCAGCGTCAGGAACGTGCCCGGACCGCCGCGCAAGAGAAAGCGCAGGCGCTGCGGCGAGCGCAGCACGTGGCGCACCGCCCAGCGGATGTCGTCCTTCATCGAGCGGGTCAGATCCCGCCGACGAAGCGGCCGGGGTTGAGCGTGCCGTTCGGATCGAACCGGAGCTTGAGGGCGCGCATCTTGTCGATCGCAGACGGCGGCGCTCCCCAGACGTTGAGGTTGGAGCGCCGGGGGAAATCGCCCGCGATCACCTGCGCGTTCGGGACGTCGTCGTGGAGCGCGTCGTCGAAGATCTCGATCTTGGCCGCGAACCCGCGCGCGTCGGCGTCGCTGACGCGCAGCACCGCATCGCCGTTCATCACGTCGCAGATCGAGTCCGCGCGGAGTTCGAAGCGGTGCGCGAGCGCCCGCATCGCGATCGCGCGCGCCTCGACGTCGCTCGGATCGCCGCCGGAGCGGTAGGTGATCGAACGCTCGTCGACGGTCGCGACGTACGCGTCGCAGAGACGTTCGAACGCCTCGACGGCGCCGGCGTCGACCACGTGCGTCTCGGGAACGCCGGCCTTTCCGAGCCCGGAGCGCAGGTCGCGCGTGGCGCGGTCCAGGAAGGCGTCGGACCCCTGCATCAGCACGTACAGCCGGCCGTCGTCGGCGTCCTGGCCGCCGAACTCCTTGGCGAATCCCTCGATCCAGAACGCCGCCGCGGGCGTCGCGGTCATCGTCTGAAGCTGCGCGAACGCGCGCGATCGGGAATCGAGCGGCAGCGGGTGATGGAAGCCGCGCGAGGCCTTGGGCGCGGGGAGCGTCTTGAGATTGACCGAGACGAGCACGCCCAGCGTGCCGCACGAGCCCACGTAGAGCTTGCTCATGTCGTAGCCGGTCACGTTCTTGACGACCATGCCGCCGGCGCTCGCGAGCGTCCCGTCGGCCAGTGCGATCCGGCTCCCGATCACGTAGTCGCGCGTCCGGCCGAAGAGATGCCGGCGGGGGCCGCCCCAGCCCGCCGCGAGCGTCCCCCCGACGGTCGCGCGCTTGCGGAGCGGGGCGTCGAGCGGGACGAACTGATCGTACTTGGCGAGCGCGTCGGCGAACGCGCGCAGGGTCATGCCGCTCTGGACCGAGGCGGTCAGATCGGCATGCTCGTGGGCGATCATGGCTTTGAGCTTGGCGGTGCCGACGTGCAGATCGTCCGGCCGCGCCGGCAGTCCGATCCCGTGCAGCGTGCCCGCGCCGTCGACGCTCACCGCGCGCCGCTCGCGGTCGCACCGGGCGAGCAGCAGCGCCAATTCTTCGGCCGATGCGGGCGCGACCCGCTCGACGGCCTCGCTCACGGGCGCAGTTCCGCGCACGAGGCGCCCCGCGGGAAGATCTTGTCCGGATTGAAGCGGCGGCCGTCGTCGAAGACGTCGCGAAGGCGGAGCATCGTATCGATGTCGGCGTCGCCGAAGATGCGCACGAGGGTGTCGCGCTTCTCGAAACCGATCCCGTGCTCGCCCGAGATCGTGCCGCCCAGGTCGACGGCCGCCGAGAGGATCTGATCGCCGGCCTCGACGACCGCCGCGACTTGGCGCTTGTCGCGCTTGTCGTACATGATGAGCGGATGCAGGTTGCCGTCGCCGGCGTGGAAGACGTTGCCGATGGTCAGATCGTGCGCCGCGGCCGCGTCGTCGACGAGCTTGAGCATCTGCGGCAGTTTGGTGCGCGGCACGACCACGTCTTGCAGGTAGGTGTTCGGCGCGATCCGCCCGGCGGCCCCGAACGCACCCTTGCGCGCCGCCCACAGGCCGTCGCGTTCGGTCTGGGAGCGCGCCGTCCGCCAGGTCAGACCGCCGTTCGCCTTGCAGATCTTCTCGATGGCACGCTCGCAGTCGTCCATATCGTCTTCGAAGCCGGCGTTCTCGATGAGCAGCAGCGCTTCGGCGTCGACCGGAAAACCGGAGTGGAATGCGGCTTCGACCGTCCGGATCATCAGGCCGTCCATCATCTCCAGGGCGGTCGGCACGATGCCGTGCCCGACGATCGCCGAGACGGCCTCCGACGCCGCCTCGACGTCGGCGAAGGTCGCCACCCAGACGCGGGTCGCTTCGGGCAGGCGCAGCAGCCGCACCCACGCCGAGGTGACGATGCCGAGCGTCCCTTCGCTGCCGACCAGCGCGCCGGTCAAATCGTAGCCGCCGTCGTCGATCGAGGTGGTGTAGACGTCGCCGAACTCGTCGACCAGTTCCAGCGCGAGCACGTGGTTGACGGTCGTGCCGTAGGTCAGGCAGTGCGGGCCGCCGGCGTTGGTGCCGATGTTGCCGCCGATCGTGCACGCCTTCTGCGACGAGGGGTCGGGCGCGTAGAAGAGCCCGGCCGCGGCGACCTTCTTGGAGAGATCGAGGTTGATCAGGCCGGGCTGCACGCGCGCGCGCCGGTTGCGCTGATCGAGTTCGAGCAGGCGGTTCATCCGCGCGAACGAGACGACGACGCCGCCCGCCGCCGGGATCGCACCCCCGCACAGGCCGGTGCCCGCGCCGCGCGCGACGACCGGCTCGCCGCATTCGCGCGCGATCCGCACGATCGCCGCGACGTCGCGCGCGCTCGCCGGCAGCGCGACGGCGGACGGCGGCCGCGATTCGGAGTACGCGTCGAAAGCGTACACCGCCAGGTCCTCGGGCGCCGTCTTGACGGCGTCCGCGCCGAGCGCGTCCGCGAGCCGTTCTGCGAGCATCGCGGTTCTGTTGGCAGATGCTCGGAAGAAGCCCTGGGAGCAGGAGGCGACGCCCGCTCGCCTCAAAGGTCGACGCTGACCATGTTTCTTTTCGGCCGCAAGAAGACCCCGAAGCCCGCGAAGGCGGCGCCGGCGGTTTCGGACCAGAAGCGTTCGGCGTTCCGGATGCCGGTCTCGTTCGACGTGCTCTACGCGCTGGAGGGCCGGCGCGGGCGCCGGCGCGCTTCGGCCAACGACCTGTCGGCGGGCGGCCTGCGTCTCTCCACCGACGAGGACCTGATCGCGGGCTCGCTGCTCACGCTCGACTTCGATCTGCCCGACGAGTTCCTCGCGGCGATGGTGGTCGAGAAAGAGGTCTACGAACAGACGCCGTTCGGCCTACGCCCGGAGACCGTCAAGGTCGCGCCGCCGGGGTTCGAGCCGGTCCACGTCGCGGCGAAGGTCCTGATGCCGTTCTACGATCGGGACGCAAAGATGTTCGCGTACGGGGTGCACTTTCTCGACCTTGAGGCGCGGGTCGAGGAAGAGCTGCAGCGGTTCATGCATCTTTGGCAGATCAACTATTTGCGGGAGCGGCGCGGGGAGGGGTAGCGTCGTTTCTTGGCCGGGCGGCTTTGGCGAGCCGGGGTGCTCCCCACCTGCATCGTCGGGACGCTCGCTTTTTTGCATCGTGCAAAAAAGCTGCTCGCCTCGTCGTCGCTCCCGCCATCCATGGCTCCGCTCCTCCCTTCACACGCCCGCCGACACAGGTGGGGAGTACCCCGGCTCGCCAAAGCCGCCCGGCCTAGAAACGTCTTTTGAGGGCGCGTTTGCGTGAGGGGGGTTAATAGATCAGGTATTTGGCTCGTAGGGCTTTGAATTTTTTTAGGGCGGGCTGCCAGCGGGCTAGGATGGTTGTGGCGCTGTCGCCGTTGGCTAGGGATTTTCTTAGGGTGTCGGTGCCCCAGTCGGTGTCGATGGCTTTTGGGTCTTTGGTGAGCGTGAGGGTTGTCGGGCTGATGGCTCGGACGGTGGTTAGGATGTTGACGGCGGTTCGGACGGGTTGGAAGGTGTAGGGGTCGTAGACGACCAGTTCGGCGCCGCCGAGGTCCTTGCCGGCCCAGAATCCGCTCGTCGGGGACCAGTATGCGGCGCGGAAGTAGACGCCCGGGAGCGCGAGCGCGTTGAGGCGGTCGGCGAGCGCGTAGGCGTCGATGGCCGGACCTCCGGCGTATTTGAACGGTTTGGTCGTCCCTATTCCGCCGTTGACGCCGCTGCTGTCGATCAGACCGGTGCACGGATAGAAGATGGTGGTGCTCCACTCGGGGATGTTGGGCGAACTCTGCACCCATTGAAGGCCGGTATCGGGCCACAGCATCGAACGCTTGTAGCCTTCCATCGCGATCACGTGCAGGTCGGCGTGGATGCCGAACGCATCGTTGAACATCTTGGCGAGTTCGCCGACGGTCATACCGTGCCGCATCGCGATCGGATAAAGTCCGATGAACGAATGGAAGGCCGGATCGAGGACCGGCCCTTCGACCAGATCGCCGCCGATCGGGTTGGGACGGTCGAGTACCCAGATCTCTTTGTGGAACTGCGCCGCCGCCTGCATCGCGTAGGCCATCGTCGAGACGAACGTGTAGGGCCGCGCGCCGACGTCTTGGATATCGAAGAGCAGGACGTCGACGCCGGCCAAGATGTCGGCCGTCGGATGCTTCTGCTTTCCGTAGAGGCTGTAGACCGGCAGGCCGGTCCGCGCGTCGGTGTACGACGCGACGTAGGCGCCGGCCGGGCGATCCCCGCGCAGGCCGTGCTCGGGCGAGTAGATCGCCTTTACGCAGATCCGGCGGTTGGCGCGGATCGCGTCGACGATGCTGACCAGTCGCGACGTGACGCCGGTCTGGTTGGTGATGATGCCGACGCAGCGGCCGTGCAGCTGCTTCCAGGCCGACGTGAGGAAGACTTCGTCGCCCAGCGTGATCTTCGCGGGCGGCAAGGCGCCGGCGCGGGCGCTGCCTGCTCCGAGCGCGAGGAGGGCGGCGAGAACGGCGATGATGCGCATGCGGCGGACTTCGCCGTTAGTCGCCGCCTCCTTGCGGTGCGAGCAGTTCGAAGGCGCCGCGCGCGGCCACGCGCTCGCCGGGGCGTACGCCGGTGACCTGCGCGTCGGTCGCGTTGGAGAACGCGACGCGGACCTCGCGCGGTTCGAACGCCATACTGCCGCCGGTGCCCTTCGTGGAGACGAAGACCAGCGTCTTGCCCGTCTGCGGATCGGCGACGATCGCGGCGTAAGGGACGAGCGTCCCGCGCGAACGCGCGATCACGATCTGTCCCGAGAGCGCGCTCCCGGACAGCGTCGCCGGAACGTCCGCGCGCACGCCGACCTCGGCGGACTGGCTGGCGGCGTCGACCGCTCCGGCCACGCCCGTGACGGTGCCCGCGATCGCGTCGCCGGTGTCGGTGCGAAGCCGCACCGGGTCGCCGGGCCTGACGCGCGCCGCATCGGCGGCCGAGACCTCGAGGGTGATGGCGCCGGTCGCCGCCGGTGCGAGGGCGATCGCGGGCACGGTCGGATCGACCGACTCGCCGGGGTTGTGCAGGACGGCGGTGACGATGCCGTCGCTCGGCGCGCGCAGGACCGCGTTGCTCGCGTCTTGAGCGGCGAGCGCGGCGTGCGCCGCCGCGCTCTGGGCCTGGGCGGCGGCGGCCACGTTGCCGGCGCCGGCCGCGCGGCGCTCGGCTTCGTCGGAGGCGAGTTGCGAACGGGCGGCGTCGACCTCTTTGCGCGCGCTCACGCCCGCCGCGAAGAGCCGCTGCGCGCGTTGCAGCGCGGCCTGGTCGAACGCGATCTTCGCGCCCCAGCGATCGACGGTTGCGGCGGCGGCTTGGGCGCCCGCGGCGACCGCGTCGGCGCCCGCCTGGCGCGCGGCCAGCGCGTAGGTAGTGCCGTCCAGGGCGGCCAGCGACTGACCGGCGACGACGCGTTCGCCCACGTGCACGTAGACGCTCGCGATGCGACCGGCGACCGCGAACGCGAGCTTGCTGTCCGAACCGGCGCCCGATCCGACGCGGCCGACGGCGTCGACCGTCACGTCGATGGTGCCGTCGCGCGCGATCGCGGTCGCCACCTGCGGCGCTGCGGTCGCGGCGACCGGCGCGGCCGCCCGATGGACGACGATCCAGAGAACCGCCGCGACGGCCACGACGACGATCGCGGCGCCGGCGACGATCGCGGTGCGTTTGCTCACGGTGTCGAGACTCCTAAGGATTCGAGGAAGAGCGCCGCGGTTCGGCGCGCGTCGCCGGTCGCGACCAGACGGTCGATGGCGACCTGCGCGTAGGTTCGACGCGCGTCGCTGAGGTCCAGGCTGGACGAGGCCCCGTCGCGATAACCGCTCTCGACGGCGCGGACTTCGGCCGCCGCTTCGGCAAGCGCGCGATCGGCGGCCAGGGCGGCCGCGCGGGCGGCGACGGTGTTGCGCCAGCCCGCCGCGACCTCGACCCGGATCCGCTGTTCGTCGCCGTCGAGGCGCGCCGCCGCCTGATCGCGACGCGCGCGTTCGGCGTCGACGCGGGCGCCGGCGGTATTGGAGATGGGAAGGGCGAGCGTCACCGTCGCGCTGGGCCCGGAGACGTGCCGGCCGGAGTCCGTGCCGGTCGCCCACCCGGCCTGCGCCACCAGCGACGGCAGACCGGCGCGGCGGGCCGCGGCGATCGCCGCGTCTTCGGACGCGAGCGCGGCGCGGTCGCCGGCCAACTCGGACCGGCGTGCGAGCGCGAACGCGACCGCGTCGTCGGCGCTCGCAGGGATGCTCGCGGCCGGATCGGCGGGCGAGGCGGGAAGGGAGACGGCATCGTCCGCGACGCCCATCTCGACCGCCAGCGCGTGCACGGCGTTGGCTTCGTCGGCGCGGGCGGATGCGGCGTCGGCGGTATCGCGGGTGAGCGCGACGTCCGCGCGTACGACGTCGAGGCGCGGTGCGTCGCCGGCGGCGAAGCGCAGTTTGGCGGCGCGGTCGTCGGCCCTGCCGGTCGCCACGATCGCGTCGCGCAGCGCGCGCACGTCGCGCGCGCGCAAGGCGTCGACGTAGAGCGTGATGCCGGCGATGCGCTCGGTCCGTTCCGCGCCGAGCAGATCGGATTCGGCCGCGCGCAGGTCGGCCTGCGCCTGCGCGACGGCCGGCGCGCGGCCCGCGATGTCGCCGAGCGCGATCTGCGCGCCGGCGGTGGTGAGGTGCTGGACGATCGTGCCGCTCTCGCCGCTCTGCGGCGATTGCGCGTAGGACGCGAACGCTTGCGGCGCGCCCGACCCGGTCGCGGCGGCGACCAGCGCGCGCTTTTCGCGGACGACGGCGCGCGCCTGTGCGACGCCGGGCGAACGCGCGAGCGCCGCCCGCTCGACGTCGGCCAGACTCAAGGTGGCGGCGAGGGTTGCGGCGGCGATCATGCGCGCTCCTTTGCGGTGAACCCGGCGTAGAGCACCGGAATGGCGATCAAGGTGAAGACGGTCGCCGTCGAGAGGCCGCCGATGACGGCGATCGCGAGCGGGCGTTCCATCTCGGATCCGGATCCGAGTCCGAAGGCGAGCGGCAGCAACCCGCCGATGGCGGCGAAGGTGGTCATCACGATCGGCCGCAGACGCATGCGTCCGGCGGTCACCAGGGCGTCCTCGATCGACGCACCTTCGGCGCGCGTCCGGTTCGCGACGTCGATCAGCAGGATGCCGTTCTTGACGATCAGTCCGACCAAGAGCAGCAATCCCATGAACGACGAGACGTTGAAGGGGGTGCGGGTGATGAAGAGCGCCGATGCGACGCCGATCAGCGCCAGCGGGATGGCGGTCAGCACGACCAGCGGAAGGCGGTACGAACTGAAGGTCGCGAGCATCACGAAGAAGACCAGCGCGATCGCGATCGCGACGACCGTCGCGAACTCGCGGAACGACTGCTGCTGCGCGCGATAGGCGCCGCCGATCGACCAGGTATAGCCGGGCGCGAGCGGCGCCCTCGCGAGGGCGTCGCGGACCTCTGCGACGACGGCGGAGAGAGTGGCGCCGCCGTAGTTCGCGGTGACGATCACGACGCGCTGGCCGTTCTCGTCGGTCACGTCGCTGGTCAGGACGTCGCGCGTGGTCGACGCGAGCGCCCCGAGCGGCAGCACGCCGGCCGAGGTCGCGAGCAGTCCCGAGCCGGGAAGCCCGGTCGCCGCGCCGGCCCGAACGCGCACCGGGATCAGCGTGGACGCGCCCGCCAGGCTGGTCGCGACGGATCCCTGGGTCGACGCGGCGATCGCATCGCTCACGTCGCCGGCGCTGAGCCCGAGGGCCGCCAGACGGGCGGCGTTGGGCGCGACGCGCACGGCCGGGTCGTCGCGGACCACGCCCGAGAAGACGTCGGCCACGCCCGGCAGCTTGCCGATCCGGTCGGCGATCGCGGTCGCCGTGGCCTCGAGCATCCGTTCGTCGCTCCCGCGCACCGTGATCTCGAGCGGCGCGGGCGCGCCCGAGATGTCGTTGATCATGTCCTCGAGGATCTGGTGGAAGTCCAATTGCACGGCCGGGACGGACGCCTGCATGGCGTCGCGCATCCGGTCGCTGACGGTCTCGTAGGCGTCGCGCTGCGACCGCGGCTTGAGCGCGATCCGAAGGGTGCCGTTGCGGACGGGCGTCGGCGAGAACCCGTTGGTGTCGATGCCGGTGAAGCGTCCGACCGATGCGACCGCCGGGTCCGCCAGCGCGACCCGTTCGAGCTGGGTGGCGGCGTCGTCGCTCGCGTCGAGCGCGGTGCCGACCGGCATCTGATACCGGATCTCGAACTGGCCCTCGTCGAGCGCGGGGAGGAAGTCGCTCGGCAAGCGCGTCAGCAACACGGCGGTCACGACCAGGACGCCGGCCGATGCGGCGTAGACGGCGCGGCGATGCGAGAGCGCCCAGCGCAGGAGCGGCTCGTAGCGCGCCAGCAGACGGGCGATCGCGCCGACGTCGTCGTGGATGGCGTTGGCGGGCTGGACCATCTTCTCGGCCAGGATCGGCGTGAGGAAGATCGCGAGGCCGAGCGAGACCACCAGCGACGTGCCGAGCGTCACCGCGAGCGCCTGGAAGAAGAAACCCGAGACGCCCGAGAGCAGCAGGAGCGGCACGAACACCACGACCGTGGTCAGCGTCGACGCGCTCATCGGCGCGATCAGTTCGCGCATCGAGCGGACGATCACCGCGCGCTTGTCGTCGCCGGGGTAGGCGTGCAGGTTCCGCGCGATGTTCTCGATCACCACGATCGCGTCGTCGATGATCAGCCCGACCGCCACCGCAAGGCCGCCGACGCTCATCAGGTTGAGCGATTGGCCCAAGCGCCCGATCGCGAAGATGGTGATGGCGATCGCGAGCGGGATGACGATCGCGGCGATCAGCGTCATGCGCAGATTGCGCAGGAACAGCAGGATGACGCCGATCGCGAGCAGGGCTCCGAGGCCGATGGCGTCGCGCAGGCTGCTCTGCGAATCGCGGACCAGACGCGTCTGGTCCCAGTACTTGTCCGCGGTGGTGCGTCCCGGGAGGCGCGGTGCCAGGTCGCGCATGCGCGCCTCGATCGCGTCGGCCATCTTGACGGTGTCGGCGCCCGGGAGCGCGTAGAAGTTCAGGCCGACGGCGTGCCCGCCGTCGTAGGACATCGCGGTCGTGGACGGCGCGACGCCGAGCGAGACGCGTCCGAGCGCGTCGAGGCGCGTCGGAACGCGGTGCGCGTCCGGGACGACGACGGCCCCGAGCGAGCGCGCGTCGAGGATGCGCGAATCGACCACCAGGACGTTGCGCTGGGCGAAGGCGGTAGCGATGCCCGGCGCGGTGACGGCGTTCGCGTCGGCGATCGCGCGCCCGACGTCGGCCGCCGAGAGCCCGTGCGCGGCCAGCGCCGCCGGGCTCAGGTCGACGTGGTATTCGCGCTCGGGGCCGCCGACCGCGAGGATGCGCGCGAGCCCGGGGATGCCGGAGAACTGCGGCACGAGGTTCTGCGCGAGCAGTTCGCGGACGATCGTCTGCGAGAGGACGGGCGATGCGAAGGCGTACGAGAGTACCGGTTCGCTGTTGGGATTGACCACGGTCGCGCTGGTCGCGATGCCGGGCGGCAGCGCCGCGCCGGCGGCGGCGATCGCCTGATCGACCGCCTGCAGGTCGTTGCGGACGTCGCTCTTGGGATCGAACTCGACGATCAGCTCGGCGCTGCCCTGGGTCGAGGTCGCGAGCGTACGTACCACGGACGGCAACCCGCCGAAGGCGCGCTCGAGCGGCTGGGCGATCGCGAGGCGGACGCGTTCGGGAGGCAGGTCGCCCGCCTCGACGACGACGTCGACGCGCGCGAACGACATCGTCGGGAAGATCGATGCCGGGATGGTGGTGTAGGCGAACGCGCCCAGGATGGTCAGAGCCGCCACGAGGAAGACGATGCTTCGCTCGTGGCGGAGTGCGAACTCGTGGAGTTTCAGGGTTAGTCGGTGTCCTTGTCGATCGAATCTTCGATCACCTTACCGGTGATCGCGTCGACGCCGACTTCGTGGACGACCTTGCCGACCTTGACGTCGAAGCTGTAGCGCAGGCCGCCGTTCTCTCTCTCGAGTTCCTGATCGACGATGGTGCCGCGCTCTTTCGCGAGCGCGATGGTACGGGCTCGGACGAGGCCGACCTTAGCTTGCGGGAGATACTGGGCTCCCTTGAGGGGGGCCGCCGAGGCGGCCAGCGGTGCCGCGATGGCCGCGGCGAGTGCGAGGACGAGCAGGTTCTTCATGGAGATAGTCTAGACGGTCAAGATGACGGCCAGATGAACGCCACGTATCCGCCGGATGGCGGGCGATTCGAGAGTTCGATCCCTCCTCCGTTGGCCTCGATCAGCGTCCGGGCGATCGCGAGACCGAGGCCGGAACTGCCGCGCGGGCGGGATGGATCGCCCCGCCAGAAGCGTTCGGTGGCGTGCTCGAGGCCCTCGGGGCTGAAGCCCGGTCCGGTATCGCCGACCCCGAGGGCGTGCGGGCCGATCTCGATCGCGACGCGGCCGCCCGGCGGCGTCCACGCGATCGCGTTGTGCACCACCGCCGTGAGCGCGCGCTCGATCGATGCGGCGTCGGCGGCGAGCTGATCGGGCGCGCTCCCGCCGACCAGCAGCGCGACGTTCTTGGCTCGCGCGCTCGGTTCGAGATGCTCCGCGACGTCGTGCGCCAGCGTCGCCAGATCGACCGGTCCGCGCGCCATCGCGCCGGCATCGGCGCGCGACGACGCCAGCAGCGCTTCGACGAGTTCCTCGAGCCGGTCGGCCTCGCGCGCGATGGTGGCCAGCGCGCGCCGGTATTCGTCGCCGGCGCGTTCGCGGCGCAGCGCCAGGTCGGCCTCTGCGCGGATGACCGAGAGCGGCGCGCGCAGCTCGTGCGATGCGTCGGCGGTGAAGCGGTGCTGCCGGGTGAAGGCGGCCTCGAGACGATCCAGCATGCGATCGAACGCGACCGAAAGGCGGCCGAGTTCGTCGTCGCCGGGCGCGTGCAGGCGACGCGAGAGGTCGTGCGCTTCGATGTCCGTCGCCAGCGCCGACATGCGTCCCAGCGGCCGCAACGCCCGGCCGGCCAGCAGCCATGCGGCTCCGGCCGCCAGCACCAGGATGGCCAGCGCGATCGCGGCCATGCCGAGCACGACCGAGCGTTCGAACTCGTCGATCGAGTCGCTCTCGCGCCAGGAGACCGAGTAGCCGACCGTCGATCCGTCGGCGATCTCGATCGGCGCCACGAAGGCGCGCAGGGCGCTCTCGCCCTTTCCGAGGTCGAAGGTATGCGGTTCGGCGTTCGCCAGGGTCGAGGCCACGATCTCGGGCGGCACGCGTTCGACGCTCCGGGCGAGCGTGCGCCCGCGCGCGTCGAGGATGGCGCCCGCGACGTCGCGGGTGAAGATCGCGTCGAACTGCCGGCGGTCGTCGGGATCGACCCGGAGCCGGCCGTCGCGCCAGATCGCAAGGGGCGCGGCCGCGTGCGCGGCCGCTTCGAGCCGCGCGTCGAGACCGGTGCGCTGGACCCGGTCGATCGTCACGATCGAGACGATCGCGAAGATCAGCAACCCGATCCCCAGACCGATGCCGTACGTCCAGGCGAGCCGCGCGCGCAGGGTCACGGCGGCGCGCTCAGCCGGTAGCCGGAACCGCGCACGGTCGCGAGCAACTGCGGCGCACCGGCCTCCGCGAGCTTTGCGCGAAGACGGCGCACGTACACGTCGACGACGTTGGATTCGACGTGCGCGTCGCGCTCCCACAACGCGTCTTCGAGCGCCGCCCGCGTGACGACCGTTCCGGGGCGCCGCAGGAAGTATTCGAGGAAAGCGGTCTCGCGCGCGGTCAGCACGATGGGTCGGTCTCGCCAGGCCGCGGCCCGACGCGCGACGTCGAACGATAGGCCCTCGAACGAGAGCGTCTCGGTCGGCAGCGTCGCTTCGCGGCGCGTGATCGAGCGCAGGCGCGCTTCGAGTTCGCCGAACACGAACGGCTTACGTAGGAAGTCGTCGGCCCCCGCATCGAGCCCGGCGATCACGTCGTCGCTGGTGTCGCGCGACGTCAGGAGCAGCACGGGGGTCGCGATGCCGCTCGCGCGCGCCTCGCGGACGATGGTCGGGCCGTCGCTTCCGGGCAGGTTCCAATCGACGATGGCACCGTCGGACTCACCCGTCGCCAGATGCAGCGCGCCGTCGGTCCCGGTCGCGACCGCGTCGACCACGTGGCCTTGCTCGGTCAGGCCGCGATGCAGCACGTCGCGCAGCGCATCGTCGTCTTCGACGACGAGCAAGCGCACCGGTCAGCTCTTCGGCGCGACGAAGCGCGCGGAGATCCGGTCCGGGACGATCCCGGCGGCGCGGGCGCGGGCGAACAGTTCGCTCGCCGCCGCCATGCCTTCCGCGCCGAGGTCGTCGCTGAAGTCGTTCACGTAGAGCGCGATGTGCTTGCGCATCACCTCGTCGTCCATCTCGAAGGCGTGCTCTCGGACGAACGGCATGATCGCGTCTTCGTCGGCCCGCGCGAACGCGAGGCTGCGGCGGATGGCATCGTCGATCTCGCGGGCATCGGCGTCGGCGACGTCGTCGCGGACGAGGATCGCGCCGAGCGGGATCGGCATGCCGGTCTCGCGTTCCCACCACTCGCCCATGTCGGCGACGCGCGCGAGCCCGGCCGCTTCGTAGGTGAAGCGCGACTCGTGGATCACCAAGCCGGCTTCGACGTGTCCTTCCGCGACCGCCGAGACGATCGTGTCGAAACGCATCTGGATCGCGTGCGGTTTCATCCCGAGCGCGAGCTGCAGAAGCATGAACGCCGTCGTCTTCTCGCCGGGGATGGCGATCAGCTTGTCCCGGTACGCCTCGAGTTCGGCCGGCGCGCCCGGGCGCGTGATCAGCAGCGGCCCGCAGCCCCGGCCGAGCGCGCCGCCCGCCCGCAGGATCCGATAGCGGTTCATCAGGTAGGGGATGGCGCCGTAGCTGACCTTGGTCAGCGGGTATTTCGCCTGGGCCGCATGCGTGTTGAGCTCCTCGATGTCCTCGAAGACGACCTTGACGGACGGCGCGCCGGGAAGCAGACCGTTGGTGAGCGCGGCGAAGATGTAGGTGTCGTTCGGACACGGCGAGTAGGCGAGTTCGAGGTCGTCCACGTTCACCGCGCCGCCGTCAGCGAGAGCAGCGCGCCGAGCACGGGCTCGAGGCCGGCGACGCCGGCCGCGAAGTCCCAGCGGCTGCGGCTGCGTTCCCCGACCCGATTGGAGATGCCGCGCACCTGGATGGCCTTTACGCCGGCGATCTCGGCGGCCCGCAAGACGGCGAAGCCCTCCATGCTCTCGGTCTGCGCGCCGCGTTCGGCCAGACGCGCGGCGGTGGCTTCGGTTGCGGTGACGCGCGAGACGGTCACGCCGCGACGCGCGCGGTAGCCGAGTTCGGTCAAGGCGTCGACCAGCGTCAGATCGGAGGTCGCCCGATCGTGCGCGCGCAGACCGTCCGGCAGCTGGATCGGGTCGCCGGTCTCGAGATCGAGCGCGTAGGCGTCTTCGCTCACCACCACGCCGTCGCCGATCGCCGCGTCGCCGTCGAACGCACCGGCGATGCCGGCGTTGATGACGAGCTCGTAGGAACTCTGCGCGAGAGCGCGCGAGACATTGGCGGCGGCGTCGACCGGACCGACGCCGGTGACGAGCACTTCCACGTGCGGTTGCGGCGCCAAGAACGCGAGTTCTTTGGCGACCGCGCAGACGATCAGGATCATCGGATCAACGTACTCCCATGTACTTATGCGTCTGCAGAGAGATCTTGAAACGCTTGGGATGACGTTTCGCGTAGTCGACCGCGAGCGCTACGTTGCTCGGTTTGTTGCCTTCGGGCTGCAGCAGGACGGTCGGTTGATGCTCGAAGAGCGGGAGGTGCTCTTCGGGGATGCGACCGTCGACGATCAACTTCGCCTCGTTCGCGCGCCGCGCCATCCGCGGATCGACGCGTTCCTTGGGAGAGACGCACAGCCACACGTCGTCGGGAAGCTCGGTGAAGATGGTCCCGTTGGATTCGATGTGGACGCGCCGGCCGTCGGCCTGCAGCGCGGGGATCAGCACCAGGGTCTGGGCCTGCGCGAGCGGCTCGCCACCGGTCAGGATGACCATCGGACAGTCACCGCCCTCGGCGCGGACGCGCGCCACCACCTCTTCGACGCTCGCGACGAACTTGAGCGCGTAGTCGGTATCGCAGAACCCGCAGGCGAGATTGCAGCCGGCCAGCCGGACGAAGACCGCGGGAGTGCCCGCCCACGTGCCTTCGCCTTGGATGCTGTAGAAGATCTCCGCGAGTTGCAGGCTCATCGGCAGGTCAGGCGATGACGTCGGCGCGCGTGAGGACCGCCTGCGACGAGGCGGTCTCCCACAGCACGACTTCGTCGAGGGTGTCGAGGTGCGGTGCGAGCCGCTCCCAGATCCAGAGCACGATCCGTTCGGCGGTCGGATTCTCGATCAGATCGTTGAGCGTCTGATGGTCCAACACGTCGACCACGTAGAGGCGGACGGCGGTCTTGATGGCGTCGAAGTCCTCGACCATGCCGCGGGCCGGTCCGTCGGCCTGCAAGGGGCCGCGGATGGCGACCTCGAGCCGGTACGAGTGGCCGTGCATCCGGGCGCATTTACCGGGATGGTGGGGCAGCACGTGGGCCGCCTCAAAACGAAAGTGTTTGCGAATCTGCATGGAACTTGTCGGACATGGTTCTTAAGACGAATCGCGACCGCCTGGTCGTGACGGCCGTGACCGGCGCGGTGGCGCCTTCCCTGACCAGTTCGGGGCTCTACGACGTGAGTTTCGAGGGCGAGGCGTTGATCGTGCCCAGCGTCGGCGGCATCACCCCCAACGTCCGGGTCGGCGACTCGGCCTTCGCATTCTTCGCCGACCATATCGAGCCGGCCGTGAGCGCCCGGCACGAGGACGACAAGATCAATCTCTCGTTCAACGTCTTGGCCTGCATCGGCAACGAGGCGGTGGTGACCTCGGGCGACGCCAAGGGCGCGACCGGCCGGGTCACCGGCAAGCACGGCGGCGTCGAACACGTGATGATCGACTTCACGCCGGAGATCATGCGAAAGATGGTCGTCGGCGACACGATCCAGATCTGGGCCTGCGGCGTCGGCCTGAAACTCGAGGATGCGGGCGACGTGAAGGTCTTCAACGCCGATCCCGATCTGCTCGACGCCTGGGGGGTCGCGGTCGCCGGCGGGCGCGTATCGGCGCGGGTCGCCAAGACGATCCCGGCGGCCGTGATGGGCAGCGGGCTCGGACGCGCGACCGTCGCGCGCGGCGACTACGACATCCAGACCTTCGACGACGCGACCGCCGAGCAGTACGGCCTGCGCGACCTGCGCTTAGGCGACGTAGTAGCGATCGTCGACGCCGACAACAGCTACGGCCGCATCTATCGCACCGGCGCGATCAGCGTCGGCGTGGTCGTCCACGGCAGCAGCTTCATCGCCGGCCACGGCCCCGGCGTCACCACGCTGCTCACGAGCGCGAGCGGCGCGATCGACGTGACCGTCGATGCGAGTGCGAACTTGGCGACGATTCTGGGCCTGCGCGGAACCTGACGAGCAGCGGTCTCGCCGCCGGCCATCACTCGTTGCTGAAGACCGATCCGTGCGGGATCGCGCTTCCGCGCCAACCGTCCGGCCAGGCGCGGGTGAAATCGATCGATTTCGGATCGAGCGCGAGCTTGCCCGTCGCGCGGTCGATGGTGGCGAAGAGCGCGTGCGTTCGTAGCGCACCGATGCCCGTGATCACGATGCGGTTGCCGTTCGGCTCGATCCCGAGCCAATGCGGATACTCGTCCGGCTTGAGCAGGATGCGGCCGACCTCGTGCGGATGGAGAGGATCGTGCATGTCGAGACTCACGACTGCGTGGCCGCTCTGCATGGATTCGACCAGGTAGTCACCGACGACGATCGGGACCTCGCATACGCGGTAGCCGAAATCGTAGACGTGTCGTACCGTCGGATGCTCTCCATCCAGGCCGCGCACGACGAAGAGCCCGCAGTTGAACGTCGGCATGGCTACGGTGATTCCATCGGCCAGCAGGCGCGGCTCCGATGAGTCGGACGACGGGTCGTTGTACCATTCGCCCGGCTTCGGCAAGACGATCGTCTCGAGCAGTTTGAGATCGGAAAGACGCCACACTTGAAGGACGTGGCTGACCTGGGCGCCCATCATGTCGGCGCTGCTGGTCACGACCCGGTCGAGCTTCGCGACGACGGCCATGCTATAGGGGCGGATATTGCGGTCGATCTTCGGGCTCGCGGCCGAGCCGCTCTTGACGACATGCCCGCTCGCGTCGAATTCCACCAGCCCGCCTGCCGCGTGATTGAATCCGCCCGAGTATTGGAACGTCGCGAGGGTATCGCCGTTCGCCAGCGGGGCGAACGAATGCGGATATTGATACGAGCCGATGCTTCCGAACTGGAATTTCAGATGCGGATGGGCGGCATCGTGGAGATCGATCGCGTACGTCCGGTTCGCGAGCCAGTCGTTGGCGAAGAGCACGTCGTCCGGGGGCAGGGCATAGTCGGTGTGGTGCGCCATCTTTGCGCCGCCGCCGACCGGCAGCATCGCGACCAGACGCCCGAACGGCTTCGCATCCGACGCGACGTCGAAGACGGCGAGGAAGTCCCGACCGGTCTTCGGCATCGAGCGCATCCCAGGGCTCGGCGCGCTCGCCTCCATCGCCCAGGCGAACAGGTAGTGGCTCGGGCGAGGTGCCGGCGCGACGCCGAACAGGAGCAGGGTCCCGAGGATCAGGAGCTTTCGCACGGTGCGCGCCTTTCGATCAGCGATGTCCTAAGTGCCAGCCGTGCTTTTCGCATTCGTACGGCGCGAGTCGCACGGTGGTTTTCGGGATGGCTTTCTCGGCGGCTTTCCTGGTCGGGAAAGCCGCCTTCGGCGCGCCGGTCTTGTTGTAGCAGCTGCGGGGGCCGCCGTATTTTCGGGGAACGTCTGCCATGATGGTGGTGGCGCCTCGTTCTACAGCGTACCCGTCGGGCCCATGGCTTCGAGGCGTTTCTTGAGGTCGGCGAGGAAGCCGCTGGCGACGTAGCCGTCGACCACGCGATGATCGAGGCTCAGGCACGAGTTCATTATGTGACGGATGGCGATGGCGTCGTCGGCGACGACGACCGGCTTCTTGACGACCGTCTCCATGGTGACGATGCCGGCCTGACCCGCGTTGATGATCGGCGCGGACGCCCAACTGCCGTTGGCGCCGTTGTTGTTCACCGTGAACGTGCCGTCGCGGACGTCGTCGGCCGAGAGCTTGTTCTTGCGGGCACGATCGATCAGGTCCCCGGCGGCGATCGCGAGGCCTTTGATCGAGAGCTTGTCGGCGTTCTTGATGACCGGCACGACCAGGTTGGTCGCCAGGCCGATCGCGATGCCGATGTTGACGTCCTTGTTGACGTGGATGCCCTCGGGCACGAACTTCGCGTTCATCAGCGGGTAGCTCGCGATCGACTCGACGACCGCCCGGATGAAGAAGGGCAAGAGCGTGAGCTTGTAGCCGGTCTCGGCCTCGAAGCGGTCCTTCTCTCGCGCGCGCCACTTCCAGACGTTGGTGACGTCGACTTCGACCATCGACCATGCATGCGGCGCGTTGTGCTTGGACTCGACCATCCGCTCCGCGATGATGCGGCGCGAGGTGGTGAGCGGGATGGTCGTGCCGGGGACCGGGTTGCCGTACGAGGTCTGACCGGTGCGCGGCGCGGCGACCGGCGGCGGTGCGGCGGCGCCGAAGTTGGTGCCGACCGCGATCGATTGCGCGACGGCGGCGGCCGGCCCCATGGCGGCGGCGGTCACGACGTCCTGCGCGGTCACGCGGCCGTTCGTGCCGGTGCCGGTGACGGTCCGGATATCGACGCTATGCTCGCGCGCCAGGCGACGGACGGCGGGCGAGACGCCGCGCAGCGCTTCGGCGGGCGTGCCGACCGACGGCGCGGCGTGACCGTTGCTCGACGCCGGCTTCGGCGACGATTGCGGGATGTTGAATCCCGGCACCGGTTCGGCGTTCGCGCTCTCGGCCATCGCATCGGGAGTCGCCGGCGGCGCGGTCGCGCTCTGCGGCGCCGGCGCGCCGGCGGTCGCGGCGTCTTCGATGACGGCGATCGGCGTGCCGGTCGGGACGGTCGTGCCTTCTTGCACGAGCAGTTCCTTGATCGTCCCGGTGACCGGCGACGGCACTTCCGAGTTCACCTTGTCCGTCGAGACTTCGACGAAGGCTTCGTACTTCTCGACCGCATCGCCGGGCTGCTTGAGCCACCGCTCGACCGTCCCCTCGGTGACGGTCTCACCGAGTTGCGGCATCGTAATCGTGGTAGCCATAACTAACCAATAGCCTCGATGGATGTGCCCGTGGCAACCCCAGGGGGTTCGGGCGGCGTGTGAAGGGAGGAGCGGAGCCAGGATGGCGGGAGCGACGACGAGGCGAGCGTCCGCCTGAGCCCCACGGGGTTGTCGCGGGCGCATCCAGCGAGACGCATCAGAACTTCACCATTTCGCGCATCGCGCCGGCCATCAGGGACGGCGACGACATGTATTCGTGTTCGAGCGGCTCGGCGTAGCCCATCGCGGGGACGTCGGGCGCGCACAGGCGCCGGATCGGCGCGTCCAGATCGAAGAGCGCCTCCTCGGCGACCATCGCCGAGATCTCGGCGCCGATCCCGCCGAACTTGTTGTCTTCGTGGATGATCAGCAGTTTGCGCGTCTTGCGGACCGACTCCAGGATGGTCGCCTTGTCCATCGGACGGATCGAGCGCAGGTCGATCACTTCGACCGAGTGGCCTTCGCTCTCGAGCTGATTGGCCGCATCGAGCGCCCAGTGCACGTAGAGACCGTACGAGACCACCGTCAGCTGCGTGCCGGTCTTCTTGACGTCGGCTTTGCCGAGCGGGATCGTGTAGTGCCCTTCCGGGACCTCGCCCTTGATCAAGCGATACGTCTTCTTGTGCTCGAGGAAGAGCACCGGATCCGGATCGTCGATGGCCGCATTGAGCAGGCCTTTGACGTCGGCCGGGAAGGACGGCGCCACGATCTTGAGGCCGGGCACGTGGTAGAAGAGCGCCTCGATCGAGACCGAGTGCGAGAGCGCGCCGCGCACGCCCCCGCCGTAGGGCGTGCGGATGACCAGCGGACAGGTGTACTCGCCGTTGCTGCGATAGCGCGTCTTGGCCGCCTCGCCGACGATCTGGTTGAACGCCGGATAGATGAAGTCGGCGAACTGGATCTCGGCGATCGGACGCAGGCCCTCCATCGCCATACCGACGGCGATGCCGACGATGCTGGCCTCGGCGATCGGCGTGTCGATGACGCGATCCGCTCCGAACTCGTTGATGAAGTCCTTGGAGATCAGGAAGACGTTGCCGCGCGCGCCGACGTCTTCGCCCAGGATGAGCGTGCGGTCGTCGGCCTTCATCGCGTCGTAGAGGGTCGCGCGGACCGCCTCGACGTTGTTCATCACTGCCACGGCTGCCAGGCTCCTTCGTAGACGTGTTCGTAGAGGTCCGCTGCTTCGGGGTAGGGCATCGCTTCGGCGCGATCGGTCGCCTCGTTGGTCTCTTGGAGGATCTCTTTCTTCATCGCATCGACGTCGGCGGCGGACATGATGCCATTGTCGATCATGACGCGCTCGAAGCGCGGCACCGGATCGTCCTTGCGATGTTCGACCACCTCTTCGCGGGTGCGGTAGGTCATGTCGTTGTCGTCGGTCGAGTGCGCCAGGAAGCGGTAGCAGGTGCCTTCGAGCAGGGTCGGGCCGCCGCCCGCGCGCGCCAGATCGAGCGCTTCTTTGACGTTGGCGTACGTCTCGATCGGGTCGAAGCCGTTGAAGCGCCGGCCCGGCATGCCGTAGCCGGCGGCGCGCTTCCAGATCTCGGGCTGGCCCATCTGCATGTGCAGCGGCGTCGAGATCGCCCACTCGTTGTTCTCGACCAGCATCACGATGGGCAGCTTGTGGATCGAGGCGAAGTTCATCGACTCGTGCCACTCGCCTTCGCTGGTCGTGCCGTCGCCACAGGTGACCAGCACCGCGCGTCCGGTCTCCTTGCGCATCTTGAGCGCGTAGGCGGCGCCGACCGCGTGCGGGATGTGCGCCGCCAGGATCGACGAGAACGACATCAGGCCGGCTTTTTTCGACGAGTAGTGGTTGGGGAACTGACGCCCGCCGTTGTGATCGGCGGCGCGGGCGAAGAGCGAGAGCAGGATCTCGTAGGGCGTCAGGCCGATGCCGATCGCCAGCCCCAGATCGCGATAGTAGGGCGCGAGGATGTCTTTTCCGCGCTCGAACGCCATCGCGGCGCCGGCCTGGACGGCCTCGTGGCCCTCGCTGCCGAGCGCGAACGGGACCTTGCCTTGGCGGTTGAGCTGGAAGCCGCGATTGTCCAACTGCCGCTGCTGCAGCATGTTGCGGAACATCGCGCGCAACTGGTCGTCGGTCAGCCCGCGCTTGTCGAGCGCGGCGCCCCCCTGCGTATCGGTCTTTGCCATCAGTTCGTTCCTTTTTACGAGCGACGCACGCTGCGCGTCGCTTGGCGCTTCGCTACGCATCCGGCACGGTTGCGCCGGATTCTTCGCTGCGCGCCCCCGCCGCGACTGTCGCGGCGGGACCCCGAAGGGCTGAGTGCTATATCCATGGCTCGTGCCCGCCGGCGTACACGTTGTCGGTCAGGGTCGCCGGGTCGGCGTACGGCATCGCCTCCGCGGCATCGGTGGCTTCGTTCGCTTCTTTGAGGACCGATTGCTTCAAGGCATCCAGGCCGGCCTCCGTGAGGACGCCCCGTTCGACCAGGAGGCGCTCGAAGCACGGGACCGGATCGGTCTTGCGATGGGCCTCGACCTCTTCGCGGCTCCGGTAGGTCCGGTCGTCGTCGTCGGTGGTGTGGGAGAGGAAGCGGTAGCACTTGCCCTCGACCAGCGTCGGGCCGCCGCCGGTGCGGGCGCGCTCCAGGGCCTCGGCGACCGCCTCGTAACACGCGATCGGGTCCATGCCGTCGACGATGACCCCGGGGATGCCGTAGCCGGCCGCCCGCTTGGCGACGTCGGGTTGGCCCATCTGCTTGGAGAGCGGGGTCGAGATCGCCCACTCGTTGTTCTCGCACAGGAAGACGATCGGCAAGCGATGGACCGCCGCGAAGTTGAGCGCTTCGTGCCACTCGCCCTCGCTGGTACACCCGTCGCCGAAGGTGGCCAGGACGGCGCGCCCCGCCTGTTGGCGCAGCTTGATCGCGTAGGCCGCGCCGACCGCATGCGGCAGCTGAGCCGCGATGATCGACGAGATGGTATGGATGCCCAGCTTCTTGCTCGCATAGTGGTGCGGGAACTGGCGGCCGGCCGAATGGTCGGCCGCCCGCGCGAATAGCGAAAGCATGACCTCGTAGGGCGTGAGGCCGACCCCCAGGGCCAGGCCGAGGTCGCGGTAGTACGGGCACAGGATGTCGCTACCGCGTTTGAATGCCATGGCCGCGCCGGCTTGGACCGCCTCGTGGCCCTCGCTCGCCGAGGCGAACGGGATCTTGCCTTGCCGGTTGAGGGCGAAGCCGCGGTTCTCGAGCGTGCGTTGCGCGATCATCACCCGAAGCATCGCGACGAGCTGTTCGTCGGTCAGCGCGGGGGCCTTGGTCGAGGTGGTCACGGGAGGCGTTATCGCTCCCGGACGCCGCGGAATCCTGCGGCTCCGCCGGGAGCGTGCCGATAACTCCGTAAGGAGGGTGAATTCCATGCAGACGACGCTCTATCGCGAGCACCATCGCACGATCCGCGACCTGGTTTCGCGCATCCCGCAGGGAGCGGCCCCGCCGGCCGAAGGCCACGTCCGGCCGGTGCTCGTCAAGCTGACCTGCCTGATCGAGGAACATCACAAGCTGGGCGACGACCGGCTCTATCCGGCCATGCTCGCCAACCCCGACCCGGACGTGCGCGCGACGGCGGAAGCCCTGCAGGCGGAGATGGGCGGCTTCGCCGAGGCCTTCGAACGGTTCTCGGCGCGCTGGATCGCGCCGCACGCGATCGCCAAGGACCCCGACGGATTCGCGCGCGACTGGGCCGGCATCCGCTCCGCGCTCGACGGCCGGCTGGAGCGCGAAGACCGCGACCTGCACATCCTGATGGATCGCGTGGGGCACGCCCGGTAAGGACGTTTCTCCCCGGCGACAAATACAAGCGCCGATGAGGTGTCGTCCCTTTCTGCGCGCCGCGCTCTTTGTCGCGCTTGCCTGCTTCTTTGGTGTCGCGGTACTCGGCTGCGCCGCTCGGGCCGAGGCCGTCGTCGAGTTCTGTCCGGCGGCCGTGATCGGATTCCATCCGATCCTCGAACCCGGCTCCGGCAACGCGGCGAAGACCTACGGCTACAAGATCGGCGCGTTCGGGAAGCGGACGACGAGCGGGACCGTCGCGATCGAGACCGACAAGGGTTGGTACACCACGCCGTTCGGTCCGATCGCGCTGTATTCGTCGACGCGCTCCGTCGGCAGCGGGGCGAACGAGGTCGATCTCAACGCCTTCACCGCGCCGACGCTCTTCGTGGCGTTTCCGCAGAGCGTGGTCGTGCGCCGCATGTTCGTCATCTCCGCAAGCGCCACCGGCGACGGGCTGTTCGGCTGGCAGGCCCGCGGGACGACGCCGTGCGACCCGCCGGTCGCGCTGACGCCGCCGGAATACGCCGCGGTCTGGAGCGCTCCGGACGACGACGAGCATCCACCGACGAGCTTCCGTTCGCCGTTCGCCAAGCCGTCCGTCGCCGGCGCCGCGATGCCGGTCGAGGCGCCCGCCGGAGCGAATTGCGCGCAGCCGTTCGTCGAGGCGCACGTCCTGACGGCTCCCAAAGCGAAATGGCCGGATTCTCTGGGCGAGAACCTCAAGACGCCCTCCTCAGCCGGCGTGGTGGTCGTCGCGCTCGACGGCCGAGGAAAGGTCGAAGACGTGTGGCCGTGGCTACCGTCACCGTACGAGGAGTTGAACGCCGTCCAACTCGATGCGGCGAATCGAGCGACCTACGCGCCGGCGATCGCGCTCTGCCGCCCCGTCCCCTCGCTGCTGTTCTACCGCTACGATTGGAAGCCATGAACGTGCGTTCGTTTCTCTATGCCATCGCGTGTGCGTCCGCTCTTGCGCTTGCCTGCGGGGCGCACGCGCAAGCGCTGGTCGAGTTCTGTCCCGCGACGGTCGCTCTTCACGGGGAACAGACGGTTCCGAGCCAGGATTTCGTCGTGAGTCTCGACGCTCTGGGCGCGCGCACGGTATCCGGCTCGATCGCGGTCCAGACGGAGACCGGATGGTTCCTGGTGTCCGTGCCGGAGGTACCGATCACGGGGCACCAGGTGATTCTGACGTCGTCCCTCGAGACCGCGACGCGCGTCGATTTCTATTCTCAGCCGCTTGCGATCCATTTCGCCGCGCCGGTCACGATCCAGCGCATCTGGATGGCCGAGGCGAAGGCGACCGGCGACGGCGCGTTCGGGTGGGAGGCACGAGGCCGCGTGCCCTGCGATCCCGACGAAGTTGCGTCGCCCGGCGATCACCGGCCCGCGCGCTACCACTCCAGGCTGGCGAAGCCGGAGAGTCCGGTGACGTTGGCGCTGGCCGCACCCGTGCCAGAAGAAACCCCGCTCGGACTCGACTGCCCGCACCCGTTCGTGGGCGCGAAGATCCGTCGCGTCCAAGAACCGGTCATGCCTTACGGAGTCGCCTACCAGGACAACGTCGCGACCGTCGAACTCGCGATCGACGCTCGCGGTCATGCCGTCGATGCGTGGCCCTACGTCCCGTCGCCGTACAGGACCGTCAACGACGCGACCGTTGCGGCGGCGCTAGAGTCGACGTACGAACCGGCCATCGCCTTCTGCCGCCCGGTCCCGGGCCTGTATCTGTTCACCTTCGACATCAGCGGAGAGAACCAATGAGCGGAACGGTCATCGCCGCACCGGTCGAGGACCTGGTCCGGTATCGCCGGCACTTCCACGCGCATCCGGAACTCTCGCTGGTCGAATTCGAGACCGCGAAGTATCTCGAACGCGAGCTGGCGGCGTGCGGGTTCGACGATCTGCGCACCGGCATCGCCGGAACGGGATTGCTCGCGACGCTGGTCGGCGGTCTGCCCGGCCCGGTGACGCTGCTGCGCGCCGATATGGACGGTCTGCCGGTGACGGAGCTTGGCGAGGCGGCCTATGCGTCGAAGAATCCGGGGGTGATGCACGCCTGCGGTCACGACGGCCACATGGCGATCCTGCTCTGCGCGGCGCGCGAGCTAGCCAAGCACCGCGACCTCGTCAAGGGGACGATCGTGTTCTGCTTCCAGCCGGGCGAAGAAGGGCCGGCCGGCAACAAGATGATGATCGACGACGGCGCGCTCGAGAACCCGCACGTCGACCGCGCGTTCGCGCTCCATCTGTACAGCGGACTCGACGTCGGCAAGATCGGGGTGCGCGACGGCGCGTTCTTCGCTTCCTCGGATCGCTTCGAGATCACGATCGAAGGCAAGGGCGGTCACGGCGCGATGCCGCACGCCTCGGTCGACCCGATCGTCGCGGCCGCGCATTTGGTGACGATGCTGCAGACCATCCCGAGCCGCGAGATCGCGCCGAAGGATCCGGTGGTGGTCACGGTCGGCAAGATCGAGAGCGGCACGACCTTCAACGTCATCCCCGACGACGCGCACATGCAGGGCACGGTCCGCGCCTTCGACGACGCCGTCCGCCGGTCGATCCCGGAGCGGATCGAACGCATCGTCGAAGGCGTCTCTGACGCGCTGCGGACGGACTACGCGTTCGAATACGATTTCGGCTATCCGCCGACCGTCAACGACACCGGCGCCAACGACGTCGTGCGCGCGGTCGGCGAGCGGGCGGTCGGCGCGGAGAACGTGGTCGACCCGCACGACGTGGTGCTCTGGGCCGAGGACATGTCCTACATGCTGCAGGAGCGTCCGGGCGCGTACTTCGTGGTCGGCATCCGCGGCACGCAAGCGGGACTCTACCCGCAGCACAGCGCGCGTTACGACATCGACGAGCGTTCGCTCGAGGTCGGCTTCGAGATGATGACCGGCATCGCATTGCACGGCTAGGGAACCATGCAAGACGTGAGCCGGCTGTGGGTTCGCAGGTCGGCCATCGGCGCTCTATGCATCCTCGTCTGCGTGCTGGCGCTGGTGCTTCAAGAGGCGTGGGACGCCGCAAAGCTTGCGAGATACCCGCACGGCTGGTTCGTCGTCGACACGCAAACGAGCTTAGGCTCAAGGGGGCGCAGCATCGCACAGACGAGGCGGGCCATCGGCGGACCGCTCGGCACCGAAGGTCTCTGCCGAGTCCGATTTCCGAGCGCATTTGTCGACCGTCGGAACGGGGATTTCCTATCGTGTCAGGAGCTTACCATCGATGAGGCCGATGCGATTTGGGACCGATCCTACGGACCAATGCCATGACGCTCGCCGGCCTCCGCATGGTGGAACGTCAGGTCTTACTATCCATCTTCCCGATGACGTCGGCCGCGGCTTTGTAGGCTTTGCCCAGCAGGTCGCGGACCTGGGGGGCGGCCTTGACGGCTTCGGCTTTGGCGGTCTCGACGGCTTGGGTAGCCTGATGGCCGGTCACGCTGGCGCTCTCGCGGGCGCGCTCGCTCAGGTCTTTGCCGAGGTCCCGGGCCTGTTGGAGGGCCTTCTCCACGAAATCGTTGCTCATGCTCCCACGTACCCGCGAAGGTGCCAAGACGTTTCATTCGTCGCGGCGAACGGGGCCGAATGGCTCTGAACGATGTCCGCCGCTACGTGATCGTCGGGAACGGCTTCGCCGGGACGACCGCCGCCGAGCATCTGCGCAAGCACGATCCGACCTGCGAGATCCACCTCTTCGGCGACGAGCCGTACACGCTCTACAACCGCATCTCGCTGCCGCCGATGCTGCGCAAGCAGATCCCCGAGGCCAAGGTGATGATCCGCGATCGCGCGTGGCACGAGACCAACCGGATCGACCTGCATCTCGAGACCCGCGTGGAACGCATCGACACGGCCAAGAAGGTCGCGATCGCCAAAGGGGTCGAGTATCCGTACGACGCCCTGCTGATCGCGACCGGCGGACGCCCGAATCCGGCGCCCGCGCCGGGCGGAGCCGGGGCCGAGAACGTCTTCAACTTCCAGTACCTCGACGAAACGCGCGCCATCTCCGAACGGCTCGAGACGGCCACGGCGGCGGTCGCCATCGGCGGGTCCTACATCGCCTACGAACTCGCCGAGGCGTTCGCATCGCGTAAGGTCGAGGCGCATTGGGTGATGCGCGGTCCGCACGCGCTCCACCGCGTGCTCGACGACGTCGCCGGCGAGTTCGTCGACAACGCGGCCAAGGCGGACGGCGTGCACATGCACTACGGCGCCGAAGTCGCCGAGTTCGTCCGTTCCAACGGCGCCGTCTCAAAAGTGACGCTCAAGGACGGCAGCGAGATCGCGGCCGACTGCTACGGCGTCGGGTTCGGGCTGACCATGAACATCGAGATCCTCGACGGCACCGAGGTCGAGGTGAGCAAGAACGGTATCCTCTGCAACGACCGGTTGGAGACAAACGTGCCGGGAATCTTCACGGCCGGCGACATCGCGGACTTCTTCGATCCGATCCTCGAGATGCGCTACCGGATGGGCACCTGGAACAACGCCGGCGCGCACGGCAAGCTGGTCGCGCTCAACATGATCGGCGGATCGGAGCCGTACCACGACGTGCCGGAGTATTCGTCGCTGCTCTTCAAGGGGCAGACCATCACGCAGTTCGGACTCTCGCCGGAACTGCAGCCCGAGATCGAACTGGTGCGCAAGGTCGACGCCGAAAAAGGCTGGTACCGCTCGCTGTTCTTCTGGCGCGACCGGCTGGTCGGCGGGATCATGCTGGGCAAAGGCAACCGCGCCGGCAAACGCAAGTACGTCGAGGCGATCAAAGCCAAAGAGTCGTTCCCGAAACCCGAGCGCGAGGCGATGCTCGACTGGACCGCGTAGGCGTCCGCGCCGGCTAGATCGTCACCGTCTCGCCGCGTTTGGCGACCTCGCCGTCCCAGCCGTTGCCGCTTTCGACCATCGCGACCAGTGCGGTCGCGGACTCGACCTCGCCGTGGACCGCGTAGAAATGCGGCTTGCTGGTGCACGTCGCGAACCAGCGTTTGAAGTCGTTCTTGTCGGCGTGCGCGGAGTAGCCTTGCAGATTGAGCAGCTGGCAGCGCACCGGCAGGGAGTCGCCCATGATCTTGACCGTATGCGCGCCGTGGACCAGCAGGAAGCCGAGCGTGCCGGCGCCTTGGTAGCCGACGAAGATAATGCTGGCGGTCGGATCCGAGAGATTGTTGTGGATGTGGTGGAGCACGCGTCCGCCCGCGGCCATGCCGCTGGCCGAGATGATGACGTGCGGTCCCTTGACGCCGTTGAGCGTCTTAGACTCGTCGGTGGTGCGATGGACGGTGAAGTTCTTGCAGCCGAAGGGAGCGCCGTCGGTCCCGAGCGGGATCGGCTTGTGCGCGTCCGGATATTTCGCGAAGAGCGCGTCGACCTTGTCGGCCATCGGGCTGTCCAAGTGGATCGGCAGCGTAGCCAGCCGCGGCTCGGTGTTCTGGAGCTGGGCGATGGCGTAGATGATGTCCTGCGTGCGTTCGACCGCGAAGGCCGGGATGACGATCGCGCCGCCGCCCGCGATGCCTTTGAGCAGCGCGTCGCGGAGCGCCTCGAGCGGCTGCGGCGGATGGACCTGCCCGCCGTAGGTGGACTCGCAGACCATCAGGTCGGGCGCGCCGATCGGGTCGATGTCGTAGAGCAGCGGCCGGTCGTAGCGGCCGATGTCGCCGGAGAAGAGCGCCTTCTTGCCCTCCATCTCGAAAGTGACGAAGGCCGAACCGATGATGTGCGCGGCGTTGGCGTAGGTCGCCGTCGCGACCCCCGCGACGTCGAAGGGCGTATGCAGCGGCTGCGGGCGGACCAGCGTCAGCGTTTTGGCGACGTCGGCTTCGTCGTAGAAGGGTGGGAGCGCGTGCGGCCGTTCGTGGTGGAAGCCGCGCTGCGTCAGATGCTCCTGGAGATGCGCCGAGTCTTCGAGCACGATTTCCATCAGCGCTTCGGTCGGCGGCGTGCAGTAGATCGGACCCTTGAAGCCGTCCTTGACGAGCTTGGGCAGGTAGCCGATGTGGTCGAGGTGCCCGTGGGTGATGACGACCGCCGCGATCTCGGAGGGCGGGATGGGCATCGGCGCGTCGTTGAGCGCGCGCACGTCGACCACGCCTTGGAACAGGCCGCAGTCGACCAGGAAGTGCTTGCCGCCGGTCGTCACCAAGTGCTTGCTGCCGGTGACGGTTCCGGCCGCACCGATGAAGGTCAGTTCAGCCACGCGTCTCCTCCGTGATCCTGGGACGGCGCAGCATATACTCGCCGGTGCGGTTGAGCGCGACCGAACTCGGCACGCGCTCTTCGTGATAGATCGCCAGGCACCGGTCGACCAACGCCTCGGGCGAATCGTCGTAGACGAGGATGGACCCGGTGTCCTTCTTGACCAGCTTCGCGATGCCGGCGAAGTCGTCGGAGATCCCGCCCGAATGCGTCAGCACGCCGATCAGTTTGCCTTCGTCGTAGGCGATGCAGAACTCGCCGAGCGTCCCGCTCCGTCCGCCGACGAAGAGCACGAAGTCCGACGAGTGGATGTTGTGCGTCTCGCGGCCCATCAGGCCCGAGCCGGTGAAGACCATCGTGGTGTACGGCTGGAGCGGCGACCCGTAGACGTTGACGTGCTCCTCGCGCGAGAGCGCGGGCGAGACGCCGAGGCTGACGCCCTTGGCGTCGTGCGCGCCCAGGACGGCGGCGTGCGGAAGGCCGGGGCAGGCGCCCGTGACGATCGTGCAGTCGCGTTCGGCGATGCGTTTGCCCAAGCGATGCGCGAGCGCCAACTCCGAGGCCAGGATGGAACCACCCGCCGACCCCATCACGCCGACTTGAATTCTCATGCCGTTTGAGGTTCAATCCAGCGGATGACGCTTCCCTACAAGGAATTCGAGGCGCGGCTGAAGGCCCTGCGCGCGCGCGGCGTGCGGGTCCGCGAGATCGCCTGCGTCGGTGCACCGCGGACGCTGCTGTGCGCGGAACTGGGCGGGCCTGCGGCGCCCACGATCGCGCTGGCCGCGGGCATCCACGGCGACGAACCGGCCGGACCGGCCGCGCTGCTCGCGCTGCTCGAGGACGACGCGCTCGATCCGCGATTCGCGTACCGGATCTTGCCGTGCACCAATCCGACCGGCTACGAACGCGGGACGCGCGAGAGCGCCGACGGCACGGATCTGAACCGGACCTTCGGACGCGGCGGCGGGTCGCCCGAGGCGCGCGCCATCGTCACCGCCAACCGCGATCGTAAATTCGTCCTGTCGCTGGATCTGCACGAGGACGGCGACGCCGACGGCTTCTACTGTTACGACTACACGAGCGACGGGCTCGGGGCCGGAATCGTAGCGGCGGTCGAGGCGGCCGGGCTGCCGGCCCAGGCGCTCCACGCGGGCTACGACCTGGGCTTCGCGCTCCCGGCCGGGACGGCCACGTTCGCGCGCGGGCTGGTGCGGGTCGACCCCCGGGCCGAGGCCGCGGCGCTCGGAGCCCTGACCTACACGCTCGCGCTGGCCCGCAACGCCGCGCCGCGCGCGCTGACCTTCGAGACGCCCTCGCGGGCGCCGTGGGAGACCCGCCTGGCCATGCACCGGGCGGCCGTGCTCGCCGCCATCGCCGGGCTTTCTCAGACTTCCGGCTAAGGGGCGTTTCGGGCAATCCGCGAAACGCTGAGGCATGGCAGCACAACGCGACCAACTCGAAGTCGACGTCCTCTTCGTCGGGGCCGGCCCGGCCAGTCTGGCCGGGGCCTACCGGCTGGCGGAACTCGCCAAGGCCGGCGGCCGGGAACTCGAGATCCTGGTCATCGAGAAGAGCGGCGAGATCGGCAACCACGCCATCTCCGGCGCGGTGATGGATCCCAAAGCGCTCGACGAGTTGATCCCGAACTGGCGCGACGACGCTCCGGTCGAGGCCGCGGTCGGGCAAGACGAGCTGTGGTTCCTGACCAAGGGCGGCAAGATCAAGGCGCCGCTCACGCCGCCCCCGCTCAACAACCACGGCAAGTACGTCGCCTCGCTGCAGAAGATCGTCAAATGGCTGGCCGACAAGGCCGAGGCCGCGGGCGCGCAGGTCTTCCCCGCGTTTCCGGGACAGGAACTGCTGTGGGACGGCGACCGCGTGATCGGCGTCCGCACCGGCGACAAGGGGCTCGACAAGAACGGTCAGCCGAAATCGAACTACGAGCCGGGCGCCGACATCCTGGCCAAGATCGTCATCCTCGGTGAGGGCCCGCGCGGAACGTTGACCAAACAGGCCATCCCGCGGCTGAACCTCGACGAAGGGCGCGAGCCGCAGGTCTATGCGGCCGGCGTCAAAGAGCTGTGGAAGTGCAAGCCCGGGAGCGTCACGGCCGGCTCGGTGATCCACACGCTCGGGTATCCGCTCCCGCCCGAGACGTTCGGCGGCGGGTTCATCTACGGCATGAAGGACGACGTGCTCGACATCGGTCACGTGACCGGTCTGGACTACGCCGATCCGACGACCGATCCGCACAACGAACTGCAGCGCATGAAGCAGCATCCCGCGATCGCCGCTATGCTCGACGGCGCGAATCTGATCCGCTACGGCGCCAAGGCGATCCCCGAGGGCGGCCTGTTCGCGATGCCGCGTCTGTACGCGGACGGCCTGATGCTGATCGGCGACTCCGGTGGATTCCTCAACGGGATGCGTCTCAAGGGCGTGCACCTGGCGATGAAGTCGGGTGCGATGGCGGCCGAGACGGCGTGGGATGCGCTGCAGGCGGGCGCGTACGACGCGGCCACCCTCGCGGCGTTCGAGAAGCGCTTCGAGGACTCGTGGGCGTACGCGGAACTACGCACCGCGCGCAACTTCCACCAAGGCTTCTCGGGCGGCCTGATCCCGGGCATGTTCAACGCGGGGCTGGCGACCTTCACCGGCGGCCGCGCGTTCGGCGTCAAGGAGAAGCTGCCGGGCGAAGCCGGCTACGAGCGGATGAAGAAGGCCGGCTACAAGCCGGTGCCGACCCCGCGGGCCGCCATCGACAACGTGCTGACGTTCGACAAGCTCACCGATGTCTTCAACAGCGGCACGATGCACGAAGAGGATCAGCCCTGCCACCTGCACGTCGCGGACACGAACATCTGTCGCGACCGCTGCACGGTCGAATACGGCAACCCATGCGAGTATTTCTGTCCGGCGGCCGTCTACGAGCCGATGTTCGAGAAGAACGCAGCGGGCGCGGTCGAGGGGCGCTTGCAGATCAACTTCACCAACTGCGTGCACTGCAAGACGTGCGACATCGCGGATCCCTATCAGATCATCACCTGGGTCCCGCCCCAGGGCGGCGAGGGGCCGGTCTACACCGGGATGTGATCGTGCCGTCACATCGAGGAAACGGCCCGGCCATACCCGTATGAGATGCTACCGGCTATGAGCGACGTGACTTTGGAATCTCTCGATCGGAAGTTCGACGGCAACGTGGAAAACCGCGTCGAGGGCCTCGAAGGGCAGATGGGCGAGCTGACGACGATCGTGCGCAGCATCGACCGCCGTCTCTCGGTCGTCGAAGCCCGCTAGCGAGCGCTCCCATGACGGTCAGCGTGAACGGTGCCGAGCGCGAATGCGCCGAGGGGGTGACGTTCGGGGAACTTCTGGCGGAGCTCGGCATCGAGGCGCGCGCGGTGGCCGTGGCCCGGAACGACGAAGTCGTCAGGCGGGCCGAGCTCGGGCGTGAGAGAATCTGTCCGGGCGACCGGATCGAGATCATCAAAGCCGTCGCCGGGGGATAGAGTCGTGGCAGACGTTCTGAAAATCGGCACCTACGAACTGCGGTCGCGCCTGATCGTCGGCACGGGAAAATATCCGTCGATGGACGTGATGCAGGCATGTCACGACGCCAGCGGCGCCGACATGATCACGGTCGCGATCCGCCGCATCAACATCGACGATCCGACGGGCAAGACCATGCTCGACTTCATCGATCGCGCGCGCTACACGATCCTGCCCAACACGGCCGGTTGCTATACCGCCAAGGATGCGATCCTCACCGCCAAGCTCGCGCGCGAACTGCTCGAGACCGACCTGATCAAACTCGAGGTCATCGGCGACCAGCAGACGCTCTATCCCGACACGCGCGGCACCCTCGAAGCGGCCGAAGCGCTGGTGGCCGACGGCTTCACCGTCTTGCCGTACATCGGCGACGACCCGATCGCGTGCAGACAACTCGAGGAGATCGGCTGCGCCGCGGTGATGCCGCTGGCCGCGCCGATCGGCAGCGGCCTGGGCGTCTGCAACCCGTACTCGATCCGCATCATCAAGGAGCGCGCCGGCGTGCCGGTGATCGTCGATGCGGGCGTCGGAACCGCGTCGGACGCGGCCCTGGCGATGGAACTGGGCGTCGACGCCCTGTTGATGAACACCGGCATCGCGGCGGCGACGGATCCGGTGCGGATGGCGATCGCGATGAAGCACGCGACGCTGGCCGGGCGCGAAGCCTACCTGGCCGGACGGATGGAGAAGCGCTTGTACGCCAATGCGTCGAGCCCGATGCGCGACCTGATCGGCACGCCCAAGTGAGCGACATCGGCGTCGAAGAGCTGGCGCGGCGGCGTTCCGCCGGCGAGGACCTGATGATCGTCGACGTGCGGGAGCAGTGGGAGGTCGAGATCGCATCGATCCCCGGCGCCACGCATATCCCGATGGCGCGCGTCGTGGCCGACCCGGCCGCCGTGCCGCGGGACCGCGAGGTGGTGGTCATGTGTCATGCGGGTGGTCGTTCGCGCCGGGTGGTGGACTACTTGGTGGGCGCCGGCTACGACCGCGTCCGCAACCTGGCCGGAGGCATCGACGCCTGGTCGCAACGGATCGATCCGACCGTCACGCGCTACTGACCCCGCGCCTCGACGAACCAGTGCATGGCGTCGCGTAGCGGCGCGTTCGCGTGCGCCCATTTCCCGGCGATCTCGTCGACTGCGACCTCCTCGATCGCGGCGCTCGCGTACGCCTCCCCCAGCATCGCCCGCAGACGCGGCTCGTCGAAGAACGCGTGCGCGACGCCGGCCTCGTCGCCGTCGGCCGGCGCATAGGTGGAGGCGTCGATCCGCGTCCCGCGGCCGAAACGCGCGTCGCGGGTCGAGCCGAAGGTCGCGTAGAGCACGCCGCCGGGTTCGAGCACGCGGGCGATCTCGAGCAGACGCAGACGGATGGCATCCGGCGTGCCGTGGAGCAGGGCGTGGGTCGCGAGCGCGGCCGCGAAGGTCCCGGCGCCCGCGAGCGGTGCGATCGGCGCGAACTCCCCGATCGAGACGAAGGCCAGGCCGGCCGCGGCCAGAGCCGCCGCGTTGCGCCCGCTGCCGGTCCCGATCTCGAGGATGCGGATGCCGGCCGGGTCCCGGACGCGCGCGATCAGGCGCTCCGCCAGCGGATGCGGAGCGCGGAACCCGGGTTCGGACGGCGAAGCAGGCGGCATATGGCGACCGAGACGCTCATTATCGTCGTCGGCGGCGACTACCTCGCGTTCGAGATCTGCCGCGAGATATTGAAGACGGCCGGGCATCGCGTCGCCCTGGTCTGGCATCACGACGACGACCGGGCCGAGCGCAAGCTCGAGCACGAGGCCGGCGTGCTGGCCTCAGAGTTCGGCGACGAGTTCATCTTCCACAACTACGATGCGACCGAACCCGGGGTGCTGGAACGGGCCGGCCTCAAGCCGCGCGGGAGCGGCGAGAACTTCTGCCTGGTGGCCGTCTCGCAAGACGACCGGCTGAATCTGCGCATCGCCCTGGCCGCCCGCGACATCAACGACGACGTCCAGATCACCCTGCGGCAGTTCAACCCGCTGCTCGGGCACAAGATCCAGGAAGGGCTGCGCTACAAGTGCACGGCCATCTCGCCGGCGGCGCACGCGGCCGCGACCTACGCCGCCGCCGCCGTCGACCCGGCCTGTTCGTACGCGCTGCCGTTCCCGACGCTGGAGACTATGATCGCGGGGCTCGCGCGCCGGAACGCGCACGAGCGCGCGTTCGAGCACGAAACGGTACATCTGTACGGATTCTCCGAGCGGCTGGCCCCCGACTACGGCGTGGTCGGATGCTCGATCGACGAGGCCGAGGCCAAGATCGGCGCGCGTATCGTCGGCGTCAACGGCGACGTCCCGTACCTGTGCCACGGCGAGGAGGCGCATCCGGACCTCGACCTGCTCGCTCGCAAGCTCGTCGCGGAAGACCGGATCGTGGCGTTCGGCCCGGCTCCCGCCCTGCGCGACGCCTGGCCGGACGCGTTCCGCCGGTCCGGGCGCTCGCAGCGCGAACGGGTCGGCGCGATCTGGCGCGACCTGACGAACTCGCTGCGCCGGGTCGAGCCGATCCTGCGCACGGTCCTGGTCGGCAGCGTGGTCGCCTACTTCGCCTTCGTCGTCTATTTCGCCAGCGTGATGCACCTGAGCATCCCCTCGGCGATGTACTTCGTATCGACGACCATGACCACGGTCGGGTACGGCGACATCACGCCCTGCCACGACTGCGCCGACAAGACGTCGCTCGGGATCGATCTGCCCCTCTTCGGGGCGATGCTGGCGATGCTCGCGGGAGTGACCATCTTCGCGGTCTTCACCGCCACCGTTACGTCGGCGCTCAACTCGGCGCAGGCCCGTCGCCTGCAAGGGCTCCGGCGGATCCACCGGAGCGGTCACGTGATCGTCTGCGGCGCCGGGAACGTGGGCTCGCTGGTGATCGACTATCTGCGCGACATGGGCGAGCAGGTGGTCGTGGTCGAGCGCAACCCGGACGCGCTGCTGATCGAACTGGCGCGCGATCGCAAGATCGACCTGCTCACCGGCGATGCGACCAGCGACGAGACGATCGCGTTCTGCACGCCCGAACGCGCCCGCAGCCTGGTCGGCATCACCAACAGCGACACCGCGAATCTCGAGGCCGCCCTGGGCGCCCGTTCGCGCGTCCGCGCGCGCGGCGCCGAAGATCTCAACGTGGTCCTGCGGATCGACGATCTCGCGTTCGGGGCGTCGATCCAGCGGCACTTCGGCATCAACTCGTTCTCGACGACCGAACTGACCGCGCCGACCATCGCCGGCCTGGCCCGTTTCGAGTCGACCCGCGGGCGCTTCGACGTCTTCGTCGGCCAGCCGTACGCGCGGCGTTTCCAGCTGGCGGAGCGCGTCCAGACCCCGGCCAATCAACCCCCGCCGGCGCCGCCCGAACGGCCCGGCTACAGGGTCCGCTGGATCCCGCTCTACGTCTGGCGCGAGGCCGGTCCCGGCAAGGGAAGCGCGCACGCGATTCACAACTTCGAGACCGACGTGCGACCGGGAGACCGCCTCCTGTTCATGGTCCCATTGGACCAATTCGTGCAATAAGACGACCATACGGAGAGACGCGTGCTAAGCGAAGGCGACAAACTTCCGAAACTTACGGTAGTGGACGACACCGGTGCCAAGGTCAGACTGGCCGATCTCGCGGACGAGTACCTCGTCCTGTACTTCTATCCGAAGGACGACACGCCGGGCTGCACCAACGAGGGCCTGCAGTTCCGCGACGCCGCCAAGGCTTTCGCGAAGAAGAAGGCGCGCGTCGTCGGCGTGAGCCGAGACTCGGTCGCCTCGCATCAGAAATTCAAGACCAAGTACGACCTGCCGTTCACCCTGCTCGCGGATACGGATCAGGCGCTCTGCGACGCGTTCGGCGTGATCGGCGAGAAGAACATGTACGGCAAGAAGGTCAAGGGCGTCATCCGCTCCACGTTCCTGATCGACGCCAAGGGCAGGATCGTCAAGGTGTGGCCAAAGGTCAAGGTCGACGGGCACGTCGCGGAGGTGCTCGCATCCATCACGTAGTCCAATCTGACATCCGGCTCAAGGTCATCGGTTCGAGTTCGAGCGTGCCGAGGCCGTCGCGCGCCTGTTCGTGCTACCTGGTCCGCAGCCGGGAGGCCTCGATCCTGTTCGACCTCGGCTCGGGCGCGTTCTCGAACCTGCGCGAGGCGTTCGACTATACCGACCTCGATGCGGTCGTGATCTCTCACATGCACGCGGACCACTTCCTCGACCTGATCCCGCTGCGCTACGCGCTCAAGTACGGCCCGCTCGTGCGCGAGGGCCGGCTGACGCTCTACCTGCCGCCGGGCGGTGCCGACGTCCTGCGGCAGATCTGCGCGGCCTTCCCGCCCGAGGGCGTCGGGAGCTTTCTCGACGAGGTCTTCAACCTCCACGAATACGACATGCGCCAACCGCTCGAGATCAACGACCTGCGGCTGACCTTCACCCGGACGGTGCATTACATCGAGTCCTACGCCGTCCGCGCCGAATGCCAGACGTCGAGCCTGGTCTATTCGAGCGATACGGCGCCGTGCGAGTCGGTCGTCAACCTGGCCAAGAACGCCGAGCTGTTCCTGTGCGAGTGCACGCTCGGCTTGGGCGAAGAAGAGAACCCGCGCGGACACACGTCGTCGCGCGAGGCCGGCGGGATGGCGAAGCAGGCCGAGGTCGGACGCCTGGTCCTCACCCACTACGGCAGCGACTACGCGCCCGGCGAGCTGGAAGACTACGCCGAGCAAGAGTTCCGCGGCCCCACCGCCGTCGCCGACGACGGCATGGAGCTGAGCATCTAGGATGTCGTTCAAGGCCTTCGCCATCGCGGGCGTCCTCGCGCTCGCCTCGTTCGCCGCCGCGCGTGCCGAGGTCGCCCCTCCGCTCTGCGGCGTGCAGATCCCCGCGACGTTCGACGACGACGGCGTCTACGTCGCGGTATCCGTCAACGGGCACAAGGACCGCATGGTGCTCGACACCGGCGCCTCCGACATGGCGCTCGGTCAGAACGAAGCCGCCGCGTTCGGCATCGCGACGCCGAAGCGCGTCGAGATGCACGGCGTGGGGGGCTCGATGACCGATGGCATCGGCACGGCGACCGACGTCTCCATCGGCCCGATCCACCTCGCGAACGTACCGACGTCGGTCCATGCGGAGCCGGTCTTCGAACAGGATCTGCTCGGATCGGCGTTGCTCTCCCGCTACGTCGTCACCATCGATTTTCCCAGGAAAACGGTGACCGCGTGCGACCCGCGCGCCTTCGACCCGTCGAAGATGACGGTCCCGGCGCAAGCGGTCGACGTCAGGGGCGGCCTTGCTCTGATGACGGTCGGTTTCGGCGACCAGTACGGTCAGCTGCTCCTCGATACGGGCGCCGTGCGCTCCATGCTCTTCGGGGAGTTCGCGAAGAAGCTCCCGCTCAAGCGTTTTATCGGCGACTCGTACATGCAGGGCGTGTCGGTCGAGAGTTTTCAGGTCTATCGCTTCGACCACATGGCTCTCGGGCAGTTCGACTATCGCGACTTCGCGATCTGGACCCAGACGCGGCCGGAGCCGGCGTCGAAGCAGTACGACGGCCTCCTCGGTCGCGATCTCATGCAGGCGCTGCGGATCACGTTCGACTATCCGGCCGGAGCCGTCTTCATGGAGCGGAGCTAGTTCTCCAGTGGGGCGTTGCCTCGGGGTAGGCTGAACTGGATGAGCGCGCGGACGGGGGCCAGGCCGCGGCTGACGACGGCGCAGGTGGTGACGACGAGGCCGAGCGCTTCGAGGTCGGCTTTGGCTTTGAGCAGGCTGCGCGCGTTGGTGACCACGTCCTCGAGCAGCAGCACCCGCTGGCCGGCGTGATACGGACCTTCGACGAAATCGTTGGCGAACGCGCCGTAGCTCTTGGGCGTCTTGCGGACCGCGATCATCGGCACGCCGCTCATCTGCGAGACGGCCGTCGCGATCACCACGCCGCCCAGTTCCGTGCCGGCGATCAGGTCGGGCTGCGTCTCGGCGACGATCGGCGTGAACAGACGCGCGATACGGCGCAGGACGTTCGGATCGGCGAAGAGCGCGAACTTGTCGATATAGTAGTCGCTGCGCGCGCCGCCCGAGAGGATGTAATCCCCGCGGGTGAGCGCGCGCTCGACGATGATCTTGCGGAGCCAGACGAGTTCCGCGAGCGGCCCCGTCGGCCGGTCGGGGTCGCCTAGATACTCCACGTCGACGCGTTCCACGACTCCGTCACCGGATTGGGGTCGAAGCCCTTGAAGTCGGGGCTGACGGCCTGCGCCTGGCGGTCCCACCAGAAGAAGATCTGCGGGTTGTCGGTCGCGAGCAGCTCTTCGATGGTCGCGTAGGCCTTGGTGCGGGTCGGGATGTCGTAGTTGGTCAGCGCGTCGTGCTGGGCCGCGTCCATCGCCGCGCTCTTGTAGCGCGTGTAGTTGTAGCCGCCGGGCGGGATGTTCTTGCTGACGTAGTTGGACGCGTTGTCCGGGTCGACGCCGGCGAACCAGCCCGAGAGGCCCATATCGAACTTGCCGCCCTGCAGGATGCCGCCGTTGCCGGCCGGCGCGAACAGGGTGGCGCCGTCGAAGTACTTGATCTGCACGTCGATGCCGACCTGGTGGAGCATCTGCTGCATCAGGACCGCGGCCTTCTTGCGGGTCGCGTTGCTGCCGTTGCTGACCAGCAACAGCGAGAGCGGCTGGCCGCCCTTGGCGAGCATGCCGTTCGCGCCGGCCGTGTAGCCCTCGCCCGCCAGCAGCTGCTTGGCCTTGGCGGGGTTGAATGCGTTGACGGTGACGTTCTTGTTGTACGCCCACATGAAGTCCGGCAGGTCCTCGGTCGCGAGCTTCTGCTGGCCGAAAGTCAGCGTGTCGAGCAGGCGCTGCTTGTCGATGGCGAGCGTGATCGCCAGGCGCACGTTCTTGTTATCGAGCGGCGGGTGCGAGGTGTTGAGCTGGACCCCTTCGTAGCCGTTGATGTTGTTGTAGTGCACCAGGACGTCCGGCATGGCCCGCAGGGTCGCGTAGGTGGCGAACGAGGGCTCGAACATCCAGTCGATGTCGTGGGTCTGCAGTTCGTTGAGGCTGGTGTTCTCGTCGGGGATGATGCGGATGACGATCTGCTTGAGGCCCGGCGCGCCCTTGTAGTAGTTCGCGTTGGGGACGAGGGTGATGTGGTCGCCCTTGACCCACTCGGAGAGCTTGAACGGCCCGGATCCGACCGGTTCGTTGTTGTACGGGATGCGATTGACGTCTGCGTACTTCGCGAGCAGGTGCGCCGGGACGATCCCGACCGGGCTGTCGCTCTCTCCGAAGAACTCGCTCACGATCGGTGCGAACTTCTCCTTGAGGTGCACGATCACGGTGGTATCGTCGGGCGTGTCGATCGACTGCACTTCGTCGAACCCGTGCGAAGAGACGACGTTGTTGTTCTTGTTCATCATGGCTTGCCACGAGAACTTGACGTCCTTGCTGGTCAGCGGGACGCCGTCGCTCCACTTGACGCCCTTGCGCAGGTGGTAGGTGACCGTCAGCCCGTCCTTGCTGATGCCGCCGTTCTCGGCGGTCGGCACGGTCTCGGCCAACGCCGGCTGGATGCGGCCCTGCGGATCGGCCGTCGTCAGCGGATCGAAGATCAGCCGATCGATCATGTTGTCGGTGGTGTTCGAGGCCAGGAGCATGTTGAGGTTCTTGGGCTCGCTCTGGATCGCGATGCGGAGGATGCCGGGCTTGGTCCAAGAGTGCTCGCCGGTGGCCGACGTGGTGTCGGTTCCGGCCTTACTGCACCCGGCGATGACCGATGCGGCGATGACGAGGGCGACGAGACGTTTCATGCTCCAACTTTCGACGGAATGCGATTGCCCGGTACGGCGTCGTAGCGTTCGTGACGCCACGAGTAGGTGCCTAGGCCCTGGGTTGCGGTGCGGAGTTCGGTGATGTAGCGGGCGAGTTCCACCTGCGGGACGTCGGCCTCGACCACGTCGTAGCCGGCCCGGTCGGCGGCGTTCATGCCGAGGATCTGCCCGCGTTTGCCGGTCAGCTGTTGGATGACCGTCGAGGTATAGGCGGTGGGAACGGTGACGGTGACGCGCACGATCGGCTCGAGCACGGTCGGCGCGCATTTGGGGAGGGCGTCGCGAACGGCCATGCCCGAGGCCGTCTTGAACGACATCTCGCTCGAGTCGACGTCGTGAAACGCGCCGTCGAAGAGCGTGACGTGGACGTCGGTGACCGGATAGCCGCCGACGCTGCCGTGGAGCAGGGCCTCGCGGACGCCCTTCTCGACCGCCGGGAAGAACTGCCGCGGGACCACGCCGCCGACGATCTTCTCCTCGAAGGTGACGCCGTTGCCGCGCTCCCGCGGCGCGAACCGCAGCTTGACGTCGGCGAACTGGCCGTGGCCGCCGGTCTGATGCTTGTAGCGCGAATGGATCTCGGTCCCCGCGGTGATCGTCTCGGTATACGGGATCGCGGGCGCGTGCATCTCGACCTCGACTTTGTACTTGCGCGCCAGGCGTTCGGCCGCGATCGAGACGTGCTGCTCGCCGCAGCCGAGCAGCAGCAACTCGTTGGTGACCTCGGCGCGCTGCAGGCGCAGCGACGGATCCTCGTCGATGATGCGCACCAGCATGGTCGAGATCTTGGCCTCGTCGATGCGTTCTTTCGGGCGGATGGCGATCGCGAAGACCGGCTCGCCCTGCGCGACGCGCGGGAGCAGGACCTTGTGGCCGTTCGAGGTGAGCGTGTCGCCGGTCGCGACCGTCTCCAGACGCGCGATCGCGACGATGCTGCCCGGGCCGGCCTCGGCGATCGCTTCTTGCTTCTTGCCCTGCAGCCGGTAGAGCCCGGCGGAGCGGACTTTCTCGGCGCCCTTGTCGATGTTGGTCAGGGTCGCGTCGCTCTTGAGCGTGCCGGAGATCACGCGCACCACCGAGAGCTTGCCGCTCTGCGGATGGATGCTCGTCTTGACGACCCGCGCGATCACCGGGCCGCTCGGGTCGGGGTCGATCTCGCGGCCCTCGGCGTCGACCATCGGGGCGTCGGCCGGCGACGGGAACCAGCGCTCCATCGCGCGCACCAGCGCCGCCACGCCCGCGCTCGAGGTGCCGGAGGCGACCAGCACGGGGACGATCTGATCGTGCGAACATTCGGCGCACAGGTCGCGCTCGATCTCCTCGAGCGGCGGCTCTTGGCCCTCAAGCAGCTCTTCCATCAAGTGGTCGTCGAAGTCGGCCATCGCTTCGAGCAGTTGTCCGTGCGCGGCGTTGGCGGCGTCGGCCACGTCGGCCGGGATCTCGGCGTCCTTCTCGCCCGCGCCGTCGAAGAGCCGGGCGCGCATCTCCGCCAGATCGACGTAGCCCTTGAAGTTCTCGGCCGAGCCGATCGGCAGCTGCTCGACCACGACGTGGCGGCCGTAGGCGGCCTGCAATGCGGCGACGGTGCCGGCGAAGTCGGCGCCCGGGCGATCCATCTTGTTGACGACGAACAGATGCGGGAGTCGGCGCGATTCGAGATAGTCGACCAGCGCCCGGGTCTGCACCACGCGCGCCGGATCCGCGTCGATGACGACGACCGCGGCGTCGACGCCGGAGACGGCCATCTTCGTCTCCTCGAAGAAGTCGATGAAGCCGGGGCAGTCGACCAGCGTCATGTCGATCGAGGCGTCGACGCAATGCGCGAAGCCGACGGTGGTGGACTGGGCGTGGGCGATGCATTCGGGTTCGAAGTCGGTGACCGTCGTGCCGTCGGTGACGGATCCGCGGCGGGTGGTCGCGCCGCAGTGGGCGAGGACCGCTTCGACCAGTGACGTCTTGCCCGAATGGTGCGAGCCGACGAACGCGATGTTGCGGATGCGGGAGATATCCGTCATGTGACGATCGCTCCTTTAGGCCGTTGAAGCCCGGCGCGGGGCGCCGGGCTTGCTGGAAGTGCTAGCGGCGTTTGGCCGCGGGTTTCTTTTTCGCCGCTGGTTTGGCGGCGGCTTTTTTCGCCGGTGCCGGTTTCTTGGCGGGCGCTTTCTTCGCAGAAGCGCTCGCCTTCTTGGCCGGCGGTGCCTTCTTCGCGGGAGCCGCTTTCTTGCCGACCGGCGCGGCCTTCTTGCCGACCGGCGCCGACTTCTTGGCGACCGCTACGGGCTTCTTGCCGGGAGCCGTTTTCTTGGCGACCGGCGCGACCTTTTTGGCGGCCGGCGCTGCCTTCTTGGCTACGGCTTTCTTGACCGGAGTGGGCGCCTTCTTCGCGGCGACGGCGGCTTTCTTGGGGGGCGCGGGCTTCTTGGCGGCCGGCGCGGCTTTCTTCGCCGGAACGGCGGCCTTTTTAGCGGGCGCGACGGCCTTCTTCGCGACCGGCGCGGCTTTCTTCGCCGGCGCGGCTTTCTTGGCGGCCGGAGCGGCCTTCTTGGCGGCGACCTTGGGCGCCGGGGCGGCCTTCACGGCCCCTCGACTACGCTGCGCTACGCTCGGGGTGACAGGAGAGGAGGCCTTGGGCGGCTTGGGCTCCTTCGGGGGCTTGGGCTCCTTGGGAGGCTTGGGTGCCTTGACGGGCTTCTCTTTGACCGGCTTGGCGGTCGTGCGGGTCGATCCGGTGGTGCGCTTCTTGGCGGCGATGGCGCGCGACGTGCGCGGTGCCAGCTCCGGCTGTTCGGGCAGGCCGAGTTCGGCGCGCGAGAAGCCGCTGATGCTGCTGCCCGCCTGGACCGGTTCGGTGCGGCCGGCGTGGCGTTCGAGGTGTTCGCGCGTCGCTCGCAGCGCGACGCGCGCGAGCCGGCCGGCGACCGGGAAGACCAGTTCGTTGATGCCGGCGGCGTCGAGCATCTCGAGCAGCGTGTCGAAACCGTTGCCCATGTCCTTCGGGCTGTGCGCGTCGGAGCCGGCGGCGATGCCGACGCCTCTGGCCTTGGCCTTCTTGAGCAGGCGCGCGTAGGACGAGAGCATCTTCTCGCGGACGCCTTCGGGGCGGTCGCGATACAGGAAGCGCGTGTTGAACTCGATCGCCATCCCGCGGGCGGCGCACGCCTCGACGAAGCGATCCTCGTACTCCTCGAGCTTCTTCTGGGCCGGCCAGTGGCCGAAGATCGCGGGGACGTAGAAGTGGCCGGCGATCTGGCCGGGCAGCTTCTCGATGTCGTCGAGCAGGCGCTCCATGTAGAGCTCCCAGGTCTTATCCGCGCCGACGATGTCGTGGAGCGAGGCGAACTCGGGATTGTCGAACGGCCAGCTGAAGTCGGCGCCCTTCTCGGGGTGGTCGATGGTGAGGAAGTGGACCGAGCGGATCATGCCGTCGGGCTTCATCGCTTCGACGATGTTCTGCGCGTCCGGACGCGAGCGCGGATCGTTGTCGAGCTCCGCACCGATCGAGAAACGCATGCCCCGGCGTAGGCCTTCGGAGACGACCGCCGCGTGCGCGACGTCGACCCCGGCGACTTCCGCCGCACCGTAGAGATCGCCCGCATGCGCGAGCTTGAACGCGCGGCGCACGGTGTTGACCGCGCCCGGATCCTCGAACGTCAGGTAGTTGATGTGATCGCTGACCATGAGGAAGCGCGGCGCGCCGCGACGGCAGGCGTGGTAGAACCACAGGAACAGCATGCGCGCGGAGTACGCCAGCGGGCGCTCCTCGGCAAAGGGACGGTGTTCGCCTTTCGCGTGCCCGTGTATGTCGGGAATGGCGTTGATGCGTGGGTCGCTCAGCGTTCTACTTCCTTTACTCCGCGCGGGATCCACATCTGGGAGCCCTTGCTGCGGGTTCGCGCCGGCTCTGGAGCGCGATGCTCGACCCAGGGCACGACGGTTTCAATGAGGAGTTCGATCCCTTTTTTCATCGTCTCGAACGACATCGAGGGATGCGTCTCCGATCCGGCCACGATCGCTTGCACCGGCAGGTAGGGCAGGTGGACGAAGCCGACCAGCGCCGGCGCCGAAGCGTTCTCGTTCGCGCCGAGCAGCTCGTAGAGCAGCTGGTTGCACAGGAACGTTCCGGCCGAGTTGGAGACGTAGCCGGGCACGCCGTTCTCGTGCCAGGCGTCGACGATCTTGTCGAACGGGAGGTTGGAGAGGCGCGCGTCGGGGCCGCCGCGCACGATCTGATCGCTCTTGCGCATGACGCCGACGTTGTCGGGGTTCTCGAAATCGAGGACGTTGACGGCCACGCGTTCGAGGGCCAGCGAGGCACGTTTGGAGGCTTGCCCGAGTCCGACGATGATGTCGGGGCGGACGTCGGCGAGCAGTTCTTCCATGCGCTCGCGCAATGAACGGGTCTCGACCGGGAAGACGTGCGTGGCGATAGAGCGACCGGCGATCAGCCGGCCCTCCAACGCTCGTACGATCATTTCGCTCGGGTTGACCTTGTCGCCGCCAAAGGGCTCGAAGCCGGTCACGAGGACGTTCTTTGCCACCTTCCTTTAGGTTGGCGGCGTTCTCAGCTTCCCCTGTAGCCTTCCATCCGGAGGATGCGCGCTTTCATCTCCAGGCCGTAGCCGTAGTTGTGGAGATCGCCGGCCGCGTTGACCACGCGGTGGCACGGGAACAGCAGCGGGAGCGGGTTGCGCGCCATCGCGCGCCCGACGGCGCGAGCCGCCTTGGGCTTGCCGATGCGCGTCGCGACCCAGGCGTACGACCGGACCTCGCCGGGCGGGATCTGGGCGGCCGCCCGCAGGGCGGCCTGCTCGAACTCGGTCAGATCGCTCAGGTCGACGTGGCTCTCGTCGACCTTCCAGGTGGCGAAGAACTCGTCGAGCGTCTGCCGGAGCCAAGGCGGGGCCTCGCCGCCGACCACCGGCCGGCGCAGGCGCTGTTCGATCTGTTCGCGGACGGCGTCGAGGTCGTCGCCGGTGTCGATCCCGACGTAGGCGATCCGGCGATCCTTGAAGCCGACGAAGAGCGTGCCGATGGGCGTCTCGACCGCCGTCAGGACGATCGGTTCGGGCCGGACGCGATAGCGGATCTGGGCGATGTGCTCGACGACCTTCTTGGTGAGGTCGCACGACGGCTCGGGCTGCGGGAGACACGAGAGGCAGTACGCGACGCCTTCGAACTCCTCGTAGAGGTCCTGGCAGTGCGGACAGTCGTGCAGATGGCCGTCGACGGCCTGGCGGACGGACGCGGTGCATTGACCGCGGATCTCGTCCCACATCGCTTCGACGTCACGACAGCGCATGGGCGGTATCTCCTTCGGGTACGATGCGGCCGATCTGCGGTCCGAGGATACGGCGCAGGACGCGCACGGCGCGATGGACGTGCGATTTGACCGTTCCGATAGGCTGGTTCAGGATCTCGGCGATCTCCGGGTGGCTCCGGCCTTCGATGAACCGGAGGGTCGCGGCCGCACGGAGGTGCATGGGAAGTTGTAAGAGCGCCCGCTCGACCAGGGCGACTTCGGCGTTCTGCTCGACGATCGTCTCGGGCTGGGGCGGTCCGTCGAGCGACTCGCGCAGGAGCGCGTCCGGATCGGCGAGCGCGTCGAGCGCGACGCTGGTCGGCTTGCGGCTGCGCAGCCGGTTGCGCGTGACGTTGAGGGTGATCGTGTAGAGCCACGGCTGCAGGCGCAACTCGGCGCGCTGTTCGGGGGACATCTTGCCGAGCGCCCGGTAGGCTCGCACGAACGAGTCCTGCACGATCTCCTCGGCGTCCTCACGGTTGCCGGTCATGCGCAGGGCGAACCCGTAGAGCCGACGCTGGTAGTCGTCGACCACACGCTCGAACGAATCCGCGCCCGGTACCGCTTTGAGCGGGACGGGGGGTGCGGGCTTGGGCCCAACCGCTGGCGGCATACTCTCCCTCAGGAGCGGTGCGAGCGCACTCATACTGGCGCTAGGAACACGTGCTCGGACCCCACGGTTTCACGCCGCGGGGGCAAAAGTCCTCAGGAACTTGACGGTTCCGACGCAGGTCGGATATGGGCCGGAGCGAAGGCCTCATCATGGCGCAATTCGGAGTGCCGACGACGATTCCAACGACCGCGCGAGCCGTACGAGCTCGGGCGGTTTTTTGTTCCGCTCCACGACTCACCACGACGAGGAAAGGGTAGCTTGATGCAATCGGTCATCGATCCCACGGAGATCTCGTTCGACGCGTATACGATGTGCAGTTTCAAGCCGAATCTCAATTCGGACCGGGCGGTCCCCCTGGTCCTCATCGGATACCGCGCGCAACACGATCCGTGGTTCGTCTGGCTGGTGCCCAAGGAAGGTCTCTCCACCCACGGCCTGACCGACGATCCGTACTACGCAAAAGTGCTCCACGAACCGCGCGAGTACTTCACGAAGAAGCTCAACAAATACGTCGAGGAGACGGGCTGCGTGAAACGCGGCATCGAGATGCTCATCGACTGCCACCAGAACCACCTGGCGTTCACGCCGCTGACCGAACTGAGCGAGATGCCGTTCCGGCATCCGCTCGAAGTGCAGCTGGTCGGAGCGTTCTAGGGCGTTCTGACGGCTTCGGTCGTCGCTGCGGCGGCGTTCGCGCGAATCGTCCGAAGATAGACGATCCGTACGGGCGTCGCCGTCTTGCCTTCGTGGAGCGTCCCGGTGATCGTCAGCCGGGCGTCGAGGGCGACCAGCAGCGCGCCGTCCTGCGCGTAGTACGCGATGCCGGCCATCCGCATGACGCCTTCGATCGCGACCTCGGGCCGGTCGGGCAACGGCCCGCGCATCGGGCCCGACGCATCGAAACGCACGCCGACCGCGGGGATGCCGCCGATCGTGCCGCCCGGCCCCCGGCGCAGCGACCCGTGGAGCGTCGCTCCGGTGATCGGCGAGGCCGTGTCGAACGGCACGCCGCCGTGCAGCGCGCGCAGATCCCGCAGCGTGGCCGCGTCGAGCGCGACCGCGAACGGCTGGTTGAGCACGGTCAGGAAGTCCGGATCGTCGTCGAATCGATCCTCGAACGACCCGCTCGCGAGCAGTTCCTGGACGAAGCTGGCGCGCGCGTCGCTGCTGCCGGCGTCGTCGGTCCGGGTGTAGTGCGCGTCGGCGTTGTAACGCGTAGTCTTGCCGGCGACGGTGACGCGTAGGCGCTCGGTCCCGTTATACGTGACCCGCGCGGCGGTATGGTCGCCGACGGTGAACGTATCGGAGCCGGAAACGGCATACTGATGGTCGGAGCGGGGCCCGGGTGCGACCGCCAGTGCGGCGATCAACGAGGCGGCGACGGCGGCCTGCGAGAGGCGGATTTTGGGTGCTCCGTTTCGGGATACAGTATGTCCCTCTTACAGTACCACCCTACGCAATAGTCCTAACGGCTATTTTGCGCGCGAACCCGCGAGCGCCAGGCAGTCCAGATAGAAGGCGACGGTCAGCGCCGCGACCGGAACGGTCAGCACCGCGGAGAGCAGCGCCGGCGCCCACAAGCCCGAGACCAGCAGCAGGATGAGGAAAGGCAACAGCACGACGGCGACCGCGCGCCCGTAGCCGATGCGGGTGGTCGTGATGCGGACGCTCGCGAGCAAGCTGTCGGCCAACAGCCGGCCCGGCTTCTCGTCGGGTGCGACGATCGCGTGGACCTCGGCGAACGCCAGCAGCGTGAGAAGGATCAGCACGCCGGTCTCCCCGACCAGCTGAGCGATCGGCGAAGCGCCGACGCCGAGCCCGATCCCGATCCAGAGCAGATTGAACGCCGCGTCCAGGATGACGACAGCCCAGATCCGTTCGGCGATGCGGCCCCAGATCGCGGCCGGTTCGACCGCTTCGGCGACGTAGTCGGCCGCGCCGAACCCGAACACGATCGCGGTGAGCGGGGCGTAGCCGAAGACCTCGCCGACGACGGCGGCGACCATCGGCGGGACGCCGGGCGCGACCAGCAGCCCGAGCTGGATCGCGAACGCGACCAGCGTGCCGATCGCGTAGAGCGGCCAGCGCCGTAGGATGAGGCGGCCGGCCCGCCGGAGGAGCGTGCCGAGTGGAACGGGTTCGATCAAAGCGGTTATCCGGCGACGACGCGGTTGAGGTAGAAGCGCAGGTCGACGGTGCTCTCGCAGACGACGACCGCGTCGATATCGCGGACGATGCGTCCGTCGATGGTGAGCGTGTAGTCGCCGTTCTCGAGGCCGGCGAGCGTCCGCCAGAAACTGCGCTCGAACTTATCCGACGGCGCGAGCGCACCGATCGCCTCGCGGACGGCGAGCGCCAGGATGGACCGGACGCGCAAGGGCGTGGCGAGCGCGAACGCCGTGTCGCCGACGGCGACGGCATGGAGATCGAGCGGGACGCGGACGCGGATCACCCCGACGAGTTTTGCCGAACTTCGAGGAGCCGCCTGCCGCCGGGGAGTAGGTGTACGGCGATGCCCGCCCTAGGGATACCAGCCGCCACCGCGGCCGAGCGCGCCGCGCTCGTCGAGTCGATCTTCGCCGCCTTCCGCGAGCGTGGCGAAGCCTCCGACGACGTCGCCGAAGGCGCCGAGACGTCGCTCGAACTGCTGCGCTCCGGCGACCCGGGCGCGCTCGACGCGTTGCTCGCATACGCCGCGCAGTCGCCCGGACTGCTGCGCGAAGTCGAGAAGCGCCACGCCATGGAGACCGCATGAACGACCAACCGCGCCGCCGCCGCCGCTTGGACGAACCGAGCGGTGGAGGCGGCGGCGGATTGCCGTTGATCCCGCTCGTCATCGTGGTCATCCTCGCCGGTCTGCTGATCGGCGCCGTGCTCGCCAAAGTGCTGGGCGGCGGCAAGAACGCCGGCCCCGTCGCGGCCCCGCTGCCCGCGGTCACGGTCAGCGCCGTCCCGACCGCATCCCCCACCCCGCTCGCAAGCGCAAGCCCGAGCGCCTCACCGAGCGCGAAGCCCTCGCCGAGCGCCAAACCGTCGGGTGCGCCCTCGCCCTCGCCGAGTCCGTCGAGCCGCCCGAGCCTCGCTCCGAGCGCCGCGCCGACCGCCAAGCCGACGCCCAAGCCGACCGCGATCGCGACCGTCGCCCCGAACGTCGTGACGCCGCGACCCGCGACGCCGCGCCCGGCGACCCCGCGCCCCGTCACGCCCAAGCCCGCGACCCCGAAACCGACCGCGACGCCCGTCCCGCCGCCCCCGACCGCCGGACAGCGCGCGGCCGACGTCGTGCGCCTCTACCTCGACGCGATGGCCCGCGGCGACGTGAACGAAGCCCGTTCGTATCTCTCGCGCGGCAGCGCCAGCGAGACGTTCATGAACCGCAGCGCGCGCCTCAACTTCGTCCGCCCGACGCAGAACAGCGACGGCACCTGGCTGGTCAACGCCGACGTCACCACCGACAGCGGCGAATATTTCTTCACCTTCACCGTCAACGTAGCCCCCGGCGGAGCGGTCATCACCGACCACACCGCGATCAAACCGCAGTGACTCAGGCGCGTGCTGGCGGGGCGCCCGCGTCCATTTCCGGGGGACGCCTCATTTTTCACATCGTGTGAAAAATGAGCCTCGCCTCGTCGTCGCTCCCGCCATCCTGGCTCCGCTCCTCCTCACACGCCCCCTGAAACGGACGCGGGCGCCCCGCCAGCACGAGCAAACCTGACGAGCGGTTCGATCGCGGCGCGTTCGATGATTTGGAGATGTGTTTCATCTTCCGCGCAGATTGGGTCCGAGTTTTCGTCGATCGCGAAGGGGCGCGGTGGTTTTGCTCGGCGTTGGCGTTGCGTTGGCGGGCGGTGGGGTGTAGCCGGGGTACGGGGACGTTGGTGAAGCGGGCGTGTCGCGACAGAGCGGAGCCTGGAGGGCGGAGCGACAGAGCGCAAACCGCCTGCGCGCAGGAGGCGCGCTTATCGCCGGTCTGAACCAATGTCCCCGTGCCCCGGCTACACCCCACCGCCCGCCAACACGGCGACGACGGCAGCTAGACCTCCGCGCCCATTCCCGTGTTGGCGCGGACGAGGAGCTGATCGAAGTCGGCTTCCGCTTGGGGGTCGCGGGAGAGGAGCGTGCCGAGGATCGCGCCCAGGAAGCCGAGCGGGATCGAGAGCAGGCCCGGATTGTCGAGCGGGAAGATCGGCGCCATCTGGATGAAGTGGTGCGTCGCCGAGAGCGGCGGGTCGATGCCCATGACGGCGGGCGAGATCGCGATGATGCCGAGCGACGAGACGAGCCCGGCGAGCATGCCGCAGATCGCGCCGGTCTTGTTGAAACGGCGCCACGAGAGCGAGAGCACGATGACCGGCACGTTGGCGCTGGCGGCGACCGCGAAGGCGAGCCCGACCAGGAACGCGACGTTGAGCGTGCGCAGGCCGATCGACAGGACGATCGCCAGGATGCCGACCGCCGCGGCGGTGGCGCGCGCGACGCGCAGCTGCTCGCGTTCGTCGCCTTTGCCGCCGCGGACGAGGTTCCACCAGATGTCGTGGGCGAACGCCGACGACGCGCTGATGGTCAGGCCCGCGACCACCGCGAGGATGGTCGCGAACGCGACCGCCGCGATGAACGCCATGAAGTACGCACCGCCCAGCACGTTTGCGAGCAGGGGCGCGGCCATGTTGTTGTTGGTGGCCGGCACGACGTAGTGCTTGGCCTTGAACTGCGCGTTGAGCGGGGGCTGCTCCGCGGCGGGCTGTTTCGAGATGTAGGCGATGGCGGCGGCGTCGCGGACGTGCGTGCCGATCTCCGCTTTTCCGACCAGCGTCGCGGCGCCCAGGCCCATGAACATCGTCGTCAGGTAGAAGATGCCGATCAGCACCATCGCCCAGGCGACCGAGGTCCGCGCCGCCTTGGCGGTCGGGACGGTATAGAAACGCATCAGGATGTGCGGCAGACCGGCGGTGCCGAGCACGAGCGCGAGCCCGAGCGAGAGCAGGTTGAGCGCGCCGTGCTGGCCGGCGTAGAGCAGGCCCGACTGGAGCAGGTTGGTCGGCCCGGCGGGGCCGGCGACGTTGGCGGCCGCGCTGAAGAGCTGCGGCAGCGAGAAACTATAGTGCGCGAGCACCATCAGCGAGATCGCGATCGCGCCGGCCAACAGCAGCGCGGCCTTGATGATCTGGACCCACGTGGTCGCGAGCATGCCGCCGAACATCACGTAGACGATCATCAGCGCGCCGACCACGACGATGGCGGTCGTATAGCTGGCGGACGGCAGCAGCAGATCGACCAGCGACCCGGCCCCGACCATCTGGGCGATCATGTAGAACAGCGCGACGACCAGGGTGGATAGCGCCGCGATCGCGCGCACGCCCTTGCCGTGCAGGCGGAACGAGATCAGGTCGGCCATCGTGTACTTGCCGACGTTGCGCAGCGGTTCGGCGACCAGGAACAGCACGGTCAAGTACGCCACCAGGAAGCCGACCGAGTACATGAAGCCGTCGAAGCCGTAGAACGCGATCAGTCCGGTGATGCCCAAGAACGAGGCGGCCGACATGTAGTCGCCCGCCACCGCCCAGCCGTTCTGGACGCCGCCGATCTCGCGATGCGCGGCGTAGAAGCCCTTGCTGGTGGTGGTGCGGGCCGACGCCCACCACGTGATCACCAGCGTCACGCCGACGAAGAAGCAGAACATCCCGAGCGCGGCATTCATGGCGTCGAGAACTCCTTGCGGACGTTCTCGGTGACGGCCCGTTCGGTCGCGTCGTACCCGCGCGCGCGCCACAGATAGAGCGCGAGCAGGATCCAGGCCATCGCGAACTGCGAGACCGCGAACAGGTTGGCGACCGTCACCGGGCCCCAGACCGCGCGTTCCATCGTCGCCGGCGCGAAGCCGACCAGGACCGGCAGCGCCAGGAAGTAGGCGAGGAAGAAGATGGTGGCCGGGATGATGAACCGGCGCTTGTCGCGGATCAGCGAGCGGAACTGCGGTTCGTTGGCGACCTTGGACCAGTCGCCGGGCGTCAGATGATGATGCTCCACGCCGCTTGCTTCAACGCTCGGGCGGGCTTCCATCCGTCGGAGCGGGGCGGATGCCGATCAGCCTGCGCAGCGAGGCGCCGACCAGCGCTTCGAAGAGCAGCCCGGTCAGGAACGTCCCGATGGTGAACGCCGAGATCATCGCCGGTTCGGGGTCCGGCAGCGCGAGCACCACGAAGGCGATCGCGAGGGCGGCGTAGCCGAGGCCGGCCAGCGTCCGGACGATGCCGCCGAGCAGGCTCGAGCGCCGCCCGAACGCACCGAGGACGTCGCGGAGAACGCCGATGGGCGAACGGCCGCCGACATCCCAAAGCGAGAGGGCGATGCCCGCACAGACGATGCCGGCGGCGAGCCGAAGCGCGGTCGGCAGCAGCGTCCCGTCGGTCAGGGGACTATTCCTCGTCGGGCCAGCCGGCGATCGAGCCGACCGCGGCGCTCTTGAGGACGCGCAGGCCGAGCATCGCGCATTTCATCCGGGTCGGGCTGATGCCGATGCCGACGTTCTCGAGGACGGTCTCTTTGGAGAGGCGGGCGACGTCTTCGAGCTTCATGCCCTTGACGGTCTCGGTCAGCATCGAGGCCGAGGCCTGGCTGATCGCGCAGCCCTTGCCGGAGAACTTGACGTCGCTGACGGTGCCGTCGGCGGCCACCGCGACGTCCATCCGGATCTGGTCGCCGCAGAGCGGGTTGAGGTCCTCGGCGGTCGCGTCCGGTTTCTCGAGCGTGCCGAAGTTGCGCGGATTGCGGTAGTGGTCGAGGATGTAGTCTCGGTAGAAGTCGTCCATGCCGATGCCTAGAGCTTGAAGACCACGGCGGCGCGCTCCAGCGCATCGATCAGCGCGTCGATATCCGCCTGGGTCGTGTAGAGGTAGAACGAGGCGCGCGCGGTGGCCGGCCAGCCCATCTTGGCCATCAGCGGCATCGTGCAGTGGTGCCCGGCCCGGATGCAGACGCCTTCGGTGTCGAGGATCGAGGCCAGATCGTGCGCGTGGATGTCGGCGAAGTTGAACGACAGCACGCCGCTGACCAGTTCCGGATCGCGGGGGCCGTAGATCGCCAGACCGCGCTTCTCGAACGGGGCGAGCCGCTCGAGCGCGTAGGCGTACATCTCTTTCTCGTGGCTGCGGATCCAGTCCATGCCGGTCTCGCGCAGGTAGTCGACCGCGACGCCGAAGCCGATCGCGTCGGCCACGTTGCTGGTGCCGGCCTCGAACTTCCACGGCACGTCGTTGTAGGTGGAGTGCTCGTATTCGACCTTGCGGATCATGTCGCCGCCGGCCAGGAACGGCGGCATCGCTTCGAGCAGCTCGCGCTTGCCGTACAGCGCGCCGATGCCGGTCGGCGCGAGCATCTTGTGGCCGCTGATCGCGTAGAAGTCGACGTCGAGCGCCTTCACGTCGACGGCCAGATGCGGCGCGGCTTGGGCGCCGTCGACCAGCACGGTGGCGCCGGCCTTACGGGCGGCCGCGACGATGCGCTCGACCGGCGCGATCGTGCCGAGGGTGTTGCTGACGTGCGAGAACGCGACCAGCTTGGCGCCCCGCATCAGGGCGTCGAGGTCGTCGAGGACGTGGACGCCGCGCGCGTCGACCGGGATGAAGCGCAGGGTCGCGCCGGTCTTGGCGGCCAGCAGCTGCCACGGCACCAGGTTCGAATGATGTTCGATCTGGGTGGTGACGATGACGTCGCCTGCCTCGAGGTTGGTCATGCCCCACGAGTAGGCGACCAGGTTGATCGATTCGGTGGCGTTGCGCGTCCAGATCAGTTCGTCGGTGCGCGCGCCGATGAAGGCCGCGACCTTGGCGCGCGCCTCTTCGAACGCGTCGGTCGCGAGCGCGGCGATCTCGTAGACGCCGCGGTGGATGTTGGCGTTGTACTGCGCGTAGTACCGGACCAGCTCGTCGATGACGATCTGCGGCTTCTGCGACGTGGCGGCCGAGTCGAGGTAGACCAGCCGTTTGCCGCGCGAGTTGGTGGTCTGCAGGATCGGGAAATCGGCGGCGACGCGCGCGGCCTTCGCGTCGAGCGTGCGGACGGACATCAACCGATCTTCGCGCGGAGCCCCTCGCGAATCTCTTCGCGCAGGCTCTCGGTCGGGAAGCGGGCGATCGCGGGTTCGAAGAAGCCGAGCGCGATCATGCGTTCGGCGGCGTCGCGAGCGATGCCGCGGCTCTCCATGTAGAACAGCAGCTCGGCGTCGATCGCGCCGACGGTCGCCCCGTGGTAGGCCTTGACGTCGTTGGCGGCGATCTCGAGGGCCGGCACGGAATCGATGTGGGCGGTCTTGGAGAGCAGCAGCGCGTCGTCGTGCAGATGCGCGAGCGAACCCTGCGCGTCCTTGACGATGCGGATGTTGCCGAGGTAGCGGGCCTGGCCGCGTCCCGCGGCGGCGGACTTGACGATCGTCTCCGAGGTCGCGTGGCCGGCGATGTGATCGACGGTCGTGATCAGGTCGACGTGCTGGGTGCCGCGCGGGAAGAACAGGGCCGCGATATCGACGTTGGCGCCCTCGTGCTCGATGCGCGCGTCGGCCGAACCGACCGTGAGCGCGGCGCCGAGGTCGGCGATCGCCCAGGCCACGCGGGCGTTGGGGCCGGGCTTGGCATCCCGGGTCGCGATCGCGCGCGCGTCGTCGGGCAGGAGCTGGAGCGACGCGACGGTGACGTCGGCATGGTCTTCGGTGACCACTTCGACGATGCCGCAGAACGTGGTGCCGGCTCCGCCTTCGACGCGCTCGATCACGGTCGCGCGGGCGCCGCGTTCGGCGAGCACGACGGTGTACGGATAGCAAGCCGTTCCGCCGCGATAGGTGATCAGGATCGGCTCGTCCACCGAGACGTCGGCGGGGATGTAGACGAACGCGCCGGGGCCGCGCTGCGCGACGGTCATCGCGCCGAACTTGGTGGATTGCGCGGCCGTGCGTCCGTAGACGCGCGCCAGCAGGGCGGCGTGGTCGTTCTCGGCCTGCTCGAGCGTGCAGGCGATCAGCCCGCGCGCCGCCGGCGCCGCGATCTCCACGGTGCCGCCGTCGCCGGCGGGGAGTTCGAGGGTGTCGAGGTCGATCTTCCAGTAGCGTCCCGGGCGTTCGCGACCCGCGAGCGTGGCGCTAGGCAATTGCGCCGATCTCTTCGCGGATGGTGTCGTAGCCTTCGCGTTCGACGCGATTGGCGAGTTCCGGGCCGCCCGTCTTGACGATGCGTCCGTCGATCATGATGTGCACGACGTCGGCCGCGACGTACTGCAGGATGCGCGGGTAATGCGTGATGATGAGGAAGCCGGTGTCCTTGCCTTCGTCGCTCGCGCGCAGCGAGCCGATCGCGTCGCCGACCGCGCGGAGCGCGTCGACGTCGAGGCCGGAGTCGGTCTCGTCCAGCACGGCGTACTTGGGCGCGAGCACGGCCAGCTGCAGCATCTCGAGGCGTTTCTTCTCGCCGCCGGAGAAGCCGTCGTTCAAGTACCGGCCCATGAAGACCGGATCCATATCCAGGGTCTCCATCTTGTCCATCAACAGCTTGCGGAACTTGGCGGGCGGGAGCGAGTCGGGGCGCACGGCCTGGCGCGCGGCGTGCAGGAAGTTCGCCACTTTGACGCCCGGGATCGCGGCCGGATATTGGAACGATAGGAACAGGCCGGCGCGGGCGCGTTTGTCGGCCGGGAGCGCGAGCACGTCCTCGCCGTCGAGGGTGACGGTTCCACCGGTGACCTGGTATTTCGGATGTCCGGTCAGCGAGAAGGCGAGCGTCGATTTGCCGCTGCCGTTAGGACCCATCAGGGCGTGGACCTTGCCCGGCTCGACCACCAGGTCGATGCCCTTGAGGATCTCTTTTTCTTCGACCCGCGCGTGCAGGTCGGTGATGCGAAGGCCGGTCGCGGACACGGTGATGGTGCTCCTGGTTGCTTGAAACGGATGGGTGCCACCCTATCCTAACGGCGCCCCTGGGAGAAAGTCAAGGATAAACTTTACTATCTGCGGCGCGAATGATAGGATGAGGCCAGGATGCAAGCCGACCGTTTCTTTCAGAGCACCCGAGGCCGGATCGTCGCCGAGCTGCGGCGCCGGGGCACCGCCTCGGCCGCCGACCTGGCGGGACTCTTCGGGCTCTCCCCCAACGCGATCCGCCAACAGCTGGTCGTGCTGGAGCGCGACGCCCTGGTCGTCGAGAAGCCGGTCCGGCGCGGGCCGACCAAGCCGACGCTCGAATTCTCGCTGACCAGCGAAGCCGAAAAACTCTTCCCCCAGCACTACGACAAGATGCTCAGCGCCGTGCTGCGCGAGGTCCGCGAGACCCACGGCGACGCCGGCGTCGACGCGATCTTCCGCGGGATCGCCGGGCGGGCTGCGAGCAAGGCCAAGGACCGGGTGACCGCCCACGAGCCCGAAGCCCGGGTCGCGCAACTCACCGAGGTCTTATGCGATTCAGGGGTGATGGCCGAGTACAGCTTGATCGACGGCGGGTTCGCCCTCCACGAGCATACCTGTCCCTACTCGTCGGTCGCCAAGGACAACCCGGAGGTCTGTGCGGTGATCCATCACGTGATGGACGAGACCTTGGGCGGCGACCACGTACAGACCGCATCGCTTGCGAACGGCGACCGAGAGTGCCGCTTCGAACTCACGAACATCAAGAAATAGGAACGCTGACGAGATGAACTTCCCGAAATTCCAGAAGCTGGTCGAGGACCGCGCCGGATTCCGCACGATGGAGAATCCGACCGCGAGCGGCGAGTACTTCAGCGACTCGTGCGGCGATATGTACAACTTCTTCCTGAAGATCGGCCCGGGCGCCGTGATCGAGGACATCTCGTACTTCACCACCGGCTGCGGCTTCGGCACCGCGACCTGCAGTCTGGTCGTCGACCTCGCCAAGGGCAAGACGATCGCCGAAGCCAGCGCCATCACCGAAGCCCAGGTCGAAGCCGAACTCGACGGCTACCCCGAGAAGAAGAAAGACTACCCGCAGCGCGCGCTTGAGGCATTACACGTCGCGATCGACGACTACAAAGCGAAGGTCGCCGCCGGCAAAGTGGAAGACTTCTCGTTGCAGGCGCCGCGCCCGGTAGAAAAGAGCGCCTCCCCTGTCATCCCGAGCGTAGTGAGCGAAGCGAACGTAGTCGAGGGACCGACGCCAACCCCGGCAAGCGACGGCAAACTCGTCATCAGCCTGAGGTAGGTCATCTCCTCGGCGCCCACCGTCGAGCGCCAGACCTCCGGCGACCAGGAGACCCTGCTCGCCGCGCCAACCCCGAAGGCATGACGGTTTCAAAGATGGCTTTTGTGATGTACCCGGTCACCGACATGACGCGCGCCGTGGAGTTCTACCGCGACGTGCTCGGCCTTCACCCGGACGGCCTCGCGCTCGACTATTGGGCCGAGTTCAATATCGACGGCGCGACCTTCGGGATCGGCAACTTCGAGCAGGTCGGCGTGCCCGGCACTGCCCAATCGCTCGCGCTCGAAGTCGCCGACATCGAAGCGACCCGTAAAGAACTCAAGCAGATGGGCATCGAGACCAACGAGGTCTTCGAGACGCCCATCTGCTTCATCTCAGGGTTGAAAGACCCCGACGGGAACGCGATCGCGTTGCATCAAGCGAAGGCGTGAGCCGGGCGCCGCGCTCGGCGAGTAGACGCTCAGATAGGCCTCGACGGACTGCCCCGGCGGCGGAAATCCGCCGAGGTAGGTGGTCGAGATCGGCGAGGGTTGGAACGAAAACCCCATGATGCCGTATTCCGCCGTCGTGACGTTCGCGACCGTCTTCGTCACGAAGCCCGATTGGCCGACGAAGGATGGCGGGCCGTACGACGATTTTCCGGCCAGAAATGCGGGCGTCGCAATGTCGTACTCGGGCGGCGTCGGTCCGTCGAACTCGGCCAGCAGATAGCCTTTCGCGACGTCGCTCGATGAGAGACCCGCATACGTCAGCGGAAGCGAGAGATCGGCGTGGCTGATCGCGATATGGCCGAGCGTCGGCAGCATGACCGCGACCGGCGCGGTCGCCGCGGTGCGTCCGAGGTGCAACGTGCCGAACTGATCGTTCCCGATCGTGTCGAACGATTCGGCGAAGACGCCATAGGAGTCGCTTGCAGCCCAATCGGCGGCGGGCAGACCCGAGTACGTCGTGTGGCCCGCGCGTGTGACGTAGAAGCCGTTGTCGGTGCCGTCGAGCAGGTAGGCCACGCCGATCGCGTTCTGCGATCCGGTCGCGCCCGTGACGGTGAGCGGCTCCGGGACGGCCGCGTCGGCGGTGGTCATCGTGGGAAAGTTTATTGTCTGCGCGTTGAAGCCGGCTAGGACGCCATGGAGCGTCTTGAAGCCGACGAAGTCGCCGGCGCCGTTCTTGCCGGCCACGACGTAGGTCTGGTGCCCGTAGTCGGTCACGAGGTTCGCGTAGCTGCCGGCCGCGCTCGCGACCGAGATGTGGGCGTGATCGAGGGTTGCGCTGACCAATGCCGACGTCGCGCCCACGGCGGTGGCGTCGAAGGTGCCGCTCACGATCGACGGCGCTACGATGTACAATGGGAGGGCATCCCCAGCGCACACGGCTGGAACGACGAGCGTGTCCGTCACCGCGAGATTCACGACCGTCTGATCGTTCTCGTAGGGCCCACTGCACGCGAAGGCGACGGAGTACGTCGTCGTGCCGACCGGGACCGTGAATTGCGTGGTGGTGTGGAGCGCCCCGGCCGTCCACGCGCCGGTACCGATCCGGTAGAGTACGCCCGAGACGTCGCCCCGCGGCGAGATCGTCACGACCGACGGGAAGTTCCCCGGTGGCGGCGGAGTGACCGTCGGGCTCCCGCTACAGGCGGCGAGTAGACCGACGAGCGCGCAGGCGACAACCCGAGGTGCGAGACGCAAAGAAGAGCCCTCCACAGACGATCCAGGGCAGTTACACCCGGAGGAACGGATTACTGCCGCGTTCGTGACCGATCGTGGTGTGCGGGCCGTGGCCGGGGATGACTTTGGTCGCATTCGGATAGTCCATGAGTTTTGCGTGGATCGATGCGACGATGTCTTCCATCGACGTGCCGCCGATATCCCAACGCCCGATCGCGCCGGCGAAGAGGGTATCGCCGGTCAGCAGCAGCGTTTCGTCACCGACGCTTGCGGCGAAGCAGACGCTGCCGGGGGTGTGGCCCGGCGTGTGCAGCACCTCGGCGCGGATCGAGCCGGCCGCCAGCACGTCGCCGTCGCGCAGGTCGCCGTCGAGGTCGACCAGCCGCGCGCCGGGCCACAGCCCGAAGGCGCGCGCTTGTTCCGGCAAGGCGCGGTAGAGCGGAAGATCGCCGGGGTGCAAGAGCGCACGGCCATTCGTCTCGTCGCGCAGGCGGCCGACGTCGAAGATGTGGTCGATGTGGGCGTGGGTGTGCACAAGCAGCGTCGCCTTCCAGCCCCGCGCGGTCAGGCGTTCGAGCACCGCATCGACGCCGTCGCCGCCGTCGACCACGATCGCTTCGCCGGTCGTCTCGTCGGCCAGGATCGTGCAGGTGCACTGCAGCGGCCCGACCGGGAAGCTCTCGACGATCACTCCGCGCGGACGCCGAAGTCTTGGAAAGCGCCGTCGAAGTACCCCAGCGGCGATCCGGCGCGGCCGTCACAGTCGACCACCCGCCCGATGAAAACGGAATGCGAACCGGCGCGCGTCTCCGACTCGACGCGGCAGTCGAAATAGGCGAGCGCGCCGTCGAGCACCGGCGCGCCGGTCTCGCCCGACGTGTGCGCCAGGCCCGCGAACTGCTCGTCGCGCATTCCGCCGGAGAAGCGCAGCGCAAGCGCCTGCTGGTCGTGGGCGAGCAGATTGACGCAGAAGAAGCCGGTGGCGGCGATGTAGAGATAGCTGCGCGCCTCGCGATTGACGCAGACCAGCACCAGCGGCGGCTCGGCCGAGACGCTTGCGAACGCGGTCGCGGTCATGCCGCGGCGTTCGCCTTCGTGCAGTGAGGTGACGACCGTCACGCCGGTCGGATAGTGCCGCATCGCGCGCCGGAACGCGGCGGCGTCGGCGCTCATCGAACGCGCGCGCCGATGCCGGTGCCGTTGCCGAGCGGCAGGATGGTCGCGTCGAGGTCGGGGTGATTGAGGAAGTACTCGTTGAAATCGCGCATCGCATCGAGATCCCCGAGCATGTCGTCGACGATCACCAAGCCCGACCGCTTGAGCATCGGGATCGCGAGATCGAGGTAGTCGCGGTACTCGGACTTGACCGCGTCGATATAGACGATATCCAGGTTGCGCAGCGGGAGGTTCGGAAGGATCTCGAGCGCGGGCGAGTTCATGATGGTGATGTTGTCGTCTTCGCCGGCGCGCCGGAAATAGTCGAGCGCGACGTCGGTCCGCGAGACGTCCGGATCGATCGTCCAGATCGTGCCGACGGGCGGCTGGGCGAGCGCCATCCAGAGGGTCGAATAGCCGTAGGCGGTGCCGATCTCCAGGATGCGGTTGGCCTGCATGGCGTGGACCAGCGTCGAGAGCAGGCGTCCGGTCTCGCGCGAGACGATCGGGATCCCGTCTTTCCGGCCGTGCTGTTCGAGTTCGAGCAGCAGGGGGTGGGGGTCGGCGTGCGCGCCCTCGAGATAGCGTTCTACGTCGTCCATGCCCGGCTCGTATTGGCGGGCCAAGGCGGGCGCCCTGCCGAAGCCAACTCGTCCCGATGACCACGCGGCTGCGTCTCTTCCCGCTCAACGCCGTGCTCTTTCCCGGAGCGGTGCTGAACCTCCACGTCTTCGAACCGCGATACAAACAGATGATCGCGGAGTGCCTGGAGTCGGGCGAGAGCTTCGGCGTGACGTTGATCGCCGAGGGCTCCGAGGCGGGCGATCCGGACGTGACCCCGCACGAGATCGGCGCGGTCGCCGAGATCGTGGAGGTCACCGCGCTCCCGTTCGGACGCTACTACGTCTCGACCATCGGCCGCGAACGCTTCCGCATCTGCGAGGTCGTCGGTCGCGAGCCCTATCTGACCGCCGAGGTCGAGATGCTCGAAGAAGATTTCGTCGAGGACCCGGAGAGCGTGCGGCTGGCCGCTGGACTGCGCGCGCTCTTCACGGAGTACCTCGAGCTGCTGGTGCACTTCTCGGGCAAGGACGTGCTGCCGGACCGCTCGGCCGACGCGCAAGCGTTCTCGTTCTGCGTCGGCGACGCGCTCCAGGTCGGCGAACGCATCAAGCAGCGCCTGCTCGAAGAGAGCGACACCAAGGAGCGGCTCGCGATGGAGCGCTCGTTCCTCGAGCGCGCCTTACCGCAGATGCGCCGGCTGGTCGAGCAGCGCGAGCGTCACATCGCGCGCGACGACGGCGGCGAGGACCTGGCCTACCGGGCCGGTCAAGAGAAGTACTTCGGGAAATTCTTCAGCGCGAACTAGCGGCCGCTTTGACCACGTTGCGCAGCAGCGCGACGTTGGTGACCGGCCCGACGCCGCCCGGCACCGGCGTGATCGCGCCCGCGACCGCGAGCGCGCTCTCGTAGTCGACGTCGCCGCGGAGTTCGCCGTCCACCACGGTCGTGCCGACGTCGATGACGGTCGCACCCGGCTTGATGTCGCGGCCGCCGATCAGGCCGGGGACGCCGGCCGCGACCACGACCACGTCGGCCATCCCGACGTACGGCTGCAATCCGGGCGATTCTTTGTGGAGCACGGTCACGGTCGCGTCCTGCGCGAGCAGCAGCATCGCGACCGGCGCGCCCACCACGATCGAGCGGCCGATCATCGCGGCGGTCTTGCCGCGCAGCGGCCAATGCGGGCTGCGCTCGAGCAGCAGCATGACGGCGGCCGGCGTCGCCGGGACGAACTCGGTGCCCGCGCCGAACGCGAGTTGGCCCTGATTGACGGGGTGCGCGCCGTCGACGTCCTTGCGGATCGGGATGGCGTCGGCGATCTCGCGGATCGCCAGATGGGGCGGCAACGGCTGCTGGAGCAGGACGCCGTGGACGGCGTCGTCGCGGCCGAGCGCCTCGAGCGCGGCCCGGACCGCCGTCGCGGGGGCATCGGCCGGCAGATCGACCACGTCGACGTCGACGCCGGCGTGCGCTCCGGTCCGGACCAGGTTGCGGACGTAGGCGACCGACGATTCGTCCTGGCCGACGAAAACGATGGCCAGGCGAGGATGAATCCCGGACTCGCGCAGCGCAGTAGAGCGCGCAAGCAGTTCGGTTCGGAGTTCGGCGGCGAGCGTTCGCCCATCGAGAATTACGGCCGGCACGCCGTCGCGGATTCGTCCGTCGAAGGAGGCTCACCTGGAACGGGTACGGCGCGAAGTGCGTCTCGGCCGCGGCTTCACCGCCGGCGAGTTCGAGCGCGCCTTCCGGGGATTTCGCGAGCTGTACAACGCCGAGCCGAAGGCGATCCACTGCAGCCCCGACGTGCTCGAACGGTTCGCGGCGCTCTTCGAGGGCGGCGACCCGGCCGCATCCGCGCGAGCCTTGCGCTACGGCGGCGTTCCGCTCGCGGCCGCGGTCCTGGCGCCCGGCACGGTCGCCTTCGAAGGCGAAGTCGACGAAGATAGGATGGGCGATTGGTAGTCGCTCCCTACACTAGACCGGTATGAATCGGCGCTGGGTCTGGCTGGCCGTCCTGTTCGCCGCGGCGCTCGTCGCCGTGGTGGTGGCCGCCTATCTGCCGAGCGGTTCGGGCGCGAGCGGTCCGGCCGCGCTGGTCGGGAAGACCGCTCCGAGTTTCCCGGTGGTGGATCTAGCAGGCAAGCCGGGAGCGCTTGCGGACTATCGCGGCAAGATCGTGGTGCTCAACCTGTGGGCGTCGTGGTGTCCGCCCTGCCGCGCCGAGATGCCGGACCTCGAGCGCCTGTCGCGCGCGTACCTGTCGCGCGGCGTGGTCGTGCTCGGCGTCGACCAGGGCGAAGCCGGCGTGCGCGCGCGCGACTTCGCGACGTCGCTGGGCATCACGTACCCGGTGCTGGTCGATGACGCGCAGCAATACGGTCGCGTCTACGCCGCCCTCGGACTGCCGACCACCATCGTGATCGACGCGAAGGGCGTGGTGCGGTCCGGGTTCGACGGCGCGCTGACCTACGCGCAGATGCGGGCCGCGGTCGAACCGCTGGTCGCCGCGACGTGATCGGACTTTTCACCGGTTGCGCGGCGATCGCGCTCGCGGTCCTGCTCGAGATCGCCCTGCCGGGCCAGCCCATCTATCAGTACGGCTGGTACAACGCCCTGCTCGCGACCGCGTTCGTTATCTGCGCCGTCCGCGCGCGCACGCTCGCTCGCGAGGGTGCCGCGCCGGCACCGGCGTTGCTGACGCTGATCGCCGGGACCGCCGCGCTGACCATCGCCGGTGTGGCGAACGGCCTGTTCGCGCCCGCTCCGCAGGTGGTGATCGGCTCGCCCGGCGCGAGCGTCCGGGTCGACGATCTGCGCGGGACGCTCGCATTCCCGCTGGCCGGCACGGATCCGGTCGTGCGGTTGGAACGCAACGGCGGCGTGACCGAGATCGGCGCGGGCGGCTTCCGTATCGCGGCGGCGTTCGCGCTCTCGCAGGTGCCGCGCCAGGTGCTGGCGGTCGACGTGACCGACGCGCGCGGCGCACACCTGACCGTCACGCAGCCCAACGGCTCCGCCTTTCTCTCTCCCGTGCTCACGATGCCGACGCAGCAGAACATCGCGGGGATGCTGCTGCCGTTCGATTCGTTCGCGGTACCGGCCGCGCATCGGGTGGTGAAGGCCGTCCTGTTCGATCGCCGCCACGCCGAGATGCTCAAGGCGATGCCGCCGGGTGGAACCGGCGGCGCCGCATTGTTCTCCGTCTCCGACGAAGATGACCGGGCGATCCCGCACGGCATCGGTCTCGCACCGGACGGGGCCACCATCGCGCTCGGCGGGCTACGCCTCAAAGGGCTCGCGATCTCGTACCCGGCCGTCCGCATCGCCGCCGTCCCGGTTCCGATCGTCCTCGCGCTCGGCATGCTGCTCTTGCTCGGCGGTGCGATCTGGTGTAGACTGCGGAAACCATGACGACGCCCCGCGCCACCGTGCGACCGTTCCCGCCGACTCCGATCGAGGTCTCCCCGGTTCGATAGCGCGCGTCATCACAGTCTACTGACGGAGCCGCTTCGAGATCGAAGCGGCTCCGTTTTCTTTATCGATAGGAGTTCTTGCGTGGACATCGGGATTCTCGGCTGCGGCACGCTCGGCCGGGCGATCGCCCAGGGCCTGCGCTCGCACGCGTCCGTCGAACGCATCGCGGCGACGACCCGGTCGCAGCGCCTGCGTGGCAAGGACCTCGGCGACGTCGTCGCGGTCGACTCGAACCGAGAACTGGCGAGCATCTCGGACGTCGTGATCGTCTGCGTCAAGCCGTCGCAGGTCGAAGCGGTCGCGCGCGAGATCGCCCACGACCTGCGCCCGGGCGCGCTGGTCGTCTCGGCAGCCGCGGCCATCTCGACCGGAGCGCTGCAGCAGTGGACCGGCGGCGCGAACCCGATCGTGCGGGCCATGCCGAACATGCCTGCCCGGATCGGTCTGGGCATGACCGCGCTCGCGGCCGGCTCCAACGCCGACGCAGCGCACCTGGAACTCGCGCGCGACCTGTTCGCGACGCTCGGGCGCGTCGCCGTCGTGGAAGAACGGCTGATGGACGCCGTCACCGGCATCAGCGGCTGCGGTCCGGCCTACGTCTACCTCATCGTGGAGGCGCTGGCCGAAGCCGGCGTCAGCCTCGGCCTGCCCCGCGCGATCGCGCTCGAACTGGCCGCGCAGACGCTGCTCGGATCGGCCGCGATGGTGCTGCAGACCGGCATCCATCCCGCCGCGCTCAAGGACGAAGTGACGACCCCGGCGGGCTGCACGATCGACGGATTGCTCGCGCTCGAGGACGGCGGCCTGCGCTCGACGCTCGTCCGCGCCGTCACCGCCGCCGCGACCCGGAGCGCCCAGTTGGGTTAGAGCGTGCTCCGCAAGCCGTCGGGGTGTGTCCAACAACCGGTGCGATGCCCGCCTTCGTCGAGGAAACGGGTCCGGAAGTCGCGATCGAGCCGCTGTGCGACCGCCGCCGGGACACCGGCGCTTCGTAGACTGCACGCCGTTGTGAGAACGTCGATCCGAAGCGACGTCCATCTGCCGTCGATCTTTCGGAAGAGCCGCTCGTGCCAGCCGTCGCCGAGGAATGAAGAATTCACCGCGTAATCCCCGTCGACGATCGCGAACATGCAGCAGTCGGTCTCGTATCTGCGATGCTCGCCGAGTTCGAGTCTGCGGATCGTCGCGACGGCAGACGGCGGACCTTCGCTCGTCGTGACCGGCTCGTGTTCGGCGAAGCATCGCTTCTTATCCGTCATCGGATCGAGACCTCGGACGTCGAAATTGTGGGCCATGCGTCCGGCCACATCGGCCGGGAATCCTGCCTTCACGAGGCTACAGGCGTCGGTATTCGCGTAAAGGCGAAGCGATTTCCAAACGCCGGCTGTCTTCCTGAACGGTCTCATCGTCCAGACGTCGATATGGGTCGCATTGACGGCATAGTCGCCATCGACGACGGTGAACATCGTCGCCTCATTTGCGAGGTTTCCGAGTTCGGCCCGTTCGGCGTTATCGACCTGGGCGACATCCGCGGAAGGACCGTTGTCGAGCGTCATCGGCCAGCCCAGGATCATGAGCCGGAACGCCGCGATCAAGAGGAGGAGGACAACGGCCGATACGGTGACGACGACGATGCCGAGGACGGTCCACTTCTGAATGGCTAGAACTCGGTGGTCGAGCTGAAGGCGAAGTTCTCGATCTTGACGGCGGGGGTGACGATCGAATAGCCGTAGGTGGTCGATCGGTGCAGGTCGAGCGCGAGTTCGCAGTGCCGCAGCGCTTCGAGGATGCTCTGGTTGAAGCGCAGGTTGCGGACCCCGCCGGCGAGCTTGCCGTCCTCGATCAGGTACGTCCCGTCGCGGGTCATCCCGGTGACGATCGCCTGGAGCTGATCGACGGTGCGGACGTACCACAGACGGCTGACCAGGATCCCGCGCTTGGTCGAGGCGATCAGCTCCTCGGTCGTGCGGGTGCCGGGCATCATCACCAGGTTGCGCGGCTGCGGTCCGTAGGCGTTGGGCGCGGGCAGAGCGTGACCGGTGTTGTCCATGTCGAGCTTGTGGGCCCAGTACGAGTCGGTGACGACGCTGCGCACGATGCCGTTCTCGACGAGCGAGAGACGCTGGGTCGGCGCGCCTTCGAAATCGAACGGGGCGTCGAGCGCCAACGGATGCGCGTAATCGTCGCGCAACGTGACGTTCTCGCCGAGCATCGTCGTGCCGAGCGCGCCGCTGGCGAACGACGAACCTTCGTCGTAGGATTGCGCGGAGAAGTGCGAACCGAGGAAGGCGAGCAGTTCGGCGAACGCGGGCGCTTCGAGGATGACCGTCCAGGCGCCGGGCTCGACGCTTTTGGGCGCCTTCGTCTCGCGCGCCTTGCGGGCGGCCGTCTCCGCGACCGCGGCCGCGTCGACCAGCCGGATGTCGGTCGAGGCGGATTCGGCGAAGCCGGTCGAGTCGGCGGCGCTCATCTTGACGTCGACGCCGGCGGTCGTGCCGTCGAACGACGCGAGCGCGCCGTTGCTGTTGGCGACGGTGTAGCCGCGCGCCGCGGTCGACGCGTAGCCGGCCGACCACAGGCCGTCGCGTTCGGCGACCCGGAAGAACTCGCCGCACATCTGCGCGCGCGTCTGCGCGTCCGCGGCGGCGGTCGCGTCGACGTACGCGCCGGGCGGGGTCGTGGTCGGCGCGCCGGCCGGCAGGTCGGGCTGGGCCGGATCGACCGGCGCGAGCTTGGCCATCTCGATGGCGCGCTCGACCACGTCGCGGATGGCGTCGTCGCCGGTGCGGTTGGTCTGCGCCACGCCGGTCCGCCCGCCGACGATCGCGCGGACCGATATGACGGCGTCCTCGCTGGCGACGTTCTGATGCACGTTCTCGTGCGCGAATCGCGTCAGCGCGGCGTTCTCGTAGGAGATCAGCACCTCGGTGCGATCGGCGGTCGAATGCGCGAGCGTGCGCTTCGCGAGCGTTTCGCGGACGTTAGGCTCCATAGCCGACTCCCACCGCGACGCCGCGGAAGCGCGCGGGCGCGGCCGCCTGAGTGGTCCGGCCGACCTGCATCGGCTCGCCTTTGCCGCAGTTCGGCGTTCCCCATGGGAACCAGGCGAGTTCGTCGCCGATGGCATCGCAGGATCCCCAGAACTGCGGCGTCATGCCGGCGTAGGTCGGATTCTTGAGCATCCGTCCGCGCTTGCCGTTCTTGACCTCCCACGCGATCTCGCAGCCGAACTGGAAGTTCAGGCGGCGATCGTCAATCGACCACGAGCGGTTGCTCTCCATGTAGATGCCGTCTTTCACGTCGTCGAACAGGTTGTCGAACGGGACGTCGCCGGGCAACAGGTTCAGGTTGCACATGCGGATCATCGGCACGAACTCCCAGCTCTGGGCGCGCACGCAGCCGTTGCTCTGACGACCGATGGCGCGCGCGGTGTCGTTCGACGTCTCGTAGCCGACCAGTATCCCGTCGCGCACGATGTCGGACCTGCCGCTCTTGGTGCCTTCGTCGTCGTAGCCGCAGGTCGCCATGCCGCCGGGCATCGCGTTGTCGATCTCGATCGTCACCTTGTCCGATCCGTATTTGAGCTTGTCCAGCTGGGCGATCTCGAGGAAGGACGTGCCGGAGAAGTTCGCCTCCCAGCCCATCACGCGGTCGAGTTCGGCCGGATGTCCGCACGACTCGTGGATCTGCAGCGAGACCTGCGAGCCGCCCAGGATGACGTCGAAGGTGCCGCTCGGGCATTGCGGCGCGGCCAACAGCGCGCGCGCCTCTTCTCCGATGCGGGCGGCGTTCTCACGCAGCGCGGCGCGCTCGACCACCTCCCACCCGCCGCTCATGTAGAGCCCGTTGTCGCCGGGGAACGAGCGGGTCTGGGCGTCGCCGTCGCCGACGGCCATCGCGGCGATGCCGCTGCCGGTCTGGCGGATCTGCTGTTCGATGCGCGATCCGATCGAGCTGTAGAAGGTCTTGTCGGTGCGCCACAGATCCAGCCACGCGCGGCCGACCGCGATCTCGGGGCCGACGTGCAGCAGCCGCTCGGCCTCGAGCAGCAACGCGACGCGTTCGCCGAGCGGCACGGATGCCGGGTCGCGCAGCATCGGCGTCGCGAACGTATCGACGTAGGCGCGGTCGGGCGCGGCGCCGATCGGCGCGCGCGCGATCGACGCGGCGGCCTTGGCCATCGCGACCGCGCGTGCGGCGACGACATCGATCGCGCCGTCGGTCATCTCGCTACCGGCGGCGAAGCCCCACGCGCCGTCGACCAGCGCGCGGATGCCGTAGCCGCTCGACGTGCCGTCCGCGAGCGCCGCGATCACGCCGTTGCGGACCTCGATCCGTTCGGTCCGGGCGACGTCGAAGCGGATATCGGTGTAGCGCGACCCGCGGGCCGCCGCCGTGTCGAGCGCGCGTTGCGCCAGGCCGTCGAAACTCATCCTCGGCCTTTAGCGTTGGCGCTGAAGGCTCCCTGGCGCGGGTCCGGAGCCCGGCAGCACGGTGCGGACGTCGCGGACGACCACCGTTCCGGCGGTCTCCACGTGCGCGGCACCGATGCCGGCGAGGACGTAGATCGAGCCGAGCTTGCCGGGACCGGCGAAGCCGCTGGGGAGGCGGACCGTCACGTGGCGCCAGCCGGTGAAGTCGATCTTGGCGGCGGTGAGCAGCACCTTCTCGTCGATCGCGTTGACGAACGCGACCCGGACGAGCGCACCGCTGCCGTCGCCGTCGACGTCGAAGCCGACGCCGAGCGCGCCGGTCGGGAGTGGGGCGCCGAGATCGGCGTACGCGGCTCGCTCGTTCCCGGTGAAGTCGTAGCCGATCGAGAGGCACGTCGGGCAGGGCGCCGCGACCGCCAGGCTGCCCGGACCGCCGCGCGGCGACGACGAGAAGACGGCGTGCGCCCCGACCGAGAGCGGTTGTTCGTGCCGTCCGACCGAGACGCGCTCGGTCGCGACCGCATCTCCGGCGCGCACGCCGACGACGGCGTCGGTGCCGGCCGCGACGAACCGGCCGTTCGCCGCGATCGTACCGGAGGTGGCGGTCCAGGTGAGCTTGGAGGGCAGCGCGACGGGGAAGCCGTCGGCGTCGTAGGCGCGCACGACGAACTGGACCGGTTCGCCGGTATCGAGGTTGGGCGCGTTCGGCACGATCTCGAGCCGGGCAGGCCGGTCGACCACGGTGATGGGCGCGACGCCTTTGAGCCCGCCTTGGACGAACCGGATCGTGCCGCGACCCGCCGCGCGCGCCACGAATGCGCCGCCGGTCAGCGTCCCAAGCGTCGCCGGCTCGACGGTGGCCCGGATCGCACCGCTTCCGCCGACCGGATGACCGGCGGCATCGACCACGGCGGTGTCGAGCGGCACGACCGCGCCGGGCATCGCGCGGATGCTCCGCGGTCGCGCGACCAGCAACGCGGGCGGGCCGACCGGCGCGTCGCTATAGACGAAGACGCCGTCGGAGACCGGGCGCTCGCGTCCGTCGGACGGCGAGTTCTGCAGGCTCGCGCCGGCGTCGCCGAGATCGCGCGCGACCAGCGTCGAGGAGCCGCCGCCGTCGAACGACATGCCTTCGGTGGCACCGAAACCGCGCATCAGCGCGGCCAACTGCGGCCGGGTGACGCCGATGCTGACGGAAGGCTGACGTCCGTCGACCTCGATCAGGAACAGCGTTCCATCGGGAGCGATCGCGGCACCCGAGGCCGGGATCCGCGAGTTGAGGTACTGTCCGTGGCCGGGTCCGTCCGGATCGTCGTACCACGCGCCCGCGTGCAAGAGCAGCGGGCCACCGCCGACCGCGGTCGCGATTTGCGCGAGATCTCCCGTCGCGAAGTCGCCCGTCGCCGAGACGACGGTGCCTTCGTCGGGAACGCCCGCCGAACCGTACGCGTTGAGCCCGATCGCGAGGTAGTATCCCGGCGGCTGCGGGCTGCCGTTGTCGGCGATCGACGCCACCCGGTAGCGCGAGAACGGCGGGACGCCATCCAGGGGCGTCAGCGCCACCAGCGTCAGGTTCGCCTGCGGCGCGAGACCGCCGAACTCGGGCGTGATGATGGCGGTACCGCCGCGCGGCGGCGGATACTCGTTGACGGCGTCGAGCGCGACGCTCGCGGTCCCGATCTGCAGCGAGCCCGAGAACGCGAACTCGGTGAAGCGGGGCGTGCCGTCCGGCGCGATCGCCAGCGCGTAGCGTTGTCGCGGCGTCCGCAGCAGGCGTCCGTTGCGGACCAGCACGTTGGTCGGCTGATTGGTGGCGTCGATATCGAAGTAGTCGCCATTGATGCCGGCGACGGCACCGGTCCGCTTGGCCATCGCCCCGACCGTCTCACCGGGAGAGGTCAGCCGATCGGTCGCGAGCACGGCCGCGAGATGGAGGTCGTTCCGGTGCGGTTCGACCGCGATCACGTGGACCGCGATCGGCCCGTCGGCGGTGAGCAACTCGTAGTCGCCCTGCCAGACGCCCGGCGCGACGAACGAGACGGTCGGCGCCTGCGCGACGATCGTGGGGAACGGCGCGGGCGCCGCCAGGCGCGCGGGCAGCAGCAGCGCGAGGAGCAGAGAGAACACGCTAGCCCCTCTGCGAGACGGCCACGCCGAGAGGATACCCGCCGGTCGCGAACGGTGCGCCGGCGACGCGGCGCAGCGTCCGTCCGTCGATGACGTCGACCCGGTCGGCGCGCGCGCACGGGACGTACAGCCGTCCGCTCGCGGCGTCGAAGGTCGGCTTCCACGGCGTCCGGCAAGTCGAGAGCGGCGCGTGGACGGCGCGCAGCGTGGTCGCGTCGAGCACGTCGATCGCGTCGGCGCCTTCGTCGGTGACGAAGATGCGGCGGTCGGCGGCGTCGAGCGCCACGCCGAGCGGGAAGGGGATGGTCGCGCTGCGGCGCGCGCGCGCCGGCGTCGCGCCGAGCGAGATGGCTGCGACGTACCCGGCCTTGGCGAGCATACGCGCCTGCAGGCTCTGGTTGGCGACCGCGTAGAGCGTGCCGCCGTCGGGCGAGAGCGCGATCCCGAAGACGCGCGGTACGGCCGGGATGCGGCGGATCGGCTTCATCGAGCGCGCGTCGACCGCGAGCACGGTTCCGTCGTTGACGTTGCCGACGTAGACGATGGCGCGGGCGGCGTCGAGGGCCAGTCCTTCGGCGGTGGCACCGGTGACGACGCGCGTCACCGTTCCGTCGGCCGCTACGCGCGTCAGCGCACCGCTCCCGCCGACGTCGCGGTCGCTCACGAAGAACGCGCCGGTCGCGTCGTCCGCGACGATCTCGTTGCCGAGCGGGACGTCGTCGATGCGCGTGACGGCCCACGGATCGCGTGCGACCCGGACGATGCTCGTCCCGGACGTATCGGGCGCCGCGATGGTGCCGTCGCGCGCGATCGCGACGTCGCTCGGCGCCCCGCCGGTCGCGAGCGTTCCGAGGATCGCGAACGTCGCCGGATCGTGGAGCACGATGCCGCCGTCGTAGGTCGCGACCGCGATCACGGCGCGCGTGGCGGCGGGCGCCGGCACCACATGCAGGTCGGCGACGTCGACGCCGGCGCTGCCGGCGGCGATGACGGTGGCGGTGGTCGCCACGTCGACGTTCGGAGCGACGTACGCTCCCCCGTCGATGGCGCCCGGGCCCACCACGCTCAGGCGAAAGGGCGGACGCACGCGCGCGTAGTGCGGCACGACCCGGCTTCCGGGCAGATAGTCCGGCGCCGGCGCCGAGGCGGCGGCGAGCAGACCGAGCGCGAGCGCGCAGGCGAACGGACGGAACGAGCGCGTCATCGGGCGGGCGTTTCGGCGACGAGGGTGGCGATCCGTTCCAAGCCGAGCGCCACGTCGGTGCTCGGGGCGACCAGGGTCGCCTCCGTCCGCGCGCCGTCGTACGCGAAACCGGCGACGCGCAGCCCATCGAACGTACCGGCCACGACGACGCCGTCGGGATCGACCGCGAACGTGCGGTCGCGCGCGCGATCCTGGACGACGACGAACGCGCGCAGTTCCAGCGCGCGCGCGCGCGCGAACGGTTCGATCCAGGCCGGGTCGAACGCGCGGCAGTCCCAGATCAGCAGACGGTAGCCGGCGCGACGGTACGCGACCGCGACGCCCGGATCGGCGATCGACGCGTCGTCGAGTATCGCCGAGGGGATCGCCTCGTCGAGCGGCTCGAAGCGCGCCGGGGCGTCCGGCGCGATCAGCTGCGTCGCTTCGAGGGTCGCGAGCGCCGCTTCGGCCGGCGCGTCGTCCGCCATCGCGATCGCGATGCGTTCGACCGCGGGCGCCACCACGCGGGCGGGCGGCGAGGGGATGGAGACGCGCGTCGCGGGCGCGGCGCCGATCTCGATCTCCGACGCGATGATGGCGGGCTCGCGTTCGGGCGCGATCGCGAGCACCTCGCCCGCGGCCGAGACGATCTGGCTCTTGCCGCAATACGCGACGCAGCCGCGTTCGACGCCGCTCTTGTTGGCGGCTACGAACGGCACGCCGTTCTCCCGCGCGCGGACGCGCGCGAGCAGATCGGCCTGCGCGTTCTCGAGCGCGCCGGAATCGCGTCCGCTCGTCACCCACGCGGTCGGCATCACCAGCAGTTCCGCGCCGGCGTCGACGAGCGCGCGCCCGATGGTCGGGATGCGTCCGTCCGCGCAGATCATCGCGCCGACGATTCCGAGCGACGTGCGGACGGGCGCGATCGCATCGGCCGGCGCGAACCAGCGCCGATCAAAGTGCCACAGGAACGCCTTGTCGGCGTAACCGGCGACCTCGCCATCGGCATCGATGACGATCGCGGAATTATATTGGAAGGAAGCGTGCGTCCGGCCGAGCCCACAGACGACGAGCACGCGGAGTTGACGCGCGTCGTCGCGAAGTTGCGAGACGGCGCGGTCGACCTGCTCGTCATCGAGGGGGCGCTCGCCTAGAACGTACGCTGGTATCGTGCCTTCAGGGAGTACTATTATGTCCGCATCGTTGACGCCCGCGTCATTGACTCTTACCCGGATCTCGGGCCATCTATCATCGAACGACTCGCGATCGTGGGCGGGGAGTTGGATCGCGGCGACCGTGAGCGTACGTCTCATGCTCTGCGGACTTCTCTGTGCCGCCCTGCTCGCTTCCTGTTTCGGCGCCGCGATGGCACGTTCGCGTCTGGCGCCGGCCGACGAGTACTTCGGCCATTCCAAGATGTCGATCCTCGAGATCAACAACCGCATCCGCGACTGCGCCTTCCGGGCCAACCACGGCGTGCGGCCGAGCCGACTGCTCGGCGACGCGCAGCGTGCGCAGGACGCGATGGACGATTGGAGCCGCAAGTATCCGGGCGACCCCTGGCTCTCTCACTACTGGTGGCGTCTGGCCAAGCTCTACGCGTTGATGCCGTCCGCGAGGGCGCACGCGCGCGAAACGGTCGCGCTCGTCCGGTTCCACCATTTCGACCATAGCAAGTAAGCCGAGAGGCCACCGTCGCGCGGGCGCCCAACCTAGGGCCGCATGAGAAGAACGTTTGCTACGCTCGCCCTGGTGGCGATGGCCGCCGGCCTGATCGGGCCGAGCGGCGTCGGCGCGGCGGCAGCCGCGAAGCCCGCCGCGAAGAACGACCCGTGCGCCGCCAAGCCGAGCAAGTTCCAGCGGGATCAATGCCGCAAGTTCAGCGCGTCGGCCCCGGCCGACGAGTACTTCGGCAAGATGAAGATGAGCTTTCTCGGGATCAACAACACGTTCCGGGACGAGAACATCATCGCCGGCGCGTACACGGTCGACCCCGGCATCGTCTCCAAGGTGACGTTCGCGGACGACGCGATGCGCGCGTGGATGGCCAAGTATCCGAACGATCCGCAGCTCGCGCGGACGTTCTACCTGGGCATCATCATGTTCAAGAAGATCTACACCCAGCAATATCAGGATAAGGCCTGGGAGTACATGAACCTGATCCAGCGCAAGTTCCCGAGCACGTTCTTCGCCAAGCAGGTCAAGAAAGATATGGCGCTCGGCTTCACGGAGCACGTGCTGGCCGACGCGCTCCCGTGCCCGACGCCGCTCCCCCCGGGCGTCGTGCCGACCCTGCTTCCGAGCACGGAGCCGTCGCCGACCCCGGCACCCGGTCGGCCCAAGCTCGCCATGATCGAGCAGCCGTGCATCAAACCGACCCCGACGCCGAGCCCGACCCCGCTTCCGACGGCCACCCCGTCCCTCGCCCCCGCACTCCCGACCAACGCAACGCCAGTGCCGGCAACGCCGGCGCCGGCCGGTTCCCCGACCGCAATGCCAAGTCCAAGCCCAAGTCCGACCCGAACCCCGTAGAGAAACAACGCCGAACAAGAACGGCAATGAAAAGAAGAAGCGCCCCGGAGAAATCCGAGGCGCTTTTCTTATCACCTAGTACCAGCGAATATCCATCGCGGTCCCTCGACTACGCGCCTCCGCCGCTACGCTCGGGATGACAAGAGGGACAAGTCCATACCAAAACCAGCGAGTTGTTCGCGCAGCTCGCCCCTAGCATCGCGTTGGTTTGGTTGGGGGACGGGGGCGCGGGGACGTTGGTGAAGCCCGCCCGTCGCGACAGAGCGCAGCCCGGAGGGCGGAGCGACAGAGCGCTCTCCTTCGCGCGCACGAGGCGCGCCCAGCGGGTCTGAAGCAATGTCCCCGCGCCCCCGTCCCCCAACCAAACCAACACCGCCCACACCAAAGAGCCGCAGCCGGACAAGGAGCGCAGAAAGCAAAGAGCCCCCGGCTTTCGCCGAGGGCCCTTCGTTCACTATCGAGTGAGTGGAGCGACTAGAACTTCAGTCCGAGTCCGACGTACGCACCAGCGGTGCTGCGATCGGAGGGAGCGTTGCTCTTGTTCTTATCATTGCCACCGAGGTAGCCGAAGTCGATGAAGACCGGCGTCTGGGGGCCGAAGTTGAACACGCCGCCGACCTGGTACTTGAGGGTGTTATACGAAAGGCTGAAGTTGTGTCCGAACACATCCGTATACGTTCCCTTGACGCCAGGGTAGTACCACAGGCTGCCGTAGAGCGAGAAGGCCTGATCGAGGTCGGGCAGTTTTTCAACGCCGAATCCGAGGCCGTTGCGACGCGGGTAGCCCGCGTTGTTTCCACGGAACATGTAGCCGACGCCGACATAGATGCGCGGGTCCGCGACCTTGAGGCCCAGGCGGGCGTCGAAGTCGTAGTCACGCACCGTGAATGCCGGTACGAAGGTCTGGCCGCCGCCACCGATGACGGTGACGCAACCCGGGTCGCCCGGAACGACGCACGGCGAAAGCACCGGCGGGGTCGGGACGATCTGGTTGTGCGGGTAGTTGATCTGACGATAGTCGCCTTCGAGCATCCACGGCAGCCCGGCGGCGTTGAACTCAAAGCCTCCGCGCAGCGCGTACGAGAAGCCGTCCTTCGAGTTGTTGCCGGTGTTGCCCGGGCTGAACTCGTCGTAGACTTTCGGCGAGATGATGTAGTCGCCGGCGATGAACAGATCGTGGTACGGGGTCGCAACCGGTGCCGGGGTCGGCGTCGGCGGGACCACGGTCGGGGTTTCGGTCGGAGCCGGAGTCGGAGCAGCCGGCGGGACGTACCGCACGACCACGAGACGCTTCTCCGGAACCCAAAGAACGTAGGCGCCCATGCCTTCCGAGATCACTCGGACGGGGACGACGACGGTGCCCTGGTAGATCTCCGGCGGCACGTCCAGGGGACGCGATTCGCCGTTGATCACGACTTCGGACTTGCCAACCGTCACTTTGACGTCGGCGCCCGGCTTAGAAACATCGACGGTCTTGCTCGACGCGTCGTACGCGACCGTCGCTCCCATTTGCTCGAACATCGAGCGCAGGGGAATGAGGATCGTGCCGCCACGGACGAGAGCAGCCAGAACGCGGCCCGCTTTGAGCTTGTCCGGCTTGCTGTAGACGTGATGGTCGTTGTAGAGGATCGGAATCTGGCCCGACGGCGGGGATCCAAAATTCGCCGCAGGTGTCGTCGCCATGTCGGCTTGCGCCACTGTGTTGATTCCAAGGTTTCCAACAGCAGCGTGGTTTGCCGGCGCGGCGATCGCATTGAGTCCGAGGCCGGCCGCAATTAGCACGGCGAGGACTCCGGTGCTCAGTCGCTTCAAAGTTTCCTCCTAGTAAGGTTGAGACCAGTGTTGCCTCGGGCGTCCGGCTCTAGACCCGACTCCCCAACCAACGTACCGCCTAATGCGGTTCGGGGCTGGGGTACCCAAAAACAATCCTTCTTAATCTCTTCGGGGGCTTACTTGGCCCCCCTGCAGTATAGCCGGGGCGACGAGGCCCCGGATACGTGTTTTCACGAGCCGCCCACCCGTGGGAGGGCTCCTCTACCCCCTAGGGTAGCGTCAAGCGAGCTTTTCTTCAAGTTTCGCGAGGAATTTGGTCTTTTCGATCACGTATCGCTCGTGGGTCCCATCGGCGACCGGCTCGCTCTCGTCGAAGACCTGGAAGGCGAAGCTGACCCGGGGGCCGTCGACCAGGACGACCTCGACCTCGGTCCGGACGATGAATCCGACCGGGACCGGCCGGTGGTGCTCGAGGTCGATATGGGTGCCCAGGGAGATCTGGTCGGGAGCAAGCGAGGGCTCGATGCAGGCGATGGCTGCCGCCTCGACCAGTTGGACCAGCTGGGGGGTGGAAAGGGCCTCGACCCCGCGGTTCCCGGCCTTCTCGGCCGTCATCCATTCCTCGACCCGGCTCTGAAGGCTATGGGAGTGGCCGATCTCCAATTTCGCGCTCATTGCCCGAATGTGTTTACGGCGCATCCCAATCAGTGCCTTCACAGGTTCCGTCAGGTATAGTGACACAAAACAGAGCGACCGCCGTACATACGGACGAACAGCGTCGCCTACGAATAGGGAGAACAATGCAGTATCAACGCTTGGCGGTCGCGTGCGCGCTCGCAGCGAGCCTCGCGCTCACGGGGTGCGGCGGAGGCAAGGGCGGTCCGAAGGGCCCGCCGGCGCTCAACGTCGACGTCGCGCCGGCCAAGGCGCAGACCATCGCCACGTTCGTCACGCTCGACGGTCAGATCGCGCCGCTCGAGGAGTCCACGCTCTCATTCCAGCAGTCCGGTCCGATCGCAAACGTGACGGTCAACGTCGGCGATCGCGTCGGCGCGGGCCAGCTGCTCGCCTCGATCGATCCTTCGACCCTGAGCGCGCAGCTCGCGGTCGCCGAGAACAACGCGGCGCAGGCCGCGGCCTCGGCGCGCGGCGCGCAGGTCGGCCTGCCGATCGCGCGTCAGTCGAACGCCTCGTCCGTGCTGACGGCGAAGGCCGCCCTCGACAACGCCAAGCTGCAGTACGACCAGAACCAGGCCCTGTTCAAACAAGGCTACGTCTCGCAGCAGCAGCTCGAAGTGGCCCGGGCGGCCTACGTCCAGGCGCAGAGCCAGTACAACAACGCGATCGCCGGTCAGAGCAACGACGTCGTGAGTTCGCAGAACGTCAAGGCCTCGATGGCGTCCGCGCAGGCCGCGTCGGCCCAGGCCCAGGTGCTGCGGACCCAGCTCGGACAGACCGCGATCTACGCGCCCTTCTCCGGCGTCGTCACGGCGCGCTTCCTTGATCCCGGCGCGATGGCCGGGCCGGGGACGCCCGCCCTCAAGGTCTCGCGCGTCGACACCGTGTGGGTCAACGTCAACGTCCCCGACGAGGATCTCGCGTTCGTGCACGGCGGCTCGGTGGTCACGTTCACGTCGTCGTCGCTGCCGGGACGGCGCTTCTCGGGGCGCCTCGACACCGTCAACGCGGTGCCGACCGCGGGCACCCTGTCGTATCTCGCGCGCATGAAGTATCCGAACCCCGGGCTGATCCTGCGCGGCGGCATGCTGGTGACGGTCACCATCCCGAAACAGCGTCACGACAACGCGATCGTCGTTCCGCGCTCCGCGATCGCCACGAGCGATAGAGGCTCGACGGTCTTCATCGTCGGCGCCGACGACAAGGCCAAAGAAGTCCCGGTCAAGCTCGGCCTGCAGACCGACACGCTGGCCGAGGTGATCGCGCCCGACGTGAAGGCCGGCACCAAGGTGATCACGACCCGCCCGGACGCCCTGCAGAACGGCAGCACCGTCGCGATCAGCGGATCCGCTCCCAAGCCGAACCCGTCGGGAGCGCCGTAACGTGAAGCTGCTCGGACTCACCACGGGCGTCGCGGCGCTCGCGCTCGTCCTCGCGTCCGGCGCGGCCATGCCGGCCGCCCGCGCGGCCACCACCCCGGTCGCCAACCTGACGCCGCCGCCGACGCCGACCCCGGTCCCCAGCCCCGCCGCGCTCCCATATCCGGCATACGGGTCGCCGGCGCCGGACGTCGCGCAGCTGCAGCCGGTCGCGAACGTCCCGCCTCAGATCACCCTCGAGCAAGCGATCGCGATCGCGGCGGCCAAGTCGCCCGCCTTCGCGATCGAGCGCGCGCAGTACGACGCGATCCGAGCCAAGTACGGCGCCGCCAAGGGCGCACTCTATCCGTCCGTCAGCGCGGACGCGAGCGTCTCGCGCTCGTTCGGCGGGAACGCGGGAGCCGGTTCGGGCGGCAGCGCCGGGACGACGATCGGGCCGAACACCCAGATCTCGCTGCAGGGCAAGATCTCTCAGTTGATCTTCGATGGCGGACGCGTGCTCGCGGGTCTCAAGTCGGCGAAGGAAGGCGATGCGGCTGGACGGCTCACGCTCGATCGCGACCTGCAGACGTTGGAACTCACCGTCGCCAACGCGTATTTCGCCGTCCTCCAGGCGCAGGCGTCGGTCGACGCGGCGAACCAGTCGGTGCACCAGTTCCAAGTGACCCAGGACAGCATCGCGGCGCACATCAAGGCCGGCGCGGCGGCCCGGTCGGACATCGCCCAGGCGCAGTTCCAGGCCGCCCGCGCGCGCGGCTTGCTGGTCACCGCGCAGGGCCAGGTGATCGCGGCGCAATCGACGTTCGCCACCACCCTCGGGCTCGACGCGGACACCGAGGTGGTACCGCAGGAGCGCCCGACCAGCGCGCTGCCCGCGCAGGCGCCGAGCTACTCGCAGTCGATCGATCGGGCGTTCTTGCTGCGCGGCGACTACCTCGCGGCCCAGCATAACGTGGCCGCATCGGCCGCCGGTCTGCGCTATGCCAAGCTCGGCAAATTTCCCGCGATCAACGCGACCTACAGCGACGGCGTCACGCGCAACGTCTCGAGCGGTCAGGTCGGCCCGTTCCAACACGGAGCCGTCCTCGGGGCGACCCTCTCGATCCCGATCTTCGACCAGAACCAGACCAACTACGCGATCGCCCAGGCGCAGTCGCAGCTCGATCAGGCCAACGCCGGGTTGACGCAGACGAAGCTCGGCGTCGAGCAGCAGGTCCGGACCGCGCTCTCGGGCGTGATCTCGTCGCGCGCGTCGCTCGTGCAGGCCCAGCTCGAACTCAACGCCGCCAAGGTCGGCCTGTCGGCGGCCCAGGCCCGCTACAAGGTGGGCGTGGCGACGATCCTGGATCTGGTCACCGCCGAAGCGAATTACTCGCAGGCGCAGACCGACTACGTGAACGCGCTCTACGCCACCCAGACGGCAGAGCAGAACTACGAGTACTCGGTCGGTACCATCGGACTCCCGGCGGGCCCGTAGGGGCGCATCGACCCGGAACAAGGGGCGGGCGCGCGCGGTCACCAACCACGGCGCCATGCCCCTCTTTCAATTCTTGAAGCGAATCGGCGGCGGCGCCGTCGTCTGTGCGGTCGTGCTGGCCGGCTGCAGCAAAGCCGGCGGCGTGGCCGGCGCGAGCGGTAACCCGTGGACCCATCCCGGCGTCTTCACGTTCTCGGAGAACCAGGACATCAAGACGCTCAATCCGGTGATCGGCGCGAACGCGACGACCGGCGACCTCTCGATGTTCATCTTCTCGTACGCCGTCCGCTACGACGAGCACGCGAAGCCGGTGCCGGACGCGGTCAGCGAGATCCCGACGGTCGCCAACGGCGACGTCAGCAAAGACGGGCGGACGCTCAAGTACAAATTGCGGCACGACATCACGTTCCAGGACGGCGTCCCGCTGACGTGCGACGACCTGAAGTTCACGTGGCAAGTGGTGGTCGATCCGCACACGGACGTCGCCGCCACCGACGGCTATCGCGACGTCAAAGATATCGACTGCTCGGACAAGTTCGTCGCGGTCGTGCACATGAAGCGCATGTACGCGCCCTATCTCCAGCAGCTCTGGGGCGTCAACGGCAACGCGCCGATCCTTCCGAAGCATCTCCTGGCGAAGTACCTCGGCACGGACGGCATCAATACGGCGCCGTACAACGCGATGCCGATCGGCAGCGGTCCGTTCAAGGTGGTCGAGTGGCAGCGCGGCACGCTCGTCCGGATGGAGGCCTATCCGCACTACTTCTTGGGCGCGCCCAAACTCAAAGAGGTGATCTACCGGGTGATGCCCGACGAGAACACCGAGTACACGCAGCTCGAGACCCACGCGATCGACATGCTGGCGCGCGGCACCGGGATCAACTGGCCCCGCTATCGGGCCCTGGCCGCCGATCCCAAGAACGGCCTCAAGGCCATCCAGGTCGATTCGTTCCTGTTCAGCCACATCGACTTCAACCTGAGGAAGCCGATCTTCCAAGACGTCGCGGTGCGGCGCGCGATCGCCTACGCGACCGACCGCCGATCGATCATCGATAAGATCTACCACGGCTCGGCCACGCCGGCGCTCGAAGACCAGCACCCGACGCTGTCGTGGGCGTTCGACCCGAACGTCGCGACCTATCCGTACGATCCGGCCAAGGCGCGGGCGCTGCTCGACGCCGCCGGCTGGAAGGTCGGTCCGGACGGCATCCGCGCGAAGAACGGGCAGCGCCTGTCGTTCGACCTCTCGACCCAGACCGAGAGCACCAACGGCAAGGCCGTGCAGACGTTCCTCCAGCGCGCCTGGCACGACGTCGGCATCGAGGCGGACGTCAAGAACTATCCGACCGCGGTGATGTTCCAGAACGGCGCGGTCGGCACGCTCGAAGGCGGCCATTACGACGCCGCCCTGTTCTCGTGGTCGGGGGCGGCCGATCCGGACGACGCCGCGCTCTACGCCTCGAACAACTTCGGTCCGACCGGGCAGAACACGCTCTTCTGGAAGAACGCCAAAGCCGACGCGGCCTACGCCGACGAACTGCAGTCGCTCGATCAGAACCGGCGCAAGGCCGACTTCGCGATCATCCAGCAGCAGCTCGCGCTCGACGTCCCGACGATCTTCATCTCGTGGACCAAAGAGCCGTTCGTCTACAACACCGATCTCAAAGGCTACCGGCCGAGCCCGGTCATCTCGTCGTTCTGGAATCCGTGGGAGTACAGCATCTAGTGAGCAGCAAACGCATCCTCGCGCTCGGCATCGCCGGACTGATCGCGCTCTCGGCCTGCAGCAAGTCCGGAGGCGCGGGCGCGTCCGCGAGCGGCAATCCGTGGACGACGCCCCACGTGCTGAGATATGCGACGGCCGAGGACATCAACTCGCTCAATCCGCATCTCGCGACGGCCGCGACGGTCGGGATGCTCTCGCAGCTGACGATGGCGTGGCTCATCAGATGGGACGCGCACAACCTGCCGTATCCGGAACTCGCGACCGAGGTGCCGACCCAGGCGAACGGCGGCGTGAGCAAGGACGGCCTGACCATCACCTATCACATCCGCAAGGGCGTGAAGTGGTCGGACGGCGCCCCGTTCGATGCGGACGACGTGGTCTTCTCGATCGGCGTCGTGCTCAACAAGGCGAACAACGAGGTCTCGACGACCGGCTGGGATCAGATCCGCAAGATCGACGAGCCCGACAAGTACACCGTCGTCCTCCACATGAAGTCGAAGTACTCGCCCTTCATCGAGACGTTCTTCTCGACCGCGGGCGCGAACCCGTGCATCCTGCCGAAGCACCTGCTCGCGAAATATCCCAACATCAACAACGTCCCCTATAACTCGAAACCGGTCGGCATCGGCCCGTTCAAGTACGACCGTTGGGATCGCGCGCAGCAGGTCGTGATGGTGCCGGACCCGCTCTACTGGCGCGGCCGGCCGAAGCTCCAACGCATCGTCTTCAAGATCGTCCCGGATCGCAACACGGTGCTCACGCAGATGGCCTCGCACGAGCTGGATATGTGGTGGCCCGTTCCGGGCGCGTACTTCGACCGGGTCAAGGCGATCCCGGGCGTGACGTATCTGCGCCAGCCGTCCTATTACTTCAACCACTACGACTTCAACATCCAGCGCCCGCGCGTGGCCGACCCGGTCGTGCGGCGCGCCCTGCGGCTCGCGCTCAACCGGACGGAGCTGCGCGACAAGATCGGGCACGGGGTCGGCATCATCCAGGACGTGCCGGCGCCCAATACCGCTCCGTATTTCGACGCGAGCATCAAGCCGACGCCCTTCGACATCCCGGCCGCGAACGCGCTGCTCGACAAGGCCGGTTGGAAGCGCGGCGCGGGCGGCATCCGCTCGAAGAACGGCGTGACCCTGAACCTGGATCTCGCGACGTCCCAGGGCACCGCAGACGTCGACGAGCAGATCGAGATGATCCGCATCTGGTGGAAGCAGATCGGCGTCGGCATCAACGTCCAGCATTACCCGTCGCAGCTGATGTTCGCGCCGGCCCAGCAAGGCGGGGTCGTCTACAGCAACAAGTGGGACGTCATCTTCTTCTCGTGGGGCGTCGACGCGATCGGCGACTACTCGTCGATCTACGGGTGCAACGCGTTCCCGCCGAACGGGCAGAACGACCTGCGCTGGTGCAACCCCAAGGTCAAGGCGGCGATCGCCGCGGTCTACACCCACTTCGACCAGGCGCAGCGCAATCAAGACCTCAAAGGCCTGTTCGAAGCGTTCGACACCGACGTCGCGAGCATCGTCTCGACGGCGCGCGAGGACATCTACGCCGAGAACACCGATCTCAAGAACTTCCATCCGAACGGCGTGTCGGTCTTCGACGGCATGATGGACGCCGATATCTGATCCACTCGCGCGCAAAGGAGCCAACGTGATCAAGCGAATCGTCGCCCTCGCCCTGCTCGCGGCCGTCGCGGCCTGCAGCCAGACCGGAGGCGGAACGGCCTCGGGAACGGGTGCGCCCGCCGGGACCGGGACCGGCACCACCCATTGGCTGCGCATCGCGGATGGCGCGGGCGATATCGACTCGCTCAATCCGCACCTGTTCACCGAGACGACCCTGGGCAACATCGGCGAGCTGACGATGGCGTGGCTGGTGCGCTACGACAAGGCCGGAAGCCCCGTTCCCGAACTCGCGACGATCGTCCCGAGCCAGGCCAACGGCGGCATCAGCAAGGACGGCAAGACGATCACCTGGCATCTGCGCCGCGGCGTCAAGTGGTCGGACGGCGTGCCGTTCGACGCGGACGACATGGTGTTCTCGACCAAGGCGGTCCTCAATCCGGCCAACAACGAGGTCGGGCGCGACGGCTGGAACCTGATCACCAAGATCGACGAGCCGGACAAGTACACCGTCGTGTACCACATGAGCAAGCCGTACGCGGCGTTCTTGCCGACGTTCTTCGGATCGGCCGGCGCGAACCCGTGCCTGCTGCCCAAGCATCTGCTCGGCAACCTGCCCAACATCAACCAGGCCCCGTACAACTCCAAGCCGGTCGGCATCGGTCCGTTCCGGGTGACCGCATGGCGCCGCGGCGACGCGGTCGAGATGGAGGCCAATCCGTACTACTGGCGCGGCATGCCGAAGCTCAAGCGCATCACCTACAAGCTGATCCCCGACCGCAACACCCTGCAGACCGCGATGCAGACCGGCGACGTGGACATCTGGCCGCTCGTCTCGGCCGGCTACATCACGCCGATGAAGGCGATCGGATCGCTCAACACCTCGGTCCAGCCGTCGTCGTACTACTCGCATCTCGACTTCAACGTCACGCGCCCGCTGGTCAGCGACGTGCGCGTGCGGCAGGCGATCCGCTACGCGCTCGACCGCAACGCGATCATGCAGAAGGTCGGCCACGGCTGGGGCATCCTGGAAGAGTCGCCGACCTCGACGACCCTGCCGATCGCGCCGACGACCGCCGACGTGCCGCTGATCCCGTACGACGTCGCCAAGGCGCAGGCGCTGCTCGACGCGGCCGGATGGAAGCCCGGCGCCGACGGCATCCGCGTGAAGGGCGGCAAGCGGCTCTCGCTCGACTTCCCGTACTACACCGGCGCGCCCGACGTCGACGCGCTGGTCGAGTACATCCGCTCGCAGCTCAAGACGGTCGGCATCGAGATGCAGACCCGCAAGTTCGCGCCGGCCACCTACTTCGCGCCGTTCCAGAACGGCGGGATCGTCTACGGCGGTAAGTGGGACATGACCACGTTCGCGTGGGGGACCGACCCGATCGGCGATATCTCGAACCTGTTCGAGAGCAATCAGATCCCGCCGAACGGGCAGAACGATCCGCGCTACAGCAACAAACAGGTCGACGCCTGGATGCAAGAGCTCAAGAACAGCTACGATCCCGTCCAGCACAAGAAGCTGCTGCTCCAAGAGGTCAGGCAGATCGTCGCCGACGTGCCGACCATCGTGCTCTACCTGCGCGAAGACGGCTATGCGGTGAGCAAGAAGGTGACCGGCTATACGCCGGGCGCGTTCACCCCGTTCGACGACATGATGAACGTGGACATCTGATGACCGGCGCGAGCCGCGCCGCGCGCGCGATCGCGCTGATCCTGTCCCTGGCCGCGCTCGCCGGCTGCGCGCGCGCCGGGGACGGCCGGAGCGGCGGCGGCGAGCCGGGGACGTTCCGCTGGGCCGACGCCGAGGATATCGATAACCTCAACCCGCTGCTCTCGACCCAGACGGTGGTCGAGGACCTCTCGGCCTTCACGATGGGCTATTTCTTCGTCTTCGATGCGAAGGGCGATCCCCGGCCGTCGCTCTGCCTGACCGTCCCGACCCGCGCCAACGGGTTGATCTCGGCCGACGGCCGGTCGCTGACGTTCAAGCTGCGCCGCGGCGTGCTCTGGCAGGACGGCAAGCCGTTCACCGCCGCCGACGTGACGTTCACGGTGGCGACCATCCTCGATCCCAAGACCAACGTGCTCACGCGCGAAGGCTGGGATGAGATCGAGCGCGTCGACGCGCCGGATCCCTACACCGTCGTCTTCCGGCTGCGCCATCCGTACGCCGCCTTTCTGAACCGCTTCTTCACGCCGGTCGGCAACCCGGCGATCCTGCCCGTGCATCTGCTCAAAGGCAAAGACGTCAACCACGATCCGTACAACGGATTGCCGGTCGGTCTGGGTCCGTTCCGCTACGTGAAGTGGACGCGCGGCGACGAGGTCGTGATGGAGGCGTTTCCGCGATACTGGGGCGGAGCGCCGCGGTTGAAGCGGATCGTGTACAAGATCGTGCCCGACGTGAACACGGCGATCACGCAACTCCGCACGGGCGAACTGGACGCGTTCGTCCGCGTCCCGAACACCGAGATCGAGCAAGCTCGCGCGATCCCCGGCACCCGCACGGTCGACCACGACGTCAACGCCTACGGCCACCTGGACTTCAACGTCTCGCGACCTGCCTTGCGCGACGTGCGCGTCCGCCGGGCGCTCGCGAGCGCGCTCGACCTTCGCACCCTGTGGGACAAGGTCGACCGCGGATCCGGATTCCTGGCCTGCACCCCGATCTCGCACCTGAGCTGGGCGTACGACGCGCACGCGCCGTGCTATCCGTTCGATCTCAAGCGCGCCGCCGGATTGCTCGACCAGGCCGGCTGGCGCATGGGAGCGGACGGCTTGCGCCATAAGGGCGGTGCCGCGCTCGCGCTGAGCTTCGCGGGCAACGTCGGCAACCCGGGGCTCGACGCGCGCGTCGCGATGATCGGCGGGTGGTTCGCCAAGATCGGGGTGAAGCTGGACTACGTCCGCTATCCGACCAACAAACTGTTCGCCTCGTACGCCGGCGGCGGCATCGCGGCGACCCGCGACTACGACCTCATCTCCTACGCGTGGAGCCTCTCGCCGGATCCCGACGTGCGCAACCTGGTGGCGTGTTCCCGCATCTCGCCCAAGGGCCAGAACTACATGGGCTACTGCGATCCGGCCGTCGATGCGGCGCTCGGCGACGCGCTGGCCAACTACGACCGGAGCAAGCGTCTCGCGGACTACATCTTCGTCCAGGAGCGTCTGGCGCGCGACGTGCCGTTCGTGGTGCTGAGCCAGCGGACCGAGCACACCACCGTGAGCGAGCGGCTCCACGGATTCGCGCCCGGACCGATCATGGATTTCTGGAACCCGACGGAACTCTCGATCGGGCCGTAGCCCAGGCGATCGCGACGCAGCCGAGCAGCGGCGTCGCGCGCAGCCACGCGTGGAACCCGTCGACCTCGAACATCCGCGCCGCGGCCTGCTCCGCATGCCAGACCTCGGCGGCGCTCGCGCCGGCGAGCGCGGGCAGCGGCAGGCGCATCGCGTCGGGCCAGACCGGCGCGGGGTGCGTCTGCGCGGCGATCGCCGCCGCTGCGAAGACGGCGAGCACGCACGCGCATGCGACGATCGTCGCGCGCTCCGGCCGGACCGCGCCGGCCGCGGCCAGCGCGGCGACGACGGCGATGGCGAGGAGCAGGCTCTGCAGCGCGCCGTCGGGCCGTTGCGCGAGCCCCAGCCAGTCGATCGCACAGAGCAGCGCCCCCGCGAGCGCGAGTCCGCGAGCGTCGGACGCAGCGGCATTGCGCGCGGCGAAGAGCGCGGGCAGCAGCAACAGCGCGAAGTCGTGCTCGTGGAAGAACGGCACGGCCAGCGGCAGCAGCGCGCATGCCAGCAAGAACGACGGCATCGGTGCCAGGCGCAGGCGCGCCGTCGCGAACCACCACCCGCCGATCGCGAGCCCGGCGCAGACCAGACCGGCCGCGCCCGCCAGGCTCGGACTCCCGCCGAATCCGTAGACGATCGCGCTCGGCGCGTATTGGATCAGGGCGAACCGCTCCGCGGCGTCGTGCGCGCGCAGCAGCGCGAGATAGCGGAGCGGCGCGGCCGCGGGCGCGTAGCCCGCGATCGCGATCCAGCCGAGCGCGAACACGGTCGCCGCGGCGAGCAGCGTGTGGACGGCGCGCCACGAACGCGCGAACGCCGCCAGCGGCAGCGCGATGGCCGGCTGTAACGCCGCTACGAACGCGCCCGTCCCGCCAGCCAGCGCCCGGTCGCGCGCCAGGCTCCAGGCGGCGATGCCGGCCGCCGCGACCGCGACGAGCGCGAACTGTCCGAGCGCGAGATCGCTCGAGACCGGCCCGAAGGCGAGCGCGAGCGGCAGCAGCGCGAGCCGGGCGACGCCTTCGCGCAGCCCCGCGGTCAGCGCGGCCGCGATCAGGAGCGCGCCCAGCGCCGCGATCAGCAGCGCCTCCCAGAGCGCGGAGGCGATGCCGAACGGCAGCCGTGCGAGCCCGCCGAGCGCGGGCAACAGCACCGGTGGATTGACGAACGGCAGCAGGCCCTCGCGCCGCGCATCGACGCCGGGCAGCGTCCGTTCGTACGTCCAGATCGCGACGCCGTAGGGATCGTGGCCGGCGTTCCAGGCCGCACCGGCCGCGTAGTACGCCTCGAAATCGCGCAGCGCCGGGCCCGGGGTCGGGTGCGGGCGGAACGCGAGCACGGCCAGGGCGTAGGCGAGCACCGCGATCGCCAGCGCGAGGCGGCGCGTCACCCGGCGTAGAGCGCGAAGCGTTCGACTTCGTCGCGGCGCGTCATCGCGTAGGCGACGCCGCCCGGGAAGCGCGCTTCGTAGGTCTCGTCGTAGGTGCCCGGCGCGCTCGGCACGCGCGCGAACGCCTCACCGAGGGCGGCCGGCGACATGCCGATCGTCAGTTCGCCGGGCACCAGCCGGAAGGTCGACGCGCGCGCCGCCAGCTTGGGCGCGCGATCGGACCGCGGGACGTACAGCTCGACCGCGACCAGCACCTCGTCCTTGTAGAACGCGCTCAGGAGCGGATGTTTCGGGCCGCCGCCGGCATAGGTATGCCAGCCGCGCACCGGATAGGCGAACGCGACCCCGATCGCGCGTTCGACGTCGGGTCGCCGGGTCGCGCCGATCTCGAAGGCGACGTCTTCGCTGAAGAAGAGCATCGGCCGGTCGATCGGCGGCGGCGGCGCGTACGCGGGGCGCTTGCCCTCGGCGATCTTGGCGAGGATCTCGACGGCCCGGACCATCGCGAAGTCGGGAGCGTCGTCGCTCATGCGTGCCGCGCGATCGACCCGTGGAACTCGACGACGATCCAGACGAGGCCGAGCGCGGTTCCGAGGTAGGCCGCCGTCACGCGCAGCCGCGCCGCGCTATCGTGGCGGAGACCGCGCGGATCGCCGGCAGGCGGAAAGATCGCGCGCAGGATGCGGCCGCCGTCGAACGGCACGAACGGGATCATGTTGAGCAGGTTGATCATCGCGCTGAAGTAGGCGACCGCGACCCAGAGCGTATCCGACGTCAGCGTCGAGATGCTGGCGCATGCGGCCGCCAGTCCGAGCCCGGTCAACGGGCCGGCGAGCGAGATGTAGGCGTCGTGTTCGAGGTCCTCCGGGACCGCGCCGAGCGTGAACGCCCCGACGAACGGGATGAAGTTCGGCAGCCGGGCGGGCAGTCCGTATCCGCGGAACGCGACGTAGTGCCCGAACTCGTGCGCCACCAGCACGATCGTCAGGACGAGCGCGAAGCGCCATCCGAACGCGACCACGTAGAACCAGAACGAGACGCCCAGCGTCGCCGCGAAACTCAGCATGGGCGCGTGGAGCAGCAAGAGCGCCAGGCCTTTGACCTTGCCCAGCAAGACCAGGACGGCGGCGACCGGCGCGGCCAACCGTTTCCACCAGCCGGCGGGGCCGTGCGTGTGGGCCTTTTGGCCCTTTGGATCCATCTCGTTCGGCTGGCGCGCGTCCACGGTCCTGGGGTTTCCGCGCGCGAGCAAGGAAGCCCGGCCGCGCCGCCAAAGTGTTTCGACCAGCCTGGCGGGCGGCTGGTGAGGACACGGTCCTGAAGCAGACCAAAGTACCCGACGAGGTCGAGGCCGGGCTCGACCGCTGGCAGACCCACGAGAGCGTACGCCTTCTGGTGCTCTACGCGGCGCTCGTCGCGGCCATCTATCCGGCGTTCTATTTCTTCACGCGCTTGATCCCGGGCGCGCCGCACGACTCGCTCGCGTTGCGCGTCTCGTCCGCGGCGCTCTCGTCGCTGCTCGCGGCGGCGGTGCTGGTCGTGCCGTCGCTGCGGCGCTACGCGCCGCTGATGCAGCAGGCCAGCATCGGCTATTTCTTCCTGACGCTCTTCGCGATCTTGGTCGACACCGGCTTCAGCGTGTGGTACGTGGCCGGCGACCTACTGGGCGTCTTCGGCGCGCAGTACGCGTTCGTCCGGCGCCGCGGCCTGCTGCTGGCCTACGGTTTCGGCTGCGCGTATCTGGTCGCGCTGGCGGCCACGCGCGGCGCATTCGGGAGCGGCCTGGCGACCTACGCGATCCTGGTGGTGGTCAGCGGATCGGCGATCGCCGTCGCCTCGGGTTGGTTCCGGATCGCCACCCAGAACACCGAGGTCGCGAATCGCCTGCGTCTGCAGGAGCAGGCCGCGGAACTGCGCGCCCAGGCGGCCCGGATCGAACACCTGGCGTATTTCGACGCCCTGACCGGACTGCCGAACCGGGCGGCGATGAACGAGCGTATCGAGGAGGCGCTCGCGTCGGCGCAGCGGCACGGTCACTGCGGGGCGCTGCTCTACCTCGACCTCGACGGCTTCAAAGAGATCAACGACGCGTTCGGACACGACGCCGGCGATCGCATCCTCGCGCAGGCGGCCCTGCGCCTGCGTCAGGGGAGACGGCCGGCCGCATCGGCGGCGACGAGTTCGCGGTCCTGCTGCCCGAGGTCGAGGGCGTCGAAGCGGCCGCCGAACTGGCCGGCCGCCTGCAGACCTCTTTCGGCGACACCTTCATCGTCAACCGGCGGTCGTTCTCGCTCTCGGCCAGCATCGGGATCGCGCGCTTCCCCGACGATGCGAGCACGCGCGACGGCCTGCTCGCCTGCGCGGACGCCGCCATGTACTCCGCCAAGCGCCGCGGGAGGGGTTGCGTCTTCGCATACGCGTATCTCCGGGCGTGAGCGCAAAACGGATCGTCATCCTCGGGGGCGGCTTCGCGGGCATCGCGGTCGCACAGCGGCTGGAACGCCGCCTCGAGCCGGGCGAAGCCGAGATCGTCTTGATCAGCCGCGAGAATTTCTCGCTGTTCACGCCGATGCTCCCCGAAGTCGCGTCGGGTGCGCTCGACGTGCGCCAGGTCGCGACGCCGGTACGCTCGCAGCTGAAACGAACCCGATTCATCCTGGCCGAGTTCACCGCGCTCGACGTCGATACGCGCGAGGTCTCGTTCACGCACGTGCTGAGCGGCGACCAAGACCGCCTCACCTACGACGAATTGGTGCTCGGCCTGGGCTCGTCGATCTCGACCTTCGGACTGCCCGGCGTCGCGGAACACGCCTTCCCGCTCAAAACGCTCGAAGACGCCGGCACCCTGCGCAATCGCCTGATGTGGCTGCTCGAACGCGCGGACGCGACCGCCGACGAAGCGACGCGCAAGCGTCTGCTGACGGTGGTCGTGGTCGGCGGCGGCTTCACCGGCGTCGAGGCCGCCGGCGAACTCTCCGACCTGCTGCACAGCGTCGCCCGTTTCTATCCCAACGTCGCCGCCGGCGGCGCCAACATCGTCCTGGTCGAAGGCGGCGCGACGCTGCTCCCCGGCCTTCCCGCCAAGATGGGCGTCTACGCGACGCGCATCTTGCGTCGCCACGGCGTCGACATCCGCGTCGGCGTCCCGGTCACCTCCGCGAGCGACAACGCACTGGAGTTGGCCGACGGCACGAACATCCCGACGGCCACCATCGTCTGGAGCGCCGGCGTCAAGCCGTCACCGGCGATCGCGGCCGCCGCCATCCCGCACGGCAAGGGCGGCGCGGTCATCACCGCCGGCGACATGAGCGTCCCCGGCTTCGACGGCCTGTGGGCGCTGGGCGACGCCGCCGCCATCCCCAATGCCGCCGGCGGCTTCTACCCGCCGACCGCTCAGCACGCCATCCGCGAAGGCCCGGTCCTGGCCGACAACATCGTCGCCCGCCTGCGTGGCCAGGCGACCCGGCCGTTCCGGTTTTCATCGCTCGGCATGATGGCTTCGGTCGGCGGCCGCCGCGCGGTGGCGCAATTGCCCGGCGATTATGTGCTCACCGGCTTCCCGGCTTGGTTCCTGTGGCGCGGCTACTACCTCTCGCGCCTCCCCGGCCTCGACCGCAAGCTCCGCGTCGCCTTCGAATGGGCCCTCGACCTGCTCTTCCCCCGCGATATCTCGGTACTCAGGGTCTACCTGGACGGGATCCGCCAGGAGCCCTAAGCTCGGCGAAAGACTCCCGTGGGACGTCCCCCCACCTGTATCGCGGGGCGTGTGAAGGGAGGAGCGGAGCCAGGATGGCGGGAGCGACGACGAGGCGAGCAGCTTTTTTGCACGATGCAAAAAAGCGAGCGTCCCCGCGATGCAGGTGGGGGGACGGCCCGCGGGAGTCTTTCACCAGCCCCCCAGCGAAAAATCGCTCTATGGAGCTGCGCGAACCGATCGAACGCTTGATCCGGGACCCGAAAGATTTCACGCGTAACGTTCCATTTCCCGATCCGTCCGATATTCGGATCTACGACGAAACGCTTCGGGATGGGGAGCAGATGCCGGGTGTTTGCTACACGCCCGAGCAGAAGTATGAGATCGCCGAGCGGCTGGCGGATATCGGCGTGCATATCATGTCGGTCGGGTTCCCGGCGGCTTCGGCTGGGGATCGGCGGACGCTGCAGTTGGTGATGGAGGGGAAGCGGCGGGGCGCGCTCGGCGATGTCGAGATCGTGGTCATGTGCCGTTCCAGCCGTAAGGATATCGACGTCACCGTGGCTACGTTGCGTGAGGCGGGCATCGAGCCGCGTGAGGTGACGTTCTTCATCTTCACGAGCGGGAGCGATCTGCACCTCAAGTATAAGATCGGCAAGACGCTGCTGCGGTTCGAAGGCAAGGACGAGAGCGAGTGGCTGGATCAGCCGCTGGAGTTCTACCGGCTGGCCAACGTGAACATGCAGTGCGACGCGATCGCGTACGCGCGCGAGTGCGGCGTCGAGCGGATCGAGTTCGGGGCCGAGGACGGGAGTCGCGGGGACGTCGATTATTTCATCTCGTATTTCAAGAAAGGCCTGGCGGCCGGGGGTACGCGGCCGGCGTGGCCGGATACGGTCGGGTGCCTGACGCCCGAAGCGGCTCGCTGGTATTGTTCGCGGATCGTGGCGGCCATGCCGAAGGGGCTGCCGCTGGTCGCGCATCTGCATAACGACTACGGTCTGGGCACGGCCAACGCGATCGCGGCGTGCTCGTCGGGGTTCAAGGTCGTCTCGGTGACGGCGAACGGGTACGGCGAGCGGGCCGGCAACGTGAAGCTGCACGAGTTCGTGGTCGCGCTCAAGGTGCTCTACGGGGTCGAGATCCCCGGGTTCAAGTACGGGAAGCTGCGCGAACTCGCGCGTTTCATGGAACGGATGAGCGGCATCCCGATGCAGCAGCACGAGCCGATCGTCGGCGCCAAGGTGTTCGCACACGAGTCCGGCATCCACACCCACGCCATGCTGATCGACCACCGGATGTACGAAGCGGTCCCGGCCGACCTGGTCGGGGCGCAGACCGAGTACGTCTTCGGCAAGCATTCGGGAATCGCGCTAGTCGAACAAACCCTCGCCGAGCGGCGCGAGGCGCTGCAGGCGGCCGGGATCGAGGTGACGCCGGCGCTGGCGGCCGCGGTGACCGAGGAGATCAAACGCCTGCGCGAAGAGCGGGCCGCCTCGAGCAGCAGCGCCGACGCGATCGCCGTCCACGAGGCCGCGATGCGCAAACTCTCGCTCAATGCCGACGACGTCGCGGATATCGCGATCGCGCTCGGCTCTCTGAAAGGAGCTACGGTATGATCCTCGCAGCGCTCGCCCTCGCGGCGATGTCGGGGTCGGTCGCGATGCCCGCGCCGGCGTCCGTCCCGGCGTCGTGTCCGGTCACCGCCGTCGAACGCTGGAACGATGCGACGCCGTCGCAATATCCGTTCGTGCGCCTCCGGCCGACCTTCACCGGCATCACCATGCAGATGCAGACGGCGCCGACCGGCGCGCCCGGGAGCCGCTACGCGCCGATGCGCGCGAGCGGGACGACGGTCGTCTGGGGCGGTGCCTCCTCGACCGTCTCGATCGCGGCCACCGAACTCGAGGGCTCGGGCGAATTCCGCGCGGTCCAGCCGGTGCTCCAGAGCGGCCGCGTCCTGTCGTTCCCGTTCGGCGGCTGCTGGAAACTCCACGTCACCAGCGGCAACCGCACCGGCGACGTGGTGCTGTGGGTCGTGAAGTAGCGGCTTAGACCAGGCCGCCCATGCGGAAAGCGGCGACGAACGCCTTGAAGACGGTCGGATAGTCGTCGCGGACCAGCCGCACGTCGCGCGCGCCGGTGCGCACGAAGCCCGGGATCATCTCGACCAGGTCGGCCTGTTCGACCCGCGCGAGCGTCAGGTCCATCGCGACCGGAGCCTCGAAGACGAACGGTTTGGCGCTGGCGAGGTTGGCGACCGCGACGCGCGCGGCGTCGCGGATGACCGCTCGGGCGGCGGCCGGCGAGACCGAATCGCTCGCGAAATAGCCGATCGATTCCTTGACGATCGCGCCGGTCACCCACGGCATCTGGGCGCGAACGCCCTCGACCGTCGTGCGGTCGCCGGTGATCAGCAGCAACGGCACGCCGTAGTGGCCGAGATAGGCGGCGTTGAGGGTGGCCTCGCTGCAGCGCACGCCGTTGATCCGAACGTCGTAGACGACGCCGGGCGAATAGGTGTGGCCGAGCACGGCGTTCGCGTCGCCGATGGCGCCGTGATAGCCGGTGAAGAAGGCGCCGGCGAAGCCTTGGTCCGCGCCCTGGGCCATCGAGAACGGTTTGCGGTTGCCGACGATCACGCGGACGTCGGCGGGAAGCTCGTCGTAGAGCAGGTTGCGCATCGGACCGTGCGAGTCGTTGACGGTGATGCCGGTCGCACCGGCCTCGCGCGCGCCGTCGATGGCCGCCCGGACCTCGCGGTTCATCCACGTCCGATAGAGCGCATAGTCGGGATGGGGCGTCCGCGCGTCGCACTGCTCCCAGGCGCAGACGCCGGCGGTGCCTTCCATGTCGCACGAGATGTAGAGATCCATCAGGCACGCACCAGCGCCGCGCCCGCGATGCGGAAGGCGGCGACGAACGCGCGATAGGCGCTCGGGTAGTCCGGCGCGACGAACCGGACGGTCCGGCCGCCGGTGCGGACGAAGTCGGGCATCAGTTCGACGAAGTCGGCGCACTCGACGCGGGCCAGCTCGATCTCCATCGCGATCGGCGGCTCGAAGACGAACGGTTCGGCCTCGGCGGCTCGCGCGACCGCATCGCGCGCGCCGGCGCGGATGGCGTCGCAGGCCGCTTGCGGGGTGAGCGAGTCGGCGGCGTAATAGCCGATCGCGTCTTTGACCGCGACGCCGGCGACCCACGGCATCTGGGCGCGCACGTCGCGCACGATGGTCGCGTCGCCGCTGACCATCAGCAGCGGGATGCCGTAGACGCCTGCGAACGCGGCGTTGAGGGTGGCTTCGCTGCAGACCGTGCCGTTGATGGTCACGTTGAAGATCGAGTCCGACGTGTAGGTGTGCGCTAGCGTCGCGCCGGCTTCGCCGGCCTTTCCATGGTAGCCGGTGAAGATCGCGCCGGCGAAGCCGGGACCGTAGCCCTGCGACATCGAGAGCGGCTTGCGCCCGCCCGAGATCACGCGCACGTCGTCGGGAAGTTCGTCCCAGAGCAGGTTGCGCATGTCCCAATGCGAGTCGTTGATCACGAAGGCGGTCGCCCCGCCTTCGCGCGCGCCGTCGATGGCGGCCCGCACTTCGCGGGACATGTAGCGCCGATAGACCGGGTACTCGGCGACGTTGGACGGGTCGCACTGCTCCCACGAACAGACGCCGGCGGTGCCTTCCATGTCGCACGAAAGGTAGATCTTCACGAGTTCTGGCTCGCCAGGCCCTTCGTCGCCTCGTCCAGTCCGGCCGCCGCCGCGACGTTCTTGGGATTGGCGGCGAGGGCGCGCTTATAGAGCGGGATCGCCTCGGCATATTTGCCGACCGTCAGGTACATGTCGCCCAGCTGGGTGAGCGAGACGTCGTCCTTGGGATGGGCCGCGATGCGCGCGCGCAGCGCTTGGACCTGGGCCATCACGGCCGGCGGCGGCCCGCCCTGGACGTTGGTGTTCGCGGGCGCCTGCTTGGCCGGGGCGGCTTTGTCGCCGGAACCGAGGACGGAACCGTTGTTGCCGAAGCCGATGCCCACGAAGTAGAGCATCGCCGCGACGAAGGCGACGGCGAGCACGAGGAAGATCGGGATGGCGGTGCGCGCGGGCAGACCGCGGGGCGTTTGATCTGGCACGAAGAGTCGTTTGGACGCCCGGCGAACAATTCATTGTGCTGCCGTCCGAAGCCGATCTTCAGCTCCTGTTCGCACGTCTGAACTACGAACGCCTCAACGGCGAAGCGCCCGCGTGCCGGATCGCCTACAACGAACGTTTCTCGAACTCGGCGGGCCGGATCACCTATTCGGTCCGCCCGCTGCTGATCGAACTCTCGCCCAAGCACTTCCGCAAGTATCCCGACGCGCTCGAAGAGACGCTCTTGCACGAGATGGTCCACGCCTGGTGCTTCGACCGTCATCGCGACACCGGCCACGGCGCGATCTTCAAGAAGAAGATGCGCGAGGTCGGGATCACGACCATCTACCACGACTTGGGCAGCGTCCGGGCCCTCAACGAGTCGTCCAAGCGCTACATCTTCCGGTGCGAGCACTGCGGCTTCGAACTGCTCCGCAAGCGGCTGCCCTCCAAGCCGATGTCGTGCGGCCGCTGCAACAAGACCCGGTTCGACAAGCGCTACCCGCTGGCGATCTTCGAGGTCCTGGAGACCCGTCCGCTCGGCACGACCCTGGAGCGGGCCGCCCAAAAGGCCCGCCGGTAGGACCAAAGTCGAGGCGGGCCGGGGCTCGGAGGAGCGAAGATAGCCGGGCTATGACCAACCACACCAGCACGATCCCGGCCGGCGTGCCGACCCGCACCGAGTCCGACTCGATGGGCGAGATCCTCGTCCCGGACGCAATGTACTACGGCGCCCAGTCGGCCCGTTCGCTGATCCACTTCGACATCGGCGACGGCGAGACGCCTCGCGACGTGATGCCGCGCCAGGTCGTCCGCGCGATGGCGACCCTCAAGAAGGCCGCCGCCCTGGTCAACCACGATCTCGGCAAGCTCGACAAGGAGAAGACCGATCTGATCGTGGCGGCCGCCGATGAGGTGATCGCCGGCAAGCTGTACGGCCACTTCCCGCTGCGCGTCTGGCAGACCGGGTCGGGCACGCAGACCAACATGAACGTGAACGAGGTCATCTCGAACCGCGCGATCGAGCTGTCGGGCGGCGCGATGGGCTCGAAGAAGCCGGTCCACCCGAACGACCACGTCAACATGTCGCAGTCCTCGAACGACACGTTCCCGACCGCGATGCACATGGCCGCCGCCGAGGCGATGGTCGAGATGCTCCCGTCGGTGAAGAAGCTGCGCGACGCGCTCGACGCCAAGGCCAAGCAATGGGCGCACATCGTCAAGGTCGGCCGCACCCACCTCCAAGACGCGACCCCGCTCACGCTCGGCCAGGAGTTCTCGGGCTACGTCAGCCAGCTCGACCGCGCGATGGTCGCCTGCCGCGAGTCGCTCGACCACATCTACGACCTGGCCATCGGCGGCACGGCCGTCGGCACCGGCCTCAACGCGCATCCGGAGTTCGCGGACCGCATGGCCAAGAAGCTCGCCGACCTGACCGGACTGCCGTTCCGCTCGCACCCGAACAAGTTCGCGGCGCTGGCCTCGCACGACGACTTCGTGTTCGCCTCGGGCGCGCTCAAGACGCTCGGCGCGGCGCTGATGAAGATCGCCAACGACATCCGCTGGCTCTCGTCGGGCCCGCGCGCGGGGATCGGCGAACTGACGCTGCCGGAGAACGAACCCGGTTCGAGCATCATGCCGGGCAAGGTCAACCCGACCCAGTCCGAAGCGATGACGATGGTCGTCGCCCAGGTCTACGGCAACGATCTCGCGATCTCGTTCGGCGCCTCGCAAGGCAACTTCGAACTCAACGTCTTCAACCCGGTCATGATCTACAACTTCCTGCACTCGTGCAATCTGCTGCGCGATACGTGCACGATGTTCCGCGAGCACGCGGTCGAAGGCCTCGAGGCCAACGAAGGCAAGATCAAGGAATACCTCGACCAGTCGCTGATGACGGTCACCGCGCTCTCGCCGAAGATCGGCTACGACAAGGCGGCCGCGATCGCCAAGCACGCCCACCATCACGGCCTCACGCTCAAGGACGCGGCCGTCGGTCTCGGCCACGTGACCGGCGAAGAGTTCGACCAGTACGTGATCCCGAAAGAGATGACGTATCCGAAGTAGTCCGCCTGGGATAGCAAAAGGAGCCGGCATCGCCGGCTCCTTTTTTCTTTCCTTCGCTCGCGTCTAGTTGGGACGATAGAGCGCGGTGGTGTGCGTCTCGAAGCGCGCCGGGACGAAGTCCTCGAGCGCGGGCCCGAGCGCCTCGCTGCTGTGCAGATCGAAGAACCAGTCCCGGATGAAGGACGGGTCGTCGAAGGCGAAGAGGTCGAGCGCATGGGCGCGCGCTTCGTGTTCCATGTACTGTAGCTTCGGCCACGGAGTTGAAGAAATGCTGAATCGGGGGCGATTCTTATGGAATCTTTACCCTGCCGGGACGCTCGCTTTAAACGAGATGATGGAGGATCATGGCGCCGGCCGCGATCACCATCGCAAGGCTGACGAGCGCCAGCAGGCGCGGGCCGGAGACGAGCCGCGACAGGCGCGCCCCGATCGGGCCGCCGAGCAGGCCGCCCAGCACCAGCGGCACGACGTCCCCCAGCGCGATATCGTGCTGCACCGCGTGGGTGACCAGACCGACCGGCGAGGTGAGGAAGATGGTGAAGTGCGAGGTCGCCGCGATGACGTGGGCGGGCAGATCCGAGAGATACAGCAGCGACGGGATGACGATCACGCCGCCCCCGACGCCGAAGAGCGAGGAGACGAATCCGACGCCCAGACCCACGGCTAGCGCCACCCGGTACGACATGCCCTTGATGAGATTCGCGCCGTCGTCGGCCACCCGCCCGGCGAGACGGCTCTTGCGGTGGAGATAGAGGTCGGCGGTCACCACCAGCAGCAGCAGCGCGAAGATCCAATCGAAGGCGACGGCCGGGATATGCGCGGCCACGATCGCACCCAGGATCGAGCCGGGCAATCCCCCGGCGGCGAGCAGCAGGCCGATCTTGACGTGGACGCGCTTCTGCAGGAAGTAGGTGAAAGCGCCGCTCGCGCTGTTGGCCACCACCAACGCGAGCGACGTCCCCGCCGCCTCGGCCGGCGCCAGGCCGAAGACGAGCCGCAGGATCGGCACGAGCACGAAACCGCCGCCCAGGCCGACCATCGAGCCGAAGATGCTCGACGCGAGTCCGGCTGCGAAGAGTTCGAGCGGGACGTGGTACGCGCTCAGAGCTTGGATGAGGGATCGCCTTTGATGCCGGTCACGTTGTAGATGCGGATCGGCGCGCTCTTGCCCTTGACCATCACCGGCTCCATCTCGACGACGTCGACGACGTCGCTCACGAGTTCGTAGGTGGCCTGGCTGATGATGATCTCGCCGCCCTTGGCGACGTTGTAGAGCCGCGACGCGAGGTTGACGTTGTCGCCGATGACGGTGTAGTTCATGCGCGAGCTGGCGCCTAGGTTGCCCATCACCACGTCGCCGGTGTTGATGCCCATCCCGACGGTGAAGGCGTGCTTGCCCTGGGCCTGCCACTTCGCGGAGAGCCGCTTGATGAGCAGCTGCTGTTCGACCGCGGCCCGGACGGCCTTGACCGGATCGTCGGGCGTCTGGAACGGCGCCGAGAAGACCGCCATCACGCAATCGCCGATGAACTTGTCGACGTAGCCGCCGTACTTGAAGATCACGCCGCACATCGCATCGAAATACTCGTTGAGCTGGTCGTAGATCTCTTCGGGAGTCATCGTCTCGGACATCGCGGTGAAGCCGCGGATATCGCTGTAGAAGACGGTCGCCACGACGCGGTTCCCTTTGAGGTGGAGGGCGTGGCGCGGGTCCTCCGTCTTGAGGATCTCGCCGACGATCGCGGGGCTGACGTGCATGCCGAACATCTCGGTGACCATGCGCCGCTGCGAGCTCTCCGAGAGGATGCGATAGAGGCCGGCCAGCAGCGTCGCGAGCAGCATCGCGCCTGCGACGTGGATGAGATCGAGCCAGTACAGCCGGTAGGCGTAGACCGCGACCGCGATCTCGACGTAGGCGACTGTGCCCAGGAGTGCGAGCGCGATCCCGACGGGCGGCCGCAGTTCGGCCAGGACGAAGCCGATCAGCAGCGGCAACAGGAAGATCAGCAGGATATCGAGCCACGGCGGGGCGGTATGGATGAAGGTCGCACCGACCAGCTGGTCGATCAGCCGCGCGTTGGCGTAGAGCCCCGGGAAGTGGCCGTCGTCGGCGGTCGCGACGAAGTCGCCCAAGCCTTCGGCAGTGGCGCCGACGAGCACGATCCGGCCGGCGACCAGCGTCCGCAGATCCGCGATCGGCTCGGTCATGGCGTTGGCGAACGAGATCTCTTGCGCGATCGAGAGCTGGCGCGACGCCGTTCCATCGGCGGCCTGATGCTGGACCAGCCTGGCCGGCAGGAAGAGCAGCGTGCCGTCGTAGAGCGGCGGGGGCGCGAGCCGTTTGCCGGTGTAGCGTTCGACGGCCGCGGCGGCGAGCGACGTGAAGCGCCGGCCGGCGTTCGCCCCGCCGCTGCCGGTGGTGATGACCGGCGGTTGGCCGATGAAATAGCCGCCGGGGTGGTCGAAGGTCGTGTAGCCGAGCGCGGCCGCGAACGGCGCCAGATCGGATGCGGTGTCGGACGTGCCGATCTGGCCGCCGCTCGCGGTGGTCAGATCGTAGGTCAGCACGGTCGGCATGACCCGCATGCCGGCCGCGAAGGCGCGGTCCTGGGCGGCGTCGGTCGCGTTCTCGAGGAAGTTGATGTCGAAGACGGCGACCTTCGCGCCGGCCGCGTGGAGGCGCGTCAGGAGCCGTCCGTAGACGCTGCGCGGAAACGGGAACGGCGGCAGGCCCGCGGCCGGGTCTCCCTTGGCGGACGGATCGTCGATGGCGATCATGGCGAGCGCGTCGCTCGGGTCGAGGCGTTCGGGCACGTTCTGCAGACCGAACGCGCCGGCGTTCTCGTACGTGTTCTGGTGGACGACGTAGTCGCCGACCCGGCTGAGGAACGGGATGATCGACGGCGGGAGCAGGTAGAACGCGAGCGCGGCGCAGGCGGCGAACGCGGAAAGCGCGAGCGCGACGACCAGCGTGCGCGCGCGTGCTTTCATCTCGGGAGGCTAACCGTTCGCGCGGCCGATGTAACCGCGATCGCGCGTGTCGATGCGGATCGTGTCGCCGGACTCGATGAAGAGCGGGACCTGGACCGTCGCGCCGGTCTCGAGCTTGGCCGGCTTGAACGTGTTCGTCGCCGTGTTGCCCTTGAAGCCCGGGTCGGTCTCGACGATCTTCAGTTCGACGTGGGCCGGCAGCTCGACGCCGATCGGCACGTCGCCGTGGAACTGGACGTCGACGATCATGCCGTCCTTGAGGAAGTCGGCCGGATCGCCGATGATCTCGCGCTGCAGGGTGACGTTCTCGAACGACTCCTGATCCATGAAGTGGAAGCCGTCGGCGTCGTTGTAGAGCATCGACATCTGGCGCTTGTCGACGGTCGCGCGCTCGAGCTTCTCGCCGGCGCGGAACGTCCGTTCGACCGTCGATCCGGTCTTCACGTTCTTCAAACGCGTCCGCACGAACGCCGAGCCCTTACCGGGCTTGACGTGGAGGAACTCGATGACGGTCCAGAGGTTGCCCTCGATGAGGATGGTGACCCCGTTGCGGAAGTCGTTCGATGAAA
>Ga0207667_10000102_pt1 | contig 137469 bp, 111 predicted proteins | sample KBSCornC52_FD_184301 | JGI IMG/M metagenome (GOLD analysis project Ga0207667, IMG submission 184301) | Corn rhizosphere microbial communities from Kellogg Biological Station, Michigan, USA - KBS Corn C5-2 (SPAdes) (version 2) | ecosystem: Host-associated > Plants > Roots > Rhizosphere > Soil ... | reverse complement strand
GAGGCGTTCTTCGTACGAGACGAGTCGAGCGGCGAGCTCTGGAGCCCTACAGCGCAGCCAATCCGCGACGGCGGTACCTACGTTGCACGCCACGGTCATGGCTATAGCCGCTTCACGCACGAGGTGCACGGTATCGCGCTTGAACTGCTGCAGTTCGTGCCACTGGACGACCCAATTAAGGTGTCGCGCCTCACCTTACACAATCTCAGCCCACAGACACGGCGCCTATCCGTCACTGCCTATGCAGAATGGGTGTTGGGTGCCTCGCGTGCGGTTTGCGCACCCTTCATCCTTACCGAGATCGATGCCGCCAGCGGCGTGCTGCTGGCACGCAATCCCTGGAGCACGGCCTTTCCGGGTAGAGTCGCTTTCGCCGATCTCGCGGGTCTGCAGACCGCTTGGACCGCTGACCGTACAGAATTCCTTGGCCACCGCGGCAGTCTGGCGGCACCCGCTGCATTGCAGAGCCATGCGTCCCTGTCCGGTACGGTGGGTGCCGGCCTGGATCCCTGCGCTGCGCTGCAGTGCAGGCTGGTACTGCGGCCCGGCGAGTCGGTAGACATCATCGCTCTGCTCGGGCAATGCGGCAGCGCGCAGGAAAGTTTGGAACTGGCGGCGCGCTGGCGTGAGACTGATCTGGAAGCCGAACTGCAGCGGGTGCGTGACCATTGGGAAGGGCTGCTCGGTGCCGTGCAAGTGCGCACGCCAGACCGCGCGATGGACATCCTGCTCAACGGTTGGCTTCTCTACCAGACGCTGGCCTGCCGCATCTGGGCCCGCTCGGCGTTCTATCAGGCCAGCGGTGCCTACGGCTTTCGAGACCAACTGCAGGATGGCATGGCGCTCACATTCGCGCGGCCTGAAGAAACGCGTCAACACTTGCTGCGCGCTGCAGGCCGTCAGTTCCTCGAAGGTGACGTGCAACATTGGTGGCTGCCGCATTCGGGCCAAGGCGTGCGCACGCGAATCTCGGACGACCGCATCTGGCTGGCTTTCGCCGCGGCCAGCTATGTGGTCGTCTCGGGCGATACAGCGGTACTTGACGAATCCATCACCTTCCTGGAAGGCCCCGCGCTGCAGGTAGGCGAACATGATGCCTTTTTCCAACCGATGCCCGCAGGCACCTCTACAACGCTGTTTGAGCACTGCGCGCGCGCATTGGACCAGAGTATCGACCTCACTGGCGAATTAGGGCTGCCGCTGATGGGGACCGGCGATTGGAACGATGGCATGAATCGTGTGGGCCAGGAAGGCCGGGGGCAGAGCGTTTGGCTCGGCTGGCTGCAGGTACGCACACTGATCCTATTCGCTCCTCTGGCAGAGGAACGCGACCCCACTCGTGCCGCGCGCTGGCGGAGCCATGTCCAGTCTGTGACGGCCTCGCTGGAGCGCGAGGCCTGGGACGGCGCCTGGTATCGGCGCGCCATATTCGACGATGGCACGTGGCTGGGCAGCCGCCACAGCGAGGAATGCCGCATCGATTCGATCGCCCAATCCTGGGCCGTACTGTCAGGAGTCGCCGATCCTGGCCACGCACAGATGGCGATGGACTCGCTGCGCTCGTACCTGGTGCTGCCAGAGGCGGGGCTGGCGTTGCTCTTTACCCCACCTTTTGACCACACACAGAGCGACCCTGGCTACATCTTGGGTTACCCGCCGGGCTTACGTGAGAATGGAGGTCAATACAGCCACGCGGCCATGTGGGCCATCCTAGCGTTCACGCAGTTACGCGGCGACCCGCAGGCAGGCGAGCACGCCCATGCCCTGTTCGCTCTGGTCAATCCTATCAACCATGCCCGGACACCTGCTCAGACGGCGCGCTACCGCGTGGAGCCGTACGTGGTGGCTGCCGATGTGTATTCGGTATCGCCGCATGAGGGCCGGGGCGGCTGGACCTGGTACACCGGTGCCGCCGGCTGGATGCAGCGTGCCGGTATGGAGGGAATTCTAGGCATTCGCCGCGAAGGCGAGGTGTTAATCCTCGATCCGTGTATTCCAGCCGGATGGCCTGGCTTTGAGGCGAAAATCGTCTTGGGTGCGGCACGCTACATCATCCAGGTCGAATCGCCGGGGATGCGCTGCGCCGGTATCTCGGCAGCTAAACTGGACGGCATGGCACTCACCTGCGATGGTGGCGCATTGCGAGTGCCCGTCACACCGGGTGAGCACCGGCTGGTGGCTACGTTGTGACGGTATGCTTGTCCCACTGACTCGGCAACGAAAGCCAGCTGAAAACGGCTTCGACTTATTCTTCACCGCCTTCGGATGTCCATGTATTTTTTCTCTGACGAGTAACGGACCAGCCTCGCAAATGCGACAAACTCGTCGATGCTGGCCCAGGCCAGATCTGTGGCTCACCAGGTCATCGCAGCCCGTACATGCGGGAAAGATTATTAAAACAACAACTTTAAAGCGTATCGGAGTCGGCGCGCGCAGTTGCCCCCACCCCGCGCCTGCCCGCTACATAGGTCGGTTTTGACTCAAATTTGCATCAGCCGCCGAAGCTGGTCCAGCCTGTGGCGCAGGCTCGTTCTGTAGACATCCAATCTGACGCGTTTTGACGCACCCAGAACGCTCTTTTAGCAGGCAGGGTAATCAACCGTACTGGCAGCGTGTTTTAACGCTCTCATGGGCAGAAAAAAGCCCGTGTTCGAAAACACGGGCTCTTTATAGTTCGGAGCGGTGAATTACGTTTTTCCGCTTCCGGTTCTGATTTGGACTTCCTGGCGAATATCAACAGGCTGCAATGTTTGATAGCGCTGACGAATATTGTTATACACCCCAGGCGTATCCTCGGCAATTAGGGTAACCACCATTGCATAGGGTAGTGGAGGAAGAGAGCTGTTGTCTGTGCTCTGGCCGGACTCCCTTGCACCGTAAGTTATGTCGAAAAGTGGATCGTCCAACGTTTCAGCATTGAATCTGTGCTCTTGCTTGAGGGTCGTTTCCCACTTCTGCTCATCGGTCCGCGCCTGTAACTCCGACGTGTACATTTTCGATGCGGAGAAAAAGGTCATCGTTTTCTTGGAAGCTCTCTTTGGACGGAAATATACGGTTAAGCCGGCCCGCGTGTAATTTACGGCGTGTTCAGGGTCTGTTTGACTTGCAAAACATAAGGTGGCGCGTAACGTAACTCGCCCATTTAAAGGGAGCGAGGGGAACGGAATGAAAGCACGGAGGTTTTGCCCCGCGGTTAACGTCCCCTGGTATATGACACGAACTTCGTTATCTTCGCAAGTCAACACATCCTCAACAGTTTGGGGGAAACACCCGTAGCCGACATGGCTCATTAGCATACCTTCGGGCCGTCGCGCGTGTTGAGCCATTAGCGCCTTTACCGCTAGCATTGTCAACGGTGAATTCAAGGATGCTTTCACACCAACTCCGATTCGAAGCGTGGCAGGTGCGCTGAAGCTGGTCCCTGATGTGTAAGTGTATTGGTTCGCCAGCGGGTTGTAGACGACGAACGGTTCGTCATCTGAGCCTCCAAACGAAACCCCATCGGGCTTGACCATCCCCGGACTGCGGCCGGGGCCGTGAGAACTGTACGTGGCTCTCTGCCAATCTGTTCCGTTGGTGTCGCAGGCACCAACCGCGATTGCATTGACCATATCCGAGGGCGGCTGTACCAGGAACGAAATGGTTCCACAAGCGATTACATATCACGCAATAGCTCGCGTGTGGCCGTTTGTGTACCTGCAGCCTTCTTCACGGGCTTTCCAGATCTGTATGCCGCAGCAAGCTTCTACTGTGGCCGCTCGGCCTAGATTAACAGGAGCTGGGGATCGGTTACAGCGAAAAGCGCAGGTGCAGGAAAGCGGAGGACGGGGCGGAAGGGAGGGATACAACGTGGCGACAACGGGAAGCCCGGAGAGACCGGCAATGCTGCTTGTGCTCGTGCAGCATTAACCGATTCTTGCTTCAACATGGCCGCTGATGTGCGGGTTTGAGAGCTTTCGACGCTGGTCAGGCAGATCGACGCGCGGCCCCTTTCCGCCTGAACCGTTGGGCGCTAAGGAGGAGGGCGGGTCCAAGGCCGGTCGCCTGCACTCGAACGAAAAAGGCGCTCCGCAAGGAGCGCCTTCCTTACTTATCCCAGTGCTGCAGGAGCTCACCCCGGTGCGGGCAGCTTGGGCAATGCCGGGCTGGGCAAGGCATGCGCAGTGTTCCGGTCGTCCATCTCCAGAACAGCTCCCGCTTCCTGCCGCAGCTTGAACACATTCACAGCGCGCTCCAACTGCCGCGCCTGCTCCTGCAGCGACTGCGCTGCCGCCGTTGCTTCTTCCACCAGCGCGGCGTTTTCCTGGGTGCTCTGGTCCATATGGCTGATGGCCTGGTTGACCTGTTCGATGCCCAGGCTCTGCTCGCGGCTGGCGGCGCTGATCTCGGTGACCACGCCGGTTACCCGGCGTACGCTCTCCACCACCTGCTGCATGGTATTGCCGGCGCTCATGACCAGCTGGCTGCCGTTCTCGACCTTGCTCACGGAATCATCGATGAGCTGCTTGATCTCCTTGGCCGCCGATGCACTGCGCTGCGCCAGGCTGCGCACCTCGGTGGCGACGACCGCAAAGCCGCGCCCTTGCTCGCCTGCACGGGCGGCCTCGACTGCGGCGTTCAGGGCCAGGATGTTGGTCTGGAAGGCGATCCCGTCGATCACCGAGATGATGTCGGCAATGTTGAGCGAGGAGCTGCGGATTTCTTCCATCGTCGTCACCACCTGCTTCACCACCTCGCCGCCCTCGACCGCAATACCCGAGGCGGCGCTGGCCAGCTGATCGGCCTGCAGGGCGTTCTCGGCGTTCTGCTTGACCGTGGAGGTCAGCTCTTCGGTGGCCGCAGCGGTCTGCTCCAGCGAGCTGGCCTGCTGCTCGGTGCGCGCCGACAGATCCATGTTGCCCGTGGCGATCTGGCTGGAAGCGGCCGCGACAGTGTTGACGCCGGTGCGCACGGTCGCCACGATGGTGACCAGGTTGCGATTCATCTTGGCCATCGCCGCCATCAGATGGCCGATTTCATCGGTGCTGCTGGTGTCGATCTCGCGGGTCAGGTCGCCTTCGGCAATCGTTTCGGCCAGCTCTACTGCTTCGGCTAGGGAGCGGGCGATCTTGCGTGCGATCAGCAGGCCCATGATGGTCACCACGGCAATCACTGCCGCGCTGATCAGGATGGCGTGCAGTTGCGCCGCCGCCATGGTCTCCTGCGCCCGGTGGGCGCCGGCTTCGCTGATCTTTTCGTTGTAGGCACGTTGTTCTGCTAATGCCTTGTTCAACCTGTCGACAATTGGCTGATTGTTGCCCAGCAGGGCGCGTGCTTCATTCCACTGCCCTACGCTGGCCAGCTTCAGCGCTTGGGCTAACGACTTGTCGAACTCCTGATAACTCGCGCGAACCGCCTGGAGCAACTCCTTGTCGGTCTCGTCGGCAAGCTGTTCCTGTTCATACTTTTGCAGGGCGTCTTCGACCCTTTTCTTTGCGCTGTTGAAGCTACTTTCGATCGTGCCGCGATCCACCGAATCGGTCAGCGCAAGATAACGCCAGGTCGCGATGCGCATGCCGTTGATGCCCTGCGTGATCGCGGCCAGGCTCAACAGGCTGGGCACCACGTTTTCGCTGGCGAAGCTGGCGTCGGTATACGTGCGGTTCATCTTGACCATGTTGGCGCCGGTGAGGACGACGCAACCGATGATCACGGCGCCGATGAGGATATACAGCCGGTTGACGATGGAGAGTTTCATTGTTCTTGTTGTCCCGAAGTGATGAGTTGCAAATGGCCGCCGTGCCGCCGTGCAGATGCCATCGAGATTCGTGCTCTCACGGCAAACGACAGCAGAAAGAAGTCAGGTCAGGTGGTCTCGGCTGCGGTTGCAGCTGGTCAGCCTGCATGGAAAGCAAAATAAATGCAGCTTCACGCTGATAGAGAGACTTGGCAGTATATAGAAACAGATCGCCGCTGATTAGCCGCACATTGCCGAACAGTGTGCTCACCATTTCAGGGTAATTGTTGGTCACATGCAATGCCGGGGATCGGCAAACCGCCGTCTTCATGTGGTCTGACCATTTGACATCTTCATACCTGCTCTCTAGAATAAATCGTCATACAACTTGACCTCTGCAGGCGTGCGCCCGCCAGGCTCGAGCGGTTCATAAAGCAAAAACAAAGCAAAAAGCAGGAAAACGCGGAAGTGCAGGATGTCCGCTTTGAAAGCCAACAACGGAGACAATATGAACGCATTTGTACGGCGCCGCGGCGTCGGGCTGCAACTCGCGGCCATCGCAGCAAGCACCATCCCCCTCATGCTCGCCGCTGGTTCCGCCAGCGCCCAGGTCGCCACCGGCGACACCTCGCAAGCCAAGATCGCGCTGTCCAACAACTACGCTGCCAACGCCTGGCGTCAGTCCATGCTCAAGACCTGGGCGGCCACCGCCGATGATGCGGTCAAGCGCAAGCTGGTGGCGGCCGCACCCGCCTTCACCACCTCCGAGAACCAGCCCACCGAACAGGCCCAGCAGATCCAGAACCTGATCCTGCAAGGCTACAAGGCCATCGTGGTGGATGCGGCGTCTCCTACCGCCCTCAATGGCACCATCAAGAAAGCCTGCGCTGCGGGCGTGGTGGTGGTGTCCTATGACGGCGTGGTCACCGAACCCTGCGCCTATCGCGTCACCTTCGACTTCCGCAAGATGGGCGAGCGCCAGATCGATTACCTGGCCGAGCGCCTCAACGGCAAGGGCAACATCCTTGAAATCCGTGGCCTGGCCGGTGTCTCCGTGGATGGTGAAATCCATGCCGGCATCATGGATGGCCTCAAGAAGCATCCGGGCCTGAAGGTGGTGGGTTCGGTCAATGGCGACTGGGCCCAGACCGTGGCGCAGAAGGCCGTGGCCGGCATCCTGCCGACCCTGCCCAAGATCGACGGCGTGGTCACGCAGGGAGGTGACGGCTTCGGCGTGGCGCAAGCCTTCAAGGCCGCCAACCGCGAGCTGCCCATCATCATCCTGGGCAATCGCGAAGATGAGCTGCAATGGTGGAAGACCCAGATCCCCAGCGGCTACAAGACCTATTCGGCCTCCAACCCGCCCGGCGCGGTGACGGTGGCCTTCTGGGTGGCGCAGCAGGTGCTGGCCGGCAAGAAGATCCCCAAGGATGTCGATATCGTCGCGCCGCTGCTCTACCTGACTGCAGAGCAGTTGCCTGAGGCCCTGGCCAAGACCCCGCAGGGCGGTGTGGCCGACATCGGCTTCTCCCAGGCCGATACCGTCAAGCTGCTCGACGCGCCCAAGTCCAAGTAAGTCCAGCTCCGCCGCCGGTGGTGGCCGTCCCGCCGAGGGCGGCGCACCGGCGTTGCGGGCGCATCCACTGCATCAGAACACAGGTGATCCATCGTGAACGCCAGTCATTCCCCCTCGGCGGCCTTGTGCAGCCTGTCGCACATCCGCAAGTCCTTTGGTCCGGTCAAGGCGCTGCAAGATGTCAGCCTCGATATCCTCCCCGGCCAGTGCTGGGGCCTGGTCGGCCATAACGGCGCGGGCAAGTCCACCCTGATGAACGTGCTGGCCGGCGTGCTGGCCAGCGATGATGGCCAGATCGTCCTGGATGGGCAGGCCCAGCCCGCCTATACCACGCAGACGGCCTATCGCCTGGGCGTGCGCTGCGTATTCCAGGAGCTCTCGCTGTGTCAGAACCTCAACGTGGCCGAGAACCTGTGCGTGTTCCACCCGTCCTTGGAGGGCTGGGGATGGCGTCGCCGGGCGCGGCGGCTGGTCACGGCAAAGCTCGATGAGATCTTCCCCGGCCATGGCATCGATCCCGACCGCATCGTCGGCGAACTCAGCATCACTCAGCGCCAGATGGTGGAAATCGCCTGCGCTTTCGTGGTGGTCGATGCACCGGTGCGCCTGCTCATCCTCGATGAACCGACTTCCAGCCTCGATGCGCAGACAGCAGCCCGCCTGACCACCTATATCCGCCATCGGCTCGAGGACGGCATGAGCCTGGTCTTCATCTCGCACATGCTGGGCGAGATCTTCGACTGCTGCAATTACATCGCGGTCATGCGCGATGGCCAGCTGGTGCTGAGCGACCAGAGCGCCAACCTGAGCCGCGAAGCGCTGGTCCACGCCATGGGCCACGCCGACCAGAAGCAGATCGAGCGCCAGGTCGAACAGCAGGTCGAGCACGTCGAATCCACCGCGCAAAGCCTGCTGGAGATCGCCTTGCCCGCGACCTCGGCGGTGCGCACCCTGGCCGTGCGGCAAGGCCAGGTGATCGGCCTGTCGGGGCTGGCGGGGCAGGGCCAGACCGAGATGCTGATCCAGCTCTTCGAACGCTATCGCGGCAAGATGCGGGTGGCCTTCGTGGCGGGGGACCGCGCCCGCGATGGCAACTTCCCCTTGTGGAGCATCCTGCGCAACCTCAGCATCCGCGAGCTGCCGCACCTGGCGCGCGGCGGTGTGGTGGATCGCGCCGCCGAGCGCGAGCTGGGTCGCCAGTGGCATGAACGCGTGGCCATCCGCACGCCCGACCTGAACAACAACATGTTGTCACTGTCGGGCGGCAACCAGCAGAAGGTCTTGTTCGCCCGCGCGCTGTCTTCCGACGCCGAGCTGATCCTGATGGACGATCCCATGCGCGGCGTGGACTTCGGCACCAAGGTCGACATGTATCGCCTCATCCGCGCCGAAGCCGCGCGCGGTCGCAGCTTCGTCTGGTACACCACCGAGAACGACGAGCTGGAATACTGCGACGCCACCTATGTCTTCTACCAGCAGCAGGTCACCCTGAAGCTGGCCCGTCATGAGCTGTCGGAGGAGCGCATCATCGCCGCCTCCTTCGGCAATGCCCGCGCCGCCGCCGATGCGGCCACGGCGCCCCTTGAAGGAGCCCGAGCATGAGCGCCACCTCTGCCGTCACCGTCACTGCGCAGCGGCGCATGGGCGTGCTGTCCCGCCATGAGATCCAGACCCTGCTGCTGCCCATGGCCACCCTGGCCGTGGTGCTGGCGCCGATCTTCTGGATCAATCCCAACACCATGAGCTACTTCGGCCTGGGCTTGCTGCTGAACCTGGCCGTGCCGATGATCCTGGCCAGCATGGCGCAGTTGTGCATCATTGCCGTCAATGACCTGGATCTGTCCATCGGCGCCTTCATCAGCCTGGTCTCCTGCATCGCCGTGACCTGGCTGCCCGAGCGTCCGGTGCAGGGCGTGGCCGCACTGGTGGCCTGCGTGCTGCTGTATGCGGCCATCGGCGCGCTGATCGAATTGTTTGACCTGCCCTCCATCGTGGTGACGCTGGGCCTGTCCTTCGTCTGGGGCGGCTGGGCGCTGATCCTGCTGCCCATGCCGGGCGGGGCCACGCCGCAATGGATACAGGATGTGATGAACCTGGCCCTTCCCGTCATCCCCACGCCCATCGTCTATGCCGCCCTCATTGCCCTGTGCGCGCACTGGTTCCTGATGCGCTCCTCCACCGGCGTACGCCTGCGCGGCGCCGGAGGCAATCCCAAGGCCATCGTGCGCAGCGGCGGCTCGGTGGTGCGCGCCAAGGCCTTGATGTATGGCCTGGCCGGCGTCCTGGGCATCCTCTCGGCGCTGACCCTGGTGGGCATCACTACCTCGGCGGACGCCAACATCGCCCAGCGCTATACGCTCATCTCGATTGCCGCCGTGATCCTCGGCGGCGGCAGCTTCATCGGCGGCAAGGTCTCACCCATCGGGGCCACGCTGGGGGCGATCACGCTCGGTATCGCAGCATCCTTCCTGTCCTTCCTCAACATTGCGCCCAAGTGGCAGATCGGCCTGCAGGGAGCGATCCTGATCATCGTGCTGTCCATGCGCATCCTGCTGTCGGCGCGGGGAGAACGTCAATGAGCCGCCTGCGCAGCACGCTGGAACAGCGTCCCTGGGTCTGGTCCTTCCTCGGCGCGGCCTTGCTGTGGCTGGCCACGCTGGCAGTGGCGGGGCCGGACGCGGCGGTCAACATCGGGCTCTCGGCGTTTTCCTTCGGCGCGCTGATGGTGCTGGTGGGCCTGGGCCAGATGCTGGTGGTGACCACCGGCCCGGGCAACATCGACCTTTCCATTCCCTCCACCATCGCCCTGGCCGGTGCGCTGGGCTTGCGCACCATGGGTGGCGAGGACGGCGGCATCCTGCTGGGCCTGGTGGTCACGCTGGGCGTGGGTGTCGGGATCGGCCTGGCCAATTACCTGTTGATCCGGCTGTTGCAGATTCCGCCTATCATCGCGACGATGTCCTCGTCCTTCATCCTGCAATCGCTGGCCATCCACGTGGGCCAGGGTTTGAAGATCACGCCGCCGCAACTGCTGGCCAGCTTTGCCACCGGCTGGTTGCTGCATGTGCCGCAGCTGGCCTGGCTGGTGCTGGCCGTGGCGCTGGGCCTGGCCTGGATCCTGGGACGCACCCTGTTCGGACGCTTCCTTTCGGCCGTCGGGCAGAACGCCCGGGCCGCCTGGCTGGCGGGCATCGGGGTGGAGCGCATCCGTTGCCTCTGCTATGTGCTGTGCGCGGTGTTTGCCGCGTTGTGCGCCTTGCTGATCGCCGGCTTTTCCGGTGGCGCGTCGCTGGACATGGGCAATGAGTATCTGTTGATGTCGGTGGCCGTGGTGGTCATCGGCGGCACCAGCGTCACCGGTGGCCGGCCCAGCGTGGCGGGCATCTGGGGCGCGGCGCTGTTCCTGTATTTCACCAATACGCTGTTGAACGTGGTCGGCCTGTCGGCTGGCGAGCGGTCGGTGCTGTCGGGGTTGATCATCATTGCGGTGATCGTGTGCTCCGGCCGCCGTCGCCAGTATCGTTGAGGCGTTCCAACCTGATGATGAGGAAATCCTATGTCCCTGCCTGAGACCCCCTTCCAGCACCTCGATGCGCGCTTTCGCCGCATGGTCATCGACACCGCCCAGGTCGATTGCCTCTACACCGGCTGCCGCTGGGCCGAAGGCCCGGTGTGGCTGCCCGCCACCCAGGAGCTGATCTGGAGCGATATCCCCAACAACCGCCTGATGCGCTGGTCCGAGGGCGCGGGTGCGGGGGTGTTCCGCCAGCCCTCCAACTTCAACAACGGCAATACGCTGGACCGTGAAGGACGCATCGTCGGCTGCCTGCATGGCGGGCGCGCCGTGGTGCGCACCGAGCACGACGGCAGCATCACCACGCTGGCCTCGCACTGGCAGGGAAAACGGCTCAATTCACCCAATGATGTGGTGGTGAAATCGGATGGTTCGATCTGGTTCACCGATCCCGACTACGGGATCAACAGTGACTACGAAGGCTACCAGGCGCAGAGCGAGATCGGCGCCTGCAATGTCTACCGCATCGACGGCGACAGCGGCGAGATCAGCATCGTCGCTAGCGACCTGGAGCGGCCCAACGGACTGGCGTTTTCCACTGACGAGCGTCGTCTCTACATCGCCGATACCGGACTGACCCACCGTGCCGGTGGTCCGCATCACATCCGTGTCTTCGACGTGGTCGATGGCGTCAGTCTCAAGGGCGGGGAAGTGTTTGCCACCATCGATCCTGGCCTGGCCGATGGCTTCCGCCTCGACGCCCAGGGCAATGTCTGGACCTCGGCCGGTGACGGTGTGCATTGCTACGCGCCCGACGGCACGCTCCTGGGCAAGATCCTCATCCCCGAGGTGGTTTCCAACGTGGTCTTTGGCGGACTGCGTGGAAACCGTCTCTTCATCACGGCCACGACCTCGCTGTATGCGGTGTACCTGGCCGTCAATGGGGCCGTGCGTCCCTGAACAACGATGTCACTGCTGCGCCGCTGGGCCCCGCCGCCAGGATTCTTTCGGTTGCTGCAATACAGCATTACCGTTGCGACGGTTTTTCCGGGACGACCAGACCGATAACATGGCTGCATAGGAATGAAGCATTGATAAGCGATACGCATCAAGCCGTATCCGCTGGCATTCCGGGAGCAGATCATGAACAGCAGCATCAAGAAATTCGGCCTGGCCGCAACCCTCAGTCTGGCGGCCATCGTTGCCCATGCCGCCAATCAGGCAGAACCATCGCCAGCGCCGGCCAGCCCGGCGCCCGTCACGGCCAGCGCGGCTCAAGGCGGCCTCACCCGCGCCCAGGTGCTGGAAGATCTGAAGCGCTACCAGCGCGAACACGCCAATCCCAGCTACGCCGAGCTGGTCTTCCTGCGCTGAGGCAGGAGCGCGCAGGGACTGTGCAGGGACTTATTGCGGGAGGAACATCTTCTGCAGCAGGCCGATCAGCTGGGCGCGTTCAGCGTCCGAGAGCATCTCGGTGGCCTTGAGCTCCAGCTCGATGGCCGTCTGTTCGGCCTTGGTACACATGCGCAGGCCCGCTGTGGTCAAGGCCAGCACCTGCGAGCGCCGGTCTTGCGGATTGCGCTGGCGCAGCACCAGGCCGCGCTGCTCCAGGCGGTCCAGCAGGGTCGCCAGGTTGGGCGGGGAAACGTTGATCGCCTTGGACAGGCGTTTCTGGTTGATGTCGGGATTGGCCTTCAAGAGGCTCAGCACCGTGAAGTCCACCGGCCGCAATGCGAACTTGGCCATGCGCTTTTCAAACAGCGGCATGATGGTGATATAGGCGCGGCGGCAGTTGTAGCCGACCAGGCTCAATAGCAGCTGCTGGTCCAGCGGCGCGCTGGACGCCGCATCGTCGTCGGAGTCGAAATCAGCTGGCTTCTTGGGCAGCATGGTGATCCAGGTCGGTGGGAAGAGGCGGCAGCCCGGTGGCCAGGCAAGCTTCGATGACGCTGCTCAACTGCTGGACTTCCGCAAACACAAAGGCGAAATGATAGCACGCGGCATCCCGCTTGCCGCCGTACCAGAGCGGGTCCTGCGCGATCACCGAGCGCGCGCGCCGCCCCGCCCGCAGCCACATCCAGCCCAGCGCGACATGGCCAGTCAGGCGCAGCATTTCGTCGGCCACGTAATAGGGCAGCGCGGGCGCCTGCACTGCGGCGGCAGCGATGCGCGAGGCAAAGGCCCTTAATTTATCCACAGCCTCGCCCAGCAATTGCGCTTGTTCTTCAAGTCCTGACCCCTCTGCAATGTCAGCGCGCACAAGCCCGAGGAAATCGTCCAGTCTCCGACCTTCGTCGCCCAGCACCTTGCGCATCAGGAAGTCGATGGCCTGGATTTCGTTGGTCCCCTCATAGATCATGGTGATGCGTGCATCGCGCATGAACTGCTCGATGCCGGTCTCGACCACATAGCCATGGCCTCCGAAGACTTGCAGGGCGCGGCTGGTGCACTGGAATCCCTGATCGGTGAGGAAAGCCTTGATCACCGGCGTGATGAATTCCAGGCGCTCGTGGTGTCGGCTGCGCAGCGCCGCATCGGGATCATGCTCGGCCAGATCCAGCAGAAGCCCTGCCCAGCACGTCAGCAAGCGCGCACCCTCGATGCGGCAACGTTGTTCCATCAACAGCTTCTGCACGGCCGGGTGGCGCACGATGAGATCGTTGCCGGAACTGCCCGGCGCGCGCGACTGGCGGCGTTCGCGCGCATAGGCGCTGGCGCGCTGGTAGGCGGCCTCCGCCAGTCCCAGCCCTTGCGCACCCACATGCAGGCGCGCTGCATTCATCATCACGAACATGGCGGCCAGACCCCGTCCGGCCTCGCCGACCAGCCAGGCCTGCGCCTGCTCGAAATGCAGGCTGCAGGTGGCGCTGCCATGGATGCCCATCTTGTGTTCGATACCCGTGCAATGCACGCCGTTGCGGCTGCCATCGTCCAGCACACGCGGCGCCAGGAACAGCGACAGTCCCTTGCTGCCAGCGCTCGCATCGGGCAGGCGGGCCAGCACCAGGTGGACGATGTTCGGCGTCAGGTCATGCTCACCGCCGGAGATGAAGATCTTGTCACCGCTAAGGCGATAGCTGCCATCGGCCTGCGGCACGGCGCGCGTGCGCAACTGGCCCAGGTCGCTGCCGGCCTGGGCTTCGGTCAGGCACATGGTGGCCAGCCATTCACCGCTGGCGATCTTGTCCAGGTAGCGCGCCTGCAAGGCCGCTGAACCGTGCGCGGCCAGGCAGGCATAGGCGCCATGCAGCAAGCCGGGATACATGGTCCAGCCATGATTGGCAGCACTGAGCATTTCATAGAGCGCGCAGTCGAGCACATGCGGCAAGCCCTGGCCGCCATGCTCGGGCGCACAGGCCAGCGCCGGCCAGCCGCCGGCGCAGAATTGCGCGTAGGCGCGCTCAAATCCGGGTGGCGTGGTGACCGTTCCATTTTCGAAACGGCAACCCTCGCGATCGCCGATACCGTTCAATGGCGCGACCACCTCGGCGGCGAAGCGTCCGGCTTCTTCCAGCACCTGCATCATCAATTCGCCATCGATCTCGGCGTGCGCCGGCAGGGTGCGCAAGACCTGGGGCGCTTGCAGTACTTCGTCGAGCGCGAAGGCGAAGTCGCGCAGGGGAGGGCTATAGCTCATCGTCATTTCTCTCGCAGTGCATTTTTCCTATGTCGTTTTTGCATACGCTGGTGCAGAAAACGCCAAGGCTCAGGAAGCCCCCACCACCTCGGCTTGCGCCTTCTTGCCAAATCCCAGGTAGGCCTGGATCACCTGCGGATCGTCCGCCAGCTGCGCAGATTCACCTTGCATGGTGACCTTGCCCAGTTCCAGCACATAGCCATAGTCGGCGGTCTGCAAGGCTGCGCGCGCATTCTGTTCCACCAGCAGCACCGAGATCCCCGCCGTGCGCAATTCGGAAACGATATGCAGGATTTCCTTGACGATGCGCGGCGCCAGCCCCAGGCTGGGTTCGTCCAGCATCAGCAGTTCCGGCTTGGCCATCATGGCGCGACCGATGGCCAGCATCTGGCGCTCGCCGCCCGAGAGCGTGCCGGCCTGCTGGCTGCGTCGCTCCTTCAATCGCGGGAACAGCTCGAAGACAGTCGCCAACTGATCCAGCGGCTGCGCCTGCCGCAAGCGCAGCCGGCGAAAGCCCCCCAGCAGCAGGTTGTCTTCCACGCTCATGGTGGAGAACAGTTCGCGCCGCTCCGGCACCAGGGCGATGCCCGCCATCACGCGCTGTTCCAGGCTCCAGCGTTCCACCGGCTTGCCTTGATAACGCACCGTGCCCTGCGCCGGCAACACGCCCATGATGGCGTTGAGCAGCGTGGACTTGCCCGCGCCATTGGGGCCGATGACGGTGGCGATGCTGCCCCGTTCCAGCTTCAGGTGGATGTCGTGCAGCGCCTGCACCTTGCCATAGCTTGCGCGCAGTTGCGCGACGTCGAGGACCAGTTCACTCATTCGATTCCACCCAGGTAGGCTTCGATCACGGCGGGATGCCGCTGGATTTCTTGCGGTGTGCCTTCGGCGATCTTGGCGCCGAATTCCATCACCACGATGTGGTCGGTCAGTTCCATGACGAACTCCATGTCATGTTCCACCAGCAGAATGCTCATGCCATCGGCGCGCAATTCCTGCAGCACCTTGGAGAGCGCCTGCTTTTCCAGGTGGCGCAGGCCGGCTGCCGGTTCATCCAGCAACAGCAACAGCGGATCGCAGCACAGGGCACGGGCGATCTCCAGGATGCGTTGCTGGCCCAGCGCCAGGTTGCCCGCCTGTTCATGCATCAGGTGTCGCAGCCCGACGCGATGCAGGGCGCGTGCGGCCTCATCCAGCAGCGCCTGTTCTTCGGCGCGTTCCAGGTGCAGCATGGCGTTGACCGTATTCTTCAGGAAGCCTTGCTGGCTGCGCATGTGCGCGCCCAGCGCCACATTCTCCAGCACCGTCATGCCCGGCAGCAGGCGCACATGCTGGAAGGTGCGGGCAATGCCCAGCCGGGCGATGGCCCGCGCCGGCAGTCCGGCGATATCGCGGCCATTGAAGCCCACGCGTCCGCCGCTGGCATGCAAGAGGCCCGTCACCAGGTTGAAGGTGGTGGACTTGCCCGCGCCATTGGGCCCGATCAGGCCGACGATCTCGCCCGCCTTGACCTTGAAGGACACATCATTGACCGCCACCAGCCCACCGAAGCGCTTGTTGATCTGGTCCACCTCCAGCAGCGGCGCACCGCGCGCCACGGCGGCGCGCTTGTCCATCGCCGTCGCACTGGCCACCCGCAGCGGCGCCGGTGCAGTCGGGAAAGCGCGCAGCCACAGCGCCCGCACCCACGGCCACAGGCCGCCGCCTGCGTACTTCAGCAACAGGATCAGGATCAGGCCGAAGACGATGCTCTCATAACTGCCGCCATCGCCCAGCAGCGCCGGCAGCAGCACCTGCAACTGGTCCGACAGCAGCTTCAATACGCCCGCGCCCAGCAGCGCACCCCAGATATGGGCAATGCCGCCGACCACCACGATGAAGAGATACTCGATGCCCATGGCCAGGCTGAAGGGCGAGGGATTGACGGTGCGCTGCATGTGCGCAAAGAGCCATCCCGAGACCGACGCCAGCAGCGCGGCGAAGACGAAGATGAGGATCTTGTAGCGCCCCGTATCCACGCCCATGGCCTCGGCCATCGACCGCCCGCCCTTGAGGGCGCGGATGGCGCGGCCCGCGCGCGAATCCAGCAGGTTCAGCGAGACCCAGGCAGCGGCCAGCACGATGGCCCAGATCAGGTAGTAGAGGTGGCGCTCCTTGGCCAGGTCCAGTCCCGCCAGTTGCAGTGCAGGGATGCCGGAGATGCCGTCATACTTGCCCAGGAAGTCCACCTTGCCGAACAGGAAGTACAGGCTGATGCCCCAGGCGATGGTGGCCAGCGGCAGGTAGTGGCCCGACATGCGCAGCGTGATGCGGCCCAGCACATAGGCCGACACGCCCGTGATGAAGAGGCCCACCGGCAGCGTCAGCCAAGGCGACACGCCATGCACGGTAGTGAGATAGGCGGTGGTGTAGGCGCCCATGCCCACGAAGGCTGCCTGGCCGAACGAGGTCATGCCGCCGATGCCGGTCAGCAGCACCAGGCCGATGGCCACCAGCGCGTAGAGCCCGATGTAGTTGGCCTGGATCACCCAGAACTGCGGCGTGGGCAGCACCGGGAACAGGGCCAGCACCACCAGCAGGGCGTAGAGAGGGATTCGTTTGTTCATGATCATTCCTCGTCCTCGTCATGCGCCGGTGTGACCAGCGAGCGCCACAGCAGGATGGGCAGCAGCGCCAGGAACACGATCACCTCCTTGAAGTCGCTGGCCCAGAAGGAACTGAAGGATTCCAGCAGGCCCACCAGCAGCGCGCCTCCTGCGGCCGCCGGGAAACTCGCCAGCGCACCGATGGTGGCGGCGACGAAACCCTTCAAACCGATCAGGAAACCCGAGTCATAAAAAATGGTGCTCATCGGACCGATCAATACGCCCGACAGAGCACCGATAAACGCTGCCACGGCAAAGGACAATTTGCCCGCCAGCGTCGTGGAGATGCCCATCAACCGCGCTCCCAGGCGGTTCACCGCCGTGGCGCGCAGCGCCTTGCCATACAGCGTGTGGCCGGAGAAGAACCACAGCGCCACCAGCAGCGCGGCCGCGGCCACCACTACCACCACGGTCTGGGCGCTGAGCGTCAACGACGCCAGGTTCCAGCGGTCATCCCAGAAGGCCGGCGTGCGGAAGCCTTCGGCTCCGAAGAACACCAGCCCCAGGCCGGTCATGGCCAGGTGGATGCCGACCGAGACGATCAGCAGTTGCAGCACGCTGGCATCGGCCATCGATTCATAGACCACCTGGTACATCAGCGGTCCGAGCGCGGTGATGAGCAGCAGCGTCAGCAGTACCTGCACCGGCAGCGCAAACTGCTGGGGCGCGGCCCACCATACCAGCGCGGCAATGACCAGCGGCACGCCCAGCGTGCCCAGCAGCGCGCGCGGCAACAGCGCCGCCTGGCCGGCGCGCAGCAGCGAGGCGGTCTGCATGCCCGCTGCACAAAGCGCCAGCACCAGCAGCAGCCACAGCGGACCCGGGCGCTGGCCTTGTTGCAGCATGGCCAGGGTGAGCGCGCCATAGGCGACGAATTCCCCCTGCGGAATGAAGAGGATGCGGGTGACCGTGAAGACCAGCACCAGTGCAATGGCGATCAAGCCATAGACGATGCCGTTGGTCAGACCATCCAGGGTGAGGATGGCGGCGATGGAGGAGTCCATGTTTCGGGTGTGGTGCAGAAAACGTCAGGCTGGAAAACGGCGGCGCAAGCTGGAGACCTCGCGCCGCCGCGCGGACAGGACAAGGCGGATTACGGATTGACCGCCTTCCAGTTGCCGTTCTGGATGGTCAGCATGATGCGGGCGTCGTCACCCAGGCCGAAGTGGTCCTTGGGCGAATAGTTCAGCGTGCCCTGCGTGATCTGGATCGGTCCCGAGGCTTCCAGTGCCTCCTTCAATGCAGCGCGGAAGGCGGGCGTGCCGGGCTTGGCCTTCTTCAGCGCTTCCGGCACCACCTTCTGCAGCACCAACTGGGCATCATAGGTGTGCGCTGCGAAGAGATTGCGGCTGCCCGCGCCGAACTGCTTTTCGTAGCGGGTGACGAAATCCATGGCCAGCTTCTTGGACGCATTGCTGTCCGGCAGCGCTTCGGGCACCACGGCAGGACCGGAGATGACGTAGGAGCCTTCCACATCCTTGCCGCCCAGGCGGATCAGGTCGCGCGAGGCGGCGCTGTGGGTCTGGAAGATCTTGCCCTTGTAGCCGCGTTCGATCAGGGCCTTGTGCGGCATGGCCGCACCGCTGCCGGAGGCCACCACCAGCACGGCGTCCGGATTGGAGCTGACCACGCGCAGGGCTTGCGCAGTGACGCTGGTGTCCGCGCGGGAGAAACGCTCCACCGTGCCCATCTTCATGCCCGCCGCAGTGGCCAGGCGCTGCACCTCCTTGAGCCAGTTCTCGCCATAGGAGTCCGAATAGCCGAGGAAGCCGATGGTCTTGACGCCCATCTTCTTCATCTGGTTCACCACGCCACCGGCCATCACCGCCGTGGACTGCGGCAGGCGGAAGGTCCAGGCATCCTTGCCCTCGGCGGTCTCGATGGGGGAGATGGCCAGCTGCACCGTCTGGGTTTCCAGCGCCACGTCGGCAATGGCCAGGGTGGGCGGCACGGCGGCCGAACCGATGATGAGGTCAACCTTGTCCTCGGCCACCAGGCGGCGCGCATTCTTGCTGGCCTGGGTCGGATCGGTGGCGTCATCGAGGATGATCATCTTGACCTTTTCGCCCGCGATGGTCTCGGGCCAAAGCGCAAAGCCGTTCTTGGCCGGGATGCCCAGGCCCGAGCCCGGACCGGTCAGCGACATCACCACCCCGATGGTCAGTTCGGCATGCGCGATGCCTGCACAGGCCAGCATCGCTGCCAGCGCACCTGCCTTGATTGCCAGTTTCGTCTTCATCTCCGTCTCCTTTGTATTTATGTATCGAATGCTCGATTTATGACGGGCAGGGCTTATATGTCCTGCCTCGGTTGCTGCTGACTTTCTGGTACCACCAATCCTTTGACTCCCGTTCGGACTGAGTAGCGGCGCAGCCGCGTATCGAAGACGCGCCGAAGATGCGCCGAAGATGCGCCGGAGCGTCTTCGATACGGCCCTTGCGGGCCTACTCAGTCCGAACGGAAGGAGGGTTGCTGTTCAACTGCACATCTCCCTGATATCTTCCGGAATGGGAATGGCCTTGATGCGCGCAGGATCGTCCGGATGACGAATGGCAAAGACGCGCACATCCCGCCCTTCGCACAGCAGTTCGCCATCGCGCTTGATCTCATGCTTCATCACGAAGGTCTTGTCATTCCATTCGACGATGGTGGAATGCACTTCGATGCGGTCGCCATAGGTGGCCGGGCGCACGAAGCGCGAACTGATATCCACCACGGGCGTGCCGATGATGCCGCGTGTCTTTTCGGTATCGCGCCACGGCGGCACGCCGCACTCATGGAAGAAGTTGCGCGAGGCCGCGTCATACCAGCGGAAGAAATTGGGAAAGTAGACGATGCCGGCCGGATCGCAATCGCCGAACTCCACGCGCACTGGATGAATGATGGTTTTGCTCATGCGTGCTCCTCGGTGCTCAACGCGGTGCCAGGCGCAATGCGCCATCGAGTCGGATCACTTCGCCGTTGAGCGAAAGATTGGTGGCGATATGCAAGGCCAGCTGCGCATATTCCTCCGCCTTGCCCAGGCGCTTGGGGAAGGGGATGGACGACGCCAGTGATTGCTGCACCTCTTCCGGCAGCTTGTAGAGCAGTGGCGTCAAGAACAGCCCCGGCGCAATGGTGACCACGCGGATGCCGTATTGCGCCAGGTCGCGCGCCAGCGGCAGGGTCATGGCGGTGATGCCGCCCTTGGAGGCGGCATAGCCGGCCTGCCCTACCTGGCCATCGAAGGCTGCTACCGAGGCGGTAGCAACGATGACGCCGCGCTCGCCCTCGGCCAGCGGTTCTGCGGCAGCCATGCGCGCGGCGGCCAGGCGGATCACGTTGAAGGTGCCGATCAGATTGACGTTGACGATGCGGCTGAAATCCTCCAGCGGCATCGGCTTGCCATCCTTGCCCACCATGCGCTTGGCGCCGCCGATGCCGGCGCAGTTGATGAGGATGCGCGGTGCGCCGTTGGCTTGCTGGGCTGCCTCCAGCGCAGTCTCGACCGAGTCGCTGTCGGTGATGTCGCAGCGCACGGCATGGCAGCGCAGTTCATCGGCCAGGGCCTGGGCCACTTCCATGTTGACGTCCAGGATGGAGACGCGCGCGCCGGCCTGCACCAGCTGGCGCACAGTCTCAGCACCCAGTCCCGAGGCGCCCCCGGTGACCAGGGCGGCTTGTCCTTGCAGTTGCATGAAGTCTGTCCTTGTTGAACGAGTTGATCAGTGGGAAGCCGAGGGATTTTCCAGCAGCAGCGCAATGCCCTGGCCGCCGCCGATGCAAGCCGACGCCACGCAGTAGCGCGCACCCCGGCGATTCATCTCGCGCGCGGCGGTGATCGACAGACGCACGCCGGTCGCCGCCAGCGGATGGCCCAGGGCGATGGCGCCGCCGTTGACGTTGAGGCGTTCGCGATCGATGCCCAGCTCACGTTCCACCGCCACGATCTGTGCGCCTTGCGCTTCATTGATCTCGAAGCAGCCGATGTCGGCCACCGTCAGGCCGTTGCGTTCCAGCAGGGTGCGGATGGCTGGCACCGGGCCGATGCCCATGATCTCCGGCGGCACGCCCGCGACCGCCGCCGCGACGACGCGGGCCAACGGCGCCTTGTCATTGCGGCGCAGGTAATCGCCGGAAGCGACGATGGTGGCCGCCGCCGCATCCACCAGCGCCGAGCTGTTGCCGCCGGTCTGCACGCCATCCGGATAGAGGGTGCGCAGCTTGGCCAGCACTTCCACCGGCGAGGGGCGCGGATGGGTATCGGTGGCGGCCTCGTTGATCTTGCCCTGCAGCTTGATGTGGCGGTCGTTGTAGCCCTCGAGACGGAAGGTCTCATTGACCACCGTTACGATCTCGCCCGCATGAAAGCCCGCTGCCTGCGCCTTGAGCGCGCGCTCGAAGGAATACGCCGCGTATTCATCGACCTCGGCGCGGGTGATGCCGTACTTCTTCGCCAGATTTTCTGCCGTCTGCGGCATGGTGATGCCGGGAGCCGGGTCCACCAGCGCCTCCCACATGTAGTCCTGGAATTCCACCGGCGCACCCAGCTTAAAGCCGCTGCGATGACCGAAGGCGGCAATGGGATTGCGCGTCATCGATTCGCTGCCCACGATCAGCGCCGTCTCGGTATAGCCGCGCTCGATCTGGTCGCCGGCCTGGCGGATCAGTTCGAAGCCGGTGCCGCAGATGCGCTGGACCATGATGGCCGGCGTGCTGATGGGCACCCCGGCATACAGGCCGATGTGACGCGGCAGCATGTACTGGTAGGCGTCGCCGGGGGCCATGTTGCCGGCCACCACCGAGCCGATGTCAGCCGGGGCAATGCCGGTGCGCGCCAATACCTCACGCGCCACCTTGATGCCCATGTCGGTGGGCGAGAGCGGGCTGAAGCTGGTGCAGTAATCCACCATGGGCGTACGCACGCCGCCGACGAGCCAGATGTCCTTGAAGCTGGAGTAGAACGCTGCTTGTGCCATGTCTGATGCTTCCTCAATGAGCGGGTGAGAGCGCAGCCTGTACGGTCAGCACGGCTGGATCGGTACCCGCGTAAAGTGTCTCCACCAGGGCGGCGCGATGGGTCAGCACCGCACGCTGGTTGATGGAGCCCTTGTCGGTGATTTCGCCGCGGTCGAACGAGGGCGGATCGACCAGCACCAGCGCCCGTGTCACCCGGTTGGAGCTGCCGGTGGCGTGGCTATGCAGGCGATCCAGCACGCCCTGGAAGAAGTCCCGCACCGGCGCCGCATTGAGCACCTCGGCGCGCGACGCCTCCGCTGGCAGGCGCGCCAGCTGGCGGCAGCGCTCGATGTTGGGGACGATCAGCATGCCGATTTCCTTGCGGTCCTGGCCGGTGATGACGGCGTCCTGCAGATAGGGCGCGCCTTCGTGCGCGATCAGTGCGCGCAGCGGGCCCACGCTGACCCAGGTGCCGGTATAGAGCTTGAAGTCCTCGGCCACGCGGCCATCGAACATGAAGCCGCGATCCGGATGGGCCGGGTCCAGCCAGCGCACCGCATCACCCGAGCGGAAGTAACCTTCCTCGTCGAAGGCCTCGGCGGTCTGCTCCGGCGCGCGCCAGTAACCGGGCGTCACATTGGGACCGCGATAGCGGATCTCGATCTTGTCGCCATTGGGGACCAGCTTGATTTCCATGCCCGGCGTGGGAATGCCGATCTGGCCGGCCTGCACCTCCAGATCGGCCACGAACAGCGCCGAGGGCGAGGTTTCGGTCATGCCCAGCCCGCAGCACATGACGATGCGCTCGCCGCAGGTCGCTTCCGCAGTGGCGTGCAGCTTGTCCCACACGGGTTGCGCCAGGGCCGCGCCGGCATAGAACTGCATGCGCAGGCGGCTGTAGAATTTCTCGCGCAGGGCCTGGTCCTTCTCCAGCGCGTGGGCGATGCCTTCCCAGCCCACCGGCACGTTGAAATACACGGTCGGGGAGATGTCATGCAGGTTGGCCAGGGTGGTGGCCAGGCCTTGCGGCGTGGGCTTGCCCTCGTCGATGTACATGGTGCCGCCGTTGTAGAGCACGATGCCCACGTTGTGGTTGGCGCCGAAGGTATGGTTCCAGGGCAGCCAGTCGATCAGGATGGGCGGCTCTTCGCCCAGGAAGGGGAAGGTCTGCACGATCATCTGCAGGTTGCTGCACATCATGCGCTGGGTGTTGATGACCGCCTTGGGCATCTTGGTCGAGCCCGAGGTGAAGAGGAACTTGACGATGGTCTCCGGACCGGTGGCGGCAAAGGCGCGCTCGACTTCGTCGCCGGCGCGGGTGGATTCCAGTTCGGCGTAGAGCGTGCATTCGCGCCCGGCCGGCGGTGCTTCGGTGACGACGAATTCGATATCCGGAGCCACCGCATTGACGGCGGCGGCGAACTTCTCGCCATGGGCGGCGAAGATCAGGCCGGGGGTGAGCAACTGCACTGCGTGGCGCAGCTTGGCGTAATCCTTGGACAGCAGCGAATAGGCCGATGACACCGGCGCATACGGCACGCCCGCATAGTGGCAGCCCAGCACCAGCATGGCGTGCTCGAGGTCGTTCTCGGAGAGGATCAGCAGCGGACGTTCCGCCGACAGGCCCCGCTGCAACAGCGCCTGGCCGATGCGGCGCGCGCTTTGCAGCGCCTGGCCATAGCTGATGCGACGCCATTGTCCATCCTGGTCACGGCGGGCCATGTAGGTGCGGTCGGGATCGACCGTGGCCCAGTGGATCAGTCTGTCGGTCAGGCGCGCCGGATAGGCGTCCAGCGGTTGGCGGGTCTTGACGATGGAGACGCCGTCGGCGCCCGGCACGACGTCAACACCGCCGATGCCGAACCTGAAGCTGCGATAGCGAGGTGGAGTGTTCATACATGTCTCTGTTGTGTGATTCTCCCGGTCATTGCCGGGAGATGTGTTGTTGTCTGCTGCGCTGTATTACTGACTTGCTCAATGCTCGATGCTCACTGCTCACTGCTTTATGCCTGCTGCCCGACCTGCTGCGCCCTGAGCGCTCCCAGGGATCAGACCGGCTTGACCTTGTTCTGCTTCAGGTCGAGGAAGGCCGCCAGCCGTCCCTTGGTATCGGGATCGCTGCCGGCCACGGCGGCCATGAGCGATTCGGTCATCAGGCCGTCCTGGATCGACTGGTCATGGATGCGCGGCAGCACATGCATGACGCCATAGTTGGTCATGGGCGCATTGCGGGCGATGCGTTCGGCCAGCTCGCGCGCCTTGTCCATGCCGGCGCCGGCGTCCACGCTGTATTGCGGGATGCCGGCCTGATGGCCTTCTTCCGCCGAGAGCACGCGTCCGGTCAACATCATGTCGGTCATGCGCGCCACGCCGATGAGGCGCGAGATCCGCACCGAACCGCCACCGCCGACGAAGAGACCGCGCTGGCCTTCCGGCAGGCCATAGAAGGTGCTCGGTTCGGCCACGCGGATATGGGCTGCCGCCGCCAGTTCCAGGCCGCCGCCGATGACGGCGCCATGCAGCACCGCGATGACCGGCACGCGGCCAAAGGCGATCTGTTCGAAGGCGGCGTGCCACATGCGCGAATGGTGCAGGGACTCGGTGGTGTCGCGCTCGCGCAGTTCGGACAGGTCCAGGCCGGCGCAGAAGTGCTCGCCATGGCCACGCAGGATGGCGACCTTCACGCCCTCGGGCAGGTTCTCGAAACAATCGCGGATGGCGCGCACCAGCGGATCGTTCAAGGCATTGCGCTTGGCGGCGCGGTTGAGCGTGATCTCGGCGATCGCGCCATGCTGCTGGATGTCAAGGAGCTCGCTGGGCTGGTTCATTGTCTCTGGTCGTTGGCTTTGATTGTTCTGATGATGCTGGAGGTCGCCAGTCGTGGCGTCGTCACCGGTCTCGAAATTAGTTATAAGTTAGAACTGTTTTTAAGTATAAGTAAATGTCCGGTAAACGCAAGCGCCATCTGTCTTTTTGTCTGTGCGATAAAAATAAAAGCGGGCGGTAGCCGAACAAAAAAGGAGGGCTGCCATGTTGCGTTGCATCGCATCGACGGCCTTGTCGACGCAGATGCTTGCGTGCGCCCGCGCGCGTAGCGCAGGCGCAAAGAAAAACGCCGGTGTGCGCTGCATCACCGGCGTTTCCATGAAGTAAGGACAGGCGTTTATTTGCCGGTGTCCTTCATGTTCTCGAACTTGTCGAACTCGACGTTGTAGGCTTCGTTGCCGATCTTCTCGACCTTGCGCACATAGACCGTCTGCACGATGTCGCGCGTGGCCGGGTCGATGGCAATCGGGCCGCGCGGGCTGGTGAACTTCATGGTCTTGAGGATGGCCATGGCGCGGTCACCGTCGATCTTGCCGTTCAGTTTCTTGCTGACCTCGTAGATCGCGTTCATGCCGTCATAGGCCGCCACCGCCATGAAGTTGGGCCGGCCCGCGCCGGGATTGGCAGCGGCAAAGCTTTTCAGGAAGGCCTTGTTCTCCGGCGAATCATGTGCGGCCGAATAGTGGAAGGTGGTGATCACACCCAGCGTGGAGTCGCCCATGGCGGGCATGACGTGGTCATCGGTGAGGTCGCCCGTGGCGATGACCTTGATCCCGGCCTCGGCCAGTCCGCGTTCGCGATAGCCCTTCATGAAGGCAATGCTCTGCTCGCCGGCCGGCACGAAGATGAACACCGCCTCTGGCTTGGCGTCCTTGATGCGCTGGATGTACGGCGCGAATTCAGGATTGCGCAGCGGCACCCGGATCGATTCCAGAACCTGGCCGCCACCGCCCAGCAGATTGGTCTTGAAGGCGGTCTCGGCGTCGATGCCCGGGCCGTAATCGGCCACCAGCGTGACCACCCGCTTGATGCCGTTCTTCAGCGCCCAGGTCGCCATGGGGCCGGAGACCTGCGGCAGCGTCATCGAAAAGCGCGCGATGTAGTTGGACTTGGTGGTGATCACCGAGCTGGCGGCGTTCATGATGATCATCGGCTTCTTGGCCTGCTCGGCGATGGGCGCTACCGCCAGCGCCTCGGGCGTGAGGCCGAAGCCGGCCAGGAAGTCCACCTTCTCGCGCACCACCAGTTCCTGCGCCAGGCGCTTGGCGATCTCCGGCGAGGGGCCGGTGGTGTCCTTGATGATGATCTGGATCTTCTTGCCCGCCACCTGGTCGCCGTGCTGCGCCATGTAGGCCTTGATGCCGCCTTCCATCTGCTTGCCGTAGTCGGCGAAGGGGCCGGAGAATGCGGCGATGAGTCCGACCTTGATGGTTTCCTGGGCTTGCGCCAGCGACGCCAGCAAGCCGCCCGACGCGGCCATCACGGCCAGCAGTGCAATCTTCTTGAACCTCATGTTTTCAGTCTCCTTTGTGATTGTGTTGTGTGGCAATGAGCGAGCGGTTCTGCTGCCGTCCTGATTGTCTCATCGCCGGTCCGACTGTTGCAGACGGACGACGCATCGATTTCCCTTCCTTGACTCGCCTTGTTGACAAAGCTTCGGTGCGGACAATAGTATCGCACCATCTGTTCGGTAAACAAACCGATGTGCGGTAAACGAACAGCCAATAAAAAGTTATAAAAAATAAGCAAAGAGACGCTTCATCCTGCGACGCCTGATTTGTGGTGTCGATCAATCCGTATTCTTGACGTGACGCCACTGGCGTTGCGGCAGCAAGCATGCCGATGGCCTGAGCCATGGGGCGGGGGCTTCCTTTGGCCCGCGCCTGCCATATCACTCGCCTTGGCATCGCGGTATTCGCAACAGGCAATATCAGCAGCACCAGAAGGAGTGGGCGTGATCAAGCCCACCCGGCCGGCGAGCAGCGAATCGCCCGCGCGTCATGAGGAGGGACGCGCAGGCAGCAGACCGGCCACTCATCTTTCATTGAAATCAGGAGGAGACAGTAATGACAAGAAAAATCAGCTTGCACGCAGTAGCCCTGGCCGCTGCCTTGTGCGCCAGTTCGGCCATGGCGCAGAGTTCGGTGACCATCTACGGCATCATCGATACCGGCGTGGTCTACACCACCAATGCCAACGCCAGCGGCAACTCGGTCTTCAAGATGCCTTCGCTGACCGGCAGCTTCCCGTCGCGCATCGGCTTCAAGGGAACCGAAGACCTGGGCGGCGGATTGCAGGCGATGTTCGTGCTGGAGTCCGGCTTTGCGCCTGACACCGGCGCCATGGGGCAGGGTGGCCGGCTGTTCGGACGACAGTCCTACGTCGGCCTGAAGAACAACTGGGGCCAGCTGATGCTGGGCCGGCAAGTCAACATGACCTATCTGTCGCAATTGAAGACCGACGTCATGGGCCCCAACCTCTTCGCCATCGGCAGCATCGATGCCTATCTGCCCAATGCGCGCAGCGACAACGCCATCGGCTACCTGGGCAACTTCAGCGGCTTCACCGTCGGCGCAACCTACAGCTTCGGGCGCGACGCGGCGGGTCCGGCTGGTCCGGCAGCCACCAACTGTCCCGGCGAAGTGGCCGGCAACAGCAAGGCCTGCCGCCAGGTCACGGCCTTGCTCGGCTACGATGGCAAGGGCTGGGGCGTGACCAGTTCCTATGACATCCTCTACGGCAATACCGGTGCATCCAATGGCATGACCAGCAGCGACAACACCGACCAGCGCGTGACCCTGAACGGCTACTTCATGCTGGGCGATGTCAAGATCGGCGGCGGCGTGGTGGACCGCCGTACCCGTGCAGCGGCCAATACCAATACCGATTCCGATCTCTACTACCTGGGCGTGAGCTATCCGCTGAGCGTGGCGCTGGTGCTGGATGCGCAGGTCTCGCGCCTGGATGTGAAGAACAGCCCCAACGACGTGACCCTGTCGGTTGCGCGCCTGACCTACAACCTGTCCAAGCGCACGGCAGTCTATGGCTCGCTGGGCTACATCAAGAATGGCGGCACTTCCAGCGTCGCCCTCGATGCGGGCGGCACGGTCGGTGCAGGCAAGAACCAGCTGGGCGTGATGACGGGCATCCGTCATACCTTCTGATGGCGTGAATGTCTGCGCGTCTGAGCTGAAACGCTCTTGAGGAGGATGGCGCACCCGGAAGCCAGCGAGGGTGCGCCGACATCCGCAGTATCGCAAGGGCAGTCGCTGCCCTTGCCTTCGGTCCGGCTGCCGCAGGGGAGCCGGGCCGGTTTTTTCAGGGCAGCAGCACCGACAGTTCCTGCGCGCCGCGCAAGAGCACGGGGAGGATCTCCTCCTCCATCTGCGCCACCGAGACGCGCGCGGCCTGAGCGCCTACGTTGAGTGCGGCCAGTACATTGCCCGATGCGCCACGCACCGGCACGGCGATGGAACGCAGGCCCACTTCCAGCTCTTCATCGATGACCGCATAGCCATTGGCGCGCACGCCGGCCAGGATATCGCGCAGGCGTTTCTGCGACACCACGGTCTTTTCGGTGAGGGCGCGCAGCTTGACCTTGTCGAAATAGGCCTTGAGCTGATCCTCCGGCAGGTGCGCCAGCATGGCCCGGCCCAGCGAGGTGCAATAGGCCGGCAGGCGGCTGCCGGTATTGAGCGCCACCGACATTACCCGCGAGGCCGCCGAGCGTGCGACATAGAGCACTTCGTGGTCGTCCAGCACCGCCAGCGAGCAGGACTCGCCTAGGGTGCGGCTGATGTTGTTCAGATAGGGCTGTGCCGAAACGGTCAGCGGCGTGGATGACAGGTAGGAGTAGCCCAGCGTGAGAATCTTGGGGCGCAGCGAGAAATTGTTGACGTCTGAGTCCGCATAGCCCAGTTGCTTCAAGGTATGCAGGCAGCGCCGCACGGCCGCGCGCGGGATGCCGGTCTTCTGGCTGATCTGGGCGATGGTCAGGCTGCGGCGCGAATCGCTGAAGGCGCGGATCACCGCCAGCCCGCGCGCCAGCGAGGTCATGAAGCTGGGATCGGTCAGGGCGTCGATCTCTTCGGCAATGGTCAGCTCACGTTCGGCTGCGGCTTCAGCAGCCGGCTCGGGCGCCGGCTTGCGGGCCTTGCGGACGGGCTCGGCGGCAGCGCGCTTGGGCGCGCTCTTGCGGGGCTTGGCGGCGGGAGTGGTGGGCATGGGCGCGGATGGGCTCAGGTTGGAGTTGGACAAGAGTGCGTCAGGATTCTAACGGTTTGTGCGGCAAGCGAACACATCCTGCGGGTTTTTCTTGACGGCCGTCAAGCCGGATCGCTAAACTCTTTTTGTGCGAAAATCAAACATTAGTTCGGTGATCGAACATCGCGGTGCAGAAAAAGTCAGCCCGCGCATGGCCGCCCACACCGACGCAGACGAGCCCGTAACCCGCCTGGCTGCACCTTCTGAACGCGTGCGACGGGCATCCAGCAGGCGCAGTTGCACGCGCCGCATCTAAAGTGAGAGCAACGTGATCAATAAAATTTCTGACTCCCTGGAGCAGGCGGTGGCCGACATCCATGACGGCGCCACCATCATGATCGGCGGCTTCGGCAATGCCGGCATGCCCTCGGCCCTGATCGATGCGCTCATCGCCCAGGGTGCGCGCGACCTGACCATCGTCAACAACAACGCCGGCAACGGTGAAACGGGCCTGGCCGCATTGCTCAAGACCAAGCGCGTGAAGAAGATCGTCTGTTCCTTCCCGCGCCAGAGCGATTCGCAAGTGTTCGACGCCCTCTACCGCAGCGGCGAGATCGAACTGGAACTGACCCCGCAGGGCAACCTGGCCGAGCGCATCCGCGCCGCTGGCGCGGGCATCGGCGGCTTCTTCAGCCCGACTGGCTACGGCACCATGCTGGCCGAAGGCAAGGAAACCCGCGAGATCAATGGCCGCCACTACGTGCTGGAGTCGCCCATCCACGCCGACTTCGCGCTGATCAAGGCGCTGCGTGGCGACCGCTGGGGCAACCTGGTGTATCGCAAGACGGCGCGCAACTTCGGTCCCATCATGGCCATGGCCGCCAAATGCACCATCGCGCAGGTGAGCGACGTGGTGGAGCTGGGCCAGCTCGATCCGGAAAACATCGTCACGCCCGGCATCTTCGTGCAGCGGATCGTGCAAACCAAGGAGGCACAGCAATGAAGCGCTTTACCCGCGAAGAGATCGCCGCCCGCGTGGCGCAGGACATCCCTGAAGGGGCTTACGTGAACCTGGGTATCGGTCTGCCCACCAAGGTGGCCAACTACCTGCCGGCGGACAAGGAAATCTTCCTGCACAGCGAAAACGGCGTGCTGGGCATGGGCCCCGCGCCCGCTCCCGGCGAGGAAGACGAAGACCTCATCAACGCCGGCAAGCAGCCGGTCACGCTGCTCACGGGCGGCTCCTACTTCCATCACGCCGATTCCTTCGCGATGATGCGCGGCGGCCATCTCGACATCTGCGTGCTGGGCGCTTTCCAGGTCTCGGCCAAGGGCGACCTGGCCAACTGGCACACCGGTGCGCCCGACGCCATCCCCGCCGTGGGCGGTGCGATGGACCTGGCCATCGGCGCCAAGCAGGTGTTCGTGATGATGGACCACCAGACCAAGACCGGTGAGAGCAAGCTGGTGGAAGCCTGCACCTATCCGGTCACCGGCATCGGTTGCGTCAACCGCATCTACACCGACCTGGCCGTCATCGACGTGACTCCGCAAGGCCTGCAGGTGCGCGAGATCGTAGAGGGTCTGTCCTTCGACGAACTGCAGAAGCTGACCGGCGCGCCGCTGCGTCCGGCGGCCTGATCCCGTGACCCGTATCGTTATCGCTGTGAGGAACGCATGAAAGACGTATTTATCTGTGACGCCATCCGCACCCCCATCGGCCGCTACGGTGGCGCCCTCAAGGATGTGCGCGCCGACGACCTGGGAGCGGTGCCGCTGCGCGCCCTCATGGAGCGCAACCCGCAGGTGGACTGGAAGGCCGTCGATGACGTCATCTATGGCTGCGCCAACCAGGCCGGCGAAGACAACCGCAACGTGGCGCGCATGTCGCTGCTGCTGGCCGGCCTGCCGCAGGAAGTGCCGGGCAGCACCATCAACCGCCTGTGCGGCTCCGGCATGGATGCGCTGGGCACGGCCGCGCGCGCCATCAAGTCCGGCGAGACCCAGCTGATGATCGCCGGCGGCGTCGAATCGATGACCCGCGCGCCCTTCGTGATGGGCAAGGCCGACAGCGCCTTCTCGCGCCAGGCGGCGATCCAGGACACCACCATCGGCTGGCGTTTCGTCAACGCGCTGATGAAGCAGAAGTATGGCGTGGACGCCATGCCCGAGACGGCCGAGAATGTCGCCGTCGACTTCAAGGTCAGCCGCCAGGACCAGGACCAGTTCGCCGTGCGCAGCCAGGCCAAGGCCGCCGCCGCGCAAGCCAATGGCACGCTGGCGCAGGAGATCGTGCCGGTGGTGATCCCGCAGAAGAAGGGCGACCCCATCACCGTGACTCAGGATGAACATCCGCGTGCTACCAGCATGGAAGCGCTGGCGCGCCTGAAGGGCGTGGTCAAGCCCGACGGCACCGTCACCGCCGGCAATGCCTCGGGCGTCAACGATGGCGCCTGTGCCTTGCTGCTGGCCAGCGCCGAAGCAGTGGAAAAGTACCAGCTCAAGCCGCGCGCCCGCATCCTGGGCATGGCCACCGCCGGTGTGGCGCCGCGCATCATGGGCATGGGTCCGGCCCCGGCCAGCAAGAAAGTGCTGGCGCAGCTAGGGATGAGCATCGACCAGATGGACGTGATCGAACTCAATGAAGCCTTTGCCTCGCAAGGCCTGGCCGTGCTGCGCGAACTGGGCGTGGCCGATGATGATGCACGCGTCAACCCCAACGGCGGCGCCATCGCCCTGGGCCATCCGCTGGGCATGAGCGGCGCGCGCCTGGTGACCACTGCCACCTACCAGCTGGAACGCACCGGTGGCCGCTACGCGTTGTGCACCATGTGCATCGGCGTGGGGCAGGGGATCGCGATGGTGATCGAGCGCGTGTGATGGACCGATGATGAAGATCACCAATGTCTTCGTGAAAATTGATCAAGCATGGAGTGAGGCAGACGCAGCACATAGGGAAATCATTTATATCCATTACCAAGCGGCCACAAAAAAACAGAGCCGCAGGCCAGAAGGAGACAAGCCGCATCATGCATCTGCATCATGAAGGCGCGCCGCGTACGCGCGCGCCCATTCCTCGCCCTTGCTGCCGGGGAGACGCCTCATGCTAGGCAACTTCCTCGGCGTCCTCTTCGATGGCATTGCCTACGGCAGCCTGCTCTTTCTCATCAGCGTGGGCCTGTCGGTGACGATGGGCATGATGAACTTCATCAACCTCGCGCACGGCGCCTTCGCCATGCTGGGCGGCTATGTCTGCGTGACCCTGCTCAATGGCATGGGCGTCCCCTTCCTGGCGACCTTGCCGCTGGCCTTCATCGCCGCGGCCATCGTTGGCCTGGTGCTCGAGCGTTCGCTTTACCGCCGCCTCTACAAGGCCAGCCACCTGGACCAGGTGCTGTTTTCCATCGGCCTGACCTTCATGGCCGTGGCCGGCGCGACCTGGCAGTGGGGGCCGACCCAGCAACCGGTGGTGCTGCCGGATTGGCTGCGCGGCCAGATCTCGTTACTGGGGCTGGATGTGGGCGCGTACCGGGTCTTCCTGATCGGCGTGGTGGTGGTCGTCACCGTGGCGCTGGGCCTGTTGATCGAGCGCACCCGCTTCGGTGCGCAGATCCGCGCCTCGGTCGATAACCAGGTCGCCGCCGCCGGTCTGGGCATCAATGTCAGCCGCGTGTTCAACCTGACCTTCGCGCTCGGCTCGGGCTTGGCCGGTCTCGGCGGTGGTCTGGGCATCGATGTGCTGGGACTGGACCCGACCTTCCCGGTCAAGTACATGGTCTACTTCCTGCTGGTGGTGGCCGTGGGCGGGGCCGGCACCATCAAGGGGCCGCTCTTGGCCGCGCTGATCCTGGGCGTGTTCGACGTGGCCGGCAAATACTATGTGCCGGAGATCGGCGCCTTCGTCATCTATGGCCTGATGGTGGTGCTGCTGATCCTGTTCCCGGCCGGCCTGATGCGGAGGCGCGGATGAAGAGCGTCAACACCCCTATCCCGTCCAGCATGCAGTCTGTGCTGCGGCTGCCCAATGACCGCTGGACGCCGCTGGAGATCGTCTTCTGGCTGTTGCCGGTGGCGGCTTACTTCATCTTCCCCGATTACCTGGTGCTGATCAGCCAGATCATGATCGTGGGCCTGTTTGCGGTGTCGCTGGATTTGATCCTGGGCTATGCCGGCATCGTCTCGCTGGGCCATGCCGCCTTCTTCGGCCTGGGCGCTTACACAGCGGGCCTGTTGGCTGTGCATGGCTGGGGCGAGCCGATCACCGGCCTGCTGCTGGCCGCCGTGGTGGCGGCGATCGCCGGTTTCCTGGTGAGTTTCCTGGTGGTGCGCGGGGCCGACCTGACGCGCCTGATGGTGACCCTGGGCATCGGCCTGATGCTCTTCGAGGCGGCCAACAAGGCGGCCTTCATCACCGGCGGCGTGGATGGCCTGTCCGGCATGGTGATGAGCAAGATCTTCGGCGTCTTCGAGTTCGACCTCAATGGCCGCGTCGCCTATGGCTACAGCTTTGCGGTGCTGTTGGTGCTCTTCGTGATCCTGCGGCGGCTGGTGAATTCGCCCTTCGGCCTGGGCCTGCGCGGCATCCGCGAGGGTGGCCGCCGCATGCCGGCCATCGGCGCCGACGTCAATCGTCGCCTGGTGGTGATCTTCACCGTGGCGGCGGCGGTTGCTGGTGTGGCCGGTGCGTTGCTGGCCCAGACCACGCAGTTCGTCGGACTCGATGTGCTGGGTTTCCCGCGCTCGGCCGAGCTGCTCATCATCCTGGTGCTGGGCGGCACCGGGCGCCTCTATGGCGGGCTGGTCGGGGCGCTGGTCTACATGCTGGCGCAGGATTACCTGTCCGGGCTCAACCCGGCCTACTGGCAATTCTGGATCGGCCTGTTGCTGATCGTGATCGTGCTGTTCGCACGTGGCGGCCTGCTGGGTGGATTGGCCGTGCTGCGTGACAAGTTCTTCAAGGGAGGTCGCGCATGAGTAAGCAGCATCAGGCCGATACCACACTGCGCACCGAAGGCCTGAGCAAGCGCTGGGGCAGCTTCGTGGCCAATAGCGACATCTCGCTGACGTTTGCGCCCGGCGCGCGCCATGCGCTGATCGGGCCCAATGGCGCGGGCAAGACCACTTTCATCAACCTGCTCACGGGCGGCTTTGCGCCCAGCAGCGGCCGGGTCTGGTTCGGTGGCGAGGACATCACCGCGCTGCCCCAGCATGAGCGCGTCAAGCGCGGCATGACCCGCACCTTCCAGATCAATACGCTCTTCGCCGGTCTCACGGTGCTGGAGTCGGTGGTGCTGGCCATCCAGGAACGGCGCGGCCTGCAATACAAGTGGTACCAGACCGTGGCCCGCCAGACCGAGGTGGTGGACGAAGCCATGGCCTTGCTGGCGTCATTGAAGCTGGCCCAGGAAGCCAACAGCCTCACCCGCAACCTGGCCTACGGCAAGCAGCGCCTGGTCGAGATCGCGCTGGCGCTGGCGACCCAGCCCAAGGTCTTGCTGCTGGACGAACCGGCGGCCGGCATTCCCTCGGCGGAAAGCCGCGAGCTCTTCGAGGTGATCGCGCAATTGCCGCGCGAGGTCACCATCGTCTTCATCGAACATGACATGGGTCTGGTCTTCCGCTTTGCCGAACGCATCACCGTGCTGGTGGGCGGCAAGGTGCTGGTGGAGGGGACGCCCGCCGAGATCGCGGCCGACCCGCGCGTGAGAGAAGTCTATCTGGGGGAGGCCGAACATGCCTGAGCTGCTGGCACTGGACAGGGTAAGCGCCGGTTACGGCCAATCCATTGTCCTGGAAGACGTGTCCTTCACGATGCAGGAGGGCGAGAGCGTGGCCCTGCTGGGACGCAATGGCGTGGGCAAGACCAGCCTGCTCATCACCCTAATGGGACTGACCCGCCTGCATGGCGGCAGCATCCGCTGGCGCGGCGGCGATATCGCCCGCGTGCCCACCCACAAGCGCGCCCATGCGGGCCTGGGCTGGGTGCCGCAGGAGCGCTTCATGTTCCCCTCGCTGTCGGTGGAGGAACACCTGACGGTGGTAGAGCGCGGTGGCAAATGGGACCTGCAAAAGATCTACCAGATCTTCCCGCGCCTGCACGAGCGCCGCCACAACATGGGCAACCAGCTCTCGGGCGGCGAGCAGCAGATGCTGGCCATTGCGCGCGCGTTGATGGTCAGCCCCAGCCTCCTGCTGCTGGATGAACCGATGGAAGGGCTCGCTCCCATCATCGTGCAGGAACTGCTGAAGGTGATCCGTCGCCTGGTCAGCGAGGAGGGCATGTCGGTGATCGTGGTGGAGCAGCATGCGCGCATGGCGCTGTCGCTGACCCAGCGCGCCATCGTGCTTGATCGCGGACGCATCGTGCATGCCTCGGATAGCCAGAGCCTGCTGGCCGATGGCGACAAGCTGGACCGGCTGGTCGCGGTGGCCTGAGCCGCCGTAGCCTGCGCCCACCGGATGATGGTCCGCAGTTAGGGTTGGCTAGCAGGAGCGCTGCTGGTCCGCTGCGCCGTCGCGCGGTCGCGCGGTCGGTGCGCATGGGCCGGATCCTGCTGGCGCAGGCGCGTCCATTCTTCATCGCCGCGTCCGATGATGGTGTCCGTGCGCGGCCAGGCCATCAGGTCGAGCACGCCGCCGATGGTGGTCTCATGCGGTCCCTGCAGATGCAGGACCTTCAACACGGGCCGTGTCAGGTCTGCCGGGTTCTGGCGGATTACCACCCCTGATACGCCCGACTCCAGCCGCACCAGCGAACCCACCGGATAGATCCCCAATGTCTTGACGAAGGCCAGCAGCAGGCGGCGGTCGAAGTGACCTTCCCATCGGGCCATCTGCGAGATCGCTTCGGCCGGATCCCAGCCATGCTTGTAGGGCCGCTCCGAGGTCAGGGCGTCATAGACATCACAGACCGCCGTCATGCGCGCATACAGCGTGATCGCCTCGGCCGGCAGCGCATCGGGATAGCCGCGTCCATCCAGGCGCTCATGGTGATGGCGGCAGACATCGCTGGCATAGGCCGGCATGTCCGGCGTCTGGATCAGGTATTGGTAGCCCAGTTCCGGATGCTGCTTGATGAGGGCGAATTCTTCTGCGGTCAGCTTGCCGGGCTTGTTGAGGATCTCGTCATCGATGAAGGCCTTGCCTACGTCATGCAGGTAGCCGCTCAGTCCGGCTTCGCGGCAGGCCGCCTCGCTCAGTCCCAGGGTGCGGCCCAGGCCGATCACCAGCGCGCAGACCGACACGGAATGCAGGTAGGTATATTCGTCATTGAGCTTGAGCCGCAACACGCTGAGCAAGCCGTTCGGATCGCGCAATACCGAGCAGGCGATCTCCTCGACCAGCGCCACGCACTGCGGCAGTTCCACCATCTTGCCCATGCGGGCGGCGTTGAACATCTGGCGGGTGACTTCGCGCGCGTGCTCGCGCAGGGCCACGGCGCTGGCCCGATCGGGTTCGGCGCCTGCGGCCGTTGCGGCGCTCTGGTCCGGCATGGCCGGCGCGACTGCTCCATCTGCTAGCGCAGCGCCTGCCACGTCCAGTCCGCGTGAGACATCGATCCAGCAATAGGTAATGCCGCTCTCGCGGGCGCGCTGCAGATCGCCCTGGCGACTGAGCAGGAAACGGGCCTTCCAGAACGGGTGCGCCAGCCAGCTGGCCTCGAAACCGCAGAAATACATTCCGAGGACCAGGTCCCCGACCTTGATTTTCTTGAGCATTTTTTTATCTGTCGGAACCTGCACAGGAAGTCCCGGCGGGTAGCTGGTGAACAAAGGCCTGGCCGGCAGGGCGGGGTGCGTGTGGCCTTGCAGAGCCGGCTGGTCGCGCGGATTTCGCGGTGGCCTGGCCGGGCCGTTGCGGCTGCGCTTGTGGTGGAGCGTCGCCGCGCAATGCTGGAATGTATCCATGCGGAAACTACATCGCGTAATCATACATTTATCAGTTTTTTTGAAAATCCATTAACTGCGAATAACGTTTATTCGATATTGGAATTGGTATCCGTTTTCAGGCGCGGTATGTTCGGCATCTTTCATCTGGGGAATGGAGGAGAGATGGCCAATTTCGATCTCAACCTGCTGCCGATCGCCTTGGCGGTCTTCGAAGAGCGCAGCGTGAGTGCGGCCGCAAGAAAGCTGGACATGAGCCAGCCAGCGGTGAGCGTGGCGCTCAACAAATTACGCACTGCGCTGGGGGACCCGCTGTTCGTGAAGACCGGCCGCGGCATGCAACCCACCCCGCGGGCGGTCACCCTGATCGGGCCCACCCGCGAGATCCTGCAACGGGTGCATGCCGAAGTGCTGGCCAGCGACCAGTTCACGCCGGCCACGACCACCAAGCGTTTCGTGCTGGCGCTCTCGGACATTGGCGAGTTGCTGTTGCTGCCCCCGTTGCTGGAGCGCATCCGCGATGAGGCACCACACGCCTCGGTGGTGACGGTGACCATGGCGCCGGCCGAGCTGGTGGCGGCGCTGGAGAGTGGCGAGGTGGATCTGGCGATTGGCTATTTTCCCGACCTCAGGAACAGGAATTTCTTCCAGCAGCGCTTGTTCTCGCAAGACTTCGTCTGCCTGCTGCGTACCGGGCATCCCTTGCCGGCGCAGAAGATCAGCCTGGAGCACTATCAGGCGGCAGGGCATATCGTGGTCAAGGCCGAGGGGCGCGACCAGCCCATGTGCGAGCGCTTCCTGCTCCGCCGCAAGATCCGCCGGCGGGTGGTGCTCTCGACCGCGCACTTCCTGGCCATTCCCTTGCTGGTGGCGACCTCCGATCTGATCGCCACGGTGCCGCGCGCCTTCGGCGAGTTCGTCGTGCGCTTTGCCGGCATCCGGCTGGTCGAGCCGGGCTTCGAGATGCCCTTGCTGGACCTGAAGCAGCACTGGCACCGCAAGTATCACAAGGATGCCGGCAATGCCTGGTTGCGTGGCCTGGCGGCCGCCCTGTTCCCTGACGGCACACAGCGTGTGCTGTGTCAGTCCTCGGCGCAGCGCTCGTCCTGCAACCGGGCCAGCGGTGCGCGGCTCTGAGGATTGTTCAACTGCACCAGCTTGTCCAGCAGCGCCATGAACTGCCGCTGTTCGGCCTCATCGAGCGGGGCCAGGAGACGCTTGCGCAGCCGCTGCAGGCCAGGCGTCAGTTCTTCCAGCAAGGCTTCGCCGGCCGCCGTGGTGCGCAGTGCGCGCTGGCGGCGATTGTGCGGGATCACTTCGCGCAGCAGCAGGCCTTTTTCTTCCAGCCGGGCGCAGACCGTCGCGCCGGTGGAGGTATCGATGGCCACCAGTCCGGCCAGCGTGACCTGGTCGATGCCGGGGTGATTGGACAGCATGCGCAGTATTGCATACTGCACCGGCGTGACCACCCCGCCGATCTCGTCATGGAAGATCGATACCGAGATCTGTTGCGCCCGCCGCAACAAGTGGCCGGGATGCTCGTAGAGATCGGTCAGGGGGCTTTCGTCGCTGTGGCTGGGAGGTCTGGACATGGTGGCAAGGATCAGTGCATGGGCCTGGGTAGGGCGGTGGGCGCGGCGCGGGCAGGGCATGCGCAACAGCGTTGCCGCCGTTGCGCTTGCCGGGCATCAATTGATGCGGCGCGCAATGAAAAAACTGCGAAAAACCGGCGTGAATGAGTTTACTTGCAGCGCCGATTGGCGGATACTTTTCTCATACATTCAGTGTACTGAATATTAAAACAAAAAACCAAGAGACCCGACAGGATCTGGATCAACAGAACTGCGGAATGATCGACACAGAGTTCGATACATCGAGAGACCGAAGACTGATCAAGGCGCCGGCTATGGCCCACGCGCCGATTGAGGAATTCACCCAAGAGGAGACCGTCATGTTCCCCAAGAATGCCTGGTACGTCGCCTGCACGCCCGACGAAATCGACAGCAAGCCCCTGGGCCGCCAGATCTGCGGCGAGAAGATCGTGTTCTATCGCGGCGCCGAAGGCAAGGTCGCGGCGGTGGAGGATTTCTGCCCGCACCGCGGCGCGCCGCTGTCCCTGGGCTTCGTGCGCGAGGGCCAACTGGTCTGCGGCTACCACGGCCTGGAAATGGGCTGCGACGGCAAGGCCATCAGCATGCCGGGACAGCGGGTGCGCGGTTTTCCCTGCATCCACAGCTATCCGGTGGAAGAACGCTACGGCTTCATCTGGGTCTGGCCCGGCGACAAGGAACAGGCCGACCCGGCCCGGATCCATCATCTCGAATGGGCCGACAATCCGGAGTGGGCCTATGGCGGCGGCCTGTATCACATCAATTGCGACTACCGCCTGATGATCGACAACCTCATGGACCTCACCCATGAGACCTACGTCCACGCCTCCAGCATCGGTCAGAAGGAAATCGACGAAGCGCCCGTCAATACCCGCGTCGAGGGCGAGCAGGTCATCACCAGCCGCTTCATGGACAACATCATGCCGCCGCCATTCTGGCGCATGGCCTTGCGCGGCAATGGCCTTGCCGATGATGTGCCGGTGGACCGCTGGCAGATCTGCCGCTTCTCGCCGCCCAGCCACGTGATGATCGAAGTCGGCGTGGCCCATGCTGGTCATGGCGGTTACGAAGCCGGGCCGGAACACAAGGCCTCTTCCATCGTGGTGGACTTCATCACCCCCGAGACCGAAACCTCGCACTGGTATTTCTGGGGCATGGCGCGGCATTTCCGTCCCCAGGACAAGGAGTTGACCGACACCATCCGCGAAGGCCAGGGCAAGATCTTCGGCGAGGATCGCGAGATGCTGGAGTTGCAGCAAGCCAATCTGCTGCGCCATCCCGAGCGCCGCCTGCTGGCACTCAACATCGATGCCGGCGGCGTGCAATCGCGCAAGGTGCTGGACAAATGGCTGGCGCGCGAAGCCGGCGACGGCCAGCCCGCCGCAGCCTAAGGAGCGGCCATGACGACATTGCAGGTCAAGGTCGCGGCGCGCCGCGAGGAAGCCCATGACATCATCGGCCTGGAGCTGGTCGCCGTGGATGGCGCAGCCTTGCCGGCCTTCACCGCTGGCGCGCATATCGACGTGCATCTGCCGGGTGGACTGGTGCGCCAGTATTCGCTGTGCAATGCCCCGCACGAGCAGCACCGCTACCAGATCGGCGTGCTGCGCGATGTCAATTCGCGCGGCGGTTCGGCGGCGGTGCATGAGGCACTGAAGGTCGGCGACATCCTCACCATCAGCGCGCCGCGCAACCAGTTCGCCCTGGTCCCCGCGCAGCACAGCCTGTTGCTGGCCGGCGGCATCGGTGTCACTCCCATCCTTTGCATGGCCGAGGCCTTGGCCGCCGCGGGCGCGTCCTTCGAGATGCATTACTGCGCCCGTTCTCCCGCGCGCCAGGCGTTCCGCGAGCGCATTGCCGCGTCGGGTTTTGCGGCCCGCGTGGTTCATCACTATGACGACGGCGAGGCGGCGCAGAAGCTCGATCTCGATGCGTTGCTCGCACAGGCCGATCCTGCCACGCATCTGTACGTCTGCGGTCCCACGGGCTTCATCGTCCACGTCGTCGATACCGCCCGCGCGCGCGGCTGGCCGGACGCACAGGTGCATTTCGAATACTTTGGCGCCGCGCCGGTCAAGGCCGATGGCAATGGCGCTTTTGAGGTCAAGCTGGCCAGCAGCGGCCAGGTCTACACCATTCCTCCCGAACGCACGGTCATCCAGGTGCTATGCGAGCATGGCGTGGACGTGCCGGTCTCCTGCGAGCAGGGTATCTGCGGTACCTGCCTCACCCGCGTGCTGGAGGGCGAGCCTGATCATCGCGACCAATACCTCACCGATGAAGAACGGGCCGCCAATGACCAGTTCACGCCTTGCTGTTCACGCGCCAGAAGTGCCGTTCTGGTGCTGGATCTGTAGTCGACGCCGTACGCTGTAAATAATGTATACCAATTAGAACGAGAGGAGACATGATGAGCGAGATGATCAACACCCGGCGTCGCCATGTGATGCTGGCAGGGACTGCGCTGGCCGCAGGGGGAGCGCCCTTGCTGGCGCGTGCAGCCGATGCGCTGAAGGTCGGGCTGATCGTGCCCATGTCGGGGCCGTTTGCCTCTACGGGTCGGCAGATCGAAGCGGCGGTGAAGCTGTACCAGCAGAAATATGGCGACAGCGTGGCCGGACGCAAGGTAGAGATCGTATTGAAGGACGATGGCGGCGTCTCGCCCGATGTGACCAAGCGCCTGGCGCAGGAACTGGTGTCACGCGAGAAGGCGCAGGTGCTGATGGGCTTCGGCCTGACGCCGCTGGCATTGGCGGCTGCGCCTATTGCGACGCAGGCCAAGGCGCCGATGATCGTGACCGCAGCGGCGACGTCGATCATCCCGCAGCGCTCGCCCTACATCGTGCGCACCGGCTTTACGCTGGCGCAGGTGACTGCGCCGCTGGCCTCGTGGGCGGCGAAGAATGGCATCAAGAGTGTGGTGACCTTTGTTTCCGATTACGGGCCGGGACTGGATGCGGAGAAGGTGTTCGTGAAGACCTTTGGTGAAGCCGGCGGGAAGGTGATGGAGAGTGTGCGGGTGCCCTTGCGCAATCCGGACTATGCGCCCTTCCTGCAGCGGGTCAAGGACGCCAAGCCGCAGGCTTTGTTTGTCTTTGTGCCCTCCGGTGAGGGGGCGGCGGTGTTGAAACAGTTCACCGAACGTGGGTTGGCGGCGGCGGGGATTCGTCTGATCTGTACCGGCGATGTGCTCGATGATGATCTGATGGCGGGCATCGGTGCTGCGGCCAAGGATGTGGTGAGCAGCCATCATTATTCGGCGGCGCATCCTTCTGCGGCCAACAAGGAGTATGTGGAGGCCATGGCCAAGGCGAACAAGGGGATGCGGGCCAACTTCCATTCCGTGGGGGCTTATGACGGGATGCATCTCCTGTACGAATCCCTCAGGAAGACCGGGGGGGATGCGGATGGAGACAAGCTGCTGGCGGTGATGAAGGGGATGAGCTGGGAGAGTGTGCGGGGGCCGGTTGCCATCGATGCGGCGACTCGGGATATCGTGCAGACCGTTTATATGCGCAAGGCTGAGTTGCGTGGGGCCGAGTTCTATAACGTGGAGTTTGATCAGGTGGAGAAGGTGCGGGATCCTGGGGTTTGATTTTTATGTTGCAAGCCGCTGCTTTGTTTTTATTTTTTGTTTTGGGCTGCGGCGTATGTTTTGTGGTTTGGGGTAGTCTGCACGGAATTTCTTCCTGCGCTCTAGCTTAATTCTTATCTTTCTCCGGCCGTAGCGGAGCGCCGGGGGCGGCCCGGCAGCCGCTCACTTTTCTTGTCTCGCCAAGAAAAGTAAGCAAAAGAAGGCGACCGCTACTGCCCCGCCCTCCTTCGGAGGGTCCCCGCGCCAGCGCGCATAAAAACGGGAAAAATAGAGTCGCTTCGCTCCGACTATTTTTCTGATCCGTTTTTATGCACGCTGACGCGGCGGGTCAGAAGCGGACGGCTGATACGGCTCGCCTTCGGCCTCGTGGGGCTCTTACTCGCCTGCGGCTTCGGATTTCGGGATGTCCAGTTCTGGCTGTGATTGCGCCGTAGCGCGGACTCTGCTGGGTTTAGCCGATCACTACATTGGCGAGGCATCTGATGCTCAATGGTTGATATCTGGAAGTGGTCGATAACTGACTATCTCTGAAAGATAAGGGGTAATGGGTCGGCATGTCGCAATTCAGATTCTAACTCCAGCACCGAAACCATCAGGCGGTCAACAAGATACCGTCGATCAATCACTGAAGCCGGTGATAGGCGGATCGCGGTAACTCTCGTCGATTGCAACGTTTTCCTTCTTCAGCGCATCTTCCGCCTGGTTGCGCAACTTCCTTTGCGCATTGATTACGTTGGCCAGTTCAGATCTCCAGTACAAGCGTTTCATGGGATCGATCATTGCTCTCAACCTATCATCCTCACTTCTGAATGAATAGAAGATCAAGTAGGCGCCCGGTTTGTCTATATCGTTCCGGGTTCGTTCGCGCGTAATGCTGATGTCAAGGTATGCGCGGTCTGCATAGAGGCTCCACGTCGTTTTGTCTTTCAATGCCATCCACTCGTCCAACGGTAAGACATAAGCCGGGTCAAGCGTGTAGGTCGGAGATCGAGTTTTCAGATAATGCAGCGCAGCTTCACCCTTGAGCCGAGGATCAGCCAAGGGAATCGCACGCACCCATCCCGCATCGAGAAATGATTGAAGGATGCCGAAAAATCGCCGCCTGGCTTCGTCATGACCGATCAATCTTGTTTGAGCGATGCCGGTAGCAATTTTCCAATCAGTAATACGTCCGCTGGTAAAGGCGGAGTCCTCTTTTCCCATTACACCGGATACGTCATGAAGTGTTACGGTATGACCTGGTTGCCCGATGATCACCGTGCCACGCGCATCGTTATTCCAGTTGGCGTTAAAAAACCTCAGACTGGTCTTTCCGCTGCTGACGGTAAATAATCCGGGATGCTCTTTTAAAAGTTCATTGCCATTCTGCTTGACGCTTAATTCAATCGGGGCATTGTCTTTCGATCCATCTTTTTGCAAATGCACGTCGCAACCGCTCAATAAGATCAGCGGAAACAGCAAGGAAGGAATAAGTTTTTTGAAATGGGATCGCACGATGGTCGGGAGATTCTCTGGAAGACGATTTCAGGAAAATGGGAAAGCTGGACAGCGGCCCCTATCAGAATGACGCGAAGTGGATAAAGTTGCATATCAATTTGTTTGTCGTTATTGCAACAACGTCGTCGAGCAGTGCTACGCCGAAACGCAAATGCGCAGATAATCACTCGCGCCCGTTTCCACGAAGGACTCCATCATGACTATCACCGCTGAACGCTGGGAATCGACCTGGAACAAGCTGGGTCTTGTCTGTCCCGACCCCCGGTTATTTGATTCAGTCATCGAAAACTACAGCCAGCCGCATCGCCATTACCATACCGTTCAGCATCTTGAAGAGTGCTTTGCCAAATGGGAAGAGTTGCGTGCGCAATCGCGCCATCCGGGTGAAGTTGAATTGGCGCTATGGTTCCATGACATCATCTATGACGTCATGCGTCATGACAACGAAGAGAAGAGCGCGCAGTGGGCTCATCGCTGCCTGCGAGGAGCCGGAGCATCGGAAGAGCTGGCGCAGCGCGTGCACACGCTCATCATGGCGACCCGGCGCCATGAAACGAGGGATGATGTGGATGCGACGATATTGGTGGATGTCGACCTGTCTATCCTTGCCGCCCCGCCTGATCGTTTTCGGGAATACGAACGACAGATTCGCGCCGAATATGGATACGTACCGGAGCCATTATTCACGCAAGAGCGAAGCAAGATCCTGCGAGGGTTTCTGAATCGACCGAGGATTTTCAATACAGCGACGTTCTTCGAAAGGTATGAGGCGAAGGCGCGGAGCAATCTTGAAGATGCATTGCAATCAAGTCAATGACATCCAGCATTCAATGGATTAGACAACCTAAGCGCAAGTTAAAGACCGATGCCGCAGGCGAGTAGGAGACCCGCGAAGCCGAAGGCGAGCCGGACCAGCCGTCCGCTTCTGACCCGCCGCGGCAGCGCGCATAAAAACGGATCAGAAAAATAGTCGGAGCGAAGCGACTCTATTTTTCCCGTTTTTATGTGCGCTGACGCGGGGACCCTCCGAAGGAGGGCGGGGCAGTAGCGGTCGCCTTCTTTTGCTTACTTTTCTTGGCGAGACAAGAAAAGTGAGCGGCTGCCGGGCCGCCCCCGGCGCTCCGCTGCGACCGGAGAAAGATAAGAATTAAGCTAGAGCGCAGGAAGAAATTCCGTGCAGACTACCCAAAAACGGTAAAACATCAAAGCCCATCAATAAACCCACAGACCAGTTCAGCAAACAAACCAGGCTGCTCAACAGCACTGACATGAGAAGCCCCGGCAATGACTTCCAGCCGCGCGCCGGAGATGCCATCCACCAAAGCCTGCGCCATGGCCACAGGCGTCCCCTGATCCAGCTCCCCCGCAATGACCAGCGTCGGCACCCGGATAGACCCAAGTCGGGCCGCAGTATCCACCGTCCCGACCGCATGACAGCACCCCACATATCCCACCGCATCGGTAGTGACGAACCGATGCCGATAACGCGCCACGGTAGCCGCCTGTGCAGAACGGAAACCCTCATGGAAGTAGCGCCCCATGACCGCATCGGCAATCACCTCTATCCCCTCCGCGCGCACCGTCGCAATGCGCTGCTGCCAGGCCTCACGCGCCGCCTCAGGATAAGCCGAGGTCGTATTGGCCAGCACCAGCGCCCGCACCAGCCCCGGATGCCGCAAGGCCAGCTCCTGCCCCACCATGCCGCCCATGGACAAGCCCACCCACACCACCGGCCCGCTATCGAGCTCACGCAAGAGCCGCGCCGCATCATTGGCCAGGTCAGCCATGCTGTAGAGCCCATCGGCCTTCTCCGAGCTGCCATGCCCGCGATGATCGTAAGCGATTACCCGGCAGTCGGCCGCCAGCAGATTGGCCAGCCCATCCCACATCATCAGGTCAGTGCCTAGTGCATGCGACAGCACCACCGTATGACGCGGCGCCTTGCCATTGCGCGGTTCGCGCACCGTGTAATGCAATGCCGGTGAAGAAGCGGTACGGCTCTCGCGACCCACGCCCGGATGCACACTCGCAGCAGGCGCTTGCGGCACTACTGCGTAACCGATCTGCTCGCCCACTTCACGCAGGATCTTCTGTGCATGCGTGAAGGCGGTATTGCCCGCCGGGACACCCGCATAGACCGCTGCCTGGATCATGACTTCCTTCATCTCGTCGGGCGTCAAGCGTGTAGCCGGATCAGCGGTCAGGCCGGCGCGCACGTGCAGCTCGAATTCTTCCCAGCGGCCCAGTGCAATGGTGATGGCCAGCACGATGATGCGGCGGGTCTTGTGGTCCAGGCCGGGGCGGCCCCAGATCTCGTTCCAGGCGAAACGCGTGATCAGGTTCTGGAAATCGGCATTGAAGTTGGTGGCATTGGCCACCGAGCGGTCTACCCATTGGTCGCCCAGCACACTGCGGCGGTTGCGCATGCCGCGCTCGAAATCGTGGTCCAGCGGATCGTAGCTCATGATGTGTTCTCTTGGTCTCGGTGTCGTGGTTGGAGGTGGAGAATGCAGCGGGTCAGTACGCCAGCATTGTGCGCAAATGCTCAAGCTGCCCTTCGGCGATGCGGCGGGCGGGGCGGGTGGCCTGCACCGGATCGAACAGGCTGCGCAACATGGGCAGGTCGATTTCCTTGCGCAGCTGCGCATCGGCCTGCACGGCATCGACCAGTACATCGACCAGTTGCGCGCCATCGGCCACGGCCTTGCGCGTCAATTGTTCCAGCAGGCTGTGCGCACGCGGACGGCCGATCACGCTGGCCAGGGCGATGGAAGCGGACTCGGCAAAGACCAGGCCCTGCAGGGCATCGATGTTGCGCAACATGCGGGCTTCATCGATGACCAGCCCGGCAAAGGCATCGTTGAGCGCACGCAGCGCGCCATGCACGCCCAGGAACAGCGCCGGCCATTCGGCCAGTTCGGCCTGCCAGTTGCCCAGGCCGCGTTCGTGCTGCTGCGACATCGCAGCCAGCAGGGCGGCTGCCTGTTGCGGGGCGCGTGCGGCAGCGGCCAGCGCGATCATGGAAGACACCGGATTGCGCTTGTGCGGCATGGCCGAGGAACCGCCACGGCCATTGCCCGAGGGTTCGGCCAGTTCGGCGATTTCTCCTTGCGCCATCAATGACAGGTCGGTGGCGATCTTGCCCAGGCTGCCGGCCAGCACGGCCATCTCGGCGCCCAGACGGATCCATTGGTCGCGCTGGGTATGCCAGGCTGCGTCGGGCGTCTTCAGTTCCAGCGCGGCGGCCATGCGAGCCGCCACTGCCGGGCCTTTCTCGCCCAATACCGCCAGCGTGCCGACCGCGCCGCCCAGTTGCAGTTGCAGTGCGTGTTCGGCCAGCGCCTGCAATTGCGCGCGCGAGCGCAGCAGCGGCGCGGCCCAGTTGCAGAACTTCAAGCCCAGGCTGGTGACCTGCGCCGGTTGCATCAGGGTGCGCGCCAGCACCGGCGTGTTGAGATGCGATTGCGCCAGCTCCAGCAAGCGGCGCGAGAGCTGCTCCAGTTCGCCGTCCACCAAGCGCAGCGCTTCTCGCGTGACCAGCACCATGGCCGTATCGAGCACGTCCTGGCTGGTGCTGCCCCAGTGGACGTGGGTGGCGGCTGCTTCGCTGTAGAGGGCGACGGTGCGCTGCAATTCCTTGACCAGTGGGATGGCCAGGGCGCCGGCGCGGCGGCCGGCGACGATCAGGGCCGGGATGTCATAGAGCGGGGCGCGGCAGACGCTGGCGATGGCGCGGGCGGCGGCGTCGGGGATGACGCCTTCTGCGGCCTGGGCCTCGGCCAGCACTTGCTCGAAGCGCAGCATGGCTTGCACCACGGCCTGGTCATCGAACACCGCGATCATCTCGGAAGTGGTGAGGAAGCTGTCGAAGATCGAAACGCTCATGAAGTCTCCAGTGCTTGCCCGCCCGGCGCGATCCAATGCAAGCGGGATCCGACAGGCCATGGCCTGTGGATCCCCAGGATCGTCACGCCGGATCGGGCGTTCAGATGTAGTCGAAGAATACCGTCTCGCGGGCGCCTTGCATGTGGATATTCCACAGGTAGCTGCCATCGGGCTGCTTGCGGGCGATGAGCGTCTCGCGGCGGGCTGGCGGGACTTGTTCCAGCAAGGCCGATTGCGCCAGCGCCGGATCGTCTTCCAGGAACACGGCGGTGAACTGGTGCTTGACCAGGCCGCGTGCAAACACGGTCACGTAGGCCACCGGCTTGCCGGCCGGCGCCTGCGGCTGCGAGATCGAGAAGGCGAAGCCGCCTTCTTCATTGGTGGGCACGCGGCGGTAGCCGGGGATGGCGTGCGCGCTTTCCACCGGGGCGCTGCCGGGCAGCCAGGCCTCGGCCCAGGCGTCATTGATGGGGACGCCGTCGCCGTCGAGGATGGCGCCGTTGATCTTGACCTGCGGCGCGCTGCTCTCCACGCGGGAGGTCAGTTCCACGGCCCAGGCCCAGGCTTCGTGCGGGAAGGGGCCGATGGTTTGCGAAGTGGTGATATTGCTCATGTGGTCTCCTGCCTCGTTCTCAGATGCCCATGGGCGTGGCGTTGCGGCCGCGCAGGACGATGTCGAATTCATAGCCCAGCATCTTGTCGTCCACCGTTTCTTCCAGCGAGAAACGCGAGATCAGGCGCTGGCGCGCGGCTTCGTCGGGGATGCTCTGGAAGATCGGGTCGTAGGCGAACAGTGGGTCGTTGGGGAAGTACATCTGCGTCACCAGGCGCTGCGCATAGACGTTGCCGAACAGCGAGAAGTGGATATGCGCCGGACGCCAGGCCTTGTGATGATTGCCCCAGGGATACGGACCTGGCTTGATGGAGACGAAGCGGTAACGCCCGTTATCATCGGTAAGCATCTTGCCGAAGCCGGTGAAGTTGGGGTCCAGCGGGGCGTCGTGCTGGTCCTTCTTGTGGAAGTAGCGGCCAGCGGCATTGCATTGCCAGACTTCGAGCAGGGAGTTGCGCACGGGCTTGCCATCTTCATCGAGCACGCGGCCGGTGACGACGATCTTTTCACCGAGCGGCTCGCCCTTGCCCTGCTTGGTCAGGTCCATGTCGTGCGGCAGGATCAGCTTGGGCGAGGCGAACAGGTTGGTGCCGGTGGCGGTCTCGTCGCGCACGCGCAGCGGCGCTTGCGTGGGGCCGCGTTTGACGGTGGACTTGTAGGGGGGATAGATCAGTTCCGGATAGACACCGGGTTCGATGGCATCGAATTGCATTAGGTCTCCTCAGGTCGGTGGTGATGACGCGGCGTCGTCCTCGGATTCCTTGCCTGCCGGAATGTGCGATTGGCGCGCCGTGCTTGGGTGTGGACAGATAGTAGGCAAGCAATGCATTGCTCTCAAGGCCGACGCAGCGCAGCATATGCGCCCTGCGCACGCTTTGTGCGAGAATCGCACAAATGGCCGATTTTCTGCATAAGACGGGAAACGGCGCAGGTCAGCTTGTTTGAGTCAGCTTGTTTTATCCACAGGGCAGGGAAGGCAGCATGCAAGAAGAGCGAATCGATGAAGAGCCGGGCGATGCCGACGAGGGACCTCTCAAGCGCGACCTGGTCGCCGGCCTGGAAAAGGGCCTGCAGGTCATCGAAGCCTTTGACCAGGAGCGCTCGCGCCTGACCATTGCCGAGGTGGCGCAGTTGACGGGCCTCACCCGCGCGGCCGCGCGCCGCTATCTCATCACGCTGACCCACCTGGGTTACATGCGGCACGACAACAAGACCTTCTCGCTCACGCCAATGGTGTTGCGGCTGGGCCAGTCGTATCTGCATTCGGCGCGCCTGCCGCGCATCGTGCAGCCGCTGCTGTACCGGCTGGCCTACTCGCTGGGCGAGGCGGCTTCCTGCGGGGTGCTCGATCATGACCAACTGGTCTGCGTGGCGGCGGTCAGCGCCGGGCAACTGGTCTCGACCACCTTGCAGCCCGGCACGCGGGTGCCGGCCTACTGCACCGCCAATGGCCGCATCCTGCTGGCCAACCTGCCGCCGGCGCAGCTGGAGGCCATCCTCGCACGCGCCCAGCCGGAAGCCATTACGGCCCATACCATCACCGATGTCGAACGCCTGGGACTGGAAATCGCGCGCGCCCGCGTGCAGGGTTATGCATTGGTGGATCAGGAACTGGAACTGGGCCTGCGCACCATGGCCGTACCGGTGCGCAATTTCCGTGGCGAGGTGGTGGCGGCCATGAATATCAGCGTGCATGCGGGACGGATGAAGCTGGAAGACATGGTGGAACGTTGTCTGCCGGCGATGCTGAAGATACAGGTGGAATTGGGGGCATTGCTTTAGCGGCAGCAGGGAGAGTCATTCCTCCACATGCGTGCGGCGATATTCCTTGGGCGTCACGCCCATGTGCCGCTTGAAGAGCCGGCTGAAGTAGGCCGGGTCCTGGAAGCCCAGCTCGTAGGCGATGGTGGCCACGCCCGAGGGCACATAGGTGAGCTTGCGGCAGGCCTCCAGGATCAGCCGCTGCTGCGCCAGGTCGAAGGCGGAGTGGCCGGCCAGCTTCAGGCACAGGCGGTTGAGGCGGCTGGGCGTGATGCGCAGCTTGTCGGCATACACCGCGACTTGCCACTGCTGCTTGAAATGCTGCTCCACCAGGGCGCGGAAGCGGCTGAACAATTCAAAGTCGCCGCGCCCGGTCAGCTCGGCCGAGCGGTGGTCTGCCTCCAGCCGCACCAGCAGCAGCATGACGCTGCGCGCCAGCCATTCCAGCATCAGCGTGTGGCCGGTGCGGGGGGCGGCGGATTCGGCGATGAGCAGGCGCAGCAGGGTTTCCATGCGCTCGCGCAACTCCGGCACGCGGCCCAGTTCGATGGCCATGGGGCGCAGGAACAAGGGCGAGAACAACTCGCCATGTCCCTCGCCAGCCCCGGCTGAGAAGACCACGTGCGGGTCTACCGTCAGCACGAAACCCACCGCCTGTTCCGAAAAATCGAAGCCATGTACCAGCGAGGGATGGATGGTGAGCACCACCGGGCCGTCGTATTCCCAGACCTGTTCTTCCATCAAGGCGCTGACATGGCCGGACATTAAAAAAAGTACCTGAAACAGGCCGGCATGGGTGTGCGGTGCAATATGCCAGTCGTGCACGCGGCTGCGCGTCTCGATCAGTTCGATATGGACAGACTCGGCATCCTCCGGTCTGGAAGCCTCGCCGTACAAGGAGAATTGCGGCACGTCGCTGGTGCGGGGTTTGCTGCGGGGCAAGGGCATGAGGGTCTCCATCCTGTGCGTGGGGCTCGTGTCTTGTTGTCGTGCGCTGTAAAAATAGTACAAGTATTTGGCGGGATCATCCATTTTTTATTCAGCGGCTGGCGACTAAGATTCCTGCCAGATCAAGAAAAAACAAATGACCTCTCGCCGTTTCCGGGCCTCATGCAATCGGGCGTGAAGAGCGGAGACGGCATGTGATCCTTACCCGGAGACCTCCACCATGCGTACCCAAGTCGCCATCATCGGCGCCGGCCCCGCCGGCTTGTTGTTGTCCCACCTGTTGCACCTCAAGGGCATTGAATCGGTCGTGCTGGAAACACGCAGCCGCGAAGAAATCGAATCCACCATCCGCGCCGGCGTGCTGGAACAAGGCACCATGGACATCCTCACCGAGACCGGTGTGGGCGAGCGCATGAAGCGCGAAGGCGCGCTGCATCACGGCATCGAACTGGCCTTCGGTGGCCGCCGTCATCGCATCGACCTCACCGAACTGACCGGCCAGGCCATCACCGTCTATGCCCAGCATGAAGTCATCAAGGACCTGGTGGCGGCACGTCTGGCAGCGCAGGGGCAGTTGCTGTTCAGTGTCAGCGGCACCAGCATCGAAGGCGTCGAGACCGACAAGCCGCGCGTGCGCTTCATGCACGAGGGCGAGCAGCATACGCTGGAGGCCGATTTCATCGCCGGTTGCGATGGCTTCCATGGTGTCTCGCGCCCGGCCATTCCGGACAGCAAGCGCCAGGATTACCAGCGCATCTATCCCTTCGGCTGGTTCGGTGTGCTGGTGGAAGCACCGCCCTCTTCGGATGAGCTCATCTATGCCCAGCATGAGCGCGGTTTCGTGCTGGTCAGCACCCGTTCACCGACGGTGCAGCGCCTGTATTTCCAGTGCGATCCCAAGGACAGCGTGGACAACTGGAGCGATGACCGCATCTGGAATGAATTCCACACCCGCCTGGAGAACGGCGATGGCTGGCGCCTCAAGGAAGGCAAGATCTTCCAGAAGGGCATTATCGGCATGCGCAGTTTCGTGTCCACGCCGATGCAGCATGGCCGTCTGTTCCTGGCCGGCGATGCCGCCCACATCGTGCCGCCGACCGGGGCCAAGGGACTGAACCTGGCCGTGGGCGACGTCAAGCGTCTGGCCCAGGGCATCGACGACTTCTACCGTAGCGCCAGCGAGGCAGGTCTGGCTTCCTACACCGAGCAGGCCTTGAAGCGCATCTGGCGCGCCGAGTATTTCTCCTGGTGGATGACTAGCATGCTGCATACCTTCGAGGATGCCTCGCCCTTCCAGCGCCAGATCCAGCGCGCCGAGCTGGAGAACGTGGTCAATTCGCGGGCGCTGTCGACCGCGCTGGCGGAAAACTACGTCGGCGCATTCTGAGGTCGGCACGGCGAGGGGCGATGACAGTGCCACTGGATCGCCCCGCAAGGCCTGCTTGCGTCAGGCCTGCTTGCCTCAGGCCAGCGCCGGATAGGTAAAGCCGATGAAGTGCACTGCATTGAGCGCGAAGTGCAGCACGATCGCCGCCTCGATGCGGCCCGCGCGCTGGAACACCCAGCCATAGCCGGCCCCGGCCACGGTGGCCAGCGCCGCATAGGCCAGCCCACCGCCCAGGTGGGCCGCGCCGAATAACAAAGCCGACAAGATCAACGCCATTACCGCGCCGCCGCGCAGCCCCTGCCAGGCCTGCTGCAGGCGATGCTGGATCACGCCACGGAAGAAGGCTTCTTCGGCCACCACCGTCAGCAACAGGTTGATGGCCAGGAATGGCGGCGTGAAGCCCGGCCACTTCAGGTTGGGGCCGACCAGCCCGATGAGCCAGCCCAGGCCCATCACCAGGGCGATGGTGACCAGACCCGGCAGCAGCGTCAGGCGCAACGCACCCTGCCATTCTCTCCACGCATGGCAGCGTGGCGCCAAGAGGGCAAGCAACAGCAGCCCGGCCACACCCTTGTCGAAGTTGGCATACAGCATGAAGGGCCGAGCATCGGCTGTGATGCGCGTGGCGGGCACGACCAGCGTATTGATGAAGCCAGGCCAGCGATGCAGCGCCATCAGCAGCGCCAGCAATAGCGCCAGCGCCAGGAGGCTGCGGCGTTGCCATGCGCGGGGCGCATGGATCGATCCCCACGCCAGCGTTCCCAGTACCACCATGCCCAGCACCGCGATGGCCCTGAGCTGGCCGTCGAGCCAGCCCATGGTCACGGCCAGCAACAGCAGCGCCAGCCAGGGCGGAATGGACAGGCGGCTGCTGAGGCGCAAGGCCGGCAGCCAGACGGCACAGATGGCCAGCATCAGCACGATGAAGGAAGGCATGGGCGAAAAGACGGGTGGCGGCAAAGCCGGTGTTTTAACATGACGACCATCACGGCGGCCAGCCCCGGCATCAAGGATGCAGCAGAATGCGCAGTTTCGGTCAGGATTTGTGCCGCCAATTCTTGCACAGTACGTCCCGTGAACCGAGGACACCATGAGTGACGACCGCAAAAAAGCCTATCAAGCCCGATTCGAGCGCGTGCTCGACTATATCGAGGCGCATCTCCATGCACCGCTGGAGGTGGAGCAGCTAGCCGGCGTCGCGCATTTTTCGCGGTTCCATTTCCAGCGGCAGTTTGCCGATTTCACCGGTGTGGGGGTGGCGCGCTACATCCTGCTGATGCGCTTGAAGCATGCCAGCCTGCAACTGGCCTTCCAGCCGCAGCGGCGCATCATCGACATCGCCCTCGAAGCCGGTTTCGAAAACCCGGAATCCTTTACGCGCGCCTTCAGGAGCGCCTTCGGTCAGTCGCCTTCGCAATTTCGGCGCGCACCGGACTGGCCTTCCTGGCACGAGCGTTTCGTATTCCGCATCCCTGAAAGGAAAGTGGACGTGCAAGTCGACATCACCCAAGTAGAACCCATCCGCATCGCCATGCTGACCCATCGCGGGCCGGTCAATGCGCTCAATGCCACGGTGGCGCAATTCATCGCCTGGCGCAAGGCGTCGGGCCTGTCCCCGGTGGACCGTTGCCGCACCTTCGGCCTGGCCTGGGACAATCCCGATACCACCCCGCCGGAGCAGTTCCGCTTCGGCATCTGTGGCGAGCTCGAAGGCGATCTGCCGGACAATGTCCAAGGCGTGGTGGAATCGCTGATCCCGGGTGGACGCTGCGCGCGCGTGCGGCACGTCGGCGCGCATGAGCGGCTGGGCGACAGCATCTACCCGCTGTATCGCCAGTGGCTGCCGGAGAGCGGCGAGGAGCTGCGTGATTTTCCGCTCTACTTCCACTATCTCAACCTGCTGCCCGACACGCCCCCGGGCGAGCTGTTGACCGACATCTACCTGCCGCTGAAGTAGGCGCAGGCGCTGCGGAAATTGCTCTGTGGGAATTCTTGCGGGGGCTCAGGAATTTCCCGATGTCAAGGGAGCGGGCACTCCTGTAAAACGTTTGCTATTGCCATGCCGAAGCACGCCATGGCCGTTGCGGTACGACAGGGTTGCCTAGCAGAATGAATTTCCCCAGCATTGTCATGATCGATCCCAGCCCGGAGGCGGCTGAACTGGCGCGGTTCGCCTTGTGGCGAGCCGGCCTGCATTGCGCTTTCCGCGCTTGCCAGGACGTGGCGACGGCGCGTCGCTGCCTGTTGAGCGGCCGTCGCAGCGGCGATTGCGCCACGCCCAGCCTGATCCTGCTGGAGTCCGACATGGAATGCGGCGATGGCCTGGAACTGTTGCGGGAGTTGCGCGCCAGCAGCCATCTTGCAGAGGCGCCGGTGGTGGTTTTTCCCTCCCATGACACCGATGGCGAACGCGAGGCGCTGGATGCGGGCGCCACGGCCTACCTGCCCAAGCCCATCGATGGCGAGCGCTATGCGCGCTGCGTGGTGGAAATGGTGGAGCGCTGGTGCGATGTCAGCGAGGCTGCCGCGCCGGTGCAGGAAGAGCTTACGCGTGAGGCGTTGGACGGCCTGCCCGGTCATCCGCGCCGTCGCCGCGATGACCTCGTGCCGCCAGGGGGGAAACGCTCGCGTTTATCGTAGGCGCCTTAGTGCTTTACTGACCAGTGCCTACCCACTATCCACTGCGGGCTACCGTTCGACCTGAGTAGCGGCGTAGCCGCGTATCGAAGGCGCGCCTGCGTATCTGCTTCAACTACCAGGCTCAAAAGCGCCTTCGATACGGCCCAAGGGCCTACTCAGTCCGAACGGTTTCTGATGATGGTGAGAACAGCTTGTTGGCAAAATCGCCGCTGCCGGCTTATCCGGGGCGGCGATTTTTCTTGGGCGCAACGTAATTCAACGTAATTCAACGTGATTCATTGTTACTCGATGGTACAGGCTCTCATCGTTTACCGCCCAGCATTGCCCATGCTCATCGACGCGTCTTGATCTTGGGCGTGGGCAGGGCGGTCTTGTACTTGATCTGCTTGAGCGCAAAGCTGGAGCGGATATTCTTGATGCCGGGAATCTTGGTCAGGTGATCGACAATGAAATGTTCCAGCGTCAGCAGGTCCGGCACCACGATGCGCAGCAGGTAATCCTCGTCACCGGTCATCAGATAGACTTCCATGACCTCATCGAAGGCGCTCACCGCCGTCTCGAACTGGGCCAGTGCTTCGGCGCCCTGGCGCTCCAGGATCACCTTGACGAAGACGTTGACCTTCAAGCCCAGCAGGTGCGGATCGGCCAGCGCCACGTAGCGCGAGATGATGCCTTCCGATTCCAGGCGCTTGACCCGGGCCAGGGTCGGCGAGGGCGAGAGATTGATGCGGCTGGCCAGCTCCAGATTGCTGATCGAACTGTTCTCCTGAAGAATGTTCAGGATGCGCAAATCGGTGGTATCGAGTTCCATTATCGAAATTTAATTCTGTCAGTTTCAGTTTTACAGCACTGGATGCTGAATATTGTAAGGCAACTTCCTGTTTTAAGTGACTCATGCCGGAGCATCCGGCGTATCGTAGTCCGGTAGTCCCATAGTCCCATCATGCAAGCAAGCCCTCAACCAAGATCAGACCGAAAAGGCGTCGGGCGCTAGGAGACGGATGGCGCGGCCTGTGTTTTACCGGCTTTTTGTCTCTTTGCATAGCAGCGATTGCAGTGGTTGCAGTTTTTGTGCCTACCGCGATGCGCCGGCCCGGCGCGCACAGACAGGAGAACAGGAAGTGGACATGTCCCGCCCCAGTGACAGCGATATTGCGCGCGATATCGACATCGATTCCCAGGAAACCCAGGAGTGGCTGCAAGCCCTGCAAAGCGTGCTGGCCGAGGCGGGGCCGGAACGTGCGCGCTTCCTGCTGTCGCGGCTGTCGGCCGCAGCCCAGCAATGGGGCGTGAACTGGCGCGATGCGCGCAATACCCCTTACGTCAACACCATCCGGCCCGAACAGGAACCGCCTTTCCCCGGCGGCTCGGACGCCCAGGCCATCGAGGAGCGTATCGCCAGCATCATGCGCTGGAACGCGCTGGCCATGGTGGTGCGCGCCAACCGCGCTTATGGCGAACTGGGCGGGCATATCGCCAGCTTTGCCTCGGCGGCGGACCTCTTCGAGGTCGGCTTCAACCATTTCTTCCGCGCCCGCGATGAGCAGTTCGCCGGCGACGTCGTCTATTTCCAGCCGCACTCGGCGCCCGGCATCTATGCGCGGGCCTTCCTCGAAGGCGCATTGAGCGAGGATGACCTGGCCTACTATCGCCGCGAGATCGAGGCCAAGCGGGTGGGACGGCAGGGCTTGTCATCCTATCCTCATCCGTGGCTGATGCCGCAGTTCTGGCAGTTCCCCACCGGCTCCATGGGCATCGGCCCCATCAATGCCATCTACCAGGCGCGTTTCCTGCGCTACATGGAGCATCGCGGCCTGTTGCAGGATCAGGGCCGCAAGGTGTGGGGCGTGTTCGGCGATGGCGAGATGGATGAGCCCGAGTCGCTGGCCGCGCTCTCGCTGGCCTCGCGCGAGAAGCTGGACAATCTCATCTTCGTGGTCAACTGCAACCTGCAGCGTCTGGATGGTCCGGTGCGCGGCAATGGCCATATCGTCGATGAGCTGGAAACCCTCTTTGCCGGGGCCGGCTGGAATGTCATCAAGCTGCTGTGGGGCTCGGACTGGGACGGCCTGTTCGCCCGCGACCAGGACGGCGAACTGGTCGATGCCCTCAACCGCACCGTGGACGGGCAATTGCAGACCTTCGCCGCCAACGATGGCGCGTTCAACCGCCAGCATTTCTTCGGCCAGACGCCGGGCACGCGCGCCATCGGCGCCACGCTTACCGATGAGGAAATCAATCGCCTGCGCCGGGGCGGCCACGACATGAAAAAGATCTATTCGGCCTATCAGGCTGCGGCCCGGCATCGCGGCCAGCCGACCGTGATCCTGGCGCAGACCAAGAAGGGCTATGGCATGGGCGCGGCCGGTGAAGGCAAGATGACCACGCACCAGCAGAAGAAGCTGGATGAAGAGAGTCTGCTGCAATTCCGCGACCGCTTCAAGCTGCCGCTGAGCGATGAACAGTGCCGTGAGTTGGCCTTCTATAAGCCGGCTGATGACAGTCCCGAGATGAAGCACCTGCACGCGCGCCGCGCCGCCCTGGGCGGTTACCTGCCGCGCCGTCATGCGGGACAGGCGCGACGTGCAGTGCCGCCGCTGGCGGCGCACAGCAAGTTCGCGCTCGAAGCCGATGGCAAGGAGATGTCGTCCACCATGGCGCTGGTGCGCCAGCTCGGCAACCTGTTGAAGGACAAGGACTTCGGCCAGTACGTGGTGCCCATCGTGGCCGATGAGGCGCGTACCTTCGGTATGGCCAACCTGTTCCGCCAGGTCGGCATCTATTCGTCGCAGGGGCAGTTGTATGAGCCGGAAGATATCGGCTCCATCCTCTACTATCGCGAAGCCAAGGATGGCCAGATCCTCGAGGAGGGCATCACTGAAGCCGGAGCGATTTCCTCCTGGACCGCCGCGGCCACTGCCTACTCGGTGCATGGCACGCCGATGCTGCCCTTCTACATCTATTACTCGATGTTCGGTTTCCAGCGCATCGGCGACCTGATCTGGGCGGCAGCGGACCAGCGTGCACGCGGCTTCCTGATCGGCGCCACCTCGGGTCGCACGACCTTGGGCGGCGAGGGCCTGCAGCACCAGGATGGCAACAGCCTGGTGACGGCGGCCTCGATTCCCAACTGTGTTTCTTACGATCCGGCCTATGCGTATGAGCTCGCGGTGATCCTGGATGAGGGCATGCGACGCATGATGGAACGCGGTGATGACGTGTTCTACTACATCACCGTCACCAACGAGAACGAGGCCCAGCCCAGCCTGCCTGAAGGCGTGCAGGACGGCATCCTGCGCGGCCTCTACTGCCTGGCGCGCAAGCCGCAGGCGCAGGCGCGTCTGCTGGGTTCCGGCCCTATCCTCAAGGAAGCCGTGGCCGCGGCAGCGCTGCTGCAACAGCACTGGCAGATCGAGGCCGAGGTCTGGAGCGTGACCAGCTACACCGAACTGGCCCGCGATGGCGTGGCCGCGCAACGTGCGCAGCGGCTGGTGGGGCTGGTGGGCAGCGAGGCGTTGCCGTACGTGACGCAGCAGCTGCAGGGTAGCCCAGCACCGGTCATTGCGGTGAGCGACTATATCCGCACCTTGCCCGAGAGCATCCGCGCCTTCGTGCCGGCGCCGTATGTGACGCTGGGGACGGATGGGTTTGGCCGCAGCGATACGCGGGTGAACCTGCGCGACTTCTTCGAGATCGATGCGCGCTGGATTGCGTATACGGCCTTGTGCGAAGTGTGGGGTGATGATCGTGCGCGGCTGCAAGAAGCAGCGCGTACATTGGGTATCGATACGGCCAAGCCCTTGTCGTCCACGGTGTAGGCCGATAGATGAACAACGGCTGGCCGGATTGAAAATCTCTCATCTGGTCGTGCTGCGTGTTTGCTATAGTGAAAACCGCCTGTGCATCACAGGCGGTTTTTTTATCGCCGTTCGTGATGCACCCCGTCCATGAGCCACATTGAGGAGTACACCCGATGGCAGCACCCCAAGCACCCAAACGCATCGCGCTGGTCACCGGCGCAGGTTCCGGCATTGGCCGGCAGATTACCCTGGCGCTGCTGCGCGAAGGCTACGGCGTGGCCCTGGCCGGCCGCCGCCAGGATGCCCTGGAAGAGACCGTCAGGCTGGCCGGCGAAGACGGCCCCAATGCGCTGGTCGTGGCCGCCGACGTGACCGACCCGGCGTCGGTCAAGCAGCTCTTCGCCAAGACCCGCGAGCGCTTCGGCCGTCTGGACATGCTCTTCAACAATGCCGGCATCTTCGCGCCGCCCGTGTCACTGGAAGAGCTGAGCGTGGAGCAGTGGAAGGCCGCCGTGGACATCAACCTGACCGGCGTCTTCCTGTGCACCCAGGAAGCCTTCCGCATCATGAAGGAGCAGTCGCCACGCGGTGGCCGCATCATCAACAATGGTTCCATCTCGGCGCATGCACCGCGTCCGTTCTCGGCTTCCTATACCGCGACCAAGCACGCCATCACCGGCCTGACCAAGGCCACTTCGCTGGATGGCCGCGCCTACGATATCGCCTGTGGGCAGATCGATATCGGCAATGCCTCCACCGACATGACCACGCTGATGAAGAAGGGCACGCTGCAGGCCGACGGCTCCACCAAGGTCGAGCCGACCATGGATGCCGAACATGTGGCCCGCGCCATCCTCTACATGGATAGTCTGCCGCTGGAGGCCAATGTGCAGTTCATGACGGTGATGGCGACCAAGATGCCCTATATCGGGCGTGGTTGATGGGACTTGATGAGGCTTGATGGCGCTTGCCATTGCCAGATGAACAGATGGCCGCAGTGACGAGCTGTGGCCATTGGCATGGAGGGATGAAGAACAGGAACCGGTGCTGGCTAGTCGATGAAGACTGCAGGCCCCACGCCGAAGCGCTCGGCCAGTGCCTTGACCTGGCGCAGGTTCAGTTCGCGCTTGCCACGCAGGATTTCGGAGACCACGCCTTGCGAGCCGATCTCGGGCAGATCGGATTGGGTCAGCTGATGTTGCTCCATCAGGAACTGCAGAACCTGCACCGGTGAGACCTGCTTCAGCGGAAAATGCTTGTCATCGTATTCGGCGATGAGGCTACCGAGGGTGTCGACCAAGTCCGCAAGGGGATGGCCTTCATTGCTGGCGCCGGCATCGAGCAACTGGTTCAGCGTGACGACGGCGCGGTCATAGTCATCATCGGTACGGATCGGTCGCAGCGGAATGAGGGACGACAATGCCGCAAAGTGCGAGGTGATGTCGTCCATCACATGCTTTTCCATCAAGGCTTCCATTTGTCCATGGTTGAGGAGATGCAGCAATGGCCTCAGGCCCAGAGCGTTTCAGTCCGCTCCACCTTTCATGCCCTGCCACTCCGGCGTAAGCTGCATGGAGATCCCGAACATGTCCAGCACGCGTCCCAGCGTATGGTCCACCATCTCTTCCATGGAAGCCGGGCGCTGGTAGAAGCCGGGCAGGGGCGGGAAGATCACGCCGCCCATCTCGGTGACGGCGGTCATGTTGCGCAGGTGGGCCAGGTTGAAGGGGGTCTCGCGCACCATCAGGACCAGGCGGCGGCGTTCCTTGAGCACCACATCGGCCGCGCGGGTGATGAGGTTGTCGGACAGGCCATGCGCCACGGCCGCCAGGGTCTTCATCGAACAGGGCGCCACCACCATGCCGGTGGAAGCGAAGGAACCGCTGGCGATGCAGGCACCCACATCACGCACGTTGTGCACCACATCGGCCAGCGCTTCCACATCCCTGCGCCGCATGTCCAGCTCCTGGTGGAGATTGAGCACGCCGGCTTCGGAGACCATCAGATGCGTTTCGATCTGGCCATGCTTGCGCAGGTGTTCCAGCAAGCGCACGCCATAGATGGCGCCGGTCGCGCCGGTGATGGCGACGATCAGGCGCTGGCGCGGCTGGCTGGAAGAAACGCTCACGGGAGCTTCAGGCGCGAAAAAGATCAGCCCTTGATCAGGGTCTGCAGTTCGCCCGAGGCGTACATCTCGCTCATGATGTCGGAGCCGCCGACGAATTCACCCTTGATGTACAGCTGGGGAATGGTGGGCCAGTTCGAGTATTCCTTGATGCCCTGGCGCACGTCCGGGCTTTCCAGCACGTTCACGGTGACGATGTTCTCGGCGCCGCTGGCCTTGAGCAGCTGGATGGCCTTGCCCGAAAAGCCGCATTGCGGGAATTGCGCAGTGCCCTTCATGAACAGCACGACAGGGTTTTGGGTCACGGTTTCTTTGATCCAGGATTGGACGTCGCTCATGGCTATGCCTTTAAAAATGGGATTGCCGACATTATAGGGAAAAGCCGTCGCGCGCGTTGGAGTCGGACGGGCGACTTGTCTTGCGTTTGCGGAAATATTGTTTTCGGGAAATGCTTTATATCAAATCATTTTCCTGATCCGAAGGGCTGTGGAAAAGATAAGGCCGCCATCTGCTTCTTCAAGCCGGTCCCATGGATGAGGGAAATTATTTATATCCTATGCGGATTTTCTGCCGGGAAATGACCGCCGGTGCGAAGAAATGAAAAAGGGCGCTTGCGCGCCCTTTGCTCATGAAAGGTTGAAGATCAGGGCATCATGCCGCGCCGGCGACCGCGTCGTCCGGGGCTTCTTCAGGCAGGCGCTTGGCCATGGAGTGATGTTCCTGCAACTTGTCCTTGTGCTTGATGACCTGGCGATCGAGCTTGTCGATCAGCGCATCGATGGCTGCATAGAGGTCGTGCGCAATGCTTTCCGCATGTAGATCCTTCCCCTTGATGTGGACGTTGATTTCCGCTTTTTGGCGCTTTTCCTTTTCTGTGAGTTTATCTACGCTCAGGATCACGCTGACGTCGATCACGTTGTCGAAATGGCGCTTGATACGGGCCAGCTTGCTTTGCACGTATTCCCGGATGGCGGGGGTCAGTTCGAGGTGGTGTCCACTGATGGTCAGATTCATACAAGACTCCTATCGTGAAGTCACTGGAGGTTCGTGCAATTCATCCTTGCTGCAGCTGTACCACGGGCACGGTCTTCGTGTCCGATGGCATGGGCATCAGCGGGATGCTTGCCGGAACACAGCAACGGTACTACAGAAAAACTGAGGAAAAACTCAGAGGGACTTGCGGAGATTGACTGGCGGAATCTTCAACACTTCGCGGTATTTGGCGACTGTGCGTCGCGCGACCACCATGCCTTGTTCTGCCAGCATATCCGCAATCTTGCTATCGGATAATGGGGTCTGCGGGTTTTCGGCTCCTATCAACTGTTTGATCAGCGCACGTATCGCGGTGGAGGAAGCTTCGCCTCCGGTTTCAGTCGCGACGTGGCTACCGAAGAAGTACTTCAACTCAAACATGCCATGCGGTGTGAGCATGTATTTCTGAGTTGTCACGCGAGAGATAGTGCTCTCGTGTAGACCCAGTGTATCAGCAATTTCACGTAGCACAAGGGGGCGCATGGCGACTGCCCCATGTGAAAAGAAGTTTCTTTGACGTTCCACAATAGCCTGCGCGACGCGCAAAATTGTATCGAAACGTTGCCGCATGTTCTTGATGAGCCACTTGGCTTCCTGCAACTGCGAAGACAGCGATCCCTCGCCCTTGGCCTGCTTGAGCGCGCTGGCATACATGGCGTTGACGCGCAGCTTGGGCATGACTTCATGGTTGAGCATGACCTGCCAGCCATTCTTTGTCTGTTTGACAATCACGTCCGGCACGACATAGTCCGAGGCATCGCGGGCGAATTCCGCGCCGGGGTGCGGACGGCACTGGCGGATCACGGCCTGCGCTTCACGCAGGTCTTCGTCGTCGCAATCGAGCGCCTTCTTGATCTTGTTGAAGTCGCGCTGCGCAAACAGCGGCAGGTAATCTTCCACGATCTTCAGCGCCAGCCGGCGCGTGACGAAGGGCACCTTGGGCAGGCGGCGGATCTGCAGGGCCAGGCATTCGCCGGCGCTGCGCGCCCCTACGCCTGCCGGATCCAGGCTTTGCAGCAGCTTCAGTGAAATGGAGAGCTCTTCCAGGTCCACGCCCAGCTCTTCGGGCAGGCGCGCGAGGATGTCTTCCAGCGGCTCTTCCAGATAGCCGCTGTCGTCCAGCGCATCGGTGAGCAGTTCCAGTAGGGCGCGGTCGCGTTGCGTGCGCGCGGTGACGCGGATCTGCTCCAGCAGATGTTCGCGCAGCGTGATCTCGTGGGCTTCCAGTTGGGGACGGGCGTCTTCGTCATCGGGCGACTTGCCGCTGCGGGCCACATCGTCGAAGCTCCAGTCGGAGTCGCCGCTCACGCCCTCGGGGGCGGTGTCCTGGTACTCGAAACTGGATTCGCCATCGGCCGCTGCGGGCGCGGCTTCGCTGCTGGCTTCACTGCCGGTGGTCTCGCTCACGCCGCTTGAGGGCGCGGAAGAGACGGCGCCATCGGCCAGCAGGCGCACCGAATTGTCGAGCGCATCGTCCAGGCGTTCCAGCAGGGGATTGTCGCTCAGTATCTGCTCCAGCTCCTGGTGCAATTCCAGCGTCGACAGTTGCAGCAGTCTGATCGACTGCTGCAATTGCGGCGTCAATGCGAGATGCTGCGAGGTACGTAACTGGAGCGACTGTTTCATCTTTCTTTCTGGAAGCGGCGTGGCCCGCTGGTTGCAATGCCGGTGTGCTGGTCGGTTGCGCCTGTGCCTGGGTTACATGCGGAAGTGCTCGCCCAGATAAACGCGGCGCACTGATTCGTTGGCGATGATCTCTTCCGGGTTGCCGCTGGCCAGCACGGTGCCCTGGTTGATGATGTAGGCGCGATCGCAGATGCCCAGGGTCTCGCGCACATTGTGGTCGGTGATGAGTACGCCGATGCCGCGTTCCTTGAGGAAGCGCACGATGCGCTGGATCTCGATCACGGCAATCGGGTCGATACCGGCAAAGGGTTCATCCAGCAGCACGAAGCGCGGATCGGTGGCCAGTGCGCGGGCGATCTCGACGCGCCGGCGTTCACCGCCCGACAACGACAGGGCCTGGCTCTCGCGCAGCTTCTCGATCTGCAATTCGTGCAGCAGGTTGTTCAGGCGCCCTTCGATCTCGTCGCGGGAGAGCGGCTTGCCGTCTTCCTGGCGCAGTTCCAGCACGGCGCGGATATTGTCCTCCACGGTCAGCTTGCGAAATACCGAGGCTTCCTGCGGCAGGTAGGACAAGCCCAGCGTGGCGCGCTTGTGGATGGCCAGGCGCGAGATGGGTTCTCCGTCCAGATCGATTTCGCCACCATCGGAAGGCACCAGGCCGACGATCATGTAGAACGAGGTCGTCTTGCCAGCGCCGTTGGGACCGAGCAGGCCGACCACTTCGCCGCTGCGCACCTCCATGGAAACGTCGCGCACCACCTGGCGCGCGCCATAGCTTTTCTTCAGGCCGCGCACGACCAGCGAGCTTGCTGCCATCTTACTGATCCTTTCCGGGCTGGGTGGGCTGCGGGGTGGCAGGCTGAGCGGGCTGGCCCGGCTGCGCCGGCGGCGCATTGCGCGGCTGGATCACGGCGGTGATGCGGCCCGCGCCCGGCTTGCTCTGGCCGCTGGCGGTGTTGTTGACCGAATAGAATTCGGCGCGACTGTCGTAGGAGATGAATTCGCCATTGACTTCGTCGGTGATGCGCTTGCCATCCATGCGCTGGATATGGGCGCGCTGGAACAGCTTGGAGACTTCGGTCTGCTCCGAGTATTCGATGCGTTCGGCCTGGCCTTCGATCCACAGGTCGGGGCCGCCGTCACGCTTCTGGCGGAAGGTCGCCAGCGATCCGGGGGCGGCGTAGAGCACGGCGTTTTCATAACCGTACTGGTCGGTGGTGAGCACCACGCGGCCGGCCTTGATGATGAGGGTGCCGCGGGTCATGACGACGTTGCCGGTGAAGGTCTTCACCTGGCGCACGTCATCGTAGACCATCTGGTCGGCTTCGATGTTGGTGGGCTTGGTGGTGTCGGCCTTCTCGGCGCGCGCCACGCCACTGAGGGCAGCCAGCATCAGCAGCGGAAGTAGGAATGAGCGTTTCATAAAATCCTGTCTGGTCGGGTCTTGGCGTTATTGTTCTGACGGAATATCGGGGGGCGCGAATCGGTGTTATCAGCGTTTCTTCGGGGTCGGTTCGTAGTAGCCGCGCACATTGCCGAACAGCTGCACCACCTGGGTCGCATTGTTGGCCACCATGCCGACCCCGTTGAGGCGGGTCGTGCCCATGGTCATGGCCACCGGCTTGTCGGTCTTGACGATCTCGTCGTCCGGCAACAGCAGCAGGTAGTCCGAGACCACCCGCATCTGTTCGCGCCCCTTGTAGGGCGCGCGGATGGCGTTGGCGTTGCCGTACATATGGATCTGGGTCTGCTCATCGGTGACGCGCGCGGTATCGGAATAGAGCTCCATGGGTGGCTTGCCCTGATCCAGATTGTGGACCACCGGCTTGGTGATCTCGAAGGAATCGTCGGTCGGGTAGTGCACCATCTTCACGCCCGACATGTCGTAGCGCGGCAGGCCGTTCGGCCCCATTTTCACGTAGCTGAAGTTTTCCAGGTAATAGTCGGGCTTGCCGCGCGGACGTTGCGCGGCCTGCTGGTCGCCCGCCGCGCGCATGGATTGCAACACCCACACGCTGCCCAGGGCAGCGCCGATGAGCAGCACCAGGATCACGCCGATGCGGATGCGGTCGGCCGCACGTTCGCCGCTGCGCCCGCTCATGCCAGGTACGGCGCCAGCGCCGCCTCGTAATTGCCCTGCGCGGCCAGCACCAGGTCGCAGATCTCGCGCACGGCGCCATTGCCGCCGCTGGCCTGAGTCACGTAGTGACTGCGCAGCTTGACCTCGCGGTGGCCATTGGCCACGCAAGCCTTGAAGCCCACCCGCGTGAGCACCGGCAGGTCGATCACGTCGTCGCCGAGATAGCCGCATACACTGGCGTCGAGGCCGGTGTGCTGCAATAGCTGTTCGAAGGCCTGGCGCTTGTCATGCACGCCCTGGAATACATGGGCGATACCCAGATCGCGCGCGCGCCGCAGCACATAGGGCGACTGGCGCGCGGTGATGATGGCTGCGGCCGTGCCGAACTGCTGCATCATCTTGATGCCATGGCCATCGAGCGCGTTGAAGCGCTTGAAGGCCTCGCCTTCTTCGCCATAGAACAGACCGCCGTCAGTGAGCACGCCATCGACGTCGAAGATCATCAGGTGGATACCGGCGGCCTTCTCGAGGGCGGCTGCCGGCAGGGTGCTGGCGAAGGAGGGCGCGGTCATCAGATCACCTTGGCGCGGGTCAGGTCATGGATATGCAGGGCGCCGGTCAGCACGCCCTGGGCATCGGTGACCAGCAACTGGTTGATGCGGAATTCTTCCATCAGCTGCACTGCGTCCACGGCCAACTGGTCCTGGTTCACGGTGCGTGGATTGGCGTGCATGATCTCGGCAATGCGGAACTGGCTGAAGTCCTGGCCGCGTTCGAGCAGGCGGCGCAGGTCACCATCGGTGAACACGCCGATGGGGCGGAAGTCCGCATCCACCACGGCGGTCATGGCCATGCCCTTGCGCGTGATCTCCATGAGCGCCTGCGACAGCGAGACGTCCGGGCTGACCGCCGGAATGGCGTCGCCGCTGCGCATGACGTCGCGCACATGGGTGAGCAGGCGGCGACCCAGCGCGCCACCCGGGTGGGAGCGGGCAAAATCTTCTTCCAGGAAGCCGCGCGCATCCAACAGCGAGACCGCCAGCGCATCGCCCATGGCCAGCGTGGCCGTGGTGCTGGCGGTGGGAGCCAGGTTGAGGGTACAGGCTTCCTTGTCCACGCCCACGTTCAGATGCACGTTGGCTATGCGCGCCAGGCTGGAATGGTCGTTGCCGGTCATGGCGATGATCACCGCGCCCATGCGCTTGACGATGGGCATGATGGCCATGAGTTCGCCCGTTTCCCCGGAATTGGAGATGGCGATGAACACATCATTGGGCGTGACCATGCCCAGGTCGCCATGGGCAGCCTCGGCCGGATGCATGAACAGCGAGGGCGTGCCGGTCGAGGCCAGGGTGGCGGCGATCTTGCGGGCGATATGGCCGGATTTGCCGATGCCCGAGACAACGGCGCGGCCATTGCACTGCAGCAACAGGTGAACGGCCTGGGCCAGCGGTTCGCTGGCGTCGTCGCCAAGGCGGTTCTTCAGGGCCAGGATGGCATCGGCTTCGATCTGCAGGGTCTGGCGCGCCAGTTCGATGGCGCGGCGGGCGGCCTCGGCCGAAAAAGATGCAGGCGTGGTTTTGTCATCGGTTACACTCATAACCGAAGTATAAACGAATTAGCAAAGCAAAAAACTTGCCAGACAACTGGCCAGATGTAAGGAAATGCTGACATGCGAGTCCGTGGCACCCCGCCGCATCGCAGCGCAGCAGCGCGCCACCGGGGATTGCCGGCCATTGGAAGCGGTGGATGACGACCGTGCCGAGGCCGTCCGGAAGGCGTTGCGAAAATGACGGCTACCCAATGGTTGCATGAAGCAATATGCTTCCGACCTGGACTGGCGATGAAGTAAAGCGCTTCATCCCGGTGCGTGCCGCCGGCAGCCGCAAGGGGGGGGGCGATGGCGGCCGTGCAACAGTCAAAATAATTATCATCGTTACAAGAAACTGAACCAGACATGTTTTCCGGACTGGAACTGACCTTATTCCTGCTGGCTGCCGCGGTGCTCGGCGTGGTGGCCTTCCGCATGATGCAATTGCCGCCGATGCTGGGGTACCTGGTGGTGGGCATCGTCATCGGTCCGCACGGCCTGGGCTTTGCCGAGGACAATGAAACCACCCACGCCCTGGGCGAGTTCGGCGTGGTGTTCCTGATGTTCTCCATCGGCCTGGAGTTTTCGCTGGCCAAGCTCTCGGCCATGCGCCACATCGTCTTCGGACTGGGCGTGGCGCAGGTGGCCACCACGATTGCGGCCACCATGGTGCTGGGATGGGGCGCGGCGACCTTCCTGCCGCAGTTCTTCAATATCAGCTGGCAGGCCGCTTTTGCCCTGGGCGGCGCGCTGACCATGTCGTCCACGGCCATCGTCTCCAAGCTGCTCACCGAACGGCTGGAGCTGGAGACCGAGCACGGTCGCCGCATCCTGGGCGTGCTGCTGTTCCAGGACCTGGCCCTGGTGCCGCTGTTGATCGTGGTGCCAGCGCTGGCCAACGAGTCCGGCAACATCATGGTCACGCTGGGCTGGGCCGCAGCCAAGGCCCTGGTGGTGCTGGCGCTGCTGCTGTTCTTCGGCAGCAAGCTCATGCGCGGCTGGTTCCGCATCGTGGTCAAGCGCCGCTCGCAGGAACTGTTCATGCTCAACCTGCTGCTCATCACCCTGGGCGCGGCGTGGATCACCGAAAAGGCCGGTCTGTCGCTGGCGCTGGGCGCCTTCATCGCCGGCATGCTCATTTCCGAGACCGAGTTCAAGCACCAGGTGGAAGAAGACATCAAGTCCTTCCGCGATGTGCTGCTGGGACTGTTCTTCATCACCATCGGCATGCTGCTCAACGTGCGCACCGTGATCGACCACTGGTTCCTGGTGCTGTTGCTGCTGACCGGACCGGTCTTGCTGAAGTTCGGCCTGATCGCGGCGCTGGCGCGGCTGTTCGGGTCCACGCCCGGGGTGGCGCTGCGGGTCGGCCTGGGGCTGGCGCAGGCGGGCGAGTTCGGCTTCGTGCTGCTGAGCCAGGCGGGCGGCCTCAAGCTGGTCGATCCCATGCTCATCCAGGTGATCCTGGCGGCGATGGTGCTGTCCATGCTGGCCACGCCCTTCATCCTGGCCAAGTCCGACGCCATCGTCATGAAGTTCTCGGCCAATGAATGGATGCTGCAATCGCTGGCCCTCACGCAACTGGCCACGCGCACCATGGGGGTCCAGAAGCACGTGATCATCGCCGGTTTCGGCCGCAGCGGCCAGAGCCTGGCGCGCCTGCTGGAAGAGGAAGGCATCGCCTACCACGCCCTCGAGATGGACCCCGAGCTGGTGCAGGACGCCCGCAATGGCGGGGCCAATGTCTCCTATGGCGACGCCGCCCGCCGCGAGAGCCTGGTGGCCGCCGGCATCCACCGCGCTGCTGCGCTGGTGGTGACCTATGCCAGCACGCCCTCGGCGCTGAAGGTCTTGCACCATGCCGCCGAACTGGAGCCGGAACTGCCAGTGATCGTGCGCAGCCACGATGATGCCGATCTGGAAAAGCTGCTCGCTGCCGGCGCCACCGAAGTCGTCCCCGAGGCGCTCGAAGGCAGCCTGATGCTGGCCTCGCATGCGCTGGTGATGCTGGGCGTGCCGCTGCGGCGGGTGGTGCATCGGGTGCAGGAGGCGCGTGACGAGCGCTATGCCTCCCTGCGCGGCTACTTCCACGGCATGTCCGATGGCGAGGCCGACGGCGTCGGCATGAACGTGCGCTTGCAGGCGGTGACCCTGATCGGTGGCGCCAGCGCGCTGGGCCACACCCTGGCCGAGATCGACCTGGGCGCGCACTGCGGCGCCGAAGTGGCCAGCCTGCGGCGCAACAAGCAGCGTATCGAACCACCTGAAGAGGCCGTCTTGATGGCCGGCGACATCGTGGTGTTGCGCGGCAGTTCGGAAAGCCTGCTGCGTGCCGAGAAACGCCTGCTGAGCAAATAGCCGACAGCGTCGCCCCGTCAGGATGGGTCAGCAAATGTCAGCAAGCTTTCCGCGCCCTTGAGTAATACTCCTTTGGTCATCCATGTCACGACCATAGGAGAGGGTGTTGAACAAACTGTCGATCAAGATTCGGCTGATCCTGGCGATCAGCTTTCTGACCATCATGCTGCTTGCCTCAGGTATCGTCGGTCTGGTCTCGCTCCATTCCACCAACGAGCAGATGCGTTCGCTCTATGAGGACCGGCTGGTTGCCTATTCCTATCTGGAAAAGATCGATGCTACCCTCGAGTCGGCCCGCTCCGGCATCTACGGCATCATCACGCTGGACTCCAGCGAGGGCTGGGATCCCAACGAGATCGACCGGCGCCTGGACCTCATCGTCAAGAACCTGGCGACGGCAGAGCCAGTCATCAGGAGCTACCAGGCCACCTACTTGACGCCGGAAGAGTCCACCCTGGTCGAGCGTCTGCTCAAGCAACGCCAGCACTATGCCGACGAAGGCGTGATGCCGGCGGTGGAGTCCTTGCGCAAGCGCAGCTTCCAGGGTGCTGACGATATCTACGCTGGTGCCATGCGCAAGCAGTGGGAGGCCGTCCATCAGACCTTGGCCGAACTGAAGGAACTGCAGATCCGCGTAGGACACGAACTCTACGAGCACGAACAGCAACACTACCGGCAACTGATCCTGATGGCCTTGCTCGCCATGGGCGCAGGCCTGATCGTGGCCGTGCTGGAAGCCTTCCTGCTGGTGCGGGCCATCTCCCAGCCGCTCACCCAGGCTGTGGGTATTGCCCAGGCGGTGGCCGGCGGCGACCTGAGTCGGCAAATCGAGGTGCACAGCCAGGACGAAACCGGCCAGCTGATGCAGGCGCTCAAGGACATGACCCAGCGGCTGTACCAGATCGTGGCCGTGGTACGGCAAGGCACCGAGACCATCACCACGGCGTCCAAGGAAATCACCAGCGGCAACCTCGACCTGTCAGCCCGCACCGAGCAGCAGGCCGGTTCGCTGGAAGAGACTGCCTCGGCCATGGCGCAACTGACCTCCACGGTGAAGCAGAATGCCGACAATGCCAGCCAGGCCAATCAACTGGCGGCATCGGCCTCGGAGGTGGCGGTGCGCGGCGGCGAGGTGGTGCGCCAGGTGGTCGATACGATGACCTCGATCAACCAGTCGTCCACGCGCATCGTCGATATCATCGGAGTGATCGATGGCATCGCCTTCCAGACCAATATCCTGGCGCTCAACGCCGCCGTGGAAGCGGCCCGGGCGGGTGAACAAGGGCGCGGTTTCGCAGTGGTCGCGGCCGAAGTGCGTTCACTGGCCCAGCGCGCGGCCTCGGCAGCGCGCGAGATCAAGGACCTGATCGACGATTCGGTGGAAAAGGTCGGCAAGGGCAGCGCCCTGGTGGACCAGGCCGGGCAGACCATGGAAGAAGTGGTGACGGCAGTGCGCAAGGTCACTGACATGGTCGGCGAGATCAGCTCGGCCAGCCAGGAGCAGAGCCAGGGTATCCAGGAGATCGACCGCGCCATCGTGCTCATGGACAGCTCGACCCAGCAGAATGCCGCCCTGGTGGAGCAGGCCGCTGCGGCCGCACGTGCACTGGAAGATCAGGCCGAGAAGCTCAGTGTGGCCATGAGCGCATTCCGGCTGGGCAGCGCTCACAGCGTTGAGCGCCTGGGCGCGCCGCCCGTGGCCGGTCAGTCCTCCAGCGGCAAGTCTTCGGAAGCTGCCGAACGGGTGCCGGCCAGCGGAGGATTGCTCGCGCCGTGATAGGCGAACACGGCTGAACACTTGACCTGGTCGCTATCGTTGCGGCCAGCCGCGTGGAACAGACCGCTATGGAACAGCACCACGTCGCCCGGCTCCAGCGACAGTGCGATGCCCTGCGCGAACAGGGCCTGGTTGGCTGCCACATCGGGCCGCAGGAAGTCCAGTTCATCCATCTGCTCCGGCTGCAGCTTGAGCTTGTGCGAGCCGGGGATGAACTTGAGTGCACCGTTTTCCGGCGTTTCCGCACCCAGCGCCAGCCACACCGAAATCAGTTCATTGCGCGGGAAGGACCAGTAACGGATGTCCCGATGCCAGCCAGTGGCCGTGCCAAAGGCGGGGTGCTTGGTCATGACGCAGTTGTGGTGCGCCAGCGTGATGCAGACCGGCTCTTCGAACAACTGGTGCAGGATGGCGACCAGTTCGCGGCTGCCGGCCCATTCACGGTAGACCGGATCGCGCTGCCAGGCCGCGCGCAGCCGCCGGGCGGTGCGGCCACCCTCGGCCTCCAGCGACGCGGGCGCGCCTTCGTAGCCGACCTCGGCTTCGTATTCCAGGGGCGCAACGGCGCGTTGCAGGTGGTCCCGGGTGACGGCAAGCATGCGCTCGCGCAGATCGGCAGGGACCATGCCCTTGAGCAGGAGGTAGCCTTGTTCGCGGAAGAAGGCGACCTGGGTGGGTGAGAGCGGCTTGGACATGGAAGACTTTCGGGGTTGCACGGCAGCCCCCTCCTGGTGGACGGGACGGCCTTCATTGTGCGCCGGATGGCGGCCAGGTGCATGACTGTATGCCATGGCCGGCGCCGCGCAAGATACAGATGCAGGCAAAATCTGTATCGTTTGCGCACGCGCAAGTCCGGACTTCTTTTTTTATTTCGACTTCTTCTTCAACAGCGGCGCAAGATACTTGCCGGTGACGCTGGCCGGATTCTTCGCCACGTCCTCGGGCGTGCCGGCGGCGACGATGCGACCGCCGCCCGCGCCGCCCTCGGGACCGAGGTCGATGATCCAGTCGGCCGTCTTGATGACATCCAGGTTGTGCTCGATGATGGTGACCGTATTGCCCTGGTCGCGCAGGCGGTGGATCACCTTGAGCAGCAGGTCGATATCGTGGAAGTGCAGGCCGGTGGTCGGCTCATCCAGGATATAGAGCGTGCGGCCGGTATCGCGCTTGGACAGCTCCAGCGACAGCTTCACGCGCTGCGCCTCGCCGCCCGAGAGGGTGGTGGCGCTCTGGCCCAGCTTGATATAGCCCAGGCCCACATCCAGCAGCGTCTGCAGCTTGCGGGCGATCAGCGGCACGGGTTTGAAGAACTCGTGCGCGTCTTCCACCGTCATGTCGAGGATCTCGGTGATGTTCTTGCCCTTGTACTGCACTTCCAGCGTTTCGCGGTTGTAGCGCTTGCCGTGGCAGACGTCGCAAGGCACGTACACGTCCGGCAGGAAGTGCATTTCCACCTTGATCACGCCATCGCCCTGGCAGGCTTCGCAGCGGCCGCCCTTGACGTTGAAGGAGAAGCGTCCGGCGCTGTAGCCGCGTTCCTTGGCCATGGGCACGGTGGCGAACAGGTCGCGGATCGGCGTGAACAGGCCCGTGTAGGTGGCCGGGTTGGAGCGCGGGGTGCGGCCGATCGGGGCCTGGTCCACGGCGATGACCTTGTCGAAGTGCTCCAGTCCGCCGATGGCTTCATGCGCGGCCGGTTCGGTCTGCGAGCCGTAGAGGTGGCGCGCCGCCGACAGGTACAGGGTGTCGTTGACCAGCGTCGACTTGCCCGAGCCGGACACGCCGGTCACGCAGGTCAAGAGGCCCACCGGCAGTTCCAGATCAACGTTCTTGAGGTTGTTGCCGGTCGCGCCGCTGATGGTCAGCATGCGCGACTCGTCGCAGGGCGTGCGCTTCTTGGGTACGGCGATTTCCAGCGAACCGTTGAGGTACTTGGCGGTCAGCGACTTCTTGTTCTTGAGGATGTCCGCCAGCGGACCATGGGCGATCACGTCGCCGCCATGCACGCCGGCGCCGATGCCCATGTCCACCACGTAGTCGGCGGTGCGGATGGCGTCTTCATCGTGTTCCACCACCAGCACGGTGTTGCCGATGTCGCGCAGGTGCTTCAGGGTATCGATCAAGCGGTCGTTGTCGCGCTGGTGCAGGCCGATGGACGGTTCGTCCAGCACATACATCACACCGGTCAGGCCCGAGCCGATCTGCGAGGCCAGGCGGATGCGCTGGGCTTCACCGCCCGAGAGCGTATCGGCGCTGCGTTCCAGCGAGAGATAGTCAAGGCCGACGTTGTTGAGGAAGGTCAGGCGCGAGACGATTTCCTTGATGATGCGGTCGGCGATTTCCTTCTTGGCGCCGGTCAGCTTCAGGGTCTCGAAGAAGGACAGGGTCTCGCGCAGGGGCGTGGCAGCGACTTCGTAGATGGCACGCTGCTGCTTGCCGCTGCCCACCTTCACATAGCGCGCTTCCACGCGCAGGCGCGCGCCGTGGCAGGACGGGCATTGCTTCTCGTTGATGAACTTGGCCAGCTCTTCCTTGACCGCCATCGAATCGGTTTCGCGATAGCGGCGCTGCAGGTTGTTGACCACGCCTTCGAAGGTGTGCTCCTTGACCACGGTGCGGCCACGCTCATTGACGTAGGCAAATGGAATGGTCTGGCGGCCGGAGCCATAGAGCACGGCTTGCTGGGCCTTGTCGTCGAGCTGCTCGAAAGGCACATCGAGGTCGAAGCCGTAGTAGGCGGCGATGCTGGTCAACATCTGGAAGTAGAACTGGTTGCGACGATCCCAGCCCTTGATCGCGCCCGAGGCCAGCGACAGGTTGGGAAAAGCCACGATGCGTTTGGGATCGAAGAACTCGATATGGCCCAGGCCATCGCATTCCGGGCAGGCGCCCATGGGGTTGTTGAAGGAGAACAGGCGCGGCTCCAGCTCCTGCAGCGAATAGCCGCAGATGGGGCAGGCGAACTTGTTGGAATAGAGGTGTTCCTTGCCGCTGTCCATCTCCAGCGCAATGGCGCGGCCATCGGCCAGGCGCAGCGCGGTCTCGAAGCTCTCGGCCAGGCGCTGCTTGATCTCCGCCTTGACCTTGACGCGGTCGATGACCACGTCGATGGTGTGCTTCTCGGTCTTCTTCAGCTTGGGCAGGTCGTCGACCTCATACACCTTGGCCGTGCCGGTGCCGCTCTGGATGCGGAAGCGCACGAAGCCCTGGGCCTGCATCTCCTCGAACAGGTCGGCATGCTCGCCCTTGCGGTTGGCCACCACGGGCGCCATGATCATCAGCTTGGTGTCTTCCGGCAGCGCCAGCACGGCATCGACCATCTGCGAGACCGATTGCGCCTCCAGCGGATGTTCGGGGTGGTCCGGGCAATAGGGCGTGCCGACGCGGGCGTACAGCAGTCGCAGGTAGTCGTGGATCTCGGTGACCGTGCCCACGGTGGAGCGCGGATTGTGCGAGGTCGCCTTCTGCTCGATGGAAATCGCCGGGGACAGGCCCTCGATCATGTCCACATCGGGCTTTTCCATCAGCTGCAGGAACTGCCGCGCATAGGCCGACAGCGACTCCACGTAGCGGCGCTGACCCTCGGCATAGAGCGTATCGAAGGCCAGCGATGACTTGCCCGAACCGGACAGCCCGGTGATGACGATGAGCTTGTTGCGGGGGAGGTCTAGGTTGATATTCTTGAGGTTATGCGTGCGCGCGCCGCGAATGCGAATTTCTTCCATGGATGCCTTCAGCTAGGGGGTTTCCTGCCGCCGCGTGGAATGACGCCTTGCGCGGAGCAGCGGTGGGACAACATGTAACTATAACAGGACTGGGCAGGGCCGACAGACGCGGCCACAGTGGCAGAAATCCCATGTGGGAACGGCAGTCAAAAATGAAAGCACAGCCATGAAAAAAGCCGGCGCGAGGCCGGCTTGCGGAGTGTTGCCAATGGCTGTCGTCAGTCGGCGCGCCGGTAGACCTTGAGCAGTTGCCCATCGTCACCATCGCGGCGGCCTTCCCAGAACAGCTTCCACTGGCCTTGCGGCAGCGGCGTATTGCCCGGTGTTTCCAGCAGCACCCAGCGGCACTGGGTCTGATAGACGCCATCGATGGGCTGGTGCAGGATGCCGGTGTAGTAATACAGCATCGGCGCCTCGGATTCGCCCAGGTTCTCGCTGGCCATGCAGTCGCCATCCTGCCATTGGGCGGCGATCTGCTGCTTCAGGTCGGTATAGACAAATTCATAACTCTTGCCATAGTCGGCCCAGGGCAAGAGCAGGGTGAAGGCCAGGCCCCACATCAGCGTGATACCGGCAAACCAGCTCAATGCACCGCGCCACTGGCCGGCCAGGCGCAACTGGCCCAGACCCCACAGCCACAGGACGCTCATGCCGGCGGCGGCAGCCAGCGCCAGCGGTTGCAGGGGCGTGACGAAGTTCAGCGGCAGCCACTGGCCCATGAAGTCGATCCAGTGATGATCAGCCGCCGGCAGGGACGAGACCACGTAGATCGCCCAGATCGCCGCCGCCAGCGCACCGAAGGCGATGCGCGAGAACCAGTCCCAGCCCAGGTGGAAGGCGTTGGGCAGCCGCACGATGGCGCGCGCGCCCAGCAAGGCCAGCGGCAACAGCACCGGCAGCAGATAGAGCTGGCGCGCCGTGGCCGAGCTTTGCAGCACCGCCAGGCTGATGGCCGCAAAGGCCAGCGGCAGCGCCACGCGCGGCGAGCCGGTCTGACGCCAGTCGCCGGTGGCCAGCGCCAGCACGGCCAGTACCGAGCCCGGCAGGGCGAAGCCGATCAGGGCGCGCAGGATCACCGTGTGGTCGTTGTCCGAGCCCAGCTTGTAGACCGAGAAACCGAAGAAGCGGCCGACGTTGTTGTCCCAGAACCATTCCATGAAGAGCGGCACCGAATGCTGCGCCAGCAAGGCCGGCCAGACCACGAAGAAGGGCAGCGACACCAGCACGGCTGCACCCACCATCTTCCAGTACGACAGGCTGCGGCAGGGGCGCACCAGCACACCCACGGCCATGGCCGTGGCGGCGAAGGTCAGCGGCACGAACAGGCCCTTGGTCATCTCGGTGATGCCTACCCCCAGGCCGAACCAGAAGGCGGCCGACCACGACGGCCTGCCACGCTCTTCATTGAGGGCAATGGCCAGCAGGCCATAGATGGCCATGACGCCACCGGTGACCAGGGCCACATCGGTGAACATGTCGTGGGCGTGCTTGATCATGCCCGGGGAGCCGGCAAACAGGGCCACCGTCCCCAGCACCGGCAGGCTCAGCACCCGGCGCTCGTTCCACATCAACTGGGCGATACGCGCCACGAACACCAGCGTGACCAGGTTGTAGAGCACGCTGGCCAGCCGCGCACCCTCGTGATAGGGCAGCAGCGGGTAGAGCAGCTTGGCCAGCAGCATGGCCGTCCAGTAATACAAGGGCGGCTTTTCCATGAAAGGCTGGCCCGCATTGGTGGGGACCAGGTAGTCGCCCGAGACCAGCATGTGATGGATGACGCCGAAGGTATAGGTTTCGTCCTGCTTCCAGGGACCGTGTCCGAAGATGCCCGGCAGCAGCCACGCCAGGCCGGCTAAGACCAGCAGCAGCCAGCCGAAGCGAGCGAAGGTGGCCCGTTCACCGTAGGTCGATGCGGGCGTTGCGCTAACAGATGGGCCTACCTTGTTGATGGCGGGCGATTTGATCAAGAACATACTGGACACTGAATGCGAGCCAATAGGAGGCTCGCGGGAAAAATTGCAATATGGAAAACCGCGACGACGTAGCACGAGGCTCTTGCTCGCTGCGTCGAACAGGGTCTTCTCCCCCTCGATACAAGTGATCGGCTTATTTTTCTTGGCGGGGCATGTTGCTTCGCGGAAAGTCAGTGACTGACGCCGCAAGCTTTTATAGGAAATGGCAGGAAAAATGAGCAGTTCGATATTTTGGCATAAAGAATCTACTCACTGACAAATTTGTCAGCTCATGTCTGCATAATTCTTCCATGGTTAACGTGTTGTTCCCCGGAGTGTTGGTTTGACGCACCACAATTCGATGAGAACAATCGTCCTGGCGCGCCCAGCGCAACCTGACGGCGGGCTGGCCGATGCTGTTACCATAGCGTCTTTGCTCGCCAGTGCCGCCCTCATGAAAGGCGGCACGGCCGCCAACGCCAGTCTGCCAGTCCTTATCTGTATGTCTCACGCCACGAGTTCATCCGCACAGCCCGCCAAAGCCGGCATGTCGCGCGCCGAAGTGCGCGCCAGCGCCTCCCTGGCTTCCATTTTTTCCCTGCGCATGCTGGGCCTGTTCCTGGTCTTGCCGGTCTTTGCCGTGCACGCCCACAGCCTGCCCGGCGGCGACAACGACACCCTGGTCGGCATCGCCCTGGGCATCTACGGCCTGGCCCAGGCCTTCGGCCAGATCCCCTACGGCATCGCTTCGGACCGCTATGGCCGCAAGCGCATCATCGTCATCGGCCTGCTGCTCTTCGCGCTGGGCTCCTTCGTCGCCGCGGCGGCCACCAGCGTGGTCTGGCTGCTGGTGGGGCGGGCCTTGCAGGGTTCCGGCGCGATCTCGGCGGCCATCACGGCCTTCATTGCCGACTCCACCCGCGAAGAGCACCGTACCAAGGCCATGGCCATGGTGGGCGCGTCCATCGGCGTGACCTTCGCGGTCTCGATGGTGGCCTCGCCGCTGCTCTACAAGTCCATCGGCATGGGCGGCATCTTTGGCCTGACCGGTGTGCTCTCGCTCATCGCCATCGCCGTGGTGCTCTGGGTCGTCCCGGCCGCACCGCTGGTTCAGGCCCGGCGGGTGCCGCTCAGGGAAGTGCTGCGCCATGGCGAGCTGATGCGCCTGAACTTCGGCGTATTCACGCTGCACCTGACCCAGGTGGCGATGTTCATGGTGGTGCCCGGCGCGCTGGTGCAACTGGCCGGGCTGCCGCTGGGCGAACACTGGAAGATCTACCTGCCGGTGGTGCTGGCTTCCTTCGTATTGATGCTGCCGCCGGTCTTCGTGGCCGAAAAGTATGGCCGCATGAAGCAAGTGTTCCTGGGCGCCATCGGCCTGATGCTGCTGGTCCAGCTGGGCTTCTGGGCGGTGCTGTCCCATCCGCTGGGACACTGGTGGATGCTGGTGGCGCTGCTGTTCCTGTTCTTTGTGGCTTTCAACATCCTGGAAGCCTCGCAGCCCTCGCTGGTGTCGCGCATCGCACCGCCCGCCGCCAAGGGCGCGGCCCTGGGCGTCTACAACACCCTGCAGGCGCTGGGACTGTCCTGCGGCGGCGCCCTGGGGGGCTGGATCAAGCAAAATGTCGGGATTTCAGAGGTCTTTGCGTTATCGGCTGTGGTCACGCTGACCTGGCTTATAATCGCGGCTAACATGAAAAACCTGCCGCGCCGCTCTGCGCCGGCGGCGGGTGCAACAGCCTAAACGTATTCAGGAGAAACAATGGCATCGGTCAACAAAGTCATCATCGTCGGTAACCTCGGACGCGATCCGGAAACGCGCTACATGCCCAATGGCGAAGCCGTCACCAACATCGCCGTGGCCACGACCGAGAGCTGGAAGGACAAGAACACCGGCGAAAAGAAGGAACTCACCGAATGGCACCGCATCACCTTCTACCGCAAGCTCGCTGAAATCGCCGGCCAGTACCTGAAGAAGGGTTCGCAGATCTACGTCGAAGGCCGCCTGCAGACCCGCAAGTGGCAGGACAAGGAAGGCGTGGAGCGCTACACCACCGAAATCATTGCCGACACCATGCAGATGCTGGGCAGCCGCCAGGGTGGCGGTGGCGGCGGCATGGATGAGGGCAGCTACGGTGGTGGTGGCGGCAGCTACGGCGGCGGCGCCCCGCGTCAGAGCGCCGGTGGCGGCGGTGGTGGCGGCGGCAGCAGTGCGCCGCGCCAGCAGCCGGCCCAGCGTCCGGCGCCCAACTTCTCGGATATGGATGACGATATTCCGTTCTGAGGTATACCAAGCAGGTTGATGTAATTGAAACCCCATAACTTATTGAAGTTGTGGGGTTTTTCATATGGCTAAGCGAAATTCTGCAAATCGTACGATCTTACGAGAAATCTCTCTGCCTTCGAGCTGGCGGCTATGCACACCAGAATCATGCGAACACAAGTCATTTCATATTAAGTAAATTGATACCCTACATTTTGTTAGGCTATACTTTGACTTATTCGCCGGACTGCAGGGTAAGGCCCAAGGAGTTGCATGATGAACAAAATGGAGGCCATCAACAAACTAGCCGCGCTAGATCGGATGGGGATTTACGTTCTTGCCAAGAGCGATCTAGCTAAGGCATTCCCGGACGAGAAAGAAAAGGCTTTCGAGAAATCCCTGCAGCGCTTGGTCGCCGATGGAATTCTGCAGCGAGTGGCCAAGGGAATCTACGTCAATGCGTTGGCGAGATCCAAGAAGGGCAACGTCATCGAGGATATCGCCGCGGTTTTGCGCCGGGGCCATTACTCCTACGTAACGAGAGAATCCATGCTCTCCGAATACGGGGTTATTTCGCAAGTACCGATGAGTCGCATCACGCTCATGACAACGGGGGCGAATGGTATTTACGATACGCCGTACGGCACCATTGAATTTACCCACACGAAACGTCGACCGGCAGAGCTCATTCAGAGAACGATCACCGTGAAAGGCCGGCCGCTGCGCCTTGCCACTAAGCAGGCCGCAGTCGCTGATCTGGTGCGCGCCGGCCGCAATACCAGCATGATCGACACAAAGGAGCTTGACGATGCCTGAAGACTTCAAAGAGCTCGTCGACGTTGCGATGCAGCAGCCCGGCCGTACGGCCATGCGGCCTGTGGTGGAAAAGGAGATTCTTCACTACGACATCTTCTACGCCCTTGACGCGGCAGGTCTGCTCAAGGACCTGGTTTTCCAAGGCGGCACATCGTTGCGATTGTGTCGAGGGTCCAACCGCTTCAGTGAGGACCTTGATTTCGCTGGCGGACGCGACTTCACTTCGCAGAAGATGGACGCCATCAAAGCGTGCATCGAAAAGCACATCGGCGAACGGTACGGCCTGGTGGTGGAAGTGAAGGAGCCAAAGGAGATGGCCACCTCTCCTGATTATGAAAATGTACGTGTCGACAAGTGGCAGGTAAGTGTCGAGACGTCCCCTCAGCAGAGGGACATGCCGCGCCAGCGGATTAAGCTTGAAATTGCAAACGTCCCAGCGCACACCAGCGAGCTCGTTCCTTTGCGGCAAAACTACGATTTCCTACTGGGTTATGGCTCAGTGCTCGTTAATGCCGAGACCATCGACGAGATCCTCGCAGACAAGTTGGTGGCATTCCCTGCATCGATAAAGAACATCCGCTACCGCGATATTTGGGACATTGCGTGGCTCATGCAGCAGGGCGCCAAGCTGGATCCAACGCTCGTTGAACGCAAAATAGAGGACTACCACATCGAGAACTACGAGCAGCTGCTTGATGATGCGATCGAAAGGCTACCTGGCCTCATCGACGGGAAGCCCTTTATCGATCAGATGATCAGGTTTATTGATGCGGAAACTATCGCCAGAACATTGCGTGAGCTGAAGTTTGCAGATTATCTCAAGGGCACAGTGGGGGGCGTACTGAAGGGGATGGCAGCGCATCTCAAGGATGTTCGCGATGACCAAGGGTACAGTTTCAGGATGTAGCACGCGGCATGCCCAATGCTCTTGGGGCAGGATTTCTTGTTTTTCTTGTGTTATTTGCAAAACTGACTAACGCAGCAAAGCTGATTTACCAAAAGTCCGTGGTTGCTGTTCCCTGCAGTTTGGCCTTCCCCCGGCATGACGTCCACTTCCCAGGCAACCCCTGGCTTCCTCCTGGAACGAGGGATTTGTCTTTTTTTCCGGGTGCGCTGGATGTCTGAGGCCAAACGCTAACTGCACCCCACCTGCCGTGCATTGGCGCTGCCCGGCGCAAAGAACTCCACCGCCTGCCAACGTTCCTGGTAGCGCAACAAGGTATAGCGCGGATGGGCATTGGCCCCAGCGGCGTCGAAGCTCAGCGTTCCATGCAGCCCCGCATGGCGCATCCGGTGCAGCGCAGCGGCGATCCTGTCGCCATCGTCGCTGCCAGCCTGGACAATGGCGGCGGTCAGCACGCTGGCGGCATCGTAGGCATAGAAGGAGTAAGTCGTGGGCGCGGTGCCGAAGCGGCGCTGGTACGCTTGCGTCACCGCTTTCCATTGCGGGCAATGGGGGCGGGCGATTTCGTATTCCAACACATGCAGGCGCAGTTCCAGCGGCGCTGGCAGGCTCAGGTTGCTGGCGCCGCCGGTGAGCAGGAGGCGCGCCGTCGTGCGGGTCCGGTTGGCTCCATCGATGAAGGCCCGCGCCTGCGGATACAGGCCCACGAAGACGATGACATCGGCCTGGTGCGCTTCGGCCGCCTTCAGCGCGGCATGGAAATCGGTGCTGCGGCGGCCCACCTGGTAGCGCGCCAGTGCGATCTGCTGGGCGCTGCCGCCCAGGTTCCCGACCAGCGTATCGGCCAGTGCGCGGCTATAGGCCGCGTCGCTCTGGATCACGAAGATGCGTCGTCCCTGCAGCGAGCGCGTGGCCACCTCGGCCAGCGTGGCGGCCAGCTCGCGGGTGCCGCCCACGACACGGAAGGGCATGCGGTTGCCCATGCCGGTCCATTGGCTGCTGGTGGCGGTAAAGCCGATCTGCGGGATCTGTGCGCTTTCATAGATCGCGGCAGTGGCCAGGGCGGCATCGCTGCTCCACGGGCCGATGACGCCGGCGACCTTTTCCTTGACGTAATAGCGGGCGATATTGACGGCGAAGTTCTCGTTGCCGTGATCGTCCTGCGGCAACAGCTCGAAGCGCAGCGGCGAGCGTCGCTTTGCCGCCAGCGCATTGGCCTCGTCGATGGCCAGTTGCGCGCCCTGCAGCGCGCTCTGGGCGATCGGCTCGGACAAGCGGCCGGTGAAACCCAGTGCGATGGTCTTGCGCTCCTGCGCCCATGCGGCCTGCATGAACGCACACAGCAACAACACGCCCGCCAGCATCCGCCTTGCTCCGGCTCTGCGCATGGTGTCCCCCCTTGGTCCGCCGAGTTTGTCTGACCCCTCTGATGTTCGTGAACTTTGTGATCTTTGTGAGCTTTATGTGCTCATTCTTCAAGCCAACTGCCTGAGGAAAATATACACATCATTGCTCAATGAGGCCAGCGCACTTCGAAGCAAGCGCCCCCCAGCTCGGAGGAGCGGCAATCGGCCGTGCCATGATGCGCGCTGGCAATGGCGCGCACCACGGCCAGCCCCAGGCCGCTGCCTTTCTGCTGGGCGTCGCCGGTGCGCGCGCCGCGATGGAAGGCGTCGAAGATCATCTGTGCATCGCTGGCGGCAATACCGGGACCGCTGTCTTCCACGCACAGGCTGTGCATGCCGGCGAGGCTGCGCGTGCTGATGCGCAGCAGCCCGGGAGAGGCGTGCTGCAAGACGTTTTCCAGCAAGGCCAGGAGCGCCTGGCGGATGCGTACCGGATCGCAGCGGCTGCGTTGCACGCTGGTCTCCAGCTGTAGCCGGAAGCCCCTCTCCTGCAGCGCCGGTTCGCAGGCCTTGAGCACGGTCATGATGTCGGCCTGCAGGTCGGTTTCCTGCAGCTGTACGCGCAGATGCCCGCTCTCGGCCAGGCCGACGATGCGCAGGTCCTCGATCAGCCGACCCAGGCCTTCAACCTGGGCCAGCAGGCTGGAGAAGAGCGCAGGTTCGGGCTGGAACACACCATCGGATAGCCCTTGCAGGCGGCCACGCAGGATCGTCACCGGCGTGCGCAGTTCATGGGCGATGGCGGCGTTCCAGAAGATGCGTTCCTGCTGGACGCGCTCCAGCCGCTCAGCCATGGCGTTGAAGTCATTGATGAGCTGCCAGGCCTCGTCCAGCGGTTGCCGTTCGGCGGCGGCACGCGCCGACAGGTCGCCCTGCGCGACCCGGCGCAGGCTGGTGGCCACCGAATTGAGGGGCGTGAGGATGCGGCGCGACAGCCGCACCGCCACCCACAGTGCAATGGACAGGCCGATCAGGGTGGTGACCAGGATCCAGCCCCACTCCACCGGCGAGGGCAGCCAGCTGTCCGGCGCCGACATGGCCGTGGGGAAGTAGATGAACATGGTCGAATAGAAGGCATACGAACCCAGCAGCACCATGAGCATGATGGCCACCGCCAGGACCACGACCGCGGTGACGATCTGGCGCGCCAGTCCTTTGCTGCGCCAGATCGAGAAGAAGGTCCCGTGCTTCACCAGCCTCTCCTCAACTGCCTTGCTGGAAGCGGTAGCCCACGCCGCGTATGCTCACCGGGATGCCGGCGATGCCCAGGTCTTCCAGCTTCTTGCGCAGCTTGCTGACGTGGCTGTCCACGGTGCGCTCCAGCGTATCGCCCTCGGGCAGGCAGGAGGCCAGCAGCTCGGCGCGGCTGAACACGCGCCGGGGCGCACGCGCCAGCTGGGCCAGCAGCTTGAATTCGGTCAGGGTGAGCACCAGGGTATGGCTCACCCCCTCGATCTCGGCCACCACCTCGTGCTGCTCGAAGTCGATCACGAAGGGCGGAACACGCAGCACCTGGCGGTCATCGCGCTCTTCGCGCGGCAGGCTGCGGCGCAGGACTGCCTCCACCCGCGCCACCACCTCGGCCGGGTTGAAGGGCTTGACCACGTAATCGTCAGCGCCGATGCGCAGGCCGGTCAGCTTGTCCACGTCCTGGTCCAGGGCGGTGAGCAGGATGACGGGGGTATTGTCGCGCTGGCGGATCTGCGACAGCACCTGCCAGCCATTGACCTGCGGCATCTGGATATCCAGCAGGACCAGGTCGGGCTTGAGCGCCAGATGCAGCTCCAGCGCCCGCGCACCATCGGCGGCATGCACGCTGCGCATGCCATTGCGGGCCAGGTAGGCGGCCAGGATCTCGGCGATCTCGGGCGCATCCTCGGCAATGAGGATCAGTGCGCCCGCTGCGGGGGGCGCTGTGGTCGGGGCCGGTTCACCGGTGTGCATGGGGGGGGACAATCTTTCCTTCTCCATCAAAACTCCATCGTTGTATCGCGCAATCATCACGCTCATCGCCCAGACTCCGCCTTCGCTCGCGATTGTACTGTCGGCTTGCCCAAAGGGGCAAAAATGCTGTCTTCCCCCGAAGCCGGCGCTTACCGCGTGCCTGACTGATGGAGTTTCTGCATGCCTCGTTTTTTCATTGACCGTCCCATCTTCGCCTGGGTGGTCGCCTTGTTCATCGTGCTCTTCGGCGTGATCGCCATGAGCCAGCTGCCCATTGCGCGCTATCCCTCGGTCGCCCCGCCGTCGGTCTCGATCAACGCCACTTATCCGGGCGCCACGCCGCAGACCATGAACGACGGCGTCATCAGCCTGATCGAGCGCGAGCTCTCGGGGGTGAAGAACCTCTTGTACTTCGAATCCTCGGCCGATACCTCGGGGACCGCCCAGATCAGCGTCACCTTCAAGCCCGGCACCGATCCCGAGCTGGCCCAGGTGGACGTGCAGAACAAGCTCAAGGCAATCGAAGCCCGCCTGCCGCAGACGGTGCGCCAGAACGGCGTGACGGTGGAATCGGCGGCCTCCAGTTTCCTGCTCATGGTCAGCCTCACCTCGGTGGATGGCCGCTATGACGAAGTGCGCCTGAACGACTACCTGGCGCGCAACATCGTGGAGGAACTGCGTCGCACGGAAGGTGTGGGGCGGGTGCAACTGTTCGGGGCCGAACAGGCCATGCGTATCTGGATCGATCCCTTCAAGCTCAACGCCTACGGCCTGACCGTGACCGATATCAGCACGGCCATCAGCCAGCAGAACGCCCAGATCGCCCCGGGCCGGTTGGGCGATGCCCCAGCCGTGCGCGGCCAGCAGATCGCCATGCCGCTGACGGTCCAGGGGCAATTGCAGTCGCCGGCGCAGTTCGCCGCCATCGTGCTCAAGGCCAAGGCGGATGGCTCGCGCGTGCTGCTGGGAGATGTCGCCCGGGTGGAACTGGGTGCGCAGTCTTATGCTTTTGCCAACCGTGAGAATGGCAAGCCTGCGGGCGTGGCCGCCGTGCAGCTCTCGCCCGGGGCCAATGCGGTGCGCACTGCGGCCGCCATCCAGGCGCGCATGGAAGAGCTGCGCCCCAGCCTGCCGCAGGGCATGGCCTTCTCGCTGCCTTACAACACGGCGCCCTTCGTCAAGATCTCGATCCAGAAGGTGGTGCAGACCCTCATCGAGGCCATGGTGCTGGTGTTCCTGGTGATGTACCTGTTCCTGCAGAACGTGCGCTATACGGTCATCCCGGCCATCGTCGCGCCGATCGCGCTGCTGGGGACGCTGGCGGTGATGCAACTGGCCGGCTACTCGGTCAACGTGCTGACCATGTTCGGGATGGTATTGGCCATCGGCATCATCGTCGATGACGCCATCGTGGTGGTGGAAAACGTCGAACGCATCATGGCGCATGAAGGCCTGGGACCGCGCGAAGCCACCATCAAGGCCATGGGCGAGATCACCGGCGCCATCATCGGCATCACCCTGGTGCTGACTGCCGTCTTCATCCCCATGGCCCTGGCCGGTGGCTCGGTGGGCGTGATCTACCGGCAGTTCTCGGTGGCCATGGCGGTATCGATCCTGTTCTCGGCCTTCCTGGCCCTGAGTCTGACGCCGGCCCTGTGCGCCACGCTGTTGCGCCCGGTTCCTGCCGGTCATCACGACAAGCGCGGGTTCTTTGGCGCCTTCAACCGCGCGTTCAACCGGCTCACCGCCCGCTATGAATCCGCGCTGGGCCGCCTGATCGCACGCGGTCTGCGCATGATGCTGGTGTATGCGGCCCTGTCGGGCTTGCTGGTGGTGGGCATGCAGGCCTTGCCCTCGGCATTCCTGCCGGAAGAAGACCAGGGCTATTTCATGACCTCCTTCCAGCTGCCGGCTGACGCCACCACCGAGCGCACGGCGCGCGCCGTGGACCAGTTCGAGCGTTATCTGAAGGGGCGCGAGGATATCGGGGCGAACCTGTCGGTGCTGGGATTCGGTTTTTCCGGCTCAGGCCCGAACGCGGCCATGGCCTTTACCGAACTGAAGGACTGGAAGCAGCGCAAGGGCTCCACTTCCGCCGCCGAGGCCATGTCGGCGCAGGCAGCCATGCAGTCCGGCGTGGATGGCATGGTCATGAGCCTGCTGCCGCCAGCCATTGAAGAGCTGGGCAATTCCTCCGGCTTCGCCATGCGTCTGCAGGACCGCGCCAACCAGGGCTATGCCGCGCTCAAGGCGGCCGAGGCCCAGTTGCTGGCGCAGGCGGCCAAGAGCAGCAAGCTCAGCGGCGTCTATTCCGACGGTCTGCCGGCAGGCGCCAGCGTGCAGCTGGAGATCGATCGCCACAAGGCCGCTGCGCTGGGCGTGTCGTTCTCCAGCATCAGCGATACCTTGTCGGCGGCCATGGGGTCCTTCTATGTCAATGACTTCCCCAATGCCGGGCGCATGCAGCAAGTCATCGTGCAAGCCCAGGCCAGCTCGCGCATGCAGCTCGAGGATGTGATGAAACTGTATGTGCGCAACCAGAGCGGCGGCATGGTGCCGCTGGCCGAACTGGTCAAGGCTTCCTGGCGCGAGGCGCCCACGCAGTTGCAGCGCTACCAGGGCTTCCCGGCGGTGCGCATCTCTGGCAGCGCCGCGCCGGGCGTGGCCAGCGGCGAAGCCATGGCCGAGATGGAAAGACTGGCGCAGCAGTTGCCGCCGGGCTTTGCCGTGGCCTGGACCGGCCAGTCTCTGCAGGAACGCCTGTCGGCGGCGCAGGCGCCCATGCTGATGGCCTTGTCCATGCTGGTGGTGTTCCTGGTGCTGGCGGCGCTCTACGAGAGCTGGAGCATTCCGCTGTCGGTGATGCTGGTGGTGCCGCTGGGCCTGGTGGGGGCAGTGGCGGCGGTGATCCTGCGCGACATGCCCAATGACGTCTTCTTCAAGGTGGGCATGATCACCGTCATCGGCCTGTCCGCCAAGAACGCCATCCTCATCGTCGAGTTCGCCCGCCAGCTGCGCAGCGAAGGGATGGGGCTGGTCGAGGCGGCGATCAAGGCCTCGGTGCTGCGCCTGCGCCCCATCCTGATGACTTCGCTGGCCTTTGCGCTGGGCGTGGTGCCGCTCATGCTGGCCTCTGGCGCCAGCGCCGAGACGCAGCGCGCCATCGGCACGGGCGTCTTCGGCGGCATGGTCAGCGCCACGGTGTTGGCGGTGCTGTTCGTGCCGGTGTTCTTTGTGCTGGTGCTGGGCTTTGCGCAGCGCCTGGCGCGCAAGGGGCGATGATGTGCCCGCGCGCCGACCTGCGCCTGTATGGCAAGCGCCTGCTCAATGACCGCGAGCAGATCCATCACGCACAGTATCGCGGGCATGACATTCGTGTCATCGGCGTCCAGGGCCTCAATGGCTGGACCCTGGCCCTGCGCATCTTCCATGAGGGCAAGCGGCTGGTGCGGTATCGCCAGGACAGCCCGCTCTACCTCGACTTCGAACATGCGCGCATCGCCGGCCTCCTGCGCGCCTATGAACTGATCGAGCGGCGGTTGGCGGGCTGATTTTTTTCCTCCTTATCGTCAGCGTTGCGTCAGCAACTGAGGCCGGCCCGCCACAGCGCGGGCCGGCTCTTGCATTTTCTTCATCGGCCCCGCGCCACGCCGTTTTCTTCCGCCCTACAATCGTTTGCACTGATGCAGCGGCCCTACCTGGACGGCACGACCTAGCTGCCAATTTGGGTTAAAGAAAACAGCCGCACCTCTCTAGAATGCCATCACCCCTCACGCTGCCCGCCGGGCGCGGAAGACGCCGATGATCGCTTGCCTCGCTGCAAGCACGAGACGATCACGGCGATGACGAGACGCAAGTGTTTTTAGATAAGGTAAGGGTCCGATGAGCCAGGTCGATTGCACTACCCAAGACAAAGAAGAGAATGCGCTGCGCAAGAACGCCCTGGGCGTGGGCTTCATCATCTTCTTCGTGGTCTCTGCCGCCAGTCCGCTGAGCGTCATCGCCGGTGGTTTTCCCATCGGCATCATGCTGGGTAACGGCGCCGGCACGCCCGCCTTGCTGGTGCTGATCCTGCTGCTGTTGCTGGCCTTCTCGGTGGGCTACACCACCATGGCGCGCCACGTCACCAATGCCGGCGGTTTCTACGCCTTCTCCAGCGCCGGCCTGGGCGGCATCGCCGGCGGCGTGGCCGGGGTGCTGGCCATGTTCGCCTACAACATCCTGCAGATCGGGCTCTATGGCATGTTCGGCGGCGTGATGTCGGCCACCTTTTCGGACATCTTCGGCATCCACCTGGCCTGGTGGGTCTACGCCGCCGTGGCCATGCTGAGCGTGGCCATCCTCGGCTATCGCAACATCGACCTGTCGGCGCGCCTGCTCTCGGTGGTGGTGGTGGCCGAGTACCTGGCGGTGCTGGTGCTGGATTTCTGTATCCTGCGCTCGGGCGGCGACCATGGCGTCAACCTGGATTCCTTCTCCCCCGCCAACGTCATGAGCGGCACGCCTTCCATCGGCCTGCTCTTTGCCTTTGCCGCCTTCATCGGTTTCGAAGCCACCACCATCTATGGCGAAGAAGCCAAGAACCCCAAGCGCGCCATCCCCATCGCCACCTATACCTCGGTGCTGCTCATCGGCGGCTTCTACGGCATCTCGCTCTGGTCGCTCATCATCGGCGCCGGCAGCGACAAGGTGGTCAAGCTGCTCGAGGGCATGCAAGACCCGACCGCCTTCATCTACCTGATGTCGGATCACTACGCAGGACCGGGATTGACAGCCGTCATCCGCATCCTCTTCGTCATCAGCATCTACGCCGGCCTGCTGGCCTTCCATAGTTCGGCTGCGCGCTACTTCTACGCCGTGGGCCGCGATGGCCTGCTGCATCGCCTGCTGGGTACCACCCACCGCACCTACCAGAGCCCGCACATGGGGTCGGCGCTGCAAAGCGTGATCGCCGCCGTGGTCGTCACGCTCTTCGCGGTCTTCGACGCTCATCCCATCCTGCACCTGTTCGCCTGGTTCTCCAGCCTGGCCGCGCTGTGCCTGATGCTGCTCATGATCATGACCTCGGCCGCCGTGATCTGCTATTTCCGCCGCCGCCCCGAGGCCTGCAACAGCGCCTGGCGCGTGCGCATCCTGCCGGCCGTATCGCTGCTGGCGCTGCTCTACATCCTCAGCACCGCGATCCTGCATTTCGATGTCCTCACCGGCGCCAGTCGGTCCATGTCCTATGCCTTGTGTTCGATGATCCCGCTGGCCATCGTGCTGGGCGTGATGCTGGCCACGCGCCTGCGCCGCTGTGCACCCTTGCGCTTTGCCGCCCTGGGCAGCCACAAGCTGTAAGCGCGCCCAACCGCGTCGTTACAAGAAAGACGGGCCTTGCAATTCAATATTGCAAGGCCCGTCTTGTTGTTGCTGCATCCACAGCAACGTGCGTTCACTCAAGGTAGTGACGGCGATAGCGCTGGCGCAGGCTGGTCAGGATCTCATAGGCATTGGTGCCGGCCTGCACGGCCAGGGCGTTGATGTCTTGCTGCGCATCCAGCACATCGAAGAGCAGGCCAGGACACAAGCGCGCCGGATCGATGGCGCTGAGGTCCACGGTGATGCTGTCCATCGAGACACGCCCGATCAGCGGCGCCTCGACCCCCTCCAGTCGCAGCACGCCGCGATTGCTGGCGCTGCGCAGATAGCCATCGGCGTAGCCCAGTGCAATCGTGCCCACGCGGGTCGGTCGGCTGGCTTGCCAGGTGTGGTTGTAGCCCACCGATTCGCCGGCCTGGAGGTCGCGCCACTGGATCAGCGGCGCCTGCAGGCGCAATACGGGACGCATGGGATTGGGTCCCGCTCCGCCCGGATGCACCCCGTACAAGGCCGCCCCTGGCCGCACGCAGCCGAAATGGAAATCCGCACCGAGGAAGATGCCGGAGGAATTGGCCAGGCACCCAGGAATCTCGGGCCAATGCTGGCGTATCGCCAGGAAGCGTTCCAGCTGATGCCGGTTCAGCGGATTGGTAGTTTCCTCGGCGCTGACCAGGTGGCTCATCAGGAAGGTAGGCGCGATGCCCGCCAGCCCCAAGCGCGACCCTGCCAGCTGCGCCACTTCTGCCGGAGCCAGCCCCAGTCGCGCCATGCCGGTATCGACCTGCAGCGCTGCGGCCAGCGGGAAGTCCAGTTGGCGGGCATAGGATTGCCAGCTGCGCACCTGCTCCAGGCTGTTGAGCACGGGCGTGAGGCCGTAGTGCAGACAGAGCAGTTCGTCCCCCGGCAGCGTTCCGTTCAGGATGTGCAGTCGCGCACCCTTGGGCCAATGATCGGCCAGTGTCTGTTTCAGGCTCACGCCCTCGCTGACCAGGGCCACGAAGAACTCGCGGCAACCCGCCGCCAACAGGGCGCGCACCACCATGGTCGCCCCCAGTCCATAGGCATCGGCCTTGACCACCGCACCACAGCGCGCCGGCGCCACCCGTGCGGAAAGCGTCTTCCAGTTGGCCACGATGGCGGGCAGGTCGATGGTCAGCGAGGCAGTGGGATGAGTGGACATGTCAGCAGCAGGGCAAGGATGAAAAAAGGACGCAGCGCAGCTCGCGCCGCGTTGCGTCCATCAGGAGGAAGAAGAGGGCAAGGCTCAGGAAGCCAGCAACACGGTCACGGTCTTTTCTTCGGTGTAGGCCAGTGCACCGGCCAGACCGCCTTCGCGTCCCATGCCGCTATCCTTGATGCCGCCCCAGGGCAGGTTGGCGTCCAGCGGGCTCCAGCAATTGACGCCCACCGCGCCCACCTTCACCCCCGATGCCACGCGATGCGCGCGCGCCAGGTTGTTGGTCCAGACCGTGGCGGCCAGTCCATACTTGGAATCATTGGCCAGGGCGATGGCTTCTTCTTCGGTATCGAAGCTGATGATGGTGCCCACCGGCCCGAAGATTTCTTCGCGGGCGATGCTCATGCCATTGTTGGCGTCGGCAAAGATGGTCGGCTGCACGAACCAGCCCTTGTCCGGACGCGAGACGCCGCCGGCCAGCAGCGTGGCGCCCTCATCCAGTCCTTGCTGGATGTAGCGGTTCACGCGTTCGAACTGCGCCTTCTTGGCCACCGGCCCCATACGCACACCCGGCTGGCTGGGATCGCCCACCGTGATGCCGGCGGCGGCCTCGGCCAGCGCCTTGGCGAAGCGCTGCGCCAGGCCGCGCTGCACCAGGATGCGCGAACCCGCCGCGCACACCTGGCCCTGGTTGACGAACAGGCCCAGGGTGCAACCGAAGAGCGCATTCTCGAAGGGCGCATCCTCAAAGACGATCTGCGGACTCTTGCCGCCCAGTTCCAGGGTCACGCGCTTGAACTGTTCACCGGCAATGCGCTGGATCGCGCGGCCCGCTTCGGGGCTGCCGGTAAAGCTGATCTTGGCCACATCGGGGTGCTCGCACAGGGCGCGTCCGACGCTGTTGCCATAGCCGGTCACCACATTGATGACGCCATCCGGGAAGCCTGCCTCCTGCGCCAGGCGCGCCAGGTGCAGCGCCGACTGCGGGGTTTCCTCGGCCGGCTTGATCACCACCGTGCAACCGGCCGCCAGCAGCGCCGCGACTTTCCAGCTGGTGATCATCAACGGCGCGTTCCACGGCAGGATCGCCCCGACCACGCCGATCGGTTCGCGCACCGTATAGGACAAGGTGGGCTTGCCCATATAGCCCGCAGTGGGAATGGTGCGACCTTCCATCTGATTGGCCCAGCCGGCGGCGGCGCGCAGGTGGCTGATGGCATTGGGCACATCCATCATGCGCGGCTCCATCGGCGAGCGGCCGATGGCGCGGGCATCCATGTCGGCCAGCAGCTCGGTATCACGCTCGACCAGCGCCGCCAGCTTGTGCAGCAGTTGTCCGCGTTGCAGGCCCGAGAGCTTGCTCCAGGCCCCGCCTTCCAGTTGCGCCTTGGCCGCCGCGACGGCGCGCGCCACATCGGCTGCCGTGCCTTGCGCTGCACTGGCGTAGATTTCCTCGTTGATGGGGTTGACCAGATTCATGCGCTGGCCGTCGGAGGCCTCGGTGGCCTCGCCTGCAATAAAGTGCTGAAGATGGAGAGACATGCTCATTCTCGTGTTGGCGGTTGTCGAGGGATACGGCGTGCGGCAGTTTGCGCGCCGCTTACGCTGGGAGTTACGCAGATGCGCCTGCATGCAGCCAGAATGTAGCGAGTGCAGGGCGGCGCAGTTAGCCCAAATGAGCAATTCGGCGCAGCGGAGCAGTGAGGTATTGCTGCGCAGAAATGATTGACTGCCCAATAGTTGCCCGGCCTGCATTGATGTTGTGCATAAAAAACTAAAGTTGCACTATTTTGAAAAGTGCGTCCCCAAAGCTTGGAAAATTGTAAAAGTATTTGCTAAATTTTGGCGTTGAGATAAATTTGCACAAAACAGATAAGCAAGAAGACAAACAAGCAGAAGCCGCACGGCCTCCGGACCCGATGCCATCGTGGTTCTTGATACTGATGCAGGCCACAAGCAAAACAATTAAAAATGCAGGCACGTTAAATGCATAGAGACAGAGCCACGCTAGCCGGGAGCAAGCGCGGTTCACTTGGAGAGAGACCATGTTGCAAAGCATTCACCGTTTTCAGGACGTGCATGTGCATGCCGCCGCCATTGGCGCATGGAAGCAGACCTATGCACAGATTTCCGCGGGCAAGCTGGAGAGTTCGCTGATGCAGTTGTCGACCCGGCGTTGCCACGCCTTCCGCGAGCGCATCAACAAGCGCGTCGTGCAGCATGGCGAGGCGCCCAGGGACCAGATCTGCTTTGCCTTCCCCATCGCCGCCCCGGGTGCCGCGCATGTGCAGGGACGCGAAGCCGATGACAAGAGCATCCTGTTCCTGCAGGGCGGCGAGGAGTTCATGTTCCACATGCCCATGGACACTGACCTGCTCTCGCTGACCTTCGACCGCGACCTGTTCGAAGAGCATCTGCACCAGATGCCCGATCCCGACCGCATCGTCGCCTTGCTCAAGCAGCCCGTCATCAAGGTCCCGCCCAAGGGGCTGCGCGCCTGCCGCGAACGGCTGCTGACGCTGTTTTCGCATGCCATGCTGCAGTTCGACGACGGCCCGCGCCAGGCCGATATGCCGAGCGTGCAGACCCTGCAGCGCGAGCAGGCGCTGGAGTCGTCGTTGCTGGGCGAACTGCTGGGTTTGCTCTCCACCCCCGACTGCGACCCCGTGCGCCAGATGAGCACCACCCGCAGCTATATCGTGGAGAAGCTGCACCGCCAGACCATCGTTGACGCCGCCAATGTGCCCAGCATCTTCGAGGTCTGCCAGCGCCTGCAGGTGAGCCGGCGCACGGTGCAGAACAGTTTCCAGACGGTGGCCGAGACCACGCCGTTGAATTACCTGCGTTGCGTGCGCCTGAACGGCGTGCGGCGCGAGCTGTTGTCCACCACCCACCAGGAAGCCTCGATTGGCGACATCGCTTCACGCTGGGGATTTTTCCACCTCAGCCATTTTGCCGAGGATTATCAGGCCTTGTTTGGGGAGTTGCCGTCGCAGACGGCGCGGCGAGCGCCACAGAAGATATTCCAGTAGGAACGCCTGTTGCCAGGCCAGTAACGCCGGTCGATGGACCGGCGTTTTTTTGTGTGCGCTTCAGCCCGCAATCCGCGCCGTAATCTTGCGCGCCGCATCCGTAATCAGCCCGGACAGAAATTCCCGATTGAAGGCATTGACCCGTTCCGTATTGCCGGCCAGCGTGATGCTGCCCAGGATGCGCTGCTTCTCATCGAAGATGGGCGCGGCAATACCGGTCTTGCCGGGGTCCAGTTCGCCTTCGCTCACGCAATAGCCATCCTTGCGGATCTTCAGCATCACCTTGGAGAAATCGCGCCAGTTGCTGCCCACCAGCCGCAGCTCTTCGGCGCTGGCGCCGTCGAAATGCTTGCGCAACTGGCGCGGCAGCAGATAGGCCAGGATCACGCGCGCGGTGGCGCTGTGGAACAGGTCCATGGGCGTGCCGCGGCCGAAGTTCAGGCGCGCATCGCTGCTGCCCGACTCCTGCAGGATGGTGATCACAGTCGAGCCATACAACTCGCTGATCAATAACTCCAGCCCGGTCTGCGCCACCAGGTCGCCGACGATGTCTCGGCTGGCCGAGAGCAGCGGGTCGAACTGCGTCATGTGGCGATCCAGCTCGATCACCTTGGGCCCCACTGCATAGCCGCGCGGCATCTTCACCAGCAGACCGGCATTGCCCAGCTCCCGTACATAACGATAGGCGCTGGCTGGGGTGTAACCCAGCTGCGCACAGATGAGTTCGATGTCGATGACGGGTTGGCTGGGCTTGAACAAGGTCAGGACTTCCAGCATGCGGCTCAGGCTATTCATGGTCTAGGGCAGTGAAGACGACAGGGCAACAAGGGCAAGGGCGGCAACCGGCAGGCCGGCGGCTGGCTATTGTACGGCCACCCACGTCGCGGGAACGCGCGGCGGCCACCAATTGCCGATTTGGGCTCAAGCCTATTGCACAAATCTCTTATATTCAAAATCAAGCAATAAATCATTAATCCGGAAAAGCCGAATTATGGACAAATTTCGTCTATACGAGAATACATGATTTTATTTCGGATTGATTGCGATGCCGCAAACCAGCCTGCCGCAGCGGCCTGGCTGGTCTGTTCAACCCCGTAGAAGCGCCTGCGCGGCGCTGGCCGCTGGCGGCAAAGGAAGAGAGATGACCCGATACACTGGAGCGCACGCCCTATGGGCCGGTCTGCTGGACCAAGGCGTGGACACCTGCTTCGCCAACCCCGGCACCACCGAACTGGACCTGGTCCGTGGCCTGGAGAGTTTCCCCAAGCTGCGCTGCGTGGTGGCGCTGCAGGAAAACGTCTGCACCGGCGCGGCCGATGGCTATGGCCGCATGCTGGGCCGCCCGGCCAGCACCCTGCTGCACCTGGGGCCGGGCTTTGCCAATGGCATCGCCAACCTGCACAATGCCCGCCGCGCCCGCACGCCCATCGTCAACATCATCGGCGACCATACCAGCTGGCACCTGCCCTACGACGCGCCGCTGAGCTCGGATATCGAATCGCTGGCGCATCCGGTCTCGGGCTGGGTCCACCGCATCACCGGCACCGCCGACATCGCCCCGGCCGCCGCAGAATCGGTGCGCCAGAGCACGGCCGCTGGCGGGCAGGGCAGCACGCTGATCTTCCCGGCTGATTTCCAGTATGCGGAAATGGCGGCGGCGAGCCCTGCTGCGGTCACTGAAAAAGACACCCAGCAAGCCGACGACTACCAACCGGACCAGGCGCTGGCGCGCCTCCAGGGCACGCAGCGCGTGGTCTTCCTGTTGGGCGGCGGCGGTGAAGAGAGCGGCCTGGGCGCGCGCGCCCAGCGCGCCGTGGCGCGCATCGCCGCGCACACCGGATGCAGTGTCTACGCTGAAACCTTCCCGGCGCGCGCCGAGCGCGGCCAGGGGCTGCCTTCCTTCGACCGTCTGCCCTATTTCCCCGAGCCGGCCCGCAAGGTCCTCGATGACGCGGACCTGGTGGTGCTGGTGGGGGCGCTGCCGCCGATCACCTACTTTGGCTATGTCGGCCATCCCAGCGCCCTGGTCGCGCCGGAGCGTCTGCTGACCATCAGCCTGCCGGGGCGTCCTGCTGCCGGGCGCGTAGAACAACTGGCCGATGCGCTGGGTGCGCCGGCCTACGTGACGCCGCAGCACGCGCTGCCGCCGCTGCCCGAGGGCGAGCTGACGCCGCAGAAGATCGCCGCCGTGCTGGCGCGCGAGCTGCCGGAGCGCGCCATCGTGTCGGTGGAGGGCGGCACTTGCGGCTATCCCTTCTATGCCGTCTCGGACGCGGCCCGTCCGCATACGGTGTTGACCAATACCGGCGGGGCCATCGGCCAGGGCTTGCCGGTGGCGCTGGGGGCGGCGGTGGCTTGCCCGGAGCGCACCGTGGTCGGCCTGCTCTCGGATGGCAGCACGCAATACACCATCCAGACCCTGTGGTCGCTGGCGCATGAAAACGCCAGGGTGGTGGTATTGATCGCCGCCAATCACCAGTACGCGATCTTGCGCAACGAACTGCGCCGCGACGGCGCCACCCTGGGTGAGCGCGCCGCGCAGATGACGGCGCTGGACCATCCGCGCATCGACTGGGTGGGGCTGGCGCAGTCCTATGGCGTGCCGGCCTCGCGTGCCGAGACCGCGCAGCAATTGCAGCAGCAGCTGCAGGCGGCCTTTGCCGGCACGGGGCCTGCGCTCATCGAGATGGCGCTGTAAATCATTTTCCTCATCACAGGCATGACCTGGCATTGAACAAGGAGCAAGCATGGAACTGAAACTGCAAGGCAAGGCCGCCGTCGTCACTGGCGGCAGCCTGGGCATCGGACGGGCAGTAGCCGAAGCGCTGGCGCGTGAAGGCGTGCGCGTGGCCATCGTGGCGCGCAGCAAGGGCAAGCTGGAAGAAGTGGCCAGTGAGCTCAGCCAGAGCACCGGCACCGAAGTCATCGCCGTGGCCGCCGACGTGAGCAATACCGAACAGGTGGAAGCGGCCGTGGCGCAGGCGGCGCAGCACTTTGGCCGCATCGACATCCTGGTCAATGGCGCGGCCCATCCGGGTGGTCTGGTGCGTTCGGAAATCCAGCATGCCAGCCCCGAAGGCCTGCTCGAAGACATCAACATCAAGGTGGTCGGCTACATGCGCTTTGCCAAGGCAGTCGCCCCGCACATGCGTGCTGGCGGCTATGGCCGCATCATCAATATCGGCGGGCTGACCGGTCGCGGCAGCAAGCAACTGTCCGGCATGCGCAACGTGGCCATCTGCCATCTCACCAAGACCCTGTCGGACCAGCTGGGTCCGGACGGCATCACCGTCAATGTGATCCATCCCGGCGTGGTCGAGACGCCGCACATCCACGAGCTCTACGAGAAGGAGGCCAAGCTGCAAGGCCTCACCCCCGAGCAGGTCGAGCAGAACTACGCCAAGGCCACGCCGATCCGCCGCGTGCTGCAGGTGGAGGAGATCGCCGATGTCGTGCTGTTCCTGGCGTCCCCGCGTGCGGCGGCCATCACCGGCGAATCCATTGCGGTGGATGGCGGCATCACCCGTGGCATCTACATCTGACCCGATACCGACATTCCGAATGACTGAAGAGGACACCATCATGCAAGGAACCATCCTGGTCGGCACCGCCGGCCAAGGCATCGTGCGCAGCGTCGACAATGGCGCGACCTGGCACCGCCTGGGCCTGAAGGAAGCCATCGAATTCGACGGCGTGGTACGCAGCCTGGCCGTCGATCCCTCTGATCCTGCCCGCGTACTGGCCGGCGCCGATGCGGGCATTTGCCTGAGCATCGACGGCGGCGCGCACTTCAAGCGCATCGCCTCTCCCGCTGACGACCAGACCGTCTGGTCGATCGCCTTCAGCCCCAGCAACCCCAAGCTGGTCTTCGCCGGCACCGGCGCACCTTCGCGCGCCCGCATGTATCGCTCGCGCGATGGCGGCCTGTCGTGGCAACAGCTGGATGTGGAGTTGCCGGAATTCTGCTCGGGCGTGCACAAGCCGCGCATCCTGACCATCTTCGTGCGTCCCGATGCGCCCCAGGAAGTCTGGTTCGGCGTGGAAGAGGGCGGCGCCTGGCGCAGCAATGACGAAGGCGATACCTGGACCCGCATCGATACCCCGGGCCGCGGCATCAACAATTCCGACATCCACGCCATCACCGTGCTGCCCGCCACCGCCGATGCGCCGGTCAAGCATGTGGTGGTGACCGTCAACTCCGTCTGCGAGAGCACCGACGATGCCGCCAGCTTCACGGCCAAGGCCTCCAAGGAGCGCTTCGACGGCATGTACTACACCCGCACCATCCAGGCGCTGGACCCAGAGGGCAATCAATTGCTGCTGGCCATCGGCGACGGCACGCCCGGCACGCGCACGCGCATCTACCGCTCGGAGGATCGCGGCCAGAGCTGGCAGGCCAGCGTGCTGCATACCGCACCCAATTCCACGGTGTGGGCCTTTGGTGGCCATCCGTCGGACCCGCAACTGCTCTTCGCTGGCACCAAGTATGGCTACCTGCTGCGCTCTACCGATGGCGGTCGCAGCTGGTACAAGGAATGGCGCGACTTCAGCGAAATCACCTCGGTGGCGTGGACGCCCTTCGTGGCGCCAGTGCACGCCCATCCGCAATCGATCGACTAGACAAAGGAGGCGTCATGTCCGCAACCGCCACCCCCACCGCTGCTGCAGCTACGGCGATCAAGCCGCGCATCCGCCGCACCCACCTGGCTTTGTTCGTCAAGGACCCGCATGGCTCGGCGCCCTGGTACGAAGACGTGCTGGGCATGACGGTCACGGCCCGCGCCGAGCGCTGGGTGTTCCTGTCCTTCGGCAAGAAGCACCACGACATCGCACTCATCCGCGTGGAAGAACCCAGCCAGGCCGTGCGCGGCGAGGTCAACATGCAGCACTACGGCCTGGAGGTGGAAGGCGACATGGAGGAATTCCGCCGCCTCTACGGCATGTTGCTCGCCAAGGGCATCGAGATCTTCAAGATCACCGATCACAAGGTCGGCTACGGCATCTATTTCCACGACCCCGACGGACACCGTTTCGAATTCTTCTTCGAGACCACGCACGACGACGAAGAAGGCAAGCGCCTGCTGGGCCAGTACAACGCGCCCAGCGACAGCTTCCATCTGGATCCGCTGTAAGGCCGCGCCCGGTATCCGCGTTCCTGCATCCCATTGCACTGTATTGCATCGTTCAAAGGACATTCCATGAAGAGCCCCAATTTCGCCAACTTCCACATCCGCAAGTGGTACCTGCAAATCGAAGACACCCTGGCCGGCGAGAGCGGCAAGGAGGCCGATGGCGCGCCGCTGCGCAAGATCGTCATCGCCGCCTGCCTCCACAATCCCTTCGCCGGCAAGTATGTCGAAGACCTGTCGTCCTGGATCGAACCGTCGCCGCTGCTGGGCCAGGAATTCGCCCGCCGCATCCGCGAGGCGGCCCAGGGCCAGGCCATCGAGAGCTATGGCAAGGCTTGCCTGGTGGGCGTGGATGGTGAATACGAACACGGCAATGCCTTGCTGACCAACCCGGCCGCCAACCCGGTGCGCGAAGGCGTGGGCGGGGCCAAGTCCTGGGTGCCTTCGACGGGCAAGCGCGGCGGTCCCGGCACCATCATCGATATTCCGCTGGCGCACAAGGATGCGCTCTATGTGCGCTCCCATTACGACACCGTCAGCGCCCAGTTCAACGATGGTCCCAACCGCGACGAAGTGGTGCTGATCTGGGCCTTTGCTACCCGTGGCCGCCTCAACGCCCGCCTGGGCGGGCTGAAGGCTTCCGAGGTGAAGGGGCAGGACGGCCTGGTCTGAGGACCCTGGGCGCATCCGCTACGGAGACCATCATGCAGCGCAGAGATTATTTGCTGACCCTGTCGGGGTTGAATTTCCACATCACCGAATGGGGTGATCCGCAAGGTTTTCCGCTGCTGCTGCTGCATGGCATCCGCGGCTATGGCGAGACCTTTGGCGACCTGGCGCAACGGCTGCCGCCAGGCTACCGCTGCATCGCCCTGGACCAGCGCGGACGCGGCCAGAGCGACTGGGACGCCGGCGCCAATTACTACACCGACGCCTACGTGGCCGACATGGAAGCGCTGGTGGCTCGCCTGAACTTGCGCCAGTTCGACCTGCTCGGCCATTCCATGGGCGGCATCAACGCCATCGTCTATGCTGCCCGCCATCCCGCCAAGGTGCGCCGGCTCATCATCGAGGATGCCGGTCCCGGCGCCTTCGAGAACAGCCCCGGCGCCACCCGCATCCGGCGCGAACTGGCCACCACGCCCAGCCACTTCGCCAACTGGGACGAGGCCAGCGCCTTCATGCGCGCGCTGCGTCCGTCGGTCACCGAAGAGGCGCGCCAGCAGCGCCTGCACAACATGCTCAAGCCGGTCGAGCGCGGCGGCTACACCTGGCGCTATGACCACGTCGGCATCGGCAGCACGCGGCTCTCGCCGGACCTCAGCCGCGTGGTCGATCTGCGGCCGCACATCATGGCGCTGATGTGTCCCACGCTGGTGGTGCGCGGCGAACGCTCCGACTACCTGTCGGCCGAGATGGCGGCCGAGATGCGCCAGCTCAATGCGCGCATCCTGACCAGCACCATCGCCGACGCCGGCCACTACATCCATGATGACCAGCCGGAAGCCTTTGCCGAGGTGGTACGGCAATTCCTGACACAAGAACAACACGAGACGGTAGAGGAGAACCCATGATCCACGAACTGCGGACCTATACGATGGTGCCGGGCGGGGTGCGCGACTACGTGCGCATCTACAACGAATGTGGCCGCGAGCACCAGGTGCGCATCCTGGGCAATCTGGTAGCGATGATGATTCCCGAGAGCGGTGACCTGAACCAGCTGGTCTACCACTGGGCCTTCGATAGCCTGGAAGAGCGTTCGCGCCGGCGCACCGCGCTGTTGGCCGATCCGCAGTTTGCCGAGTTCCGCAAGCAGGTGCGTGGTCTCCTGGTGCAGCAGGAAAGCCGCCTGCTCACCAGTGCGCCGGCCCCCTCGGGCGGGAGTGCTTCATGAGCGCAGTGGCACAGGAGCAGGCCGTGCCAGCGCAGGTCATGCAAGCGCAGGTGCTCATCGTCGGCGCCGGCCCGGTCGGCGTGACCCTGGGCAATCTGCTGGGTACCTATGGCATCTCCACCCTGCTCATCGAGCGCAATCTCGATGTGCTCGATTATCCGCGCGCCGTCGGCATCGATGATGAAGCGCTGCGCACCTTCCAGTCCGCCGGCATGGCCGACGCCATCGTGCGCGACGTGATCCAGAACGTGCCCATGCGTATGTACACCGCCGACCGTCGCTGTTTCGCCGAGATCCAGCCGACCACGCGCGAGTTTGGCTGGTATCGCCGCAACCTGTTCTCGCAGCCGCTGGGCGAGGCGACCTTGCGTCTGGGCCTGCGCCGTTTTGACCACGTCAGCCTGCGCTCGGGCGTCGAGCTGCTGGACCTGGTGCAGGACGAACAGGGCGTGCAGGCGAGCATCATCGATGAGCATGGCGCGCAGGCCACGCTGCGCGCGCACTACGTGGTGGGTTGCGATGGCGGTCGCAGCACCGTGCGCGAAAAGATCCTCAAGCTGCCCTACGAGGGCAAGACCCATCCGGCCAAGTGGGTGGTCATCGAGTGCGATGGCGATCCGCTGGATGCACCCTATACGGCGCTGCACTGCGAGCCGCAGCGCCCCTATGTCTGCCTGGCCCTGCCCTATGGCGTGCGGCGCTGGGAATTCATGCTGTTCCCCGGCGAGGATGGCGAGCAGATGCTGGCGCCGGAAAAGGTGCGCGAGCTGCTGCGTGAACATGTGCGCGATGTCGATGCGCTCAACATCATCCGCGCGCGGGTCTATACCCACAATTCGCGGGTGGCGGGTTCGCTGGTATGCGGGCGCATTTGCCTGGCCGGCGACGCCGCTCACATCACGCCGCCCTGGATCGGGCAGGGGCTCAATGCCGGTCTGCGCGATGCCTTCAACCTGGCCTGGAAGCTGGCCTGGGTGCTGCAGGGCCGGATGAAGCCCGAGCTGCTGGCCAGCTATCACGAGGAGCGTCACGCCCACGTGAAGGCCATGATCGACCTGGCCGATCTGTTCGGCGCGGTGCTGTCGCAGAAGAACCGCCTGCTGGCCTGGTGCCGCGACAAGTTCTTCCTGGCCATCAAGGATATTCCGCGTGTGCGTGACTACGTGCTGCAGATGAAATTCAAGCCCATGCCCAGCTTCAGCAGCCAGGCCGTGATGCAGGACGATGCGCGCAATCGCAGCGATCTGGTGGGACGCATGTTCCTGCAATCGCTGGTGGAGAACGGTGCGGGCGAGGTGATGCGGCTCGATGACCTGTGCGGCGGCCGCTTCGTGCTGCTGAGCTGGCGCTGCGATGTGCTGGCCGCGGCCGAACCTGGCTTGCGCAGTCGCATGCAAGCGTTTGGCTGCGATTACCTGCAGGGTGTGCGTTCGCGTTCTGGTCCGCGTGGGCAGGTGCTGGCCGGCTCGGGCGTGGTGGTCCAGGACTATGAGAACAAGCTCAATGCCTGGTTCAAGGAAAAGGGCGTGGACTGGGTCTTGCTGCGTCCCGACCGTTTCATCGCCGCCGCTGGCCGCGCCGGCGATGCGCCGGAGGTGGTGGCGCGCTACCTCGACCAGGTCGCCGTCTAGGCCGCCTCTTTTTGCCATTTTCAAGGTGATACCCATGTATCCAGATCTACAGCTCTATATCGATGGACGTTTCCATGGCGTCGAAGGCCGGCGCTACCAGGAGGTGCGCGATCCGGCCACCGGTGACGTGCTGGGCCGCCTGCCCTGGGCCGAGCGCGCCGATACCGAGGAGGCCATCCAGGCCGCCCACCGCGCCTTCCAGCAGTGGCGCCAGGTGTCGCCGCTGGAGCGTTCCGACATCCTGCGCCGGGCCGCCACGCTGGCGCGCGAGCGTGCGCAGGTCATGGCGCCGGCCATCACCATGGACAACGGCAAGCCGCTGGCCGACGCCGTGGCCGAGATCATCAATGCCGCCGAACACCTGGACTGGCACGCCGAGGAAGGCCGCCGCCTGTATGGCCGCGTGGTCGGGGCGCGTCATCCCGAGGTGCGCCAGCTGGTGGTGCGCGAGCCGGTCGGTGTCTGCGCGGCCATCAGCCCCTGGAATTTCCCCTTCGGCCAGGCCATGAAGAAGGTCGCCGCCGCGATGGCGGCGGGCTGTACGGTGGTGCTCAAGGGACCGTCGGAGTCGCCGGCGGCCATCGTACTGATGGCGCAGCTGTTCCATGACGCCGGGGTGCCGGCGGGTGTGTTCAATATCGTTTCGGGGGTGTCCTCGGAGATTTCGCAGCATCTGATCGAGTCGCCGCTGGTGCGCAATATCTCCTTTACCGGCTCGGTGCCGGTGGGCAGCAAGCTGGCCGCGCAGGCGGCGCTGCACATGAAGCGCATGAGCATGGAGCTGGGTGGCCATGCACCGGTGCTGGTGTTCGACGACGCCGAGGTGGAGCCGGCCGCCCGTCTGCTGGCTCGTCTGAAGACGCGCAATGCGGGCCAGGTCTGCGTCTCGCCGTCGCGCTTCTATGTGCAGAAGGGGATCTATGCGCGCTTCGTGGCGGCCTTTGCCGAAGCGCTGCTCCAGATCAAGGTCGGCCCCGGCCATGAACCCGGCGTGCAGATGGGACCGCTGATCCATGGCCGTCGCTTCGAGGCCGTGCAAGGCCTGATCGACGACGCCCTGGCCCAAGGTAGCGAGCTGGTCACCGGCGGCGCGCGCCTCGGCCAGCGTGGCCATTTCTATGCGCCCACGCTCATTACGGGCGTGCCGCCATCGGCGCGGGTGATGCAGGAAGAACCCTTCGGCCCCATCGCCGCGGTGACGCCCTTCAGCCAGCCGGAGGAAGCCATCGCCATGGCCAATGCCTTGCCGCTGGGACTGGCTTCCTATGTCTTCACGCAATCGCTGGACACGGCGCACCGCGTCTCCCGCGACCTGCAGGCCGGCATGGTCAATATCAACCATTCGGGCATGGCGCATCCCGAGCTGCCCTTTGGCGGCATCGGCGAGAGCGGTTTCGGCAGCGAGGGTGGGACGGAAGGTTTCGAGAGCTTCCTGGTTACCAAGATGATCAGCCAGATCACCCACGTGCCAGCCTGAACAACGCGCATCCAAGCAGGGGGGAAGGAACATGAGGCAGTGGTTCGCGGGGTTCAGCATCGCCGCCAGGTTGCGGCTGGCGTTTTGTCTGCTGTTGCTGATGCTCATCGGCATGGCCGTCTTTTCCTATGACCGCATGAGCCGCATCAATACCCAGGTCGATCAGCTGGGGCGTATCAATGTCCCGGCCATGGAATCGGTCTCGGGCATCCGCATCGGCATGGCGCAATACCGCATGGGCGTGACGCTGTCGCTGCTGCCCGATGATGGCAGCGGCGGCAAGGCCGCCGAAGAGGCCAGGCGTGATGGCCTGGCCTATGCCGAGAAGTACCTCCAGATCCTGGTCGATTTTGCCAGCAATGACGACGAACGCGCCACCAGCCGGCAACTGGTGGCCAGCTGGAAAGCCTATCGCGAACTGGCCGGCAAGGCCGTGGCGCTGGCCCAGGCCGGCCAGTCGTCCGAAGCCCTGATGCTGGCCGCTGACAGCGCCCAGCCTTATGAGCAGATGGCCAGTATCCTCAAGTTCATCAGCGATTCGGTCTCGCAGGAATCCGCCGCTTCGGTCGTCGATGGCGAGCAGGCCTACCGCTCCGCCTGGCGCGCGCTCTTGGCCGTGAGCGTGGCGGCGCTGCTGTGTACGCTGGGGCTGGCGCGGCTGTTGATCCGTGGCATCGCCACGCCGTTGCGGCGGGCGGTGGAGGCGGCCAACCGCATTGCCGAAGGGGCGCTCGACCAAGACATCGTCGTCCACGGACGTGACGAGATCGCGCAACTGCTCTCAGCCATGCAGCGCATGCAGCATGCGCTGGTGGGCATCGTCGCCGGGGTGCGGCGCGAAGCCGAGCACGTGGCCACGGCCAGCGTCGAGATCGCTTCCGGCAACGCCGACCTGTCGACCCGCACCGAGGCCCAGGCCGCTGCGCTGGAAGAGACGGCGGCCACCATGAACGAACTCAACGCCACCGTCCAGAAAAATGCCGACGATGCCCGCGAGGCCAGCAGCACGGCGCAGCAGGCCAGCGCCGTGGCCTTGCAGGGCGGACAGGTGGTGCAGCAGGTGGTGCAGACCATGCGCGGCATCGAAGACAGTTCGCAGCGCATCTCCGAGATCGTCGGCACCATCGATGGGATCGCCTTCCAGACCAATATCCTGGCCTTGAATGCCGCCGTGGAAGCGGCGCGGGCGGGCGAGCAGGGGCGCGGTTTTGCGGTGGTCGCCACTGAGGTGCGCTCGCTGGCCCAGCGCAGCTCGCTGGCCGCGCGCGAGACCAAGACCCTGATCCATGAATCGGTGGCGCGCATCCAGACCGGTGCGCGCCTGGTGGACCAGGCCGGGCAGACGATGGAAGAGATCGTGGCGGCGGTGCGCAGCGTCTCGGCCATCGTGGCCCAGATCAGCCAGGCCAGCCTGGCCCAGAGCGGTGATATCGCCGAGGTCGAGGGGGCCATCCGGCAACTGGATGACGCCCTGCAACAGAATGCCGCCCTGGTCGAGCAGAGCGCAGCGGCCAGTGAAAGCCTGCGCCAGCAGGCCGGCAACCTGCTGGGGACGGTGTCGGTGTTCCGCATTGCCGCCAGCCCTGTGCCGGACACGCTCCCGGCGATGACTCCGGGCTTGCCCTTGCTGGCGCAATGACATGATTTCTGGTGGTTGGATGTGAGTCCACGGCGCTTGACTGTGCCTTTGATGACGGCCTAGGCCGTCATTTTTTTTGCCTTGTCGGGCCTTTTTCTGTGGTTATTTCTCGCCGGAGAAGAGCGCCGTCACGTGCCGCCAGGCTGCACCGATATCGTGCGCCGAGGCCGGGATGGCGGGCCGGCGCAAATTATTTCCGTCCCCGTCCGGCTGCTCTTGATGACTTGCTCATTTGGGCTAATGGCTAATCCGGTGCAAGGGTTTTAATCCAGTCATGCCGCAAGGAGCAGATTGTCCGCTTCCTCGCGGCGCGGTTCCCGGTATCTCGCTTGCCACTGGCGCAGGCGGACACTCTCCCGAAAACGCTATGGAAAGGTAATTGTATGATCGAAGCAGAACTGGAGTCGCTCAACTTCGCCGACGCTCCCAAGATGGTAACGCCCACCTATCCCGGTCCCAAGACCGCAGCGGCGCTGGAACTGTCGGCCCGCACCGAATCGATGGCACGCGGCGGCGGCCGCATGCCTATCGCCATGGACCAGGCCTTCGGCGTGACCTTCAAGGACCCGGACGGCAATACCTTCATCGACCTTTCCGCTGGCGTGGGCGTGAGCAGCGTGGGACGCTGCAATCCGCGCGTGGTCGAAGCCATCCGCAAGCAGTCCGAATCGCTGATGCACTCGATGGAAGTCAACAGCTCCAAGCGCACCGAGCTGGCCGCCAAGATCTCCGAGATCATGCCCGATGGCCTGCGCGGTGATTGCATCACCTTCTTCACCCAGGGCGGCAGCGATGCCCTGGAAGCCGCCGTCAAGTTCGCCAAGCGCGTCACCGGCCGGCACCAGATCATCGCCTTCCACGGCGGCTACCATGGCATCTGGAACGCCTCCAATGCGCTCACCACCGGCACTGCCTACCGCAAGGGCTTCGGTCCCTTCATGGGCGGCGTGATCCATGCGCCGTATCCCTACGCCTACCGCTTCCCCTTCGACACCAGCAACAAGAGCGCCGAGCAGATCGCCGGCGAGTACGTCGACTACCTGCTCAACACCCCCTATACCGCGGCTGATGACGTGGCCGCCGTGATCGTCGAGCCGGTCCAGGGCGAGGGCGGTTACGTGCCGCCGTCGCCGGAGTTCCTGCAGATCCTGCGCAAAGCCTGCGACCGCAGCGGCGCACTGCTGATCGTCGATGAAGTGCAGGCTGGCGCTGGCCGCACCGGCAAGATGTGGGCGGTGGAGCATTCGGGCGTGAAGCCCGACATGCTGACCTTCGGCAAGGGCATCGGCGGCGACATGCCCATGGCCGGCCTGGTGATGCGCTCGGACCTGGCCGCCAAGATCCCCGACGGTTCGCAGCCCAATACCTTCGCCGCCAATTCGATCTCGGCGGCGGTGGCGCTGACCAACATCAGCATCCTGCAAGACCCGCGCCTGGACCTGGTCAACCGCGCGCACACCCTGGGCCTGGAAGCACAGGAACGCATCCGCAGCTTCAACAGCCCCTGGGTGGGCGAGGTGCGCGGACGCGGCCTGATGATCGGCATCGAGCTGGTGGAAAACCGCGAAACCCGCGAACCGCTCTCGCGCGAGAAGCTGGGCAAGCTGATGGATTACGTGGTCGGTCATGGCGTGCTGATGATTCCTTGCGGCCGCTATACCAACGTCATGCGCGTGATGCCTTCGCTGACCATTCCGCGCTCGCTGATGTTCAAGGGGCTGGACATCTTCGGCGCAGGTCTGGCTTCGCTCTGAACCTGACAGGCAGGATGCCGGGCCGGGGCCGGGCATCCTGCCGGATTCCTCATCAATCGCAACAGGCTTGAGTCAATTGGAGAAAGTGGTCATGAAGAGAACGATCCTCGGTTTGTCCATCCTGGCGGTGGGCGCGACGCTGGCGCACGCTGCTTCGGTGCAAGATCTGGGCACTACCCTGACACCGCTGGGCGGCGACAAGGCCGCCGGCCAGGGCGTGCCGGAATGGAAGGCGGAAAACGTGGAACTGCCGGGCTGGTCCTATGGCAAGCTGCGCAAGGACTATTTCAAGTACAAGGATGAAAAGCCCACCGAGGTCATCGATGCCTCCAACGTGGACAAGTACGCCGACCATCTCACGCCGGGACAGGTGGCCTTGATCAAGCAGGTCAAGGGCTACAAGATGGATATCTATCCCACCCACCGCTACTGTGCGGCGCCGGACTTCGTGGTCGAGAACACCAAGAAGAACGTGGCCGATGGCAAGATCGGCGCTGACGGCTGGAGCCTGGCCGAAGCCAATGTGCCGGGCATTCCTTTCCCCTTGCCCAAGACCGGCCTGGAAGTGATGTACAACAGCAAGATGCGCTATCGCGGGATCGGTGTGGACTTCCCCAATACCATCACGGCGGTCTCGCCGCGCAAGGGCAGCAATGAGTGGATCAAGGCCAGCCAGCAGTTGACGCTGTTCTATCCCTCCAACGTCAAGGGCAGCACCAAGCTCTCCACGCTGGGCGGGGTCGAGTTCTACACCTACGTCGCCTATTCTTCGCCCACCGCACTGGCCGGCCAGGCGCTGACGGTGACGACCTACCTGAACCGCCCCGGCGCCGAGACCTTCTACTACTTCCCTGGCCAGCGTCGCGTGCGCCGCATGCCGTCCTATGCCTACGATGCACCGCAGATCGGCATGGAAAACCAGTACACCATGGATGAACCGACCGTCTTCAACGGTACCATGGACCGCTTCGACTGGAAGCTGGTCGGAAAAAAAGAAATCTATATCGCCTACAACAGTTTCGGGGCCAACAACTTCAAGGCCAATTTCGACGACATCGCCAAGCCTGACTTCGTAGCCGAGAACGCCCGCCGCTACGAGCTGCACCGCGTCTGGGTGGTGGAAGCCACGGTCAAGCCGGGCGTGCGCCACCTGGCGCCCAAGCGCACCTTCTATGTCGATGAGGATAGCTGGAACCTGGTGCTCTCCGATGACTACGACGCCCAGAACAAGCTGTGGAAGCACCGCGAGGGTTACATCATTCCGGTCTATGAGACCGGCGCCTGCGACCTCGCCGGCTTTGCCCAGTACAACCTGGCCGAAGGCCGCTACCTGATGGATTCGCACTCGGCCGGCACGGGCAAGGACATCCACTGGGAAACCGAGGCCAAGGACAATGCGCGCCTGCGCGACAACTTCTATAGCGCCGACAACCTGCGCGCCATCAGCGACCGCTGAGCCCAGCGCTCCGCTCTTTGACATACCTTACGGGGAAGGGAAAACCATGAAGATGCAATTGCGTAAGAAGCTGCGGCGCACGGGATCGGCGCTGCCACGGATGTTGCCGGTGGTGTTGCCGTTGATGGGGGCCTGTCTGTATTCGGGCAACGCCCAGGCCTTTACCTTCGAGACCGAATCGGTCTCGGGCAACTTTGACTCCACGGTCACGCTGGGCGTGGGCATCCGCGCCGCCAAGCCGGGTTGCAGCAGCATCATCGGCACGGTCAACGGCGGCCAGCCCTCCGGTCCGACCGGCGCCGGTGCGCCGGCGGGCTGTGCTGACTCGCTGTCGCAGTACAACGACCAGGGCAACCTGAACTATGACCGGGGCAGCGCCTTTACCACCTATCTCAAGGGCACCCACGAGCTGATGCTGAAGCTGCCGGACGATTTCAAGTTTCTGGGCCGGGTGAGCTGGATGCGCGACTTCGCCGCCGCCACCAGCACCACCGGCTATGTCAGCGGCGGTGGTGGCAGCACCTTCCCCGGCAATGCGGCCGGCCAGGTCAGCAACAAGACGCGCTTGCTGGACCTGTGGGTGAGCAAGGAGTTTTCCATCGGTGACCAGCGCGCCCGCCTGCGTGTGGGTAACCAGGTGGTCAACTGGGGCGAGAGCCTGTTCATCCCGGGCGGTATCAACCAGACCAACGCGCTGGACCTGATGCGCCTGTCGCAACCGGGTACGCAGATGAAGGAAGCGGTATTGCCCGCACCGATGGTCAACTTTGCTACCGGCCTGGGCAAGGGCTTCAGCATCGAGACCTATCTGCAGCAGGGCTGGCAGCGCAACTACTTCCCGCCGGTGGGCAGCTACTGGTCGGTGGGCACCATCGGCAACGGCGCACCGGAGCTGGGCGTGCCGACCACCAGCACGCCGCGTTCCAGCGGCCAGTATGGCGTGGCGCTGCGCTACAGCCCCAAGGACAGCGAGATGAACTTCGGCCTGTACCTGATGAACTACCACGACAAGTCGCCGGTGATGTCGACCTCGACCTCGTCGCTGTCGGGCTTCGGCTATTCCTACCTGCAGGACCGCAAGATGATCGGCGCCAGCATGAACTTCCCGGTGGGTAACTGGGCGGTGGGCACCGAACTGTCGTATCGCCCCAAGGACCCGATCACGCTCAACACCTCCACCGCCGGCAATAGCCCCACCACCAACGGCACTGGTTGCCTGGCCAACGGCAATTGCTACGTCGAGACCGCCAAGTACCAGCTGGCCGTCACGGGCATGTTGAGCATGACGCCCAGCGACAATCCGACCATCCTCAAGGCGCTGGGCGGGGCCGATACCGCTACGCTGATGGCCGAAGCGGTGGGGATCTACTATCCCAACATGAAGAGCGCCTACCAGGGCATCCCGGTGGCCGCCGGCAACTGGGGCTGGGGTTACGACACCTCCGCCAACGCCCGCGCTACCGGCGCCGGTACGCCGCCCAGCGTCGGTACTGCGCTTTCCTATGGCTACAACCTGGACTTCAGCTGGGTCTATGACGGCTCGCTGATCCCGGGCTGGCAGGTGGTGCCGGAGATCTTCTACTTCCAGGCCTTGCATGGACGCACGCCCAACTTCGCGGGCACCTTTATGCAGGGGGCCAAGTCGGCCAACTTCATCGTCAGCTTCATCCAGAACCCGGCCAAGTGGCAGTTCTCGCTCAACTACGCCATGTTCTGGGGCGGCGACACGATCTTCGACCAGCCGCTGCGGGGTCGCAATTTCGTGGGCGCCACCGCGACCTACAACTTCTGATCCCGGTCGGACTGCGCCCTCGGAGGGCGTAGTCCGTTCCGGTCGTGTCATGCCTTTCCTGCTGGACTAGGATCACTATGCGTTTTCTCAATGGCTTTCTCAGCCTGGCGCGCCTGGAGGCGCTGGCGTTCCGCGCGCGGGTCGCCATCCTGCTGGCGCTGCTGGCCTTCACGGCGCTCATGGCGGTGTTCTCGCTGCAACTGCGCATGGACGCCGGCTTCGAGAAACAGATTCCCTCGGACCATGAATACGTCGCCACACAGCATCAGTACCGTGACGAACTGTTCGGGGCCAATCGCTTGAACATCGTGCTGCGCGCCCGCCACGGCAGCATCTGGACCAAGGAAGGGCTGACGCGCCTGAACGCCATGACCCAGGCCGTCATGTTCCTGCCCAATGTCAATCGCCTGGGCGTGCAGTCGCTGTGGACGCCCAATACCTTCGTCAACGAGATCACCGAAGAAGGCTTTCGCGCCGACCCCGTCATCGCCGGCACCGTCACGCCGGAGAGTCTGACGCCCGAGGTCATCGCCAGCATCCGCGACAGCGCCAACAATGGCGGCTTCGTCGGGACGCTGGTCTCGCGCAAGCAGGACAGCGCCATGATCATTGCCGAGATCAATGAATTCGACGCCAACGGCAAGAAGGTTGACTACCTGGCCTACAACAAGCTCTTGAACGACTTGCGCGCCAAGTACGAGAACGCCGACTTCGAGGTGCAGATCATCGGCTTTGCCAAGCAGATCGGCGATGTGGCCGATGGCGCCCAAGGCGTGCTCAAGTTCTGCATCATGGCCTTGCTGCTGACGGCGCTGGCGGTGTACTGGTATTGCCGTTCGCTGCCCTTTACGCTCTTGCCCATCCTCTGTTCGCTGGTGTCGCTGGTATGGCAGTTCGGTACCTTGCATCTGCTGGGTTACGGGTTGGACCCACTGGCGGTGCTGGTGCCTTTCCTGGTGTTTGCCATTGGCGTGTCGCACGGGGTACAGCAGATCAATTACATCGTGCGCGGCATCGCTGCCGGCATGGGCTGCGAAGAGGCGGCGCGTGCCAGCTTCCGTGGCCTGCTGGTGCCGGGCGTGCTGGCGCTGGTGACGGCCTTCGTCTCCTTCATCACGCTCACGCTCATTCCCATTCCCATGGTCAAGGAGCTGGCCATCACCGCCTCCATCGGTGTGGGCTACAAGATCATCACCAACCTCTTCATGCTGCCGCTGGCGGCCTCGCTGCTGAAGGTCAACAAGGCCTATGCCGACGCCGCCATGCGCGCCCAGCAGAAGCGTGCGCGCTGGCTGCAGGTGTTTGCCCGCGCCGCCCATCCGCGCAATGCGCGCGTGATCGTGGTGGTGACGCTGGCGCTGTTTGCCGCCTCGGTCTGGTACAGCAGCGATCGCCTGGTGGGCACCTTGCAGGCGGGGGCGCCCGAACTGCGCGCCGATTCGCGCTACAACCTCGATGCCAAGTCCATCTCGGACAACTATGACACCGGCCTGGACTGGCTCTCGGTGATCCTGTCCACGCCCGAGAATTCCTGCGACAAGGTGGCCTTCGGGCGCTACCAGGAGCAGTTCGATGCGGCCATGCGCCATGTGCCGGGAGTGATGTCGGTGAGCTCCTTTGCCGAGCAGATGAAGATCTACAACGAAGGCTACAACGAGGGCAATCCCAGCATGTATTCGGTGCCACTGGACCCGGCCAACTATGCGGCGCTGGCGGTGGAGATCGGGCGGGTGCGCGGCTTCCTCTCCAAGGATTGCAGCATGCTGGCCACCCACCTCTACCTGACCGACCACAAGGCCTCGACCATCAACGGCATCATCGCGGCGGTCAAGCAGTATCGCGCCGCGCACCCGCTGCCGGGCCTGACCATCCGCCTGGCTGCGGGCAATGCGGGCGTGATCGCCGCCGTCAATGAAGAGGTGGAAAAGTCGGAGCTGCCGATGATGCTGTATGTCTATGCCGCCATCATCGTGCTGGTGTTCGCGGTCTATCGCGACCTGCGCGCCGTGGTGGCCTGCTGCCTGCCGCTCACCGTGGCCACCTTCATCGGCTATGCCTTCATGAAGCAGTTGCAGATCGGGCTGACCGTGGCGACCTTGCCGGTGATGGTGCTGGCCGTGGGCATTGGCGTGGACTATGCCTTCTACATCTATAGTCGTCTGCAGATGCACCTGGCCGCTGGCGAAGCCATTGCCGTGGCGCTGGAGAAATCGATCCAGGAGATCGGCGTGGCCACCATCTTCACGGCCATCACGCTGGCCATTGGCGTGGCGACCTGGTCCTTCTCGCAGCTGAAGTTCCAGGCCGACATGGGCAAGCTGCTGGCCTTCATGTTCATCGTCAACCTGATCATGGCCATGACCGCCTTGCCGGCCTTTGCGGTAGTGCTGGAACGGATGTTCCCGCGCAAGGGCAAGATCAAGGTCAACAGCATGATGAACCATTGAGGCGGCAGGGAAAATGATGATGCACGGGAGAATCGATGTGATGAACGTCTGGAAGACATTGCTGTGGCTGGCGCTGGCGGGTTGCAGCGCGCTGGCGGCGGCGCAGGGAATGGAGCCGGTGCCGGTGCGTGCTGCCGTGGCGGATCGCTTTGCCGATCGCGCCATGATGCTCGATGCCGCACTGGCCGGCGAGCGTGTGGTGGCGGTGGGGGCGCGCGGGGAGGTGATCCTCTCCGACGATGGCGGCAGGCAATGGCGGCAGGCGCGCCAGGTGCCGGTGGATTTCACGCTGACCGCGGTGAGCTTTGTCGATGACAAGGAGGGCTGGGCGGTCGGACATGGCGGCGTGGTGATCCATACCGCCGACGGCGGCGAGACCTGGCAATTGCAACGCAGCGCCACCGATGTGGACCAGCCCTTGTTTACGGTCTATTTCCGCGACCGCCAGCATGGCTGGGCGGCGGGCTTGTGGTCCTTGCTGTTGCAGACCGAGGACGGCGGCAAGACCTGGACCACCCTGCATCTGCCGGTGGCTGCGGGCAGCAAGCGCAGCGACCTGAACCTGCTGCGCTTCTTTCCCGGCAGCGGCGACACGCTCTACCTGGCCGCTGAGCAAGGCACGCTGTTCCGCACCACCGATGCTGGCCAGCACTGGGACCTCCTGGCTACCGGCAGCAAGGCTTCGCTATGGAGCGGGGCGGTGGTGCAGCCTTCGGGGGCGCTCATCGTGGCCGGCCTGGGCGGCAAGCTCTTGCGCAGCACCGATGGCGGCAGCCAGTGGCAGACCGTGGCGCTGCCCACCAGCGGCTCCATTACGCGGGTGCAGGCCACGCAGGGATTGCTGACTGCTTCCTCGCTGGAAGGCAAGATTCTGCAAAGCCGTGACGAGGGCGTGAGCTGGCAGGTCTTGTGGAGTGCGCCGCAGGGCTTGACGACGATCCTGGTGAACCGCCTTGGGCAGGTGCTGCCCTTTTCCAAGGAGGGTGTGCTCAAGCCCGTTGAAGGCGTGGCGGCCAAGCCTTGAGACGCTGCGCATCGTCTTTTGCATAAAAGATATAAGCGATATAAACGGTATAAACGATATAAATGATTTCAATTCTTTGATTGATGGATGACCATGAAACTCCTGCATCTCGACACCAGCATTCTGGGTGAACATTCCGTAAGCCGTCAGCTCTCGGCCGATATCGTGGCGCGCCTGCGCAGCCTGCATCCGGACCTGGAAGTGAGCTATCGCGATCTGGCCGTCGCTGCGCCCCAGCACCTGTCGGCACAGCACCTGGCCGCCTTCGGCGGGGCCGAGGTGGAAGATCCGGCCTTGCGCGCCGACCTGGCACTGGGCCAAGCCTGCCTGGACGAATTGCTGCAGGCCGACCTGCTGGTGATCGGCGCGCCGATGTACAACTTTTCGCTGCCCTCGCAACTGAAGGCCTGGATCGACCGCGTGGCCGTGGCCGGCACGACCTTCGCCTATACCGATGCCGGTCCGGAAGGCTTGCTCAAGGGACGCCGCGCCTACATCGCCTCGGTGCGCGGTGGGCAATATGCGGAGGGCACGGCCGAGGCGGCGCTGGATCATCAGGAGCGTTATCTGCGCGACCTACTGGGCTTCCTCGGCATCGTGGATGTGAGCGTGGTGCGCGCCGAAGGGGTGGCCATGGGCGACACCGAGAAGGCGCAGGCGCTGGCAACTGCCGCCGAGCGCATTGCTTCGCTGCGCATGGATTAAACTGGCGCCGCATTTGCGCAGAAGAGGGAAGATCATGCTGAAAAACACCACCGAGCGTTTCGGTTCCGTCGCCAAGCTGTTCCACTGGTCCATGGCTGCGGCCTTTATCCTGGCCTACATCGTGGTCTATTACGTGATCTGGTTCATCGATCCGGAGACCAGCATCAAGCCGGCCCTGTTCGGCATCGAACCCAATGGCGCGCTGGTGATTCCCTTGCTCAATATCCACTGGGTGCTGGGCGTGAGCATCGGGGTGCTGGTGGTGCCGCGGCTGATCTGGCGCATCATCAATGTGGAACCGGCGCCGGTGCCGGGCAGCGCGCTGGAGCACCTGCTGGCGCGGTTGGCGCATTGGGCGCTGTACCTGTTCATGATCGTCATGCCGTTGACGGGCTATCTCAATACCTACGATCCGACCAATTTCGGGCTGTTCGTCATTCCGGCCTTCCGCGAGACGGCGCTGTTCGCCTGGATCGCCAGCACCTGGCAGCTCACGGCTGAGCAGGTGGAGACGCCCATCTTCGCGGTCCACAAGTTCCTGGGCGACTGGGTGGTGTGGGTAGTCGTGGCCCTGCATGTGGCGGCGGCGATCTTCCACCACCGCGTGCGCAAGGACGCGACCTTGACGCGCATGCTGCCGGCGGCCTGGGGTGGCCAGGCCGGGCAGAAGCGTGACTGAGTGCGGCTGATGCGCCGCTGAGTGCTTGGGACAGCGCTAGTTCAGGCCCCTACGGGCGGCGCGAAATCGCCGTCCTTGCGCGCAGCGGCATCAGCCGTGGCGGGTTGTGACGGTGCGGCGCTGTTGGGCGTGTGCTGCTGGGCGGGCGGGGCGACCATGCTGCTTTCCTGCGCGACGGCTTGCATGTCTTGTTCACCCAGGGTACGCGGCATGCCTGCGTCGGTCTCGGTGCGGCGGCGACGGTTGATGTCGTCGTACTGGCGCTTCACGGGTCGGGCGCAAGCCAGCATGGCCAATGACCCGGCAGCCAGCATGAAGAGGGAAAGCTTTTTCATCGCGGCTCCTGTACAGAGGTAGAGGGAAGGGGAGCCTTGATTATCGCCAGCGGGACGGTTTGCGCATGTCGGACGACGGCGCAATCGCTCGTCGGTGAGCGCGAGACATTGAGGATGAGCTTGGCGGTGATGCGCAAAACAAAAAAGGGCCCATCTTGCGATGGACCCTTTTTTTACTACATATGGTGCGGCTGGCAGGAATCGAACCCACGACCCCTTGGTTCGTAGCCAAGTACTCTATCCAGCTGAGCTACAGCCGCGAAAGAACGAGATTATAAGGAGCTTTTCTAAAAAGTACAAACATTTTTTCGAGGGCAGGTAAAAAATATCTTCAAGCGCTTCAACAGCCTCAATACACTTCGCGCGCAATGAAGGGATGGTACTGGAACAGCCAGGTCTCGCTCAGCGCTTGCCCCTGGTGGCGCAGGAACAGACGCAGCTCAACGGCCTCTTCTCCTTCTGCGGTGAGATCGAACTGCGCGCGCCAGTGGCCCGGCACGCCATTGGGCAGGGCTTCCGTGTAGACATAGGAAATGCTGCCGCGCGAGGTGCTGATGACGGCCTCGGGCTTTACCCCGAAAGGCAGGGCTTGCAGCGGCGGCCCCTTGAACTCGACCATGAACTTGCGCACCTGCGGCGGACGCGGCTGTCCCGGCTGGCCGCCGCGTCCCAGCCGCGTGGCCACGCAGCGCGCCAGTGCGCTGGGGAAGGGCGTCTCGCTCTGCCAGTGCAGGCGGTAGCGCAGGTGATATCGGTCTCCGGCCCGGGCGGCAGCCTTGGGCACCCACATGGCGACGATGTTGTCGTGGATCTCATCGTCGGTGCGCAATTCGATCAGCTGCACCTGGCCTTCGCCCCAATCTCCCAATGGCTCTACCCAGAGACTGGGGCGGCGCTCGTAGTGGACGCCGTCGAGGTAATGGTCGAAGTCGCGGTCGCGCTGCATCAGTCCGAAGCCGCGCGGCTGGCGGTCGGCGAAGCTCGAGGCCATCGTGCGCGGCGGGTTGTTGAGCGGTCGCCACAGGTGCTCGCCGGCGCCGTTCCAGATGGCCAGGCCGTCGGAATCATGCACTTCCGGCCGCCAGTCCACGCCGGTGCCTTTCACCGTTTCCGAATACCAGTACATGGAGGTGGCCGGGGCCAGTCCCAGCCGTTCCACGTCGCGGCGCAGGAACAGCTGCTTGTCGATCTCCATCGTCACGCCCTGGCCGCGCTGCATGGCGAAGCGGTAGGCCCCGGTGATGCTGGGGCCGTCCAGCAGGGCATAGACCACCACGGTATCGCTGCCGGGCGCGCCGGGCTCGAAGAAGAACTGGGTGAAGTCGGGGAATTCCTCGCTCTTGCCGGCCACGGCCACGTCGATGGCCACGCCGCGCGCGGACAGGCCGTATTGGTAGAGGTCGCCGATGGCGCGGAAATACGAGGCTCCCAGGAAGGCCACCCAGTCGTTCTTGCGCCAGTCCTTGGCCTGCTGGTCACCCAGCCGGCTTTCCTGGAAGCGGAAACCGGCAAAGCCGCTGCCCGGGGGCAGGGCGTGGGCGGGACTGTCGGCGGGCATGTCGAAGTAGTCGTCGCGGTAGCGCAGCTCGCGCGCCTGGGTTGGCGCCGTGGCGTCGCCCGCTCCCTCCAGCAGGAACATGCGCACCGGGACGCGGAAGAATTTGCCGAGGTGGAAGAAGGTCAGCGGGAAGGGGCCTGGTCCGGTGGCGAAGGCGGCCCGGTCGGGCTTGAAGCGGATCTTGCCGTGGGCGTCGTAGTCGATGCGGTCGAGGATGGCCGCCGGCGCCGCAGGCGCTGGCTGGTAGGGCGTGGCCGCCATCTGGCGGGCGCGTTCGATCAGCTGCGCCAATGAAAAGGGCTGGGGCGCGCTGGTTTGCATGCCCTGCGCGGCCACTGCGCCGGACGGCAGGCCCAGGGCGGATAAGGCGGCAGCGCCGGCAGTGGCGCTGAGGAAACGGCGGCGGCTGGTCATCATCTTCTCCTGTGGTCGTGCTCGCCGGCCTGGCCGGGATAAATTGACTCTGGTGAGTTCTGGCGAACTCTACAGAGTGAGCATGGAGGAGCTTGGTTCCACCCAAGCGGCCGCCCAATAAAAAGCCCGCTGCACAGGCAGCGGGCCGGGACCAGCACGGTGATGCGTCAGGCGCGCGCAGCGCCTGGCCGGATCAGTACTCCCAGAACATCTTCTGGATTTCCTTGGTGTCGGTGGTCTTGGTCAGGGCCAGCATCAGCAGGATGCGGGCCTTCTGGGCGTTGAGGGTGTCGGAGACGACGAAGTCCAGCTTGTCGTCGTCAGCCTCGCCATTGCGCGCCACGATGCCTTGGCCCACGCGGCTGGAACGCACGATCACGACGCCCTTCTTGCGGGCTTCGGTCAGCGACGGCACCACGGTGTTGTTCAGGCTGCCATCGCCCACGCCAGCGTGGATGATGCCCTGTGCGCCAGCGGCCACGAAGGCGTTCAGTGCGATCGGGTTCATGTTGGCGTAGCCGTAGACGATGTCCACTTGCGGCAGCTTGTCCAGGTTCATGATGTCGAACGGGGTGTCGACGGTGTTCTTGCGGGTGGACTGGCGATAGAAGTACGGCTTGCTGCCCTGGATGTAGCCCAGGAAGCCCAGTTCAGGCGTCTTGAAGGTATCCAGGGTGGAGGTGTTGGTCTTGGTCACTTCGCGGCCAGCATTGATCTGGTCGTTCAGGGTCACCAGCACGCCCTTGCCGATGGCTTCCTTGGAACCGGCCAGCAGCACGGCGTTGTACAGGTTGATCGGGCCGTCAGCGCTGATGGCGGTGGAGGGACGCATGGCGCCCACGATCACCACCGGCTTCTTGCTCTTGACCACCAGGTCCAGGAAGTAGGCGGTTTCTTCAATGGTGTCGGTACCGTGGGTGATCACGATGCCGTCCACGTCGCTCTGCGCCAGCAGGGTGTTGACGCGCTTGCCCAGCTTGAGCCAGGCGTCGTTGTTCATGTTCTCGCTGGCGATCTGCATGACCTGCTCGCCGCGCACGTTGGCGACCTTCTTGAGCTCGGGAACGGCGGCGATCAGGGCGTCCACGCCGACCTTGGCGGCGGTGTAGCCGACGGTGGTGGTGGTGGTCGCGCCGGTGCCGGCGATGGTGCCGCCGGTGGCCAGGATCACCACGTTGGGCAGGTTTTGCGCTTGCGCGGCCGCGGCGGCGACCAGGCAGAGCAGGACCAGGAAGGGTTGGAAGATTTTTCTGATGAGCATGTGTGCCTCTGACTGTGGATTGGATATTGTTGTATGGACTGCGCCAGCCGGTCTGATCCGCTACTACCCTGGATGGATGAGCCGTTCCACGGCGCAGCGCCCACACGATAGCACTGGCTCGCGTGAGGATCAAAGGTTTTTTTAGGGGATGAGAAAGCTGCACCGGGAGCGGGATTGCCTGCACCTTGATGAGCCTTTGCGGCACCATTGCAGAGCGTGCCGATGCTGTCTGACTCGCAACTGACAGGGCGCTGACGGCGCTCTGGTGCGGCCCTTGCCTTGCACTGCCGGAGAAGTTGCACTCTCGGGTAAGATGGTGCTGCGCACAGCAATTCCGATGAATGACCGGCCACGACCGGCCGCGCCGTGCCAGCGCACGCCACACCGGGTACGGCGCGCGGCGATGATGGAGAATCATGATGTTTGCCACCGAAAAATTTACCGACCCCGACGCCGCCTATGCGCGCGTGCTGGAGATCTACGAGCACAACACGGCCATCCTGCGCGATGCCTTCCGCCAGTTCTCCAGCGGACAGCCGATGGATCAGCAGCGGGTGCGGGCCTGCTATCCCTTCGTCCGCATCACGACCGAGAAGTCCACCCATACCGATACCCGGCAGTCCTTCGGCTTCGTCGCCGGCCCTGGCTGCTACCAGACTACGCTCACGCGTCCCAAGCTGTTCCATCAATACCTGCTGGCGCAGTTCCGCCTGATCTTGCAGAACCATGAAGTGCCGCTGGAGGTGGGCGTGAGCGACATGCCCATCCCCGTGCATTTCGCCTTCCCCGAAGGCATCCACGTCGAGGGCAGCCTGGACCCTGAACACCTGCGCACGCTGCCGGATCATTTCGACCTGCCTGACCTGGCGGCCATGGATGACCGCATCGCCAACGGGACCTATGAGGTGGACAACGGCGCCTGGCGCGAAGGTCCGCATCCGCTGGCGCTGTTCACGGGGCCGCGCATCGATTATTCGCTGCACCGGCTGCGCCATTACACGGCGACCTCGCCGGACCAGTTCCAGCGTTACGTGCTCTTCACCAACTATGCCTTCTATGTCGATGAGTTCGTGCGCCTGGGCCGCCGCCTGATGGAGCCCACCGACGATCCGGACGAGCTGGCCTATCGCCGCCAGTACACCGCCTTTGTCGAGCCCGGCAATGTCACCACCTGGAGCGCCAACCAGGAAGGCGCCGAGACCCGCGCCGCTTCCGGCGTGGCGCCGGCGCGCCAGCCGCAGATGCCGGCCTATCACCTGCAGCGCGCGGACGGTAGCGGCATCACCTTGGTCAATATCGGCGTGGGTCCCTCCAATGCGAAGACGGTCACCGACCACGTCGCCGTGCTGCGTCCGCACGGCTGGCTGATGCTGGGCCACTGCGCCGGCCTGTCGGCCTCGCAGCGCATGGGCGACTACGTGCTGGCGCATGCCTATGTGCGCGATGACCATGTGCTGGACGACGACTTGCCGCTGTGGGTGCCGATCCCGGCGCTGGCCGAAGTGCAGCTGGCCTTGCAGGACGCCGTGGCCAGCATCACCCGGCTGGATGGCTATGAGTTGAAGCGCATCATGCGTACCGGCACGGTGGCTTCGGTGGATGACCGCAACTGGGAACTGCGCGACCATCGCACGCCGTTGTTGCGCTTCTCGCAGAGTCGCGCCATTGCGCTGGACATGGAGAGCGCTACGGTGGCGGCCAACGGCTTCCGCTTCCGCGTTCCCTACGGCACCTTGCTGTGCGTGTCGGACAAGCCGCTGCATGGCGAGATCAAGCTGCCCGGCATGGCCAATACCTTCTACGAGCAGCGCGTGGCGCAGCACTTGCAGATCGGTATCCGCGCGCTGGAGCTGTTGCGCAACAATGGCATCGAGCAGGTCCACAGCCGCAAGCTGCGCAGCTTCGCCGAGCCGGCCTTCCGCTGACGCTTTGCTTCTTGGTGGTCGCTGATGGTCGCTGACGCCCGCACCCCATCGGGGTGGCGGGCGTTATTTTTTGGTGGACGCGGCGGGACTCAGTGGCGTGGCAGGCGGTGGGTGCGCGTGAGCCGATAGTAGAGCGCGGCGCCGATGAGCAGGGTGATAGCCGCCACGCACAGGGAAGGCGTGAAGGAGCCACTCGCATGGACCAGCGAAGTGGCCAGCGGCGGGCCGGCGATCTGGCCGATGCCGTAGGCGGCCGTCATCAGGGCCATCAGGCTGCTGGCCTGTTCGCGGCGCAGGCGACGCGCCTCCCGCATGCCGAACAGGGTGATGGCCGTGAAGGGCAGCCCCAGCAGCAGGCAACTCAGCGCAAAGCCCCAGGCGTTGGGGAAGAGGATGGAGAGCAGCACGCCCGCTGCCTGCATCAGGTAGGCTGCCGTGAGCAGCAGGCGTTGGTCAGTGTGGACCGACAAGCGGGTGGCGCTGAAGGCCCCCGCTGCTACCGACAACCCGAAGATGGGCCAGAAGTAATCCGGCCAGGCCGAACCCGGCAGCGCCTGGCGCGCGATCACCGGCAGGAAGGTGGCGGTGATGATGTAGCCGAAGCCGGCGATGCCATAGGCAATGACTTGCACGGTGACTTCCCGTTTCTGTCGGGGGGACTCCTGTGCGCTGGCATCGGGGGTGGTCGCCGTGGCGCTGGCCTGGCCCTGCCCGGCGTCGAAGCGGAAGGTCTGCCAGACCAGGGCGGTCAGTCCCAAGGCGATGATGCCGTAGGCGATCCAGCCGCCTGCGGCCACCCAGCCGGCCGAGATCATCGGTCCGGTCAGCAGGCCCGTGAGCGCAATGCCCAGTCCAGGACCGCAGAAGATCACGCCGCCCAGCTCGGGACGCTGCAACTGCGTGAGCTGGTGCAGGCACCAGCCTGCGGTGTAGACGAAGACGTAGGCGCTGGCCACGCCCGAGAGGAATCGCATCATCAGCCACAGCCAGTTCCATTGCAGCAGGCCCATGCCCAGCGTGAGCAGGATGGTGGCCACCAGGCCGATGCGCAGCATGCGCACGCCACGCTTGCTGCGGTGCAGCGCGCAGGCCATGGCGCCGACGAAATAGCCCAGGTAGTTGGCCGTGGCCAGCCACCCACCCATCTGCAGGTTCAGGCTGCCTTCGTGCAGCATCAGCGGCAGCAAGGGCGTGAAGGCGAAACGCCCGATTCCCATCGCCACCGACAAGGCCACCATGCCGGCCAGGCAGACCTTCCAGGACAGGCGGTTGCGCTGCGCCGGCGAGCGCGGCAAGGAAGAGGCTGGGGCGGTGGAAGACTGGGGCATGGCGAGCTGGGCATGAACAATGAGCGACTATGCTATCGTGTTTCAATCATTCGAAAAAATGAATAATAAGGATGAATCCATCTTTATTGGAGATAGATATGGAACTGGCCGAACTGGAGATCTTTCGTACCGTGGTCGCCGAGGGCGGGGTCACCCGCGCGGCCGAGCGGCTCAACCGGGTGCAATCCAATGTGACCACGCGTATCAAGCAACTGGAGCAATCGATGGGGGTGCCGTTGTTCGTGCGGGATCGCCGCCGCATGGTGTTGACCGCTGCCGGCGAGGCGCTGCTGGACTATGCCGAGCGCATCCTCGACCTGGCCCAGGAGGCCAGGCAGGCCGTGGCTCCGCAAAGTCCGCGCGGACGTCTGCGCATCGGTTCCATGGAGAGTGCTGCCGCCAGCCGTCTGCCGGGGCCGCTGGCCGAGTTCCACCAGCGCTGGCCGGAGGTGCGGCTGGAACTGTCCACCGCGCCCACCGACGTGCTCATGGCCCAGGTGCGCGCCTGCAAGCTCGATGCAGCGCTGGTGGCCGGGCCGGTGAGCGATCCGGCCTTCGACGCCACGCCGCTGTTCCGGGAAGAGCTGCTGCTGGTCACGCCGCGCAGCCACCGGCGCGTGCGCGCGCCCGAGGAGGTGATGCTCGATACGCTGATCGTCTTCGAACAGGGGTGCGCCTATCGCCGTCATGCCGAGGCCTGGTTTGCCGGTCACGGGGCCGGCCGCCAGCTGCCGCGTACGCTGGAACTGGCCTCGTATCACGCCATCCTGGCCTGCGTGTCGGCCGGGGCGGGCGTGGCCGTGGTGCCGCGCTCGGTGATTGCCATGCAGATGGAGCCGCACGGCTTCGCCACCCACTCATTGGGTCGCGATGGCCGCATCACCACCTTCCTGATCAGCCGGCGCGAGCGTTACAGTGCATCCTTCCTGGCATTGCGTTCTTTACTTATCGCCAGCGTTTGATATATTTGATTCATAGTGGCGGTTGTAAATATGTGTTTTTTTGCAGCATGCCTGCAGCATATGAAGAGGGTGTAACCATTTGTAAAAAGCGCTGCCTCGGACGTCTGATTTTCTTATATTGAAGTTCCCCCTCCATTCTCCCCCCCGAGAATGGGATTTACCCCACGGACAGCAATGGACGTGGGGTTTTTCTTTTCTCCCGACGCTTTTCATTTCCTCGTTTGCCCGCTTCCCGCCTGGGTTTGCGGCGCACCAATGTCCATTGTCAGGGTTTTGTCAACTTGAGGGTGTCAGCCTTGTCCTGTTGTGTGGGAATGCATTCTCACGCTGGTCTGATCACGGTATCTGTTAGGAAAATGGCCCGCCCTTGTTACAGGCAGCGCAGTCATCGTCCTGCTTTCAGCGGCTCAGCGCACACTGCCCACGATGAGATTGCCGCGCGCGGCCGACTGGATGGCCAGCACGGCGGGATGGGTCAGCTTGCGCTGTACCGAGATGGCGTAGAACTGTTCGCGGATGGCGTCAGTGCGGCCGATCTCCACCAGTCCGTATTGCTTGCGGATCTGCGCCGCAATGGCGGCAGGTGCGGCGAAGATGCCTGCGCCAGCGTCGCCGAAGGCCAGCAGCAGGGCGCCGTCATCGAATTCGCCGGTGATCTGCGGGCGGATCTTTTCCTTCTCGAACCAGCGCAGCAGGCGCGGGCGCACGGCCGCATCTTCGCCGGGCATGAGGAAAGGCGCGCCATCGAAGCTGGCGGGGAAACCCTTGCGGTAGCGCCTGGCCAGCTCAGGGGTGGCGAAGAAGCTGGTGTCGCATTCGCCCAGCAGGTGGTGGTAGCCGCGCACGTCGACATTGGGCGGCATGGGACTGTCGGCGATGATGATGTCCAGCTTGTGCAGCGCCAGATCGGCCAGCAGCACATCGAGCTTGCCTTCGCGGCAGATGATGCGGATCGGGTCCTCCATGGCCAGGGCGCTTTCCAGCAGCAGGTAGGCAATCGCCTTGGGCACCGCATCGGCCACCCCCACCCGCAGTTGCAGGGCGCGGCCGCCCGGGCGCAGGCGCAGCGCCTCTTCCAGCTCCTCGCCGATGCTGAAGATGCGTTCGGCATAGTCAAACACCATGCGACCTTCATCGTTGAGTTCCAGGCGGCGGCCCACGCGGCGAAACAGCGGGTAGCCCAGGCTTTCTTCGAACAGGCTGATCTGGCCGCTGATGGTCTGCGCCGTCAGGTGCAGCCGCTCGCTGGCGCGCGCCACGCCACCGGTCTTGGCGACGGTCCAGAAATAGTGCAGGTGCTTGTAGTTCAGGCCAGCCATCAGGATTCCTTTTGCGCAAGCTTGCGTGATGTCACGCAAATCTGATACTTCGGATTTTCCGATGGATTATCTCAGAATATTCGAATTTTCATTCGTATCGATTTCACCTAGAGTAGCGCCATTGTCCGCAGCCGATATCGCCGCGCATCGGAGCGGAACGGCCACTGTCATGAAAGGAGAAGCCTGATGAAATGTCCCGTCTGTACATCCCAGCATCTGCTGATCTCGGAACGCCAGGGCATCGAGATCGACTATTGCCCGCAATGCCGCGGTGTCTGGCTTGATCGCGGCGAGCTCGATAAGCTCATCGAGCGTTCGGCGACAGCCACAGCGGCACCGGTGCCGGCCCAGCGTCCTGCGGCGCCTGCGCAGGATATGCGCTTCGGGCATGGCGGTCGTGGCGGTGAACACGCGGGCTACGAGCGTCGTGAGCATCACGGACAGAGCCATCATCACGGTGGTGGCTATGGCTACGATGCCAAGCGCAAGAAGAAGGGTTTCCTGGGCGAGATCTTCGATTTCGACTGAAGGCGTCGCCGGAAGCCATCAACACCAAGCTGGATAGATAAAACAAAGAAGAGAGGTCAATCGTGAATGGCGTAGAAAGCTTTGCCAGCTGGCCCATGTGGGCTGGTTTCATCCTGTTCGTGCTGGGTATGCTGGCGGTGGACATGTTCGCTCTGGGCGGTCGCAATGCCCACCGTGTTTCGCCCAGGGAGGCGCTGGGCTGGTCGGCGGTGTGGGTGTCGCTGGCCTTCCTGTTCGCTGGCCTGATGTGGTGGTATCTCGATGCCAACGTGGGGCGCGAGTTCGCCAACCAGAAAGGCGCCGAGTTCCTCTCCGGCTACCTGATCGAGAAGGCGCTGTCGGTGGACAACATCTTCGTCTTCCTGATGATCTTCAGCTACTTCGCCGTGCCGCCTGAAATGCAGCGCCGCGTGCTGCTGTATGGCGTGGTCGGCGCGATCGTGATGCGCGCCGTGATGATCCTGCTGGGCGCCTGGATGATCGCGCAGTTCAGCTGGATCCTGTACGTGTTCGGTGCGTTCCTGGTCTTTACCGGCGTGAAGATGCTGATCTTCGCCGACAAGGAAGCGGACCTCGGCGACAACCCGCTGCTGCGCTGGCTGCGCGGCCACCTGAAGATCAGCAATGACTACGACGGCGAGAAATTCACCACCCGCGTCAATGGCGTGCGTTACTTCACCCCGCTGATGCTGGTGCTGCTGTTGATCGAGATTTCCGACGTGATCTTCGCGGTAGATAGCATTCCGGCCATCTTCGCCATCACCAAGGATCCGTTCATCGTCTTCACCTCGAACATGTTCGCCATCATGGGTCTGCGTGCGCTGTACTTCCTGCTGGCTGATTCGGCAGAACGCTTCCACCTGCTCAAGTATGGCCTGGCGCTGGTGCTGCTGTTCGTGGGCTGCAAGATGCTGGCGTCCTACTGGTTCCATGTGCCGGTGGTGTGGTCGCTGTCCATCGTGGGTGCCATCCTGGTGGTCTCCATCATTGCCAGCCTGGCGCTGAGCAAGGACAAGAAGAAGGAAAACACCGCCGCCTGATCGGCGCTTGTCAACAATTCAACGTGGGGCTTACCCGGCTGGAGCAATCTGGCCGGTTTTTTTTCATCCGGATTTCCTCCCAAATCCTCCGTCCACATTTTTCGTCATTCCGATGCCAAATTGGCATGGTGATGGCAGGATGGTTTTATTGGGGACGGAGTGCATTAGAATGTGCGCTCCTTTCTTCAGGTTGCTAGCGTATCGGTCATGGCCCGCCTTCCCCGTCTCGTTGTCCCTCATCAACCTCATCACATCATCCAGCGTGGCCATGATGGTCTGCTCGTGTTCCGCGATGCGGACGACCACCTGGCCTTCCTGGGCTGGCTCAAGGATGCTGCGCGCCAATTCAAGGTAGCCGTGCATGCCTACGTGCTCATGCCCGATCACCTGCACCTGCTGGCCACGCCCAGCGACGACCAGGGCCTGGCACGGATGATGCAATGGGTGGGGCGGCACTATGTCCCGTATTTCAACCAGAAGCATGGCCGCAGCGGCACCCTGTGGCAGGGGCGTTACCGCGCCACCGTCATCGATCCTGAGTTGTATCTCTTGCCGGTGTGCCGCTACATCGAGCTCAATCCGGTGCGCAGCGGGCTGACCGTCAGCCCCGGCGACTACCCCTGGTCCAGTTACATGCACCACATCGGGGCCAAGCAGGACGGGTTGATCACGGATCACCCGCAGTATTGGTCGATTGGCAACACGCCCTTCGACCGCGAGATCGCCTATCGCCAGCTCACCGAAGAAGGCCTGCCGTCGGCCGAGGTGCAACGCATCACCGACGCCACCCTCAAGGGCTGGGCGCTGGGATCGGATGAATTCAAGCATGGCCTGGAGCGCGTGACGCGGCGACGGGTCAGTCCGGCCAAGCGCGGCCGGCCAGCATTGGGCGTGACGGAAATCGACACCGAGGATGATGCCGACCAGCAAGAGTAACTGCTGATCCTGAAATAATCCTTTGAAATCAAGTACTTGGCTGCGCTTGATTTCACTGTGTCCCCAATTTTAAAATCCTGAAAATTTTAGGGAATTTAATTTCACTCCGACCCCTTTTATTTTCATTGAACTATTGGGTGCAGTGCACTATTCTTCAAATCCTTACTGTCAAAGTGGTGGAGCACCGTTATGCACGCGCAAGGCCTTTACGACCCAGCAAATGAACATGACGCCTGTGGCGTCGGTTTCATCGCCCACATCAAGGGCAAGAAATCCCATTCCATCGTGGACCAGGGCCTGCTGATCCTGAAGAACCTGGATCACCGGGGTGCAGTCGGTGCCGATCCCTTGATGGGCGACGGTGCAGGTATCCTGATCCAGATCCCCGACCAGTATTACCGTGAAGAGATGGCCAAGCAGGGCGTGGACCTGCCGCCGCCCGGCGAATACGGCGTGGGCATGGTCTTCCTGCCCAAGGAAAACGCATCTCGCATCGCCTGTGAACAGGAAATCGAGCGCGCGGTGCTGGCCGAAGGCCAGATCGTGCTGGGCTGGCGAGATGTCCCCGTGGACCGCGACATGCCGATGTCCCCGACCGTGCGCGAAAAAGAACCGGTGATCCGCCAGATCTTCATCGGCCGCGGCCCGGACGTGATGGTCACCGATGCGCTGGAACGCAAGCTCTACGTGATCCGCAAGTCTTCCGGCCACGCCATCCAGGCGCTGAACCTGTTGCACGGCAAGGAATTCTTCGTGCCCTCGATGTCGGCCCGCACCGTGGTCTACAAGGGCCTGCTGCTGGCCGACCAGGTCGGCGTGTACTACAAGGACCTGCAGGACGAGCGCTGTGTCTCCGCGCTGGCCCTGGTGCACCAGCGCTTCTCCACCAACACCTTCCCGGAATGGCCGCTGGCCCACCCGTACCGCCTGATCGCCCACAACGGTGAAATCAACACCGTCAAGGGCAACTTCAACTGGATGCGCGCCCGCGAAGGCGTGATGCAGTCGGCCGTGCTGGGTGCGGACCTGAAGAAGCTGTTCCCGCTGATCTATGAAGGCCAGTCCGACACCGCCAGCTTCGACAACGCGCTGGAACTGCTGGTCATGGCCGGCTATCCGCTGCCGCAGGCGATGATGATGATGGTCCCCGAAGCCTGGGAAAACCACACCTCGATGGACGACAACCGTCGCGCCTTCTACGAATACCACGCCGCCATGATGGAACCGTGGGACGGCCCCGCTGCGCTGGCCTTCACCGACGGCCGTCACATCGGCGGTACGCTGGACCGTAACGGTCTGCGCCCGGCACGCTACATCGTCACCGATGACGACCTGGTGGTGATGGCTTCCGAATCGGGCGTGCTGCCCATTCCCGAATCCAAGATCATCCAGAAGTGGCGCCTGCAGCCGGGCAAGATGTTCCTGATCGACCTGGACGCCGGCCGCATCATCGACGACAAGGAACTGAAGGACACCTACGCCAACGCCAAGCCCTACAAGCAGTGGATCAACTCGGTGCGCGTCAAGCTCGATGAGTTGAAGGAAGAGCCGCGCCAGCCGTCGTCGTCCCTGAAGCTGCTGGACCTGCAGCAGGTCTTCGGCTACACCCAGGAAGACGTCAAGTTCCTGATGGCCCCCATGGCCAGCGGTGGCGAGGAAGCCATCGGCTCCATGGGCAATGACTCGCCGCTGGCGGTCATGTCCAACAAGAACAAGCCGCTCTACAACTACTTCCGCCAGCTGTTCGCGCAGGTGACCAATCCGCCGATCGACCCGATCCGCGAAGCGCTGGTCATGTCGCTGGTGTCCTTCATCGGCCCCAAGCCCAACCTGCTGGACACCAACAACATCAACCCGCCGATGCGCCTGGAAGTGTCGCAGCCGGTGCTGGACTATGACGACATCGCCAAGCTGCGCAACATCAGCGCGCACAGCGGCGGCAAGTTCAAGTCCTACGAACTGAACATCTGCTATCCCGTCGCCTGGGGCAAGGAAGGCATCGAAGCCCGCCTGGCTTCGCTGTGCGCCAAGGCGGTCGATGCGGTCAAGTCGGGCCACAACATCCTGATCATTTCGGACCGCAAGGTCGATGCCGAGCAACTGCCGATCCCGGCACTGCTGGCCACCTCGGCCATCCACCAGCACCTGGTCAGCAAGGGGCTGCGTACCTCCACCGGTCTGGTGGTGGAAACCGGCTCGGCTCGTGAGACCCATCACTTCGCCCTGCTGGCAGGTTATGGCGCCGAAGCGATCCACCCGTACCTGGCGATGGACACCCTGGCCGACCTGGCCAAGGGCCTGCCGGGCGACCTGTCGCCTGAGAAGGCCATCTACAACTTCCAGAAGGCCGTCGGCAAGGGTCTGCTGAAGGTCATGTCCAAGATGGGCATCTCGACCTACATGTCCTACTGCGGCGCGCAGATCTTCGAAGCCATCGGCCTGTCCAAGGCGCTGGTGGACAAGTACTTCAAGGGCACCGCGTCCAACGTCGAAGGCATCGGCGTGTTCGAAGTGGCCGAAGAAGCGCTGCGCCTGCACACCGCCGCCTTCAGCGCCGACCCGGTGCTGGCCAACGCCCTGGATGCCGGTGGTGAATACGCCTTCCGCATCCGTGGCGAAGAACACATGTGGACCCCGGACGCGATCGCCAAGCTGCAGCACTCGACCCGTTCGAACAGCTACAACACCTACAAGGAATACGCCCAGATCATCAACGACCAGTCCAAGCGCCACATGACGCTGCGCGGTCTGTTCGAGTTCAAGATCGACCCCTCCAAGGCGATCTCGATCGATGAAGTGGAACCGGCCAAGGAAATCGTCAAGCGCTTCGCCACCGGCGCCATGTCGCTGGGCTCGATCTCGACCGAAGCCCACGCCACCCTGGCCATCGCCATGAACCGTATCGGCGGCAAGTCCAACACCGGTGAAGGGGGTGAAGACGTCAACCGTTACCGCAACGAGCTGAAGGGCATCCCCATCAAGCAAGGCGCGACCCTGGCTTCGGAAATCGGCAAGGAACACATCGAAGTCGATATCCCGCTGCTGGAAGGCGACTCGCTGCGCTCGCGCATCAAGCAGGTGGCCTCGGGCCGTTTCGGCGTCTCCGCTGAATACCTGATCTCGGCCGACCAGATCCAGATCAAGATGGCCCAGGGCGCCAAGCCTGGCGAAGGCGGCCAGTTGCCCGGCCACAAGGTCTCGGAATACATCGCCAAGCTGCGCGTGTCGGTGCCGGGCGTGGGCCTGATCTCGCCGCCGCCGCACCATGACATCTACTCCATCGAGGATCTGGCGCAACTGATCCACGACCTGAAGAACGTCAACCCGCGTGCTTCCATCTCGGTCAAGCTGGTCTCCGAAGTGGGTGTCGGTACCGTTGCTGCCGGCGTGGCCAAGGCCAAGTCGGATCACGTGGTCATCGCCGGTCACGATGGCGGTACCGGTGCTTCGCCGCTGTCCTCGATCAAGCATGCCGGTTCGCCGTGGGAACTGGGCCTGGCTGAAACCCAGCAGACCCTGGTCCTGAACGGCCTGCGCAACCGCATCCGCGTACAGGCTGACGGCCAGATGAAGACCGGCCGTGACGTCGTCATCGGCGCCATGCTGGGCGCGGACGAATTCGGTTTCGCCACCGCCCCGCTGGTGGTCGAAGGCTGCATCATGATGCGCAAGTGCCACCTGAACACCTGCCCGGTGGGCGTGGCCACGCAAGATCCGGTGCTGCGCGCCAAGTTCTCCGGCAAGCCGGAACACGTGGTCAACTTCTTCTTCTTCATCGCCGAAGAAGCACGCCAGATCATGGCGCAACTGGGCATCCGCAAGTTCGATGACCTGATCGGCCGCGCCGACCTGCTGGACCGCTCCAAGGCGATCGCCCACTGGAAGGCCAAGGGCCTGGACTTCAGCCGCATCTTCCATCAGCCCGAATCGAAGCTGCCGGTGTACCACACCGACCACCAAGACCACGGCCTGGACAAGGCGCTGGACCACAAGCTCATCGCGCAAGCCAAGACCGCGCTGGAAAAGGGCGAGAAGGTGTCCTTCATCTCCCCGATCAAGAACCTCAACCGCACCGTCGGCGCCATGCTCTCGGGTGAAGTGGCCAAGCGTTACGGCGACGAAGGTCTGCCGGACGACACCATCCACATCCAGCTGCAAGGCACTGCGGGCCAGTCCGCCGGCGCCTTCCTGGCCAAGGGCGTGACCCTGGACCTGGTCGGCGAAGGCAACGACTACGTCGGCAAGGGCTTGTCGGGTGGCCGCATCATCGTGCGTCCCAACACCGAGTTCCGTGGCCGTGCGGTGGACAACATGATTTCCGGCAATACCGTCCTGTACGGCGCCATCAGCGGTGAAGCCTTCATCAACGGCGTGGCTGGCGAGCGTTTCGCTGTGCGTAACTCCGGCGCCACCGCGGTGGTGGAAGGCACCGGCGACCACGGTTGCGAATACATGACCGGCGGCACCGTGGTGGTGCTGGGTAACACCGGCCGCAACTTCGCCGCGGGCATGTCCGGTGGTATCGCTTACGTGTATGACCCGGAAGGCGATTTCGCCGGCAAGTGCAATACCTCGATGGTCAGCCTGGAGAAGGTCCTGTCCGACACCGAGCAGGAGCAGACCCTGGGCCGCGACATCTGGCACAGTCTGCTGCGCGGTGGCGAACGCCAGACCGACGAAGCCATCCTGCGCGGCTTGATTGAACGCCACTTCAAGTACACCGGCAGCACGCGTGCGCGCTACCTGCTGGATAACTGGGCGGCGTCGCGCGCCAAGTTCGTCAAGGTGTTCCCGACCGAGTACAAGCGTGCGCTGGCCGAACTGGCCGCCGTTGCCGAAACGAAGAAGGAAAAGGTCGCTGCCTGATCCATCGTCAGGCAGTGATCGGACTAGTCAATCAAGCACGCCGGCGGGCGTGGCGCCACCCAGAGTGAGAGCGCAGCCCGCCGCAATCCTTAGCGAGAATGTGAGAGGAAAATGGGAAAAGCAACCGGTTTCATGGAGTACCAGCGCCTGAAAGAGGCCAGCGAGGCGCCTGCCACGCGTACCAAGCATTACAAGGAATTCGTCCTGCACTTGAGCGACGCCGATGCCAAGATCCAGGGTGCACGTTGCATGGACTGCGGCATCCCCTTCTGCAACAACGGCTGCCCGGTCAACAACATCATTCCCGACTGGAATGACCTGGTCTATCGCGGCAACTACAAGGAAGCCCTGGACACCCTGCACCAGACCAACAACTTCCCCGAGTTCACCGGCCGCATCTGCCCGGCGCCCTGCGAAGCGGCCTGCACCCTGGGCATCAACAATGACGCCGTGGGCATCAAGTCGATCGAGCACTTCATCATCGACAAGGGCTGGGAAAACGGCTGGGTGGTGCCGCAACCGGCCGCCATCAAGACCGGCAAGAAGGTCGCCGTGGTCGGTTCCGGTCCTGCCGGCCTGGCCGCTGCCCAGCAGCTGGCGCGCGCCGGTCACGATGTGACCGTGTTCGAAAAGAATGACCGCGTCGGCGGCCTGCTGCGTTATGGCATCCCCGACTTCAAGATGGAAAAGTCGCACATCGACCTGCGCGTGGAGCAGATGAAGGCCGAAGGCGTGACCTTCCGTACCGGTGTCTTCGTCGGCAAGGAATTCCCCGAGACCGTCAACAACTGGTCCAAGGAAAGCGTCACCCCCGAAGAGCTGAAGAAGGAATTCGATGCGGTGGTCATCGCCGGTGGTGCGGAGTCCCCGCGTGATCTGCCGGTGCCGGGCCGCGAACTGAAGGGCGTGCATTTCGCCATGGACTTCCTGCCGCTGCAGAACAAGGTCAATGCCGGCGACAAGCTGAAGAACCAGATCATGGCCACCGGCAAGAATGTGGTCGTCATCGGCGGTGGCGATACCGGTTCGGACTGCGTGGGTACCTCCAACCGTCACGGCGCAGCCTCGGTGACCCAGTTCGAACTGATGCCGCAGCCGCCCGAGTCGGAAAACAAGCCGCTGGTCTGGCCCTACTGGCCGATCAAGCTGCGCACCTCTTCCTCGCACGAGGAAGGCTGCCAGCGCGATTTCGCCGTGACCACCAAACGCCTGGAAGGCAAGGGCGGCAAGGTCGAGAAGCTCATCGCCGCACGCGTCGAGATCAAGGATGGCAAGATGGTCGAAGTGCCGGATTCGGAATTCGAGATCAAGGCTGACCTGGTGCTGCTGGCCATGGGCTTCGTCTCGCCGGTGCAGCAGGTGCTGGATGCCTTCGGCGTCGAGAAGGACGCGCGTGGCAACGCCAAGGCCACCACCGACGGCGAAGGCTGCTACAAGACCTCGGTGGACAAGGTCTTTGCGGCAGGCGACATGCGCCGTGGCCAGTCGCTGGTGGTGTGGGCGATCCGCGAAGGCCGCCAGTGCGCACGCGCAGTCGATGAATTCCTGATGGGTTCCTCGCTGCTGCCGCGCTGATCCGCTGTGTGGATGGCTGAAAACGATTTATATGATTTAAATGATTAGAGCGATTAGAGTGATGAGAACGCTTTAACGGTTAAACGGTTAGCTTCATTTGACCCTGGACCCGGGCCGACGCAAGTCGGTCCGGTTTTTTTTCGTCCATGGCAGGTGCGCCATGCGCTGCGGCCGCGCGTGTAAAATGGGCCATCGCCGCCTGCCGGCACCATCCCTACCGCATATCGCAATGGCAACCCCGATCCGCTACCGCATCACTTCCCTCGATCCCGCCTCCCACCTCTTTGACGTCAGCGTGACCGTCGACACGCCAGCGGTCGAGGGGCAGGTCTTCTCGCTGCCGGCCTGGATTCCGGGCAGCTACATGATCCGCGAATTCGGCAAGAACATCGTGCAATTGCGCGGTGAATGCAATGGCCGCAAGGTCGCCGTGAAGAAGCTCGACAAGCACACCTGGCAAGCCGCTCCCTGCAAGGGAGCACTGACGCTGCACTACCAGGTCTATGCCTGGGATCTGTCGGTGCGCACTGCGCATCTGGACCGCACCCACGGCTTCTTCAATGGCACCAGCGTCTTCCTGTGCGCACATGGCTTCGAACAGGGTGAACACGTAGTGGAGATCGTCCGCCCCGAAGGCGAGGAGTTCAAGCGCTGGCGCGTGGCGACGGCCATGTCCGAGCTCAAGGCCAAGCGCTATGGCTTCGGCACCTACGGGGCGCAGAACTATGACGAACTGATCGATCATCCGGTGGAGATCGGCGATTTCGCCCTGGCGACCTTCCAGGCGCATGGCGTGCCGCATGACGTGGTCATCACGGGCCGCGTTCCCAATCTGGACCTGGCGCGCCTGTGCGATGACCTCAAGAAGATCTGCGAAGCGCAGATCGCCTTCTTCGAGCCGCGCAGCAAGCGTGCGCCCATGGATCGTTATGTCTTCATGACCCTGGCCGTGGGCGATGGATACGGCGGCCTGGAGCATCGCGCCTCGACCGCGCTGATCTGCGCGCGCGCCGACCTGCCGGTCAAGGGCAAGCCGGAGCAGACCGATGGCTACCGCACCTACCTGGGCCTGTGCAGCCATGAATATTTCCACACCTGGAACGTCAAGCGCATCAAGCCGGCGGTGTTCGCCCCCTATGACCTGAGCCAGGAGAACTACACCTCGCTGCTGTGGCTCTTCGAGGGCTTTACCAGTTATTACGACGATCTGTTCCTGGTGCGCACCGGCGTCATCGATACCGACAACTACCTCAAGCTGGTCGGCAAGACCGTCACCGGCGTGCTGCGCGGCACGGGCCGCAAGAAGCAGAGCGTGGCCGAGTCCAGCTTCGATGCCTGGGTCAAGTATTACCGCCAGGATGAAAACGCCAGCAACGCCATCGTCAGCTACTACACCAAGGGTTCGCTGGTGGCGCTGGGGCTGGACCTGACGATACGCGCGCAGACCCGTGGCCGCCGTTCGCTGGATGATGTGATGCGCGGCCTGTGGACCCGTTATGGGCGCGACTTCTACAACGGCAAGCAGCAGGGCGTGCCGGAAGAGGGCATCCTCGCCCTGATCGAAGAATTGAGCGGCGCCGACCTGAAGCGCTTCCATGACCGGCACATTCGCGGCACTGAAGATGTACCGCTGGAAGAATTGCTGCCAGCCTTTGGGGTGAGCTACGAGACGAGCCTGCCGGCCGATGCCAAGCCCTGGCTCGGTGCGCGCATCGCCAAGGAGGGCGGCGACGCCAAACTGGCCGCTGTCTACGAGGGTGGTCCGGCCATGCAGGCAGGGCTGTCGGCGGGTGACAAGCTGGTGGCCATCGATGGCCTGCGCGTGCCGGCCTCGGGGCCGGATGGCTTGCTGGCCCGCTATCGCCTCAATGACACCGTGCGCATCCACGCCTTCCGCCGTGACGAGCTGATGGAATTGAGCGTCAGGCTCAAGGCCGATACCGCTCCCCAGGTCAGCCTCAAGGCGTTGGCCAAGCCGGTGGCCACGGCGCGCCAGCGGGCGGCCTGGCTTCATCAGGGCAAATAAGCACGCCTGGGCGGGATACCTCGCTTCTTCTTTGGGCAGAGAATTGCGTTAAAGAAAATTTCTTGTAGGATGAGAGCCTCGCAGAATCTGTGCTGATGCTGAAAGACCTCGTCGAAGGTCTGGCGTACATGCAATTTCTGCCGTCCGGATGAGTCCAAGCTCATCCGTCTTTCATCCACAAGGAGAGGTATGAATAATCTGAATATCCTGGAGTTGGGTCTGATCGCGGCGGCGGCCCTGCTGCTGATCGCGATCTTCATCATCGCCGTCACCCTGCGGCGCGTCGTGCCGACCAACATGGTGCACATCGTCCAGACGTCGCACTCCAGCACCCCCTATGGCCGTGGCAAGCCGGCCGGCAACACCTACTATGCCTGGCCTAGCTGGGTGCCCAAGCTGGGTATCACGGTGACCGAATTCCCGGAAAGCATCTTCCAGGTCGCCCTGAACAACTACGAAGCCTATGACAAGGAGCGCCTGCCCTTCGTCATCGACGCCGTGGCCTTCTTCCGCGTCGACAATGCCGAGACGGCCGCCCAGCGCGTGGCCACCTTCGACGCCTTGCACACCGACCTCAAGGCCGTCTTGCAGGGTGCAGTGCGCCGCGTGCTGGCCACCAATGCGCTGGAAGACATCATGCAGTCGCGCGCCGAGCTGGGCGCGCAGTTCACGGCGGAAGTACAGGAGCAGATTTCGCAATGGGGCGTGCTGCCAGTCAAGACCATCGAGTTCATGGACCTGCGCGACGCCAATGGCAGCAATGTCATCAACAATGTGATGGCCAAGGAAAAGTCGCGCATCGACATGGAAAGCCGCGTCAAGGTCGCCGAGAACCAGCGCCAGGCCGAGCTGGCCGAGATCGATGCCAAGCGGACCGTGGAAGTGCAGCGCCAGGATGCAGCCCAGCAGATCGGTCTGCGCACGGCGGAAAAGGAAAAGCAGGTCGGTATCGCCAACGAGCAGGCCCAGCAGGAAATCAAGGCGGCCGCCAAGACCACCACCGAGCGCGATATGGACGTGAAGAAGGTGCAGGAAGTGCGCGGCGCCGAGATCGCCCGCGATGTGGCGGCGGTGCGGGCCGAGCAGGAAAAGCAGGTGGCCGTGGTCAATGCGGATGCGCAGAAGCAGGTGCAGGTCATCAATGCCGATGCCCAGAAGCAGGCCGTCACCACCAAGGCCGAAGGCGACCTGGCCGCCGCGCTCAAGGAAGCCGATGGTATCCGCGCCCGTGGCGAGGCGGCAGCCGCTGCCGAGCAGGCCATGCTGATGGCGCCAGTGACCACGCAGATCCAGTTGGCCAAGGAGATCGGCGCCAATGCCGGTTACCAGCAATACCTGATCACCATCAAGCAGGTCGAGGTGGGCCGCGATGTCGGCCTGGAAATGGCCCGCGCCATGCAGCATGCCGACCTGAAGGTGATCGCCAACGCCGGCGACATGCAGCAGGGCGTGGCTAGCCTGGGCGACTTGTTCACCCCGGCCGGCGGCACCAAGCTGACCGGCATGCTGGCGGCATTGAGCCAGACGCCCGAGGGCCGACAGTTCCTCGATCACGTCACGCCCTTGCTGGCCAAGGGCGCCACGACCGGCGCGCTGGTGGGCGCGGCCTCGGGCAGCGCGACTGCTGGCGCAGTGGCGGGTGAGGCGGCACAGAAGTAAGTCCGGTGAGCGTGGCGCGCAGAAGCGCGCGCCGTCGTTCATTCTCCACAATAAAAAAAACCCGCAGGCTTGCGCTTGCGGGTTTTTTCTTGCAGCGGAAAAAGCGGATTACTTGGCTTCTTCAGCGCCGCCAGCAGCAGCTTCACCTTCAGCGGCCACTTGACCAGCCGGCACGGTGGCGGTGGCGATGGTCAGGTTTTCCTGGGTCACGGCGGTCACGCCGTTGGGCAGCTTCAGGTCAGCCAGGTGGATCGATTGACC